>JAESGW010000021.1_pt1 | contig 646506 bp, 620 predicted proteins | sample 9269791 | NCBI WGS metagenome assembly JAESGW01 (sample SAMN16773120, study PRJNA677053) | algae metagenome | isolation source: Aphanocapsa lilacina HA4352-LM1 and co-occurring heterotrophs from near cave... | place: USA: Maniniholo cave, near Haena, Kauai, HI | collected 2009-07-28 | reverse complement strand
GTAGGCGTCACTGAGCTCAGTCAGCCGATGCGATACTCGCCATCTGTTTTTGTGGTGCATTCGGCCAGTGGGTCGAAGTCGGGCGTGGCAAGGTCTGGTTCAACCCAGACCCTGCCCGCTTCGGTCGAAAACAGCCGATCCGGGGAGGTCTATGCGCTCGAAGCGGAATACGCCGACTGTCTTTTTCCACTCGCGGCGAACTGAATTGCCGTTAGCTCCGCGTGCGTTCGAATGGAAATTTTGGGGCGGGACGCCTTTCGACCTGCGTCATCGCGATCCTTTACTCAAATCAGCCCGGTGACGCGGCTGAGCCCGCCAGCAGTCCACCATCGATGTTCATCTCTGTGCCGGTCACGTATGTCGCCTCGTCCGATGCGAGCAGCAGGGCGATAGCCGCGACCTCATCCGGCGAGCCAAACCGCTTCAACGGCGTATCGGCGACGATGGCCTGCATCCTTGCCTCGCGGGCGGGGCCGGTTCCCAGCATCTGCTCCCACATCGGCGTCAGGATCGCGGCGGGATGGATCGAATTGCACCGGATCTTCCAGCCTTGCTGGGCGCAATAGAGCGCGACCGTCTTGGTGTGGTTACGGATCGCCGCCTTCGACGAGGCATAGGCGGCCGCGCCGGGAATGCCGACCAGTCCGGAGCGCGACGAGATGTTGATGATCGAGCCGGAGCCTTTGGCCTTCATCGCGCCGATCGCGTAGCGACAGCCCAAGAACGTCCCGTCCAGATTGACCGCGTGAACCGCCCGCCAATCCGAAAGGTTGGCGTGTTCGGGGTCGTGAGCCACGGCGCCCTGCTCGAACCCCGTCACCCCCGCATTGTTGACCACGACATCGGCCGTCGGGACGACGTCGGCCAGACGTCGCCAGTCCAATTCCTCCCGCACATCGAGCCTTTCGAATCGACATCCGAGCTCCGCGGCCGCGTTCGTTCCTCCGACTTCGTCGATGTCCGTGAGGATCACGAGGCCGCCTTCATCCTGAAACAGGCCGGCGATCGCGCGGCCGATGCCACGGGCGCCGCCTGTGATGATGCATATCTTTTCATTCAGTCGGCGCATGAGAGCCTCGATTGCGAAAGTCGGTTGGGCGAGCAAGGACTTAGTCGAGCCGGGTAAGGACAACATGCGTGGCGTTCGGGGTCGCCAGGTGTTCGGCGCAACGATAACCGAGACTCGGGGCATCTATGCCGGAGAGCAGGGGCTCGCCGGACCCGAGGAGGATTGGCGCGATGACGAAATGAATCTCGTCGATCAGTCGAGCGCGAAGGTATTGCCGGATGGTGGACGCTCCCCCCATCAGCTGAACGTCCTTCCCACCCGCCGTTTCGACCGCGCGTTCCAGGGCCGCGTCAATACCGCCGGTGACGAAATGAAAGGTGGTGCCGCCCTCCATGACGACCGGTTCCCTGGCCTGGCTGGTGAGCACGAAGACCGGGGCGTGATAGGGCGGGTTGGCACCCCACCATCCCCTCCAGTCGTCATTCGGCCAGGGTCCGCGGATGGGTCCGAACATGTTCCGTCCCATGATGAACGCGCCGACGCCAACCATGGCGTGGGACGCCAGGTCGTCGTCCGGGCCGGTGGTCCCACCCTCTCTTCCGAAGACCCTCTGAAACGTCCGGGTCACGACATACCAGTCGTGCAACGCTTCGCCGCCGACTCCGAGCGGATCGTCGAGATCCTGTTTGGGCCCGGCGCCGTAGCCGTCCAGGGAAATGGCGAAGTTGTGGACGCGGAGCTTCGACATGGTGTGTTCCTTTCATGCGTGACGGGCGGCCGCAGGTCGGCCGAACCAGGTTCGGATCGCGTCTTCCATGCCTCCGCCGCCGCCGTCCTCGACCCAGGCCACATGCCCGTCAGGCCGGATCAGCACGGCGGCCGGCGTCGGCATCTCACCCGCCCCGGCAAGCACGATCGCGCCCTCATGGCGGGCATCGACCCGCTTGACCCGACCCGCCCGGGGCACAGCGTCGAAGCGGCCGGGTATTGAGAAGTTCAGCAGGACCGGTCGCGCGTCGTGCAGCAGGCTGAGCACCCGCACGGAGCCTTCGGCGGTCATCAGGTCGAGATCGGGCATCCGGCGGCCCAGCAGCGGTGAGCCGTCTCCGAGGTCGTAGCAGATGTCGAGCCCGGACACGAAGGCGGCATACCATCGGCGTGGTTCGTCCATCTGCATGACCTTGGCGACCATCTCCCGCAAGGCGGTCGTCCGCGTATCGCCCCGGTTCAGCGCCGTGATCGCCAGCGTGTAGTTAAGCACCGCCTCCGCGACTGGTCGCCGTTCGGCCTCGTAGGTATAGAGCAAGCTGTCCGGTGACACGCCCCTGATCACCTGTGCCAGCTTCCATCCCAAATTCACCGCATCCTGAAGGCCCATCTGCAGGCCCTGGCCACCTGCCGGGGAGTGGACATGGGCGGCGTCACCGGCCAGGAGCACTCGCCCTGATCGGTAAGACTCAGCCTGCCGCGCCGCATCGGTGAACCTCGACAGCCAGGTGACGTCGCGAACGCCGAAGTCGGTTCCATAGGCGGCGATCAGCGCTTCCCTCAGCTCGTCGAGTGACGGCTGATCGCCCCTGCGCAAGCCGGGCTCGGTCACCACCCCGCGCACACGCCGTCCGTCGTCCAGTGGCCCCAGGGCATAAATGCCCTTCTCGCCATGCCGGATGCCCAAAGCCGGTCGGTCGGCCATCTCGGATTCGAAGATCAGATAGCTGATGTCAGCGTCCGTTCCCGAAAACACGATGCCGGCCGTTCTGCGGATCAGACTGCGCCCCCCATCGCATCCGACGAGATAGTCGGATCGCAACCAGCGGCCCCCGTTCAAGGCGACGGTTACGCCGCTCTCGTCCTGCGCAAAGGTCGTCACCTCGGCGTCCTGGTAGAATTTTACTGACAGTTCACGGGCCCATTCGGCCAGACCGCGCTCGATCTCGGACTGCCATACCGCCAGGGTATAGCTGTGCCGAGTCGGCCGATCGCTTGCGTCCAAAACCGCCCCGGCGAACATGACGACCGGGTGCTTCTCGCCTTTCAGCAGAAACCGGTCAGCGATGCCTCGCTGGTCCAGCACCTCTATGGATCGCGGATGCAGGCCGCTCGCACGCGAGCCTTCGACATCCTGGTTTTTGCGCCGCTCCACCACGGCCACATCGACGCCGGCGAGCGCGAGCTCACCGGCCAACATCAAGCCAGTCGGCCCGCCGCCGACGACGATCACATCATGTTCGGCTTCGCGCATTTGGCTCATCGGGGCTTCACGGAACCCGTACCCGCGGCCGCCGGCCGACCCACGGCTGCGCCGCCTCGCACGCATAGGCGAATTCGAGCAGAAGCCCCTCCCGACCGTTCGCGGCGGAGACCTGCAGGCCGATCGGCAGCCCGTCGCTGCTCCAGGCCAGCGGCAGGCTGATCGCCGGCGCGCCCGAGATGTTGTGGATCAGGGTGTAGCCGACTTGTTGCAGGAGGCGGGCGCGCAACGTCTCGAACGGCACGTCGCCGCGGAAGAAGCCGAGCTTGGCCGGCGGCGAGGCGAGCACCGGCGACAACACAATGTCGAACCCGTCGATCCAAGCGTCATAAGCCGATGCGGCGGTCAGAAACCGCCCCTGCACCGAGCGGATCTCGTCCGGGCGAAGCCTTTGGGCGTTCTCCGCCATCGTCAGCGTGAACGGCTCGACCGCGTCGAGGTCGGCCGGCTTGCCGATCGTGGCTTCGACGTCTTGGACGGAGTTCAGTGCGCCGAGCGACCAGAAAGCCAGGAAGTCGTCGGAAAAGGTCGCAGCGGTCGGCCACTCCGTGCGGCTGACGGCGTGACCATCGTTCGCCAGCCGGTCGGCCTGGGTCATCACCGCGGCATGGACCTCGCGCGTGGCGTCGAAGCCGGTGAAGCCCCTGGTCACGACACCGATCTTCAGTTTCCGCCCCAGCGGCGTCGAGACCAGGCCGACGGGCGGATAGACAGCGGTCGCGCCGCGCGCCTCCGTCGCCGCCAGCATGCCCGCAGTGTCGCGCACGGTGCGAGAGATGCAGCCCTGCACGGCGATCTCCTCGAACCGGATGCCCGGACGGTGATGAATCAGCCGGCCACGGGATGGTTTCAACCCCACGAGACCGCAGTTGGCCGCCGGGAAGCGGATCGAGCCCCCGCCGTCCGTGGCGTGCGCGATGGCGACGACGCCGGCGGCCACGGCCGCGGCTGCCCCGCCCGACGAACCGCCGCTCGATCGGCTTGGGTTCCACGGATTGCGCGTGGCCCCGAATGCCAAGGGCTCGGTCGTCGGCAGATAACCCCGCTCGGACGTCGCCGACTTGCCGATGCAGATCACGCCGGATGCGAAGACGGCATCGATGTAGACGTCCTGTTCGCGCGCCGGCCCTTGCCCCGCCGTGGCGCGGGAGCCCATCCGCGTGACCGCACCCCTGACATGCTCGAGATCCTTGATGAGGGTCGGCACGCCGGCGAAAGGACCGGCGAGCGCGGTGCCCGCTCTGGCGCGCGCCAGATCATAGGTGTCGGACGCCATGATATTAAGCTGCGGCTGGATCAGCTCGGCGCGCGCGATCGCCTGCTCGGTCGCCTCGGCGGCCGTCATGTGGCCGTTCCGGATGCGGGCGGCGATCTCGGTCGCATCCGGCTCAGTCGCGTCCGCCCTCGCGGCATCGGGCATCGTGGCCCAGGCGGCCAGGCTCATCTGGAAGGCTGAAGCCATCAGACCCCGCCTTGAGATGTCGATGCCGGTCATGCCGCCTCGGGTCAATTCGATGTCGATCACGCTGCGGCTTTGACTGCGGCCTCGATCGCCGCGATGTCGATCTTCCGCTGCTTCATCATGGCCGCCATCGCCGCATCCGACACACCCTTGTCGGAACTCATGGTCAGTTCCGTCAGACGGCGCGGGAAGATCTGCCACGACACCCCAAAGCGGTCCTTCAGCCAGCCGCAAACGCTCTCCTCGCCGCCGTCCGCCGTCAGGGCCGCCCAGAGCCGGTCCGTCTCGGCCTGATCGTCCGTCTCGACGGTGATTGACACCGCCTCGGTCAGGGTGAAATGCGGCCCGGCGTCGAGGATCTGGTACGGAACCCCGCCGAGCGAGAAATCGATGACCGAGAACGCGCCCTGGCCGGCGTCACCGGAAAAGGTCCTTTCCACCCGGCTCGCCGGGATCAGACCGCAGTAGAATTCCGCGGCCTCGTGACCTCGCCCGTCGCGGAACCAGAGGCAGGTGCGGATAGAATGAGTCATGATGACACTCCTTGCTGGATGGGATGGATCGGTAACGACGCTTGTCAGGAGCCGTTCTGATCGGCGCCGTGGATCGGACGGGCCTGGATGTTCGGATCGGTGGCTGGCCTCGGATATTCGAGTTGCATCGCGACGACATCGGCGGTCCGTTTCCCGTGACGCGCCGTGATCGCCGCGAGCGTGAGGTCTAACGCTTCGGCGGGCTTGCGGGAAGGAAAGGCCGAGATGCTTCGGTCTTCCGACACGATCAATTCAGCCCGATCGGGAAGGACGCGCACACCGTAGCGGCTCTTCACTACGGCGGTCGAGCCGGCATGGGTTGTCACGCTCGACCGATAGGTTCGCGACCACGCGTCCGCGACCAGGGCGAGCGACACCTCATCCATGCCCTGCTCGAGAACAAGGCCGAGCTGTTCCCGGTTCCAGAAGGCGATCTTGTTGGTCAGAACCGTTATCGCGAACGGCCGCGTGAACGTGAAGGCGCCGCTCGCGTGCCGCGCATCCCAGTGTTCGAGACCGAGGTCGCGGGCGACCGTTTCCGCCTTGGCCCGGCCGGCGATCGCCTCGATCAGGGTCAGCATCATCGGCATGGAGGCCGTAATGCCCGTCGACGTCACGACGCCCTCGTCCGCGACCATCCGCCTGTCCGCGACATATCGGATGGTCGGGCTTCGCTTCAACATCTCGCCCCGATAGTACCAGTGGGTCGTTGCGCGCTTGCCGTCGAGCAGGCCGGCTGCGGCCACGACCTTGGCGCCGGCGCATACGCCGATGATCGTCGCCCCCTTTTGGGCCTGACTTTTGATCCACCCGATCGCCGCCGGATCGTCGTCACGGCTCATGGCGGGAACGATCACATAGTCGGCCCCTCCAGGATGTTCGGCATCGAACGCCGCGATGGTCGCATCCGGCTCGACGGTGAGCGCTGGATAGAGCCGTACAGGGCCGGGACCGGTCGCCAGCATGACCACATCGGCCACGTCCGCCCGTCGCAGGATTCCGGTGGGCATCAGATAGTCGGTCGTCTCGGTGGCGTTGTTGATGCCGATGACGGCGACGACCGGTCGCTCTTTCGTCGGCTTCAATGAGGCCCGCATGGCGTCCGCCTCGTGCCGCAGCACGGGCGGCGCCTCCGCCACCGCCACCGATCCCGGCAAGCTGACTATCCAGCCACCGAAACCCAATATCGTCAGGACGACGAGCGCGACTCCGCCCCAGACGACATACGATTTTGGCATGGCTCCAAGTCTCCGGGATGGCAGAAAGGGCGGAACCCGTTCTACCCACGGGTCGGACACTGACAGGAAGATCATCTGGCGGAAACGACATAAACATAGTAAATTCTGCCATGCATCACGTCACCTTCGTCGTCTATCCGGGTTTCGAACTGCTCGATGTCTCGGGGCCGGCATCGACTTTCAACGGTGCCAATCGCGCCCTGGGTCGGCGCGGCGACCCGGGCTTTTACAGAATCCTGCTCGCGTCGGCGCAGGGCGGCGGCATCGAGAGCAGCAGCGGCGTCTCGCTGGAGACGCGACCGATCGGTGACCTCCGACCCGCGCAGGTCCAGACGTTGCTGGTCGTGGGGGCCGAACGCGAGCACCTGTTGCCGGCGGTAACGGACCTGACGCTCAGGGCGGCCCTCCCGCGGCTGGCTAACAAGGCGACGCGCTTCGGCTCGGTTTGCGCTGGCGGTTTCGTCTTGGCGGCGCTTGGGCTGCTGGATGGCCGCCGCGTCGCCACCCATTGGGATTCCTTCAAGCCCTTCGCGGACGCCTTTCCCAAAGTCACGGTCGATCCCGACGCCCTATACCTGATCGATGGCCGCCTCTGGACGTCGGCGGGGGTGACGACGGGCATCGACATGGCGCTGGCGATGATCGCTCGCGATCTCGATGCGTCCATCGCCGGCGAAGTCGCCAAGCGGCTGGTGCTCTATGCCCGCAGGCCCGGCTATCAGTCGCAGTTCAGCCCTGTGCTCACAGCGCAGGTCAAGGCCGGCAGCCCGTTAGCCGATCTGATAGGATGGATACAGGCAAATCTCGACGCGCCCCTGGATGTGCCGTCGCTGGCCGTACGGGCCGGACTGACCGAACGCACCTTTCATCGCAAATTCGGGGCGGCGACGGGTCAAACGCCCGCGCGCTTTGTCGAGACCGCCCGGCTCGATACCGCGCGCATGCTGCTGTCGCGCGGGCTGTCGCTGAAATCGGTTGCGGCGCAAGTGGGGCTTTTCCCGCCCGCGCGCTTGGCGGAGGCGTTCGAGCGCCGCTTCGGCGTCACGCCGCGCCTCTTTCGCGACATGCACCTTGAGCTGTGATGGCTGATCGATGAACTCTGGGGCTCGGTCGCTGTCAACGCTTGGTCTGAAAAGTTCAGGGGCATCCGCGCGAACGCCGAAAGCCGCCAAGCGCCTCCTCACCTGCAATAACGCGTGTTCGCAGATGCAGGCCCGCGCGTTGGCTCGCACACACCGTCTCCCGGCGATTGTTGAGACGGTAGTCGAGGCGGAACGAGATCGAGCCGCCGGGGGAAACGTGGGCGTACATGCCGTCCCGGTCGGCAACCTTATACGGTTTGGTTTTCGGCCGAAGATTCTTCAGCGCAACATCGGTGAGCATACCGGTCTCCTTTTGAGGATACCGTCACCCCGGAGCGGCGCCACCACCACCCACATTTCTTCAGCGTTGACAGTGACTTACGCTGAAAAAACTACCGTCATCCGGGTTAGCGTGGTTGACGGTATGGCCGAAAACGCGGCTTGGCAAGATCGCGCGCTACCGTCTGAATGCCCGCGGATCCCGATTGCTGCGCACCGATAGGCGTCGATAGTCAGCGGACGGTTTGTCGTTTTAGGTCAGAAAGTTAGTATCGATTCTGCGATCGTTACCGAACGCCGTCAGAGGCAAGCGATTCATTCCCACTCGATCGTGCCGGGCGGCTTGCTGGTCACGTCGTAGACCACACGGTTGATGCCCTTGACCTCGTTGATGATACGGGTCGCGGTGCGGCCGAGGAAATTCATGTCGTAGGGGTAGAAATCGGCCGTCATGCCGTCGACCGAGGTCACGGCGCGCAGCGCGCAGACATGGTCGTAGGTGCGGTAGTCACCCATCACGCCGACGGTGCGCACCGGCAGCAGCACGGCGAAAGCCTGCCAGATCACGTCGTAGAGGCCGGCCTTGCGGATCTCGTCGAGATAGATCGCGTCGGCCTTGCGCAGGATGTCGAGCTTTTCCTTCGTGATCTCGCCGGGACAGCGGATGGCGAGGCCCGGCCCCGGGAAGGGATGGCGGCCGACGAAGGCTTCGGGCAGGCCGAGCTCGCGACCGAGCACCCGGACCTCGTCCTTGAAGAGCTCGCGCAGCGGCTCGACGAGCTTCATCTTCATGCGCTCGGGAAGGCCGCCGACATTGTGGTGCGACTTGATCGTCACCGAGGGGCCGCCGCTGAAGGAGACGCTCTCGATCACGTCGGGATAGAGCGTGCCCTGGGCGAGGAAATCGGCGCCGCCGATCTTGTTGGCCTCGGCGTCGAAGACATCGATGAAGAGCCGGCCGATCGTCTTGCGCTTGGCTTCCGGATCGGCCCCGCATTTCGCCAGCTCCGAGAGGAAAAGCTCTTCCGCTTCAACATGAACCAGCGGGATGTTGTAGTGGTCGCGGAACAGGCGGACGACCTCCTCGGCCTCGTTCAGCCGCATCAGGCCGTGATCGACGAAGACGCAGGTGAGCTGGTCGCCGATCGCCTCGTGGATCAGCACGGCCGCGACCGCCGAATCGACGCCGCCCGAGAGCCCGCAGATGACCCGACCCGTGCCGACCTGATCCTTGATCTTCTTCTGCATCTCGGCGCGATAGGCCGCCATGCTCCAGTCCGGCGCGCAGCCGCAAATCCCGACGACGAAGTTGCGCAGCAGCCTGCCGCCATCGGGCGTGTGCACCACCTCTGGGTGGAACATGGTCGAGTAGAAGCGCCGCTCCTCGTCGCTCGCCACCGCATAGGGCGCGTTCTCCGAGGTCGCCTTGACGCTGAAGCCGGCGGGCAGCTGCGTGACGCGGTCGCCATGGCTCATCCAGACGGGATAGCGCCCGCCCTCCTCCCAGACGCCCTCGAACAGCGCCGAAGGCTTGACGATCGAGACATCGGCGCGGCCGAACTCGGCGGCATGCCCGCTCTCGACCCGGCCGCCGAGCTGCTGCGCCATGGTCTGCTGGCCGTAGCAGATGCCGAGCAGCGGCAGGCCCGACGAGAATACCGCTTCGGGCGCGCGCGGCGAGCCCTCGTCGGGCACAGAAGCCGGCCCGCCCGAGAAGATCACGCCCTTGGGCTTTAGCCGCTGGAAGGCTTCCGAGGCCGACTGGAACGGCGCGATCTCGCAATAGACGCCGATCTCGCGGACGCGCCGCGCGATGAGCTGCGTCACCTGCGAGCCGAAATCGATGATGAGGATGGAGTCGTGGGGCTGGGCGCTGGTCATGGCTCGCCATAAGAGATCACGCCGCTTTCGTCGACGCCTAAGATGCTCTTGGCATAAGGCGAATTGCGCAGCGCGGCGGCGAGCTTCAGGTCGCAGGTGAGCATGATCAACTCAGCCTCGTGGGCCAGAACGACATAAAGCGCGTCATAGACCGAGACACGGTTGCTCAAGGCCAAGTCCGCGGCCGGTTCGAGCAACTGATCGAGGGACGAGACCGCAATCCGTCGCGCCATGAAATCGAGGGCGCGCGACAATTGTGGCGATGTGATCGCACCCTTGCGACGCTTTCGGCACAGAACCTCCGTGACCTCCGCAAAGCATGGCTGGGGACCAACGGACGATAACCGCTCTCCTTGTATCGCTCGAAGACTGCTTTGGCGACCGTCGATCCGGCTTCATCGATCAGGAGCTTTACAACGAAACTTGCGTCGAGCACGACGCTATTCATTCCGCAGCGCTCGGATCATCTCGACGCTGTCTTCCTGCGGACCGGCGGCGTCATGGCGCGGATCGCATTCAACTCCGCCGTGAGTGGCAGTCTCGGCTCGGCACTTTCGGGCTTGTCCGCCGGACGTGGCAGTCTGACACGGCTCGCCCGTTCTGAAACGGTGTCGAGAAAAGCCCGTAGCGTCGCTTCGTCCAAGCTGGATGCATCCAACCTGATCATGATCGGCCTCCTCACCGGACGATCGGCATCGCTCGTCGAAACGCAAGTATCGGTCGTCTCGACGCGGCATTCAACTTGCAGCAAGGCAGCTCAGATAAAACCCGTCGGTGCCCGTCCGGCGCGGAGTTAGCTGCAAGCCGAATCGCGTGGCGAAGCGGGCGAGCGAGCTGCATTCGACTTCTGGCGACGAAAGCAGTTCCGCGACCGGCACGACGCCGTAGCCGGACGTGCGCTCCATGAACGCCTCGACCGCCGCGTCGTTCTCCTCCGGCAGTACCGAGCAGGTGATGTAGGCGATGCGCCCGCCGGGCTTCACCAGCCGCGCCGCGCGCGCCAGCACCTCGGCCTGGTCCTTCACGCGCTCGGCCAGCGCGCCCGGCCGGACGCGCCATTTCGCATCCGGATTGCGCCGCCACGTGCCCGAGCCCGTGCAGGGCGCATCGACCAGCACGAGATCGGCCTGTCCGGCGATATCGGCGAGCGGCTCGTGCCCGCGCGATCGCGGGATGCGGATCTCGACGATGCCAGCGCCCGAGCGCGCCAGCCGGTCATGCAGCGGCGCGAGCCGGCGGCTGTCGAGATCGGTCGCGAAGAGCCTGCCCCGATTGGCCATCAGCGCCGCCAGCGCCAATGTCTTGCCGCCGGCCCCGGCGCAGAGATCGACGACGGTCTGCCCCGGCTGCGCGCCAGCCAGCAGCGTGACGAGTTGCGAGCCCTCGTCCTGAATTTCGAAGCCGCCCGAGAAGAAATCCGGCTCGGTCTGCAGCGAGGGGCCACGCCCGTCATCGCCATGCCGGAAGCGCAACGCATCGGGCGAGAGCGCGCCGGCCTCGGGCGAGAGATGCGCCAGATCGTCCATCAGCCGGTCTCGGCTGGTCTTGAGGCGGTTGGCGCGGATGTCGATCGGCGCGCGTCCGGCGAGCGCCTGGCCCTCCCCGACAGCGTCAACGCCGAAGGCCGAGGCGAAGGAGGGCCAGAGCCAGTCCGGCACATCGGCGCGCACCCAGTCCGGCGCGCCGTCGAGCGAGAAGGCGGCGAGACGGGCCTGCTCGCCATCGTCCAGCGGCGGCGGCGCGTGGTTCTCGCCGGAGCAGAGCGCGCCGATCTCGTCGAGAGAGAGGCCGCGCACCCGCATCAGCATGCCCAGCACCAGCGCGCGCGGCGTCTCCGAAGCCATCGCATGGGCCGAGGACGCTTTCCGGCGCAGCGCATCATAGACCAGCGTGGCGATGGCGGCGCGATCCTTCGAGCCGGCGAAACGGCGCGACAGGCCCCAGTCCTTGAGCGCGTCGGCGGCGGGCCGTCGGCGCTGGATCAGATCGTCGAGCACCTCGATGGCGGCGCTGATGCGGGCGGCGGGCGTCATGAGCGAAAAGCCGTCATTGCTGGGAAGCGCCGACGGCGCATCGGAGGAACACAGGGGCGCAAGCGATGGCGCCGGCGCGGGGCGACCTGACTTTCGACAAATTCAAGCATGACGCTCGGTCATGGTCGGCAGGCCGCGCCGCTCTTGACGCGGTCCTTCCACAGGCCGAAAGACGAGGCAACCGCCCGTTTGCGACAAAAGGTCTTGGTTCCATGCTCCGCGCCAGTCAAATCTGCCTCGCCGGCTTTCTCGCTCTGGCGCTCGCCGCCTGCGCCACGACGCCTCAGCCGGATTATACTCCGCCGGCCAAGCGCCTCGACGCCAAGACGACGCTCGAGAACGCGCCACGGCGCTGAGCCGCCGCCGCGCGGCCGCTCAGGCATAGCCGAGCGGCACTTCGGTGGTGTCCTTGATCTCCTCCATCACGAAGCTCGCGGCGACATCGACCATGTCGACGCGAGCGATCAGGCGCTGGTAAAGCCTGTCATAGGCCGCGACGTCGGGCACGCGGGCGCGCAGCATGTAATCGACCTCGCCGGAGGTGCGATAGGCGCCGACGATCTCCGGCAGGGCGCGGATAGCATCCCGGAAGGTCTGCGCCCATTCGGCGTTGTGCTGGCTGGTCCGGATGCGGATCAGCACGGTCAGGCCGGCATTGACCTTCACGGCATCCAGTAGCGCGACACGCGCCCGGATGACGCCGGCCTCCTCCATGATCTTCATCCGCCGCCAGCAGGCGTTGCGCGACAGATGAACGAGGCCGGAAATGTCCTCGATACTGCGCGACGAATCGCGCTGCAGTTCGCGCAGGATAGCCAGATCGTAATCGTCGAGGCGCGGCGCCTGGGACGTCATCTCGTCGAAATCCATTCTTATTGGAGATCATCCCAAACCTAGCGCGGATTGTTATGAGTTTGGGAATCTTTTCGACGCCCCCTGCCCCATCATCCCTTCGTTCAAAGGAGGCAGACATGGCGCAACCCGGCATCACCGAGCTTTTCACCCGTCATCCCGAGGCCGTCGGCGAAAGCTATGGCGAGCATTTCGGCGTCGCGCTGCGCTATTCCGGCAGGATGTTCGCGGCCGGCTTCTGCGCGCTGGTGCACGCCTTCCTGCCGTTCTGTTTCGAGAAGACCGCGAGCGGCATCGTCCGCCGCATGGTCGCCGACATGGATCGCCGGACCGCGCATCCGACCCCTTCCGGCCAGGCCGTCCGCGCAAAATAAGCACTGGACGCGCCGGTCACCGGACTGTCACATCGCCTGCTCAAGGTCGCGCCACGTCGACCGAACAGGGATTAGACCGATGACACCAACCGCGCTTCTTTCCGCGTCGCTGCTCGCGCTGGCGGCGGTGTTCGCACCGGCTTCGGCGCAAACGTCTGCGCCCACCCTGACCGGCCAGAAGGCGCTGGTCGTCGGCCATCGCGGCGCCAGCGGCTATCTGCCGGAACACACGATCGAGGCCTACAAGCTCGCGATCGAGCAGGGCGCAGACTTCATCGAGCCCGATCTAGTCGCGACGAAGGACGGCGTCCTGATCGCCCGCCACGAGCCGATGCTCGGCGGCACCACCGACGTCTCGACGAAGGCTGAATTCGCCGGCCGCAAGACGACCCGCAAGGTCGACGGGGTCGACACCGCCGACTGGTTCGCGGGCGATTTCACGCTGGCCGAGATCAAGACGCTGCGCGCCAAACAGGCGATGGCCGATCGCGACCAGTCGCATAACGGCAGATATCTCGTCCCGACGCTGCAGGAGGTCATCGACCTCGCCAAGGCGGAGAGCGCCCGCACCGGCCGCACCATCGGCATCTATCCCGAGACCAAGCACCCGGTTTTCCATGCCGCGATCGGGCTGGCGCTCGAGGATCGGCTGCTGGAGCAGTTGAAAGCCGCCGGCTGGACGGAGAAATCCTCGCCGGTGATCATCCAGAGCTTCGAGACCGCCAACCTGAAATATCTGCGTTCGAAGACGCAGCTCCGCCTCGTCCAGCTCGTCGACGCCGACGACGTCGACAAGGATGGCGGCATCGTGCTCGCTGCCCCGTTCGACAAGCCCTATGATTTCGTCGTCACCGGCGACAAGCGGACCTTCAAGGACCTCGTCACCGCCGAGGGCCTGAAGGAGATCAAGACCTATGCCGACGGCGTCGGGCCGTGGAAGCCCTATCTCCTGGCCGGAAAGCAGACCATCGGGGCCGACGGCAAGCCACAGGACCTGAATGGCGACGGCAAGATCGACGAGCAGGACCGCGTGCTGATCGCGCCGACAAGCGTCGTGAAGGACGCGCACGCGGCTGGACTTTTCGTCCATACCTGGACGTTCCGGAGCGAGCCGAAGCGTCTGGCGTCGAGCTTCAAGGGCGATCCGGGGGCCGAATACAAGGCGTTCTTCAATCTCGGCGTCGACGGGCTGTTCTCGGACTTCCCCGACCACGCCGTGAAGGCGCGCGACGGCAAGTAGGTTTGTGACCCCGACAAGAAAGACCCGCCGCGCGGAGCGCGGCGGGTCTTTTTGTCAATGCTGCTGGATCAATCGCAGACGCGGGTCGTCCGACGCACAACGCCGCGCGGCGTCTCCTGGCGAGTGGTGATGGTCCGGCAATCGCGGCCGCGACGCTCGGCGCGCCATTCGCGGCGGTCGCGACGATCGCGCCACTCCTCGCGGCGCATGCGGTCCTCGCGACGATCCGCGCGGTCCATGGCGCGCTCGCGCGGCGAGCGCGTGTCGATGCCGACGCCGCCGGGGCCGATATTGATCGACTGGGCGAAAGCGCCGCTGGCGCTCGCCAGAACGCCCGCCACCAAAGCCGTCATGATCAATCTCATAATGCAAATCCTCCAGTTTCTCGTTGTCGAGATCGCTCGACGAACGCCCCTGCGTTCGCAAAGGTTCCAACCGGATGATCGCGGCGCGAGCGTGAACTGGCCGTGAATGCCGCAGACAGGCCAGCATTCACCTCCCGTCAACGCCGGACGCCTGAGATTGGGCGACGCTCCTGCCCTGCCCTCAATGCAGGATCTGGCTCAGGAAGAGCTTTGTGCGCTCATGCTGCGGGTTCTTGAAGAACTCGTTGGGCTCGTTCATCTCGACGACCTGGCCGGCATCCATGAAGATCACCCGGTCGGCGACCTGCCGGGCGAAACCCATCTCGTGCGTGACGCAGAGCATGGTCATGCCTTCGTCGGCGAGCGAGACCATGGTGTCGAGCACCTCCTTGACCATTTCGGGGTCGAGCGCCGAGGTCGGCTCGTCGAACAGCATGATCTTGGGGCTCATGCACAGCGAGCGGGCGATGGCGACGCGCTGCTGCTGACCACCGGAGAGCTGCCCCGGGTATTTGTGGGCCTGCTCGGGGATCTTGACGCGGGTCAGATAGTGCATCGCGATCTCCTCGGCGTCCTTCTTGGGCATCTTCCGGACCCAGATCGGCGCGAGCGTCAGATTGTCCATGATGGTCAGATGCGGAAACAGGTTGAAGTGCTGGAAAACCATGCCGACGTCGCGACGGATCTCGTCGATCTTCTTGAGGTCGTTGGTCAGCTCCGTCCCGTCGACGATGATCTGGCCCTTCTGATGCTCTTCCAGCCGGTTGATGCAGCGGATCATCGTCGACTTGCCCGAGCCGGACGGGCCGCAGATGACGAGTTTCTCGCCGCGCTCGACCTTGAGGTTGATGTCGCGCAGCACGTGGAACTCGCCATACCATTTGTTGACGCCGACCATCTGCACGGCGGTCTCGGTGTTCAAAGACGTCGCCTTCAGCGCGGCAGGGCGGGTTTTGGCGTTGGTTTCAGCCATGGCCATGATCAAAAGTCCTCTCAGCGCTTCTGGCCGGCGGCGAGCCGCTGCTCGACCGAGATCGAATAGCGCGACATGCCCCAGCAACACAGGAAATAGAAGATTGCGGCGAAGGCGTAGCCCGTCGCGCGCGTGGTCGGCGTCGACCATGTCGGGTCGACCAACGTCGCCTCGATGGTCCTCAGGAAGTCGAAGATGCCGACGATGGTGACCAGCGTCGTGTCCTTGAACAGGCCGATGAAGGTGTTGACGATGCCCGGGATGACGATGCGCAGGGCCTGAGGCAGGATGATCAGCCGCATCATCTGCCAGTAGCCGAGGCCAAGCGACATCGCGCCCTCGTACTGACCCTTCGGGATCGCCTGCAGGCCGCCGCGGATGACCTCGGCCATATAGGCGGCGGCGAAGAGCGCGACACCGATCAGCGGCCGCAGCAGCCGGTCCGGCGAATACTCCTGCGGCACGAACAGCGGCAGCATGGTGTTGGCCATGAACAGCACGGTGATCAGCGGCACGCCGCGCACGAACTCGATGAAGACGACCGAGATCAGCTGGATGATCGGCAGCTTCGAGCGGCGGCCGAGCGCCAGCACGACGCCGAGCGGCAGCGAAAAGACGATGCCGACCGCCGCGATCAGGAAGGTCACCATCATGCCGCCCCAGAGTCCGGTGTCGACGCGCGGCAGGCCCGCCGTGTCGGCCAGGATCGCCATAACGCCGAAGACGACGAGCGACAGCAGCACGAGGCGCTTTGGCCGGTAGAAGCGTTTCCAGGGCGGCAGCGCCTCCTCGACGGCGAGGAAGGCCGAGCCGATCCAGAAGCGCGCCAGCCCCGGCACGAAGGACAGCACGAGATAGACCACCATCAGCGCCAGCGTGATGATGATCAGCCAGCGCAGGAAACCCTCGGCGTTGGCGCCGCCCAAGAGCAGCACATAGGCGCCGATCGGCAGCAGGACGAAGAAGAAGAAGAAGCCGACCTTCTTGTACGGCATCCGCTCCCAAAGCAGCCAGACGATGCCGAAGCCGAACATGGCGAAGACGATGTTGACCCGCCAGCGCTGGTCGACCGGGTAGGAGCCGTAGATGAAGTACTGGAAGCGGTCGGCGATATACGCCCAGCAGGCGCCGACCGGCCGGCCGACCTTGTCGGCGAGGCAGGCGTCGCGGTTCGTGCCGCTCCAGACCGCGTCGAGGATGTAGAAACGGATCAGATCCGGCACGGTGGTGACGACGATATAGACGCAGAGCAGCGTCATCAGCGTGTTCACCGGCCCGGAGAACAGATTGTTCCGGAGCCAGGCGAGCGGACCCGCCACCGAGAGCGGCGGCGTTTCCTGCGGCAGCGTTTCGCGGCGGACGAAGGCGTAGGGCGCGTTTTCGGTCGTTGCATCGGTCATCGCGGCGCCCTCACCGTTCCACCAGCGCCATGCGCTTGTTGTAGATGTTCATGAACAGCGAGGTGACGAGCGAAATGGTCAGGTAGACGGCCATGGTGATCGCGACGACCTCGAGCGCCTGGCCGGTCTGGTTCAACACGGTTCCGGTGAAGACCTGGACAAGATCGGGATAGCCGATCGCGACCGCCAGCGACGAGTTCTTGGTCAGGTTGAGGTAATTCGAGGTGAGCGGCGGGATGATCACCCGCATCGCCTGCGGGATGACGACGAGCTTCAGCGTCGGCCCGGCGCGCAGGCCGAGCGCGTTCGCCGCCTCGGTCTGGCCGCGCGATACCGCCAGGATGCCGGCGCGCACCACCTCGGCGATGAAGCCCGCCGTGTAGGTCGTGAGCCCGATCAATAGCGCGACGAACTCCGGATAAATTTGAAGGCCGCCGGTGAGGTTGAAGCGCCCTTGCTGCGGCAGGTCGAAGGAAAGCGGCGAGCCGGAGGCGAAATAGACGAGCAACGGCACGCCGAGGATCAGCCCGAGCGAGATCAGCCCGTTGGGGTATTGCTTGCCTGTCGCCTCCTGCTGACGCTTCGACCAGATGTAGAAGGCGATCGCCGCGAAGACCGCGAGGAAAAAGGCGATCACGACCATCTGGAAAGCCGGCCCGAATTGCGGGTTCGGCATGATCAGGCCGCGGTTGTTCAGGAAGATGCTGCCGGGCAACTGGATCGAATTGCGGGCGTCGGGCAGCGGCTTGAGGACGGCGTTGTACCAGAAGAACAACTGCAGCAGCAGCGGCAGGTTGCGGATGACCTCGACATAGACCATCGCCAGCTTGGCCAGCACCCAGTTGCTCGACAGACGTGCGACGCCGACGAAGAAACCGAGGAAGGTGGAGAGCACGATGCCGATCGAGGCGACCAGCAGCGTGTTCAGCAAGCCGACATAGAAGGCCTCGCCATAGGTCGAGCCGGAGGCGCTGAACGGGATCAGCTTCTGGTTGACGTCGAAGCCGGCGGCGTTGTTCCAGAATCCGAACCCCGAGGCGATCTTCTGCGCGCGCAGGTTCTCGATGGCGTTCGATGCAGCCGACCAGATGAGAAAGGCGACGATGGCGAGTAGCGCGACCTGATAGACATAACCCCTGATCTTGGGGTCGTAGAGCAGCGAGGCCCTGCCCGGTTGAGCCGTTTCCGTCGGAATGGTCGACACGTCTTACGCCCTCTTGTCGTCTGATTGAGCCGGCGATCCAGCCGCGGCGGCGAAGCGTCGCGTCCAGTCGTTTCGTTGTCCGTGCCTGGTGGGGCTGCCCGATGACGCGGAAGCGCGCCATCGGGCCGCGGGTCTCAGCGGATCGGCGGGGCGTATTGCAGCCCGCCCTTGGTCCAGAGCGCGTTCTGGCCGCGTGCGATCTTCAGCAGCGAGCTGGAGCCGACATTCTTCTCGAAGCTCTCGCCATAGTTGCCGACATGCTTGATGATGCGCAGCGCCCAGTCGTTGGTCAGGCCGATCGCCTCGCCGAATTTGCCCTCCGTGCCGAGCAGCCGCTTGATCTCGGGATTCGGCGATTTCAGCATCTCGTCGACATTGGCCTTGGTGACGCCGAGTTCCTCGGCATTGACCATGGCGAAGAGGCTCCATTTTACGATGTCGAGCCAGACGTCGTCGCCATGGCGCACGACCGGTCCGAGCGGCTCCTTGGAGATGATCTCCGGCAACACGATGTGGTCCGCAGGCGCCGACAGCGTCAGGCGCTCGGCATAGAGGCCCGAAGCATCGGTGGTGAAGGCGTCGCATCGGCCCGACTCGTAGGCCTTCACCGTCTCGGTGTTGCTGGCGAAGGCGACGACCTCGTATTTCAGATTGTTGGCGCGGAAATAGTCCGCGAGATTGAGTTCGGTCGTGGTGCCCTGCTGTGTGCAGATCGAGGCGCCGCCGAGCTTCAGCACCGAGTCGATGCCGAGCTTCTTGCGGACCATGAAGCCCTGCCCGTCATAATAGTTCACGCCGGCGAAGTTGAGGCCGAGCGCGGTGTCGCGGGACATCGTCCAGGTGGTGGTGCGTGACAGCAGATCGACCTCGCCGGACTGAAGCGACGTGAAGCGGTCCTTGGCCGAAAGCGGGATGAACTTCACCTTGAGCGGATCGTTGAAGACGGCAGCGGCGACCGCGCGGCAGAGGTCGACGTCGATACCCGTCCAGTTGCCCTGTGCGTCCGGAAGCCCGAAGCCGGCCAGGCCGGTGCCGGAGCCGCAATGCAGGATGCCGCGGTTCTTGACCTGGGACAGCGTGCTCGTCTGAGCGTGTGTTCCGCCAGCCACGACGGTTGCGGCAGCGACGAGCGCTGCGGCGAAAAGATTCTTCATTGTTGTTTCCCCTGTTGGCGGAACGGGTTCCTGCCCGCTCTCGTTAACCTTGCAAGTCCCGGACCAAGCCTTTTGGCTCGGTCCGGCTTCCTTTCGGCGCGATGGCGCGCCGAAAGTTCTCGAAACGCAGCGAGCGCCGGGGTTGCCGACGCTCGCTCCGATCTCAGCGGACCGGCGGAGCGTATTGCAGGCCGCCCTTGGTCCAGAGGCCGTTCTGGCCGCGCGCGATCTTCAGCAGCGAACCCGAGCCGACGTTCTTCTCGAAGCTCTCGCCGTAATTGCCGACATGCTTGACGATGCGATAGGCCCAGTCCGGCGTCAGGCCGATCTGCTCGCCGAACTTGCCCTCGGCGCCGAGCAGGCGCTTGATCTCGGGGTTGGGCGACTTCAGCATCTCGTCGACATTGGCCTTGGTGACGCCGAGTTCCTCGGCGTTCAACATGGCGAAGTGGACCCACTTCACCAGGTTGAACCACTGCGCGTCGTTGTTGCGAACCGACGGCCCGAGTGGCTCCTTCGAGATGATCTCGGGCAGGACGATATGGTCGTCCGCAGCGGTCAGCTTGAGGCGCTCGGCATAGAGGCCCGAGGCGTCCGTGGTGAAGGCGTCGCAGCGGCCGGCGTCGTAAGCCTTGACCGTCTCGTCGGCCGAGGCGAAGGCGACGACCTCGTATTTCAGATTGTTGGCGCGGAAGAAGTCGGCGAGGTTGAGCTCCGTCGTCGTGCCCTGCTGTGTGCAGACCGACGCGCCCGAAAGCTGCAGCGCCGAGGTGACGCCGAGCTTCTTGCGGACCATGAAGCCCTGGCCGTCATAGTAGTTGACGCCGGTGAACAGGATGCCGAGCGAAGCGTCGCGGGTCATCGTCCAGGTCGAGTTGCGGACGAGGAGATCGACCTCGCCCGACTGCAGCGCGGTGAAGCGGTCCTTGGCCGAGAGCGGGATGAACTTGACCTTGGCCGGGTCGTTGAAGATCGCCGCGGAGACAGCGCGGCAGAACTCGACGTCGAGGCCCTGCCAGTTGCCCTGCGCATCCGGCACGCCGAAGCCGGCGAGGCCGGTGTTGGAGCCGCAGTTCAGCATGTTGCGCGACTTGACCTGCGCCAGGGTCGCCGGCGCCTGCGCCGAGACCGCCGTCGCGGCGATCGCAAATCCGAGGCCTGCGAGCGCGCCTGCCATGAATGTCTTCATCGATGTCTCTCCCATTGAGGTCTCCCGCCCGGCATGACCGGCGGGCCGTCAGCGGTCTCGTCGCCTGCACGGACGCTTCCGGGCCGGTCCGACTGCACAATTCCTGAGCGACGTTTCCTCAGAGTCGATTGCCAGAGCCATGCATGAGCGTCAAGCAGGGCTGCCTTGCGTAAAAGCGCCCCTTTCCACCAAAGACATCACATGCGAGTTTCAAATGGTGGTCAAGCCTGACCGCTCCTCCCAAATCACTCCCGCGAACCGCCGTCCATGAAAAAACTGTCGCCGCCCGATTTCGCGCGCCTGCGCGAGAAAACCCGCCTCGTCATGGCCGGACGCGATCCCGCCGACAGCTACGGCTTCGTCAACCCGCCGATCGTGCGCGGCTCGACGGTGATCTATCCGACGATGGACGATTTTCTCGCCCGCAAGGCCCGCTACATGTACGGGACGAAGGGCAATCCGACGCTCGATGCGCTGGAGGCCGCGCTTAACACGATGGAGGGCGGCGCCGGCGTCGTGGTCTGCCCGAGCGGACTGCTCGGCTGCACGCTGCCGTTGCTGGCCGCGCTCTCGGCCGGCGACCACCTGCTGATGACCGACAGCGTCTACCGTCCGACCCGGATGTTCTGCGAAACGATGCTGAAGCGCATGGGCGTCGAGACGACCTATTACGACCCGCTGATCGGCGGCGACATCGCAACCCTGTTCAGGGCGAATACGAAAGCGGTCTGGACCGAAGCGCCGGGTTCGCAGACGTTTGAGATGCAGGACATCCCGGCTATCGCGGACGCGGCCCACGCGCACGGCGCGCTCGTCATGATGGACAACACCTGGGCGACGCCGCTGTTCTTCGACAGCCACAGGCATGGCGTCGACATCTCGGTCCAGGCCGGGACGAAATACTATGCCGGCCATTCCGACGTGCTGATCGGCACGGTCTCGGCGCGGACGCCGGAGCTCTACAAGCGGCTGCGCGACGCCTGGGAGACGCTGGGCGTGCTGGTCGCGCCAGAGGATGCCTTCCTGACGCTGCGCGGCATCCGCACGTTGCATATCCGCCTGAAGGAGCAGATGCAGGCGGGGCTCGACATGGCGAACTGGTTGAAGCAGCGCCCCGAAGTCGCGCGCGTCGTGCATCCGGCGCTGCCGGATGATCCGGGCCATGCGATCTGGACGCGCGACTTCACCGGCGCGTCCTCGCTGTTCGCGATCGAGCTGAGCCCCGTGCCGATGAAGGCCGTCGGCGCGATGCTGGACGGGATGACGCTGTTCGGCATGGGCGCGTCCTGGGGCGGCTATGAAAGCCTCGCTTTGCCCTTCGACTGCACGCCCTATCGCACCGCGACCAAGCCCGCCTTCGCGGGACCGACGATCCGCTTCCACATCGGACTCGAGGACCTCGACGACCTCAAGGCCGACCTCGACGCGGGTTTCGCGCGCCTGCGCGCTGCGGCCTGAGCGCCAGTTCAGCCGCTGGCGTCGCGCTTGCCGCGGTTGCGGAAGATAAGCATCAGGTTGCGCGTGTAGATCACCATCGCGAGCGCTTGGCCCATGATGATGATCGGCTCGCGGCGGACGATGCCGTAGATCAGCGTCATCAGCCCGCCCGCCATCGAAAAATACCAGAACGATAGCGGCATCACCGAATTGCCTTCACGCTCGCTTGCGAGCCACTGCACCAGGAAGCGCGCCGTGAACAACAATTGCGCGACGATGCCGAAAGCGAGCCAGAAGTCGAACTTCAGCACGAAGACGTCGAACAGATAGTCCGACACGGCCTGGCCGATCGAGATGATCATGATGCTGCTCCCGCCGCACCGCCGTTGGGCACGACATGAGGCACGCGACGGCGGCGTCTGATCAGCCACCAGACGCCGACGAGATCGACGATGCCGACCCAAAGGCGGTCGAAGAAGCCATAGTTGGAGACGCCCGTCAGCCGCGGCCGGTCGCGCACGTCGACATGCACGACGCGATAGCCCTCCCGGACCATCAGCGCCGGCATGAAGCGGTGAAGCGCGTCGAAATAGGGCAGCGCCAGATAGGCCTCGCGGCGGAAGCATTTCAGGCCGCAACCGGCGTCGCGGGTGCCGTCCTTCAGGATGCGCCCGCGCACGCCGTTGGCGATGCGCGATTGCAGCTTCTTGAACCCGGTGTCCTTGCGGCCGACGCGCTGACCCTGGACGAGGCCGGCCTCGAGCCCGGCCTGCTGCAGCGCCGTCAGCATCGCCGGCAGGAAGGCGGGGTCGTTCTGGCCGTCGCCGTCGAGCGTGGCGACGATCGCCGAGCGGGCATGGCGCACGCCGCTGCGCACGGCGGCGCTCTGGCCGCAGGATTGCGCATGGGTGACGGTTCGCAGCCAGTCGCGGCTCGCGGCCAACTCGGCGAGCGCCCGCCCGGTGCCGTCGCCGGACCCGTCGTCGACGCAGATCACCTCGAAGCCGCCGAGCCCGGCGCAGGCCGTCTCGATGTCGGCGAGCAGCGGGCCAACATTGCCGACCTCGTTGCGCACGGGCACGACGACGCTGAGAACCGGCGGCTGTGGAATGTGAGGGTCGGTCAAGGGCGCATCATCCGGGAAATCGGCGCGCAAACTGCGTCAGGCCGGGCATCAGGGCAAGCAGCATTCGTCGAAGGCTCATTGCCTGACGAACACGGCGATTTCCAGCTTTCGCCCGCCGTTCAGATTGAAGCCGCGCAAGGTCGTCAGCAGGCGCGGGGTCAGCGCCGCCTCCGCGATCGCCTTCTGGAAACCGTCGGCAAAGCGCGCCTCGACGAAGGCGATCCGGCAGCCGGGCTCGTTCAGGAAGGCGGCTGCGGCAGCACCGTCGGGCGCCATGGCGAGATCCGTGCGGGTCAGGAAGACGAGGCTTGGCTCGCGATAGCCGACAGTGACAATGCGCGGATCGGCGCAGCCGATCGCGGCGACCGTCTCGGCCAGCCGCGGCGACAGCCGCAGCGAACGCAGGCTCTCGGCGGCGAACCCATAGACGCCAGCGCCCAGGAGCAGGCTCGCCAGCACGCCGCGCCAGAGCGCGCCCTCGATATCGCCGCGCCGAAAAGCGGACACCACCCGCCAGGCGACGATCAGCGCCAGCACGAGCGCCGGCAGGGCCAGATAGGGCAGCGTCGAGTCGAGCGTCCAGTTGCCGTAGAGGATGACGCCGATCAGGGCGAGCGGGACCAGGAAGACCAGTGCTGCGGTAGCCGTCGAGCCGCGCCGCGAGCGATCGATCCCGCCATTGACCAGCGCGAGCAGCAGGAGCGCCGTGATCGCCGGATAAAGCGGCAGCACGTAATGGGGAAGCTTCGTCGGCACGGCCTCGAACACGAGCCAGGTCGGCACGATCCAGGCCAGCAGGAACAGGATCTGCGGCTCCCTGCGGCGCGCCCAGGCGAACGGGACCGCCATCGCCGCGAAGGCGGCGGCCGGCCAGTAGGTGCCGAAGAACAGCAGGAGATAGAGCCCCGGCGGGCCCCAATGCTTCTCCTGCCCCTCCGCGACCTTGCCGAGCATGTCGTTGCCGACGCTCTCGACGAAGAAGCCGCCGCCGGTCTTGAGCGCGATGGCGACGAACCAGGGCAGAACCACGATCAGGCAAAGCAGCAGCCCCCGGCCGAAGCGCAGCGGCTTCAGCCATCGAACGCCCCGCTGGGCGATGCTGAGCACGATGATCGCCAGCCCCCAGACCATCGGCACGATCGGCCCCTTGATCAGCAGGCCGAGCGCGGTCGCGCCCCAGAACACCAGCCAGTTGCGCGAACTCGGCACGAAGGCGAGCGAGCGCGTCCAGTCGAGCCAGACCCGCGCCAGCGCGCCCATGGTCGCGACCGCGCAGGCGGCGAGCAGCGCATCGGTCTTGGCGATGCGCGCCTCGACGCCGAGCAGCACGCAGGCCGCCATCAGCGCCCCGCCGAGCAGCGCCAGCGGCGGCGCAACGAAGGCGAGCAAGGCCCAATAGGTCAGGAGCACCGTCGCCACCGCGCCGATCAGCGAAGGCAGGCGGTAGAGCCAGATCTGCGTGCGGGCGTGGGGTACGCCGAGCGCCTCGCCGGACGCGACCGCCGCGCTCTGGAGCCAGTAGATGCCCACCGGCTTCTTGTGCCGCGCCTCGTCCTGGAAGCGGATGTCGACGAAATCACGCGTCTCCAGCATCTGCTTGCTCGCCTGGGCGAAGCGCGGCTCGTCGCGGTCCATCGGCTGCAGCGTCGCAAATCCGGGCAGGAAGGCGGCGAGCGAGAGCAGCAGCAGGAAGGCGCAGGCGCGCGCATGGCCGACGGAGGTCATGGCGGTCAGGCGGTCGATAGCGAAGGTGAGGGAGAACATCATGATCCTCGCGGCCGGCGCGGGCCGCGTCTTGCCAGGAGCCGGCGACCTTGCCGACGACACGCGTGAAGCGGGATGGCGAGCGTTTCGGGCGCGAGCAAGGCAGACTGGCCGCAAGCGTCCGTCGCGGCAGCGTTTACGCTCCAGGCCGCGATCCGGCAAGCGCGGGCTTTTGACGCCGCCATGCGCCGCACCGGTCGGCTATCTCTCAAGAGCAAACAGCACCCTCGCCGATCCTCACCGCGGTCTCTTCGACCGGATACGGGCCGCCAGCGTTCGCCCCGCCATGTCCTCGAAACGCAGCGCCGTCCAGCGCGGCGGTATCGAGCCTTGGGATTCGACGTTCGCCTCGATCCCGTTCGTATCCCGGCGCGCTTCGATGCGCAGGAGACAGGGCGGCGTGAGCGGGGCCGGCAGGATGCTTGCCCCATCGTCGTCATAGAGGTCGAGCGTCGCGCTCTGCCCCTCCGCCAGCGCGAGCCTCAGCGCCAGTGGGCCCGGCGCTGTCGACGGCGCGGGACCGAGCGGCAGGATCGAGCCGCCGCGCAGGAAGGCGGGGCAGCGGCCGGGAGGGGCGTCGACCGTGACGGTCGTCCCGCCCGGATGATGCGCGCCGGTCCAGAGATCGTGCCAGCCTTCGGCGCAGGCCGGCAGCCAGACGCAGCGCGTCGTCGCGCCCTTGTCGAGGACGGGCGCGACCAGCAGGCGCTCGCCGAGCAGGAAGCAGTCCTCCTCGGCATAGCTCTCCGGCTGGTCCGGAAAATCGAGAAACAGCGGCCGCAGGATCGGCTCGTGGTCGCGATGCATTCGCCAGAGCAGGTCGTAGAGCAGCGGCGTCACGCGCTCGCGGAAGGCGAGGCACTCCCTGATCTGCGGCAGCAGCTCGGGATACATCCAGGGCTCGTTGGCGCTGCCGTCATCGTTCCAGGAATGGATGGTGAAGCGCGGCCAGAACACACCCTGCTCGATCCAGCGCAGGAAAAGCTCAGGCTCCGGTTTCGGCCCGCCGAAGCCGCCGATGTCGTGCCCGAAATTGGCCAGCCCAGAGAGCGAGAAGCCGTGGCCCATGCGCAGGTTCCAGCGCAGCGTCTCCCAGTTGGTGCGGTTGTCGCCGCTCCAGGTCTGGACATAGCGCTGCATGCCTGGCCCGCCCGACCGCGAGATCAGATAGGGCCGCGTCGTCGGCGCAGACGCCTTCTGGGCAAGTTCGGAAGCGCGCATCATCAGGTTGGTCTGCACCGGCCGCAGCGTCGCGATCGACGCTCCCCTGCCCGCCAGATCGCAAACCGCCGCCTCGTCCCAGATCTCGAACTCGTTGTTGTCGTTCCAGGTCGAGTTGATGCCGAATTCGATCAACTGCTCCCTGACCTGCTGCGACCACCAGGCGCTGGTCTCGGGCCTGGTGAAGTCGAGATAGGCGGCGGGTCCGCCCCAGAACTGGGTGATGTGCGGCTTGGAGGAGTCCTCGCTGTCGCGCACGAAACCCTGGAAGGCCTCAACCTCGGAAAAGCGCGGATGCTCCGTGAGCATCGCCGGCTTGATGTTGGCGACGAGTTCGACGCCAGCCTGCCTGAAGCGGGCGGTGACGGCCTTGGGATCGGGAAAGCGGTCGCGGTTCCAGGTGAAGACGCATCGCTTGTCGCCGACCAGCGTATAGCCCGACGACATCTGGAAGGAGCCGCAGGGGATGCTGTGCTCCTCCAGCAGGCCGAGGAAGCCGACCAGTTTGTCCGAGGCGTCGGGCGCGTCGGTGTAGGACATGGTCGAGCCCGAATAGGGGACCGTCCAGCGCGGCGGGAAAGCGGCGCGGCCGGTCAGCGCGGTGAAGCGCTTCACGACATCGTTCAGCTTCGGCCCCATCACGACATAGAGGTCGAGATCGCCGTCGCAGGCCTCGAAGCTCCGGAACAGGTCGTGATAGGCGTCGAGTTCCTGGCCGAGGTCAAAAGCCCCGCGCGCAAGATTGTCGTAGAACAGGCCGACGGCCTGTCCGCCGCGATCAGGCCTGACCGTCACCGACCAGGGGATGTGCTTGTAGAGCGGGTCCGAGCGGCCGCCATCGTAGCCGAGCGGGTCGGTCGCGCCCATGGCGAGCCGGCGGCCATGCTTGTCGGCGAAACCTGACTTGTCGCCGAAGCCGTAGAAGCGCTCGCGCTCGTCGCGGACGAGGTAGTGCCGGAAGCGGTTGGAGCGGCGGTCGAAGAAATAGGCCTGGCTCGGCCGGTCCTTCAGCACGCTTTCGAACAGCGCATCGGGCGTCGCTCGCGCCTGCCAGTCCAGCATCAGCGGCGAGCGCCGGATGACGACGCGAAGCTGCGCCGTCTCGATCGTGATCGTCTCGTCATCCTCCGACACCGTGAACGTCGCGCCCGGAAAACCCGAGACGTCGAGCCGGTCGCGTCCGTCGATCGGATCGGGCTCTCCGGCCCAGGCGATCTCCGGCGAGAGCGACCAGGTCCGGGGCATGGCGAACCCACCCGGACGCATGATCAGCAGCCGCGCGAGATGGCTGTCGAGCAGATAGAGCGTGGCGCGATAGCCGCCCTCCAGCGCGAGATCGACATGGGTCGTTCCGGTTCCGGCGAGGCTCGCCCCGGTCAGCGGATGCATGAACAAGCCTTACTTGATGAAGCCGAACAGGCGCGGCAGCGCGAGCGAAAACGCCGGCACATAGGTCACGACCAAAAGCGCGAAGGTGGTCGACAGGAAGATCGGGATCAGCGGCCGCGTCACCTGCTCGATCGAGACTTTTGCGATGGCGCAGCCGATGAAGAGCGCGCTTCCCGTGGGCGGCGAGACGATGCCGAGGCACATGTTGAACACCAGGATCACGCCGAAATGCACCGGATCGACGCCGAGCTGCGTCAGCACCGGCAGGAAGATCGGCGTGAAGATCAGGATGCCGGGCGTGAGATCGAGGAAGGTGCCCATCAGCAGCAGCACGATGTTCACCAGCATCAGCGCGACGTATTTGTTGTCGGAGATCGCCGTGATCCAGTCGCCGATCAGTTGCGGGATGCCAGCGAGCGACATCACATAGGCCATGGCGAGCGAGGTGCCGATCATCAGGGACACGACGGCGGTCGCCTCGATGGTGTCGACGATGATGCGGTAGAGATCGCTGAGCCTCAGCTCGCGATAGATGCCCGCCAGCGCCAGCGAATAGACGACCGCGATGGCCGAGCCTTCCGTCGCCGTGAAGACGCCGCCGACAATGCCGCCGATGACCAGCACGATCAGCCCCAGACTCGGCAGCGCGCTGAGGATCGCCGAAACCTTCTCGCGCATCGGCAAGGGCGGCATCGGCAGATAGCCGCGCTTCTTGGCCATGAACCAGACGGGAACCATCACCGACAGGCCCATCAGGATGCCAGGGAGGTAGCCGGCCAGGAACAGCGCCGCGATCGAGGTGCCGCCCGATACCAGCGAGTAGACGATGAACGCGCCAGATGGCGGGATCAGCAGGCCGGTCGGGCAGGAGGCGATATTGACCGCCGCCGAGAAGGCGGGGTCGTAGCCCGCCTTGTCCTTGAGCGGCTGCATCGTGCCGCCGATCGCCGAGGCGGCGGCCACCGCCGAGCCCGAGACCGTGCCGAACATCATGTTGGCCAGGATGGTGATCTGCGCCAGCGCGCCCGGCATCCAGCCGACAAAGACTTTTGCGCAGTCGATCAGCCGGCGCGCGATGCCGCCCCGGTTCATGATTGAGCCCGCCATGAAGAAGAACGGGATGGCGAGAAGAGCGAAGGAATCGAGGCCGGTGGCGATGCGCTGCGCCGTCACCGAGAGCGCCGGCAGTGGCGGCATGATCGTCAGCAGCGCCGCGATCGAGGCCAGCCCCGTGGCGTGGCTGATCGGCACGCCGATCGCCATCAGCCCGATGAAGGCGACAGAGAGGATGAGGGCGGGAGATGCTTCCATCTGGGTCCTCCCCGCTCAGTCGAGCGAGACCTCCTTGGCCGCAATCTCCTGACCGCTAGCGACCTCGCAGACCACGAGGGTCGCGTAGATGGCGGTCAGGACGCCCGAGAGCGGGATGATGACGTAGACATAGGCGACGGGCACGAGCATCGCCGGCGTCACCTGGCCGAGCCGCAGATTGCGCTCGACCAGGAGCCAGCCGCCCCAGCCGAGCACGACCAGCGCGAAGACGATGACGAGCCCGGCGATCAGCATGTCGAAGCCGCGCCGGACGCTCTTCGGGGCCATGTCGATCAGCCCCGTGATGGCGATGTGGCCGCGCTTGCCGAGCACATAGGCCGCGCCGAGCAGGCTGACCCAGATGAACAGGAAGCGCGAGAGTTCGTCGGTGAAGGAGGTCGAGGCGCCGAGGAAGTAGCGCCCCACCACCTGCCAGACCACGCAGGCCAGCATGACGAGCGTCATCGGCACGGCGAGGGTCAGCACGAGGACATCGAGGCTGCGGTGGATGCGGTGGAGCATGAGATGACCCGACGAGGGAAGGCGCGGAGAACCCCTCTCCTGTAAGGAGAGGGGCAGGGGTGAGGTGACGGACGCTGGACCAGCGAGACGCAAGCTGACGAAAGCATCGGTGAGGTCACGGCAGCAGTGTTGAAGGGCCGACCCCTCACCCTGCCCTCTCCCTCCGGGAGAGGGTTTCCCCGCGCCCTTCTCGGATAGCGTCGCGCCTCGTCCTACTGCACGGCCTGGATCTTCTCGGCCAGCGCCGCCACCGCCGGCACGGCCTTCAGATCGTCATACATCGGCTGCACCGCCTTGCGGAACGCCGGCTTGTCGGCGTCGACGAAGGTCACACCGAGCTTGACCGCGTCGCCCTCGGCCTTGTCGAGTTCCTTCTGCCAGTTCTCGTTATGCGCCTTGGAGGAATCCGTTGCGGCCTGACGGACCAATTCCTGCTGATCGGGCTTGAGCTTGCCGAAGGTGACGCCGGAGGCCAGCACTACGTCCGGAACACGCGTATGCTCGTTGCGGGAGTAGAACTTCATCACCTCGCCATGCTTGGCCAGCGTCAGCGCGGTGACGTTGTTCTCGGCCCCGTCGACGACGCCGGACTGCAGCGCCGTGTAGAGCTCGCCCCAGGCCAGCGGGGTTGCGGCTGCGCCGAGCAGATTGACCATGCGGGTGGTGATCGGGCCGGGCTGGACGCGGATCTTCAGGCCCTTCAGGTCGTCGGGCGTCCTGATCGCCTTCTTGGCGTAGAAGCTGCGCGTGCCATTGTCCTGATAGGACAGGCCGAGCAGCGACTTGGCCTTGCCGGCCTCGAGGATTTCGCGGCCGATCGGCCCGTCCACCACCTTGAAGAAATGCGCCTTGTCGCGGAACAGGAACGGCGTGTCGAAGACGCCGAAGGCGGGCTCGAACGCCGCCAGCGGCGAGGCGTTGGCATGGGCGAAGTCGAGCGCGCCGGCCTGGAGCTGCTCCAGCAATTCGCGCTGCTGGCCGAGCTGGCCAGCGGGGAAGACCCTGATCTCGATCTCGCCCTTGGAGCGCTCGGCGACGAGCTTGGCGAAGAGTTCCAGCGAGACGTCGACAGGGTGGCCCTTGGCGAGGCCGTGGCCGAGCCGCATCGTCGTCTTGGCCTGCGCGAGCGGCGCCAGCGCGAGAAGGGCGGCGGCGGCGAAGCCGGCAGCGAGTGTGGCGCGTCGTGTGATGCTCATCGTGGTTTCCTCCGCGTTGGGTTTGGCTCGTCTTGTTCTGATTATGTGTGGCCGGGCGTTCTCGCGCTGGGCCGCTTGCTCATGCTCCGGCAGGCTTCTGCTGCTGCGCCAGTTCGGCATAGCGCTCCGACAGCGTCGTGAAGGCCTTCTTCCGCGTCGTCTTGTCGGCGGCGGTCAGGCCTTTGAGGTTCCAGCCGCGCTGATAGGCGGTCTGCCGCCGCTCGGTGCGGAAATCATAGAGTATCCAGGGGCAGAAGCCGCGCACATAAGGCGCGTTCTCGACCAAATCGAGCTGGCGGCCGTAGAGATCGGACTGGTGGGTCTCACCAAACAGCTCGCCCGGTCGCCCGTCGCGACCGACGACCGCGTCCGCCCCGGTCTCGGTGATGACCAGCGGCTTGTCGAGGTCGGAATTGGCGAAGAGCCCGGCGCGCGCATCGCCGTTGAGCCGGATCGCGAGGCCGACCGCCGTTCCGTCCGAGACGCCGCCGATCGACGACAGGGCGAAGAGATTGCCCGCGCCCTCGAACGTGATGCCCGACCAGGCGAAGGAGCCCTGGCCGGTGAAGTAAGCCTTCTGGCCGGTCGGGGCCGGGAAATCGAACAGCAGCATCTCGACGCGGGCGACCCGCCCGGCCGCGAGCTGCGCCAGGGTGGCTGAATCGATGATCCGGGCCATCAGCGCATGGGCCCGAAAAGTGGGAACCGGTTTTCGGGCGAGCCCATGCGGAAAGCCATCAGGCCACCTTCTGGATCATGGCGAAGCTGACCGCCTCCATGGTCAGCCCCTCGCCCATGCCGGGCTCGCCCGCCGGATCGAGCATCATCTCGCAGACCGGCTGGTGCAGGCGCAGCGTCGCGCCGGCGGTGAAGAAGGACGGCACGCGCGGCGCGACCTCCAGCGCGATGACGCCGAGGCTCGGCTGCGCATCGGCCAGAATCCGGAACAGCCCGTAACGCCCGGCCTGCTCCAGCCCGACCAGATCGCCCCGGCGCAGGCGCAGACTGGCGTTCGGCGCGGGCGCGCTGAGCGTGGTCTCGGTCCGGCCCGACAGCGTCAGCTCGTCGGCCCAGGCCCCGGCGATGACGCCGCCGGGATGCGCCGCCGGCCAGCACTGCGCCGGCGAATGCACCAGCGCCGTGCCGGTCCCCGACAGCGCGTCGACGAAGGCGGCGGCGCGGCGGCGGCCATATTCGCGCTCGGGCCGGCACGTTACCTGCGCCCGCCAGATCGCCACGCCGGTCTCCATCGCCTGCGTCCCGGTCGGCAGCTTCGCGGTCGCGACCGAGCGCATCAGCATGAAGGCGACGCTGCGCAGCCGGATGCCGGAGCTGCGCAGATCGAGCGGGAAGACGAGCGCCATCAGCGCGTCGCGCCCCGGCGGCGCGCCTGCTCCTGCGTGCGCATGATGATCCCTGGCAGCGAGGCCTGCTGGCGCGCCATCTCCAGCCGCAGGCCGGCGATGGCGTCGGGCGTCGCGCCGCGCGCGTCAATGGCGAAGGTGACGTTCACGCCGCCGCCAGCGTTCCGGTTCGGAATGATACGGCCCGGCACGGTCGGCACGAAGGTTTCCGGCCCGCGCTCGCCGACCTTGTAGATCTGGCCGGCATTGACCGGGCCGCCGGTGGCCCTGCCGAAGACAGCCTTGCCGATCTCGCCGAACAACCCGCCTGCCGCGCCATCGACGCCCTTGGCGCCGAAGATGCCGGCGAGCGGGCCGGTGCCCAGCAGCGCGGCCTGCAAGGCGGCCTTGGCCAAGGCGGCGGTCAGGTTCTTGACGACGTCCTGCGCCTTGCCGCCGCGAATGATCAGATCCTCGAGCGCATCGACCGCCGCCTCGCCGAAGAATTTCTGGGCGTCGCGCAGGCCCTCCTGGGCTGACTTAAGATCGGCGAGCTTGCGGCGCTTCTCCTCCGAAAGCTCGATCTCCCTGGTCAGCCCGGCGATGACCTTGGCGCGGGCGTCGTCGTCGAGCTTGGCGAGATCGACCTGCGCCTTGGCCAGCTCGGTCGCGGCGCGGCGCTCGGCATTGGATTTGCCGAAGGTGGCGATCTCGGCGTCGAGCACCGAGTTCTGCCGCATCAGGCTCTCGATGTAGCGGTCGAGGCGGGCCTGCGCCTGCTCATCCTCGGATTTCGAGGAGGAGCCGGAGCCCTTCTTGCTGAACAGCGAGGAGGTGTTGGTTTTCGAGCCGGAACGGTCCGGCTTCACAGTGACCTCTAACGGCGCACTGCCACGATTGGTCTCCCGCTCTAGTTCGCGCAACTCAGCAAGCCGCTGTGTCACGCTTGGGTCGAGGTTTGTCCCACGGCTGCGAGCCTCATCCTGGACGGTCTGCAACGATTGCGCCGAAGCTCCACCAACGCCGTTGGCGCGCAAATCTTCGTTAGCCAGCACCCGGCGAGCGTAGGGGCCGAGCGCATTCTCGATCATTCCGCCGAGCCCGGCCGCCTTGGAGATGATCGTGTCGATGAAGCCGATGACCGCGCCGGCGTTCGCCTTGAACAGCGTCGTCCAGCGCTCGATCGCCACCGCCCAGTCGCGCTCGAACTCTTTGGCCTTCTGGATGATGTCGGAGTCGATGACGACGCCGGCCGCCCTGGCGGCGGCGGCCTGCCTGTCGATTGCGGCCGCGCCCTGCTCCAGCAGTGGCACCCAGTCCTTCGTTAGGCCGACGGCCTCGGCGATCTTGATCTTGTCGAACTCGGTCGCGGCGTTCCTGACGAGGTTGGCGGCCTGGGCGAGCGCCTCGTTGACGCCGATGACCTCGCCCTTGCGGTCCTTCAGCTTGACATTGTTGTCGGCGAAGAGCTTGGAGAGCCCGTTCTCGGCCTGCCGCGCCTCGTTGAGCTTCTCGGCCAGACCCTCTAGCCCGGAGCCGAAATCCTTGCCCGTGAGCCCGTTCTGCCGGCCGGCGAACTGCAATTCCTGGAAGCGCTGCAGGTCGAGCCCGACGCGCTTGGCCGTCTCGCCGATCCGGACGAGATCGGCGTTGGCCTCGGCCAGGCCGCGGATGATCCGGTCGAGCGTGAAGGCGGCGGCGAAACCCTTGAGCGCGCCGGTCAGGGCTGAGGTCGAGATCGTCGGATTCACTTTGCGAAAGCGATCCTCGATCTGCTGGGCGGCCCGGTCGGCGACCTTCGCCGAGGCCTTCAACTCTCTTTCCAGCGCCGCTATATTGGCGCCGACAGCGATGACAAGATCATTCGCCATGGGAGATGCCGCCGTTGGAAATCGTTGCCGGATGGTTCTTGTTCTCGTTCCTGCCCGCCATCATTGCTCCGTCCAGAGGACGGAGCTTCATCGGATGGTTTCTCATATCGATCCTGATCTCCCCTCTGTTCGCACTGATCCTCGTCCTGGCATTGCCTTCGCGAGGTAAGGTTCTTGCCGACAAGGACAGGCAATACGGGCGGGTGAAGGACTGCCCCGAATGCGCTGAAACGGTGAAATCGGCCGCCCGGACCTGCCGCTTCTGCGGGCACAAATTCGCCTAGAGCAGGTGGTCCGGGGCCGAATCGAACAGCGCCTTCACAGCCGCGCTGTCGTCGTCATTCGTGCGCTTGGCGGCATCGGGCGAATGCGCCCGGGCCCAGCCATCGGCGCAGGCCATGAACTGCCAGAGCGACATCGCGCCGATCTGCGCCGGCGCAAAGCCCATCACGGCTCCGAAGCCGTAGAACTCGCGGAAATCGAGCTTGCCCTTGCGGCGCGCCGGCCGGCCGGTTTCCGACGCGCCGGCGATTTTCCCACCGGCTCTTCCGGCTTGCCGAAGATGGCTGCGTTGAGAACTGCCAGCGCCGGCACCACGCTCTCGCCGATCGGCCGGTCGAGCACGTAGAGCTTGCACAGGCGCAGCGCTCTGACCGGCTCCATGCCGCCGCCGACCAGGCCGAGCCGGAGAGTCTGGTGAACGTCCTGCGTCCGCCACTGGCCATGCCGGAGGCGATCGGCAATGACCATCGGCCCGGCGTCGCAAAGCGCCTGCAGCTCCTCGAGCTGCGCCAGCGGCAGGCAGAACGGATAGGTTCCGTCGCCCCAGTCGAGATCGATCCTGCAGAGGCTCATGACAGCGCCGCCATTTTGGCGCGAAGCAGCTCGCCGTCGCCGGTGACCGGCAGGGTGTTCTGCCATTTGGAGCCGCGCTCGCCGGTCAGCTCCAGGCCGAAATGGCCGGCGCCCGAAAACCGCAGATCGGGCGTGCCGACGCCGCTGCCGGCCCCGACGAGATGGATGCGCAGATTGCTGGCCTTGCCGCTGATCACCGCATCCCAGATCAGATCGGAGGATTCCTTGGCGTAGATGCCCTCGAACTCCGCCGACCAGGCGAGCGAGATCACATCGTTGGACTGCCATGCGGCGGCGTCGGGGTCGTCGCAATCGGGCACGGTGACGTCGTTGGTGTCCTTCTCGACCGAGAGCGTCATCGAGTTGAAGCCGCAGAGCTTGGTGAAGACCTCCGGATCCGCGCCATCGCCGAGAAAGACGATGCCCGCGCCGAAGGAAAGAAGAGTCGGCTTCGCCATGATGGCCTCCGTGAGTGCCGGTTGCAGAAGAAGAGGGTGGGTCAGGCCGCCGCGACGAGCGCGCGGAAGGTCAGGACGGCGTGGCTGGTCGCGCCGTCGGGGTCTTTCAGGTGGCGCGTGTCTTCGTGCTGGATCTCGAGGAACTGCCATTGCGCGCCGAGATCGAGCGCAGTCTCGTGCAGCGACGCGCGCACCGCGCCGGCGATGGTCTTGCACTCGAGCCGCTTCAGCCCGTCGAGCGAGGGCTCGTACCAGCCGAAATATTCGTTGAGCCCAATGATATCGAGCGCGTCGCTAAGCCGGTCCTCAATGCGGAAATGCTCGCGGTTGATCAGGCAGGCGGCCGAGACCAGCCGTGTCGGATCCATCTCGCGGCAGGAGGCGGCGAGCCCGCTCATGAAGGCGAGGCGGACGTCAGTGTCGGCGTTCTCGTTGCCGACGCCCCAGATGATCACGCTGGCGCGGTTGCGGTCGCGCCGGATCATCTCGCGGAGCTGGTTGTCGGCATCCGCAAACGTGTCGGGATTGGCGAAGTCGATCGCCCAGTAGACCGGCACCTCCTGCCAGAGCAGCAGCCCGACCTCATCGGCGATTGTCGCCGCCAGTTCGTGATGCGGGTAATGCGACAGCCGCAGGAAGTTGGCGTTCAGCGCCCTGGCGTCGGCGAAACGGCGGCGGATGTCTTGCTCGGTCGAGACCTTGCCGAGTTCCCGGTCGTCCTCATGGACGCAGACGCCGCGCAGAAAAATGTCCTCGCCATTGAGCAGGATGCGCTGGCCCTCGACCCTGATCTCGCGGAAGCCGATGCGGTCGCTGAGCCGATCCTCGCCGAAGGTCAGGCTGACGGCGTAGAGCCTCGGGCTGTCCGGGCTCCACAGCTCCGGCGCGGCCTCGAAGTCCAGCCGGCCGATGCCGCCGGAGACCGGGACGGCGATGTCGCCCGCCAGCCCCTCGATCGTGAGCCGCGCCGTGCCGCTGCCCGGCTCGGACAGCGTGACATCGACGGCGATGCGCTTGCCAGCTGAACCCGGGACCAGCGCAACGCCGAAATCGCGGATGAACACCGCCGGCACGCGCACCAGCCCGACCTCGCGGTAGATGCCGCCATAGTTGAACCAGTCGGTGTGGTTCATCGGCACGCGCTCAGGCCGCCGGCGGTTGTCGACATTGATCTGCAGCCGGTTCGCGCCAGTGGCGAGGCGCCCGGTGAGCTCGATGAAGAACGGCGTCGAGCCGCCGCGATGGCTGCCGAGAAAGACGCCGTTCAGGAAGACCCGCGCCTCGTATTGGGCCGCGCCGATGCGCAGGAAGACGCGCTCGCCGGCCTTGTCCGGCGCAAAATCGAGCTGGCGCGTATACCAGGCCCCGCCCTCGAAATAGGTCCATTCGGGGCGCATCATGTTCCAGCAGGAAGGAACGGTCGTGGTCTGCCAGCCGCCGTCGTCATAATCGCGCGGCGTGGTCCAGCCGCCGATCGGATCGGGCGCGTCCTCGAACCAGCGTTGGCGCAGGCCCTCGTCATGCAGATCGAGAACAAAATTCCACGCGCCATCGAGCGATTCGATGGTGCGGCCCGCGACGCTCAGCATCTCGCGCCAGCCGACGCGCCCCTCCGAGAAGGGAGCGGCATAGGCCTCGTCATGGAGATGGTGATAGGGATCGTGCCCCGGCTGGAGCGCATGCTCGGCGGGCCCGCGGACTGGGCTGCTCTCGACCTTGGCGTCCATCCCGGCAGGACATTCTTCTTGTGAAGGAAAACGATTTCCCTAATGCTAGTCAAACGCCGCGCTTCTGGCAACCAGCGGCTGCGCCGCGTCATCAGGCGAGGCGCGGGCAAGAGGCGTCGCGCGTGTGAACGAGCATGATCCAAGCAAGGGCCCGGGCGGCCGCCCGGTCTCGATCGCAGCGGTGGCGCGCCGCGCCGGCGTCTCGATCGCGACCGTGTCGCGGGTGATGAACGGCGTCGAGAACAAGGCCACGTCCGAGACCGCCGCCCGCGTCCACGCGGCGGTCGCGGCCTTGGGCTACCGGCCCCAGAGCGTCGGGCGGGCCTTGCGCCAGCGCGAGAGCCGCATCGTCGGTGTGCTCGCCGCCAATCTCGGCAACCCGGCGATGGCAGCCGCCGCCGCCTCGATCGAGCTCGCCTTGCGTGACGCCGGCTTCGTCATGGCGCTCTGTGACACCCATGAGGACCCGGCGATCCAGGACGAATATCTCGCCGAGATGGAGGCGCAGCTCGCGCGCGGCATCGTGCTGCTGGTCGCGGTGCCCTCGCCCGGCCTCGACCGGCTGCGCGCCGCCGGACGGCCGCTCGTCTTCGTCAACCGGCGCGACACGGGCGACGAGGCCTCGCCCTTCGTTGGCATCGACGACCATGCCGCAGGCCGCGCCGTGGCCGACCACTGGCTCGCCCGGCGGCAGCCCGGTCCCTTCGGCCTGCTCCACGCCTCGCTCGCCTTCAGCGCCGGGCGTCGCCGCGCGGCAGGCTTCCTGGAAAGGCTGGCGGAAGCCGGCATCGGAGAAGACCGGGTGGCGCGCGCCACGGGCCCAGGCCGCCAGCACCTGGAGATCGGCCGTCAAGGCATGGCCCGCCTGCTCGAAGCCGACCCGCGGCCGCGCTGCGTGCTGTGCCTCAGCGACCTGATCGCCTATGGCGCCTATCGCTGCCTGACCGAGCGCGGCGTCGGGGTGCCCGGCGAGGTCGAACTGTTCGGCTTCGACGACAACCCGTTGAACGATTGGATCGCGCCCTGGCTCAGCGCGGTGCGCATTCCCTATGAAGGCATGGGGCCGGCCGTCGTCGGCGCGCTGGCTGCGCTGCTGGAGGACGGGTTATGTGACAGCCGCATCCTGCCGCACCGGCTAATCCTACGCGGATGAAAGGGCGCGGACGGCGCGGTGAGCGATCCAGCTCATGCGCCCAGGCCTGCTGGTGACCGGATGAGTCACGGCGCGCCAGCCGAACAAGCGGCGGCTGAAAGTCGGAATGATCATCCGCCTGTTTGTCGGGATGAAGAAACCCCCCGAGGGAAATTCCTCATCGTTTAGAATGGCGAGCCCGGCTGGATTCGAACCAGCGACCAGCAGCTTAGAAGGCTGCTGCTCTATCCATCTGAGCTACGGGCCCGTGAGCGGGGAATGAGCGCCCTCGCCTGTCGGAAAAGCTCTGCTCCGCATTGGCTGCGGCGCGGTCTAACGTCAGTGCGTCCACTGGCCGACGCGGTTGAACCTGAAATTGTCGGAGTAGGCCATCGTGCGGCGCCTGGCCTCGTGCGGCTGCTCGACGCGGTAGGCGATGCCGTTGCGGGTGGCGTAGGCCACAGCCTCGGCCTCGCTGGCGAACCAGAGCCTGAGCTGGCTCTTCATGTCGCCCGACGAGGTCCAGCCCATCAGCGGCTCGATCTCGCGCGGACGCTCGGCCTCGTATTCGAACAGCCAGCGCTCGGTCTTGGCGGTTCCCGACTGCATGGCGGTGCGGGCGGGGCGATAGATGCGTGCGGTCATGATTTGGCGTGCCGTCACCCGATGTTGCCTCGTCCCGCCGCGAGGCGGGCCGTCAGACGCGACGGGAATGGTCGGGGCACCAGGATTCGAACCTGGGACCCTCTGCTCCCAAAGCAGATGCGCTACCGGGCTGCGCTATACCCCGAACCGCCATTCCTGAAGCGTCGCGGTCAGCTATCACGGCGCGGGCTTGCGCCGCAAGCGAAAGCCCGCCCTCAGCGCCGAAACAGCGCGTGCTCGACCCTGTCGCCAGGCTTGATCCCGAGCGTCTCGGAGACGCCGCCATTGATCTCGAGCACCGAGAGGACAGGCTCGCCGGAGGGGATCGTGCGCGTCGACAGCGGTTCGGTGCGCTGGGCGATGCGCGCGATCGTGCCGTCGGCGCGGATGAACAGCATGTCGAGCGGAATGAAGGTGTTCTGCATCCACATCGCCACCGGCTCGGTGCGCTCGAAATCGAACAGCATGCCGCGGTCGGCCGGCATGAACTGGCGGTGCATCAGGCCGCGCGCGCGCTGCTCGGGCGTGCGCATGACCTCGACCTGGAAGGCGTGACGGCGCTCGCCGCTGACGATGACGAGCGATTCGAGCGCTGCGGGCGGGGCTGCGCCCTGTGCGAGCGCCGGCGCGGTTGCGAGGAGCGCCCAGGCAAGCCAGCCGGCGACGAGTGACAGGGCGAACCGCATGGTCTTACAGCTCCGGGAAGCGGCAGGAAGCGCCAACCGTTGTGGGACGGGATGGCGTTTGTCTGACAGATACGTGGCTTCGCCCCGATTTGGTCAAGTATTTCGTCAGCCTGCGACGGGCGGCATCTTTCCTTCCCCGCCACCATGCGGCAGGGTCGCCGACGCCAACAGGAGTCTCCCATGACCGCCCCGATGCTTCGACGGCTGACACAGTTCACGGCCTCGGCGACGGCCGCCGCTTTCCTGTTCGCGACCTCTCCCGCCGCCGCGGCCGATTTCCAGATCGACGGCCTGCGGCTCGATTTCGGCGGGCTGGCGATTCTTGCGCCGCGGATAGAGGTCAAGGGCTCGCCACTGGAGCGCGAGGCGTTCGTGGCGCTGTTCAACACCTCGACCGGCGAAAGCGCCGTGTCGCGCATGGGCAAGCTGACCGCCGCCGAGATCAGCGCGCCGGAATTGACCTTCGAGCAGACGATCGGCCCGCAAAAACAGGTCACGAGCTATCGCGACGTGCGCTTCGTCGATGTCCGCAACGGCATGGTCGGCCGCGGCGAAGCCGCCCGCGCCACCCTGAGCGTCACCGGCGCCGCCACCGGCCCGATGAGCGGCGAACTCCGGCGCACCAGCTTCGAGGCCTTCGACGTCACGCATGTCGCCCGCGTGCTGACCGAGCGGGCCCAGCCCGGCGCGGCCGAGACGATGAAGCCTCTCTTCGGCCGGTTCGAGCAGGACGGCTACACGCTCGACATGGGCCAGGCCGGCCGCATGTCGATGGGCAGGATGAGCGGGCGCGGCTTCGCCGCGAAGGTCGGCGACGAGCCGCTCGGCGAGGTGCTGACCCGGCTGATCGCGCTGTCGGACGAGGCTGAGAGGGGCTCGCGTGCGCCGGACGCAAGACCGTCCGGCCTGAAGACCGAGGATGAGCGCAAGCTCGGCCTGGCAGTCCTCTCGCTCTACGACCAGATATCCTATGGCAGCGGCGAGATGCGCGACCTCGCGATGACGATCACCGCGCCGCCCAAGCCCGGCGCGAAACCGGAAACCGTCGAGATGACGATGGCGCGCATCGCCTTCGGCGAGGACGCGCCGGCGAAATCGGGTTTCGCGGTCGAGGGGCTGTCGTTTTCGGGCGGCGGCGGCAAGGGCAAGATCGATTCGATCAGCCATCACGGCTTCTCCGCCGGCCCGATGATCGCCGAGCTCAAGGCGCTGCTGGCGAGGCCCGACGCCGATCCCGACGCGATCGACTTCCGCAAGCTGATCCCGACCATCGGCACGCTCCGGATGGCCGGGCTCTCGGTCGATGCGCCGCAGGAGGCCAGGCGCGGCCAGCCCGCGCCGCCGCCGCTCAAGATCGGCCTCGGCGCGATGGAACTGACGGCGGGCGAACAGCTCAACGGACTGCCCACCGCGATCAGCCTGACGATCGACAACCTGGTCGCGCCGGTGACGCCGGGCACGGGCAATCCGGCGGCGCGCGACCTGCTGGCGATGGGCTACCGCGCGCTCGACATGTCTGCCCGGCTCGATCTCGCCTGGGACGGCGCCCGCAACGAGATCGCCATCCGCGCGCTGTCGCTGGGCGGAGCCGGGATGGCGCGGCTCGACGCCAAGGGCACGCTCGGCAACGTCACCAAGGACCTTTTCGCCAGCGATCTCGCGCTGGCGCAGGTCGCGGCGCTCGGCGCGACCGCACGCAGCCTCGAGGCGACGCTGCAGAATCAGGGCCTGTTCGAGAAGCTGATCGAGAACGAGGCGCGCAAGGCCAAGCGCAAGCCGGACGAGATGCGCCAGCAGTTCTCGATGATGGCCAATCTCGGACTCGCCGCCATCCTCGGCCCGTCCGACGCGGCCAAGACGCTGACGGCCGCAATCTCGCGCTTCGTCGCCCGCCCCGGCAAGCTGAGCCTGCAGGCGACCGCAAAATCGAGCAGCGGACTTGGCCTTGCCGACGTGATCACGTTGAGCGACCCGACCGAAATCCTCGACAAGATCGATCTCAAGGCCAGCTCCGAGTGACGGGAGACGGCCCGCTGCCCGAGGATGAGGCCTGGCGGCCGGATCGATTGTCGGCCTGGTGGGCGGGGCTGCCGCAGGGCGCGCGCGGCATGCTGGCCAGGCGGGTCAACCCGGACAACCAGACACGGCTGCATCTGGCGCATCTGATCGCTCGCCGACCGGGGCAGATCGTCGTCGGGGCCCATAGCTACGGCCGGCCGAAGGTGCGTTTTCCCGAAAGCGGAGCACGCCTCATGGTCGGCCGCTACGGCTCGATCGCCGACGGGGTCGAAATCCTGCTGGGCGGCGACCACCGGCTCGACTGGGCGACGACGTACCCCTTTCCGGCCCTGCCCCGACTCTGGCCGGCGGCCGTCCGCGTAACCGGCAGCGCCCCGTCGCGCGGCGACGTTACGATCGGCCACGATGTCTGGCTCGCCTCGCAATGCATGGTGATGTCGGGCGTCACCATCGGCCATGGCGCGGTCGTGGCGGCGCGCAGCGTCGTTACGCGGGACGTGCCGCCCTATGCGATCGTCGCCGGCAATCCGGCCCGGATCGTGCGGATGCGCTTCGAGGAGGCGCAGGTCGAGGCGCTGCTGGCCACGCGCTGGTGGGCGCTGCCGCAGGCGCGCGTCGTCGCATTGCTGCCGCTGCTGATGTCGGGGCGGATCGACGAGTTGACGGGCGCGCTCAATCGCCGATCAGCAACCGGCGCTTGAGCGCCAGCGCCGGCTTCTCGACAATAACCCATGACAGAACGCCGAGGGCGACGGTCAGCGCCAGCGCCGGCCAGAGCAAGGTCAGCGCTCCGGCCGCGGGAAACAGCGCATACAGCACCTGCTGCACCGGCCAGCCATACAGATAGACGCCGTAGGAGATGTCGCCCGCCGGCTCGGTTCGCCGCCGCGTCAGCGCCGGCGCGAGCGCCAGCACCAGCACGCCCCAAGCGGTGCCGAGATAGAGCGCCGCCTTGTAGAGAGGGGTCTGCGCCAGCAACGCGATGACGATCGCCGTCAGGAGGAGCCCGGCCAGCGACAGCGCGACACGCTCGCGCCAGAGATAGATCAGCCCCCCTGTGAGGAAGATCAGCGGCAGGCGCAGCGCCGTCTCCAGCCCCTTGGAGCCGTCTGGCGCAACGATCTCGCGCAGGATCACGGCCGCGACCAGCGCGATCCCGATCGCCAACGCCAGATCACGCCGCCGCAGCACGCCAGCGAGGCCAGCGACGAGCAGCCCGAGGTAGCACAGGCTCTCATATTTCAGCGTCCAGACCGTGCCCATCGGAAATGGCAGCGGGTTCTCCTCGAAAACGCCGGGCAGCGCGGCGGCGCTCTTGAACGTCGTCAGCGTGCCTTGAACAAAGCGCCAGAGCCGCGGGTCCACAAAATAGGTGGAGAGGTCGAGGCGCGTCATCGCGGCGCCGATCAGAAGCGAGACGACCAGGGTCGCGGCGACGAGCCCCGGCCCGATGCGCAGCAGGCGGGCGAGGCCGTAATCGCGCCAGCCGCGCTTTTCATAGCTCATCGTCACCAGGAAGCCCGAGATCGCGAAGAAGGCGTTGACCGCGTGCTCGCCCAGGGTGAAGCCGGTTGAATGAGCGAGCGGCTCGTCGTCGACCCGACCGGTGGCGACGCTGAAGGCGTGCGAGACGACGACGGCGAGTGCCAGCGCGAGACGCAGCAGCCCGAAATTGTTGTGTCTGCCGGCGAGGCCTTCGGCGACGCTGGCGCTTCGGAAAATGCTCACGCCCGTGGCTCCAGCCCTTCGCGCGCGAGCGCGCCGACGCCCCGTGCGAACGCCAGCGCCCCAGCCACCGAACCGGCATGCGCGGCCATCTTCTCCTGATTCAGGATCAGCGCATAACCTATTGTCTTGGCTGCGTTTTCGACAATCTTCCACCAGCCTGGGGCGGGCAGCCCGTATTTGCGCGCGACATGGCGCTCCGACCAAGCGAGATGCCAGCGAGCGCGAAAGCGCCGGCGCGGCGACGGCGGACTGGAGCGGCCGCGGGCGTGCCGGGCCTCGGCGTCGTCTACGTGGATGAGGCTGAAACCGTCATCGCGCAGGCGGCGGCAGAGATCGTCGTCCTCGTAGAACAAGAAGATCTCCGGATCGAAACCGCTCCGTTCCAGGAAGAGGTCGCGACGCAACAGCAGGCACGCTCCGGACAGAAACGGCAGGCAGGCATCGCCCTCGGGAACGACGACGTCGCCCGCGCGATTGAGATGCGCCGGCGAGAGCAGCGAGCGCGGCTGCAGGAAGACGCGGCCAGACGGCTCGACGATGCGCGGCGCCAACAAGGCCGCGTCCGGATAGCGCCCGGCGGCGGCCAGCAGCGCCGCCACCGCGCCGTTTCCCAGTTCGAGGTCGGGGTTGACGATCAGGACGTAGGGCGTGGCGCAGGCGGCGACGCCGCGGTTGTTGGCGCGGCCATAGCCTTCGTTCAGCGCGTTCTCCAGCACTTCCGCACCAAGCGAACGGGCGAGCGTGCAGGTGCCGTCGCGACTGGCGTTGTCGACGACGAGCGCCGGCACGCCTTCCGCCGCGAGCGCGGCGAGGCAGGCCGGGAGGACATGTTCACTGTCATGGGTGACGACGACCGCCGTGACGGCGCCCTGCAGAGCCTGCGACATATCCGCTGTTTGGCCGGAACGGGCCGGCGCAGGCAAGCGGAAATGCTGACTGCGGCCGGCGCGGTGACGTCAGAGCGCGTCGAAGCGCCCGGCGCGGATGCGGGCCATGCCGTCCCTCAGGGCGGCGCGCTCCTCCGGCGAACAGGCGCGCGGCTGGATGTCCTGGTTGATCGTCTCCGCCTCGGACACGGTGATGTAGGTCGAGCGGGCGGAGGCGAGCTGTTCGTCTGTCGCGCCGCGCTGGCGCTCGGCTGCGAGGAAGCGGTCGAGCGTGTCGCGGCGCGGGCTGCCCGCGCGGCAGGCGATGGCGCGCGAGACGGTGCCGGCCAGTTCCGCCGCCTTGCCGGCGCTTGGATTGGCCGGGCCGGAGACGCAGGCGCCCAGCGGCAGCGCGAGCAGGCAGGCGAGCGCGAGCGGCCGCGCCGCGATGGTCGGGATCATCGCCGGTCAGCCGTTCTTCTCGGGGGCGTTGATGCGCAGATGCGCCTCGCGCAGTTGCTTGGGCGAGGCTTCGGACGGCGCGCCCATCAGCAGGTCGACGGCCTGCTGGTTCATCGGGAACAGCGCCACCTCGCGCAGATTGGTCGCGCCGGCCAGCAACATGATGATGCGGTCGATGCCCGCCGCCATGCCGCCATGGGGCGGCGCGCCATACTGGAAGGCGCGATACATGCCGCCAAATCGCTCGACCACCGTCTCCTCGCCATAGCCGGCGATCTCGAAGGCCTTGACCATCGCCTCGGGGCGGTGGTTGCGGATGCCGCCCGAAGCCAGTTCGTAACCGTTGCAGGCGATGTCGTACTGGAACGCCTTGATCGTCAGCGGATCGTCGTGCTTCAGCGACTCCAGCCCGCCCTGGGGCATCGAGAACGGGTTGTGCGAGAAATCGACCCGCTTGTCGTCCTCGTTGTACTCGTACATCGGAAAATCGACGATCCAGGCGAAGGCGAAGGCGTTCTCGTCGATCAGGCCGAGCTCGGAGCCGATCTTGTTGCGGGCGGCTCCGGCGAATTTGTAGAACTTGTCCGGGTTGCCGGCGGCGAAGAAGCAGGCGTCGCCGCCTTTCAGCCCCATCTGGGCGACAATCGCCGCGACGCGCTCGGGACCGATGTTGTTGGCGATCGGCCCCTGCCCCTCGCCATCCTCCTTGATCATCAGATAGCCCAGCCCCGGCTGGCCTTCCCCCTGAGCCCAGGAGTTCATCCGGTCGCAGAAGGCGCGCGAACCGCCGCCCGGTGCCGGGATTGCCCAGACCCGGTTCTTCTCGTCCTCAAGGATACGCGCAAAGACCTTGAAGCCCGAGCCGCGGAAATGCTCGGAGACGTCCTGCATGACCAGCGGGTTGCGCAGATCGGGCTTGTCGGAGCCGTATTTGGCGATCGACTCGGCATAGGGAATGCGTGGCCAGCTCTTGGTCACCGACCTGCCGCCGCCGAACTCCTCGAAGACGCCTGAGATCACCGGCTCCATCGTGGCGAAGACATCCTCCTGCTCGACAAAGCTCATCTCGACGTCGAGCTGGTAGAACTCGCCCGGCAAACGGTCGGCGCGCGGGTCCTCGTCGCGGAAACAGGGCGCGATCTGGAAATAGCGGTCGAAGCCGGCCATCATCAAAAGCTGCTTGTACTGCTGCGGGGCCTGCGGCAGCGCGTAGAATTTTCCGGGATGCAGCCGGCTCGGCACGAGGAAGTCGCGCGCGCCTTCCGGCGAGGAGGCGGTCAGAATCGGCGTCTGGAACTCGTTAAAGCCGGAGGTCTTCATTCGCGTGCGCAGCGAGTCGATCACCTTCCCGCGCAGCATGATATTGTTGTGCAGCTTTTCGCGGCGCAGATCGAGGAAGCGGTATTTCAGCCGCGTGTCCTCGGGGTATTCGAGATCGCCGAAGACCGGCATGGGCAGTTCGGCCGATGGACCCAGAACCTCGATGCCCGTGGCGAAGACTTCGACCGCGCCGGTCGGAAGATTGGCGTTCTCCGTGCCGGCGAGGCGCGCCTTGACCTTGCCGTCGATGCGCACGACCCATTCCGAGCGCAGCGTCTCGGCGTCCGCGAAGGCCGGCGAATCCGGGTCGATCACGACCTGGGTCATGCCGTAATGGTCGCGCAAATCGATGAAGAGCACGCCGCCATGGTCGCGGATGCGGTGGCACCAACCCGACAGACGGACGCTCGCGCCGATATCGCTGTCGCGAAGCGCGCCGCAGGTGTGGGAACGGTAGCGATGCAGGGTCACGGAACGGCTCTTTCGGCAATGCGTCGCGGGCCGGCGCGGCCGGCCTCGGGCTTTCGGCGTAACCACACTCCGGCGGGCAGATTGTCAAGAACGCCCGCGACATGACGATGTCCGGTCTGCTAAGAGGCCCGCCCATGAGCCTCATCACGACAACCGCCGACCTCGCCGCCGCCTGCGGGCGCCTGGCCGCGCATCCCTTCGTTACGGTCGACACCGAGTTTCTGCGGGAGACGACTTACTATCCAAAGCTGTGCCTGATCCAGCTCGCCTCGCCCGACGAGGCGGTGATGGTCGACCCGCTCTCGCCCGAGCTCGACCTGATGCCGTTCTTTGGGCTGATGGCCGACGAGGCGGTGGTCAAGGTGTTCCATGCCGCGAGGCAGGATCTCGAGATCGTCTGGATGCTCGGGCGGCTGCTGCCGACGCCGCTGTTCGACACGCAGGTCGCGGCCATGGTCTGCGGCTATGGCGACTCGGTCGGCTACGAGCAGCTCGCCAACGATCTCGCCAAGGCGCGGATCGACAAATCCTCGCGCTTCACGGACTGGTCGCGGCGGCCGTTGACAGAAGCCCAACTCGTCTATGCCGAGTCCGACGTCACCCATCTGCGCGATATCTACCTGGCGCTCGACGCCGACATCAAGGCGAGCGGGCGCGAGAGCTGGGTCGCCGAGGAGATGGCGGTGCTCAACCACCCCGGGACCTACGAGGTGAGGCCGGAGAACGCCTGGCAGCGGCTGAAGGGCCGCATCCGCAAGCCGAAGGAACTGGCGCTGCTGATGGAGCTCGCCGCCTGGCGCGAGCGCGAGGCGCAGACGCGCGACGTGCCACGACAGCGCGTGCTCAAGGACGACGCGCTGATGGACATCGTCCAGCGCGGCCCGCGTTCGGTCGAGGCGCTGGCGGAGCTGCGCTCGGTCCCCAACGGATTTGAGCGCTCCCGCGCCGGCGGCGAGGTGCTTGCGGCGATCGAACGGGGGCTGGCGCTCGACCCGAAGACGCTGCCCCGTCTGGAGCGCGAGCGCGGCCGCGCCGGCAACGGCGCCGTGCTCGACCTGCTCAAGGTGCTGCTCAAGGCGATCGCCGATGCCGAGCGCGTCGCGCCCAAGATCATCGCCTCCAGCGACGATCTCGAAGCGATCGCGTTCGACGACGAGGCCGATGTCCCGGCGCTGAAAGGCTGGCGACGCGAGGTCTTTGGCGAGAAGGCAGTCGCGCTGAAGAACGGCGCGCTGTCCCTGAGGATCGTGCGCGGCCGGGTTTCCGTCGGCTGATCAGGCGAGGCTGATCTCGTAGTCGCGGCCGAGCAGCCTTGCGAGCTGCTTCAGCCGGCCCGTGACGCGCTCGCTCGACAGCGCATGCAGATCGCCCGCCAGCCTGAGCACCAGGCGGCTGTCGACGCAGGCGAGTGTCGCGCGCGGCAGGATGCCGGGCATGCCGGCCGAGAGCAGATAGGCGACGCGGAAGGCGTTTGCGAGAAGCTGCGAGCGTTCGAGCAGGCGCGGCGTCAGCAGGCGGCGCAGGGCTTCGGCGGTCGGTGAATCGCTCTTGGCCCCGGCATAACGGTGGAACACCGTCAGCGCCAGAAAGGCGCGGCCGGGATGGTCTATGCCGCTGAAGGCTGCATGCGCGATGACGTTGAGGCTCTGCTCGCCACGATAATCGGGATGGGCGCGCCAGCCGATGTCGGAGAGCAGGCAGGCGGCGTCCTGAAGGCGACGGCCTGACGCCTCCGCGGGCAACCCGGCGCTGGCGACGAGGCGCTCGGTCCAGTCGATCAGATCGGCGGCATGGCGCGGCTCGCGGGCGCGCAGATGGTTGTAGTCATGCGCACCGCGCAGCAGCGGATCGACCGCGCGCTCCGCGTCCGGCAGCATGTCGTGCAGCAGGCCCTCGCGCACCCCTCCGGCGGAGATCACGACCGCGCGCGGGCGGCCGCGCTTGATCAGCAGATCAAGCACCAGCGCGCCATAGGCCAGCAGCGGACGCCGCGCGGAAGAGACGGCGTCGATCGATTCCAGCACGGAGGCGTCGGCGCGCTCGATCAGGCGGGCGAAGTCGGCGACGTCCCGGGCCGGCACCGTGTAGCCATGCATCACACTCAGCGGATAGCCCGACTGGCGCTGGTGCAGCGTGGCCAGCGCCCGCCAGGTGCCGCCGACAGCGAAGAAATCCTTACCCCGCATCGCCGAAAGCTGGGGGTGGTGGTCGAGCTGCTCGCGCACGATCTTCTCGGCGAGCCTGAGCTGACCCTTCGAGCGGTCCATCAGCGCCAGCCCGCCGATCGGCAGGCTGATCCCGGACCCGACCCTGTCGCCATCGACGCCGACGAGTTCGAGCGAGCCGCCGCCGAGATCGCCGACGACGCCGTGCGGCTCGGCGAAGCCCGAGATCACGCCAAGCCCGGAGAGATAGGCCTCGCGCCCGCCCGAGATCAGCTCGATGCGCTGGCCGATGGCCTCCTCGGCTTTGGCCAGGAAGGCCTGCCCATTGGAGGCGTCGCGCGCCGCGGCGGTGGCGATGACGCGCAGCGCGCCGACCTGCATCGCCTCGCATAGGATGCGAAAACGCAGCAGAGCCTCCAGCGCCCGGGCCATGGCGTCCTCGGCGAGACGCCCGGTCGAGGCGACCTGGCGGCCGAGCCCCGCCATCTCCTTTTCATTGAAGACCTGGGCCGGCGCGCGCGCCAGCATCTCGTAGACGACGAGGCGCACCGAATTGGAGCCGATGTCGATGATCGCGATCGTTTCGCCCAGGCTCAACCGTCCCGGTACGAAGATCGGCGCGCCGGGATCAACCCTTCTTGCCCGCCCGTTTGGGGAGGTTGCGGGGGCTGGAGTTGGAGAGCGATTTTCCACGTCCTGACAGGCTCGGATTCGTCATGAAGTATTTATGGGCGTTGAACGACTCGTCGCCCGCGGCCGGGACAATGCGGGCAGAGCCGCCATCGGGCAAGATCGTCCAGCTCTGTTCGTTGTCGAGAAAGTTCGCCAGCATGATCTGCTCGAGCAATTGCTGGTGCACGGTCGGGTTCAGGATCGGGGTCAGCGCCTCGACGCGACGGTCGAGATTGCGAGGCATCAGATCGGCCGAGGAGATGTAGAGCTTGGCCTTGGCGGATGGCAGGCCATGGCCCGCCCCGAAGGCGTAGACACGGGTGTGCTCGAGAAAGCGCCCGATGATCGACTTGACCCGGATGTTTTCCGACAGGCCGGGCACTCCGGGCCTGAGGCAGCAGATGCCGCGCACCACGAAATCGATCTCGACGCCGCCCCGGCTGGCGTCATAGAGCGCGTCGATGATCTCCGGATCGACAAGCGAGTTGCACTTGCCCCAGATCGCGCCCTTCCGGCCGGCCTTCACATGCGCGACCTCCTCGGCGATGTCGGCGAGCAGCCGCTGCTTGAGCCCGACCGGCGAGACCGACATCTTCTCGAGCTCGGCCGGCTCGGCATAGCCGGTGATGAAGTTGAACACGCGGGCGACATCCTGCGACATCACCGGATCGGCGGTGAAGAAGGAGACGTCGGTGTAGATGCGCGCCGTGATCGGGTGGTAGTTGCCGGTCGCGATATGGCAGTAGCTGACGAGCTGGCCGGCCTCGCGCCGCACCACCATCGACAGCTTGGCGTGGGTCTTCAGCTCGATGAAGCCGTAGACGACCTGGACGCCGGCGCGCTCCATCTCCTTGGCCCAGCGGATATTGGCCTCCTCGTCAAAGCGGGCCTTGAGCTCGACCAGCGCTGTGACCGATTTGCCGGCCTCGGCCGCCTCCGTCAGCGCCTTGACGATCGGCGAGTTGGAAGAGGTCCGGTAGAGCGTCTGCTTGATCGCCACGACATTGGGGTCATGCGCGGCCTGATTGAGGAACTGGACGACGACGTCGAAGCTCTCATAGGGGTGGTGGACGATCAGGTCCTTCTGGCGGATCGCGGCGAAACAGTCGCCGCCATGCTCGCGGATGCGCTCCGGGAAGCGGGCGTTGTAGGGCTTGAACTTCAGGTCCGGGCGGTCGACGCCGACGAGCTGCGAGAGCTCGTTCAGGCCGATCATGCCGTCGACCTCGACGATCTCGTCATGGTCGACCTTGAGCTCGCGCACGATCATCCGCCGCAGGTGCTCCGGCATGCCGGCGCTGACCTCCAGCCTGATCACCACGCCGAGGCGGCGCTGCTTCAGCATGGTCTCGAAGACGCGGACCAGATCCTCGGCCTCCTCCTCGATGTCGAGATCGGAGTCGCGGATGACGCGGAAGGAGCCGGTGCCCTTGACGTCGTAGCCCGGGAACAGCTTTCCGATGAACAGCGAGACCGCATCCTCCAGCGTGATGAAGCGGTGCAGGCTCTCGCGGCCGAGATCGGGCAGTTCGATGAAGCGGTCGATCTTGCCCGGCACACGGATCAGCGCGTCGAGCTGGCGGCCATCGCTGACCCGCTCCAGCGCGAGCGCGAGGGTGAAGCCGAGATTGGGGATGAAGGGGAAGGGATGAGCCGGGTCGATCGCCAGCGGCGTCAGCACCGGGAAAATGTAGTGGAGGAAGTAATCTTCCAGCCAGACGCGCTCCTGCTTGCCGATCTCGGCCGGGCCGAGCAGATGGATCCGGCTCTCGTGCAGGTCGCGCTTGAGCCCCACCCAGCGGGCCTGCTGGTCGTCGGTCAGCGCCGCGACGGCCTTGCCGAGTTCGACGAGTTGTTCGGCCGGCGTCAGCCCGTCCTGGCTCTTCGTCACCACGCCGGCCTTGAGTTGCTCGCGCAGGCCCGAGACGCGCACCATGAAGAATTCGTCGAGATTGGCGGCCGAGATCGAGAGGAAGCGCAGTTGCTCGAGCAATGGATGGTTGCGGTTCGAGGCCTCCTCCATGACGCGCCGGTTGAACTGCAGCCAGGAGAGTTCCCGGTTCATGAAGCGGGCCGGCGACTGGCGCAGAAGCGCGGCGTCATCGACGGGCGCAACCTCGGTCAGAATGTCCTGCGACAGTTCCATGTTCATGCGCCTGGCCTTGGTTCCGCTCGCTTGTTTCGTCACTATCGTCTCCCTCGCGCTGTTGAAGCCATCCTAGCGTGACGCTTCGATGACGGGCGAGGCGCTTTTGAAGGGCAGCCTCCCCGCCGGTCCTGCGCGCCATGCGGCGAGAGGCGCACTTGCGCCAGCCATATGTGTCTGTTTCGATATGAACCATCGCCGATCCACGAGTCGAGGCGGCAGCGCGAACTGCGCCTGCCGTCGAAGAGGCATCCTTGACCAGCAGCACAACCAGCCTTGACGATGGCGACATCGTCTACCCCTCGGCCATCCCGTTCGTTCTGGCGCATCTCGCCTGCCTGGGCGCGATCTGGAGCGGCGTGACCTGGACCTCGATCTGGCTCGCAATCGGCCTCTACTGGCTGCGGATGTTCGCGGTCACCGGCGGCTATCATCGCTATTTCTCGCACCGCACCTACAAGACCAGCCGGGCCTTCCAGTTCGTGCTGGCGCTGCTGGCGCAGTCGACGGCGCAGAAGAGCGTGCTCTGGTGGGCCTCCAAGCACCGGCATCACCACCGCCATGCCGACACCGAGCATGACGTGCATTCGCCGGTCCATACCTCCTTCGCCTATTCCCATCTCGGCTGGATATTCGCCCGGCAGCACGACCGCTTCGACAGCGCCACCATCGCGGATCTGACGAAATTCCCGGAGCTGCGCTGGCTGCACCGGTTCGAGATCGCGCCGGCCGTCGCGCTGGCGCTGATCTGTTTTGCGATCGACGGCTGGGCCGGGCTGTTCGTCGGCTTCTTCTGGTCGACGGTCGCCGTCTACCACGGCACCTTCTGCATCAACTCGCTCGCCCATGTGCATGGCGACAAGCACTATGTCACCGGCGACGAGAGCCGGAACAATTGGTGGCTCGCGATCATCACCATGGGCGAAGGCTGGCACAACAACCACCATGCCTACCAGTACAGCGTCCGGCAGGGCTTTCGCTGGTGGCAATGGGATCCGACCTGGTATCTGATCCTCGGCCTGTCGAAGCTTGGGTTGGTCTGGGAGCTCAGGGCGCCGCCGCAGGCCGTGATCGAGCGCTCGCAGGCGCTGCCGCCACGCGTGATCGAGCATTCGGCGGCGCGGCTGGCGGCCTCGGTGCCGCTGGAGCGGGCGCTGGCGGCCTTCCGCGAGGCCTATGCGGCGACGCCGGGCCTGGCCGACCTGCACCTGCCGACGATGACGCTGGCGGACCTCCGCAGCGCGCTCGCCGATCTGCAGCACCGCGCCGGCGACCGCATCGTCGAGATGCAGCAGCAGGCTCAGGAGGCGCTGGCGCTGTGGCATCTGCCGAGCCGCGAGGAGCTGGCGGAACGGGCGTCGGCGATGTTCGCCCGGACCCCCTCGCTCGACGCCATCGCCGCGCGCGCACACGACCTGCTGACCGAAGCGATGCATGCAAGGCTGGTGGCCGAGCCGCCCGCCGCGACCGGGCCGGGCCGGGTCTGATCACTCGTCCGGGGCGAGCCTGTCCGGAAAGAGCGCCGCCAGCGCCTCGCTCGCCAGCGGCCGCGTCACGCGTCGTGCGCGCTCCAGCGACAGCCGGTCCAGGGCATCAACCAGCGCCTGCGCCGCAGCGAAGGAGCGTTCCATCCTGAGCGCCAGCATCTCGATGATGCCGGCGTCGACGATAAGCTGCCGGTCGATGAAGAGTTTGACCAGCACGGCGCGCAGCAGGGCGTCATCGGGCGGTTCGATCGTGGCGTGTGGCGCAAGCCGCAGCCGCGAGAGCAGGTCGGGCACGCTCACGCCCCAGAGGTCGGGCGCGCTTCTGGCCGTCAGCAGGAGGTGGCCGCCGCGCGCCTTCATCGCGTTCATCAGGTGGAACAGCGCCGGCTCGTCGCGCGGGCCACGGTCGCAATCCTCGATCACGAGCGCCCCGCCCGAGACCAGATGCGGCACCGCGCCTTGCGTCACCTCGCCCACCGGCACGGTCCAGGCATGGGCGGCCTTGGCCCAGATCGCCGCGAGATGCGTCTTGCCGGCGCCTTCCGGGCCGATCAGCCGCAGCCAGGCATCGGGCCAGGCCGGCCAGGATTCGACGATGGCGTAGGCGGTCTCGTTCGATGGTCCGATCAGAAAATCCTCGACGCCATGGCGGCTGTCGACCGGCAGGTCGAAGGCGAGCTGGCGCGGGCGGACGGGCGCGTCGCTCATGCGGCGATCAGCTTTCAGCCTCGATGCGGGCGCGCACCTCGGCCGCCTTCACCGCGTCGCCGCCATGGTAGAAATCGCTCGCCATGTATTGCTTGAGCGCGAAGCGGCAGAGCACGCCGACCACGGCGGCGAGCGGCACCGCCAACAGGAGGCCGACGAAGCCAAACAGCGAGCCGAAGGCGAGCAGCGCGAACATCAGCCAGACCGGGTGAACGCCAATCGAATCGCCGACGAATTTCGGCTGGAAGATGTTGCCTTCGAGGAACTGCCCGGCGGCGAAGACAGCCAGCGTCGCCAGCGGCAGCGTCCAGTCCGGCCAGAACTGGACGAGCGCGACGCCGACGGAGAGCACGAGGCCGATCAGCGAGCCGACGAAGGGGATGAACGACAAAACGCCGCTGATGATGCCGATCAGCGCTCCGAAATTGACGCCGAGCAGGCTCAGCCCCACCGCATAGAAGACGCCGAGCAGGAGGCAGACCAGCGCCTGGCCACGCAGAAAACCGGCGATTGCGACGTCCATCTCGCGAAGCAGGCCGCGGATGGTGTCGCGATGGTCGAGCGGCAGCCAGCCGTCGACGGTGGCGCACATCCGGTCCCAGTCGATCAGGAGATAGAACGCGATCACCGGGGTCAGAATGAACAGCGAAAACACCCCGACGATCGCCGTGCCGCCGGTCCAGAGCGAGCCGAGCATGCTGCCGGCCCATTTCGTGCCCTCGCCGACGAGATCTCCCAGCGAGCTCTGCGCGTCGGCCGCCAGTTTGCTGCCGCCCAGGCGCTCCAGCAGCGGCGCGCCCTGCTCCAGCACCAGCGTCTGCAGGCGCGCCGCCAGCGTCGGCAGGCGCTCGACCAGCCCGACGAGCTGCTCGGTGAGCAGCGGCGCGAGCAGGATCAGCGCGACCGCTATGAGCAGTATAAACAGGCACAGGATGACGAGCGTGGCCGTCAGCCGCCCCAGCCCCATCCGTTCCAGGCGATCGGCCAGCGGATCGAGCAGATAGGCCAGTGCCAGCGCGGCGATGAAAGGCAGCAGCACATCGCGCAGCAGCACCAGCAGCAGCACGAAGACGACCAGCGAGATCAGCCAGAAGCCGATTTGACGTTGCAGGGTCATCGATCCTCGGGCCTCTCGCAAGACGGTGGGCGTGCGCTGCACAAATGGGCGGCCGCAACGATGGTTCCAAGAGCCGGCGGCGGGAACGCGGCCAACAGCGGCTCAGGCCGCCATGTGGCGTAACCAATAGGCGAGATAGGCCGTCATCGAACCGACGGTCAACAGCGCGACCAGAAGCTGGCCGAGTTCGACCGCCGGCCCCGGATCGACGCCGAAGGCGCGCGAGCCCAACATCAGGGCCGCGAAGGCGAGTTGCGCCGCCGTGTTGAGCTTGCTGACCAGGAACGGCGCGATCACCACGGGTTTGGCCATGACCCAGGACAGGATCACCGCCGAGACGATCATCAGGTCGCGCGACACCACGAGGACGACGAGCCAGTAGGGGATAGCCCCCACCATGGCGAGCGTGATGTAGATCGAAACGATCAGCGCCTTGTCCGCGACGGGGTCGAGATAGGCGCCGAGTTCGCTCGCCATGTCGAAGCGCTTGGCGATGAAGCCGTCGATGGCATCGGACACTCCGGCCGCGACGAAAATGACGAAGGCTGCCTGCCAGCGCTGGTCGATGATCATGACGATCACCAGCGGCACCAGGATCAGGCGGCCGATCGTGATCAGGTTGGGCAGCGTCATGCGACGGCTTTCGGCGTTTCAGACGGAGACGCTAGAGCCCGAATCGGTGGATCGGCAAGCACATCCGCGCCTTGCCGGCTTGCAAGGCGCAGCCGGCTTGCCTATCGCTCCCCGAAACGGAACCGAAGGCGAGATCATGACCAGGCCCGGCGCGAACGGACTGACCTATGCGCAGGCGGGCGTCGACATCGACGCCGGCAACGCGATGGTCGACGCGATCAAGCCGCTGGTGCGCGCGACGCGCAGGCCGGGCGCCGACGCCGAGATCGGCGGCTTCGGCGGCCTGTTCGACTTGAAGGCCGCCGGCTTCAGCGACCCGATCCTGGTCGCGGCCAATGACGGCGTCGGCACCAAGGTCAAGATCGCGATCGAGAGCGGGCTGCACGCCACGATCGGCATTGATCTGGTGGCGATGTGCGTCAACGACCTGATCGTGCAGGGTGCGGAACCCCTGCTCTTCCTCGACTACTACGCCACCGGCAAGCTCGACCCGAAGGTCGGCGTCGAGATCGTGCGGGGCATCGCCGAGGGTTGCCGTCAGGCCGGCTGCGCCCTGATCGGCGGCGAGACGGCCGAGATGCCCGGCCTATATGCCGAGAAGGACTATGATCTCGCGGGCTTCGCGGTCGGCGCGGCGGAGCGCGGCACGCTGCTGCCGCGCGCCGACCTCGCGCCCGGCGACGTCGTCTTCGGCCTGCCCTCCTCCGGCGTGCATTCGAACGGCTATTCGCTGGTGCGCCGCATCGTGGCGCTGAGCGGGCTGGCATGGGACACCCCTGCCCCGTTCGCGCCCGAAACGAGCCTCGCCGAGGCGCTGCTGATTCCGACCCGGATCTATGTGAAGCCGCTGCTGCAGGCGCTTAAGGCTACCGCCGGCATCAAGGCGCTGGCCCACATCACCGGCGGCGGCTTTCCCGACAACATTCCGCGTGTCCTCCCCGATGGGTTGGGCGTCGCACTCGACCTCGCCGCGATCCCCGTGCCGCCGGTCTTCGGCTGGCTCGCCGGCATCGGCGGCGTCGCCGAGCGCGAGATGCTGCGCACCTTCAACTGCGGCGTCGGCATGATCGTCGCGGCCGACGCGGCCAAGGCCGGCGAGGTCGAGGCGGCGCTGAAGGCGGCCGGCGAGGCGCCGGTGCGGCTGGGAGAGATCGTCCCCGTGACGGACGGCAGGGAGCAGGTCTCCTATCGCGGCAAGCTCACCCTGTGAGCAATGTCACGGCCCGCAGGCGCACCGGCATCCTGATCTCCGGGCGCGGTTCCAACATGGTCTGCCTCGCCGAGGCGGCGCGGGCGGCCGACTATCCCGCGCAGATCGCGCTGGTGCTCGCCAACAGGCCGGACGCCGGCGGGCTGGCGCGGGCCAACAGCTTCGGCATCGCAACCGCCATTGTCGATCATCGCTCCTTCAACAAGGATCGCGAAGCGTTCGAGCGCGCCATGGACGAGGTGCTGCGCGTCAACCAGATCGAACTGGTCGCGCTCGCCGGCTTCATGCGGATCATGACGCCCTGGTTCGTGCGACGCTGGGAGGGCCGGATGATCAACATTCACCCCTCGCTACTGCCGCTGTTCAAGGGCACGCACACCCATCGCCAGGCGCTCGACGCCGGCGTCGCGGAGCACGGCTGCAGCGTGCATTTCGTCGTGCCGGAACTCGACGCCGGGCCGGTAATAGCGCAGGCCAGGGTGCCGGTCCTGCCCGGAGACGACGAGGATGCGCTCGCCGCGCGGGTCCTCGAGCAGGAGCATGCGCTTTATCCGCTGGCGCTGGCGGACGTCGCCTCCGGCCGGGCGGCGCTGGTCGACGGTGCGCTGGTGCGCGGCTGAGCGCCGGGCTCGTAGACGCAACTGCGCTCGGCCGCCCGCGCCTCCTCCTCCTTCTGCCAGCGCCGGAACAGATCGGCCCGGCGCGCCGGGTAGCGCTCCTCGCGCACGACCAGTTCGGTGATCCGGTCGGTGCGGAAATGGCGGAAGGCCTGACGCAATTCGCACCAGGCGATGACGATGCGGACGCGTTCATAGAAGGTCATGCCGATCGGCCAGATCATGCGCTGCGATTCCCGGCCTGCCTCGTCGCGATAGCCGACCTCGAGCTTGCGGCCAAGGCGGATCGCGGCGCGCACCGAGGCGACATCGACCTGATCGACGGGGAGGTCGTGGCCGTACACCGGCGCAAACAGCGCCCCGTCGAGCAGGATCGGCCGCAAATGCGCGGGCAGCACGGCGGCGACCTTGCTGACGACGTCCTCGGCCGCTCGCGCCAGCACCGGATCGGCGCGCTCCGTCAGCCAGCGCATGCCGACCAGCACGGCCTCGATCTCGTCGGGCGACAGCATCAGCGGCGGCATATCGAAGCCGGCGTCGAGCACATAACCGATGCCGGCCTCGCCGCGCACCGGCACGCCCTGGCGCATCAGCGCAGCGATGTCGCGATAGACCGTGCGGACGGAGACGGTGAGTTCGGCCGCCAGCGTATCGGCGGTGACGGGCCTGCGCCGGCGGCGCAGACTCTGGATCAGGTCGAGCAATCTTTCGGCGCGCTGCATCTTGAGGTTCCCACCCGGCTTGCCTAGCCCCACACTGCACCAGCGCTGCTGACGAAACCTGTCAGCAGCGTGGCAGTAGCGTCGCCCATACCGGGCTTGTCAAAGGGAGTTTGCGCCGTGATCACGCTCCACGTCTTCGGCCCGGCCTTCGGCCTGCCCGATCCGAGCCCTTTCTGCATCAAGGCCGACATCCTGATGCAGATGTCCGGCCTGCCCTACACGCCGGTCAGGGGCGACATGCGCAAGGCGCCCAAGGGCAAGCTGCCGCTGATCGTCGATGACGGCCAGACCATCGCCGATTCGAGCTTCATTCGTTTCCATCTCGAAGCGAAACACGGGATCGATTTCGACAAGGGTCTGTCGCCTGCGGAAAAGGGCGTCTGCTGGGCGGTCGAAAAGATGCTGGAGGAACAGCTTTACTGGATCGTGGTGCAGGAGCGCTGGATGAGCGACGCGAATTTCGCGCGTGGCCCGGCGCATTTCTTCAAGGCGGTTCCCGCGCTGATGCGCCCGATCGTGGTCGCGCTGATCCGGCGCAAGGTCCGCAACAACCTCCATGGCCATGGCATCGGCCGCCACAGCGAGGCGGAGCGGCTCGTTCTGGCGCGGCGCGCACTCGGCGCGATCGCGGCCATCCTGGGCGACAGGCACTATCTCGGCGGCGACAAGCCGGCCGGCGCGGACGCGACGCTGGGGGCTTTCATGCTGAGCGGGCTCAGCCCGTTCTTCGATTCGGGGCTGCGCGGCGTGATCGAGGAGCACCCTGCCCTCGTCGCCTACGCCAAGCGGACCGGGACGCGGTTCTATCCGGATCGCGACGCCGTCAGATCGGCCGCTTGAGCTTGCAGCGATCGATGAAGCCCAGGCCCTTGGCGCGGGCGGAATCATTGAAGTAGCCGGTATCGCGAAAGGCCTGCAATTCGTCGCGGCTCATCGCGTTGACCGTGCCCTTGGCATAGCAGCTGCAAGGCGTGTGCACCGCTTCGCGGGTCGTGCCCATCAGGCGCGACTGCGTCACCAGGCAGGCGTCGAAGGCGCGAAGCTGGATCATGTACGGCGTGAGATTCTTCGCTGTCGGATCAGGCGGCGGCAGGGCGGCCGGCCCGCTCGCCGCGAACGCCGCCGTCGCGAGCACAGTCAAACCACCGGCCAGAACGACCGCACCCATCCGCCGCATCATCATGATTTCGCACGTCCCTCGAAGACGGGATCGCTCGGCACGATTCATGCCCTTCCCGCGCGTCGGGATGGTCCACAGCGAACCTCAAACGTCAAGTGCGCGGAAGGTCACGCCTTCCTGATCCAGACCTTGTTGTCGTGGAAAGCCGCGCCGCCAAAGGGCGCGACCGCATCCGCCCCGGTGAGCGTGTTGATGCCGCGCCCGTGTCGGTGGGCGGCGTTGGGCCAGATCGATTCGGCGATGACCACACCGGGCACGACGCCGTCGAACAGCACGGCGTGGAGATGGACGCTGCCGTGGCGGTTTCCGATGACGATTTCGTCATCGGCGGCGATGCCGAGCCGGCCTGCGTCGTCCGGGTGCAGCATCAGCGTCGGCCGCCCCTCCTTCTTCAGCGAGCCCGGCGTCTCGTTGAAGGTCGAGTTGAGGAAGCTGCGCGCCGGGCTCGTCGCCAGCCGGAACGGGTGCTCGGCGTCCGGGCTTTCCAGCACCGGCCAATAGTCCGGCAGGGCCGGCATCTGCGCATAGGGGCCCATCGGGCCGGCATTCGCGTTGGGCACCTTCGGCCAATCGGGCTTGAACCTGAACTTCTTGTCGCGGTAGCCGAAGCCGTCGAGATAATGCGCGGTCCGAAATTCCGGCTGTACGTCATGGAAATCGTTGGCGATCAGGTCATCCAGGGTGCCGCGCCCGCTCTCGCGCAGGGTCCAGTCGACGATCTCGCGCGAGGTCATGGCGAAGCCGCGATGCTCTGCGCCCAGCCTCTCGGCCAAGGCGCAGATCACCTCATGATTCGAGCGGCATTCGCCGGGCGGCTCGATCAGCTTGCCGCCCCACATGATGTGCTGGTGGCCGCCGCCCTGGTACAGGTCGTCATGCTCCATGAACTGCGTCGCCGGCAGCACGATGTCGGCCATCGCGGCGGTCTCGGTCATGAACTGCTCGTGGACGACGGCAAACAGGTCCTCGCGGGCAAAGCCCTGCTTGACGAGTTCCTGCTCGGGAGCGACCGAGACCGGGTTGGTGTTCTGGATGAACAGCGCCTTGACCGGCCCGCCCTGCCGCAGCGCCTCGGCGTCGCCCGTCAGCACGCGGCCGATCTGGGACTGGTCGAGCTGGCGCACCGTCTGGTCGGCGACGTCGAGCCCCTCGATCAGGCTTTTCCGCCATTTGTAGATGCCGCTGTTGCTGTGGAAGGCACCGCCGCCCTCATGCTGCCAGGCGCCCGTCACGGTCGGCACGCAAAGCGCCGCATGCATCGAGACCGCGCCGTTGCGCTGGCGCGCGAAACCGTAGCCGAGGCGGAAGAAGCTCTTTTTCCGCGTGCCGACGAGCGCCGCAAACTCCTCGATCTGCGCGACCTCGAGCCCGGTGATGGCGGCGGCCCATTCGGGCGTGCGGGTCTCCAGATGCGCTTCAAGCTCGTCCGGCGCATCGGTGTGGCTCTCGAGATAGGCGCGGTCGGCATGGCCGTCGCGGAAAAGGATGTGCATCACGGCGCAGGCCAGCGCGGCGTCGGTGCCAGGCCTGAGAACCAAAGCGAGATCGGCCTGGGCGAGCGTGGCGTTGTGGTAGATGTCGATCGCGACGATCTTCGCGCCACGCTCTTTCCGCGCCTTGACGGCGTGGTTCATCACATTGACCTGGGTGTGGACGGCGTTCGTGCCCCAGATCACCACGCAGTCGGACTTCGCCATCTCGCGCGGATCGGGCCCCGCGAGACGGCCCGTGCCGGCGATGAAGCCGGTCCAGGCCATCGTGGTGCAGATCGTCGAATATTGCCCGGAGTACTTCTTGGCGTGGCGCAGCCGATTGATGCCATCGCGCATCACCAGCCCCATCGTTCCCGCATAATAATAAGGCCAGACGGCTTCGGGACCATGCTCGGCCTCGATGGCGAGGAAGCGCTTTGCGACCTCGTCCAGCGCCTCGTCCCACGAAATGCGCTCGAATTTCCCCGACCCTTTCGGGCCGGTGCGCCGCAGGGGATGCAGCACGCGGTCGGGGTGATGAATGCGCTCGGAATAGCGCGCGACCTTGGCGCAAATCACGCCGTCCGTGTAGGTCTGGCGCCTGCTCCCGCGGACACGGCCGATGCTGCGGCCGTCGATGACCTCGACCTCCAGCGAACACGCCGAAGGACAGTCATGCGGGCAGACGGACGGCATATGCGCGACGCGCGGAAGTTCGGTCATGGCGGCTCCCTGAGCGCGCAGTCGTGCCGCGCGGCGCGGCGCGCGTCAATCGTAGGCTCTTCAACCGACAGTTAAGGCTAACGTTTCAGATTGTCGGCAGTCCCCGTTCTCAGCAGAGCGGAAACGGCTCGTCCCAGCGGCGAGCGGCGTCCAGCCTGCCGGAGTTGCCTATGCGTTGCGTTGCGTTTTTCGCCGGCCTGATGGCCTGCCTGCCGTTCTCGGCGGCCTCTCTTGCCCAGTCGGGCGACTACGGCACCCTCACCTCGCCGCAATCGGCGCAGAACTGGAACCTGACGCTGGGCGCGGGGCTGCATTACCAGCCCGACTATGTCGGCTCCAACGACTACGTCTTCCGCCCGAAACCGATCATCTCACTGGGGCGCGGCCTGAAGAGCAATTGGTGGGCGGCGCAGGACGATGCGCTCTCGATCGGCTTCTTCTCCGGCCAGGGCTGGCGCATCGGCTTCTCCGGCAATCTGCTCTGGGAGCGCAAGGCGAGCACAAATCCGGCGCTGGTCGGCCTGCCGGAGACGAAGTTCGGCGTCGAGGCCGGCGGCTTCGTCGAATTCTACCCGACTTCCTGGCTGCGCGCCCGCGCCGATCTGCGCCGCGGCTTCATCGCCCATGATGCTCTCGTCGCCGATTTCAAGCTCGACGCCTTCACCCGGATCGGGAACGCCTGGACGATCGGGACCGGCCCGCGCATGAGCGTCGTCGGGGCCGACTATGTCCGCACCTATTTCGGCGGCTTCGCGGCAGGCGGGGGCGGTCTGCTGCAGCGCTACAATGCCGGCGTTCACTCGGTCGGCGCGATCGCGCAGGCGACCTATCACTGGAACGAGCGGCTCTCGACCACGGCCTATGCGGAGTACAAGCACCTCGTCGGCGACGCCGCAAAGGCCCCGATCGTCAGCGTCTTCGGAAAGCGGGACTCGATCACGCTCGGGGTCTCGGCGAGCTACTCCTTCGATCTCGGCTTCTAACGGCAAGATGCAGGGCAACCCTGATCGGCGTTACGCAACGCGAGCGCCAACCTGACCCCTGCAAGCGATCGGTCAATTCTTTGCGAGCTAAGCAATTGGCTGACGGGTCGCTTGGGCAACTATGTCTTTTCACATTGACGTCTTATCAATTTGATCTACCGCTGCTGATTGCGCAGCTTGGCGGCCTGCCCAATTTGATCAGTCGTTGCATCGTCGATCGGGTGAGGCGTCCATGTCCGCAGGAAAAGGTCGCCTCGTCCTGCAGCACGGCTACGCGATAGTCGTCAGCTACGAATATTCTCAATCACGACGCGCGGGCATGGTCGAGGGTTTCGTTTCTGGACAGTTTGCGTGGCTGCCTCGCGGGTCTTTTTTCGGCGACATCGAACTTGTCTGCCAGGGCGGGGTGACGCTGCAACTGACGATCACGATGTACAGCGAGACGATCGTCACCTTCACCGGGACACGGCGCCTGCCGGAGGCGACGGAGGATCACCGCCTCGACCAACGGGCCCGGCGCATCGCCTGACGGAGACGCGACGAGCCAGTCCTTCGATCCCGGCTTCGGACTTCAGTGGGCGTGACCGTGACCATGACTCGCCAGCGCACCGCGACCGCGCGCCGAGCGCAGTTCCTGCCGGCTCTGGCGCAGGATCAGCACGGAAGAGTGCAGGAAAAGCCCCGCCATCAGTGCAGCGACCGCGAGATCGGGCCAGGCCGTCGTCGTGCCCCAGACGCCGAGCGCCGCCAGCATGACCACGACATTGCCGATGGCGTCGTTGCGGGAGCAGAGCCAGACCGAGCGGACATTGGCGTCGCCGTCCTTGTAGCGAGCCAGAAGCACGACGCTGGCGAGATTGGCGGCGAGCGCGAGCAAGCCGACGACGCCCATTACCTCGGCGCGCGGCAGGCCGGGGCCGAGCAGCTGATAGCCGGTGGAGCCCAGCACCCAAAGCCCCATCATCGTCAGCGAGAGACCCTTGGCCATGGCGGCGAGCGAGCGCGTGCGAAGCGAGGCCCCGATGACCGCGAGGCTGAGGCCGTAGGTCAACGTGTCGCCGAGGAAATCGAGCGCATCCGCCTGCAGGGCCTGCGAGCGGGCGAGATGGCCGGAGATCATCTCGACCAGGAACATCAGCGCGTTGAGCGCGATGACGATCCAGAGAATGCGCCTGTAGCGCGGATCGACGCCGTCGAAGACCGGGTTGCCGGAGCAGCCGCAGGCCACCGCCGGAGCAGAATTCGGCTTTACCGGAGCATGGGCATGGTCATGTCCGCTGTGGGAGTTCGCGCAACCGGTCATCGTCTCGAGGCCTTTCATGGAGCAGGCCTGCACGCTACATGCTCTAGCGACTAGAGGATCAAGGGGTCTTTTTGCGATGGATGCGATGTCGATCGGAGCGCTTGCGAAGGTGACGGGCGTCAAGGTTCCGACGATCCGCTTCTACGAACAGATCGGCCTCCTGCCGGCGCCTCTGCGCACGCCGAGCAACCGGCGCAGCTACGGCCAGCCGCACCAGCAGCGCCTGCGCTTCATCCGCCATGCGCGCGATCTCGGCTTCGCCGTCGACGATATTCGCGAATTGCTGGCGATGAGCGCTGCGCCGCAGGCCTCCTGCGAGCGGGCCGACAGCATCGCACAGCGCCATCTCGGCGAAGTCGAACGGCGGATCGCGCAGCTCCGGTCGCTGCGGAGCGAGCTCAAACGCATGATCGGCGAATGCCGCCATGGCCGCATCGCCGAATGCCGTGTGATCGAGTCTCTCGCCGATCACGGCTCGTGCCTGAACGATGATCACGGCGCACGGATGTGAAAAAGGCGGGCCGCCGGGGCCCGCCTCGTCAACACGGCAGAGTTGCGTCGAGAGTCGGGCCTCAGCCGACGATCTCGTTGCCGCCGAAGAACTGCGCGATCTCGATCGCGGCGGTCTCGGGGGCGTCGGAGCCATGGACGGTGTTCTCGCCGACCGACTGGGCGAAGAGCTTGCGGATGGTGCCGTCCGCGGCATTGGCCGGGTTGGTCGCGCCCATCACGTCGCGATAGGCGGAGATGGCGTTCTCGCCTTCCAGCACCTGCACGACCACCGGACCGGAGGTCATGAACTCGACGAGTTCGCCGAAGAACGGGCGGGCCGAATGGACGGCGTAGAAGGTCTCGGCCTGGCCCTTCGTCATCTGGATGCGCTTTTGCGCAACGATGCGCAGGCCGGCCTTCTCGATGACCGCGTTGACCGCGCCTGTGAGATTGCGCTTGGTCGCGTCGGGCTTGAGAATGGAAAAGGTGCGCTGGACAGCCATCGGTCGATCCTTGGGACGTTCGGGAATGCGGCGGCTCATAGCAGCCGCCTCCCCGCCTCACAAGGCTTTGGCCCGGTGTCGTCGGCTCAGGTCTTCAATGACGTGTCAGGAAAGCGCGGGCTTCGCGGAGCGCACGCGCCCGCTCCTCGGCGGTCATCTCGAGCGCCAATTCCTGACGGTGCGCGGCGGCGCGGGCGCAGCCGCGGGCGAAGGCGACGTTGAACCATTTCTGCGCGGCCACCAGATCGACCGGCTGGCTGCGGCCGGCGGCATGCATCAGGCCGAGTTCGTAATAGGCTTCGGCCGAGACCTCGGTCGGGATCGCCAGCGAAGCCGGGATCGCGCTCATTTCCATGCGTGCCATGACAACCACCCCTGTCTCGTTATCGCCGGCCACCCGTCCAAGGCACCGGCTTGTGAGAACGAGATTTGGCCCCGGCGGTTAAAGACGGCGCTAAAATTCGCGATGAATCGAAGCTCAACGAGACGTCATCGCCCGGTTAAATCAATGATCGATTTACGCTTCCGCGACGAAAAGGCATTTGATTTCAACAGCTAGTGCGAGGCATTCGCGGCACTCCGTTGAGATTGCGTTCACCGTGCCTCTTGGATGCGGCCCTCGCCCGTGCCCAAGCATCAGCTTGGAAGTCGCCGCTTTCTGCGATATGGTTCATATCTGAACCATGCAGCATAGCTGGTCTGATCAAGGGAGGATGAGATGACGATGCGAGCGAAAGCCCTGAAGACGGCCCTGCTGGGCCTCGGCCTCACCATGGCCGCGCCTCTGGCTCCGGTCCTGGCGCAGGACGTCGCCGGCACCTGGCTGCGCGATACCGGCGCCTCGCGCGTGCGCTTCGCCAAATGCGGCGAGGCGATGTGCGGCACTTTGGCCTGGCTCAAGGACACCGCCGGACCGGCCAAGGTCGGCCAGCGCATCTTCTACGACATGAAGCCGAACGGGCCGGGCAAATGGAGCGGCAGCGCCTTCAACCCGGAGGACGGAAAGACCTATTCCGGCACCATGACGCTCTCGGGCGACAACCTGACCACCTCGGGCTGCGTCATGGGCGGACTGATCTGCCGCTCGGTGAAGTGGTCGCGGGCGAACTGAACCACGCGTCATTGCGAGGAGCTATGCCACGAAGCAATCCGGAGCGAACGCGCTCGACGTCCCCCTGGATTGCTTCGCTACGCTCGCAATGACGGCGAAAGCCGTCTTCAACGCGCCTTCTGACCAAATAGAATGGCCTTTTCTTCCGCGGTCCGGATGCCGCCGCCGCGCAGTTCCTCGGCAACCTTGAGCCCGCGCGCCACGGCCGGACGCGCCTGCATGGTGGCGAGCCAGCGCTCGACATGGGGAAACTGCTTGATGTCCTGGCCCTGCCGCTCCCAGCCGCGGGCCCAGCCGATGCAGGCCATGTCGGCGATCGAGTAGTCGCCGCAAATGTAGTCGCGCCCGGCGAGGCGCTTGTTCAGCACCCCATAGAGGCGGTTGGATTCGTTGGTGTAGCGCTCGATCGCGTAAGGCACGGGCTCGGGCGCATAGAGCCGGAAGTGATGGGTCTGGCCGAGCATCGGGCCAAAGCCGCCCATCTGCCAGAACAGCCATTCGTCGACTTCGACGCGGCCGCGCTCGTCTTCCGGATAGAACTGGCCGGTCTTGCGGCCGAGATATTGCAGGATCGCACCGGATTCAAAGACCGAGATCGGTTTCCCGCCCGGCCCGTCCGGATCGACGATCGCCGGCATGCGGTTGTTCGGCGAGATCGCCAGGAAGTCAGGCTTGAACTGATCGCCCTTGCCGATGTTCACCGGGATCACGGCATAAGGCAGCCCGCACTCCTCCAGCATGATCGTGATCTTCCAGCCGTTCGGGGTCGGCCAGTAGTAGAGATCGATCGGCTTGGTCGGGCTCGCGGGCATGGCGTGGCGTCCTGTCGCTGTGGCGGTGCCGGCAGATGTAGACCTGCCCGGCGCAGCCCGGAAGGCCGGCAGCCCCGCTTGTCATGCGCGCTCGCCATGTCGTGAAGGCGCGGTGGGCGAGTCCGACTACGCAATCACGTATTTGAAGCCCTCATGGCTCTGGGCGAAGCCGAGATTGACATAAAAGCGGTGGGCGTCGGCGCGCGCCTTGTCGGAGGTCAGTTCGACGAGCGCCGCGCCGCGCGCCTTCGCATAGGCCAGCGCATGCCGCATCATCAGCGCACCGATTCCGAGCCCGCGGCTTTCCGGCGCGACATGGACGCTTTCCAACTTGGCCCGCTTGCGGCCGCGCGCGACGAGCCCCGGGATCAGCGTGATCTGGAAGGTGCCCAGAACCGCGCCTGCGCGCTCGGCCACGAACAGCGTATCCTGCGGGCTCGTGGCGATCTCGTCGAAGGCGGCGAGATAGGCCGGATCGGCGGCCTCCGCCTCGATCTCGGCCGGCGTCTTCGTCTGCCTCGCCGCGCCGAGCATGATCAGCGCGGCGATGCGCGGCGTGTCTTCGCGTCGCGCTTCCCGGATCGCGATCTCGCCCGGTTCGATAGCGGATTTCGTCATGCGTTGCGCCCTTTCGACTCGCGGGCCGCTCCCGCCCCGCGCGGCGCTCTATCAGACCAGTTCGGGGAACGGAATGATCGTCGACTTCACTGTCTTCATCGCCATGGCGTCGGCCACCGCCTGCGTCACGCCTTCCTCGGTGAAGGGATAGAGCGTCTGCATTTCCAGAAACGGATATTTGTCGCGGGCGCGGTAGAGCATGTCGACGCCGAGCGGCAGGTCGTTGCCGGTGAAGGCCCAGGAGCCGAGCACATTCAGATCCTTGGTGCAGATGCGGTGCCAGTTGGTCTGGATGGAGCCGGCGTCGGTGAACTGGCCCATCTCGACATAGGTGCCGCCGTCGCGCAGGAACTCGATCCCCTCCGGCCCGGCCGAGGGGTGGCCCGAGCAGTCCATGACGAGGTCGGCCCCGAAACCGCCGACGATCTCGCGGACGCGGGCGATACGGGCTTCCGGCGTGGTGAATTCGTCGAGGTTCACCGTCGCTTCCGCGCCGAACTTCCGGGCGAGCGCGAGCCTCGGCTCCTCCGGCGCGCCGACGCAGATGACGCGGCCCGCGCCCATTTCCTGCGCTGCGGCGACCGCGAGAATCCCGATCGGGCCCGAACCCTGGATCACCACCGTGTCGCCCCAGTTGAAGCCGCCGGCGCGCTTGGCGCGGTTGAAGGCGCGGATGCAGGAGGTCAATGGCTCCGAGAGCGCACCCAGCCGCAAGGACATGTCGTCGGGCAGCTTGTAGACCTTCGTGCCGGGCAGCATCTCCAGATCGACATAGACATATTCGGCCCAGCCGCCCCAGAGATGGGGGGCCTTGTCGAAGCCGAGATAGCGCCCGTAATAGACCGGCGTCAGGCATTTGTTGGCGCTTTCGGGATAATGTACGCAGTAATGGCAGTGGCCGCAGGGCATCAGCGGCGGGATCATCACCTTCGAGCCGACATCGAGCGGCTTGCCCATGAAGTCCTCGGTGAACTCCGCGCCCTTCTCGACGATGACGCCGCCGATCTCGTGGCCGAGCGTGAACGGCCAGGGCAGCTTCTTCGGCCAATGGCCCTTGAGGATGTGCTGGTCGGTGCCGCAGACGCCGCAGGCCCCGATCTTGATCAGCGCCGCCTTGGCGGGGACGGCCGGCCAGGCGACCTCGCGGATCGTCGGCTTGCCGCCGGGGCCGTCATAGGTCGCGACGCGGATCGGGTTGCGGGCCATGGCTTCGTCTCTCCCTGTCGATGCCGGCTGTCGCGGCTTGGGAGGGATTGAGGCATGGCAGGTACGAGCAGACAATGCGCTCTTCCGCACAGCGTCATTGCGAGCGCAGCGAAGCAAATCCAGAACCGCGCGCTCGACGCCACCCTGGATTGCTTCGCTCCGCTCGCAATGACTGGAACAGGGCGTTGCCCTATTCAGCGAACAGCCGCTTCGCCATGATCAGGGTGTTCGGCGTGTCCTCGCGACCGTCGAACATCGCCTGGCGCTGCAGGAAAAAGCCCATGCGCTCGTAGAAGGCGATCGCCGGCTCGTTCTGGCTTTCGACCTCGAGGCGCGCCACCGGCGCCTGCGGAAAGCAGGCCAGCGTGACCTGGAGCAGCGTGCGGCCGATGCCAACGCCCTGATGGGCCGGCAACACGTAAAGCCGGGTAAGCAAAGCGGCGCGGTCGGGTTCCAGTCGCGCCGAGGAGGTCGCGATAATGTCCTCGCCGACGAGCGCGACGAGAAACGCCCCCTCCTCGCGTTCCAGCTGGGCGGAGAGGTTTTCGAGCGAATGCCAGGCGTTGGTGATCTCGGCGACGCGCCGCCAGCCATAGATGCCGTCATAAGTGGCGTGCCAGGTCTCGACCAAGAGGCCGCGCACCGCCGGCAGATCGGCAGCCTCGGCATCGCGGATGATGAGCCCCCCCGGCGTCACATGCCTACTCTATGTCGAGCTTCTTCTTGAGGATCTCGTTCAGCGCCTGCGGGTTGGCCTTGCCGCCGGACGCCTTCATCGCCTGGCCGACGAACCAGCCCAGCATGGTCGGCTTGGCCCTGACCTGCTCGACCTTGTCGGGATTGGCGGCGATCAGCTCGTCGACCGCCTTCTCGATCGCGCCGGTATCGGTAACCTGCTTCATGCCGCGCGCCTCGACGATGGCGCGCGGATCGCCCCCCTCCGACCAGAGGATCTCGAACAGGTCCTTGGCGATGCGGCCGGAGATGACGCCCTCGCCGATCAGGTCGACGAGCCCGCCGAGTTGCGCGGCGGAGACCGGCGAGGTCGTGACGTCCTTGCCCTCCTTGTTCAGGCGGCCGAAGAGCTCGTTGATGACCCAGTTGGCGGCGGCCTTGCCGTCGCGGCCATTCGCCACCGCCTCGAAATAGTCGGCCTGTTCGCGCTCGGCGACCAGCACGGAGGCGTCATAGGGCGAAAGGCCGTATTCGGCGATGAAGCGGGCCTTCTTGGCGTCCGGCAATTCCGGTAGGTGGCCCTTCAGATCGGATACGAACGCGTCGTCGAACTCGAGCGGCAGCAGGTCGGGGTCGGGGAAGTAGCGATAATCGTGCGCCTCCTCCTTGGACCGCATCGAGCGCGTCTCGCCTCTGCCGGGATCGTAGAGCCGCGTCTCCTGGTCGATCGTCCCGCCATCCTCGATGATGCCGATCTGGCGGCGCGCCTCGACCTCGACAGCCTGGCCGATGAAGCGGATCGAGTTGACGTTCTTGATCTCGCAGCGCGTCCCGAGGTCGGCGCCGGGCCTGCGCACCGAGACGTTGACGTCGGCGCGCAGGTTGCCCTTCTCCATGTCGCCGTCGCAGGTGCCGAGATAGCGCAGGATGGTGCGCAGCTTCGTGACATAGGCGCGCGCCTCGTCGGCCGAACGCAGGTCGGGCTTGGAGACGATCTCCATCAGCGCCACGCCCGAGCGGTTGAGATCGACGAAGGACATGGTCGGATGCTGGTCATGCATCGACTTGCCGGCATCCTGCTCCAGATGCAGCCGCTCGATGCCGACGCTGATCTGCTCGGTCGGCGATAGGTCGACGACGATCTCGCCCTCGCCGACGATCGGGCTCTTGTACTGGCTGATCTGGTAACCCTGAGGCAGATCGGGGTAGAAATAGTTCTTGCGGTCGAAGACGGAGCGGTTGTTGATCTGCGCGTTGAGGCCGAGGCCCGTGCGCACCGCCTGCCGGACGCATTCGGCGTTGATCACCGGCAGCATGCCGGGCATGGCTGCGTCGACGAGGCTGACATGGGTGTTCGGCTCCGCCCCGAAGGCCGTCGCGGCGCCCGAGAAGAGTTTTGCATGGGAGGTCACCTGGGCATGGATTTCCATGCCGATCACCACTTCCCAATCGCCTGTCGCGCCCCTGATCAGCTTTTTGGGGTCGGCGGGGCGGGCATGCGCGTTCATCTGATCGGTTCCGGGCTGAAATTCGCTGGCCTGACGGTTACGATTTCGACGCGCGGGCGGCAAGCTCCGTCAGCGCTGTTGCGATCCTGTCACCCCGTGGCCGCAATGTTGCTTATTTGCCTATGTTTCGTCGAACTGTCGAGTGATGGATATTGACAATCGTCAGCGTCCTCCCTTTGTACCAGCCAAGCCCGGAAACCCGATCAGGTTGTGCCGGACGCAGCATTCCGGAGTTTCCCATGCCGAACCGCCTTTCTTCGGGTCTGGCAATCGTATCCCGCATCCTCGCGCTCCTCGTCCTGACGCCGGGCGTCGCGCTGGCGCAAGGCGCCCCGCCGGCCCCGCCTGTCCAGGTGGCTACGCCACTGGCCAAGCGCGTCACCAACTGGGACGAGTACACCGGGCGGTTCGAGGCGAGCGAGCAGGTCGAGGTGCGCGCGCGCGTCTCGGGCTTTCTCGACTCGATCCATTTCCGTGATGGCGACCTGGTCAAGAAGGGCGACCTTCTCTTCACCATCGACCCGCGCCCCTACCGGCTCTCGGTCGACGCCTCGCGCGCCGAGGTCGCCCGCGCCAAGGCGCAGGTCGACCTGACCCAGAACGAGGTCGAGCGCGCCGAGGCGCTGACGCAGAACCGCACCATAACGGCCCGCGACATCGACCAGCGCCGCGCCAACCTGAACAGCGCCATCGGACAGCAGCAGGGCGCGGAGGCCAATCTCAAGACGGCGGAGCTCAATCTGGAGTGGACGCAGGTGCGCGCTCCCCTCTCGGGCCGCATCTCGAACCGTCGCGTCGATCCCGGCAACCTGATCGCCGGCGGCCAGTCGGGCGCGACCCTGCTGACCACGATCGTCGCCGTCGATCCGATCAACTTCGTCTTCGACGCCTCGGAGGCTGACTACCTTCGCTACTCCCGCCTGACCGCCGATCTGCGCAAGCTGGTGGCGCGCGCCGAGGGAACGCCGGCGCAGGTCCGGCTCTCGGACGAGACGGCGTGGAAGCGCGAAGGCAAGATCGACTTCATCGACAACGCCCTCAACGCCCGCTCGGGCACGATCCGCGGCCGCGCCGTGTTCGAGAATCCTGATCAGTTCCTGACGCCAGGCACGTTCGGACGCGTGCGCGTCTATGCCGGTCAGGTCGATGCACTGCTCGTTCCGGACGCGGTGATCGTGTCAGACCAGGCCAGCAAGATCGTGCTGACGGTCGGCGCCGACAACAAGGTGGTGCCGAAACCCGTCACACTCGGCCAGATCAGCGATGGTCTTCGCGTCATCACCAACGGCCTGACCAAGGACGACAAGGTCGTGGTGAACGGGCTCGCCAATCCGATGGTGCGCCCGGGCGCGACCGTCACGCCGCAGCCGGGCGAGATCAAGGTCGCCGCCACCAACTGACGGCCCGACGCCCGCGCCTGCAACGCCAGATGCGGACGGCATTATCCGTTCGCCCTGCCCTCCCGGCCAGGACCAGATCATGTTCCGCTTCGCCCATTTCTTCATCGATCGGCCGATCTTCGCGACGGTCCTCTCGATCCTGCTGACGATCGCCGGCGCCATCGCCCAGCGCAGCCTGCCGATCGCCGAATATCCCGAGATCGCGCCGCCGACCGTTACGATCACCGCCACCTATCCCGGCGCGTCGGCCGAGGTCGTCGCCTCGACGGTGGCCGCGCCGATCGAGCAGGAGGTCAACGGCGTCGACAACATGCTCTACATCTCGTCGCAGTCGACAGGCGACGGGCGCGTCACGATCAGCGTGGTCTTCAAGGCCGGCACGAATGTCGACCAGGCGCAGGTGCTGGTGCAGAACCGCGTCGCGGCGGCCGAACCGCGGTTGCCACAGGATGTGCGCACGCTCGGCCTGCAGGTCCGCAAGGCCTCGCCGGACTTCCTGATGGTCATCCACATGCAGTCGCCCGACGGCTCGCGCGACCAGCAATACGTCTCCAATTACACGACGCTCAACGTGAAGGACGTGCTGACCCGGGTCGACGGCGTCGGCGACGTGCAGGTCTTCGGCGCGCGCGACTACTCGATGCGGGTCTGGCTCGATCCGGCCAAGGTCTCCGCGCGCAACCTGACCGCCGGCGACGTCGTCGCCGCGATCCGCGCCGCCAACGTGCAGGTCGCGGCGGGCGCGATTAACCAGCCGCCGGCGACGTCGGATGGCGCCTTCCAGCTTTCGGTCAACACCCAGGGACGCCTCACCAGCATCGACGAGTTCTACAACATCGTCGTGCGCTCGGACGCCGATGGCGGCACGATCCGGGTCCGCGACGTCGCCCGCGTCGAACTCGGCGCGCAGGATTATCTCTCCAACTCCTATCTGGACAACAAGGAAGCGGTCGCGATCGGCGTGTTCCAGCGTCCGGGCTCGAACGCGCTGGCGGCTTCCGAGGCGCTGATCAAGACGATGCAGGGCCTGTCGAAGGACTTCCCCGCCGGCCTCGAGTTCAAGATCGTCTACAACCCGACGGAGTTCATCGCGGAATCGGTCTCCGCAGTGGTCACGACGCTGCTCGAAGCGATCGTCCTCGTCGTCATCGTCGTCGTCCTGTTCCTGCAGACCTGGCGCGCCGCGATCATCCCGATCATCGCGATCCCGGTCTCGCTGGTCGGCACCTTCCTGGTGATGAGCGCGGTCGGGATCTCCTTCAACACGATCTCGCTGCTGGCGCTGGTGCTGGCGATCGGCATCGTCGTCGACGATGCGATCGTCGTGGTCGAGAACGTCGAGCGCTATCTGGCGCAGGGCATGAGCGCCAAGGACGCCGCGCACAAGACGATGGACGAGGTCGGCGGCGCCCTGCTGGCGATCGCGCTGGTGCTGTGCGCCGTGTTCATCCCGACCGCCTTCATCACCGGCCTGCAAGGCACGTTCTACCAGCAGTTTGCGGTCACCATCGCAGCCTCGACCGCGATCTCCTGCTTCGTCTCGCTGACGCTGTCGCCCGCGCTGTCGGCGATCCTGCTGAAGCCGCACAGCCATGAAGAGCCGAAGGGCTTCTTCGCGGCGCTCGGCAAGCCGATCCGCTGGTTCTTCAAATATTTCAACAAGGCCTTCGACTGGCTCTCGCGCAGCTATGGCGCGCTGACCTCGCGCCTGATCCGCCTCGGCGTCGTGATGCTGCTGGTCTATGCCGCCCTGATCGCGGTCGCCGGCCAGCGCCTTGCGGCCATTCCGACGGGCCTCGTGCCGCAGCTCGACCGCGGCTACTTCATCGCCGTCGTGCAGTTGCCACCGGGATCGTCGCTGCCGCGCACCGACGAGGTCATCCGCAAGGCGACAGACATGCTGCTGTCGCGGCCCGGCATCGCCCATGTCGTCGCTTTCGCAGGCCTCGACGGCGCGACCTTCACGCTGGCGCCGAACGCCGGCGTCGCCTTCGTCACGCTGAGCGACTTTCGGGAGCGGGCCAAGGCCGGGCTGACCACCCAGAGCATCCTCGCCGACCTGCGCACGCAGTTGTTCCAGATCGGCGAAGCCTTCGCGCTTGTGGTCGAGCCTCCGGCCGTGCCCGGAATCGGCACCGGCGGCGGGCTCAAGGGCTATGTCCAGGATCGCGGCGGGCGCGGACTCGCGGCGCTCGAGGGCGCGACCTGGGCGGTGGCGGGAACGGCCGGCCAGTCGCCGGGCATCCAGCAGCCCTTCACCCTGTTCTCGACCAAGACGCCGCAGATCTACGCCGATATCGACCGGACAAAGGCCGAGATGCTGGGCGTGCCCGTGACCCGCGTGTTCGAGACCCTGTCGGTCTATATGGGGTCGGCCTATGTCAACGACTTCAACATTCTGGGCCGCACCTTCCGGGTGACGGCGCAGGCAGACAATCCCTACCGGCTCGACATCCGCGATGTCGCCGCACTGAAGACGCGCAACGCCGATGGCGAGATGGTGCCGATCGGTTCGGTCGCTACCTTCTCCGACACCACCGGAGCGTATCGTGTTCCGCGCTACAATCTCTATCCGGCGGCCGAGGTGCAGCTATCGATGGCGCGCGGCTTCTCGACCGGTCAGGGCATCGCCGCCGTGGAGGGCATCGCGAGCCAAGTGCTGCCGGCCGGTTTCGGCTTTGAATGGACCGAGATCGCGCTGCAGGAGAAGCTCGCCGGCAATACCGCGATCATCGCCTTCGGACTCGCCGTCGTCTTCGTCTTCCTGCTGCTGGCGGCGCTGTACGAGAGCTGGACCTTGCCGCTCGCCGTCATCCTGATCGTGCCGATGTGCATTCTCGCGGCGATGATCGGCGTCGGCTACCAGGGCTTCGATCGCAACGTTCTGGTCGATATCGGCCTCGTCGTGCTCGTCGGCCTCGCAGCCAAGAACGCGATCCTGATCGTCGAGTTCGCCAAACAGGCGGAGGACGAGGGCATGAGCCGGCGCGAGGCCGCGATCGCGGCGGCCAAGACCCGGCTGCGGCCGATCCTGATGACCTCGCTCGCCTTCATCCTCGGCGTGCTGCCGCTGACGATCTCGGTGGGCGCCGGCGCGGAAATGCGCCAGGTGCTCGGCGTCGCGGTGTTCTCCGGCATGATCGGCGTGACGCTGTTCGGCCTGATCTTCACGCCGGTGTTCTATGTCGTGGTGCGCTGGCTGGCGGGGGTGTTCAGCCGGAAGAAGCCTCAGGCCGCAGCGCAGCGGGATGCATCGGCTGCGCATTGAGCTTGGCGGAGCCGCCGCGTTCAGGCGAACCGTTTCGCTAGGGCGCGGCAGGCCCATGCCAGCAGCAATGCGACGCCGGACGCCAGGAGGTTGGCGGTCGGCTGCGCCACGGCATCGCTGCGCCATTGCTGGACGACGGTGAGCACCAGCAGCAGCGCGCCGACCAGAACCAGCGCCCATTGCAGGAAGGTCAGGCAGGCCCAGGCCATGGCGCGGCTGAGGATCATCGGCCCCGCCAGGCGCGCGTGGGCGGTGTGAGGCTCAGGCCCACCAGCGTTCACCGATGCCGAAGCGGCCCGCCGCCTGCTCGATGACCTCGCCGAGCGCAAACAGCGTCTCCTCGTCGAAGGGGCGGCCGATGATCTGCAGGCCAAGCGGCAGGCCCTGCGCGTCGAGGCCGGCCGGCACGGCGATGCCCGGCAGGCCGGCCATGTTCACCGTCACCGTGAAGATGTCGTTGAGATACATCTCGACCGGATCGTCCGACCCCTTCTCGCCGATGCCGAAAGCCGCCGATGGCGTCGCGGGCGTCAGGACCGCGTCGATCCCGGCCGCATAGGCCTGCTCGAAATCGCGCTTGATCAGGGTCCGGACCTTCTGGGCGCGCAGGTAATAGGCATCGTAATAGCCGGCGGAGAGCACATAGGTGCCGATCATGACGCGGCGCTTGACCTCGGCGCCAAAGCCCGCGGCGCGGGTCCTCTCGTACATCTCGACGATGTCGCGGCCCGGTTCGCGGATGCCGTAGCGGACGCCGTCATAGCGGGCGAGATTCGAGGAAGCTTCGGCCGGCGCGACAATGTAGTAGGCCGGCAGGGCGTATTTCGTGTGCGGCAGCGAGATGTCGACGATTTCGGCGCCGGCGGCCCTGAGCCAGGCGATGCCCTGCTGCCAGAGCGCCTCGATCTCGGGCGACATGCCGTCGAGGCGGTATTCCTTCGGGATGCCGATCCTCATGCCCTTGACCGAGCGGCCGACGGCCTTCTCGTAATCGGGCACGGCCATGTCGACCGAGGTGGTGTCCTTCGGATCATGGCCGGCCATGGAGCGCAGCATCACGGCGCAATCGCGAACCGTCTTGCCGATCGGCCCGGCCTGGTCGAGCGAGGAGGCGAAGGCGACGATGCCCCAGCGCGAGCAGCGGCCATAGGTCGGCTTGATGCCGACCGTACCGGTGAAGGCGGCGGGCTGGCGGATCGAGCCGCCGGTGTCGGTTGCGGTGGCGGCGAGGCAAAGGCCCGCGGCGACGGCGGACGCCGAGCCGCCAGACGAGCCGCCGGGCACCAGCTTCGTCTCGTCATAAGCCGGGAAGCTGACGCGCCCGACGGCGTCGGCCGCGGCATGGGGTGGACGGGCGTTCACCGACGGATGCGCCCGGCGCCACGGGTTGACGACATTGCCGAAGGCGCTGGTCTCGTTCGACGAGCCCATGGCGAACTCATCATTGTTGAGCTTGCCGAGCATGACCGCGCCGTCGCGCCAGAGCTGGCCGGAGACGGTCGATTCATAGGGCGGCACGAAATCGCCGAGAATCCTCGAGCAAGCGGTGGTGCGGACGCCGTTCGTAGCAAAGAGGTCCTTGATGCCGAGCGGCAGGCCTTCCAGCGGACCGCCCTCACCTTTCGCCAGTTTCTCGTCGGAGGCGGCGGCCTGCTTCAGCGCATGCTCGGGCGTCTCCAGCACATAGGCGTTGAGCGCGCGCGCGGCCTCGACCGCGGCGATATGGGCCTGCGTGATCTCTGTGGAGGAGAAGGACTTGGCCTTGAGGCCGTCGCGGGCTTCGGTGAGCGTCAGGCTGGTCAGGTCGGTCACGTGGGATATCCGGCGTTGTCTTGGCGGGTCGGTCGTTCCCGTCACTGCGAGGAGCGCAGCGACGAAGCAATCCAGGGGGACGTCGAGCGCGCGGCTCTGGATTGCTTCGCTTACGCTCGCAATGACGGTGGGCGCAAAGGCGCGAAAGCGCTCATTCGATCACTTTCGGCACCATGAAATAACGGTCCTCCGAGGCCGGCGCGTTGGCGACGATCTTCTCGGCGATTTCGCCGTCCGTGACCACGTCCTGGCGCTGCTTCATCGCCATCGGCGTCACCGAGGTCATCGGCTCGACGCCGGCGACATCGACCTCGTTCAACTGCTCGACGAAGCCGAGGATGGCGTTGAGCTCGCCTTGCAGCTTCGGCAGCTCGGAGTCCGGGACGGCGATGCGCGCCAGATGCGCGACGCGGGCAACGGTGGCGAGGTCGACCGACATGGCGGACTCCTGAAGACTGCGGCGGCGGCGCAAGGCCGGTTCGCCCGCGCTATAGCGCGCCGGCGCGAAAACCGTAAGCCGTTCCGCCCAATCTCTTCACGACGGGACGGCGGTCAGGCCGGCGCGAGCGCCTGTTCCGGCAGGATGCAGCGGACGATGCGGCCCTCGCCGAGATTGACCACCGGCGGCAGTGCGGCCCGGCAGCGCTCCTGGACATGCTTGCAACGCGGCGCGAAGGAGCAGGAATTGGGCGGCTCGGTCAGCGCCGGCGGCGCGCCGGGGATGGCTTCCAGCCGCTCGCCCCTCTTCGCGCCATGCAGGTTGGCGGCGAGCAGGCCGCGCGTATAGGGGTGCTGCGGATCGCGGATCAGTTCGCGCACGGTGCCGGTCTCGACGATCTGGCCGGCATACATGACGGCCAGCCGATCCGAGACCTCGACGGCGACGCCAATGTCGTGGGTGACGAAGATCACGCCCATGCGCAGATCGCGCTGGAGCTGGCGCAGCAATAGCAGGATCTGGATCTGCACCGTGGCGTCGAGCGCCGTCGTCGGCTCGTCGGCGAGGAGCAGCTTCGGCTTGGCCGCCAGCGCGAGCGCGATCATGGCGCGCTGGCGCATGCCGCCAGACATCTCGTGCGGATAGGCTTTCAGCCGGCGCGCCGGCGACGGGATGCGGACGAGCTCCAGCAGTTCGAGCGCGCGCGCCATCGCCGCCTTCTGCGAGAACTTCTCATGTCGCACGATCGCCTCGGCGATCTGCTCGCCGACGGTGTAGACCGGGTCGAGCGCCAAAGCCGGGTCCTGGAAGATCATCGAGGTCACCGCGCCGCGATAATCGGCGAGCTCCTGCGGATTCAGCGCCAGCACGTCGCGGCCGTCGACAGAGACCTTGCCGCCGATGTCGGTGCGGCTTTCCGGCAGAAGCCTGAGCAGCGTCTTCAGCGTCACGCTCTTGCCCGAGCCGGATTCGCCGAGGATGCCCAGCACCTTGCCGTACTCCAGCGTCAGCGAGACGCCGTTGACCGCGTGCACGACCTGCGCGCCGCGGAAGCGCACCGTGACGTTTTCCATCTCGACGAGAGCGGCGCTCATGCGGCGGCTTCCAGCGCGGGCGCGCGGCTGTGGCCGGAGCCGGCGACCTCCATGTGGCAGGCAGCCTGCCGCGCCCCCCCTCCGGTCAGGGCCAACACCGGCTTGACCTTGGCGCAGACGCTCTGCGCCTGCGGGCAGCGCGGATGGAAGCGGCAACCCTCGGGCGGGTTGATCGGGTTGGGCGGATCGCCCGCGAGCGGGGCCTCCACGGTCCGGTTGTCGGGGTCCATCGACGGCATCGCCGAGAGCAGCGCCTTCGTATAGGGGTGACGCGGGTCGTCGTAGAGTTCGTCGACCGGGCCGATCTCCACGACCTCGCCGAGATACATCACCATGACCCGGTCGCTGATGAAGCGGACGACGTTGAGGTCGTGCGAGATGAAGATGTAGGTCAGGCCGAACTCCTCGCGCAGGTCCATGAGCAGGTTCAGCACCTGCGCTTCGACCGACTTGTCGAGCGCCGAGACCGCCTCGTCGAGGATGACGAGACGCGGGCCGAGCGCGAGCGCGCGGGCGATGTTGACGCGCTGGCGCTGGCCGCCGGAAAGCTCGTGGGGATAGCGCGCCGCAAAGCGCGCCGGATCGAGCCCGACCTTGGTCAAGAGTTCGCGCGCCTTCAGGATAGCGGCAGCCTTGGAGACGCCATGCACGGTCGGCCCGAAGGCGATCGAATCCTCGATGGTCAGGCGCGGATTGAGCGAGGCATATGAATCCTGAAACACCATCTGCGCCTGCCGGCGATACGCCTTCAGCGTCAGCGCCGCGCTGCCGACGATCTCGCCGTCGAACAGCATCTCGCCCTTGTCCTGCGGCAAAAGCTGCATGACGACGCGCGCCGTGGTCGACTTGCCGCAGCCGGATTCGCCGACGACGCCTAGCGTCTCGCCCTTGAGCACGGCGAAATCGACGCCGTCGACGGCGCGCACCACCGCGCCGCGCCCGAGCGGGAAATGCTTGGTCAGCGTCCGGGCTTCCAGCAAGGGCGTGCCGGAGCCGCCGCGATCGGGAATGGTCTCCAGCGCCATGATCAGCCTTTCACATCCATGGCCGAGCGCAGGCCGTCCGAGAGCAGGTTGAACGAGATCGAGGTGATGAAGATCGCAGCGCCGGGAAGCGCCGCGACCCAGGGCTGGACATAGATCGCGGTGCGCAGCGTGTTCAGCATCAGGCCCCATTCGGGCGTCGGCGGTTTTGTGCCTAAGCCCAGGAAGGACAGGCCCGAGGCCAGGATCATCGAGACCGAGATCAGGCTCGTCGCATAGACGAAAATCGGGCCCAGCACGTTGCCGAGCACATGGACGCGGATGATGGTGAGCGCGTTCGCCCCGCTGGCGCGAGCCGCCTCGACATAATCCATCGAGCGCACCTGCGTCGTCACGCTCTCGGCGATGCGGGCGATCGGCGGGATGAAGACGATGGTCAGCGAGAGCAGCGAGTTGAAGATGCCCGCGCCCAGTGCGCCCGAAAGCGCGATCGCCAGCAGCACGGAGGGGAAAGCGTAGAACACGTCGACCGTGCGCATGGTGATGGTGTTGAACGTGCCGCCGAAAAAGCCAGCCGAGACGCCGATCACCGAGCCGATGAAGAAGGCGATGAAGACCGGCACCACGCCCATGAACAGCGACAGCCGCGCGCCATGGATCAGCCGCGAGAGCATGTCGCGGCCGAGCTCGTCGGCGCCCAGCGGATAGCCCGGCGTGCCGATCGGGCGTAGCCGCCGCAGCATCGAGGAGCGCGTCGGATCGGCAGGCGCGATGTAGTCGGCGAAGATCGCCATCAGGATGATCAGGACGACGACGATGCCGGCGGCGACCGCGACCTTGTCGTATTTGAAGCGCCGCCAGACGCCGGCCCAGTAGCCGGGCGATTTGGCCAACGGCGGCACGATGACGGCCGGCGTTGCGGTCTGCGAGGAGAGCGCGGTCATCTCAGCGTCTCCTGACGCGCGGATCGAGCAGACCCTGCAGGATGTCGACCAGCACGTTCAGCCCGACGAAGAACATCGCCAGCACCAGGATCGTGCCCTGCAGGAGCGGCAGATCGCGCTGGAAGATGGCGTTGCCGAGCAGGAAGCCGGTGCCGGGCCAGGAGAACACCGTCTCGATCAGGATCGAGCCGCCGAGCAGGTAGCCGAGCTGCAGGCCCATCACGGCGAGCGCGGTCGGCGCGGCGTTCTTGACGACATGCTTGAACACGCCGAAATCCATCAGCCCCTTGGCCCGCAGCGCCGGCACGAACTCCTGGTTCAGGATGTCGGCGACGAGCGCGCGCACGGTGCGGGCGATGATGCCCATCGGGATCACCGACATCGTGATCGCGGGCAGGATCATGTAGCTGACATGCTCCCAGTCCCATTTCCACGCGGCCGAGCCGCCCGGCCCCGCCCCGCCCGGCGGCAGCCAGCCGAGCTGAACCGAGAAGACGATCACCAGCACCATGCCGAGCCAGTAATGCGGCACCGAGACGCCGAGCACCGCCAGCATCGAGGCGAACTTGTCGAGGAAGGAACCGCGGAAATAGCCGGCGACGAAGCCGAAGAAGCAGCCGAGCAGGAAGCCGATCACGGTCGCCAGCAGCGCAATCATCAGGGTGTTGCCCACCGCGCGCCAGACTTCCGCCGCGACAGGGCGGCCAGTCGCGATCGAGGTGCCGAGGTCGCCCTGCACCGCTTTCCAGAGCCAGAGGCCGAACTGCACCGGCAGCGGCCGGTCGAAGCCGTAGATCTTGCGCAGTTCGTCCTGCATCGCCTGCGAAGCGTCGGGCGGCAGCACCGAGGTCAGCGGGTCGCCCGGCGCGATATGGACGAGCAAGAAACAGAACAGGCTGACGCCGAAGGCGACCGGCAGGACATAGAGGATGCGCTTGGCGAGGTAGCTCAGCATGACGGAACCGCCGACGCGTCGAGACGAAAATGATATCTGCCCGCGCCGCCGCCATGCTCGCCCTTGTGGCGAGCATCCCCGACCTGAATGCCGATCTCGGTCAACGGAGACGTGGATGGTCGGCACAAGGCCGACCATGACGGATTGCTCACGCGAAGCGTGGCCTGGCTCATTGTTGCACGCCTGACAGCGACGACGGCGTTCAGTCCATCGACATCGGCGCGAGATCGATGAACCAGCTCTTGGGCTGGACCACGCCCTTGACCTTCGTGCTCATGGCGCGCGGGCCGACGTCATGGGCGACCCAGACGAAGGGCGCTTCCTCGACGATGCGGGCATGGAGCTTGGCCAGCGCCGCGTCGCGCGCCGCGCCGTCGAAGCTCGTGCGCGCCTCGGCGATCAGCTTGTCGAACTCGTCATTGCCGAAATAGCCCCAGTTGTTGGAGACCGGCGGAAACGTCTTGGTCGAGGTGAATCGCACCATGGCGAAGAACGGGTCCATCGCCGCGAAGGTGACGTTGGTGGCGTTGGCCCCGCGCGCATTGGGGCTCTTGGCCCCCTCGCGCCAGTTGGTGAAGACGGCGTTCCATTCGCCGACCTCGAGCGCGACGTCGAAGAAGCACTCCTTCAGCGCCTGCTGCATGAACTCGTTCATCGGCAGGGGCTGCATCTGGCCGGAGCCCGAGGCCGAGGTCAGAACCTTGACCTTTGCCGGCTTCGACGCCGAGAAGCCGGCTTCCGTCATCAGCTTCTTGGCGGCGGCGAGATCATATTTGATGTCGAAGGAGGGATTGCCCCACCAGGGATGGCCGGGCGGCACGGTGCCCTTCGGGATCTCCATCAGCCCGCCCAAGAGCGTCTTCAGTTCCTCGCGGTTGACGCAGAGATTGGCGGCGTGGCGCACCTTCTTGTCGAGCCAGACCGAGCCCTCGGCGAAGGAGAGCTGCCAGGGCCAGACATGCGGCTGGGCGTTGGTGTAGACCGTGAAGCCGCGCTGCTTGATCTGCGGCACGGCGTCGGGCGAAGGCGACTCGATCCAGTCGACCTGGTTGGAGAGCAGCGCCGCGGTGCGGGCGTTCGCTTCCGGCAGCGGCAGCAGTACGACGCGGTCGACCTTCGGCATCCGCTTGGGATCCCAATAGGCCTTGTTGGCGACCATCTCGAAGCGCTCGCGCGGGACGAGGCGCGTGCCCTTGAACGGGCCGGTGCCGGAGGGATCGCCCGAGAAGGCGGTCCAGGCCTGCTTGGCGCGCTCGGCAGGGTCGGTGACCGAGGCCGGGACGGCGGCGAGCTTTGCGGCCCAATGCGCCGGCGAGGCCATGAACAGATTGGTCAGGTTGATCGGCAGGAAGGCGTCGGGCTCCGAGGTCGTCAGCTCGACCGTCAGCGGATCGACCGCCTTCGCCGATTTCAGCGTCGGCATGCGCGAAACGGTGACGCCGATCTGGTCGGGGGCGAAATGCGCCGCCTCCTTGTTGAGCACCTTCTCGACGTTCCAGACCACGGCCGCCGCGCTGAAGTCCGAGCCGTCCTGGAATTTCACGCCCGGACGCAGCTTGAAGGTCCATTTCGTCTTGTCGGTCGCGTCGACCGCCCATTCGGTGGCCAGGCCCGGAATGACGACGCTCGCCTTGTCGGCCGAGGACAGATCCCAGTGGGTCAGCGCGTCATACATCGGGATGCCGGTGAAGCGGTTGCCCTCGAAGCCCTGGTCCGGCTGGCCGTGGGTCCGCGGAATGTCGGCGGCGGTCATGCCAATGCGCAGCACCTTTTCCTGGGCGAGCGCGCCGGTGGCGAGCGCGGTGGAGAGGCCGAGGCCGAGCATGGCGGCGCGCAGAACAGTCGATGTGGACACGATGATCTCCCCTGATTGGCCCGACTGCGGCAAGCGCGGGCTTGGAATGATTTGCAACCGGCATGCCAGACCTCCCCGCCCGGCACGCATCCGAAACCGCGCCTGCGCACCCTCAAGCGCGGCGCGTTCCTCTGAAACGATTGAAAAAGCGGCAGCCGACCCTGCCGCAATATTGAGCAGATGGTGCGCCCGGGGCTGACGGACAGTCAAGGGGCGCGAGGGCGTTGCGGGCGAGCCCGCGCCTCGGGCTCGACTGGGCCATAGTCGAGTCAGTTCCACGATATTCCATGCGACGAAGCGTCCCGGATCGGATCAGTTTATGCCGCCAGTCCGGAATGAGGTGGTTCGCCGGTTGTGGAAACCGGGTCGCGCCTTGCTCCTCAGCTCTCGGCCTCCAGCCGGTCAATCAGCGCCGGCAATTCGGCGACCGTGCCGATGACATGGTCGGCTCCCGCCGCGATCAGCTTCGCCGCGACGCGCCGGTGCAGGGCGTCCTGCTCCACCGGAGGCAACGCCGCCAGTTCGTCGAGAGCCAACCCGGCCTCGTTGCCCGACAGCGTCAAGCCGACGGTGATGCAACCGGCCGCAACGCCCTCCGCAATGCCAGGTTCGGTGTCGTCGACCTTGATCACGGCCGAGGCGGGGTGGACCATCAGGTCGAGAAAGCACTTGTACATGCCGATCGCGGTCGGCCGGCCAAGCGGCAGATCGTCGGCGCAGACCAGATTGTCGGGCGCATAACCCTGCGCTGCGGCCAGAGGCAGCACGCGCTGCATGATCGAGCGGTTGTAACCCGTGGTCGAGCCGATCTTCATGCCAAGCGCGCGGACATGGTTCGCCGCCTCCAGCGCGCCGGGGATCAGCGTGCAGTAATCGCCGACCACCTCCTCGTTCAGCGGCACAAACAGCTCATAAACCCGGTCGATCGCGGCCTCGTCAGGCGGCGCGCCCTGCGCTGCGCGCCAGCCCTCCGCGACATGCGGCTCGGCCAGCATCGCGGCGATATGGGCGCGCTTGGGCAGTCCCATCGGCTTGCGGGCGTCGGCGATCGTGACGGCGACGCCGAATTTGCCGAAGGTCTCGACGAAGGCCCCCATCGGCGCAAAGGAGCCGAAATCGATTATGGTGCCAGCCCAGTCGAACACCACCGCCTTGAATCGGCTCATGCCATGCTCCCGTAGAGGTCGTCGATCGTTTCCTCGCCGATGCCGAAGGCGGTTGACGCGCCGCAGCCGCTGGTGACGACGACGACGCGCACGGCGTCCGAAGGCGCATCGGTGAAGCGCCACCGGCCGGCCGCCGATGCATAGGTGCCGATCCAGCGCTCGCTCACCATACGGCCGGGCAGGTCGAGCACCGCGTCGAACTCGTCGAGGATCAGGCGATCGACCGCGTCGCAAGCGAAGGGATCGGGCGTCGTCGCATAATGATGGCTGTCGCCGACGACGAGCGAGCCGTCGGCCGATTGCGTCACGATCAGGTGGACGCCGTTTTCGCGCTTGTCCGCCATCTCGGCGTCGAGCCTTCGCTTGAGCGCCTCGGCTTGCGGCAAATCGGCATAGCCGAGGTACCGCCCAAGCCCGAGATCGGACATCACCGCCGTGTTCAGCGCCACCGGCGCGGCCGGTCTAACCCGCATCATCTGGAGCTTGCAGCGCGTCACGGCATAGGCCGCGATCCGTTCGGGATAGAGCGCCGTGAACTCGTCGCCCGGACAGACGATCACAGCATCGGCCTCGATCAGCGCGCCATCGGCCGTAATCAGGCGCGGCGGCTCGATGGCGACGACGCTCGTGTTCCAGCGGAACTCGACGCCGTGGCTCTCGGCAAGCAGCCGCGCGACCAGCGGCACGGCCTGGCGCGATTCGACGCGGACCTCGTGCGGGCTGTAGAGGGCGAAACGGGCGGCCTCGGGACGGAGGCACGGCACATATTCGCGCGCCTGAGCCGCGGAGAGACGGGCGCAGCTCTCGCCCATCTCCGTCGCCAGAAACGCCTCGATCACCGCCTCCGACTCCGGCAGCCGCCCCGCCAGCACAAGCCCGCGCTGCAAAATTGCGATGCCGGCCTTCTGTGCGATCCCAACCCAGATGTCGCGGCTGCGGCGCGCCAGACGCCAGCAATCGCCGGCGCCCTGCCCGGTCACCGTGACAAAGCCGAAATTGCGCACCGAGGCGCCGTTCGCCAGCGCGTCGCGGTCGATCACCACGACGCGCTTGCCGCGCCTGGCGGCCGCGAGCGCATGGCCGAGCCCGACGATGCCCGCTCCGACGACGGCGAGATCGTATCCGCTCATCAGGCGCTCGCTCCCGGCATCGCCGTCATTGCGTTCCTCATCGACCGCGCCGGACCCGCTGTTCGAAAAACGCCGGCACCAGCACAGCCGCGCATGACAGGCGCATGACGATTCCGGCTCCGCGAGGGTACGGCGATCGCGCCGCCATGCCGGGCGATCGGCGCGGTACAGCCCTGCGCGCATCGCGTTCGACGCCGCAAACGCCGGCATGCCACAATTTGCGACCCACGAATTGAAAGAGACGCCATGCCTGCCGCCACGCCCCGCGCCAAACCGTATCGCACGCAGAACTGGAGCCTGACCAAACCGTCCGCCAACGGCGGCAACGGCATCGTCGTGTCGCAGAACCGCGAGGCGGCGCAGGCCGGCGTCGCCATCCTCGAGGCCGGCGGCAACGCGGCGGATGCGGCGGTGGCGGCGTGCTTTGCGCTCGCTGCGGTCGAGCCCTGGAACAGCGGCCTCGGCGGGATCGGCTTCGCGCTGGTGCTGAAGGCCGACGAGACGCGGGCGAAGGTCGTCGATTTCGGCCCGGTCGCGCCGCACCTTGCCGACCCGGCCGCCTATCCGCTGACCGGCAGGATGAAGCAGGACCTGTTCACCTGGCCCGAGGTCGAGGGCGACGTGAACGTCCACGGCCCGCTCTCCTTCTGCATCCCGTCCTCCGTCGCCGGCTACGCGAAGCTGAAGGCCGAATTCGGTTCGGCCATGACGCTGCCCGATCTGCTCGCGCCCGCAATCGCACTGGCGAAGCGCGGGCTGGCGCAGGACTGGTACACGACGCTGAAGATCGCCTCCTCCGCTTCCGTGCTGCGGCTCTACGACGAAAGCGCGCGCATATACCTGCCGAACGGCCTGCCGCCTGTGCCGCCCTATCAGGGCGAAGCGGGCTTCTTCCGCCTCGGCAACCTCGCGGCGACGCTGGAGCGGCTGGCCAGCGCCGGCCTCGACGATTTCTACCGGGGAGAGACGGCGCGGCTTCTGGTCGAGGATATCGCCAGGGCCGGCGGCGTTGTCGATAAGCAGGACCTCGCCGGTTGCAAGGCGACGATCCGCGAGGCCCCGGTGATCGACTGGCGCGGCAGCCATCGCGTCCACACTGCCGGCGGGCTCACGGCCGCGCCGACGCTGGCGCAGGTCGTCGCCGGCATGGCGTCCGCCGCACGCCCCGACGATGGTCCGGATGCGGACTGGTTCGAGCGCCTGTCGCGCGTGATGCGACAGGCTTATGCCAGCCGGCTCGAAGGGCTGGGCGCGGCGGCGACGGAACCCGGCGACACCTGCACGACCCACCTCACGGTGGTCGACGGCGAAGGCATGCTCGTCACCGTCACCACCACCCTGCTCTCCTCGATGGGCAGCCGCTTCGTGCTGCCGCAGAGCGGCGTGCTGATGAACAACGGCATGATGTGGTTCGATCCGCGCCCCGGAAGCGCCAATGCGATCGCGCCCGGCGCGCGACCGCTTTGCAACATGTGTCCGGTGATCGTGACCCCTACGAATGGAGGCTGGCCGCGCCTGGCCGGCGGCGCGTCGGGCGGACGCCGCATCCTGGCGAGCGTCTACCAGATGCTGGCCTGGACGCTCGACTTCGGCATGGATGTCGAGGCGGCGGCGCACCAGCCGCGCATCGACGTCTCGGGCCCTGACTCGACCACGGCCGATTGCCGCCTGCCGGACGCGGTGCTGGCGGCGCTCGAGGCCGCCGGGCCGCTGGCGGTGGTCGAGCATGGCGTGCTGCCGATCAATTTCGCCTGTCCGAACCTGATCAGGGCTGATCGCGGGGGCTCGCAAGGCTGCAGCGACGTGGTTTCGCCATGGTCGGCGGCGGTGGCGGCGGGCGGTTGAAGCGCCATTAGTTATGCTGCGATGCAGCATGACGCCCTAGGCCGCCGATCCCTGCCAACCAGATAGGCGGGCGGTGGGCCAACCGCGATCGAATGCGATATCTGCCCTTTTTATGAGCGATTTTTCTTGCCGATTTGCAAACGGTTAAGCTCTTAACGCAAGCGCGACAGAGATATTTAAGCGGTCGTTAATTTCTCATGCGCCGGACGCATAACGGAATCGATTCCGCGCCTCTCACGGAAGCAGGCCTGCTCCCTTATATGCAGTGCACAACGAATTCATCGCTGTCGAGGGCCAGCCGCCCCCGCAATGCCAAGGAAGACCAAGGAATACCGTTATGTTCGTCACCATGATCGCCGCCAAGATCCGTTCCTACCTCCGTTACCGTGAGACCGTCCGCGAGCTGTCGCGTCTGACGGATCGCGAGCTGGACGATCTCGGCCTGTCGCGCTCGGAGATCCCGTTCGTCGCGCGCACTCACGCGCTCGTCTGAGCATCAGCCGAGACCCGATTTCTCCCGGACCCTTGTCCTCCCCTCGGGGCCGGTCGAAGAGCGAATGCCCGCCGCAAGGCGGGCATTTTGCGTTTTCGGTCCTGACCGCTTGACCTTGGCCGCGCCTGCGGACACATCGCAGGAATGACCACCGAACCCGTTCACATCGTCGGCGGCGGCCTCGCCGGCTCGGAAGCCGCCTGGCAGGTCGCGCAGGCAGGCGTTCCCGTCGTGCTGCACGAGATGCGCCCCGTCCGCGGCACCGACGCACATAAGACAGATGGGCTTGCCGAACTCGTCTGCTCCAACTCCTTCCGTTCGGACGACTCACTCAGCAACGCCGTCGGCCAGCTCCATTGGGAGATGCGCCGGCTCGACTCGCTGATCATGGCCAGGGGCGACGCGCATCAGGTGCCGGCCGGCGGCGCGCTCGCGGTCGACCGGGACGGCTTTTCGCAAGGGGTGACGGCGGCGATCGAGGCGCATCCGCTGATCACGATCGGCCGGGCCGAGGTCGCAGGCCTGCCGCCAGCGGCATGGGACAAGGTCATCATCGCGACCGGCCCCCTCACCTCGCCGGCGCTGGCACAGGGCATCCAGTCGCTGACGGGCGAGGATTCGCTCGCCTTCTTCGACGCGATCGCGCCGATCGTGCATTTCGAGTCGATCGACATGGATCAGGCCTGGTTCCAGTCGCGCTACGACAAGGCGGGGCCGGGCGGCACCGGCGCCGACTACATCAACTGCCCGCTCGACCGCGACCAGTACGAGGCCTTCATCGACGCGCTGCTGGGCGCGGAGAAGACCGATTTCAAGGAATGGGAAGGCACGCCCTATTTCGACGGCTGCCTGCCGATCGAGGTGATGGCCGAGCGCGGCCGTGAAACGCTGCGCTGGGGACCGATGAAGCCGGTCGGGCTGACCAACAGGCACAATCCGACGGTCAAGGCCTATGCCGTGGTGCAGCTTCGGCAGGACAATGCGCTCGGCACGCTGTTCAACATGTCGGGCTTCCAGACCAAGCTGAAATACGGCGAGCAGGCCGCGATCTTCCGGATGATCCCCGGCCTCCAGAACGCCGAATTCGCGCGGCTCGGCGGCATCCACCGCAACACCTATCTCAATTCGCCCAAGCTGCTCGACGCGCGGCTGCGGCTCAAAGCCGACCCGCGCCTGCGCTTCGCCGGCCAGATCACCGGCTGCGAGGGCTATGTCGAGAGCGCCGCGATCGGGCTTCTGGCGGGGCGGATGGCGGCGGCCGAAAGGCTGGGGCGGGAACTCGCGCTGCCGCCGGCGACGACGGCGCTCGGCGCGCTGGTCAATCACATCACCGGCGGCCACATCGTCACGATCGACGAAGGCCCGCGCTCCTTCCAGCCGATGAACATCAATTTCGGCCTGTTCCCGCCTATCGAGGGCCAGGCGACCCACGGCCCCGACGGCAAGAAGCTGAAAGGCCCGGCCAAGAGCGTCGCGCGCAAGCATGCGCTGACGGCGCGGGCAAAGGCGGACATGGAGCGTTGGGCGGGAGGGGTCGCGCAGGCGGCGGAGTAACCGATTCAGACAGCCTTCGCCGCCAGCCAGATCGCCCATTGCCGCCGCCAGGCCGGCAGGGTGATGATCGTCCGGTAAGGGTCGTAGCCCGGCCGCTCCATCCGGCGCAGATAGGGCTCGACCAGTGCTATCGGGAGGAAGGCCGGCGCGGCCGCCGCCGGCACGGTTTCGCGCATCTCGCGCAGCTTCTTCAGATGCGCTCGCGCCAGTTCGCGCATCTCCTTGAGCGAATAATGCAGTCCCGGCCCGCCGCGCCCGCGCACGATGTCGTCGCGGGTCACGCCGTTGCGGGCGAGGATGTCGGCCGCGATATAGACCTGCCCCTCCGCTGAATGCCAGGGAAAGGCGCGCATCAGCCCGGCGAGCGCATAAGCCACGCCGGCATGGCCGCAGGCCGCCGCCCCGCCGGTATCGCGACCGTTGGCGAGCACGATCGAGGCGAGCCTGATCAGAGCGCTCGAGGTCTCGCCGACATAGCCCTCGAGATCGCGCCGGGACGGCATCGGGTCGTCGTAGAGATCGAAGATGCGCGCCTCGATCAGCCCGGTCAGCGGTGCGATCGGCAGACGGTAGCGGCTGATCGCGTCGAGCAAAGCGGCGGCGACGGGATGCGCCTGCCCCTGACTCTTGTCCTCCGCCTCGAGCAGATCACGCCACCATTGCATGCGGACCTCGCCAGGCAGCGGCTCGCTGACGGCCGCGCGTACGCGGGCGATCTCATGGCTGAAGGCATAAAGCGCATACAGCGCCGGACGCTGCGATTCGGGAGCATAGAGCGTGGCGATGTAGCGATCATGGTCGTGCTCGCGCACCAGCGCCGTGCAATGGGCGTAGGCCTCGGGCAGCGCCAACGGCGTCGATTCGCTGCGGTCTTCGGCTTTGGTCGTCTGCGGCGTCATGTCAGCCTCGGCCAGCATCGGCGGGTTCGGCCTCGATCTCCCGCTCAGTGTAGGACGAGGCCGGGCGTCATGGCTACGCCCCGCAGGCATGCCGAAGCTGCGATTTCAGCCCACCGCGATCAGCGCTGCCGCGACGCGACGGTCCTCGCCGACCAGCACATTGTAGGTCCGTGCCGCGGCGCCTGTGGCCATGCCCTCGATCGTGACGCCAACCTCACGGAAGCGCTCGCGCAGGCCGGGCGGGATGAAGGCGATGTCCTGGCCCGTGCCGATCAACAGGAAATCGATCGCGTTCGCCTCGTCGAACACGGGCTGGAGGCTGTCTTCGGTGATCTCGGCGAAGCTCGCGGCCGGCCAGATGCGGATGCCGGAGGGCGTCGCCAGGATCGAGCCGCGATGGCTCATACCGGCGAAGCGAAACCCGCCCGCGCCGAAAGCGTCGAGCGGATGCCGCCCAGGAACGAAGCCGTCAAACAGTGGCATTCGCGGAGAATCAGGCCTTGGCCTTGGCGCCTTCCGGCGGCTTGTCTTCTGCACTCTCGGGCCGGCCGCTGCGCACGTCGAGATAGAGCAGCACGGGAGTCGAGACGAACATCGCCGAATAGGTGCAGATCAGCACGCCAAACAGCATCACGAGCGCGAAATCCTCGATCGCGGTGCCGCCGAAGAAGACGAGCGCCACCAGCGAGAGCACGGTCGTCGTCGCGGTCATCGCGGTGCGCGACAAGGTCGAGTTGATCGAGAGGTCGAGCAGATCGGGGATCGACATGGTCTTGTAGCGGCGCAGCAATTCGCGCGTGCGGTCGAACACCACCACGGTCTCGTTCAGCGAATAGCCGACGATGGTCAGGATCGCGGCGATCGAGGTCAGGTTGAACTCGAGCTGCGTGACCAGGAAGAAACCCAGCGTCAACACGATGTCGTGCAGCGTGCCCAGGATCGCGCCGATCGCGAGCTGCATCTCGAAGCGGAACCAGAGATAGATCAACACGCCGATGATCGCGAGCACGACGCCCAGCGTACCGGCCTGGACGAGCTCGCCCGAGACGCGCGGGCCGACCGTCTCGACGCGGCGGAACTCGTAATCGTTCGAGAACGCCTCGCGCGCCTTGACCACGACGTTCTGCTGCGCGACCTCGCCGCCCGGCTGGAGCGCAAAACGCATCGAGATGTCGCCGGCGCCGCCGAACTCCTGGACCTCGGCCTCGCCGAAGCCAAGAGCCGTAGCGGTCTGGCGAACCTGCGCAATCTCGGCCCGGCCGCTCTTGGCCTGCATCTCGATCAGCGTGCCGCCCCTGAAATCGATGCCGAAATTCAGGCCGATGGTCAGGAACAGAGCCAGCGTCAAAATCGAGTATGCGGCCGACAGCGGATAGCTGTAGCGCCTGAACCAGATGAACTTGAACTTGGTGTTGTCGGGAACGATGCGAAGCAGACGCATGCGCTTGAACTCCTTGCGGGCAGCCTGCGTCAGAACGGCAGCGCCTTGGGCTTGGCCCAGCGATACCACAGCGCGATCAGCATCCGCGTCAGCGTCACGGCGGTGATGACGGTGGTCAGGATGCCGAGGATGAAGACGACGGCGAAGCCGCGCACCGGGCCGGAGCCGAGCGCAAACAGCGCCAGCGCCGCGATCAGCATCGTCACGTTCGAATCGACGATGGTCGCGAAGGCGCGCTGGAAGCCGGCCTCCAGCGCCGAGACGAGGCTGCGGCCCTGATGCGATTCCTCGCGCATGCGCTCGTAGATCAGCACGTTGGAATCGACCGCCGTGCCGATGGTCAGCACGATGCCGGCGATGCCCGGAAGCGTCATGGTCGCGCCGAGCACCGACATCAGCCCGAAGATCAGGCAGACATGGACGATCAGCGCGATCGACGCGATGATGCCGAACACGCCATAGGTTCCGAGCATGTAGAGGATCACCAGCACGGCAGCGATCAGGGTCGCGGTCGTGCCGGCCTGGATCGAATCGGCGCCGAGACCTGGCCCGACGGTGCGCTCCTCGACGATCGTCATCTTGGCTGGCAGCGCGCCGGCGCGCAGCAGGATGGCCAAGTTATTGACTGATTCGACGGTGAAGTTGCCGGAAATCTGGCCCGAGCCCCCGGTGATCGGCGATTGGATGACCGGCGATGAGATCACCTTGTTGTCGAGCACGATGGCGAGCGGGCGGCCGAGATTCTCCGTCGTCGCCTGTCCGAAGCGCTGCGCGCCGCGGATGTTGAAGCGGAAGTTCACGATCGGCTGGCTGGTGCGCGAATCGAAGGCGGGCTGGGCGTCGATCAGATCCTCGCCCTCGACGATGACGCGGCGCTCGACCGGGACCGGCTGGCCGCCGGCGTCCTGCGAGGGCAGCATGTCGACATCGCCGCCGGGATTGTCGGCGACCATTCTGAACTGCAGCTTGGCCGTCTGGCCGAGGATCTCCTTGAGACGCTGCGGATCCTGCAGGCCCGGTACCTGGACGAGGATCCGGTCGAGGCCCTGACGCTGGATGTTGGGCTCGGTGGTGCCGAGAGCGTCGACGCGCCGGCGCAGCACCTCCATGGCCTGCTCGACGGCGCGGCGGACGCGTTCATTGGCGCCGGCCTCGGTCACGTTCATCTGGATCTGGCCGTTCGGCTGCTCCTGAACGTCGATGGTCATGTTGCCCGACGGGCCGAAGGCGCCGAGCGTGCCGACCGGCTGGGCGAGTTCGCGCAGCTTTGGCAGGAGCCTGGCGCGATCGGCCGCCTCCGGAACGCGAACCGAGACGCCGCGCGCGCTCATCGCGATGCCGCCCTGGAACGAGACCCGCTCGTCACGCAGGATGCGGCGCATGTCGTCGCGCAACTGTGTCACCTGGCTGCGCACGAGGTCGGCCCGGTCGATTTCCAGTAGCACGTGGGAGCCGCCCTGCAGATCGAGCCCCAGCACCATGGCGCGCGTCGGCAGCAGGAAGCGCGGAATCCATGACGGCGCACCTTGCTCGATCGCCGTCCGGGTCGCGGGCGAGAGCAGGTTCGGCAGGGCGAGGCCGCAGCCGAATAGCAGGACGAGGACGACCGCGATGACCTTGCGGGCCTGGAAACGAAGCATTGGCGTGAACAGCCCTGTTGTCGCACGCCGGCCCCCGGCGGGGCCGACGCGCCATTCAGCTCTTGACCGGCTCGCTCTTGGTGCGAACGTCGGAAATCATGCCCTTGACCAGGCGGACACGAACGCCGTCGGCGATCTCGGCCTCGATCTCGCCGTCGTCGATGACCTTCGACACCTTCGCGACAATGCCGCCCGAGGTCACGACCACGTCGCCGCGCCGGACGTTCTTGATCATCTCCTGATGGGTCTTCACGCGACGCTGCTGCGGACGGATGATCAGGAACCACATGATCACGAAGATCAGCACGAACGGCACCAGCGACATCAGCACGTCGGTGGAGCCGCCGCCGGCGGCCTGGGCAAAAGCAGGGGTGATCACGCAAGGGCTCCTTCTTGTCGATGGCGCAAGCGTCCATCGGCCGCGGCTCGCGGCGTTCGTTTCGTCAGGCCTCGAAAAGCGCGCGGACTATAGCCAGCAACGCCGGTAAATCAATCTGATGCGCGGCGATGGACCGCCCGCGCGCCATCACCTATGAGCTTGCCGGCATTCGCGCAATGGCATCGGTCACCATGAACACCACGACGACACCCGTTTCCGACGAGAAGATGCTTCAAACCCTGCTGCGGATCGCCTCTGCGCTGGAGCGCCTCGCGCCGCCGGCTCGCAAGGCAGCCGACCTGGCCACGGCCGACGCCTTCGTCTGGCATCCGGCCGCGGCCGAACTCACGCCGGTGCCGAAGGTCAACCGCGTCGCGCTGTCGCTGTTGCGGGGGGTCGACCGGGTCCGTGACACGCTGGCCGAAAACACCGAGCGGTTCGCGCGCGGCTTGCCGGCCAACAACGTGCTGCTCTGGGGCGCGCGCGGCATGGGCAAATCGTCGCTGGTGAAATCCGTGCATGCCGACACCAACCAGCGGCTCGCCGGACAGGGCTCGTCGTCAGGAATCCTGCCGCTCAAGCTGATCGAAATCCACCGCGAGGACATCGAGGGGCTGCCGGCGCTGATGGGGCTGCTGCGGCCCGACCCGCACCGCGCCATCGTGTTCTGCGACGATCTCTCCTTCGACGGGCAGGACACCTCCTACAAATCGCTGAAGGCGGCGCTCGACGGCGGCGTCGAGGGCCGGCCCGACAATGTCGTGTTCTACGCCACCTCGAACCGCCGCCACCTGCTGCCGAGAGAGATGATGGAGAACGAGCGCTCGACGGCGATCAATCCGGGCGAGGCCGTCGAGGAGAAGGTTTCGCTGTCGGACCGTTTCGGGCTCTGGCTCGGCTTCCACAAATGCAGCCAGGATGAGTATCTCTCGATGATCGACGGTTATGTCGGCCATTTCGGACTGACGATCGATCCCGAGTTACAGCGCCGCGAGGCGCTGGAGTGGGCGACGACGCGCGGCTCGCGTTCCGGCCGCACGGCCTGGCAATACATCCAGGACCTCGCCGGGCGGCTCGGCCAGCGGCTGGAGAGCTGACGCCGTCGTCCGCCGCTTGCGCTCGCCGGCCTGCGGCCTACTCTCCGGATCAGCGGAGAGCCGAAACATGTCAGAGATGGATCGTCGCAGACTGATTCTGGCGGGAGCCGCCGCACTGACCGGCGGCCCCGCCTTGGCCCAGCAACCGGGGCACGAGCATCATGGGCCGGCCTATGAGCGGCTGAACCAGCCGGGCCGCATTCCGCGCCCCGAGATCGCTGCGACACAGGCCGTATTCGATTCGCCGACGCCGCGAGCCGCCGATCCGGGGCGGTGGAGCACGCGCGCCGCGCTGCCGATGCCGCGTTCGGAAATGGCCTGGGCGACCGCGCATGAGAACCGGATGCATATCGTCGGCGGCTATGCCGAGCAGCGCGTCGACCGCCCCTACCACCATGTCTATGATGCGGGTTCAGATCGCTGGATCGACGCCGCACCGCTGCCGCTGGGCGCGAACCATGTCGGCGTCGCCTTCCTCGACGGCAGGCTCCACGCCATCGGCGGCTTCGTCGAGCAGAACCGCAAGCCCCACCCGCGCTGTTTTGTCTGGGATCCGAAGACGGACCGCTGGGCCGAGATCGCGCCACTCCCGCGCCCGGTCGGATCAGTCGCGATCGTCGGCCTCGAAGGCGTCCTGCATGCCATCGGCGGCGCGATCGGCGACACCTTCGACACCAAGCAATCGGTGAACTGGCATCTCGTCTACGATCCGAAAGGCGATCGCTGGAGCGAGCGCAAACCGATGCCGACCGCCCGCGACCATACCGGCACGCTGGCGATCGGCAATCTGATCCACGTCATCGGCGGACGGGTCGATTCCTTCCATACGAACTCGAATTTGCACCACGCCTACGACCCGGCGAAGGACGTGTGGGCGCCGCGCAACCCGCTGCCGACCGCCCGTTCCGGCCATGGCGCAGTGCTCTATCGCGGCAAGGTCTTCGTCATGGGCGGCGAAGGCACCAACCGCGTCTTCGGCCAGATGGAGGCCTATGATCCTGCCGCGGATTCATGGGAGCAGTATGCGCCGATGCCGACGCCCCGCCATGGCCTCGGCGCGGCGCTGGCCGGCGATGCGATCCATGTCGCGGGCGGCGGCCCGGTGATGGGCGGCGGCGTCCAGAGCGCGGTGCATGAGGCGTTCACGTTGCCGGGATAGCACGAGGCCTCCTGCTCAGGCCGCCTTCTTGCGCTCGGCGATCCGGGTCAGGTCGGTCAGCAAGCGGCGCGTGCCCTTCAGCCGCTGCTCCGCCGTCTCGAAATCGTCGATGAAGACGACGCGCATGTCGGGGCGGACCTTCGCCAACGTGCCGATCTTCGCGACATAGGAGACAAGCCCCTCGGGATTGGCGAACTCGTTGTCGCGGAAGGAAACGATGATGCCCTTCGGCCCCGCCTCGACCTTCTCGACATTGGCGCGCTTGCACAGCGCCTTGATCGCGACGATTTCGAGCAACTGCTGGACCTCTTCTGGCAATGGCCCGAAGCGATCGACGAGCTCGGCCCCGAAGGACTGGATGTCGCCGTCGTCGTCCAGCGTCGAGAGGCGCTTGTAGAGGGTCAGCCTGAGCGTCAGATCGGTGACGTAATGCTCCGGGATCATCACCGGCGCGCCGATCTGGATAGCGGGCGACCATTGCGCGTCCGTCTCGAAATCGACGCCGGATTTCAGCGCCGCGACAGCCTCCTCGAGCATCTGTTGATAGAGCTCGTAGCCGACCTCCTTGATGTGGCCGGACTGCTCGTCGCCGAGCAGATTGCCTGCGCCGCGGATGTCGAGGTCGTGGCTGGCGAGCTGGAAGCCAGCGCCGAGCGTGTCGAGCGATTGCAGCACTTTCAGCCGGCGCTCGGCCTGCTCGGTCAGCTTGCGGTTCACCGGCAAGGTAAAGAGCGCATAGGCGCGCACTTTCGAGCGGCCGACGCGCCCCCTGAGCTGGTAGAGCTGGGCCAGTCCGAACATGTCGGCGCGGTGGACGATCAGCGTGTTGGCGGTCGGGATGTCGAGGCCCGACTCGACGATCGTGGTCGAGAGCAGCACGTCGTACTGGCCGTCATAGAAGGCCGTCATCACGTCCTCGAGCTGGCCTGCCGCCATCTGGCCATGGGCGATGCCGACCTTGGCTTCGGGAACCTGCTTGTCGAGGAAGTCCTTGACGTCGGAAATGTCCTCGATGCGCGGCACGACATAAAACGAGCGCCCGCCCCGGTAGCGCTCGCGCAGCAGCGCCTCGCGAACGATCAGCGGGTCGAAGGGCGTGACGAAGGTGCGCACCGCCAGCCGGTCGACCGGCGGCGTCGCGATGATCGAGAGCTCGCGCACGCCGGTCATGGCGAGTTGGAGCGTGCGCGGGATCGGCGTCGCGGTCAGGGTCAGCATGTGGACCTCGGCGCGGAACTCCTTCAGCCGCTCCTTGTGGCCGACGCCGAAATGCTGCTCCTCGTCGACGATGACGAGGCCGAGATCCTTGAACTCGACGCCCTTGCCGAGCAGCGCATGGGTGCCGACGACGATGTCCATCGTGCCGTCGCGGACGCCAGCCTTTACGGCCTTGAGATCCTGAGCCCCGACGAAGCGCGAGGCCTGCCCGACATTCACCGGCAGGCCGGAGAAGCGCTCGGCGAAGTTGCGGTAATGCTGGCGCGCCAGCAGGGTGGTCGGCACCACCACCGCGACCTGCTTCCCGGCGAGCGCCGCCGTGAAGGCGGCGCGCAGCGCGACCTCGGTCTTGCCGAACCCGACATCGCCGCAGACCAGCCGGTCCATCGGCCGCCCGGCCGCCATGTCGTCGAGCACCGCGTCGATCGTCGCCTGCTGGTCTTCCGTCTCCTCGAAGGGAAAGCGCGCGCAGAACTCGTCGTAGAGCCCCGCCTGCGGGATCAGCCGCGGCGCTTCCTTGAGGGCGCGCGCCGCCGCGATTGCGATCAGCTTGCCGGCCATCTCGCGGATGCGCTGCTTGAGTTTGGCTTTCCGCGCCTGCCAGCCGCCGCCGCCGAGCCGGTCGAGCACGACCTCGGTGTCCTCGGAGCCGTAGCGCGAGATCAGTTCGATGTTCTCGACCGGCAGGAAGAGTTTTGACCCCGCCGCATAGTGGATTTCGAGGCAGTCATGCGGCGCGCCGACGGCCGTAATCGTCCGCAGGCCGATGAAGCGGCCGATGCCGTGATCGACATGGACGACGAGATCGCCCGGGGAGAGCGAGGACAGCTCGTTGATGAAGTCCTGCGGCCGGCGAGATTTCTTGCGCGGACGCACCAGCCGGTCGCCCAAAATGTCCTGCTCGCCGATGACTGCAAGCTTGCCGGCCTCGAAGCCGGTCTCGAAGCCCCAGACCGCGAGCGCCACCGTGCCGGGCTTGAGATCGAAGGCAGCGCGCAGCGAGCCGGTCGTCTGCACGGTCTTCAGGCCGTGATCGGCCAGCACCGAGGCGAGGCGTTCGCGCGAGCCTTCCGACCAGGCGGCGAGGATGACGCGCCTGCCGTCTTTTTCCAGCGCCTTCACATGCGCGACCGCCGCATCAAAAACGCTGCCGGCATTGTCGGCCCGCTCGGCGGCGAAACTGCGGCCCTGCCGCGCACCGAGGTCGACGATCAGCTTGCCGTCGCTGTCGGGTAGCTGGAACGGCGTCAGGCTCGCGACGCCGCTCTGGTCGACGACCCCGCGCCAGTCGGTCGGCGAGAGATAGAGGGCGTCGGGTTTCAGCGGCTTGTAGGGGATGCCGCCCGCGCTCGGCTGCTCCATCGCGGCCTTGCGCGCGTCGTAATAATCCTTGATCTGGCTGAAGCGCTCGCCGACCGCATCCTGCGACTGGTGGTCGAGCACCAGCGGCACGTCGGGCAGATAGGCGAAGAGCGTGTCGAGTTTTTCCGCCAGCAGCGGCAGCCAGTGTTCGAGCCCGGCCGGGCGGCGGCCCTCGCTGACCGCCTCGTAGAGCGTGTCGTCGCGGCCCGGCGTGCCGAAGCTCGCGATATAGCTCTGGCGAAAGCGCTTGATGCTCTCGCTCGTCATCTGCGCTTCGGACATCGGCACGAGGTCGAGCCCGCGCATCTGCCCAGTGGTGCGCTGCGTCTCCGGATCGAAGGTGCGGATCGATTCCAGCGTATCGCCGAAGAAGTCGAGCCGGATCGGGGCCGGCATGCCCGGCGGATAAAGATCGACGATGCCGCCCCTGACGGCGAATTCGCCGGTCTCGCGCACGGTCGACGTCCGCAGATAGCCGTTCATGTCGAGCCAGCGGGCGAGCTGATCGGTGTAGACCATGTTGCCCGGCGCGGCCGAGAAGCTTTCCGAGGCGACCTTGGAGAAGGCTGGCACGCGCTGCAGCGCGGCGTTCACGGTCGTCAGCAGCAGGCGCGGCTTGTCGCCAGACTTGGTCTTCGCCAGCCGCGACAAGGTCGTCATACGATGCGCGACGATCGAGGGCGCTGGCGAGACCCGGTCATAGGGCTGACAGTCCCAGGCGGGGAAGGACATCACCTCGAGATCGGGCGCGACGAACTGAAGCGCGTTCTCCAGCACCTGCAGCCGCTGGCCGTCGCGGGCGACGAAGACGAGCATCGCCGCGCCCTCGGATTTCCTGGCGCGGGCGCGAGTCAGATCGGCGAGCACGACGGCGTCGAACCCGTCCGGCACGCTGGCCAGCACCGGCTTGTCGCCGCGGTTCAGCGCGTCGAGGATACGGTCGAGCTGGAGTTTGGCGAGTTGGGCGGGAGGGGCGATACTCATGCGGTCAGTTCGTCTTCTCAATCATCATCGGGGCGTCATCCCGGACAAGCGGCGAAGCCGCGCCGATCCGGGATCCATTCCGGAGCTCTCCCGGAAAGCCTTCCGGAATGGATCCCGGGTCTCCGCTTCGCTGCGCCCGGGATGACGCGGAGGGTGTCATTGAAGCCTAAACATGGATCGGCTTGCCGTGATGATGGAATGCCTTTAGCCGCCGGAACACGTCCGTATCGTAGTTCTCCGGCACCTCAGCCTCCCCGGTGATCCAGGAAATCAGGTCGCGGTCGAGCACCTCGATCAGGGCCTCGAACTCGTCCAGCTCCGCCTCGCTCAGATTGCCGATCTCGGAATCGGCGAAGCGCCCCATGATCAGGTCGTTCTCGCGCATGCCGCGATGCCAGGAGCGGAACAGGATTCTTCGCCGGCGCGGGTCGAGATCGGCGCTGGAGCGGGTCGAGCCGGACATGGGACAAACCTCTGGACGCGGCAATAGTAATGGGGCCGGCCCCGTCGCGGAGCCTGCCGTCGCGGGCTATATAGCGTTGCACCCCTGTGAAGTCAGCGGCCGAAAGCCTCAAATCGCCGCGCTCCTGACAGACGCCTGAGAGCCCATTTGCGCCCGACCTTGCTCGATCCATTGTTCGCCGCTGTGACGACGCTGTCGGGTGTCGGCCCCAAGACGGCCAAGGCGCTCGACAAGCTATTGGGCGACGAAACGCGGCCGGCGCGTGTCGTCGATCTGCTCTTTCATCTGCCGACGGGCGCGGTCGACCGGCGGCCGAGCCCGACCATCGCCGACGCCCCGATCGGCAACGTCGCGACCTTCAGCGGACGAGTGACCGAGCATCGCCCGCCTCCGCCGGCCAAGGCGAAAGCCCCCTACCGCATCCTGGTCGAGGATGAGACCGGCGACGTGACGCTGGTCTTCTTCCATGCCGATGTCCGGCATCTGCTGCAGACCATGCCGGTCGGCGCGTACAGGCTGATCTCGGGCAAGCTCGAACTCTGGGACGGCATGCGCCAGATGGTGCATCCCGACCGGATGCTCGATCCCAAGCTTGCGGCGACGATGCCCGCGATCGAGCCGGTCTACGGCATGACCGAAGGCGTCGGCCCGCGCGTGATGACGCGGATCGCAGCGGCCGCCGCCGAGAAATGCCCCGATCTGGCGGAATGGCAGGATGCGGCTTTTCTCGCGAAGAATGATTTCCCAAGCTTTGCCAAGGCGATGCAGGCGCTGCATCATCCTTTCGATCTGAAAGCGGTCGAGGGCGACACGGTCGCTCGCCGGCGCGTCGCCTATGACGAATTGCTCGCCAGCCAGATCGCGCTCGCGCTGGTGCGCCGGCAGCAGAAGAAGGCGTCCGGGCGCGCCACGGCCGGTGACGGCGCCATTCGGCGAAAGCTCGAAGCCGCCCTGCCCTTCACGCTGACCGACGGGCAGAGGCAGGCGCTGGTCGACATCCATGACGACATGGAAAAACCCGAGCGCATGCTGCGGCTGCTGCAGGGCGACGTCGGCTCGGGCAAGACGGTCGTGGCGCTGCTGGCCATGGCCGCCGCCGCCGAGGCCGGCCGGCAATCGGTGCTGATGGCCCCGACCGAAATCCTGGCGCGCCAGCATGCCGAGCGGCTGGCTCCACTGGCCGACGCGGCGGGCCTGAAGCTTGCTCTGCTGACCGGCCGCGAGAAGGGGCCGGGCCGGGCTCGCGTTCTCGAAGGGCTGGCGAGCGGCGAGATCGCGATCGCGGTCGGCACCCATGCGCTGTTCCAGGAGGGCGTCGCCTTCCGCGACCTCGCGCTCGCCATCGTCGACGAGCAGCACCGCTTCGGCGTGCATCAGCGCCTGCTGCTCGGCTCCAAGGGCGAGGCGGTCGACGTCCTGGTGATGACCGCGACGCCGATCCCGCGCACGCTCTCGCTGACCTGGTTCGGCGACATGGATATTTCCGTTCTGGCCGAGAAGCCGGCCGGCCGCAAGCCGATCGCGACCAAGGCGCTCCCGCTCGAGCGTTATGACGAGGTCGTCGCCGGGATCAGTCGCGCGGTCGAGGCCGGCGCGCAGGTCTACTGGGTCTGCCCGCTCGTGCAGGAGTCCGACCTGCTCGACGTCGCCGCCGCGCAGGAGCGCTACGATTCGCTGCGCGAGTATTTCGGCCCACAGGTCGGGCTGCTGCATGGCCAGATGCCCGGCCGCGACAAGGATGCGGCGATGGCCGATTTCATTGCCGGGCGGACACGCATCCTGATCTCGACCACGGTGATCGAGGTCGGCGTCGACGTGCCCAATGCCAGCGTCATGGTAATCGAGCATGCAGAGCGCTTCGGGCTGGCGCAGCTTCACCAGTTGCGCGGACGGATCGGACGCGGCTCGGCCGCCTCGACCTGCCTGCTGCTCTACAAGGGACCGCTCGGACCGGTCGCAGAGGCGCGGCTGACGATCATGCGCGAGACCGAGGATGGTTTTCGCATCGCCGAGGAGGATCTGCGCCTGCGCGGCGAGGGCGAGGTGCTCGGCACGAAGCAGTCCGGCTCGCCCGACTGGCGCATCGCCCGGCCCGAAACCGATGGCGACCTACTGGCGGCGGCGCGCGACGATGCGCGCCTGCTGATCGAGCGCGACCCGCATCTGGAAGGGCCGCGCGGAGAGGCGATCCGCGCTTTGCTCTATCTGTTCGAGCGCGACGTCGCGATCAGGCTGCTGAGGGCCGGCTGAATCCGGAGCGCCGTCGCTGCCTCACTCCGCCGCCGCGCGCAACTGCGTGCCGAGTTCCTGGCGCACGACATTGACCCAGTAGCGCACGCCATGGGGGATGATCGCGTCGTTGAAATCGTAGCGCGGCGTATGCAGCCCGGCGAAGCTGCCATCGGCCGCGACGCCGTTGCCGATGCGCATGAAGGCGCCCGGCCGCAACTGCATCATCTCGGCGAAATCCTCGCCGCCGGTGCCGGGGCGGATCGCGCCATCGACATGGCCCGGCCCGACGCTGGCCGACGCCGCGGCGACCGCCACCACGACCTGCTCGGCCTGATTCAGCAGGGCGCTTGGCCCGCGATTGTAACTGGGCTCGGCGGTGCAGCCCCAAGCCTGCGCCGCCGCCTGCGCGATCTCGGCGATGCGGCGCTCGACCAGCGCGCGGATTTCCGGCGCATAGGTGCGCGCCGTGCCGCCGATGACGAGCTCCGACGGCACCACGTTCGAGGCCTGGTCGGAGCCGGCATGGATGTAGCCGACGCTGATCACGGCGGTGTCGAGCGGCGGCACGTTGCGCCCGACGATGCCTTGCAGGCCGAGCACGAAATACGCCTGCGCATGGGTGATGTCGGTCGAGAGATGCGGCTGCGAGCCGCCATGGCCGCCGACGCCGCGGAAGGTCACGGCCCAACTATCCGCCGCCGCCAGCATCGGGCCGACGCAAGTGCCGAAATGGCCGACCGGCATGCCGGGCGAATTGTGCAGGCCGTAGATCGCGTCGCAGGGAAAGCGCTCGAACAGCTCGTCCTTCAGCATGGCGAGTGCGCCGCCGCGCCCCTCCTCCGCCGGCTGGAAGATCAGGTTCACGGTGCCGCTGAAATCCGGGTTCTCGGCGAGATAGCGCGCCGCGCCGAGCAGCATGGTGGTGTGGCCGTCATGGCCGCAGGCATGCATCCTGCCGGGATGCTGCGAGGCGTAGGACAGCCCGGTCTCCTCGTTCAGCGCCAGCGCATCCATGTCGGCGCGCAGGCCGATGGCGTGCTGGCCCTGCCAGCGCCCGCGGATGACGCCGACGACGCCGGTGCCGCCGACGCCTTCGGTGACCTCGACTCCCCATTCCCGGAGTTTTGCCGCGACCAAAGCGGCCGTGCGCTGCTCCTCCAGACCGAGCTCGGGATGGGCGTGGATGTCCTGCCGGATGGCGGAGAGGTCGGCATGGTGCTGGTCGAGCCAGCCATCGAGCCCGGTCGTGGTCATGAAAATTCGTCCCGTCTGCGCGTTCAGGCCGGACGCATATTGTCAGGCGCGTCCGTCCGGCGCATTCGAAAAGAGCCGGCGGCGATTGGCAAGAGCCCGGCCACAACACCGTCATGCATTTGACCGACCCGCGCCTGTGCTAACGGCGCAATCCCCTCAAAGCGGCTTCAGGCCCGCCTCGATCTCGGCGCGGCGCGGCTCGAGGAAGGGCGGCAGCGCCAGGCTCTCGCCCATCGTCTCGGCCGGCTCGTCGGCGGAAAAGCCGGGCTCATCGGTGGCAATCTCGATCAGGATGCCGTTGGGCTCGCGCAGGTAGAGCGAGCGGAAATAGAAGCGGTCGACCTTGCCGCTATTGGGGTAGCCGGCCTTCTGCAGCCTGTCCGCCCAGGCGTCGTAATCGGCGAAGCTTGTCGTGCGCAGCGCGAGATGGTGTACGCCGCCCGCGCCCTCGCGACCTTGAGGCGCATCGGGCTCAACCGCGACATGAAGCTCGGCCGCAGGCCCGCCCTCGCCGATCTGGAAGACGTGGATGTCGCCCGATGCGTGAGCGGTGTCGCGATAGGACGCGATACGCTTCAGGCCAAGAAGCTGGCTCAGCACGACCTCCGTGCGCTCCAGCTTCGGCACAGAGATGGTGACGGGCCCGAGACCGCGGATCTGGTGCTCCGGCGGAACCGGGCTCTTTTCCCAGACGGCGAAGGGAATCGCGCCGCCATCAGCGATCAGCGTCAGGCGCTGGCCTTCCGGGTCTTCGAAATCCAGGCCGTCACGGCCGTTGATCTGGCGGATCGGCGAAACGGTTATGCCCGCGGCGGTCAGGCGCTCGCTCCACCAGTCGAGCGCGGCCCGGTCGGCCACTCGCAGCGAGGTGCGCACGATGGCGTTCGTGCCGCGCCGCGCCGGCTGCGCCGGCCAGTCGAAGAAGGTCAGATCGGTGCCCGGCGAGCCCGCGCCATCGGCGTAGAACAGGTGATAGGCCGAGACGTCGTCCTGGTTCACCGTCTTCTTGACGAGACGCATGCCCAGCGTCTCGACATAGAAGCGCCGGTTCTGCGGCGCGTTGGCCGAGATCGCGGTGACGTGGTGGATGCCGGTGAGTTGCATAAATGCGCCTCTCGTCTGGGTGCGAGCCGCCATTTCTCAGCGGACCGCACCTCAGATAGCGCGTCGCGCCCGCCACCACAGGGCCTAGCTTTCAATCGTGCGTTTGCAATTCTGCAATCTCGCGCCGGAGACCATTCGACTCAAGGCTTGGCCGGCGTCGAGGTCGGCGGCGCGGGCGAGACCGCAGGCGCGTCGACCTTGTCGGCCGGCGTCGCTGGTGTGGTGCAATCCTGCGGCTTGGCCTTGCAATCGAACACCATCGTCGGTGCGGCCGACTGGCCCGACGAGCCGGCGGACGGCAGGATCATATTCTGGCCCTTGTCGACCTGCGCGGGATTCGTCGTCACCGGTCCAGTGCCCTTGTTGGCGTCCGATACGGGTGGCGGCGGCGTGTTGGTCGGCGCGGTGTTGGGCTGGGCGAGCGCCGCTCCCGACAGCAGGACGAGCGCGAGAGCGGAGCGGCCGAAGCCCGAAAAATCTAGCATGCTGAAATCCCCTTGCCGGCAATCTGACGGCGCCGTGGAGCCGGCGCAGTTCGGTGACGCTGACGGCGTAACCAGCGACTTAGGCGGAAGTTCCGGGAGCATGGCGGCTCGGCTTCGCCTTCAGCCTGAGCTGCTCCAGGTCGTCGCGCTCGCGCGGGGTGTTGCGCATGAGCTGGTCCTTGCCAGGCTGATACTGCACCGGCTGGGCGATATCGACGCCGTACCAGGCCGCGGCGCGCAGCACGAAGGACGGATCGGCAAGATGGGGTCGCCCGAGCGCGACGAGGTCGGCCCGGCCCGAGGCGACGATGGTGTTGACCTGATCAGCGCTGGTGATGTTGCCGACGCACATCGTCGCGACGCGGGCCTCGTTGCGGATCTGGTCGGAGAACGGCGTCTGGAACATGCGGCCATAGACCGGCCGGCTGTCATTCACCGTCTGCCCGGTCGAAACGTCGATCAGGTCGCAGCCCTCTTCCGCGAAAGCGCGCGAGATCGCGACCATGTCGTCCGGCGTCACGCCGCCTTCCTTCCAGTCGGTCGCGGAGATGCGCACCGACATCGGCTTCTCGCGCGGCCAAGTCTCGCGCAACGCGCGAAACACGTCGAGCGGGTAGCGCAGACGGTTCTCGACTGAGCCGCCATAGTCGTCCGTGCGATGGTTGGTCAGCGGCGAGAGGAAGCTCGCCAGCAGATAGCCATGGGCGCAATGGAGTTCGAGCATGTCGAAGCCGGCGCGCTCGCCGCGCTCGGCGGCCGCGACGAATTCAGCCTTGACGCGGTCCATGTCGGCCCGGTCCATTTCGCGTGGCGTCTGGCTCTCGGGGTAGTAGGGCAACGCCGAGGCCGAGAGGATCGGCCAGGCGCCGTCCTCCAGCGGCCGGTCCATGCCGTCCCACATCAGTTTCGTAGCGCCCTTGCGGCCGGCATGGCCGAGCTGCAGGCAGAACTTCGCCGCCGAGTTGGCGTGGACGAAGGCGACGACGCGCGTCCACGCCGCCTCCTGCGCGTCGTCGTAGAGCCCGGCGCAACCCGGCGTGATGCGGGCGTCCGCGGCGATGCAGGTCATCTCGGTCACGATCAGGCCCGGCCCCCCGATGGCGCGCGAGCCGTAATGCATCAGGTGCCAGTCGCCCGGCAGGCCGTCCTGAGCCGAGTACTGGCACATCGGCGACAGCACCATGCGGTTCTCGACCCGCATCTCGCGCAGGCGGAAGGGCTGGAACGCCGGCGGCATGGGCGAGCCATCCTTGCGCTTCCTCGCATGGGGACCGAGATCCTCGGCGACCAGCTTGTCGATCGCCGCGACGAAGCCGGGCGCGCGCAGCGCGAGATTTTCGTAGGTGATCGCTTTTGAGCGGGTCATCAGGCCGAAGGCGAAGCGCAACGGGTTGAAATCCCAGAAACGGCGGAGCTGTTCGAACCAGACCAGCGAGACATCGGCCGCATGCTGCGTCTTCTCGACCTCCTCGCGGCGCGTGCGCTCGAACAGCGCCAGTCCCTCGGCAACGTCGAGCTTTGCCTTGCCCATCGCGTCGTGTAGCGCGATCGCGTCCTCCATGGCGAGTTTTGTGCCTGAGCCGATCGAGAAATGCGCCGTCGCCTTGGCGTCGCCGATCAGCACGACGTTCTCGCTGACCCAGTGGCGGCAGCGGATCATCGGGAAATTGCGCCAGAGCGATCGGTTGGTGACCAGCCGGTGACCCTGCAGCTCCTCGGCGAAGATGCCCTCCAGGAATGCAGCCGACTCGGGCTCGCTCATCGCAGCGAGCCCCGCCTTGGCGAAGGTGTCGGGGTCGGTCTCCAACACCCAGGTCGAGCGGCCGGCCTCGTACTGATAGCAATGGGCGATGAAGAGCCCGTACTGCGTCTCCTTGAAGAAGAAGGTGAAGGCGTCGAACGGCCGGGTCGAGCCCATCCAGGTGAAGTGGTTGGGGCGCAGGTCGGTCTCCGGCTGGAAGCGTTCCTTCCAGCCCTCGCGGATGCGGCTGTTGATGCCGTCGGCGGCGACGACGAGGTCGTAGTCGCTCTTGAGCGCATCGACATCCGGCGCCTCCTCGCTGAAGCGCAAATCTACGCCGAGCTCGCGCGCTCGCGCCTGCACCAGCAGCAGCAGCGAGCGGCGCGAGCAGCCGCAGAAGCCGTTGCCGGAGACGCGCTGGACGCTGTCCTTGAAATGAACCTCGACATCGTCCCAATATGCGAAATTGTCGCGGATCGCGGCATAGCTTGCGACATCCGCCGCCTTGAAGGTGTCGAGCGTCTGGTCGGAGAAGACGACGCCGAAGCCGAATGTGTCGTCAGCCTGGTTGCGCTCGAACACCGTGACCTCGAGCGCCGGCCAGTCGCGCTTCATCAGGAGCGCGAAATAGAGCCCGGCGGGCCCGCCGCCGACCACCGCGATGCGCATCTCGAAACTCCTGTCCGAACCGTCGAAAAATTATTTTAGGTCTGAAATAACTTTATCTCAAGAGGAGCCAGGCAGATTGCGCGCCGACGGGCGCAGCGCGCGCTTTCAGACTTGATACCGCCCATTCGACGGTGGTTTCTGCGCCATATCTGCGCTCATTTGCACAACGCAACCACCCTTGCCAAATGCTTTAGACCTAAAATATATTGCCGTCATCAGGGAGACGACGCGGGATGGTGCTGGCCGGACGGCATGCGGTGGTGACGGGTGGCGGACGCGGCATCGGCCGCGCCGTCGCGGCGGCGCTGCGAGAGGCAGGCGCGCGGGTCAGCATCGTCGGCCGGGACAGAGCGGTGCTGGCGGAAGCGGTCGCCGCCGGGGCAGCTGACGCCTGGGCCGCCTGCGACGTCCGCGACGAGCCGGCCATGGCTTCCTGCCTCGACGGGCTCGCCGCCGCGCAGCCCTTCGACATCGTCGTCGCCAATGCCGGCGCGGTCGAGACCGGGCCGTTCCAGCGCAGCGACGCCGAGCGCTTCCGACGCATGCACGAGATCAACCTGATCGGCACGATCAACGCCTTCCACCCGGCCCTGCCCGCCATGGTCGCGCGCGGCCATGGCCGGCTGATCGCGATCGCCTCGACGGCTGGCCATCGCGGCTATTCCTACGTCTCGGCTTACGTCGCCGCCAAGCACGCCGTGGTCGGACTCGTCCGCTCGCTGGCGCTGGAGACGGCGAAGAGCGGCGTCACCGTCAACGCCGTCTGCCCCGGCTACACGCAGACCGACATGGTCTCCGAAAGCCTGGAAGCGATCACCGCCAAGACCGGCATCTCGCGCGAGCAGGCGCTTGCCGAGCTGGTCAAGGCCAATCCACAGGGGCGACTGATCGCGCCTGACGAGATCGCCCAGGCCGTGCTGCATCTCTGTGGTCCGCATAGCGGCTCGATCACGGGGCAATCGCTCATGATCAATGGCGGGGAGTTCTGAGATGGAGAATCCCTCGCCCGCGATCATGCTCGACCGCGAGACCAAGGCCAGCGAACGCCCCGGCGACCACAAGGACGAGCTTCGCCTCTGGCTTAGGCTCCTGACCTGCTCGACGCTGATCGAGACCGAGATCCGCAACCGGCTGCGCGAGGAATTCAGGACGACGCTGCCGCGGTTCGACCTGATGGCGCAGCTCGAGAAATCGACCACCGGCATGACGGTTGGCGAGGTCTCGCAGCGCCTGATGGTCTCCAACGGCAATGTCACCGCAGTCGTAGCCGGGCTGCTGGCCGACGGGCTGGTCGACAAGCGCGCCGCGACGCAGGACCGACGGGTGCAGGTGCTGACCCTGACGGCGCAAGGCCGGCGCGCCTTCAAGGCGATGGCCGAACGCCATGAGGACTGGATCGCCGAATTGTTCGCGGGTCTGAGCGGCGTCGACACCGTCCAGCTCTTCCGCCTGCTCGGCCAGACCAAGGCGTCGCTGCACAAGGCGATCGCGCAGCGCGCCGTAGACGCCAGCCGTGGAGAGACGCCGTGAGCCAGATGGTCAGCCGAGCCAACGTCACTATCTTGCCCCTCGAATGCTTCAAACCGGTGCATTTTCAGCTCGACGTCGCCGGCAAGGTCGCGACCGTGACGCTGAACCGGCCTGAGAAAAAGAATCCGCTGACCTTTGAAAGCTACCGGGAACTCACGGATTTCTTCCTCGCCGCGCAGAAGGAGGAAGCGGTCAAGGCGATCGTCATCACCGGCGCCGGCGGCAATTTCTCGTCGGGCGGCGATGTCTTCGAGATCATCGGGCCGCTGGTCGCGATGGAGACCAAGGACCTCCTGAAATTCACCCGGATGACAGGCGAGCTGGTCAAGGCGATCCGCGCCTGTCCGCAGCCGGTGATCGCGGCGATCGACGGCATCTGCGCCGGCGCGGGCGCGATCATGGCGATGGCCTCCGACCTGCGGCTCGGTACGGCCGGGACGAAGATCGCCTTCCTGTTCAACCGCGTCGGCCTTGCCGGCTGCGACATGGGGGCTTGCGCTATGCTGCCGCGCATCGTCGGCCAGGGCCGCGCCGCCGAACTACTCTACACCGGGCGCGTCCTGAAGGGCGAGGAAGCCGAGCGCTGGGGTTTCCTGAACCGGCTCTTCGCATCGGAGGCCGTGCTCGCCGAGGCGCAGGCGCTCGCGGCGGAACTCGCCGACGGACCGACCTTCGCCAACGCCATGACCAAGCGCATGCTGGAGATGGAATGGGCGATGTCGGTCGAGAGCGCGATCGAGGCCGAGGCCGTCGCGCAGGCGCTATGCATGCAGACCGAGGATTTCGCCCGCGCCTACCATGCGTTTGCCGCGAAACAGAAACCGGTGTTCGAGGGCAACTGAAATGGCTGCTTTGCCCCCTCTAGGCATGGCCATCCTCGGCGACACGCTCGCCTGGCCTTTCTTCGAGGAGCGCCACCGCGCCTTCGCGGCCGAGCTGACGGCCTGGGCCGATTCCTGTCTGCACGACCTACCTCATACGGACGTCGACGCCGCCTGCCGCGCCCGCGTCGCGGCGCTGGGCGCGGCAGGCTTCCTCAAGGCGGTGGTGCCGGAGGCCTATGGCGGGCTTGGGCCGACGCTCGATGTGCGCACGCTCTGCCTCGCCCGCGAAATCCTGGCCGCGCGCGATGGCCTCGCCGATCTCGCCTTCGCCATGCAGGGCCTTGGCACCGGCTCGATCACGCTCGCCGGCTCCGACGAGATGAAGGCGCGCATCCTGCCCGGTGTCCGCGACGGCAAGCGCATCGCCGCCTTCGCGCTGTCGGAGAAGGAAGCTGGCTCCGATGTCGCCGCCATGGCGACGACGGCGACGCCTGACGGCAACGATTATGTCCGCATCAACGGCGAAAAAAGCTGGATCTCGAATGGCGGCATCGCCGACCATTACGTCGTCTTCGCCCGCTCGGGCGAGGCGCCGGGCGCGCGCGGTCTGTCGGCCTATCTGGTCGAGGCCGATAATCCGGGGCTCAGCATCACCGAGCGCATCGACGTGATCGCGCCGCACCCGCTGGCGACCTTGCGCTTCGATGCCTGCCGCATCCCGGCGGAAAACCGCATCGGGGGCGCGGGCGACGGCTTCAAGGTCGCGATGGCGACGCTCGACATTTTTCGCTCGACGGTCGGCGCGGCTGCGCTCGGCTTCGCCAGGCGGGCGCTGCACGAGACGGTCTCGCATGCGAATGCACGAAAACTCTTCGGCGGCACGCTCGGCGATCTCCAGCTCTCGCAGGCCGCCATCGCCGACAGCGCCTGCGAGGTCGATGCGGCGGCCCTGCTGGTCTATCGCGCCGCATGGACCAAGGACCAGGGCGCGGCGCGCGTCACCCGCGAGGCGGCGCTGGCAAAACTCGTCGCGACGGAGAACGCCCAGAGGGTCATCGACCGCGCCGTCCAGATCTTCGGCGGGCTCGGCGTGACCAAGGGCGTCAAGGTAGAGGAATTGTATCGGGAGATCAGGGCGCTGCGCATCTATGAGGGCGCGAGCGAAGTGCAGAAGATCGTGATCGCGCGCGACCTGCTGAAGGCCGAAAGCGAGCGGGCCGGGAGGTGACGATGACGAACCTCCTGCCTTCCGGCCATCAGGACAGCTTTTCGCGCGACAACCTGCCGCCGGTCGAAAGCTGGCCCGCGCTCGATCTCGCCGCGGCGGGCCTTGCTTATCCCGAGCGCCTGAACGTCGTCACCGAACTGCTCGACCGCCATGTCGCGGAGGGCCGAGGCGAGCGCGTGGCGATCATCAACGGCGAGTTGCGCTGGAGCTATGCCAAGCTGGCGGAGCGTGTGAACCGGATCGCCAATGTGCTGACGCGCGATCTCGGCATGGCGTCCGGCAACCGCGTGCTGCTGCGCGCCGCCAACACGCCGATGATGGTCGCGGCCTATCTCGCCGTGCTCAAGGCCGGCGGGGTCGCGGTCGCGACCATGCCGATGCTGCGGGCGGGCGAACTGGCCTATCCGATCCGGAAGGCGAGGATCGCTCTGGCGCTGTGCGACGAAACGCTGCTCCCCGATCTCGTCACCGCCCAGACCATGGCTCCGGAGTTGGTCCGGATCGTCGCCTGGGGCGGCAGCGAGCCCGACAGCCTCGACTGCTGGATGGAGCAGGACGGCTATGAGCATTTCGAGGCGGCCGACACCGCATCCGACGATGTCTGCCTGATCGGCTTCACCTCCGGCACCACCGGCGAGCCCAAGGGCACGATGCATTTCCAGCGAGACCTGCTGGCGATCTGCGATTGCTATGGCGCGCGCGTGCTGAGGGCTGATCCGGACGACCGCTTCATCGGTTCGCCGCCGCTCGCCTTCACCTTCGGGCTCGGTGGACTGGTGCTGTTCCCCATGCGGATCGGGGCGGCGATGGTCCTGCCGGCGAAGACGGCCCCGCCTGACCTGATCGCCGCGATCGAGCAGTCGCGCGCCACCGTCTGCTTCACTGCGCCGACCGCCTATCGCGCGATGCTCGACCGGCTCGACGGGCGCGACGTCTCGTCCTTGCGCATCTGCGTCTCGGCCGGCGAGGCCCTGCCGAAACCGACTTTCGACGCCTGGCAGGCGAAGACCGGGCTGCCGCTGATGGACGGCATCGGCGCGACCGAGATGCTGCACATCTTCATCGCCGCGCCGCGCGAGGCGATCCGCCCCGGCGCGACCGGCCTGCCCGTGCCGGGCTACGAAGCGAAGATCATCGACGAGGACGGGCGCGACCTGCCGGACGGCACGGCCGGCCGGCTCGCCGTGCGCGGCCCGACCGGCTGCCGCTATCTCGCCGATCCGCGGCAGGCGAGATATGTCGCCGACGGCTGGAACGTCACCGGCGACACCTATCTGCGCGATAGAGACGGCTATTTCTGGTATCAGGCCCGCTCCGACGACATGATCGTTTCCGCCGGCTACAACATCGCCGGCCCCGAGGTCGAAACCTGCCTCCTGACGCATCCGGCGGTCGCTGAATGCGGTGTCGTCGCCGCGCCGTGCCCGGAGCGTGGTCAGATCGTCAAGGCCTATGTCGTACTGCGCGAGGGTCATGACGGCGACGCCGCGCTGATCAAGGCGTTGCAGGATCACGTCAAGGCGATGATCGCGCCTTACAAGTATCCACGCGCCATCGCCTTCGTCGCCGCCCTGCCGAAGACCGCGACCGGCAAGCTGCAACGCTTCGCGCTGCGCCAGATCGCGCGGGACGGCGGCTGAGATTCCTGTCAGAACGCGAGCCGGAACGGCCCTGAACAAAGGCGACGCCATGTTGAATGACGCTCTTTCCCGCGCCATCAATCCCGAAGGCTGGCCCGCGCCGCGCGGCTACGCCAATGGCATGGTGGCGCAAGGGCGCGTGCTCGTCACCGGCGGCCTCGTCGGGTGGGACGAGCGCGGCGTCTTCGCCGGCGGCTTCGTCGCGCAACTCCGCCGGACGCTGATCAACATCAAGGCGGTAGTGGAGGCCGGCGGCGGTCGGGTCGAGGACATCGTCCGCCTGACCTGGTACGTCACCGATATCGCGGCCTATCGCGCCAGCCTCAAGGAAATGGGCCCGGTCTATCGCGAGGTGATGGGCCGGCATTTCCCGGCCATGGCGGTGATCGGCGTCTCGGCGCTGGTCGAGCCGGACGCGCTCGTCGAGATCGAAGCGACTGCAGTCCTCACGATCTGAGACATCCGCGAAAGTATTGCTCTTACCATTGCATCATTGAGACGTTATTCTCGGCCTTGCAATCCGGCGCCGCATGGTGCAACCGGAGCGCGGTATTCGGTCGCAGCCGGCGCCAGGATCGCGACAGGCGGTGGAATGGTCGAGCAGAGGTCGCCATGAAGAAGGCGCATAACGCCGCCGAGCCCAGGCTTGGGCGGATCTCGGTGCAAAAGTCCTACGAAGTTCTCGCCGACCGGCTGCGCCAGACGATCCTGGACGGCGAATTCGCCGAGGGCGTACGCCTGCCGACGGAGCGCGAACTCGTCAGTCAGACCGGGCTGAGCCGCGGCTCGGTGCGCGAGGCCTTGCGCAAGCTCGAGGTGGAGGGGCTGGTCAAGACGCGGCTCGGGCGGCTCGGCGGCAACATCGTCAGCCGGCCCGGCAACGAGTCGATGGCCCATGTCATCACCCAGTTCGTGCGCGGCCGCCGGCTGTCGCTGCGGACGCTGCAGGAGGCCCGCGAGACGCTCGAGCCCGAACTGGCCCGCCTCGCCGCCCAGCGCCGCAGCGCCGAGGACATCCAGCGCCTGCGCGACCTCAACGCCGAGATGGAGAGAGCGGTCGACGACCGCAACCAGTTCGCCGCCGTCAATGTCGACTGGCACAACGCCGTCGCCGCGGCGAGCGGCAACGACCTGCTGGCGGCGTTCCTCTACTCGATTTCCTACGGCGTCGCGGTCTCGACCGTGGCGGAGGAATACGACACGCCCGATCTGCGGCGCGAGGTGATGCGCGCCCATGAACGCATCATCGTCGCGATCGAAGCCGGCGACGGCGACAGCGCCTTCCGCCGCATGGAACGGCATCTCGAAGCGAGCCGCGCGATGACGCGCGCGAAGGAAGACGCCGACCTGTCGCTGGAGTGAGCCGCTGCGGGTTCAGCCGGCGCGCTTCAGCGCCAGCGCCTGAATGTAGTGCTGCGCCACTGCCGCGCCGGCAATCGCGGTCGCGTCGGCATGGTCGTAGGGCGGCGAGACCTCGACGATGTCCATGCCGCGGAAATCGAGATCGCGCAGGCCCCAGACCATCCGCAGCGCCTGCGCCGAGGAGAGACCGCCCGCGACCGGCGTTCCCGTGCCGGGAGCGTGACCGGGGTCGATCGCGTCGATGTCGAAAGTGAGATAGGCCGGCCCCTGCCCCACCCGCTCCTTGATGCGAGCGACGACGCTATCCACGCCGAGCGCCTGCGCCTCATAGCCGTCGATGATCGCGATGCCGCAATCGCGCGGCGCGACGGTGCGGATGCCGATCTGGATCGAGCGCTCGACGTCGATCAGGTCCTCGCGCACCGCCTCCAGCACGAAAGCGCCATGGCTGATCGCGCCGACGCCGTCGTCCCAGGTGTCCTGATGCGCGTCGAACTGGACGAGCGCGAGCTTGCCGTGCCGGGCGACATGGGCGCGTAGCAGCGGCAGCGTGATGAAATGGTCGCCGCCGAGCGTGACGAGATGCGCCCCGCTCGCCAGGATGCCCGCCGCGCCCTGCTCGATCGCCTTGGCGCAGCCCTGAAGATCGCCGCGCGGCAGCAGGCAGTCGCCATAATCGACCGCCGACAGGGTTTCGAACGGGTCGATCCGCGAAGGGAACTGCGCGTCGCCGTCGAAGATCGCGCTGACGCGGCGCATCGCCTGCGGCCCGAAGCGCGTGCCCGGCCGGTTGGAGACCGCCAGATCGAAGGGCACGCCCCAGATCACGAGATCGCAGCCGGCGACGTCCTTGCTGTAGCGCCGGCGCATGAAGGAGAGCGCTCCGGCATAGGTCGGGTCGTGAGCGGGGCCACGCCTGTCGCCGGTGAAGGCGTGGTCGATCGTCGGAGTGTCGGCGGGTTCGGTCATCGGTCTCGTCTCGAAGCGGGTCAGCGGCGTGCACCGGCGAGCCAGACATAGAGGCACCAGGGCAGGATCAGCGCGAGGCCCGACAGCACCAGACGAAGCGTCGTCCAGGCGATCGGATTCTGCAGAGCGCGGCCATCCAGCTCCGGCACGCCATGGACCAGGCCAAGCGCCGCAGCCGGCATCAGAAAAATGACCAGCGCATTGGCGATGCGGCGCGGACGTGCATGCCGCCCGCTCGACAAGGCGAGCAGGGCCGGCACGGCGATCATGCCGAAGGCGATGAGGACGAGAAGGACGCGCATGGTGTTCCGGAACGCGAGGACCGCCGGGATTTAGCACGGCGGTGGCCCGGCGACAGTCCGGATCGACGGAGTCAGCAGCCGAATCTGTCGTTTAAGGCCGTCAGAGCGCCTTCCGCTACCGGCCGCCGCCGACGCGCAGGATCGAGCCGACCATGTAGGACGCCGCCTCCGAGAGCACGAACAGCACCGCTTCGGCGATCTCGTCGGCCTGCGCGGCGCGCCGCAGCGGGATCGTCGGCGCGATCCGGGCGACGCGGCCGGGATCGCCCGACGAAAGCGCGTGGATTTCGGTGTCGGTCATGCCCGGCGCGACCGCATTGACGCGCACGCCATGCGGAGCGAGCTCCTTGGCCATGCCGATCGTGAGGGAATCGATCGCGCCCTTCGAGGCGGCGTACCAGACGAACTCGTCGGGCGAGCCAAGCCCGGCGGCGATCGACGAGATGTTGACGATCGCCCGGTTCTTCGCCTCGCCATTGGCCAGAAGCGCGCGCGTCGCCTCGCGCGCGACCAGGATCGCGCCGGTGACGTTGACGTCGATGCAGGTGCGGATCACCTTCGTATCGGCCTCCGCCAGCGTGCTCGCCGGCCCGGTGACGCCGGCATTGTTGACGACATGGCTGAGCGGGCCGAGCGCCGCCTTCGCCTCGGTGAAGACGCGGATGATGTCGGTGGCGCTCGCCATGTCGCCCTGGATCGCGACCGCGTTCGCGCCCGCCGCCTCGCAGGCCATGACCACCTTCGCCGCCGCCTCGGCGCTCGCCTGGTAGTTCACCGCGACGTCGTAGCCGCGTTTTGCGGCCATGACGCAGATCGCCGCGCCGATGCCGCGGCTGCCGCCGGTGACGAGAAGGACGGGTCTGGACATAAGCTGGTTTCCTCGCGATTCTCGTTGCGCGCATCCCATACGAAAAGGGCGGCTCTTGCGAGCGGCGCTGATGCATAGCCAAGCTGCTCACAAGAAGTGCGCGAAGCGATACCGCGTTTGAATCTCCAAAAGCAGCGGGGCTGTCATCATGTCACCGCTCAAAAGATCGACCAATTCGGCTGTTCGATCGCCGAGTCGGATGCTTGGCGACATCGCTCAGCACGATAAGGACATCGACACCATGGAAGCGGACATCAGGTCGCATGCAGACACGCTCTGGCGCTTTCACAATGTCGCCGTTGAGAATCCCCAACCCGCGGATCTGATTATCGGACTGGGCAGCTACCTGCTGGCAGTGGCCGACAGGGTCGCCGAGCTTTATCTGAACGATCTCGCTCCGAGAATTCTGTTTTGCGGCGGCGAAGGCAATTGGACGCGCGGCCAGTGGCAATCCAGCGAAGCGGAGCGCTTTCGAGATCACGCCATTGGTCTTGGCGTACCGAAAGGCGTCATTGAAATCGAAACGCAATCGACCAGCATAGGATCAAATTTGGCCAATGCCCGTGAATTTTGCGAACGGCTTCCAGAACAACCGAGGCATGTGATCATCGTCACGAAGGCAAACACCACCAGACGAGCAAAGCTTACAAAATCAATCGCGTGGCCCGCTGTTTCAGCGGACTATTGTTCTCCACCAATTGACTGGTCTTTTCAGGCCGTCGGACCCCTTACAGCAGATGATATCATAGCCGAGATGGTCGGCGATCTGCACAGGATCATCGCCTACCCTGAACTGGGCTATCAAGAGCCTGACACAATCCCGGGCGACGTCCTCAACGCCTTCAATGCGTTGATTGCAGCCGGCTACACCGGCCACCTGCTTCCAGGCAGATCGATCTCGGTCACCTGACTCGATCCTCCGACAAGGAAGCCGGCCACGTCTCGCACAAAAAATGGGTCGGCATCTCTGCCGACCCATTGAACCCTATCTCTCGTTCGAGAGCGTATCAGCGCTTCGAGAACTGGAAGCTGCGGCGGGCTTTCGCCTTGCCGAACTTCTTGCGCTCGACCACGCGCGAATCGCGGGTGAGGAAGCCTTCTTTCTTGAGCGGGCCGCGAAGCTCGGGCTCGTAGAAGGTCAGCGCCTTGGAAATGCCGTGGCGGACTGCGCCGGCCTGTCCCGAAAGGCCGCCGCCCTTGACCGAGACGACGACGTCGTACTGGGTCATGCGGTCGACGAGCTGGAGCGGCTGCTGCAACACCATCCGCAGCACCGGACGGGCGAAATAGACCTCCTGGTCGCGGGTGTTGACGGTGATCTTGCCGGAGCCCGGCTTGATCCAGACACGCGCGATGGCGTTCTTGCGCTTGCCGGTGGCATAGGCGCGGCCCTGCGCATCGACCTTCTTGACGTGGACGGGAGCGTCGGGCTGGGCGGTCTTGGCGACCTGGCCGAGCTGCTCGAGAGACTGGAGAACCTCGGCCATGGTCAGACCCTCGCATTCTTGCGGTTGAGCGCGGCGACGTCGAGCGCCTCCGGCGACTGCGCGGCATGGGGATGCTCGGCGCCCTTGTAGACGCGCAGATTGCCGAGGATCTGGCGGAACAGAGGACCGCGCGGGAGCATGCGCTCGACGGCCTTCTCGACGATGCGCTCGGGGAAACGGCCCTCAAGAATGAACTTGGCCGAGCGTTCCTTGATGCCGCCGGCATAACCGGTGTGGTGATAATAGATCTTCTGGTCGCGCTTGCGGCCGGTCAGGACGACCTTGTCGGCATTCACGATCACGATGTTGTCGCCGCAGTCGACATGGGGCGTGTAATTGGCCTTGTGCTTGCCGCGCAGACGCAGCGCCACGATGGTGGCGAGACGGCCGACGACGAGCCCGGAGGCGTCGATCACAACCCACTTCTTTTCGACATCGGCGGGCTTCAGCGACATGGTCTTCATCGCGACACCCCTTCGGTGGCTGGAGAAAATGACAAGCCGCCGGGGACCGGCGACGATGTGAGGCGGTGATTAGGGACGCCACGACGCGCTGTCAAGCGACAACAGGCGCGCGACCGCGGCGAAAAGCTTATAAAATCGAACGGGATGATCTGAAAGGTATCGGGATACCGCAATCTCATCCGGCGGGCTTCTTGCTCCCGCATAAGGCTCGCGCGATCATCCCGCAGGAGGAACAGTTCAATGACAAGACACGCGATCGCCCTGCCCGCCCTCATGCTGCTGACGGCATCGTCGTTGCCCGCCGCGCCCGCGATGGCCGACGTCCATGTCATCAGCTCCGGTGGTTTCACGGCCGCCTACAAGGAGCTCGTCGGGGCTTGCGAGGCGAAGATCGGACAGAAGGTCGTCAGCGCCTATGGCGCTTCGATGGGGGCGGCGCCCGACGCGATCCCCAATCGCCTCGCACGAGGCGAGCCGGCCGATGTCGTGATCCTTGCCGCGGAGGCCTTCGACAAGCTGGCGCGGGAGGGCAAGGGCATGCCCGGCACGCGCGTCGACCTCGTGCGCTCGGCGATCGGGCTGTCGGTCAAGGCCGGCGCGCCGAAGCCCGACATCTCGACGGTGGAGGCGCTGAAGAAGACGCTGATGGAAGCGAAGTCGATCGCCTATTCGGCCAGCGCCAGCGGCACCTATCTCTCCGAGGAGCTGTTCCCGAAGCTCGATCCGAGCGGGTCGATCATGGCGAAATCGAAGAAGATCTTCTCCGAGCGCGTCGGCACGGTTGTGGCGCGCGGCGACGCGGAGCTCGGCTTCCAGCAGGTCAGCGAGCTCGTGCCGATCGAGGGGCTGGATTTCGTCGGCACGCTGCCGGAGGAGGTCCAGCGCGTCACCGTGTTCTCGGCGGGGCTCGCGGCCGGGGCGAAGGAGCCGGAGGCGGCGAGGAAGCTGATCGCCTGCCTCGGCTCGCCCGAAGCCGCGCCGATCATCAAGAAGACCGGGCTGGAGCCTTTGCCGCAGAAATGACGGCGCGCGGATTGCGCGTCGTCATGGTCGGGCTTGTCCCGACCATCCACGTCTTCCATCGTCGAGCGCTGCACCCAAGACGTGGATGCTCGGCACAAGGCCGAGCATGACGGCGGTGATTCCCCGGATGGTCACCGTTCCGCCGGGATCGAATAGGTGCCGGTGGCGTGGCAGACGATCTCGCTCTCGCCCTGCGAGAACAGCGCGATCTCGCCCATCGCCAGGCGCCTGCCGAGCTTGAGCAGTCGCGCCTCGGCGATCAGCGCGACGGGGGCCGGTTTGCGCAGAAAATTGTAGGTCAGGCTCGTGGTGACCGCGAGGCTGACCGGGCCGATCTGGGCGAGGATCGCGACATAAAGCGCGTAATCGGCCAGCGCCATCATGGTCGGACCGGAGATGGTGCCGCCGGGACGCAGATGCCGCTCGTGATAGTCGCAGCGGACGCGGGCGGTCATCGGCCCGACCTCCTCGATGAAGTAGGTCCGGCCGCCATATTGGAGCTGCGGGAAGGCGTCGTCGAGAAAGCGCTCCAGTTCGGAGACGGTCATGGCGGTGGTCATGATGGGCAGCTTCAACCGGTGGCGTCGTCTTTCCTTGCAGCACGGCCGTCGCGCGCCGACAATAGGCGCAACCGCGAAACGCCGAGCGCAAAAGGCAGCCCATGAACGCCCATGCCCAGCCCGAGACAGCGCCCGTGCTGCTGCGCGACGACGCCGACTGCGTCGCGACGCTGACGCTGAACCGACCGCAAGCGCGCAATCCGCTGAGCGAAGCCATGCTGGCGGCGTTGTCGCATATGCTGACGGATCTCGCGGCCAACCGGGCGGTCAAGGCCGTGATCCTGAACGCGACCGGCCCGGTCTTCTGCGCCGGACACGACCTCAAGGAGATGAGCGCGCGCCGGGCCGACGCCGATCGCGGCCGGGCCTACTTCACCGACATCCTCGGCCGCTGTTCGGCGATGATGCAGCAGATCACCGCCCTGCCCCAGCCGGTGATCGCGGCCGTCGAGGGAACGGCGACCGCCGCCGGCTGCCAGCTCGTGGCGAGCTGCGATCTCGCTGTGGCCGGCGCGGAAGCCAGGTTCTGTACGCCCGGCGTCCATATCGGCCTGTTCTGCTCGACGCCGATGGTGGCGCTGTCGCGCAATCTCAGCTCCAAGCACGCGATGGAGATGCTGCTGCTCGGCGAGATGGTTCCGGCCGCGGGAGCCGCGCGGATGGGGCTGGTCAACCGGGTCGTCGCCGCTGGCGGAGCGCTGGCGGAGGCGCACCGGCTGGCGAGCATCATCGCCTCGAAGTCGCCGGCGACGGTGCGCATCGGCAAGCGCGCGTTTTACGAACAGCGCGAGATGGGCCTGGCCGCCGCCTACGACCACGCCAGCGCGGTGATGGTCGAGAACATGCTGGCGCGGGACGCCGAGGAGGGCATCGGCGCCTTCATGGAGAAGCGCACGCCGGTCTGGGAGGCCTGAACCGCCTCCCTCGACGAGCGCGACTCAGGGCGCGGGGCAAGCCGCGCCGGTATCGCCCCAGGCCTTGAACAGCGCCGCGAACTGCGCCTGCGTGCCCGGCGCGGGCTGGCGGCCGGGACCGGGGTTCCAGCCCCAGCCGACCAACGAGTCCTCTGAAACATGTTTCAGAAGCGCCGCCATGTCCTTGTCGCCATTGCGCGAACGGTCCTTGATCTGCTCGCAGATCGCGCCCAGCGACTTGCCCTCCCAGGCCATCGACGCAGGGGCGAGATGCCAGTGCGGATCGCCGGGGACGCGAGCGGGATCGAAGTTCTGCTTGCCGTGGCAGGTCTTGCATTCGAGGCCCGGCGCGCCGTGACCGTCCTTGCCGCGCACGACAAGCGGCTGGTGCAGGGTCATGGCGTCGGTCTGCCGCGGCCGCTCGGTCGCGGGGTGGCAGTTTACGCAGCGCGGATGCTGCAGCACCTTGCCGACCTCCTCGAACAGGGCGACCGAGCGTGCCTGCCGGTCGGCGATTCCCGCGAAGCTGGGCGGGCCGCGCAACTGCGCGCCGCCGGCGGCAGGAGCCGGCTGGGGAGCGGCGGTCTGCGCCAGCACGAGCGCCGCGCCGCCGAACCCGAGCGCCAGGGCCGCGGCGCCGGCGGTGACGAAAAGCGCCTTCATCACGCCACGCCTCCCACCATCGGCAATTGTCGCGGCCGGGTCTGGCCCAATCGCGCCAGCGCGTTGGCGACCGCCGGCCCGATCGGCGGCACGCCGGGCTCGCCGACGCCGGTCGGCTTCTCGGTCGAGGCCACGATCGTCACCTCGACCGCCGGCATCTCGTGGATGCGCAGCGAGCGATAGGTATCGAAATTGGCCTGCACCGGCCGGCCCTGATCGAGCGTGATCTCGCCATAGAGCGCATGCCCCAGCCCGAAGCCGATACCGCCCTCCATCTGGGCGCGGATGATGTCGGGATTGACCGCGACGCCGCAATCGACCGCGCACCAGACCTTGTGCACCTTCGGTTCGCCGCCTTCGCCGAGCGAGACCTCGGCGATCTGGGCGACGAAGGAACCGAAGCTCTCGACCGCCGCCACGCCGCGCATGCGGCCGTTGCCGGCGTCGGGACCGTTCCATTTCGCCAGCTCGGCCACTGCCTTCAGCACGCCGGCGAGCCGCGGCTCCTTGCCCATCATGGCCAGCCGTCCGGTGACCGGGTCCTGCCCCGCCGCCTGCAGCAATTCATCCACAAAAGCCTCGACCGCATAGGCAGTGTGGGTGTGGCCGACCGAGCGCCACCACAGCGTCGGCACGCCGACCTTGGGGACATGCACCTCGCAGGCGAAATCGGCGATCTCATAAGGCAGTTCGGCCGCGCCCTCGACCATCACCGCGTCGATGCCGTCCTTCACCGTCATCGCCTCGAAGGGCGTGCCGAGGAAGAACGACTGGCCGACGATGCTGTTGGTCCAGGCGGTGATCTTGCCGTCCTTCACCGCGCCGCGCATGCGGTGCAGGAAGAGCGGACGATAGTAGCCGCCGGCAAGGTCGTCCTCGCGGGTCCAGACCAGCTTGACCGGCCGGTTGGGGCCGATCGCCTTGGCGCACATGGCGAGCTCGGCGGCGAGGTGCTGGCTGACCTGCGCCCGCCTGCCGAAGGAGCCGCCGGCCAGCATGGTCTCGAGCTGCACCTTTTCGGGCGGCAGTTCGAGAATAGTGGCGATGGTCTGGTGCTCGGTGGTCTGGAACTGGCTGCCGAAGCGGGCGATGGCCCCTTGCGCGTTCCATTCGAGATAGCCGTCGAGCGGCTCCATCGGCGCATGCGCGAGATAGGGGAAGACGTATTCCGCCTCGACGACCTTGTCTGCCCTGGCGAGCACAGCCTCGGCGTCGCCATGCTTGCCGGCGCTCTTGCCGGAGGTGCGCGCGAGCGCGCGGTACTCCGCGATCAGCTCACGGCTGCCGCGCTTCTCGGCGGCGCTTTCGTCCCAGGTGACCTTCAGGGCCTCACGGCCCTTGAGCGCCGGCCACATGCCGGTGGCGAAGACCGCGACGCCGGAGCCGATCTCCTTGACGTCAACCACGCCCTTGATCTTGAGCGCGGCCGTTGCGTCGAAGCTTCCGACCTTGCCGCCGAAGCGCGGCGGGCGGGCGACGACGACGGTCAGCATGTCGGGGACGCCGATATCGATGGCGAACTCCGCCTTGCCGCGCGACTTGTCGCCGGAATCGAGGCGCGTCACCACGCCCTCCTTGCCGATCAGGCGGAAATTCGCCGGCTGCTTCAGCGGCGCATCGGCCGAGACCGGAAGCTTCGAGGCCGCCTCGGCGAAGGAACCAAAGCCGCCCTGCTTGCCCGAGGCATGTTTCAGCACGCCCTTCTCGACGGTGATCTCGGCGGCCGGGACATTCCAGGCCTGGGCTGCGGCCTGCACCAACATCGCGCGCGCCGTCGCGCCGGCCTTGCGCATCTGCTCGTAGGAGTTGGCGATGGCGGTCGAGCCCCCCGTGCCCTGCACGCCGAAAGCGTTGTTGGCGTAGAGCTTGACGTCGGCCGGTGCGTGCTCGGCGCGCATCTGGCCCCAGTCGGCGTCCATCTCCTCGGCGACGAGGGTGGCGAGGCCGGTGAACGGCCCCTGCCCAAACTCGATATGCTTGACGAGGACAGTGACGCTGTCATCGGCGGCGACGCGGACGAAAGCGTTGGGCGAGAAGGCGGCGGCGCCGCCAGTCGGGCGGAAGGCCTGCGCCGCGCCTGACTGGGCCTTCGCCCCGCGCTGCAGGCTGACGCCGATGACGAGCGCGCCGGCCCCCGTCAGAAGGGAGCGACGCGAGAGGTTGAGATCGTGAGCGGTCATGATCAGGCCTCCAGCTTGCGGGCGGCGTCGTGGATCGCGGCGCGGATGCGGACATAGGTCGCGCAACGGCAGATGTTGCCGTTCATGGCGAGATCGATGTCGCGGTCGTTCGGCTTGCGGTTTTCCTTGAGCAGAGCGACCGCGCTCATCACCTGGCCGGACTGACAATAGCCGCATTGCGGCACGTCGAGCGCGGTCCAGGAGGTCTGCACGGCGTCGGCCTCTCTGCCGGATATCGCCTCGATGGTGGTGATCTCGCCTTCGACGGCGGAGACCGGCATCACGCAGGAGCGCAACGGCTTGCCGTCCATCCAGACGGTGCAGGCCCCGCATTGCGCGACCCCGCAGCCGAACTTCGTGCCGGTGAGACCGAGATTGTCGCGCAGCGCCCAGAGCAGGGGCGTGTCGTCGTCGACATCGAACGAATGGGTTTTTCCGTTGACCTTGAGCGTGTGGACCATGGCTGCCTCGCGGGTGGCTGGGTCTTCAGAGACCCGGACGGCGTGCGCCGCCGGGCCGGTCGTTCTTGAAAGCTCGATTGCTGAAGGCTCGATCTTGCGACCGCGATCTGACATAGCGATGTCGGCGCGGGCGCTGCGGCGCGACGAGATTAGACTCGATAGACCATTTAAGTCTATTGAGATTAGACCACCAAAGTCTGGAATCCGTCAAGTTCAAAAATGGTGCAGAATCGCGATTGTTCCAGTGGCCAGGCCGAAGAGGCGGCCACGCGTCTCGACCAGATCGCCGACGCCGCTCTGCGCCGGTTCTCGCGCTATGGCTACAAGCGCAGCTCGATGGACGACATCGCGCGCGAGGCCGGCCTCGCCAAGGCGACGCTCTATCTGCACTGCAAGGGCAAGGAGGAGGTCTTCCGCGCCATGCTGGGACGCTTCGGCGCGCTGGTCGAGGCACGCTGCCGCGAGGCGATGGCGCTGGACGCCCCTTTCCCTGACCGGCTCACGGCGCTGCTCGAAGCGCATTTCGGAACCGCCTATGCCGCGTTTGGCGCCGGCGAGCATCTGCATGAGCTCAAGCTGCTGATGACGACCATCGCCGCATCCGAACTCGAGGCGTTCGAGCAAATTTTCGTCGGTTTCGCTCATCAGTTGCTGACGCAGGCCGAGGCGGCGGGCGAGATTACGGTCGCGGCGCTCGGCGCTGACGCGGTGATCGCGACGCTGCTGCGGGCGGCGATCGGAGCCAAGGCCGGAACGGCGCCGTCGCAGGACGTCTACAGCGACCGGCTGCGCCAGGCTTCGGCCGTGGTCGCCGCCGCGATCGTCCGGCGCTAGCGCTTCGTCAGCAGGAAAGCCGCGACAGCGGCCCGGTCGGCCGCATCGTCCAGGCCCGGCGGGCTCATCCAGCCGCCCCTCACGATCTCGTCAGGGTCGGCGAGATAGGCGCTCAGCCGCGCCTCATCCCAGCGCAGCCCCTGCCGCTTCGCCGCCTGGAAGCCGGGCGAATAGTCAAAACCCTCGGCCGACCCCAGCACGCGCCCGGAAAGCCCTGCGAGATGCGGCCCCGACATGCCGGCCTTCGCCGGGTCGAGGCTGTGACAGGACTGGCACGCCTCGAACAGTTTTTCGCCGCGCGCGATATCCTGAGCCGCCGCCGGCCCGGCGGCGGACAAGACAGCCAGCGCCGCAGACGCGGCGCGCCGTAACGTCACGCCGCCTGCACCGTCTGGATGCGGACCAGCCGGTCGTTGGCGCTCTCGCCGCCCCAGGCCTCGCCGGAGCGCCCGTCCATCTGGCGGACATTGGCGCCGGGCTTGTCGCTGGGGAAGCTGTTGAAGGCCTCCGTCACCGGATCGAAGCGGACGATGGCGTTGGCGGTGAAATCGGTCAGCCAGACCTTGTCGGCGTCGTCGACATAGACCGAATAGGCGCGCGGCTTGTCGCCCGGCAGCTTCCAGGTCTTCCACGTCTTGCTAGCCGTGTCATAGGCCGAAACGTTGCCGGAATTCCATTCGCTGACCCAGATGCGGTTCTTCGAATCCGACCAGGCGCGCCGCGCGCCCTGCTCCGGCGTCGGCGGCTCGACCACGGTGACGTTGGCGGTGCCGGTGTCGATCTGGGCGATGTGGTTGCCGGCGAGCGAGGCATACCAGACCTCGCCGGACGGCGTCAGCGTGATGCCATAAGCACCGCGCCCGCGCGGGGCGTCCCAGATCTCCATCTTCTCGGTCTTGGGGTCGAAGCGGCCGATGATGCCGTTCTGGCCGGTGAACCAGAGGATCCCGGCCTTGTCGAAGACGCCGGTGTTGAGATTGGCCTTGGCGCGGTTCTCGGGCAGCCGGAACAGCGCGACCGCGTGGGTCTTGTCGTCGACGCGGGCGATGGCGTTCTGGCCGCCCTCGGTGACCCAGGCCGCGCCGTCCGGCCCGCGGACCACGCCATGGGGGGCGGCGCCCTTGCCGAGCTCGATGATCTTAAGCTGGCTCGAGCGCGGATCGAAGCGGCCGAGCGTGCCGTTGCGCTGGCCGCAGACCCAGATCGTGCCGTCGCCGGCGTCGGTGACGTCGCGCGAGCCGCGGATGCCGGGCACGTCGAAATAGGTTACGGTGAAATTCGTGCCGGGCGTCGGAGCCCCGGTCGCGGCGGCGCGGCCGATCAGCGCGGGCGCAGCCAGGCCCGCGAGGCCGAGCTGGAGAAAGGAACGGCGCAGCATGAAGCGTCTCCTTCGATGGCGTCAGGCGCAGAGGTTAGCGTGTCTGCTCCTTGGGTAAACCGACAAGATGGTGAAACCGGGACGGCGGGGCCTCGTCATTGCGAGCGGAGCAAAGCAATCCAGAAGTTTGCGCGGGGTTCCTGGATTGCTTTTCTCTGCTCGCAATGACGGATACTCAGACCTGACGCTGCAGGCCCACCGGCAGGCTCGACACCCGCGCCATCTCGCCGCCGAGAAACCCGGCTGGATCGGCGAGGTAGTCCGCCGCCATCGCCATGGCGTCGACGCCCCAGAAGATCTCTCCGTCGATGACGAGGCTCGGCACGCCGAAGACGCCGGCGGCGACCGCCTGCTCCGTCGCCTGGCGCAGCGCGTCCTTGACCAATTGATCGCCGACCCGGTTCACCGCGTCGGGATCACCCGCCGCCTCGGCGACCGCCGCCAGCACCCCCGGGTCGTTGGCGTCGCGGCCCTGCCCCCAGATCAGCGCAAAAGCCTCGCGCACCGCCGCCTGATCGCCGTCCAGCGCCGTCAGTAGCCGCAGCATCGCCAGCGGGTTGAACGGATGGGCCGGCGGAAAGCGCAACGGCACGCCGGCCTTCTCGGCCGCATGCGTTACCAGCCGATAGGTATGCACGCGCTTGGGTGCGATCTCGGCCGGACCGAGCTGGCCCCAGGCTTTCAGTAACGCGCCGAAGACGATCGGCTTCAGCACGACCGGACGATGCGCCTTGATCTCGCCGAGCCGCGCCAGCGCGACATGGGCGAAGGGCGAAATGACGTCGAAATACCAGAGCACGGGCGCAGCCATGGGGATCTTCACCTGATCAGCCTGGAGAGGGTCTTGAATTCGGGATGGGCGGCGGTCTTGAGCCATTCGAAGAGCACCATCTCGGTGGTGACGATCTCGGCCCCGTCGCGCCGCATCCGTCTGATCGCGGCGTCCTTCGACTCAGGCGCCCGCGAGCCGATCGCATCCTGGACCACGACGACGCGGCGGCGGTGCTCGAGCAGGCTCAGCACGGTCTGGCCGACGCAGATATGCGCCTCGCAGCCGCAGACGACGAGCTCGCGATCGCCCGACAAGGCGTCGAGGAAGGCGGATTCCGCACAGGAATCGAAGCTCATCTTGGCGATGGTTGGGCCGGCGCCGGCCAGTTCCGGCACCGTCCCGCCGAGGCCCGCCGGGTTCTGCTCCGTCATCAGCATGGGCACGCCGAGACGTTTCGCCGCCTCGACCAGGCGTCCGGCATTGGCGACCATGCGCGCGCCGTCGTCGATGGCGGGCATCAGCCGGGCCTGGAAATCGATGATCACCAGCGTGGCGTTGGCGGCGTTGAGCAAAGGCATCGGGCGCTCTCCGGGGCATGCGCACAAGGCGGGTAAACCGCTTCGGCGCAGGGGCATGCCCTGCATAGCCGCTCGGGCGCTCCGGCAGAAGGGGGAAGCCCGCGCTCATGGCTGTGACGCCTTGCAGGACCAGGCGCGCGCCCTGCGGCCACAGGGGTTTCGCGCGCCCGCCGTTCGGCGTAGCAACGAGCCGAGCCAGCCGCCTCGCCCGCCGGACCCGCCATGACCCACGACGCCTACCCCGACAGCCTTATCCGCGACATCCTGAAGAGCGTGAAGCGCATCGCGCTGGTCGGCGCCTCCGCCAGCGAGGCCCGGCCGAGCTGGATCGTGACCAAATACCTGCTCGACCGGGGCTTTGACGTGATCCCGGTCAATCCGGGGCTCGCCGGCCAGACGCTGCTCGGGAGGACTGTTTACGGTTCGCTTAAGGAGATTCCCGGGCCGATCGACATGGTCGAGATTTTTCGTAACTCCGAGGCGGCAGGGCCGATCACCGACGAGGCCCTGGCGCTCGACCCGCTGCCGAAGGTGATCTGGATGCAGCTTTCGGTGCGCAACGACGCCGCCGCCGCACGGGCCGAGGCCAAAGGCGTCACCGTGATCATGAACCGCTGCCCCAAGATCGAGTATGGCCGGCTTTCCGGCGAGATCGGCTGGCAGGGCATCAATTCGCGCATATTGTCCTCGAAGAAGCCGGTGCTGGCCGGCAAGGGCTTCCAGAAGCTGACGATCCACCGACCCGGGACGTAGCGACCGTCGACGCCTTGCGGAGCTAAGAAGTCCCGAGCCGCAGCGCTCGATGTCCACTGAGCAGCTTCGTCGCCCGCGCCCCGCAATCACGCGCAGGAAGGGAGAAACGAGATGCGCAAGCTCACAACGACCTGCTGCATCGCCGGCGGCGGTCCGGCCGGCATGATGCTCGGCTTCTTGCTGGCGCGGGCGGGCGTCGACGTGATCGTTCTGGAGAAGCATGCCGACTTCCTGCGCGATTTCCGCGGAGACACGATCCATCCCTCGACGATGGAATTGATGCACGAGCTCGGCCTGCTCGACGCTTTCCTCGCGCTGCCGCACACAAAGGAGGACGACATCGTCGCCCGCTTCGGTGACGAGGACGTCACCATCGCCGATTTCAGGCATCTGCCGGTCAGAGCGCCCTATATCGCCTTCATGCCGCAATGGGATTTTCTCGACTTCCTGGCCGATCGCGGCCGCGAATCCCCGAATTTCAGATTGCTGATGCAGGCCAGGGCGACGGGTCTCGTTCTCGATGGCGAGCGGGTGGCGGGCCTGCGGGCGGACACGGATGAAGGCGAGGCCGAGATCGGGGCCGATCTCGTCGTCGCTGCCGATGGCCGTCGGTCCGACCTGCGGCAGGCGGCGGGCTTTTCGGTCACCGAGATCGGCGCGCCGATGGACGTGCTCTGGTTCCGGCTGTCGCGCCGCGAGAGCGACGTGGCGCAGACCTTCGGGCAGGTCGGGCGCGGGCGCTTCGCGGTGATGCTGAACCGCGGCGACTACTGGCAATGCGCCTATGTCATCGCGAAGGGCGCCCTGGGGGCAATGCGCGCCGCAGGGCTCGACGCCTTCCGGGCCGGTCTGGCCGAACTCCTGCCGACCGTCGCGGACCGGACCGGCGAGTTGCGGAGCTGGGACGACCTCAAGCTGCTTTCGGTCTCGGTCGACAGGCTCGAGCGGTGGTGGCGGCCAGGCCTGCTCTGCATCGGCGATGCGGCCCACGCGATGTCGCCGATCGGCGGCGTCGGCGTGAACCTCGCCATCCAGGACGCCGTCGCCGCCGCCAACCGTCTTGCCGCGCCCCTGCGCGAGGGCCGCCTCGCTGACGCCGATCTCGCGGCGGTGCAGGCGCGGCGGGAATGGCCGGCAAAGGCGACGCAGGCGATCCAGGTCGCGTTGCAGAACCGTGTCATCACGCCGATCCTGGCCGGCAGCGGCCCGGTCTCGCCGCCATGGCCGATGAAACTGCTGCGCTGGCTCCCGATGCTGCGGCGGATTCCGGCGCGCCTCGTCGGCATCGGCGTCCGGCCCGAGCATATCGGGCCGGGGCTGGCGCCGCGCTGACGAATTGACGCCGCAAAGAGCGTTCTTTAAAACGAACGCATCGTCTCGGACCGAGAATTCCTCAGGAGCACGCCATGACCGACCGCGCACCGGGTTTCCATACGCTCGCCATCCATGCGGGCGCGGCTCCCGACGCTGCGACCGGCGCTCGCGCCACGCCGATCTACCAGACGACATCTTTCGTCTTCGACGATGTCGACCATGCCGCCTCGCTCTTCGGCCTGCAGGCCTTCGGCAACATCTACACCCGCATCGGCAACCCGACCAACGCCGTGCTGGAGGAACGCGTCGCGGCGCTGGAGGGCGGCACGGCGGCGCTTGCGGTGGCGTCGGGCCACGCCGCCGAGTTCCTCTGCTTCCACGCTCTGCTGCAGCCGGGCGACGAATTCGTCGCGGCGAAAAAGCTCTATGGCGGCTCGATCAACCAGTTCAACCACTCCTACAAGAATTTCGGCTGGAGCGTGATCTGGGCAGACTCAGACGATCTCGACGCTTTCGCCGCCGCGGTGACGCCGAAGACCAAGGCGATCTTTATCGAATCCATCGCCAATCCCGGCGGTGTGGTGGTCGACATCGCCGGCATCGCGGCGATCGCGAAGAAGCACAACATCCCGCTGATCGTCGACAATACGATGGCCAGCCCCTACCTGATCCGCCCCTTCGAGCATGGGGCCGACATCGTCGTGCATTCGGCCACCAAGTTCCTCGGCGGGCACGGCAACTCGATCGGCGGGCTGATCGTCGACGGCGGCTCGTTCAACTGGGTCGGCGATGAGCGCTACCCGATGCTGTCGAAGCCGCGGCCGGAATATAACGGCATGGTGCTGGGCGAGACCTTCGGCAACTTCGCCTTCGCCATCGCGACACGCGTGCTCGGCCTGCGCGACATGGGGCCGGCGCTCTCGCCCTTCAACGCCTTCATGATCCTGACAGGCATCGAGACCTTGCCGCTGCGCATGCAGCGCCATTGCGAGAGCACGCTGGCGGTCGCGCAGCATCTCGCCAGGCACCCCGCGATCGAATGGGTCAGCTATGCCGGGCTGCCGGACAACAAGTATCACGCGCTTGCCCAGCGCTACTGCCCGAAGGGCGCGGGCGCGGTCTTCACCTTCGGCCTCAAGGGCGGCTACGACGCCGGCGTCAAGCTCGTCACCGATCTCAAGCTGTTCTCGCATCTCGCCAATATCGGCGATACGCGCTCACTGGTGATCCACCCGGCCTCGACCACGCACCGCCAGCTCTCCGACGCACAGAAGACCGCGTCGGGCGCGGGGCCGGAGGTGGTTCGGCTCTCGATCGGGCTGGAGGACGTGCAGGACATCGTCGACGATCTCGACCAGGCGCTCGGCTGAGCCCTCACCGTCATTGCGAGCGTAGCGAAGCAACCCAGGGGCGGCCGTGTTCGACGTCCTTCTGGATTGCTTCGCTACGCTTTCAATGACGGACATGTCGCCGCCGAAGACCGCCGGTCAGATTCCGGCGCCGTCCCGCAGCGTGCCGGCCGGCTCACGACACCAAAGCCTTGCGTGCAGCGCCCGCAGCGCTGGCCTGAGCGCGATGTCCCCGAGCGCCAGGACGGCCGAAACGCCCGGACGGCCGGTCAGCGCCAAGGCGGCCGCGAACAGGCCGAGCGTGCTCAAAATCCGCCAGCTCACGGCCGCGAGCCAGCGCTGCCTGTCAGGCGTGCCGCGCCGCCCGACGATGCGCAGCGCCGCGCGGCCGATCCGCGCCTTTGCGCTTTCCGCAGCCGAAACGCCCTGCGGAGCACCCGGCTCCGGCTCGACGAAACCGAAGGCCACCGTCTCGTTGCTGATGCGGTCGATCAGGATGAAGCCGCCGAGCTCGCGGCTCTGGTCATAGGGCGAGGCGACGAGCGGCCGGTCGAGCCGCAGGCTCGCAAGGCCGATCCCGTTCATGCGGAGGCTGCGCGCGGGAACCGGCCGAAAGCCCTCGATGTCGATGCTGTGATGCAGGGTCTCGACGGTAGCGTTGGCGCTTTGCGTCGCAAGCTTGATCAGGAACTGGCCGCCCTGCATCAGGGCGCGCTCGCTCGTCCAGAGCAGACGCGCGGTGAGTTCGCGCCCGGCCTTCAAGGGGGCATCGGCCGCAACGATGACGTCGCCGCGCGAGATGTCGATCTCGTCCTCCAACGTCAGCGTCGCCGCCTGCCCGGCTCCGGCCTGGCTCGCCTCGCCACTTGCGCCGATGATCCCGGCCACCCGGCTGGTCCGGCCGGACGGCAGCGCGAGCACCGCGTCGCCGATCCTCGCCCGGCCGCGGACAGGCGAGCCGGCATAGCCCCGGAAATCAAGGCTCGGCCGGTTCACCCATTGCACCGGCATGACGAAACCGCCGTCCCCCGCGCCGGTTTCGGCGACAGCGATGGTCTCGATCAGCGGCAGCAGCGCCGCGCCCCGATACCACGGCATCGCTGCCGAGGGGCGCATGACATTCTCTCCGTCGCGGGCCGAGACGGGGATGAACTGCACCGTCGCGAAGCCAAGCGAGCGCGTCGCGTCGCGAAAGTCAGTCGCGATGCCGGAAAAGACCGTCTCGTCGTAGCCGACGAGGTCCATCTTGTTGACCGCGACCACGACATGACGGACGCCGACCAGCGAGACGATGAAGGCGTGCCGGCGCGTCTGCGGCAGGAGGCCCTTGCGGGCGTCGACCAGGATGATGGCGAGGTCGGCGGTCGAGGCCCCCGTCGCCATGTTGCGGGTATACTGCTCGTGACCCGGCGTGTCGGCGACGATGAAGCTGCGCCGGTCGGTGGCGAAGTAGCGATAGGCGACGTCGATGGTGATGCCCTGCTCACGCTCGGCCGCGAGGCCGTCGACCAGCAGCGCGTAGTCCGGCTGTCCGCCCTGCGTTCCGAACTTGCGCGAGTCGGCGTCGAGCGTCGCGAGCTGATCGTCGGGCACCGCGCCGGCTTCATGCAGGATCCGGCCTATCAGCGTCGACTTGCCGTCATCGACCGACCCGCAGGTGATGAAGCGCAGCAACGAACGGCGATCGGCCTCGCCGCGGCCGAGCATATCATTCGCCGGAACATCGTTCCTGACGGCGCCGGTCGGTCGCCGCTCCGTGGCGAGGACGCCCATCAGAAGTATCCTTCCTGCTTCTTCTGCTCCATCGACCCCGTGCCGTCATGGTCGATGACGCGGCCCTCGCGCTCGGAGGAACGCGAGGCGCGCATTTCCGCGATGATGTCGGTCAGGCTCGTCGCCTCGCTCTCGACCGCGCCGGTCAGCGGATAGCAGCCCAGCGTCCTGAAGCGGACCATGCGGGTCTCGAGTGTTTCATCGGCTCGCAAATCCATGCGCTCGTCGTCGCGCATGATCCAGGCGCCGTCGCGGCGCACCACCGGGCGCGGCGCCGCGAAATAGAGTGGCACCACCGGGATGTTCTCCAGCGCGACGTAGTCCCAGACATCGCGCTCGGTCCAGTTCGAGAGCGGAAAGACGCGAAAGCTTTCACCCCTGGCCTTGCGGGTGTTGAAAAGCCGCCAGGGCTCGGGCCGCTGGTTCTTAGGGTCCCAGCGATGCTCGGCCGAGCGCAACGAGAAGACGCGTTCCTTGGCCCGGCTCTTCTCCTCGTCGCGACGCGCGCCGCCGAAGGCGGCGTCGAAGCCGTGCTTGTCCAGCGCTTGCTTCAACGCTTGCGTCTTCATCACATCGGTGTGGATGCGCGAGCCCGAGGCGAAGGGCGAGATGCCGGCCTTCACCCCGTCCTGGTTGATATGGACGATCAGGTCGAGCCCGAGCCGGGCGGCCATCTCGTCGCGGAAGGCGATCATCTCGCGGAACTTCCATGTCGTGTCGACATGCAGCAGCGGGAATGGCGGCTTTGCCGGGTAGAAGGCCTTCATCGCCAGATGCAGCAACACGGCCGAATCCTTGCCGATCGAATACAGCAGCACCGGCCGCTCGCAGGTCGCCACGACCTCGCGGATGATGAAGATCGCTTCGGCCTCGAGCTTCTGGAGGTGGCTGAGTTGGATCATGCCAAGGCCTCCGCGATGGCGGGCGTCGGGCGCGCGAGCCTGCCGTCGGCGCCGACATGCAGCCCGCATTCCTTCGCCGCGTCGTCCTCCCACCACCAGCGCCCGGCCCGCTCCGGCTCGCCCGGCGCGATCGCCCGCGTGCAGGGCTGGCAGCCGATCGAGACGAAGCCTTTTTCGTGCAGCGGGTTCAGCGGCACGTCATGGGCCTTCGCATGGGCGAGCGCTTGCTCGCGCGACCAGTCGAGCAGCGGGCTCGCCTTGATCAGCCCCCTCGCCTCGTCGACCTCGGCCAGGCGCACAGCGGCGCGCGCGGCCGACTGGTCCGCCCGCAGGCCGGTGAGCCAGACGTCCGCGCCGGCGAGCGCACGGCCCAACGGCTCGACCTTGCGGATATCGCAGCAGGTCTTTCGGGCCTCGCGCGAGCCGTAAAAGGCGTTGATGCCGTTCTGACGAACGAAGGCCTCGATCGCGTCATGGCGCGGATAGAAGGGCTGGATAACGATGCCGTATCGGGCCTCGGTCTGCGCCCAGAGATCGTAGACCTCGGGAAACAGCCGGCCGGTGTCGAGCGTGGCGAAGCGAACGGGAAGTTTCGCGCGCGCGACGAGATCGGTCAGGACCTGATCCTCCAGCCCGAAACTGGTGGTCAGGATGATGGCGCCGGCAGCCTGGGCGACGATGGCAGCAAGCCGCGCCGGCGCATCCGCAAGAGCGACCTGATCATTCAGCGCCGAGACGCGCCGCGCCAGCGCCGGCGTGGCGATCTCTGACGCGACCGCCAAACCGCGGTCGGAGACGTGCTGCGCGCTGGAACTCGGGCGGACCATGGGACTCGGCCATCTGACACGTTCGGCAAATCGAACGTTTCACCTAATCCCGAAGCCCGAACCAATCAATTCACAGCAGGTAGCGTGGTTTTTCTTATTTCACTTCGAATGGAGAAGAATTGTCCCGAACGATCAAATCGACGCATTTTCGAGCATGCGAGACCGCTTCACCGCAGGATCGTGAGCGAAAGGAGCCGGAGCCGCCTCGTCAGATTCCGCGGATCGCGCCGCCGTCGATGCGGATCTTCGCGCCGGTGACGTAACTCGCCCGCGCGCTGGCGAGGAAGGCGACGACGTCGGCGAATTCCTGCGCCGTCCCGTAGCGGCCGACCGGGATGGTGGCGCGCGAGGCCTTGGCGGTTTCCTCCGGAGTCGTGCCGGCGCGGTCGGCCGCGGCCTTGTCGAGCTGGTCGACGCGCTCGGTGTGGATGCGTCCCGGCAGCACGACATTAACCGTGACGCCTTGCGCGGCGACCTCGACCGAGAGCGTCTTCGACCAGCCGACCACCGCGGAGCGGATGCCGTTGGAGAGCGCGAGCCGCGCGATCGGCTGCTCGACGCCCGACGAGACGATGGTGACGATGCGGCCGAAGCCGCGCTCGGTCATGCCCGGCAGCAGGCCCTGAGCAAGATGGAAAAGATTGGCGGCCATCGCCTCGAAATGCGTCAGCCAGTCGTCGCGCTTGGCTTCGCGCGCCTCGGCCGGCGGCGGGCCGCCGGAATTGCCGATCAGGATGTCGACGCCGCCGGCCTCCTTCAGCACCCCGACGAGCGAATCGACCGAGGCGAGGCTGGCGAGATCGAGATTGGCGGCGAAGATGCGGCCGCGCACCTCTTCCGGCAGTTCCGCGACCCAGGCGTCGGTTGCCGCGACGTTGCGGGCGGCGGCGATGACGGTCGCGCCCTCGCTCGCCAGCGTACGCGCGATCGCGGCGCCGAGGCCGCGGCTTGCGCCCAGCACGAGCGCACGCTTGTTGTGAAGGCCGAGGTCCATGATGCGCCCTGTCTATCGAGGTTGGGCGGATCGCCGCCTTCGCCGTCGCTGATAGCGGTTGGAGCGGGTCATGGGAACCAGCGGACAGGCATGACCCGGCCGCGCTTGCCGCCGCCAGGCCCGTTCGCGGAGCCGATGTCGGCGATTCAGAGCGTGACCTGTTCGCCCTTCTTCGGCACCAGCGCCTGCACGCCGGAACCCTGCAGCGCGGCAACGAAGATGTCGGGGTTCTGGTCGATGATCGGGAAGGTGCCGTAATGGCAGGGAATGGCGACCTTCGGCTTGACGAAACGGGTCATGGCGAGCGCGGCTGTCTTGCCGCCCATGGTGAAGCGGTCGCCGACCGGACAGATGCAGATGTCGACCGCATGCAGCTCGGCAATCAGCGCCATATCCGCAAAAATGTCGGTATCGCCCATATGCCACAGCGTCTTGCCGCTCTTCGCCTTGACGATTGCGCCATTCGCGTTGCCGAGCGGAAAGCCGACGCCGGCCTCGACCAGACCGGCCGAATGATCGGCCCGGACGAGGCTGACGCCGAAGGCGCCGAGGTCGATCGTACCGCCGGTGTTCATCGGCTCGAACTTCTCAAGCCCTTTCGACGCGAGATACATGCAGAGGTCGTAATTGGTGATCACGGGCGCACCCGTGCTCTTCGAGATGGCGAGCGCATCGCCGATACGGTCGCCATGGCCATGCGTCACGACAATATGGCTGACGCCTTTCGAGATCGCGGCGATGTCGCCCTCGAAGGAAGGATTGTCGGTGAAGAAAGGGTCGATCAGCAGGGACGCGCCGTCGAGATCGAGACGGAAGGCGGAATGGCCATACCAGGTCAGTTTCATCGGGGACTCCTTCGGGGCTCGTCGGAGGCAATCTAGGTCGGTGGCCGGGAGCGTCCAAGTCGACATTGCGCGACGCGCCGTGCACGCTTGCCGTCCCCAAAAGGTGACAGAATCAGCAGCATGACCAACGCGGCAAAAATCTCCGCCGACGACCTCTCCCGCCGGATCGCGCAGGGCCGAGGCGACATGCCGGCCGATCTCGTCATCCGCGGCGCAAGACTGCTCGATCTCGTCACCGGCGAGCTGACGGAAAGCGACATCGCACTCTGCGGAGACGCGATCGTCGGCACGCATGGCCGCTACAAGGGCAAGGCCGAGTTCGACGCCGCCGGGCTGATCGCGGCGCCAGGCTTCATCGACACCCATCTGCATGTCGAATCCTCGCTAGTGACGCCGCTGGAATTCGAACGCTGCGTGCTGCCCCATGGCGTCACCACCGCGATCTGCGACCCGCACGAGATCGCCAATGTGCTCGGCGTCGAGGGCATCTCGTATTTCCTGCGCTGCGCCGAAGCGATGCGGATGGATTTGCGCATCCAGCTCTCAAGCTGTGTACCGGCGACGCATCTGGAGACCGCCGGCGCGAGGCTGGAGGCGGCCGATCTCGTCGCGCTGATGGACCACCCGAAGGTGATCGGGCTCGCCGAGTTCATGAATTTCCCCGGCGTCCTGCACCGCGACCCGGGCTGCCTCGCCAAGCTGGAAGCTTTTTCGCAGCGCCATATCGACGGGCATGCGCCGCTGGTGCGAGGAATGGACCTGAACGGCTATCTCGCCGCCGGCATCCGCACCGACCACGAGACCACGACCGCCGATGAGGCCCGCGAAAAACTGCGACAGGGCATGGCGATCCTGATCCGGGAAGGCTCGGTGTCGAAGGATCTCGACGCGCTGATCCCGCTGATCTCGCGCGACGCCTCGCCCTTCCTCGCCTTCTGCACCGACGACCGCAACCCGCTCGACATCGCCGAGGAAGGGCATCTCGACCACATGATCCGCACCGCCATCGCGGCCGGGGCGGATATGCTCGCGACCTACCGCATCGCGACGCTGTCGGCCGCGCGCCTGTTCGGTCTGTTCGATCGTGGCTTCATCGGGCCGGGCAAGCGCGCCGACATCGTGCTGCTCGATGATCTGGAGAGCTGCGCCGTCAGGCATGTCTTCGCCGGTGGAAGCCTCGTCGAGGAGGGGCTGTTCTCAGGTCGCGCCAGGATCAAGCCCGTCGGGCTCGGCAGCGTGAAGAGCCGGCCGCTCGCCCCTGCCGATTTCCGCGCGAAGGCCCGCGACGGCAAGACGCCCGTGATCGGCGTCGTGCCGGGACGGATCATCACCGAGCGTCTGGCCATGACGCTGCCCTCGCGCGATGGCGAAGCCCTGCCCGATCTGGCGCAGGACGCCGTCAAGGTCACGGTCATCGAACGCCACGGCAAGAGCGGCGGCATCGCGACCGGATTCGTCCAAGGCTTCGGCATGCGGCGAGGAGCGATCGCCTCCTCCGTCGGCCATGACAGCCACAATCTCTGCGTCGTCGGCGTCGACGATGCGTCGATGGCGGCGGCTGCCAACCGGCTGATCGAGATCGGCGGCGGCTTCGCCGTGGCCGAGGCCGGCGAGATCGTCGCCCAGCTCGCACTGCCGGTCGCCGGCCTGATGAGCGACCAGACCTTCGAGGCGGTGCATTTCGGACTGGAGGAATTGCGCTCCGCCGCGAAGGCGCTGGGCGTCGTGCTGCCGGAGCCGTTCCTGCAGGTCGCCTTCCTGACGCTGCCGGTGATCCCGCATCTGAAGATCACCGACAAGGGGCTCGTCGATGTCGACGCCTTCGATTTCGTGTGAGCGGTCGGTCTAGGCCGCCATCAGTTCGTCTGGCGCCTCAATCCCTTCAGCCCGCGCCTTCGCACGCAGATTCAAGCGACGCACGCCGGGCAGCCGCGTTCCATCCTGATCCTCGATCGCATGCGCCAGAAGCCGCATCCGCTCGCCGAACCAGTTTCCGCCCATCGCGCCAGGGTCGATCGCCAGGATGAGCTGGCCGGTGTCGGGCGGGCCGCCCTTGTCGTCGAGGAAGGACGACGCCTGGAAGGCGAAATGCGTCCCGACCAGCGCCGCCGCCAGAATTTCGACCATCAACGCCAAAGTTGCGCCCTTGGCGTCGCCGAGCGGGACCATGGTGCCGGCGAGCGCGGCAGCCGGATCGGTCGTCGGCTTGCCGGCGGTATCCAGCGCCCAGCCCGCGGGGATCGTCTCGCCCTTCTGTTTTGCGGCGACGATCGGCCCGCGCGCGACCTTCGACAGCGCCATGTCGATCACCAGCGGCTCGCGCCCGGCGAGCGGAGCGGCAAAGGCGATCGGATTGGTGCCAAACACAGGTTTCGCCCCACCCCAGGGCGCGATCGCGGCCGGCGTGTTGGCGAAGAGCAGCGCGACCAGCCCCTGTTCGGCCAGCCGCTCGACATGCAGGCCGGCCGCGCCGCAATGGCTCGAGCGCCGGATCGGCGCGGCGACGACGCCCTGCGCCCGCGCCTGTTCCGGCAATTCGATGACGGCGAGGTCGATCGCCGGATAGGCGAAGCCATGGCAGGCGTCGATCGCCAGCACGCCGGGTTTCGGGCGCCGCGCGATCGGCACCGCCTGCCCATCGATCTTGCCGGATTTCAGCATGGCGAGATAGGTCGGCACCCGCGACAGGCCATGACCCTTGAGCCCGTCGGCCTCGGCCATGACCAGCGCCCAGGCGACCGAGGCGGCGTTGGCGTGGGACGCGCCGGCTTCGGCGAAGAGCGTGGTCAGCCGGGCCTCGGCCTCCGCAAGCGAAAGTTTCGTCACGCCCTGCCCTCCAGCGCCGCCATCACCCGCTCGGCGACGAGACCGGAGACGCGGCCATTCGACTCGACCGTGTTGCCGGCGATGTGCGGCGTCAGGATGAGATTGGGCGCGCCGGCGAAAATCTTCGCGCCGTCGCGCAGCGGCTCCTCCTCGAAGACGTCGATCGCCGCGCCGGCGAGCTTGCCGCCCTTGAGCGCCTTGACCAGCGCGGCCTCGTCCATGACGCCGCCGCGCGCGGCGTTGACCAGGACGGCGTCCGGCTTCATCAGGGCGAAGGCCTTTTTGCCGATCACGCCCCTGGTCTCCGGCGTCAACGGCAGATGGACGCTGATCACGTCGGAAGTCGAGAGCACGACGTCGAAATCAAGCCGCTGCGTCGTCTGCCAGGCGGGATCGTCGGCGGCGACATAGGGGTCGTAGGCCGCGACTTCCATGCCGAGCAAGCGGGCGTGATTGGCGGTATCGCGCGCGATCGCGCCGAACCCGATCAGGCCGAGCCGCTTGCCGGCGATCTCGCGGCCGATCAGCTTCGTCTTCGGGAACTCGCCGGCCAGCATCGCCGCATTGGCGAAGTAGGCCCCGCGCAGCAGCACCATGGCGCTGCAGATGACGTATTCGACGACAGAGAGGCTGTTGGCGCCGGTGGCCGGAAAGACCCTGATGCCGCGCCCCGTACAGGCTTCCATGTCGATGTTGTCGAGTCCGACGCCGAGACGGCCGACGACCTTCAGGCCCTTCGCGGCGGCAAGGACCTTGCCCCTCACCTGCGTCTGGTTGCGCACGATCAAAGCGGGAGCCTCGGCGAGAAGCGCCGCGAGTTCATCGGGCTTGCCGAAGAGCTCAGGGTCGTGATGCACCTTATAGCGCGCCGCCAGCGTCGCGACGGCGGCCTCGTCCATGAACTCGGTGATGACGATGTCGACCATGAAGCCCCCCAGCCGGCAGTGATCGGTCAGCCCAGCGCCAGCAGGCTGAGCGTGACGAAGACGAGGATGACGAGGCTCGTGCCGGTGACGAGGGCGATGTGCCGCCAGCCCAACCGCGCCATCGCCGCCATCGAGGTGCCGAGGCCGAGCGCCGCAATGGCGATCAGCAGACCCCAGCGCGAGGCTTCGAGCAAGGCCGAACGCAGCGGCAGGTAGACGCCCGCCAGCGCGGCCTGCGGGGCGAGCGCGCTGTTCAGCAGACACAGGCCGAGAAAGACGATGGCGAAGACCGGCACCGGCACCTTGGCCTGCGCGTCGCCTTCGCCCTCGCGCAGCAGGAACCAGCCGACGATCAGGACCGCCGGCAGCAGCATGAAAACGCGAAACAGCTTGACGATGACGGCGGCGTTGGCGGCCTCGTCGGAAACCGACTGCCCCGCGCCGACGACCTGGGCCACGTCATGAATGGTCGCTCCCAGCATGACGCCGGTCTGCATCGCCGAGAAGCCGAGCCAGGCGCAGATCAGCGGGTAGGCCAGCATCGCCAGCGTCGAGAGCGCGTTCATGGCGATGACGGTGAAGGCGACGTCGGCCGCCTTGTTGCGATAATCGGGCACCACGGTCGCGGTCGCGAGCGCGGCCGATGCACCGCAGACGGCGGTGGCGACCCCGGCGAGCGCGCCCATGCCGTCCTCGCGGCCGAGCCAGCGCGCCAGCAGAAAGCCGGAGGCGACCGTCGCCGCCATGGCGAGCACGACGAGCAGGGCCGTGGTGAGCCCGAGCGCGACGATGTCGCCGAGCGCGATGCGCAGGCCGAGCAGCGCGATGGCCCAGCGCAGCAGTTTCTTGACGCAGAAGGTCAGACCGGGATCGAAGCGCGCTGCGTTGGCGAACGGATGAAGCATCATCCCGATGATCAGCGCGATCACCACGGCCGGGATGCCGACGCGCCCGCCGGCCAGCGATTTCAGCAACGGCTCGGCGACGACAGAAGCGACGGCGACGGCGGTCGACAGCGCGATGCCTGGCAGGAGCAGCGCCATCTGGCCGGAGGCGGCCTGACGTAAGCGCTCGGACGCAGCATTCATCGCGCCATCTCCAGGCGGGGGCATCTCATCGCAACGTCACCGACACATTTAGGACCGAACAGGCTCCGGGCTCGGCGCGCTTGCAGACCTCGAGCTGGAACCTGTCGCTCGTCGTCAGGAAGGACGGTTCGTACCGGACACGCCCACGCGAAATACGCAGCGAGCCCGCTTCGGGCTGCCGTGTCACCGAGATGCTGACCGGCTCCTGCGCCAGGAAGAGCCGCAGCAGGCATGTGCTGCCGCGCGCACCCTCGAGATCGACCTCGACGGGACGGTCGGTCCGCATCTGGAACGGTCGCGGCAGACAGGTTTCAGCCGCCCGCGCCGCACCCTGCTCCGACAGCGTCACGGTGAAGCGATGCTCCTGGCAAACGACTTCCCCGCGCGGATTGGAACCGCAGCGCTCGACGGCGAATTGGTCGCTGATCGCCGTCTTCCCGGCCGGCCTGTAGCTTACCGCCGCCCGGTTGGCCCGCGGCTGGACGTCGATCGACACCCGGCCCAGCGATGGCGCGGTCGTCAGCCGGATCGATTCATGCAGCATCGGACGCCCGCGACGGTTTTCCCAGCGCAGTGGATACAGCATCTCGCAGGTGTCGCCAGCAGCTCCGTTCATCTCACCCGAGACGACGCGGCAGGCGGCGTTCGCACTCTCGGCAGGCGCAAGCGACGCGGCTGCAATGACGACGAGCGCGCCCGGCAGCCGGGCGCGAAGCAGCCGACGCTCTGGCGCGATCATGTCCGGCAACGGGCGGCTGCGCATGTCGGCGACCTCGAAACTGCATGCGGAGAGGCAAGCCAGCAGCGGACGACGGCCGACCGCCACGCCAATGCCAGGCCAGATCACGCGCTCCGGTAAAGCTTGGTCATCGAGAACTCGCGGTGACCGAGCGCTTCGGACGCCGTCAGCCGGCCATTGGCCGTGCGCACGATGTTCTGGATCAGCGCGTCGCCCGCCTGCGGGATCGTCATGTCGCGGCGCAGGATGCCGGAGACGTCGACGTCGATATGCTCCGGCATAGTCCGCATCGTCTTCGGGTTGCCGGTGATCTTGATCACCGGGACGATCGGGTTGCCGATGACGTTGCCCTGCCCGGTCGGGAAGGTGTGGACGACATAGCCGCCCGCCGCCATCAGCGTGACGCATTCGGCCGCAGCCGAGGAGGTGTCCATGTAGTAGAGACCAGGTCCCTTGGAGGGCGCTTCGGCCGGATGCAGAATGTCGATGAACTTGCACTCGCGGCCGATCTTCTCGAGATTGCCGAGGGCCTTCTCCTCGATCGTGGTCAGGCCGCCGGCGATGTTGCCCTTGGTCGGCTGCGAATCCGAGAGGTCGTCGGTCTTGTGGGCCTCGATCACGTCGTCCTGATAGGCCTTCCACATCTTGTACCAGCGTTCGCCGACCTCGGGCGTCGCCGCGCGGGCCTTGCAGAGATGCTCGGCGCCGGTGATCTCGGAGGTCTCGCCGAAGACGCCGTAGACGCCACGCGGAATCCATTTGTCGTACATGTTGCCCACTGTCGGACAGGACGACAGGCCGGTGGTCGTATCCGATTCCCCGCACTTCGTGGAAACCCAGAGTTCCTCGATGCCGCATTTCTCGCGCTGCAGCTCGCTCGCCCACTGCACGAATTCCTTGGCGACATAGGACGCCTTGGCGATGGTGGCGATGTCGCCATGGCCCTCGATGCCGAAGCCGACCACCGGCTTGCCGGTGGCGGCGATGCCGTCGACGACGCGCTTGGTCCAGCCATCCTCGATGCCGATGACGACGACCGCGGCGACATTCGGGTTCGAGCCGGTGCCGATCAGCGTGCGGAAATGGATCTCGAGGTCTTCGCCGAACTGGAGCCTGCCATAGGCGTGCGGGATCGCCAGCGTGCCCTTGATGTTGTTGGCGACGGCCTCGCAGGCGGCGTTGGAGAGATCGTCGAGCGGCAGCAGCAGGACATGGTTGCGCACGCCAACGCGGTCGTTCTCGCGCCGCCAGCCGTGGAAGGAATCGAGGCTGCGGCCGCTCGGGCGACGAACCATCGGGGCCTTGAACTCGGGCGCCTCGATCTTGCGACCCTTGATACGGCCGAGCTTGCCCTTCACGAGATCGAAATTGGCGACGATCGACATGACATCTCCTCCATCTGGTTGGACTCGACCGTTCGAGGAGCCCTGTTGTCTAGTTTTCTCAAGCGCTTGCGCTGTTCCGCTTCGACGCAGAATCACCAGCGCTTGGTCTTGGCGTTGTGCACATGCAGATGCTCGCCCTGCTTCACGTCGGCGACGGCTTTGCCGATGTCCTGGCCGTACTTCCAGACCGTATCGCCCTTTTTGATGTCCTTGAGCGCCACCTTGTGGCCGATCGGGATATCCATCTTCGAGACCAGGCGGAAATCGGAATTGTCATGCGTGATCACGCCAAGCATGTCGGTCCCGGCCTTCAGGCCCTCGACGACGACGACGCCGACGGTATCCTTCTTCTCGTGAACCAGCAGGTGGGGCTTGCTCATGTGCGGCTCCTTGCCTCCCATGGAAAATCGGGGCTCGACCTTTGATCGACGATAGTCTTATATAAGACATATGAGTGTGCACAAGCTCGAAAATGCAGAGCGGCGCGGCGCGGCCGGAATGGGGGAGCCTCTGGGCTTTCGCCCGCTCTACCGACAGGTGAAGGCCGTTTTCGTGCAGCGGCTGCTCGACGGCGTCTGGCCGCCGGGAACCGGCCTTCCGAGCGAAGGCCAGCTCGCCGCCGAGATCGGCGTCAGCCAGGGCACGGTGCGCAAGGCGCTCGACGAACTCGCCGCCGAGAATCTGCTGGTGCGACGGCAGGGGCGCGGCACCTTCGTCGCCGAGCATGACGAACGGCGCATCCTGTTCCAGTTCTTCAAGCTGGTGCCGGACGACGGCGTCGCCCGTTTCCCCGACAGCTCGGTTCTGGAGGTCGCGACCGCGCCGGCCGCGGCCGACGAGCAGGCGGCGCTCGGCCTCCCTCCGGGCGACAGCGTCATACGCGTCAGGCGCGTGCGCTCGCTCGACGGCGCGCCGCTGGTGCTGGAGACCGTCAGCCTGCCGCAGCGCATCTTCGCCGGGCTCGAGGCCGGACCGGTGCCCAACAATCTCTACGGCCTCTATTCCGCCCGCTACGGCGTCACCGTCGCCAATGCGCGAGAGCGGCTGAAGGCGGTGGTTCTCGATGCGGAACAGGCAGGATTGTTGGCAGTCGCTACCGCCACACCGGCGCTTCTGATCGACCGCATCGCGCTGTCGCTCGACGGCTCGCCGGTCGAGCGCCGCCTCAGCCTATGCCTGACCGGGGAGGCTCATTACCTGTCCGACCTACGCTGAGCCGGCAGGCGGCCAGACCTTCACCGAAGCCGACGCAGAGCGGCGATTTCCCGACAGAACCGGAGGAACACATGACAGTCACGACGACACGACGTATCGCGCTTGCAGGCCTGCTGGCGCTCGGGCTCTCGACGCCCGCCTTTGCGCAAGCCTTCCCGACAAAGCCTCTGACCATCATCGTCTCCTTCGCGGCGGGCGGCCCGAGCGACGTGATCGCGCGGCTGCTCGGCGAACAGATGGCCAAGACGCTGGGACAGCCGATACTTGTCGAGAACGTCGCAGGAGCCGGAGGCACGGCCGGAGCCAAGCGGCTGGCCGCGGCCGAGCCGGACGGCCATACCATGCTGATCCATCATCTGGCGCTGGCCGCCGCGCCCGCGCTCTACGGCAATCTCGGCTACGACACCAAGGCCGATTTCGCGCCGATCGGCCTCGTCAACACCGGGCCGATGGTGATCGCCAGCAAGCTCGCGCTGCCGCCGACCGACGCAAAGGCCTTTTTTCCCTACATCAAGGCCAACGCCGACAAGCTGACGATCGCCCATGCCGGCGTCGGCTCGAATTCGCACCTCTGCGCAGTCCTGATGTCGCAGCAACTCGGGACGAAATTCGCGCAGGTCGCCTATCGTGGTACCGGGCCTGCCATGAACGACCTCGTGGCCGGGCAGATCGACCTGCTCTGCGACCAGTCGACCTCGGCCATTCCGCAAATCCAGGGTGAAAAGATCCGCGCCTACGCCGTCACCTCCGCCGCTCGCCTCGACGTCTTGCCGAACACGCCCACCATGAGCGAAGCCGGAGCCAGCCTCGACATGACGATCTGGCATGGGCTTTACGCGCCGAAGAACACGCCGGCAGCCGTGCTCGACAAGCTCAACGGGGCGCTGCGCGAAGCGCTGAAGCAACCGGCTGTCGTCGAGAAGTTCAAGGCCTTCGGAACCAGCGTCTTTCCGGAAGCCGAGTGGACGCGCGAAGCGCATGGCAAGCGCTTCCTCGCCGAGGTCGACAAATGGGCGGTGTCGCTGAAGGCCGCCGGCGTCACACCGCAGAACTGACCACCAAAGTCACGCGCCGCTCGCCTGGGGCGGCGGCGCGTGCTACCGGCGGGCATGTCAGCCAATCTCGTGCCGCTCGAAGGATTGCTCGATTTGCCGGACCATGCCCGGCTGCTCGGCCTCGACCTCGGCTCGAAGACGATCGGCCTCGCGCTGTCGGACCTCGAACGCCAGATCGCGACGCCCCTGGAGACCATTCGCCGGGTGAAGTTCACGGCGGACGCGGCGGCCCTGCTTTTGATCGCAGGCAAGCACGCCGTCGCCGGCCTGATCATCGGGCTGCCGCTGAACATGGACGGCACCGAGGGACCGAGAGTTCAGTCGACTCGCGCCTTCGTCCGCAATCTCGGCCCGCTCACGAGGCTGCCGATCGCCTTCTGGGACGAGCGGATGTCGACCATGGCGGTGACCCGCACCCTGCTCGACGCCGACGCCTCGCGCGCGAAACGCGCAGCCGTGGTCGACAAGATGGCGGCAGCCTACATTCTGCAGGGCGCTCTCGACCGATTGATGCGGATGGCGCGCAGCGCTCTGGCCGACGACCGCTGAGCGCCGAGCGGCACGGGCCAACGGCATGCGCGGGCGCCCAGGGACGCCCGCGCAGAGTTAGAAGAGCCTCCCGGCGGCTAGTTGTTGCCGGGATTGGTCGGGCCGGTCGGAACGGCATAGCCGCCATATGGACCCGGAGCGACAGTCACGCCGCCACCCGGCCCGTATGGATTGGGTCCGGCGCCGCCGCGACCGAAGCCGCCGCCGCGCATTGGGCCGCGACGCTGGGCCTCGCGCTGAGCCTGGATGGCGCGCCGCTGCGCCTCCCGTTGGTTCTGGATCGCACGCCGCTGGCCGCGATTGTCCCAGCGTCCGTTGTCGCGACGGTCATAGCCGCGCTCGTAACGGTCGCCGCGGTCATAACCCCTGCCCCACTGCGCCGAAGCCGGCATGGTCGAGACCAGGACGGACGCCGCAAGGCCGATCCCCGCCAGCAGAATTTTACCAGAGACGTTCATGTCATTCACTCCTGCGCTCACGGCGCGATGAAAGGTCCAGATCAGCGCGGCGCCGGATCACCTGCCGCCGCGAGCCGGGTCGGGCGCGCCGCGATAAGAGTCGGCATAGGGGCCGGTTCCGCCGTAATAGCGCTGACGGCCTGTATAGCCGCGCGGCTGGTAAACCACGGTCGGCTCGTCATAGACCGGCCCGTAGGACCCGTAGCCATAGGCAGGGCGGTAATCATAGGAGCCGTAGCCATAGCCGTAGCCCGGACCATAATCGTAGACGGGGTCGGCGTAGGCGGGACGGCTGGCGGCGATCGCCGCCGCGCCGAGAATGCCGAGGCCGACCGCTCCGGCGACAGCCGCGCCACGGCCGCCTCGATTCCAGCCGCCGCGACGATAGCCGCGATATTGACTGTAATCCACGGCCGCCTGATCGAGGCGCTGCGGATCGAAGGTCCGGCGGGACTCGCCGGCCTGGACCGGAATGGCGAAGCCGGCGCCGACGGTGGCCGCCGCGGCGAAGGCGGCGATGACAGTTTTGCGTGTGAAAGCCATGGTCGACTCTCCTTGTGACAGGGCCTCTAGCGGGCAGTGACCATACGCCGAAGCCGTTAAATGCAGCCTGAACCAAAGGCGGCGGCATTGCGGCGGACGCAAGCGGCCCCGCCATTGCCGCCCTTGTCCGGGCCGAAGCGTCATGTGAGGAGGTTCACGACCCACCACGCGTGACGCTTTTGCAATAACAACGATGGCGCTGACCGCTTGTTCCTATGCCGGCCTGCACGGCAGCGCGAGCGAGCGTCCGCCCTGGCAGACAAGTCCGGACCGATGATCGACAGCCTCGTCGCCGTTTTCCTGGTGATCGCCACCGGCTGGGGCCTGAAGGCCGCCGGCTTCGTCTCCATGGCGCATTGGGGCGGAGTCGAAAGACTGACCTATCAGGTACTGTTCCCGGCCGTCGTCGTTCACACGCTGGCGATGGCCGATCTGAGCCGGCTGCCCGTCGTGGCGATGGGGCTGAGCCTTGTTCTGAGCATCCTTTGCGTCGCGGCGCTGCTGCTGGCGACACGCCCCCTGCTGTCGCGGGTCGGCATCGACGGCCCAGCCTTCACCTCGATCTTCCAGGGTTCGGTGCGCTGGAACACCTTTGTGGCGCTGGCGCTTGCCGCCGGCCTGCTCGGCGAGGACGGCGCCACGATGATGGCGATCGCCGTCGCCTCGATGATCCCGCTGCTCAACGTGATGTGCGTCCTCGTGCTCTCACGCTACGCGTCCGGCGAACCGATGAGCCCTGGCGCGACGATACGCTCGATCGCACTGAACCCGTTCATCTGGTCGTCAGCGCTGGGGCTTGCACTGAACCAGGTAAAATGGCTGCTACCGGCCGCGCTTGCGAGCTATGTCGACATTCTCGGTCGTGCCGCGCTCGGCGTCGGGCTGCTCGTGGTCGGAGCGGGGCTCGACCTGCGCCGCCTCGCCCGACCGCGCCTGGCCCATAGCGTGGCGATCGGCCTCAAGCTCGTGATGATGCCGCTCCTGGCCTGGACGCTGGCGAGACAACTCGGTGTTTCCGGACCCGCCCTGACGATGACGGTCGTCGCGGCGGCCGTGCCCACCGCCACGGCGGCGTATTTCCTGGCGCGCGACCTCGGCGGCGATGCTCCGCTGATGGCCGAGATCACCACCATGCAGACCCTGCTCGCGCTCGCCACCCTGCCGCTGGCCGTGCTGCTGCTGACCTGAGCCGCCCGTCATCGCGACGATCCGAACCTGATGGTGTTCGCCTGCCGATCTCAGCTTCGGCGATGCACGCTATGATTGCATACCTCGACAATTTATCGAATACTGACGGACCATCCCGGCCGCGCCCCGGCGCCCCAGAACCGGAGATCCTTGCGCCATGACGACGCGACGACGAGGATTTTCTTCGGAAACGCCGTTTGCCGCTCGCGCGACGGCTGACGGTCGGCGCAGCCGGGCTTCCTCGCAGCCTGATAAGGCCTCGACCAGCAGGGCCGTACAGCTCGACGTGGCGCTCTACATCGAAAGCATCGCCGCCGAACTCCGCCTCCTGGCGCGATCGGCCGAGATGGAAGCCCTCGCCTATTTTCTCGAAATGGCGCGCCTCGAAGCGTCGATCCAGATCGAGAGACGCGTGCCGCCCTCAACGCCATAAGCATGCAACCGAGGCGAGGATTCAACCATTTATAAACTTATGGTTGTATATATCGGTTGTGCAACCCGGAGGGCTGATCGCCATGTCGATATCCGACGCCGCCTCACGCATCGGCCCTAAGGCCGGCATGACCGCAGCGGGAGAATTCGGGCTCCCGAGCGACATCGAGGCCGCGGCGGCGCTGATCGGCGGCAGCATCGCCCAGCATCGCCAGCTTCAATATGAGGTCTCGCGCTATATCGAACTGCTGCTCGGCGAACTTGGAACCATGGCCCGCGCCGCCGATCTGAAGCATCTCCATTACTTCCTGGAACTGACGCGACAGGAGGCAGCCGACCAGACGAAGCGCTGCCAGATCGATCTCTGACCGTCCTCCGGCAATTAAGGCGCGCGGCTCAGCAATCCGCCGGGCTGGCGCAGCACATCGCCGTCCAGCTCAAGTTCGACCAGGGCGCGGCTGACCTCCCGAGCCGGGCGGCCGCTGGCGCGGACCAGATCGTCGATCGAGACCGGCGCCGCTCCGATCAGGCGCAGCAGGCTCGCGCGCGGATCGTCAAGCATTTCCGCGACCGGCTGCGAGGCCGAAAACATGTCGTCCGGGAGGTGCGACAGCGGGGCGGGCGCGACGCCCGGGAGATCGAGTTCGTCCCACAGACTCTGATCGCCCTCTTCGCCACCTCCGTCTCGCATCAGCGCATCATGCGGCGGAACACGCCCTGCTTCGCGCAAAGGAGCAAGCGCCTCGACGATTTGGGCGGCTTCCGACACCAATGTCGCCCCCTCTCGAATCAGGTGGTTTCCGCCTTCGGCACGCGGGTCCATCGGCGAACCCGGCACGGCGAAGACCTGCCGGCCCTGCTCGTTGGCGAAGCGCGCGGTGATCAGCGAGCCCGATTTGCGCGCCGCCTCGACCACGACCGTGCCGAGCGCTAGTCCCGAGACGAGACGATTGCGGCGCGGAAAGTCGCGTCCTCGCGGAGCCCAGCCCAACGGCATCTCGCTGATCGCCGCTCCCTCGGCCAGCAGGCGCTGCAGCAAAGGCAGGTTCTGCGGCGGATAGACCTCGTCGAGCCCGCCGGCCAGTACGGCGACGGTGCCTGTCGGCAAGCTCGCCTCGTGCGCCGCCGTGTCGATGCCGCGCGCCAGGCCGGAAACCACGGTGAAGCCGGCTTCGCCAAGATCGCGCGCCAGCCGGCCGGTAAATTTCAAGCCTGCGGCCGAGGCGTTGCGCGAGCCGACTAGCGCCACGCAGGGCCGCAGCAGTGCGTCCGCGGTGCCGAGTACGGCGAGCAGCGGCGGCGCGGAGTCGATCGCCTGCAGCGCCTTCGGATAGCCCGGTTCGCCAAGCGCGATGAAGCGCCCGCCGAGCCTGTCGAGACCAGCCAGTTCGCGCTCGGCTTCTGCCTTCGTGCAGAGCCTGACCTGACGCCCGGCCTGCCGCGCCAGATCGGGCAGGGCCTCGAGCGCAGCCCCTGCCCCGCCGCAGCGGTTCATCAGCGTGCGAAAAGTGCGCGGGCCGACGCTCTCGCTGCGGATCAGGCGGAGCCAGTCGAGACGCTGGCGATCGCTGAGGACGACGCCGGCCATCTCCAATCAACCTTTCTGCCCGATCTTGCCCTCGCGACCGCCCATCAGCCGGGCGATGTTCTCGCGATGCATGAACCAGAGCAGCACCGTCAGAACCGCCATCAGCACAGCAGCGCGCCGGTCGCCGACCCAAAAGGCCAGCAGAAGCGGCGTCAGCAGACTGGCGACCAGCGCAGAGAGAGAGGAATAACGCGTCAGATAGGCGATGCTGATCCAGACCGCGGCAAAAATTAGCGCAATCGACAGCTTCAGCCCGATCAGCACGCCGAGAAAGGTCGCGACGCCCTTGCCGCCCCTGAACCGCAGCCAGATCGGGAAGAGGTGTCCGAGAAAAGCGGCAAGCCCCGCGAGCAGGCCGGCGTCCCGGCCGCCTAGCATGAAACCGGCGAGCAGCACCGCCGCCGTGCCCTTCAACATGTCGCCGAGCAGCGTCAGCGCCGCAAGCGTCTTGTTTCCCGTCCGCAACACATTGGTCGCGCCGATGTTGCCGGAGCCGATCCCGCGCAGATCCGGGCCGCCGGTCAAGCGGGTCAGCACCATGCCGAACGGGATCGAGCCGAGCAGGTAGCCGAGCGCCAGCGCCGCCATAATCTGGGACCCTGTCAGGCCCCAAGCCGTCACGTCCGGCATGCCGCCCCTCGCATTCGTGCCTTTACCGTCGGCAGACTAGCTGGCTTGCGTGTCATAGACCACCACGCCGCCGACCAGCGTCATCCGCACGAGACCTTCGAGCCGCGCCTCGTCGAAGGGCGAGTTCTTCGCACGCGACTTGAGCTTGCGCTTGTCGACGACATAGGGCGCGTCCGGATCGAGCAGCATGAGATCCGCCGGAGCGCCGGCGGCGAGCCGGCCACACGACAGGCCGAGCAGATCGGCCGGGCGCGTCGAAAGCGCGGCCAGCAGGTCAGCCAAGCCGATCTGCCCGGCATGGACCATCCTGAGCGCGGCCGAGAGCAACGTCTCGATGCCGAGCGCGCCGTCGGCGGCCTCGGCGAAGGGCTGGCGCTTGGTCTCGACGTCCTGCGGATCGTGATCGGACACCACGACATCGATGACGCCCTCGGCCAGACCCGCGACCAGCGCCAGCCGCTCGTCCTCGTGGCGCAGCGGCGGCGAAACCTTGCAGAAGGTCCGGTATTCGCCGACATCGTTCTCGTTGAGCGTCAAATTGTTGATCGAGACGCCGCAGGTGACCCTGACGCCGGCCTGTTTGGCCCGGCGGACCAGATCTACCGACTCCAGGCAGGAGACCATGGCGGCGTGATAGCGCGCCCCGGTCGCCTTGGCGAGCCGCAGGTCGCGCTCCAGCATCACAGTCTCGGCCTCGACCGGTATGCCCGGCAGGCCTTTGCGGCTGGCGAACTCGCCCTCGTTCATCACGCCCTGACCGCGCAAATCGGGGTCTTCGACATGGTTCATGATCAGTGCGTCGAAATCCCGCGCATAGATCATCGCGCGCCGCATCACCTGCGGATTGCGCAGCGCCTTCGCGCCATCGCTGAAGGCGACCGCGCCGGCCTCCAGCAACAGGCCGAATTCGGTGATCTCCCTGCCCAGGATGCCCTTGGTCAGCGCGGCCGCCGGCAGCACGTTGACGATCGCCTTGTCGCGGGCGCGGCGTTTGATGAAGTCGATGATGGCGGGGTCGTCGATCGGCGGATCGGTGTCGGGCCGGCAGAGCACGGTGGTGACGCCGCCTGCGGCCGCCGCCTGCGAGCCGGTGCCAAGCGTCTCGCGGAACTCCGCGCCAGGCTCGCCCAGAAAGGCGCGCAGGTCGACCAGACCGGGCGCGAGCACGAGACCGCCAGCGTCGATGCGGCGCACGTCCTCACTCGTCGCCGGGCCTGCGCCCCACGCGACATCTGCGATCAGGCCATCCCGCAGAAGCAACGAGCCCGCGCCGTCGCGGCCCGACGCCGGATCGACCAGCCGCGCATTGACGACAGCGATGTCCTGAGTTGCGCTCATGTCAACCATTCGGAAGGTGCTGCGACAGCGCATCCAGCACGGCCATGCGCACAGCCACGCCCATCTCGACCTGCTCGCGGATCAGCGACTGCGCGCCGTCCGCGACCTCGGAGGAGATCTCGACGCCGCGATTCATCGGGCCCGGATGCATCACCAGCGCGTCGGGCGCGGCGAGTTCGAGCTTGGCGCGGTCGAGGCCGAAATAGCGGAAATATTCCTTCGGCGACGGCACGAAGGCGCCGTGCATGCGCTCGAGCTGGAGGCGCAGCATCATCACGATGTCGGCTCCCTCCAGTCCTTTCCTCATATCCGTGAACACGGCGACGCCCATCCGGTCGATGCCGGCCGGCAGCAGCGTCGAAGGCGCGATCAGGCGGACCTTCGCACCAAGCGCATTCAGGAGGATGATGTTGGAGCGCGCCACGCGCGAATGCAGGATGTCACCGCAGATCGCCACGGTCAGCCCGGTGATGCGGCCCTTGTTGCGGCGGATGGTCAGCGCGTCGAGCAGCGCCTGCGTCGGATGTTCGTGCGCGCCGTCACCAGCGTTGACCACCGAGCAGCCGACCTTGCGGGCCAGCAGGTTGACCGCGCCGGCCGCGTGGTGGCGCACCACCAGGATGTCGGGCCGCATCGCATAGAGCGTGGCGGCGGTGTCGATCAGCGTCTCGCCCTTCTTCACCGAGGACGAGGCGACCGACATATTCATCACATCCGCGCCGAGCCGCTTGCCGGCCAGCTCGAACGAAGCCTGCGTCCGTGTGGAAGGCTCGAAGAACAGGTTGATCTGGGTGCGTCCGCGCAGGGTCGCCGTCTTCTTCTCGACCTGACGCGATAGCGCGACATAGGCGTCCGCCCGGTCGAGCAATGCCTCGATATCCAGATGCGACAGCCCCTCGATGCCGAGGAGGTGGCGATGCGGATAAAGCGGGGCTGGCGATGTCATGTGAAGACGGGTGTTTAGGCGTGAGTCGGGTCGCGCGCAAGGCGCTAGCTAGGCGTCGAGCGCCCAGTCCACCAAGGATTTACAAGCGTTCTCGAGATTGGGATCGCCGCAAGCTGCGGTCTTGCGCTGGAATCGAAGATCGGAGGTAATGAGCTGACAGCCTTCGGCTATGGCAAGCGCAAGATAGAAGCAGTCGTAAGCCGGGTGCCGCAGTTGATGCGCAAGCCGAATAGCCATTGGAAGCAGCGACTCTATCGGCCTGAATGCGATACGAGCGCTCTGCAAGACCTCGACCGCACGATCGATGCTGCCAAGATTGAACTCGCCTTGGCGAATTTTCGTGCTCAGCACGTTGGCGAATTCGGCGAGCATCAGATCAGGCGCAACGAGATGATTGTCGGCAGCCAACTGAAGCGCATGCGGAGTATCGGGCTCCTGCACGACCCACTTGATCGCGACGCTGGCATCGACGACGAAGCGCTTCACCGTGCTTCATCTCGCGACATCCGCACGAGCACCTCGGAGGGAGTGTGCTTGCGATCAGCCGTCTCGGCGCGCAACGCTGCCGACAGCTCCTCGAAGGACTTCTCGGGTGCCGGCTTCAAAACCTCGGCGAGGATCGCCCGGTGTTCTGCCTCCATGGAGCGGTTATTGGCGGCGGCTCGGCGCTTCAGACGTCTGACGATGTCCTCGTCCAGTTTGCGGACATGAAGGCTGGTGACCATGCCATATTCTCCTTAGTGAAAGTGCTATCACTGCTAGCACAATCGCAGGTCACGGTCGACATCCGCGCAACAGCAGCCGGCGTTTGACATCGCGGGCCGCTCTCCCCACTTTCGCCGCCGACCCCGACCCGCTATCACCTCGCTCCGCGTCAGGCCGTTTTGGCCGGCACGTCTTGTGCCTGCGCAGCATTTCATCATCCGAGATCGAACCGCCCCATGAAGCTCCTCGTCGTCGAGTCGCCGACCAAGGTTAAGACGATCAACAAATATCTTGGCTCCGATTACGAGGTCATCGCCTCGTTCGGGCATATCCGCGATCTGCCAGCGAAGGACGGCTCGGTCGAGCCAGACAACGACTTCGCCATGAAATGGGAGATCGAGGGGCGCGGAGCCAAGCAGGTCGCGGAGATCGTCAAAGCGGTCAAGGGCGCGGAAAAACTGATCCTGGCGACCGATCCCGACCGCGAGGGCGAGGCGATCTCCTGGCATGTGCTGGAAGCGCTGAACCAGAAGAAGGCGTTGAAGGGCATTCCCGTCGAACGCGTCACCTTCAACGCCGTGACCAAAGAGGCGGTGCAGAAGGCGCTGGCCAATCCGCGCCAGGTCGACCAGGCGCTGGTCGACGCCTATCTGGCGCGCCGGGCGCTCGACTATCTCGTCGGTTTCACGCTCTCGCCCGTCCTCTGGCGCAAGCTGCCGGGCGCGCGCTCGGCCGGCCGCGTCCAGTCGGTCGCGCTGCGCATCGTCTGCGACCGCGAGCGCGAGATCGAGGCTTTTCGCGCGCGGGAATACTGGTCGCTGGTGGCGACGCTCGCCACGAAGGCGGGGGGCGTGTTCGACGCCCGCCTCGTCGGAGCCGACGGCAAGAAGATCACGCGGCTCGATATCGGCACGGGCGACGAGGCGCACGCCTTCAAGGCCGCGCTGGAAACGGCCGCGTTCAGCGTCGCTGAGGTCGAGGCCAAGCCGGTCAAGCGCCACCCCTACCCGCCCTTCCAGACCTCGACGCTGCAGCAGGAGGCCTCGCGCAAGCTCGGCCTCGCTCCGGCGCGCACCATGCAGCTGGCGCAGCGGCTCTATGAGGGCGTCGACATCGGCGGCGAGACCGTCGGTCTGATCACCTATATGCGCACCGACGGCGTCGACATGGACGGCGCGGCGATCGCGGCGGCGCGGCGCGTCATCGGCAAGGAGTTCGGCGAGACCTACGTGCCCGGCGTGCCGCGCAAATACACCGTCAAGGCCAAGAACGCGCAGGAAGCGCATGAGGCGATCCGCCCGACCGATCTCGGCCGGCTGCCGGCGATGGTGGCGCGGCAGCTCGAACCCGAACAGGCCAGGCTCTACGAGCTGATCTGGAAGCGGACCATCGCGAGCCAGATGGAATCGGCCTCCCTCGAACGCACCACCGTGGACATCGCCGCGACCGTATCCGGCCGCGCGCTCGAACTGCGCGCCACCGGGCAGGTCGTGCTCTTCGACGGCTTTCTGACGCTCTATCAGGAGAGCCGCGACGACGACGAGGACGAGGATTCGAGGAAGCTGCCGGCGATGAAGGCCGGCGACGCGCTGGAGAAGCGCGCCATCGCCGCCGACCAGCATTTCACCGAGCCGCCGCCGCGCTATTCGGAAGCGAGCCTGGTCAAGCGCATGGAAGAGCTCGGCATCGGCCGGCCCTCGACCTATGCGGCGACGCTCTCGACGCTGCGCGACCGCGAATATGTCCGCATCGACAAGAAGCGCCTCGTCCCAGAAGACAAGGGCATGCTGGTGACGGCGTTCCTGGAGAGCTTCTTCAAGCGCTATGTCGAATTCGATTTCACCGCCAATCTCGAGGAGAAGCTCGACCGCGTCTCCAATGCCGAGATCGACTGGAAGGCGCTGCTGCGCGAGTTCTGGGAGGAGTTCACGCAGGCCATCGGCGGCACCAAGGAGCTGCGCGTCACCGAGGTGCTGGAAGCGCTGAACGGCGTGCTCGGCGCGCATGTGTTTCCGGCGCGGGAGGATGGCGGCGATCCGCGCTCCTGCCAGGTCTGCGGAACCGGCACGCTGTCGCTCAAGCTCGGCAAGTTCGGCGCCTTCGTCGGCTGCTCGAATTATCCCGAATGCCGCTACACTCGCCCACTGACCGTCTCCGCTGCCGAGGGCGAAGCCACGGCCGAGGGCGGCCAGGGCGCGCCCGGCGTGCGCATCCTCGGCAAGGATCCGGTCACCGATCAGGACGTGACCCTGCGCGACGGGCGCTTCGGCCCCTATCTCCAGCTCGGCGAGGGTGAAAAGCCCAAGCGCCAGAGCCTGCCCAAGGGCATGAGCCCGGCTTCCGTCGATTTCGACAAGGCGCTGGCGCTGCTGGCGCTGCCGAAGGAGGTGGCGAAGCATCCCGAGAGCGGCGAGCCGATCCTGGTCGGCATCGGCCGCTACGGCCCTTACGTCCAGCACGGCAAGACCTACGCCAATATCGACAAGGGCGACGACATCCTCGAACTCGGCGGCAACCGCGCCATCGACCTGATCGTCGCCAAGGAGAGCGGCGGCGGCCGCTTCGGGCGCGGCGCGGCCGTGCCGGGGCGCGACCTCGGCGAACATCCGGCCGGCGGCAAGCTCGTGGTCCGGGCCGGCAAATACGGGCCCTACGTCAACTGGGGCAAGGTCAACGCGACCCTGCCCAAGAGCCTGACGCAGGAGGCGATCACGCTCGAACAGGCGGTCGATCTCGTCAACGCCAAGGCGGAGGCGAGCGGCGTGAAAGGCAACGGCAAGGCGAAAGCGCCGGCCAAAGCGAAAGCTCCGGCCAAGACCAAGACAGCGGCGAAGTCAGCCGGCAAGACCGCGGCAAAGGCCAAGCCGAAGGCCGCTGCCGGGGGTTGAGCAGGTGGCGAAGCCGTGAAAATCCTCGTCGTCGCCTGCCACCCGGTCGAGGACAGCTTCCACCATGCGGTCAGGGCGCGCGTGCTGGCGGGCCTCGCCCGGGGTGGTCACGAGACGCGGCTGCTCGACCTTTATGCGATCGGTTTCGACCCCGTCATGTCGGCCGCCGAGCGGGCCCGCTATCACGACGCCGGCGTCAACGAGGCCGGCGTCGAGGACCATATCGAAGCCCTGCGCTGGTGCGAGGGGCTGATCTTCGTCTATCCGACCTGGTGGTATGGCCTGCCGGCGATGCTGAAGGGCTGGCTCGACCGGGTCTGGGTGCCGCATGCGACCTTCCGCATGCCCGGAGGCAACCGGCCGATCGGCCGCGTCATGACCAATATCCGGCTGATCGGCGCGGTCTCGACGCTGGGTGCGCCGTGGTGGTGGTGGGAGCTCGTGATGTTCGCGCCCGGCCGCCGCACGCTGCTGACCGGCCTCGGCGTGCTCTGCCACCCGCGCTGCCGGCGGCTCTGGCTTGCCTTGCACAGGATCGACACCGCGAGCGCCAGTGATCGCGCGCGTTTTCTCGGCCGCGTGGAGCGACGGATGACGGCGCTGCGCTGAGCAGCCCTTGCGTCGCCGGGCCAAAGGAAACGGGGCGGCCTTTCCTGGGACCGCCCCGCCTTGTTCCGATCGGCGGGGTCTCGCGGGTGCCGATCGAAGGGTGACGCGCCCGGATCAGTTGTTCAGATAAGGCGTCGGATCGACCGGGGTCGAACCCTTGCGCAGTTCGAAATGGAGCTGTGGCGAGGAGACGTTGCCGGTCTGGCCGGAGCTCGCGACGACCTGGCCGCGCTTGACGGCGTCGCCGCGCTTGACCTTGAGGTCGCCGTTATGGGCGTAGGCCGAGACATAGCCGTTGGGATGGCGGATCAGGACGAGATTGCCGTAGCCTTTCAGCTCGTTGCCGGCATAGGCGACCGTGCCGCCCTCGGCCGCCTTGACCGGCGTGCCTTCCGGAACCGCGATGTTGATGCCCTCGTTGCCGCCCTTGCCGGTGTAGCCCTGGATGACCCGGCCGCGCGCCGGCCAGCGGAAATCGGCCTTCTCGGGCGCAGGCTCGGCCGCCGACTCCTGCCTGGGCAGGCTGGCGGTGGTCTTCGGCTCCTCGACGGGCGCGGCCTTGGGGATCGCGGTCGCCTTGATCTCGGCGACCGGGGCGCTGGCGACGACGACAGGCCTCGCCTTCTCCGGAGCGGGCTTCTTCGCCTCGGCGACGACGGGTTTCGCGACGGGAGGCGCGGCCGCCGGCGCGGCGGACACCTTGCGCGCATCGGCCTTGGCCTTGGCCTCGGCGGCGAATTTGGCGCGCGATTCACGCATCGCCTGCGCATCGGCCGCAGCCTTGGCCTTCGCCTCCGCGGCCGCCTGGGCCCTGGCGTCGACGGCGGGAGCCGCCGAGACCGGGCGGGCGGGCGCGGTCGCGACGACGGGCCGCGCCGGCGCGAGGCGCTGCGGCTCGGAACGCGCGTCGCTCAGGACCTGCGAGCTCTGGGCGACCTGACGCGTGGCCGGGGCGGCCGCGCCGGCGGCGTTGTAGACGGGGATGGTGATGCGCGTTCCCGGCGCCACATTCGGGCTGGTCAGGCCATTGGCCGAGATCAGCGCGGCGCGCGGCACGCCATAGCGCGAGGAGATGGCGTCCAGCGTTTCGCCCTGGGCGATCACGATCGGCGTGCCGCCCTGGGCGCTCCAGCCGGTGGCGTTGCCGGCGACCGGAACCGGGGCCGCGCTGCGCAGGGCGACCGCCGATTGCGGCGGCGGCAGCGGCTGGGCGCGGATCGCCGCCGTGGCGGGCGCCGGCTGTGACAGGGACGGCGCGCTCGCGCCGCGGCCAAGCGAGCCGGTCGTCGCCGGATCGCGTTGGACGGGCGAGGACTGCGCCGCCTTGAAGGGGCTCGAGAACGGCGCGTCGGTGAAGCGCATGGTGTCCGACGAGCAGGCGCTGACGCCGAGAGCGAACGCGCAGGCTGCGGAAACGCGAAGGGCGACGCCCGACTGGGCTGCGCGGAGGAGTTTACGATTGGCAACCTGGCTACGCATGGACTGGCACTCGCGAATAACGCAACTCGATAGCCAGGATTAAAGCGCCGTTCAGGTTACGAAACCGTTTCGCGCCGGCAGGGCCTCTTCATTTTTTCGGACGGCCGCATCGTCACAGAGCCTGCGCCAGGCCGGGCGCCAGAGGCGGCAGGCGAACCGCCGGCCCGAGCGCGTGATCGAAGCCGCCCGCGGCCATCCGGATGACCACCACGCGCCGCGCCGCGCCCTCGACGCGCAGCGCCCCGACGAGCCGCCCGCCCGGCGAAAGCCGGTTCAAAAGCGCCTCGGGAACCGCATTGGCGACGCCGTTGACCAGGATGCGGTCGAAGCGCCCGAGCGTCCGGTCGGGATTGAAGCCGTCGGCGTGGCGCAGGTCGATCGCCTTGGCGTAGCCGCTGCCGGCGACGCGCTCATGGGCGGCCAGCGCCAGCGTGCGGTAGCGTTCGAGCGAGACCACCTCCCCGCCCATCGCCGCCAGCAGCGCCGCGACATAGCCCGAGCCGGCCCCGACCTCGAGCACGCGCGCCGAGGGCTGCATGTCGAGCGCGCCGAGCAGATTTGCGACGGTGTGGGGCGCGGTCATGGTCTGGCCGCAGGGCAGCGGCACGGAAACGTCCTGCCGCGCGAGATCGGCGAAGCGCGACGGCGCGAAGCGCTCGCGCGGAACCTTCTCCATGGCGCGCAGCACGACGAGATCGCGCACGCCCTGCGCCCGCAGCGACAGCAGGAAGGCGACGGTGCGCTCGCCCTCGCTGGCGGCTGCGTCTTCGCTCATGTCCCCGCCCCGTCTGTCATCGGTCAGGACGAGGGCTGGAGAGAACGCGCCGTCATCCTGGCCGTAGCGAAGCGGAGCGCCGGGATCCATCGCAGGGCGCGGTGCTCGACGATGGATCCCGGGACGACCTTCGGTTGCCCGGGATGACGGAGTGGCGCCAGAGCCATCACACCACTCAAGCGAACACCTGCGCGAAACGGGTCAGCGTCGGCTCGTGCGTCAGGTCGAGCTCCAGCGGCGTCACGGAAATCTTCTTCTCCGAGAGCGCGCGCAGATCGGTGCCGTTGGCCGGCTCGCTGCGGCTGCGCTGGAAGGCGATCCAGAAATACGGGTTGCCGCGCCCGTCCTGTCGCGGCTCCAGCTTCATCAGTTCCTGGTCGCGCCGGCCCTGCACGGTGACGGCGACGCCGGCGACCTCGGCCGGCGCGACGTTGGGAAAGTTCAGGTTGAACAGGATGTCCTTGGGGATGCCCTCCTCCAGCAGCCGGCGGATGACGCCGGGCGCATGGTGGCGGGCGCAGTCCCAGTGGATATGGTCCCGGCCCTGCGGGCCATAGGCCTGGCTGACGGCGAGCGAGGGGATGCCGAGCAGCGTGCCCTCCATGGCGGCGGCGATGGTGCCGGAATAGGTCACGTCCTCGGCGACGTTCTGGCCGCGATTGACGCCAGACAGCACGAGATCGGGCCGATGGTCGACCAGTATGGAGCGCGCCGCCATGATCACGCAGTCGGTCGGCGTGCCGGCGACCGCAAAGCGCCTGTCGCCGATCTGGCGCAGGCGCAGCGGGTTCGACAGCGACAGCGAATGCGCCACGCCCGACTGGTCGGTCTCCGGAGCTACGACCCAGACGTCGTCGGAAAGCTGGCGGGCGATCGCCTCCATGACGTCGAGGCCCTCGGCATGGATGCCGTCATCATTGGTGACGAGAATGCGCATGGGTTAGCAGGCTTCCGAAGCAAAGCCCCGAGGGGCGAAGGGCGCGAGGAACCCCTCTCCTGCAAGGAGAGGGGCAGGGGTGAGGTGTAGGCCGTGTGACCAGCGAGGCGCGCCGCCGCAAGCTGCGGTCGGGGCGCGGCTTCCTCGGCAATCGCGTGCATCACGCCTTCTCGATCTTCGTCACGCCGCGCATATACGGCACCAGCGCGTCGGGCACCGTGATCGAGCCGTCGGCGTTCTGGTAGTTCTCCATCACCGCGATCAGCGCCCGGCCGACCGCCGTGCCCGAGCCGTTCAGCGTGTGGACGAAGCGCGGCGCCCCGCCCTCCTTCGGTCGATAGCGCGCATCCATCCGGCGCGCCTGAAAATCGCCGCAGACCGAGCAGGACGAGATCTCGCGATAGGTTTTTTGCCCCGGCAGCCAGACCTCGATGTCGTAGGTCTTCTGCGAGGCAAACCCCATGTCGCCGGTGCACAGCGTCATGACGCGATAATGCAGGTCGAGCTTCTTCAGCACCGCCTCGGCGCAGGAAAGCATGCGCTCATGCTCCTCGCGGGATTTTTCGGGCGTCGTGATCGAGACGAGTTCGACCTTCTCGAACTGGTGCTGCCGCAGCATGCCGCGGGTGTCGCGCCCAGCCGAGCCGGCCTCGGCCCGGAAGCAGGGGGTCAGCGCTGTGTAGCGGCGCGGAAGCTCTTCCTCGGAGAGGATCGATTCGCGGACGAGGTTGGTGAGCGGGACTTCGGCTGTGGGGATGAGCCAAGTCCGATTTGGGTTATGTCGATACTCGAAGTCGCCGAGCTCAGCCTTGGCCGCCTCTCTAGCTTGAGAGATGCCCTTCTGCTCCGCGTAGTTGACCGCCAGCGACCAAATTTCCTCAAACTCCATAAGGCCGTGCCGGCGCTGCTCGTCTTCGGTCTCGCATCGGAACTGATCGTTGCTGAACTTCGGCAACTGCGCGGTTCCAAACATCGCCTCATCCCGCACCATCAGCGGCGGGTTGACCTCGGTGTAGCCGTGTTCCTCGACATGCAGGTCAAGCATGAACTGTCCGATCGCGCGCGAAAGCCGCGCCACGCCGGAGTTCAGCACGACGAAGCGCGAGCCCGAGAGCTTCGCCGCCGTCTCGAAATCCATCTGGCCGAGCGCTTCGCCGAGCTCAAAATGCTCCTTGAGCTGGTTGAAACCGAACAGCCGGCCGCCGGACTTCTCCGGCGCTTGCCCATGACTGTGCAACACGACATTGCCATGCTCGTCGGCCCCGTCGGGCACATCGTCATGGGGCAGATTCGGAATCGCGGCGAGTTGCGCGTCTAGCGCTTCCTTCGCCGCCTTCTCTTCCGCTTCGAGCGCCGGCTGCGTCTCCTTCAGCGTCGCGACCTCGGCCTTGAGGCTGTCGGCGAGGGCCGCATCCTTCGCGCCCATCGCCCTGCCGATCTCCTTCGACAGGGCGTTGCGGCGTTCCTGCGCGGCCTGAGCTTTGGCGATCGCCGCGCGGCGCGTGTCGTCCAGCGCCAGCAGCTCGGCCGACGAGGTTTCGGTGAAACCCCTGCGCGCCAGCCCTCTGTCGAACGCCTCGGCGTTCTCGCGAATCCATCTGATGTCGTACATTGGTCTTTGGCCACGCAATCGCTGCTAGGATCGCGTGATGCTCTAGACCGGGATCGCGGAGGATGGAACTGCCGATGTGGTCGATTGCTTGTTCACGAACAACCCCGTCATCCTGGACAAGCCGCGAAGCGGCGCAGCTCCGGGATCCATCATAGAGATCAGACGGCGCCCGATGATGGATCCCGGGACTTCGCTGCGCGAAGCCCAGGATGACCGGGCTTGCTCGATAGGAGTCAGGGCGATCAATCGAGGGGGATGGTGTCGTAAAGGTCGCGCCAGGTCGGATTACTCGACTCGATCAGGTTGATCTTACGGACCCTGCGCCAACGCTTCAGGATTTTCTCGTAGGCGATCGCCTCATCGGCACGCTCGAAGCGCTCGGCATAGACGAGATGCGTGACAGCGTACCTGCTGACGAATTCGGACCCCCGACCCTCCCGATGCTCGGCGACGCGACGACGCAGGCTGTTGGTCACGCCGATGTACAGCGTCCCGTTCCAGCCGCTGGCCATGATGTAGACCCACACAGGCAACACCCTCCACGTCATCCTAGGCTTCGCAGAGCGCAGTCTTGGGATCCATCATGGAGCACGCATCGCCCGATGATGGATCCCGGAGCTGCGCCGCTACGCGGCTTGTCCAGGATGACGGTGTGAGGATTCCGATGTCGAGCCCAAGGCCGACTATAGGCCAGCAGCCTTGTCCGCTGCCTCTTGCGCCGCCTTCTTCGCCTCGCGCTTCTTCTCGACGTAGCGCACGGAATGGACCGAGAGCTCGTAGAGCAGCAGCATCGGCACGGCCAACATGAGCTGCGAGATCACGTCTGGCGGGGTCAGCACGGCCGCCACCACGAAGACGAAGACGATGGCGTAGCGGCGCTTGTCCTTGAGGAACTGCGAATCGATGATGCCCGCCTGCCCGAGCAGGGTCAGGATCACCGGCAACTGGAAGGAGATGCCGAAGGCGAAGATCAGCGTCATGATCAGCGAGAGATATTCGCTGACCTTGGGCAGCAGCGCGATGCCGGCCTGCCCGTCGGTGGCCGCCTGCTGCATGCCGATCGAGAACTTCATCAGCACCGGCATTGCGAAGAAGAACACCATCGCCGCGCCAGCGACGAAGAAGATCGGCGTCGCCGCAAGATAGGGCGCGAAGGCCGCGCGCTCGTTCTTGTACAGCCCCGGCGCGACGAACTTGTAGATCTGCGTCGCGATCACCGGGAAGGCGAAGAAGCCCGCCCCGAAGGCGCCGATCTTGATCTGCGTGAAGAGATATTCCAGCGGCGCGGTATAGATGAGCTGGACGTTCGCGCCCGGCCCCGCCGCCCAGATATAGGGCTGCACCAGCACATTGTAGATCTGCGTCGCGAAGGCGAAGCAGACGAAGAACATCACCAGGAAGGCGATCAGCGACTTGATCAGCCGCGAACGCAGCTCGATCAGGTGCTCGATCAGCGGCGCGCGCGAGGCCTCGATCTCGTCCTCGCCCTCGCGGACATTGGCGACGCTCATGCCGCGCTCCCGTCATCGGGTTCGCTGACCCTGGCCTTGCGCTTGCGCGGGGCTCGCGCTTTCGTCTCGGTCTCGGCGGCCGGCGCGGGCTCGATCACGATCTCGGGCAGCGGCTCCGGGCCCGGCAGCGCGGCGAGTTTCGCCTCGGCCTCCTTCATGGCCTTGTCGTCGAGTCCGGCGGAAGGCGGCGTCGAGACCGGCGGGTCGGTGATGCCGAAATCGTCCTTCGGCATCTCGATCGGCCTGTAGTCGGATTTCTTGTCGTCCGCATTCATGGCGCTGGAGACCGAACCGCCGACATCCTCGACCTGTTTCTTCAGCTCGTGCAGCTCGGCTTCGCGCATGGCGTCGTTGAAGGTGCCCTGGAACTCGCTGGCCATGCGGCGAATCTTGCCCACCGCCTGGCCGACGGTGCGCATGGCTTTGGGCAGGTCCTTGGGGCCGATCACGACGAGCGCGACCGCCCCGATCAGCATCAGTTCGCTCCAGGCGATGTCGAACATCGAGGGCTCGTCCTCTCAGCCGCCCGCCAAGGGCGCGCGGCGCGCCATTCAGGCCTTGTGTTCGGCCTTGGCGACGGCGGCCGCATTGCTGGCCTGCGTCTGCTCGATCACCTTGGGGTCGACCGGCGTGGTTGCGGTCGGCGGGGTCTCGTCCTCGGCCATGCCCTTCTTGAAGGACTTGATGCCCTTGGCGACGTCGCCCATCAGTTCGGAAACCTTGCCGCGTCCGAACAGCAGCATCACGACGACGCCGACGACGATCCAGTGCCAAATGCTGACGCCACCCATGGCGGTCTCCTCCGAAATCTGGTGCTGCCGGGCGGTTTCGAACCCCGGCCAAGAGCTTGGTGCGGAACCTATGTGTCCCCTGCTGGGAACACAAGAACTTCGTCGGTCTGAATATCGACGCCGACATCGTCGCCTTCGCGGACGCCTCCGGCGAGCGAAAGCCGCGCCGACAGAGGCCGGTCGAAACCGGCGACGGCGAGCAGGACATGATCGACCTCGCCAAGAAAACGGCGCGTCACCACCCTGCCCGGCAGGCAAAACCCCTTCGGCACGATCCTGACGCCATGGGGCCGGATGCAGACCACGGCGCGGTCGCCCTCGGCGAGGCCGGCGGCGAAGCGACCCACCGGAGTATCGACGGCCCCGCGCTCGACTCGCCCCTCGATCTCCGTGAAATCGCAGAAGAATCGGGCGGCAAAGAGGCTGGCGGGTTTGCGGTAGAGCTCCTCGCCGGTTCCGATCTGGACGACCCGGCCGGCTCGCATCAGCACGATCCGGTCGGCGATGCGCATCGCATCCTCGGGATCGTGGGTGACGATGATCGAGGTCGCGCCGGTTTCCTGCAGCAGCGCCGCGGTCTCGTCGCGCACGACGTCGCGCAGGCGGCGGTCGAGATTGGAGAAGGGCTCGTCCATCAGCAGCACGCCGGGACGCGGCGCGACCGCGCGCGCCAGCGCGACGCGCTGCTGCTCGCCGCCCGACAGCATATGCGGATAGGATTCGGCGAGATCGGCGAGGCCGACGCGGGCGATGGCGCGCAAGGCCGTGGCGTCGGCGGACGCCGGATCATAGCCGCGCAGGCCGAAGCGGACGTTTTCACGCACGGTCAGATGCGGAAACAGCGCATAGTCCTGGAAGACCAGCCCGACGCCGCGCTGCTCCGGTTCGACGAAGTTCTGCGGCGAGGAGACGTCCCTGCCCTCGAGCAGAATGCTGCCGGCGCTCGGGCGCTCGACGCCTGCCGCGAGCCGCAGCAGCGTCGTCTTGCCGCAGCCGGACTGGCCGAGCAGGGCGACGATCTCGCCGGGCTCGACCTGGAGCGTGACATCGTCGAGCGCCGTGACCTCGCCGAAGCGCTGGGTGACATTGCGGAAGCCGAGCGCCATCGGGATCGCGGCCCCGGCCGTGCCGCGCCTGCCCCAACTCAACCACCGGGAAACGCTTTCGCTGCGCGCCAACACACCACTCCGCCTCGTCGGACGCCGCTCGCGTCGTGAGTCCCGTCATTGCGAGCGCAGCGAAGCAATCCAGGGGGCGTCGAGCGCTACGTCCCCCTGGATTGCTTCGTCGGCTGCGCCTCCTCGCAATGACGGAAGCCTATTCCTCCGCCCCATGCGGCCCGCCATCGCCGTCGTCAAGCGGCGTGAACAGGTCGCCGAGCGGGTCCTCGTCGGCGCGAAGCTCCGGATCGTCGTCGGGAACCGGCACCGACAGGTCCTTGGTCAGCCGTCCCTCGATGAAACCCGAGCCCTTGAGTTCGTCGAGGCCTGGCAGGTCGTCGATGCGGTCGAGCCCGAAATGGTCGAGGAAGCCCGGCGTCGTGCCGTAGGTGACGGGGCGGCCGACCGAGCGCCGCCGTCCGCGCAGGCGCACCCAGCCGGCCTCGAGCAGGATGTCGAGCGTGCCCCGCGCCGTGGCGACGCCGCGGATCTCCTCGATCTCGGCCCGCGTCACCGGCTGGTGATAGGCGATGATCGAGAGCACCTCGAGCGCGGCGCGCGACAATTTTCGCGGCGGTTCGGCCTCGGCGGCGAGCAGGTAGCCGAGATCGGGAGCGGTACGGAAAGCCCAGCCGCCAGCGACCCGGCGCAGGTTGACGCCGCGCGATTCATAGATGTCCGCCAAGCGCGAGAGCAGCGCCGCGACGTCGACGCCTGCCGGAATCGAGCGTGCGAGTTCATCGGCCGTGAGCGGCGTCGCGGATGCGAACAGCAACGCCTCGACGATACGCAGCGCCAGCGCGAACGCCTCCTCGGCAGCGCCATCCTCCTCCTCGATCACCGACGCCGCCATCGCCATCAATTTACGCCCGGAGAGAGCGGCAGGCTCGGCGGGCGGGCCGAACGGCGGCGCAGATAGAGCGGCGCGAAAGCGTCGTCCTGGCGCAGGTCGAGCACACCCTCCTTGACCATTTCGAGCATCGCCGACAGCGCCGAGGCGCGCACCGTGGCGCTCATCTCATGCGCCGCCAGGCCGTGCGACGTCATGTAGCGGGTGAGATACGGATCGATAGCCGTCCAGTCGCCGGCCTCGCCGACGAGCCGCGTCAGCGCCTCGCGCGCCTCGACCAGCGACCAGACCACGCGCTGGCCGATGGAGATGTGGCCCTGCGCGCGTTTCTGGCGCTGCTGGGCGTAGGCCGCCAGCAGATCGTAGAGCTCCGCCTCCCAGACCGGCCGCGCGCCCGCGACGATCGCTTCGGGCGCACCGCGGGCGAAGACATCGACGCCGAGCCGCTCGCGCGAGGCGAGCCTGCGCGCCGCGGCGCGGATCGCCTCCAGCCGGCGCAGGCGCAAGGCGAGCGCGGTGGCGAGATCGGCCGCGCTCGGCTCCTCCCCCCTCGGCGGCTCGGGCAGCAGCAGGCGCGATTTCAGATAGGCGAGCCAGGCCGCCATGACGAGATAGTCGGCGGCGAGTTCGAGACGCAGCGCCCGGGCCTGCTCGACGAAGACGAGATACTGTTCGGCCAGCGCCAGGATCGAGATGCGGGCGAGATCGACCTTCTGGCGCCGGGCCAGATCGAGCAGCAGGTCGAGCGGGCCCTCATAGCCGTCGACATCGACGACGAGCGCGGGTTCGCCATCGGCGGCCGGCCGGTCGTCCTCGAATCGCAGCTCAGCGGCCATGGTCTGCGCGCGCCCCTTTGTCGCCCATCTGCAAAGTCCGCCGTTCAGGCGCGCAAGGCAAGGGCGCTCGCCACCTGTGCACGCGCTTCGTCCACATCCAGCGGCTCGGGCTCGTGGCGGATGCGCGCGAGCGCCATGGCGGCGCGTCTCGCGCGGGCCCCCGTCATCCCCGGCACGGCCCCGGCGACGGCGACCATCTCCTCCATGATCCCATGGCAATGCAGCACGACATCGACGCCGGCGCGGATCGCGGCCCGGGATTTCTCGGCGAAACCGCCCGAGAGCGCCTTCATCGAGATGTCGTCGGTCATGATCAAGCCGTCATAGCCGAGTTCGCCACGCATGATCTCGCGGACGATCTTTCGCGAGACGGTGGCGGGATGCTTTTTGTCGAGGGCGGTGAAGACGACATGGGCCGTCATCGCCAGCGGCATGTCGGCGAGATGGCGGAAGGGCTTGAAGTCGTGCGCGCGCAGTTCGTCGAGCGCAGCCTCGACCACCGGCAGGTCGTGATGGCTGTCCGCCCGCGCGCGGCCATGGCCGGGCATGTGCTTGATCACCGGCAGCACGCCGCCGGCGAGCAGCCCTTCGGCCGCCGCCCGCCCGAGCTGCGCGACATGGTCGGGATCATGGGCATAGGCGCGGTCGCCGATGACGTCGTGGCTGCCGGCGACCGGCACATCGAGCACCGGCAGGCAATCGACGTCGATGCCGACGGCCTTGAGATCATGCGCCATCAGCCGCGCCGACAGCCGGACGACCTCGCGCTGCCGGACGGGATCGTTGATGGCGAGGAAGGCGCGGGCCGGCGGATATTTCGGCCAGAGCGGCGGCCCCATGCGCTGGACCCGACCGCCTTCCTGGTCGATCAGGACGGGAGCGTGCCAGCCGACGGCGTCCCGCATCTCCGCCGTCAGCGCGGCGACCTGCTCCGGGGACTGCGTATTGCGCCTGAACAGGATGAAGCCCCAGGGACTGGCGTCCCGGAAGAAAGCGCGTTCGTCTTGGGTCAGGCTCGTGCCGAGGCAGCCGGCGATGAAGGCGCGCGAGGTCATGTTACTGGGTTAGGAAGCGGCAGGGCGGTGGTCAAGCGCCCCTCGTCATTGCGAGGAGCGCAGCGACGAAACAATCCAGGGTGGCAGCGCGCTACGTCCGCCTGGATCGCTTCGCTACGCTCGCAATGACGCTCGCCTCACCGCATCTGCTGCGACATCTGGGCGTTGAAGGCGTCGAAGGGCAGTTCGGCGACGCGGAACCAGAGCTGTTCCTTCTTCCAGTACGGCAGCCACGAATCGTAGAAGGTCTTGAAGGCCGGGTTGCCGGCGGCGAGTTCGGCGTAGAGCGCCATCGCCTCCTTGAACGCCGCCTGCATCACCTCCTGAGGGAACGGCCGCAGCTCGGCTCCGCTGGCGACGAGGCGCAGCAAGGCGTCGGGGTTGCCGTGGTCGTATTTGGCGACGCTGAGAGCGTTGGCCTCGGCGCAGGCCGCCTCCAGGATCGCCTTGTAGGCCGGCGGCAGGGCGTTCCACTTCTCGAGATTGACGATGAAGCTGACATTGGCGCAGCCCTCCCAGAACCCCGGGTAATAGTAGTATTTCGCGACACGCTGGAAGCCGAGCTTCTCGTCGTCGAGCGGGCCGGAGAATTCCGCGGCATCGATGGTGCCGCGTTCGAGCGAGGGGTAGATGTCGCCGCCGCCGATCTGCTGCGGCACCACGCCGAGCTTGGCGAGGATGCGCCCGCCGAGGCCGGCGATGCGGAACTTCAGGCCCTTGAGGTCGTCGACCGTCCTGATCTCCTTGCGGAACCAGCCGCCCATCTGCGCGCCGGTATTGCCGGAGGGAATCGTGTGCAGGTTGTAGGTCTTCATGAAGGCGCGGCAAAGATCGAGGCCGCCCCCCTGATAGAGCCAGGCGTTGTTCTGGCGGGCATTGAGGCCGAAGGGCAGCGAGGTCTCAAAGGCGAAGGCGGGGTCCTTGCCGATGTAGAAGCTCGACAGCGTGTGGCTGCATTCGACCGTGCCGTTCTGCACCGAGTCGAGCGCCTGCAGCGCCGGCACGATCTCGCCGGCGGCGAAGACCTGGATCTGGAACTGGTTGTCGGTGGCCTCGGCGACGCGCTTTGCGACCTGGGTCGACAGGCCAAACAGGGTGTCGAGGCTCTTGGGATAGCTCGACGTCAGCCGCCAGTTGATTTTGGGCTGCGACTGGGCGATCGCCGGAGTCGCGATCGCGGCGCTGCCGGCCGCCGCGCCGACGCCGGCGGATTTGACGAATTGACGGCGGTCCATGGGTTTCCTCGGGTTCTTGTCGCTTCGTCGGCCTCGGCTAGCGCCGGGGACGACCGTGCATGGTTCGCGGCGACGCTAATCGGTCGGACCAGAAGATTGAACCGCATGGCGGGCCTGCGGGCATGCACCACAGGCGCGACGAAACGGCCGGAGCCGGCGACGCTGTGCGCCGCCGGCTCTGGATCATCGTATGGCGATCCCTGCGGGACCGATTCTCCGGGTGATCAGTTCTTGGCGATGAAGCACTGCCCGCCGGCAGACTGGAGCTGCGTGCACATCGTCGTGGCGTCCTCGCGCGAATAGGGTCCGACGCGCAGGCGGAACACGGTCTTGCCGCCAGCGAGATCGGTCTTGCGCACGATCGGCGTCTGGCCGCGAAGCTGGTCTGGATATTTGCGCTGCAGAGCGGAGAAGGTCGCGCGCGCTTCGGCTTCGCTGCCGGGCGCCGCGAGCTGCACGGCGAAATCGCCCGTGCCGCTGCGGATGGCGGCCGTCGCCGGTGCGGCGGGTGCGGGAGCCGGCGCGGCGCTGGCGACGCGGACCGGGGCCTGCGGCGTGGTGGCGGGTGCGGCGGCACGATCCTGCACCTTCGCGGTCTCGGCGGGCGGTTGCGCCGGGCGGGCGCGCGGCGCCTCGGCAGATCCGGCCGACGTGGCCGGACGGGCCGCGGCGGAGCCGGTCACGAGCGGAGCGGAGGTTCCGTTGGCGACGGTGACCGAAGGTCCGGCCGGCGTGCCGTCCGGCCGGATCGCGACCGTGCGGACCTTGCGGGGTTCGCCGAGGCCCGGCACCGGCGGCACCGGCGTCAGCAGCGGCTCGCCTGCGGTGGCGGTGCGCTCGGGCGCGATCGGCGCCTGGGCCAGCGGATCGGCGCCCGGCAAGGCCGCGCGTGCCGGCAGCGAGCGCGCCGCCTGCTGGACGTCGATCGGCTGCTCTTCGCGGCTGACGACTTTGGTCGGCGTCGGCTCGGTCTGGCCCGCGCGCTCATAGATCTGCTTGTTCTGGTTCGGAATCTCGGCCCCGCCGGGATTGGTCGGCTCGACCTTGATCGGCCCGCGATCAGCCGTGATCACGAGCGGCTCGCCATTGCCGGCGGTCGGACCGGATGAGCGGAAGGTCATGGCCGCGCCGACGCCGATGACGCCGACGGCCATCAGCGCGGCGGCGGTCCACAGGCCCTTGCGCGAGCGCCGCGGCTCGAGATCGGGCATGTCGTCGTCAGCCATCATCTCCGGCTCGCCGGGCGCGCCTTGCGGCTGCTCGTAGCCGTAATAGGGCGCGGCGTCGTCGAGATCGCGCGGCGCATCGGAGGCCGCCGGCGGCGGGGCGGGCTGATAGGACTGCCGGTCGTATTGGGCGGGGGCCGCGATGGCCGCCGGAGCCGCCGCGACGGCCGGCGAGGACGCCACGGGCGGCTGAGCGGCGGGCGCCGGCCGGGCGACGTCGGTGCGACGCAGCAGCGCCTCGAACTCGTCGAGCGCGCCTCGAAGCTCCGCCGGCGGCGCCGCCTCGGCGGCGAAGGAGGGTTCCTGCCGGACAGGCCTCGGCGGCGGCGCGACATGCGGTGCGACGGCGGCCTGCGGGCGATGCGCGAAAACATCTCTCAGGGGATCGTCCTGACCGACGATTCGGGTCAGTTCGGCGAGCGGATCGGTCGCCTGGCCGGGCCTCGGGGCCTGCGCCGCGCCGCGAAGCTGACGCTCGAGGTCCTCGAGATCGAGGGCGAAGCGGTTTCTAGCTGGCTCACTCATGGCATGATCCATTCCAGCGCGGATCGTCGCGACGACTAAGGAACGCCGAACGTCTCGCGCGGTCAATCTGACCTGGTGCGCGCCGCTGGCGAAGCCGCCATCAGCGCATCTCTTCCGGCGCCGCAACGCCTGCGACAGCCAGACCGGAGGCAAGAACGCTGCGCACGACATGCACGAACGCCAATCTCGCCACGGTCGAGTTTCGATCAGTTTGATTAACGAACCGTAATTGCGGCGAGTCTTTGCCCTTGTTCCACAAAGAATGGAAGGCGCTGGCCAATTCATGCACGAAAAAGGCCACGCGATGCGGCTCATGCGCCGCCGCCGCGCCCTCGATCATCCTCGGATAGGCCGCGATCATCTTCACGATGGCGAGTTCGGATTCGTCGGTCAACATGGCCAGATCAGCCTGCGCCAGCGCCGCCGGCGAGAGATCGAGATCGGGAAAGGCCTCGCGCGCCTGCCGGAAGATCGAGGCGCAGCGGGCATGGGCGTACTGCACGTAGAAGACGGGATTGTCCTTCGACTGCTCGACCACCTTCGCCAGATCGAAATCGAGCGTCGCGTCGTTCTTGCGGAAGATCATCATGAAGCGCACGGCATCGCGGCCGACCTCGTCGATGACCTCGCGCAGAGTGACGAAATCGCCCGAGCGCTTCGACATCTTCACCGGCTCGCCGTTCCGCAACAGCTTGACCATCTGGCAGAGCTTGACGTCGAGCGCGCCCTGCCCGTGCGTGACGGCTTTCACCGCCGCCTGCATGCGCTTGACGTAGCCGCCATGGTCGGCGCCCCAGACGTCGATCATCTCGCTGAAGCCGCGCGCGAATTTCGAGCGGTGATAGGCGATGTCGTTGGCGAAATAGGTGTAGCCGCCATCCGATTTCAGCAGCGGCCGGTCGACGTCGTCGCCGAAAAGCGTGGCCCGGAACAGGGTCTGCTCGCGGTCTTCCCAGTCCTCGTCCTTCTGGCCCTTGGGCGGCGGCAGGCGGCCCTGATAGATCAGGTCACGGGCGCGCAAATCCTCGATCGTCGACAGCACGGCATCGGTGTTGCCCTCGACCGCTTGTAGCGAGCGTTCGGAAAAGAAGACGTCGTGGACGACGCCGAGCGCTGCGAGATCGTCGCGGATCATCGCCATCATGGCGTCGATCGCGGCCGCGCGGACGAGCGGCAGCCAGTCCGTCTCCGACTTCGCCAGCAGCGCGTCGCCATGGCCCGCCGCGAGCGCCTGCCCGACCGAGACGAGATAGTCGCCCGGATAAAGCCCCTCGGGGATCGCGCCGATGTCCTCGCCGAGCGCCTCGCGATAGCGCAGGAAGGCGGAGCGCGCGAGCACGTCGACCTGCGCGCCGGCGTCGTTGATGTAATACTCGCGCGTGACCGCATGGCCGGCGAAGGCGAGCAGGTTCGCCAGCGAATCGCCGAAGACGGCGCCGCGGCCATGGCCGACATGCATCGGACCGGTTGGGTTGGCCGAGACGTATTCGACGTTGACCTTCGGCTCGGGCCTGACGACGCCGCGCCCGTAATCGAGCCCGGCCTCGACAGCCTCCTTCAGGATCGCGGTGAAGATCGCGGGCCTCAGGGTCAGGTTGATGAAGCCCGGCCCGGCGATCTCGGCCTTGACGATGTCGGCGTCAGTCGCGAGCTCGGCGCAGAGCAGATCGGCCAGGGCGCGCGGATTCGCGCCCGCCGGCTTGGCCAGGACCATCGCCGCATTCGTCGCCAGATCGCCATGGGCGGGGTCGCGCGTCGGCTCGACCACGACGCGCGAAAGATCGAGCCCTGCCGGCAACGCGCCCGTCTCGACGAGCCGCGCCAGCGCCGCGCCGATACGGGCGGAATAGGTCTCGAACAGGTTCATCGCGGTCATGTCGGGAGCTGTCTCGGGGCGGGAAGCGCCCGGCCCTAACGCAGCGTGGGGGTGGCGTCAAACAGTCGGGCATGTTCGTCGAGCGCGTACCAGTCGGTCATGCCGGCGATGTAGTCGGCGATGCGGCGGGCGCGGCGGGCTTCGTCCAGCGCCTCGCAGCCCTGCGCCCAGTCGGCCGGCATCGCCTGCGGCTCGTCCGAAAAGCGCGCGAACAGATCGCGCACCACCTGCGCCGCCCTGGCGCGGATGACGCCGACGTGCAGGTGCCGATACATGTTGGGGTAGAGAAACGCCTTGATGTCGCGGTCGGCCGCGGCGATCGGCGCGGAAAACGCGATCACAGGCGCGCTTGCCCGCCTGATCGCATCGGCGTCGTCGGGCGCGAGCACCGCGATCCGCGCGCGCGATTCGACGATCACGTCCTCGACGAAATGGGTGATGACCCGCCGCACCAGCTCATTGGTGGCCCGCGCTGGGTCCAGCCCGGGGTGCAGTTCGTCGATCTCGTCGAGCAGGCCCGCGAGAAAGGGCTGCGCGCGCAGGTCGTCGAGGCCGAACAGGCCGGCGCGCAGGCCGTCGTCGAGGTCATGGGCGTTGTAGGCGATGTCGTCGGCGAGCGCGGCCGCCTGCGCCTCCGCCGAGGCGTTGGTGTCGAGCCAGAGGTCCTGCTGGGACTGGTAGTCCAGGATCGCAGCCGGAATGCCGTTCGCGGCGTAGCGCTCCGTCGGCTCGCCACCGCGCGCGAGCAGCGGGCCGTTGTGCTTGACCAGCCCCTCCAGCGTCTCCCAAGTCAGGTTGAGCCCGTCGAAATCGGCATAGCGGCGTTCCAGCCGGGTGACGATCCGCAGCGTCTGGGCGTTGTGGTCGAAGCCGCCATGAGCCTTCATGCAGTCGTCGAGGGCGTCCTCGCCGGTGTGGCCGAACGGCGTGTGGCCGAGGTCGTGTGCGAGCGCCAGCGCCTCGGCCAGATCCTCGTCGAGGCCCAGCGCTCTTGCGAGCGCGCGGGCGATCTGCGCCACCTCGATGGTGTGGGTCAGCCGCGTGCGGAAATGATCGCCGACATGGGAGACGAAGACCTGCGTCTTGTGCTTGAGGCGGCGGAAGGCGGTGGAATGGATGATGCGGTCGCGGTCGCGCTGGAACGGGTTGCGCGTCGCCGATCCCGGCTCGTCGACCAGCCGGCCGCGGCTGAGCGAGGGGCGGCAGGCATAGGCCGCGCGCCAGCGGTCGCCGGGTTCGTGTTCGAGGCTCTGTGGCTGCGGCATGGCGGACCCGTCGCCGCCTCCGGCTTGTGAAGGCGCCGGGCCGGCATTACCTTTCCAGACGAGCAGGGCGCAAGGATGATCTGCCCGGAGAACCCGCCATGTCGATCGCCATCGAAGTCAATCCGCGCGGCATCGCCGTCACCGGCAACGCCGCCAGCCGCATCCTCTCGGTGATGGCCAAGGAGCCGCCCGGCTCTATGCTGCGCGTCAGCGTCGCCGGGGGCGGCTGCTCGGGCTTCCAGTACATCTTCGACGTCGACCGCGAGAAGGCTCCGGGCGACCTCGTGATCGAGCGCGACGGTGCGACGGTGCTGATCGACGAGACCTCGCTCGACCTGCTCGAAGGCTGCACCATCGATTTCGTCGACGATCTGGTCGGCCAGTCGTTCAGGATCACCAACCCGAACGCGACCGCCTCATGCGGCTGCGGGACGTCTTTTGCGGTCTGATGGCGCATCCCGTCATGCTCGGGCCTGTCCCGAGCATCCACGCCTTGAACACCGCCATAGACCAGTGAAGACGTGGATGGTCGGCACGAGGCCGACGATGACGGACGGGCGCCTGCGGGCGCAAAACGACTGGCAGGCGATCACGACAGCCGCCGGTCGCGGATATCGACGATCCGGTCGCAGATCAGGGCGTGGTCGGTGAGCAATTGCTGGAGCGGTCCGATCGGGCGGAACGCCCGCATGTCCTGATCGTCCTCGCCCTCGGCCCGCCAGGCTTCGATCGCTGCATCGGCCGCCGCGAGATGATCGCCGGATGGCGCAGCGCCTGCCGGCGCGTTCTCCTCCTCCGCGATGCGCAACCCAATCTTCAGCCGCAGCTCCTGCTCGAGGGCCAGCAGAGGTTCAAGCTCGTCGGCATACATGCGCGCGACCTGTCGGCGCAGACTTCAATGCGAGACCGGCGCGCCGCCCAGCTCCAGCCTGATCTCCGCCGCCATCAGGCCCTTCGGCCCCGGCCCATAACGCACCAGCACGACCTGACCCGGGATCAGCTCGACGATGCCGTAGCGCCGCAGGGTCTCCATGTGGACGAAGATATCGGGCGAGCCTTCGCCGGCCGAGACGAAGCCGAAGCCGCGCAGGCGGTTGAACCACTTCACCACCATGCGCTCGAGCCCGCTCGTCGGCGTCACCGAGACGTTTGTGCGGGCGAGCGGCATTTCGGCCGGATGGCGCGCGGCGGAGGTGTCGATCGAGAGCACGCGGATGGCCTGGCGGCCACGGGCCTTCTCGATCGCCTCGAGCACGATGCGGGCGCCCTCGGCGATGGCGTTGAAGCCGTCGCGCTTCAGGATCGTGACATGGACCAGCACGTCGGCGCCGCCATCCTCCGGCACGACGAAGCCATAGCCCTTGCCGACATCGAACCATTTGACGTAGCCGGTGATCTCGACGCCGGCCTCATGCGACAGGCCGTCCTGCCCATCGAGCCGCATGACGCGATTGAGCGACTGGATCGGCCCCATCGGTGGACGCCCGCTCTCACCGTACTCGTCGGACATGTGCCGCTCACCCCCGCGCGAATGGCTTGATTCGTGGCGTTCACGATAGCATTCCCGCCGAGTCGCGATACAGGGCGCGAGCTGTCATCCACATCATCGGCGGCGAAATTCTTAGCCGAAGCGCCCGATGCGGGCTGGCGCGAGCGCGTCTCATGGTCCAAATCCGGGAGGGTCGATTCCGGAGGCCGCCCCTTGCCCGATCTCGCGACCCTCGCCCTGTTCACCGCCGCCTGCGCGGTGCTGACCGCGACGCCCGGCCCCGACATGCTGCTGATCGCCTCGCGCAGCCTCGGACAGGGCCGCGCGGCCGGCTTGCTGACCTATGCCGGCATCGCCGCCGGCAGCTATCTCCAGGCCTTCGCCGCCGCGCTCGGCCTGTCGCAGCTCTTCCTCGCCGTGCCCGCCGCCTATGACGCGCTGCGCTGGCTGGGCGCGGCCTATCTCGCCTGGCTTTGCTGGACGACGCTACGGGCGCGCGAGCCGCTGTTCGCGCCGGCAGCCGGGACCACGCGCCTGCCGATGCGGCGCATCTTTCTGCAGGGTTTTCTGACCAATCTGCTCAATCCCAAGATGGCGCTGTTCATGCTGGCGCTGCTGCCGCAGTTCCTCAAGCCCGAGGCGGGTTCCATCGTCCTGCAGGTCATGGTGCTGGCCACGATCCTGAACCTGATGGGACTCGTCGCAAACGGCGTCGTCATCCTGCTGGCGAGCCGGATCGGCCACGCCTTCGCCAATCGCCCGCATCTGGCGCGCTGGCCGCAGCGGCTGATGGGCGCGGTGTTCGGGGGGTTGGCGCTGAGGCTGGCGCTGTCGTCGAAGGATTGATGCGACCGGGCTCAGTCCGGCTCGCGATCATAGTAGTCGACCGTGGACTCGGCGCGGAATATCTTGCGCAGCCCGCGCTGGCCCCGTTTTCCCGCGACGATCGAGATCTTGCCGGAGTCCGGGTATTCGCAAGCCTCGACCGCGACGAGCGTGGACAAGGCGAGATAGCGCATCGTCGTCGCGCCGGTGTTGATGATCTGGTGGGCGACCTCCGCACCGCCCGGCGGGCAGGCAATGACGTCGTGCCGACGAAGCGGGTAGCGCTCGTCGCCGAAACGGAGCTCGCCCTCCCCCTCCAGGATCAGGAACATCTCCTCTTCGCCGTGATGGTTGTGGAACGGGCACTGGACCTTGCCCGGCGGCAGGACGGTGAGGTTGTAGCCGAGGTTCCTCGCGCCGATATGGTCGCTGATCGAAGCCCGGCTCGAGGTGTAGATGCCGTTCTCCTCGACATCGTCGAAGGCCGCCTCGTCCAGATTCATGACCGGCTTCACCATACGCATTCTCCCGTGTTCGCCCGCCTGAGTTTCCTACTCCGCCAGCCGCGCCAGCGCCGGGCCGATCTCGGCACGCACCACGAGATCGGCGACCGGATCGAGCTCCGTCGGCTCGCGGTTGACGATGACCAGCTTTGCGCCGTTGCGCTTGGCGATCAACGGCAGGGTCGCCGCCGGAAACACCACCAGCGACGAGCCGAGCACGAGGAACAGATCGGCTTCGAGGGCGAGTTCATGGGCGCGGCGCATCTGCGCCTGAGGCATCGCCTGCCCGAACGAGATCGTCGCCGATTTCACCGGACCGGCGCACATGACGCAGGCGGGCGGTTCTCCCGTCGCCTCGAAGCCCGGGCGGATCGCCGCGAGTTCGTGCCGCCAGCCGCAGATCAGGCAGGTGGCGTAGGTGCCGTTGCCGTGGAGTTCGACGATCCTGTCATCCGGAACGCCCGAGGCCTGATGCAGATTGTCGATGTTCTGGGTGATGATCCCCGGCGAGCGCCCGTTCGCCACGAGCCGCGCCAGCGCCCTATGGCCTCGATTGGGCGCTGCGCCCGCAAAATGGTCGTCCATCGTGAATTTGCGCCGCCAGGCCTCGATGCGCGCCTCGCGGCTGGCGACGAACGCGTCGAACGGGATCGGCTTGTTGAGCATCCAGGGCGAGCCCGGCGTGCGGAAATCCGGCACGCCCGATTCCGTCGAGACGCCGGCCCCGGTGAAGCCGACGATGGCTGCGGCGCGGTCGAGCAGCGCGTGGAGTTCGTCGATCGCGTCGTTGGTCCCGTCCTGCATCGTCCCGTCCGGCTGGCTCTGGCTGCTGATATGGGGCGCGGTCGCCGCTCTGTCCAAGCGACCGGCCGCCGCCCGCGATTGACGCGCCGGAAACGGCGTCCCAAAGCTGCCGCCATGACCGAGCCCTTGCACGCCACCCTCAATCCCGACCTGCTCGACACCGGCACGCCGCCGATCCCGCAGGCGCAAGGCTGGGCGCGCGCCTATGACGGGCGCTCCGGGCCGCTGATCGACCTGTCGCAGGCGGTGCCGGGCTCGCCTCCGCCGGATGCGCTGCTGGCGCGGCTGGGCGTGGCGGCCGCGCTCCCGGATGGCGCGCGCTATGGCGCGATCACCGGCGACATCGCCCTGCGCGAGGCCTATGCGGCCGAGATCGGCAAAGTCTATGGGGCGGCGTTCCGGCCCTCTGAGATCGCGATCACCTCGGGCTGCAACCAGGCCTATGTCGTGACGATGATGGCGCTCGCGAAGGCCGGCGACAACGTGCTGCTGCCGACGCCCTGGTACTTCAACCACGAGATGACGTTGAGCATGCTCGGCGTCGAGCCGCGGCCCCTGCCCTGCGATCCGGCCGCCGGCTTCGTGCCGGATGTCGCTGATGCGGAGCGGCTGATCGACGGGCGGACGCGGGCCATCGTACTGGTGACGCCCAACAATCCGACCGGCGCAGTCTACCCGCCGGAGACGATCGCTGCCTTCGCCTCCCTCTGCGCCCGGCGCGGCCTCTGGCTCGTGCTCGACGAGACCTATCGCGATTTCCTGCCGGCCGAGGCGGCGAAACCGCACGAGGTTTTCGCGGCAAGCGGCTGGCAAGACAACGTGATCGGTCTTTACAGCTTTTCAAAAGCCTATGCCGTGCCGGGCTGGCGGCTGGGCGCTATCACGGCCGGCGAGGCGGTGCTCGCGCAGATCGGCAAGGTGCTGGACTGCGTGCAGATCAGCCCGGCGCGGGCCGGCCAGGGCGCCGTCGCCTGGGGCATCGACGGGATCAGGGACTGGCGCGAGGCCAACCGCATCGAGATCAATGCGCGCGCGGCGCTGTTCCGCGACACGATGGCCCCGCTGAACGGCTGGCGCGTGCTCGCGGCGGGGGCCTATTTCGCCTATGTCGCGCATCCGTTCAAGGGCGTGCCGGCGGCCGAGGTGGCGCGGCGGCTGGTCGAGGAACGCGGCGTGCTGGCGCTGCCGGGGCCGTATTTCGGCCCGGGGCAGGAGCGACATCTGCGGGTCGCGATCGCCAATGTCAGCGCGGAGCGGATCGCGGGGTTGGGCGAGGGGCTACGCGGATTCTCCCTTCTCCCCTTGGGGGAGAAGGTGGCAGCGCGCAGCGCTGACGGATGAGGGCAGCGCTTTCACTCAAACAATAAAAGGGCCGCTGGCGCGACCCTTCCCTCATCCGACCCGGCTGCGCCGTGCCACCTTCTCCCTATCAAAGTCGGCTGTTGCCGACTTTGACACTCTGAGCGCCCATCTCGGGCAAGCCCGAGATGAGCGGGGAGAAGGAAGAAATCACATCGTCGCGCCGATCTGCCAGGGCACGAACTCGACGTCGCCATAACCCATCTGCTCCGACTTCGAGCGTTCGCCGGACGCCACGCGCAGCAGCGTCTCGAATATCTCCCTGCCCTTCTCCTCCAGCGTCACGCCGTCGAGGATGTCGCCGCAGTTGATGTCCATATCGTCGGTCTGTTTCAGATACATCGGCGTGTTGGTGGCGAGCTTGACCGAGGGCGTCGGCTTGCAGCCATAGGCCGAGCCGCGCCCCGTGGTGAAGGCGAGGATGTTGGCCCCGCCCGCGACCTGCCCGGTCGCCGAAACCGGATCGTAGCCCGGCGTGTCCATGAAGACGAAGCCCTTGGACCGCACCTGCTCGGCGTAATTGTAGACCGCGGCCAGCGTCTTGGTGCCGCCCTTGGCCGCCGCGCCGAGCGACTTCTCCAGGATGGTGGTGAGCCCGCCGGCCTTGTTGCCGGGCGACGGGTTGTTGTTCATGTCCATCCGGGCGCGGGCGGTATAGTCCTCCCACCATCTGATGATGCCGACGAGTTTTTCGCCTGTCTCGCGCGTCGCGGCGCGGCGCGTCAGCAGGTGTTCGGCCCCATAAATCTCCGGCGTCTCCGACAGGATCGCCGTGCCGCCCTGCTCGACCAGGATGTCGACCGCCGCGCCCAGCGCCGGGTTGGCGGTGATGCCGGAATAGCCGTCCGAGCCGCCGCATTGCAAAGCGAGCATCAGTTCCGACGCCGGCACGGTCTCGCGCACGGCGCGGTCGGCGATCGGCAGCATCACCTTCAGCGCCTCGATGCCGGCCGCGACGGCCTTCTTCGTGCCGCCGGTCTCCTGGATCGTCAGCGTGCGGAAGACGTCGCTCTCCTCGACGCCATAGGCGTCCTTCATCCGCTTGATCTGGAACCCCTCGCAGCCGAGCCCGACGACGAGGACGGCGGCCATGTTCGGGTTGCAGGCATAGCCCCAGGTGGTGCGCTTCAGCACCTCAAAACCCTCGCCGTTGTAGTCGATGCCGCAGCCGGTGCCGTGGGTCAACGCGATGACGCCGTCGACATTGGGATAGTCGGCGAGCAGGCCGGAACGCTTGACCTCCTCGGCCATGAAGCGGGCAGCGGAAGCCGAGCAGTTCACCGAGGTCAGGATGCCGACATAGTTGCGCGTGCCGGCCTTGCCGTCCTGCCTGCGAAAGCCCTGAAAGGTCGCCTGCTGCTCGACCGGCAGCACGAATTCGGGCTTGGCCTCGGCGCAGAAGGCGTAGTCGCGCTCGAAGGCGTGGAAGCCGGTGTTGTGCTCGTGGACCCATTCGCCGGGCGGGATGTCGGCGGTGGCGAAGCCGATGATCTGGCCGAACTTGCGGATCGGCTGGTCTTTGGCGATGGCGCTGAGCGCCAGCTTGTGTCCGCGCGGGATGCGCTTCAGCGCGGTGACGCCGGCGGCGCTCGTCCCGAGATCGACCTGGTCGACCGCGATCGCGACATTGTCGGCGGCGTTCAGCCGGAGCGTGCGGGGGGGCATGATTTTGTCGAGCATGGAACTGACCGTTTGCTGTACGCGACGGGCGCATTGCTGGCACAGACATGCGCCTCCGCGAGCCGTTTTTCAATCGGTTGAAACTGCGCGGCCACGCAAAGCAGCCTATCGCTCAAGTCGGGGATAGGGACCCGCCGACGCGGATCAGTCGAGCCTGAGGCTGCCGCGCAAGCCGGAGGCATTCGGCATCAGGGCCGCGAGGCGAGCATCGCGTTTCGGCGGGATGACGTCGGCGCGCGCCGTCCTCTTGCGGAGATCGAGATCGAACGGCCGGCTCGGCGGCAGCGGCGCGTTGTCGACCAGTCTCGAAGCGGACGCAGCCGTGACGGGAGCCGGCGCGAAAGCCAGCGGCGCGGCCACAAACGACGTCGACATCGTCGTCGGCGTGGCGGCGAGAGGCTCGGGCGCGGAGACAGCCGCGAGCTGATGGCCCGGCTCCTCGATGCGCCGCCGCTCAGGCCGTTCGCCCTTCACGTAGAAGGCGTTTCCGCCGGCAACCGTCACATAATGCATGTTAGGGTAGGAGAAGCGCAGGCCGGCCATGTGGAAATGCTTGGCCGTCCCGACCTCCTTGCTGCGCGCGCCGTTGAGGATATCCTCGGCAACGGCTTCGGCTTTCGGCAGATCACGCGCCACCATCTGCCGTGTCAGAACGCCGGTCGCGAACTGGCGCGGCGCGCCGACGACGCCGCAGATCGTCTCGGGATAGCGCGGCGATTCGACCCGGTTCATCACCACCGTGCCGACGCCGAGCAGGCCGCTCTCACTCGAGCGGTTCGATTCGAAATACATGGCCCGGACGAGGCAGTCCCTTTCGCGCGGATCGGCCTTCGCCAGGGCCACCGCATGATGCTTGCGCGCCTCGCCGGACGCTTTTGCCACGGGCGCGGCCGGCGACGCCGTCTGGACCGGCGCGGTGCTGCAGGCGCCCAAAGCCGGCCCGACCACTGCCATCAGAAGCGGGATCGCCCTGCGCCGTTGCTTGCTCCTGGACATGGAGCGGACGGTAGTCGCAGCGATCAAAACCCGCTTCATGCGGTAGCCTCCTGATAACGCGATGCGGCACCGCGAGCAGCGGCTCATCGCACCGACAGGCAATCCGCACCCCCTCTTAACAGAAAGTCAATTTTGGAAGGAAGAGGCAAAACGTCTGCGCCGGGTCCGGATACGGCGCGTGCCTGCAAAGCGCCTCGGACTTCGCAACGAAAAAGCCCGGCCTTGCGGCCGGGCTCTGATACGCAACGCAACTCCCGGAGCCGGCGCCGCTCGAAGCGGCGCGGCGTCACAGGTCCGGTCAGCTCACTTCACAGTGGCCGGAACGGCCTTGGCGACGATGCCTTCGAACGGCTTGTAGGCGTCCTTGGCGAGGGCGGCATAGAGCTCGCCCATCTTGGTCGCCTGGGCGACGGCGCCCTCGAAAGCGGTCTTGACGTAGTCGGTCTGGATCTCGATCGCCTTGTCGAGGGTCTTCACGCCAGCGAGCTTCTCGATGGTCGCTGTGCCGGCCTCGAAGGACTTCTTGGCGTAGTCGGTGGCCTCGACGGCGATGGTCTGCACGCCCTTGGAGGTGACGCCGAAAGCCTTCAGAGCGGCGTCGACATTGTCTTTCGAAGCCTTCTGGATCGTCTCGAACTGCTGCATCATGTTTCTTCCCTCGGCGCCGTTGCGCCGCCTCTGCTGACGAGCCCTGACGGGCCCAGGTTTCTCGCCCCTTGGTCAGATGAAAGCTTCATCACCGGGGACTTCCTCGATATTGTGCACCGCAACATAAATGTCAAGAGAGCGCTGCAATGCATCAAACGCGGATGGTTCAGTTCTCGACCTTCGCAGGTTTAACGGCTCCGTAACCGCCTCGTCCTAACCTCCCTCACTGTGTCCTTCGCGCCACGTCGGTCGACGCCGCGAAGGACCGGGGACGTCGCGTATCTGGGTTGAGGCGGGTTCATGGTTTTTGGTTGCGTTGGTTCCCGGCGCGTGCGGATTCGCGCGTTCGTCGGCCTGGTTGGCGCCGTCGCGGTCGCGCTCAGCGTGCTCGCCACTCCCGCCGAGGCGGCTCGCAAGAAGCGGCGTCCTGCCGGCGGCGGCTACGCCCCGCCCTATGCGGCGCTCGTCGTCGACGTGAAGAGCGGGCGCACGCTGCACGCGGTCAATGCCGACGCGCCGCGCATCCCGGCCTCGATCACCAAGGTAATGACGCTCTATCTGCTGTTCGAGCAGCTCGAACGCGGCCGATTCAGCATGGGCTCCGAATTCACCGTGTCGCCCTATGCGGCGCGGCAGGCCCCCTCCAAGATCGGCTTCAGGCCGGGCGAGACCATCGAGGTCCGCGACGCCATCATGGCGCTGATCACCAAATCGGCCAATGACGTCGCCGTGGCCGTCGCCGAGAACGTCGCCGGCTCCGAGGACGAGTTCGCGCGGATGATGACGGCGCGCGCCCGTTCGCTCGGCATGGGCAGCACCGCCTTCTACAACCCGCACGGCCTGCCCCACAGCCCCCCGAACATCACCACGGCGCGCGATCTCGCCATCCTGGCCCGCGCCATCCAGGAGCGCTTCCCGCGTTACTATCCGATGTTCTCGGCCCGCTCCTTCCAGTATGCCGGCGGCAATTATCGCAATCACAACAAGCTGCTCGGCCGGATCGAAGGCGTCGACGGCATCAAGACCGGCTACACCCGCCTCTCGGGCTTCAACCTGATGACCTCGGCCAAGGCCGATGGCCGCCATGTCGTCTCGATCGTGCTCGGCGGCCGCTCCGGCGCCTCGCGCGACCGGATCATGGCCGATCTGGTGATCGCCTCGCTGCCGCGCGCCGCCACCAGCGGCAATGGCGGCCAGACCCTCGTCGCCTCGGCGCCGCCCGAGCCCGTCGCCCGTCCGGTCGCGGCGCAGCCCGCTCCGGTCGCTGTCGCTGCAGCCGAGCCCGCGCCTCTGCCGGTGCCGCGCCCGCGCTTCGAGCCGGAAGCTCCGCTTTCCGCCGCCGCCCGCGCCTATGTCGCGACCAACACCACCACGACGCCGATCGCGCCGCCGCGCCCGCTGAATGTCGGTGCGCAGCAGCTCCAGCTCTCGAATGTCCGCCCGGTCGCCGCCACCACGACGCCGTCCGCCATGCGCTGGTCGATCGGCGCGCCAGCCGCGGATTCCAAGGTCCTGCGGCCGCCGGCGAATGTCGACGTCACCTCCTCGATCGCCAAGGTGGCGGAGCCGATCGAGCCCGCCGCGCAGAAGGTCGCCGAGCCGAAGCCCGCAGAGCGCCGGATCGAACTGCGGCAGCCCGATCTCGAACCCGCCATCGCGGAAAAAAAGGCCGAGAGCGGCCTCACCACGCTGGCCAAGGCCGCCGATACCAAGGCCAGCGACGCCCGCAGCGCCACTGTGGCGGGCTCAGGCAAATGGGTGATCCAGCTCGGCGCGACCGATGACGAAGCCAAGGCCAAGGACATCCTGGCGCGGGCCCGCTCCAAGGCCTCGGGCTCTCTCGCCGACGCGTCGGCCTTCACCGAGAAGGTCGAGAAGGGCGGCGCGACCCTGTTCCGCGCCCGCTTCGCCGGCTTCGAGGACCCAAAGGATGCGCAGAACGCCTGCGCAAGGCTCAAGCGCGACGGCTTCGCCTGCTTCGCGACCCGCGGCTGACCGGACTCAGGGAAGGATCAAAACCATGTCGTTCCAGCCTTACTCCCTGACACAGCCCTTCGACTCACTTCAGAAGGACGTCCTTGGCCTGGTTGACGCGGGCGGCAAGGCCCGCGCTGCCGCCGGTGTCCGGATGGATGCGCTTCATCAGGCTCCGATGGGCCTCGCGGATCGCCTCCTCGCCCGCCCCCGGCTCAAGCCCCAGGATCTCGTAGGCCTCCTGCTGCGACATCGCGCCCGCGCCCGGCGCGCCACCTTGCCCCGCGTGGCGGTGACGATCAGCGTCTTCACGCCAGCCGGGCGTCCTGCGGTCGAGATATGCCTCTAGCAGCCTCGCGCCTTCCGGGTCGCCGGACAGGCATTCGCGCATCAGGACGCCGATCTCGGGCAGGCTGAGCGCGTCAAGATCGCGCCCCGCGAAAGCGCCCGCCACGACCTTGCCGGTCATGCCGCCGCTGTCATGGTCGAGCTCCATCTCCAGCAGCGCCGACTTGACCTGCGAGCGTTTTCCGGGCGTCGCCAGCTTGTCGTCGCCCCAGGGCCAGCGCATCCCGCCGGGCCCGACGGCGCTCCAGCCCAGCAGCCAGGCCCCGACGCCGCCGACGAAGACCGCCATGTCGAGCCGGCCCCGCATCATGAGGAGCGCCGCGACGCCGAGCGAAAGCACGCAACCGCCGGTCTTCATCATTTTGGCGAGCGCCTTGGGATTGGCCCCGGCGAAGAGTTTCGACACCCACCAGAGCAGGATCAGCACGGCGACGCCGTAGAGCAGTGTCACCTGTGTCCTCCATCGATCGCGCCGAGGAGCCTCCTCACCGCAGGGCTCTCGCCAGCGAGCCGCGTCATCGCCTCGCGCCCGCCGCTGGCATAGGCGGCCGCACCGCGCAGCAGATCGAGCAGCGAGCCCGGCGCATTGACATCGAAGCGCGCATGCGCGCCGCCGGTCAGCCGCGCCATCATGGCGAAGGCGGAGCTCGCGGCCGGATCATGCCCCTCCTGGAACAGGAAGCCGCGAATGCCGCGCAGGCCGAGTTCCCCGCTGAGCGCGGCCAGCGCGTCGACATCCTCCTCCATCGCATCGCCAACGAAGACGAAAGCGCGAACCGGAACGGCCCGGGCTTCGTCGCGGACGTGCTTCAGCACGCGACGAATCTGGGTCTGGCCGCCTTCGCAGGCGATCTTGCTCATCAGCCCGGTCAGGCGCTGCGGCTCGCCGACCCAGCCGGAGGCGCGGCATTCGACCAGCCCCCGGAAATAGACGAGCTGGACGGCGAGGCCGCCGCTTCCGGCCGCGACCTCGAACATCTTCGCCTGCAGCGAACAGGCCAGATCCCAGGTGGATTGGCGGCTCATCGTGGCGTCGAGCGCGAAGACGAGCCGGCCCGCCTGCCCCGTCGCCAGCGGAGCGAGCTGTTTCGCCGCGCCGAGGAAACGGTCGATCTCACCGGGATGCGACGCACCCGTGCGCGCAACGCCCGCGTCGGCCGCCCGTCCCAAAGCCTTGTCGGTCTTTTCGCCCATGCGTCAGATATTGGCCATCGCCCGCGCATTTGCTACCCGTCCGCCAACCGGGAGGACAGGCGCAATGACGCAGACCGCGATTTTCGAGACCGTTGCCGCGATGCGGGCCGCGGTCGCGGGCTGGCATGGCGCCGGCGAGAAGGTCGCGCTGGTGCCGACCATGGGGGCGCTGCACGAGGGCCATATCGCGCTGGTGCGCGAGGCGCAGCGCCATGCGAGGCGCGTCATCGTCTCGATCTTCGTCAATCCGACGCAGTTCGCGCCGCATGAGGACTTCAAGAAATATCCGCGCACCTTCGACAACGACCGAGCGATGCTGAGCGAGGTCGGCGCGGACGCGATCTTCTTTCCGGCCGTCGAGGAGATGTATCCGCCCGGATTCGCGACGCGCGTGCTGCTGCTCGGCCCGGCGGCAGTGGGCCTCGACGACCGCTTCCGGCCGACGCATTTCGAAGGCGTGGCAACGGTTTGCTGCAAGCTCTTCACGCAGTCGCGCGCCGATTTCGCCGTCTTCGGCGAAAAGGATTACCAGCAGCTCAAGGTCGTGACGCGGATGGCGGCCGATCTCGACCTCGGCATCGCGATTGTGCCCCTAGTGACCTTCCGCGAGCCGGACGGCCTCGCCATGTCTTCGCGCAACCGCTACCTCTCGGCCGAAGATCGGGCGCTCGCGCCGTTGCTGCACCGGGTGATGCAGGCGCTGGCCGTGCGCCTGCGCAACCGCGAGGACCTGTTCCGGGCGGTCGGCGAGGCGCAGGGCGAGATCATCTCGGCCGGCTTCGAGCTGGATTATCTGGAGGCGCGCCATGCCGACACGCTGGCGGCCGTGACCTCGCTGGCCGACGGGCCGATTCGGCTGCTGGGCGCGGCGCGGCTGGGCGCGACGCGGCTGATCGACAATATCTCGGTGTGATTCGAGCGCGATGCATCGGACCGATGCACCGTCATTGCGAGCGCAGCGAAGCAATCCAGGGGCGGCAGTGCCCGATGTCCCTCTGGATTGCTTCGCTTACCCTCGCAATGACGGCGGAGTCTAAAGCAACCCCAACTCCGCCAGCTCGCGCCGCATCTGCTCCGGCATGATCCCGAGATCGCCGCTGCGGCCGGAAATGTCGCGCGGCTTGTCCTTGTCCGCGAGATAGCGCCAGCCCTGGAACGGCCGGCAGGGGCGCGGCTCCAGCGCCACCACGACCGGCTCCAGCACCAGATGACAGCGGCCGATCCCGTCGGCGTCGGTGAAGGGGCGGATCGCCAGAAGCCGCTGGCGAGCCGAGATCTGGCCCTTGATCACCCAGTAGAGCGAGCCCTCATCCATCAGCTCGTCAAGGCGCTTGGGCACCATGCGCGTCGTATGCGCCTGCTCCTGCGGCCGGCCCATCCGCACGCGCATCAGCATCTGCTCCTCGATCCACTCCTCGAGGTCGCTGATCGATTCGGCTCCGACGCAGAGCTTGAGCAGATGAAGCGGCATGGCGGCAACCTAATGCGCAGCAGGCAACCCGGCCAGCGCTTGCAGCGTTTCTCCACAGAGGCGACGATCAGGCCGAGGCCGTCGCCATCCCCGAAAAGCAGGAGCCATCAAATCATGCCACGACTTGCAGGCAAGGCCATCCTCGTCACCGGCTCCTCGGCCGGCATAGGGCTGGCCATGGCGCAACGACTGGTGACGGAAGGCGCGAAGGTGCTGGTGCACGGCCGCGACGAGGCCGAGGTCGCCGCCGTCTGCGCCAAGCTTGGCCCTTCCACCGCGCCCGCGACCGGCGATCTGGCCGAGCCCGCCACGGCGCAGACGCTGGTCGACGCCGCGGTCAAGGCGTTCGGGCGTATCGACGGGCTGGTCAACAATGCCGGCATCTATCCGCGCGGCGTCATCGGCGAGACGACGGCCGCGTTCTTCGACCATGTCTTCGCGATCAACACGCGCGCGCCTCTGCTCTGCGCGGAGGCCGCGATCAAGGCGTTCCGCCTGCAGAAATCGCCCGGCGCGATCGTCACCATCGGCTCGATCAATGCGCTCTGCGGCCAAGCGGACCTGACCGTCTATTCGATGTCGAAGGGCGCGCTCACGACGATGACGCGCAACCTCGCCGACGCGCTCGGGCCGGAGAGGATCAGGGTGAACGCCCTGAATGTCGGCTGGACTTTTACCGCCAACGAGGATGCGACGCAGCAGCGCGAAGGCCGCAAGCCCGGCTGGGAAAAGCAGGTCTCGCCGGTCTTCGCGCCGACGGGGCGGATCATGCAGCCGGACGAGATCGCGGCGCACACCGCCTTCTGGCTCTCCGACGACAGCGCGCCGGTCTCGGCGCAGGTCTACGAGGTCGAGCAATATCCGCTGATCGGCCGCAACCGGATGGCCGAGAGCTGAGACGACATGCCGGCCTATGATTTTGCGCCCGATCTGGCGCGCTGGGGGCTCCAGCCCGATGGCGAGCCGATCCACACCCATAGCAGCCATCTGCTGCCGGTCCGGCATCGCGGCGCGCCCGCCATGCTCAAGGTCTCGGTCGAGAAGGACGAGCGCGAGGGCGCGGTGCTGATGCGCTGGTGGGACGGAGAGGGCGCGGCCCGCGTCCTCGCCCATGACGGCGACGCCCTGCTGATCGAGCGCGCGACCGGCCCGCGCTCGCTCTCGGCGATGGCGCGCAACGGCGCGGATGACGAGGCGACGCGGATCCTCTGCTCAGCCGCGCTCGCCCTGCACCGCCCGCGCCCGACGCCGCTGCCCGAACTGATCCCGCTGCGGATATGGTTCGAGGCGCTCTGGCCGGTCGCGCAGACACATGGCGGCCTGCTGCGGCGCTCGGCGGAGGCGGCCGAGGCTCTGCTGTCGACACAAGCGGAGATCGTTCCGCTCCACGGCGACCTGCATCACGACAATGTCCTCGACTTCGGCGCGCGGGGCTGGCTCGCGATCGATCCCAAACGGCTGATCGGCGAGCGCGGTTTCGAGTACGCGATCCTGTTCTGCGATCCCGACCTCGCCGATCCCGAGCCGCCCGTCGCGACGCTCCCAGAGCGTTTCGAGCGGCGCTTCGAGATCGTCACCGCTGACGCCGGGCTTGAGCCGCGTCGCCAGTTGCAATGGATTTTGGCCTGGTGCGGCTTGTCGGCGGCCTGGTTCTTCGGGGATGGCGATCCGGCCGAGATCAATCTCGCGATCGCGGCGAAGGCCGCCGCGATGCTCGACGCCTGAGGGCTTGACCCTGACACCGCGTCAGCCCCGACAACCCAATGCGAGACGGACAGGAGGTCAGGCGATGCGGCGGACGGTGAAGCAGATAGCGCGGGCCTCGGGCGTGAGCGTTCGCATGCTGCACCATTACGACCAGATCGGCCTGCTGCAACCCGCCGAAATCGGGCCGAACGGCTATCGCCATTACGGCCGGGCGGAGTTGCTGCGGCTGCAGCAGATCCTGTTCTACCGCGATCTCGGCCTGCCGCTGCGGGAGATCGCTCCGATTCTGGATCAGCCCGGCTTCGACCTCGCCTCGGCCCTGCTGTCGCATCGCGAGAGGCTCGGGGACGAGATCAACCGCAACCAGCGTCTCATCCGCACGATCGACCAGACGGTCGCCTCGCTGCAGCAGGAGAAAACAATGACTGACAAGGAATTTTTCGAAGGCTTCTCGCCGGAAAAGCAAGCCCGATGGGAGGCGGAACTGGCAACGCGTTCCGGCGAGGCGGCCGCCGGGCCTCTGGCCGACGCAAAGCGACGGATCGGCGCGATGAGCCCGGATGAACGACGCGGGATGATCGTGGAGATGGAGCGCCTGCATGCGGCCCTCGCCGATCTGCTCGACCGCAGGGTTGATCCGGCCTCGGCCGAGGCGCAGGCGCTGACCGAGCAGCATCACGCCTGGGTTTGCCGTTCGTGGACGCCGGACCGAGAATCCTATGCCGGCCTCGGCCGCCTCTATGTCGAGCACCCCGACTTCCGCGCGACGTTCGACGCCGTCAGGCCCGGTCTCCATTGCTATCTGGCGCGCGCGATGGCGCGTTTCGCGGAAGACCGTCTCCAGGAAGCCCAGACCTGATCCGAGCCGGGGGCGTCGCGCTACTCCCCCAGCACGACCACCTTCGCGCCCTCGGAGACCTGCGCGCCCGGCTCGCCGGCGACCTCGGTGACCGTGCCGTCGCGCGGGGCGGTCAGGACATGCTCCATCTTCATCGCCTCGACAATGGCGAGCCGCTGGCCCTTCACCACCGACTCGTCCACCGTAACGAAGAGCGCGATCAACTTGCCGTGCATCGGGGCCTTGACGACGCCGCCCGAACCCGCCGCTGCGTCGAGATCGACGCTGAACGGGTCGAACAGCGACACGGCCGTCTGGCGGCCGCGATGCAGCGCGAGGCAAAGGCCGCGATCGGCCTGCGCCAGCGTGATCTCGTGCTCGCCCTCGCCGATCGCATGGCCCGGCAGGCTGACGCGCGCACCCTCGTCATGCCATTCGATGCGGGCGTCGACCCGTTCGCCGTCGACCAGCAGCGACAGACCGAGCGCCGGCAGCGGCAGCATCGAAAAGGCGTCGGCGACGAGCCAGGGAGAACGCGCCTCGCCATCGGAGCGCTCCGCCGCGTGCATCAGCCCGGCGAGCTGGCGCTCCTCCTCCAGATGCAACGCCGCGGCGGCGACGGCCGCGGCGTCGAGCGGCTGCGGCTCGGCCCCCAGCGCGGCGACGTTGCGCTCAATGTAGCCGGTGTCGAACGGCCCGTCGCGGAAGCCTTCGGCTTCGGCGAGCTTCTTCAGGAAGGCGAGATTGGTGCGCGGCCCGGCGACGACCGTCTCGCCCAGCGCCTGCGCCAGGCGCGCGAGCGCCTCATCGCGCGTCGGCGCATGCGCGATGATTTTGGCGATCATCGGATCGTAGAACGGCGTGACCGTATCGCCGGCCTCGACGCCGGTGTCGATGCGGATGCCCTCGGCTTCTGGAAACTGCAGTGCCCAGAGTTTGCCGGTCGAGGGCAGGAAGCCTTTTTCGGGATCCTCGGCATAAAGCCTCGCCTCGACGGCATGGCCGGTCGCGGTCACGTCTCCTTGAGAGAAGCCGAGCGGTTCGCCAGCCGCGACCCTGAGCTGGAGCTCGACCAGATCGAGCCCGGTGATCGCCTCCGTCACCGGATGCTCGACCTGGAGCCGCGTGTTCATCTCCATGAAATAGAACCGGTCGGCGCGCAGGCCCTCGCGCCCGTCGGCGATGAACTCGACCGTGCCGGCCCCGACATAGCCGACCGCTTTCGCGGCCTCCGTCGCGGCCTTGCCCATGGCGGCGCGGACCGCCTCGGTCATGCCCGGCGCCGGCGCCTCCTCGATGACCTTCTGGTGGCGGCGCTGGAGCGAGCAGTCGCGCTCGTAGAGATGCACGACATTGCCATGGCTGTCGCCAAAGACCTGGATTTCGACATGGCGGGGCGAGAGCACGTATTTCTCGACCAGCACGCGGGCGTCGCCAAAGGCGTTCTTGCCCTCGCGCTGGGCGCTGGAGAGGGCGTCGGCAAAGTCTTCTGGCCGGTCGACCTTCTTCATGCCCTTGCCGCCGCCGCCGGCGACCGCCTTGATCAGCACCGGATAGCCGATGCGCCCGGCCTCCCGGCTGAGGAAATCGACGCCCTGCTCGGCCCCGTGATAGCCCGGCACGACGGGAACGGAGGCCTTCTCAACCAGCGCCTTGGCGGCGTCCTTGAGGCCCATCGCCCGGATGGCGGAGGCCGGCGGGCCGACGAAGACGATGCCGGCCGCCTTGCAGGCATCGGCGAAATCGGCGTTCTCGGAGAGGAAGCCGTAGCCCGGATGGATGCAGGCCGCGCCGGACTCTTTCGCCACAGCAAGAATTTTGTCGGCGTCGAGATAGCTTTCGCGGGCCGGCGCGGGGCCGATCGCGTAGGCCTCGTCGGCCATCTGCACGAACAGCGCCTCGGAATCGGCCTCCGAATAGACCGCGATCGTGCGCAGCCCGAGCCGGCTGGCGGTTCTGATGACGCGGCAGGCGATCTCGCCGCGATTGGCGATCAGGATGGAGGGCAGTTTTGCGGCGATCGACATCGGCGGGCGTCCTGGCAGGGTTGCCGCCTTTATAGCGGGCTGGCTGCGTCTGTCGCGGCCTTGTTGTGCAAATCGGGCTTCGCGGCCTCGCCTGCAGGCGCGGTCCGCACTGCCCGCCAGATCGCCCATGTCGCCTGGAAGCACAGCCCCGCGACGATGACGTCGAAGACATATTCCGGCCAGCGCACCGGCAGGACGCGCGCGACCAGCCCGACCACCGCAAACCCTGCCGTGGCGATGGAATCGTTGCGGGCCGAGAGCCAGGTCGCCTTGATCACCGGATGGTTTTGGCGCCGGAAGCGGAACAGCGCCGCGACGACGCAGATTCCGACGAGCACCATGCTGACCGCCGCGAAACCGAGCGTCCAGAGCTCGATCGGGCGCGGATTGAGGATCTTGCTCCAGAGGTCGTAGAGCGTGTGCAGGCCCGCGACCGCCATCACCGCGCCGATGCCGAGCGCGGCCAGTTTTTCGACGCGTGCGTCGCGGCCGAAGACCAGCGCGGCGATGCCGTAGAGGACGACGTCGTAGACCCAGTCGACGCCGTCCTTGAAGAGCTGTTCGTTGCCGACAGACAGCGCCCAGGCGACCGTCGCGGCAGCCTGCACGAAAATGCCGAGCGCGATCGCCCAGATCGTCAGGGTGTAGGCGCGGGCGGTGGCTGCGGACGCCGATGCGACAGCCCCTCCGTCATGGTCGGGCTTGTCCCGACCATCCACGCCTTGCAACGGCTCGGACGTGTTGAAGGCTGACAAGAGGGGCACTCCGGTGCGACGCCTGACGTGTCACGGAACCCGTTCGCGTCGCAAGACGTGGATGGTCGGGACAAGCCCGACCATGACGGCAAGGGGTGGCGCGCCCGGTCGTGTGGTCGGCTTTCTTACCCCCGCCCGACGAACGGCATCTTGCTCGCCATCACGGTCAGGAACAGCACGTTGGCCTCGATCGGCAGGCTCGCCATGTGCAGCACCGAGGTCGCGACATGGTCGACGTCCATGACCTGCTCGATCGCGATCGAACCGTCGGCCTGCGGCACACCCTGCGTCATGCGCCGCGCCATCTCGGTCAGCGCATTGCCGATGTCGACCTGGCCGACGGCGATGTCGTATTTGCGTCCGTCGAGCGAGGCGGTCTTGGTCAGGCCCGAGATGGCATGCTTGGTCGCGGTGTAGGCGACCGAGTTCGGGCGCGGCGCATAGGCCGAGATCGAGCCGTTGTTGATGATGCGCCCGCCCATCGGCTCCTGGTCCTTCATCAGCCTGAAGGCCTCCTGCGTGCACAGGAACGGCCCGGTCAGATTGGTGTCGACCACGGCCTGCCACTGCGCCAGCGTCAAATCCTCGAGCATGATGCCGCCCGGCGCATTGACGCCGGCATTGTTGAACAGCACGTCGAGCCGGCCGAACGCGCCCTTCGTCCTCGCGAAGAGGTTCTGCACGGAGGCTTGGTCCGTCACATCGGTCGGAACGGCGAGAGCCTGCGCTGCCGGCGCGCCAGAGAGCGCGATCGTCTCATCCAGAGCCTCGGCGCGGCGACCGGCGAGAACCGTGCGGTAGCCGTCCTTCAGGAAGGCGAGCGCGACGGCGCGGCCGACGCCTGACCCAGCGCCGGTGATGATGGCGACCTTGTTGTGCCCGGACATGCGTCTTCCTCGTCGTTTGCTCGGCTAAACCGTTTCAGATGGCGCGCCGACCATAGCAGCGCAAACAGCCGGCGGAACAGTCTCCGACGCGCTGCCGGCCCGCTCAGAGCGGGCGGCCGATCTTCCTGGCGATGAGGCCGATGATGCCCTCGCGGAAGAGCAGCACGCAGATCACGAAGATGACGCCCTGGACAACGGTGACCCAGGCGCCGAGGCTGGCGAGATAGTTCTGCATCGAGACGATGACGAGCGCGCCGACGATCGGCCCGAAAACGGTGCCGAGCCCGCCGACCAGCGTCATCAGCACGACCTCGCCCGACATCGACCAGTGCACGTCGGTGAGCGAGGCGAGCTGGAAGACGATCGCCTTGGTCGCGCCGGCCAAACCCGCCAGCGAGGCCGAGAGCACGAAGACCGCAAGCTTGTACTGGTTGGCGCGGTAGCCGAGCGAGATCGCGCGCGGCTCGTTGTCGCGGATCGCCTTGCAGATCTGGCCGAAGGGCGAGTGGATGATGCGATACATCAGCAGCAGCCCGGCCATGAAAATCGCCGCGACGAGCCAATAGAGCGTCCTGTCGTCGGCGAGGTTGAAGACGCCGAAGAGATAGCCCCGCGGCACCGCCTGGATGCCGTCCTCGCCGCCGGTGAATTTCGGCGTCTGCAGCGAGAAGAAGAACACCATCTGCGCCAGCGCCAATGTGATCATGGCGAAGTAGATGCCCTGCCGGCGGATCGCCAGCGCGCCGAAGACGAGGCCGAGCACGGCCGCAACCAGAACGCCGGAAACGATCGCAACCTCCGGATTGAAGCCCCAGACCTTGGCGGCATAGGCCGAGACATAGCTGGCCATGCCGAAATAGGCGGCGTGGCCGAAGGAGAGCAGGCCGCCATAGCCGAGCAGCAGGTTGAAGGCGAGCGCGAACAGCGCAAAGCACAGCACCTTCATGACGAAGACGGGATAGAGCACGAAGGGCGCGATCACGAGCAGCACGGCGAGGCCGATCATCACGCCCATATGCAGGCGCTGCGTGCCGCGGCTGGCCTGCGCCAGAGCCAAGTCGCCGGCGCCGGCATCGACGGAAACAACGTTCGCCATGGTCAATTCCTCGAAAGTCGGGTCGGGCGCGCCATCACGCGGCCCGCCCGAACAGGCCGGCCGGCTTCACCAGCAGCACCAGCACCATGATGATGAAGATCACCGTCGCCGAGGCTTCGGGGTAGAACACCTTGGTCAGGCCCTCGATCAGCCCGAGGCCGAAGCCGGTAATGATCGAGCCCAGGATCGAACCCATGCCGCCGATGACGACGACGGCGAAGACGACGATGATCAGGTCGGCGCCCATGTTGGGGTTGACCGAATAGATCGGCGCGGCGAGTACGCCGGCGAAGGCTGCGAGCGCGACGCCGAAGCCATAGGTCAGCGTGATCAGCAGCGGCACGTTGATGCCGAAGGCCTGGGTCAGGGTCGGGTTCTCGGTCGCGGCCCGCAGATAGGCCCCGAGCCGCGTCTTCTCGATCATGAACCAGGTCGCGAGGCAGACGACGAGCGAGGCGACGACGACCCAGCCGCGATAGTTCGGCATGAACATGAAGCCGAGATTCTGGCCGCCGCGCAGCTCGGCCGGGATCTGGTAGGCCAGCCCCGAGGAGCCGTAATAGTTGCGGAACAGGCCCTGGATGATCAGCGCCAGGCCGAAGGTCAGCAGCAGCCCGTAGAGATGGTCGAAATTCGCCAGTCTCGCGAGCAGCACCCGTTCGAGCACGATGCCGAAGGCGCCCACCACGATCGGCGCGAGCAGCAGCGCCGCCCAGTAGTTGATCCCGAGATAGTTCAGGCACATCCACGCCACGAAGGCGCCCATCATGTACTGCGCGCCATGGGCGAAGTTGATGATGTTGAGCAGCCCGAAGATCACCGCCAGCCCGAGGCTGAGGATGGCGTAGAACGAGCCGTTGATCAGGCCCAGCAGGACCTGGCCGAACAGCGCCTGTGGCGGAATTCCGAGAAGCTCGAACATGCGGGGCTCAGATCGTTCTGGTGTCGGCGGATGTTGGGCAGGCCGTCATGGCCGGGCTTGTCCCGACCATCTCCGACACCAGACTTCTCTGGTCATGAGAGTCTCGGGACAGGCCCGAGAATGACGCGGTAGACCGCCATCCCGGAGCAGTTCCGGGATGGCGGCGCGGTCGGTCGTCAGCTGCTCACTTCTTGACGAGCGGGCATTCGCTCTCGGAGAGCGGGCGGAAGGCCTGCTCGGCCGGGATCACGGCGATCTGCTTGTAGTAGTCCCACTTGGCCTTGGACTCGGCCGGCTTCTTGACCTCGTAGAGATACATCGGGTGCATCTTGCGGCCGTCGGCGCGGATCGTGCCCTTGCCGAAGAGCGTGTCGTCGGTGCCCGTCTCCTTCATCTTGGCCATGACGGCGGTCGGGTCCTTCGACTTCAGCGCGTCGACCGCCTTGAGGTAGTGCAGCACCGCGCCGTAGACGCCGGCCTGAACCATCGAGGGCATCGAGCCGTTATGGGCCTTGGCGAAGCGCGCCGACCAGGCGCGGGTGCCCTCGTCGCGATCCCAGTAGAACGATTCCGTCAACACCAGGCCCTGGGCCGTCTGTAGGCCGAGCGCGTGCACGTCGTTGACGAAGACGAGCAGGCCGGCGAGCTTCTGGCCGCCTTGGGTGATGCCGAACTCGCCGGCCTGCTTGATCGAGTTGATGGTGTCGCCGCCGGCGTTCGCCAGCCCGATGACCTTGGCCTTGGAGGCCTGCGCCTGCAGCAGGAAGGACGAGAAGTCCGTGCCCGGGAACGGCGTGCGCACGACGCCGAGGACCTTGCCGCCGTTCTTGGTGACGACGGCTGAGGTGTCGCGCTCGAGCGCATGGCCGAAAGCGTAATCGGCGGTGAGGAAGTACCAGCTATCGCCGCCAGCCTTCACCATGGCGCCGCCCGTTCCGTTGGCGAGCGCATAGGTGTCGTAGGTCCAGTGCACGGTGTTGGGCGAGCAGGCCTTGTTGGTGAGGTCCGAGGTCGCCGCGCCGGAATTCAGGAAGATCTTGTTCTTGTCCTTGGTGATCTGCTGGATCGCCAGCGCGACCGAGGAGGTCGGCACGTCGGTGATCACGTCGACGCCGTCGGTGTCATACCACTGCCGGGCGATGTTGGAGCCGACATCGGGCTTGTTCTGGTGGTCGGCCGAGACGATCTCGACCTTGACGTTGGCGAGCTTGGCGTCCTCGACGGCGAGGCGCGCGGCCACGGCCGAGCCCTCGCCGGTCAGATCGGCGTAGAGGCCGGAGCGGTCGTTCATGACGCCGATCTTGACGGTGATCTGCTGGGCGACGGCGGGGGCGGCGAAGAGGGCCGCGAGGGCCGTCGTCGCAAGCAAAGTCTTGAGTTTCATGGTGTCTTCTCCCTTGGAATGCTGTCGTTCTTGGAATGATGTCGTTTTCGACATGGTTTCTTGTCGTTGCGTCGGCGCCCCTCAGACGCCGAGATAGCCGTGCAGCTTGTCGATATTGGCGTCCAGTTCGGCATTGGGGATCATGTCGATGACCCGGCCCTGTTCGACGACATAGTGACGGTCGGCGACGGTCGATGCAAAACGGAAATTCTGCTCGACCAGGATGATGGTGAAGCCCTCGCTCTTCAGCCGCGCGATGGTGGCGCCGATCTGCTCGATGATCACCGGCGCAAGACCTTCCGTCGGCTCGTCGAGCAGCAGCATGCGCGCGCCAGTGCGCAGGATGCGCCCGATCGCCAGCATCTGCTGCTCGCCGCCCGAGAGCTTGGTGCCCTGGCTGGACAGCCGCTCCTTGAGATTGGGAAACAGCTCGAAGATCTGGTCCAGCGTCATGCCGCCCGGCTTGACCTGCGGCGGCAGCAGCAGGTTCTCCTCGACGCTGAGCGTCGCATAGATGCCGCGCTCTTCCGGCACGTAGCCGAGGCCGAGCTTGGCGATCGACCGCGACGGCATCGCGATGGTCTCGACGCCGTCGAGCGTGATCGAGCCCTCGCGCCTGGCCATGATGCCGATGATCGATTTCAGCGTCGTCGTCTTGCCGGCGCCGTTGCGGCCGAGCAGCGTCACCACCTCGCCCTCGGCGACATCGAAATCGATGCCGTGCAGGACATGGCTCTCGCCATACCAGGCTTCCAGCCCCTTGACGGAGAGAAGCGGCTTGGTCGCGGTGTCAGGGCGGGCCTTCGTCGCCTCAGTGAGCATGGGCGCCTCCCGAGCCGATATAGGCCTCGATCACACGCGCATCCTTGGAGACGGCGGCGTAGTCGCCCTCCGCCAGCACCTGCCCGCGCGCCAGCACCGTGATGCGGTCCGACAGCGAGGCGACGACGGACAGATTGTGCTCGACCATCAGGATGGTGCGGTTCTTCGAGACCTTGCGGATCAGCGCCTCGATGCGCTCGACATCCTCGCGACCCATGCCGGCCATCGGCTCGTCGAGCAGCATCATCTCCGGGTCGAGCGCCAGCGTCGTCGCGATCTCGAGCGCGCGCTTGCGGCCATAGGACAATTCGCCCGCCGGCAGCTCCGCATAGGCGCTGAGGCCGACCGATTCGATCAGCCGCATCGCCTCGTCTTCCAGTGGCTTCAGAACCTCTTCCGAGCGCCAGAAATCGAATGAGTCGCCGCGCTTGCGCTGCAGCGCGACGCGGACGTTCGAGAGCACGCTGAGCTTGGGGAAGACCGCGGAAATCTGGAATGAGCGCACCAGCCCGAGCCGGGCGATCTCCGCCGGCTGATGGCGGGTGATGTCGTTGCCCTTGAAGACGATCGAGCCCTTGCTGGGAGCAAGGAATTTGGTGAGCAGGTTGAAGCAGGTCGTCTTGCCGGCGCCGTTGGGGCCGATCAACGCATGTATCGTTCCGCGTTTGACCTGCAGATCGACACTGTTGACCGCGGTGAAACCACCGAAATCCTTGGTCAGACCTGTCGTCGACAAGATGATGTCGTCAGCCATTGCGGCCGCCACAATATATCATGTTATGTCATTCTTCTTTTTCGTTTCCCCGTGCGGGATGCTGCACTGCCCATCCTGCGCGAGTCAACCATGCCGAGGGTGCATATCGCGCTGTTTTGTATGGGCGTTTCGTCGCGAGCCGGCTTTTGGCGCGGAATTGCCCCTTTTCGCGCCGGCAGCGACATACCGTTCAGTAGGATTTTGCTTGGCCCAGCACCTTTTCGGCGATGAAAGAGAGGATCAACTGCTCGCTGACCGGCGCGATGCGGGTGACCAGCACCTCGCGCAACAGGCGTTCGACCTGGTATTCCTTGGCATAACCCATGCCGCCATGGGTCAGCACCGCCTGGAGACAGGCCTCATAGCCGGCGCGCGCGCCCAGGAACTTCGCGCCATTGGCCTCGGCGCCGCAGGGTTTTCCGGCGTCGTAGAGCGCGGCCGCCTTCATCGTCATCAGCCACGCCGCCTCCAGCGCCAGCCAGCGCTCGGCGAGCGGATGCTGGATGCCCTGATTCTGTCCGATCGGCCGGCCGAAGACGTTGCGTTCGCGGGCGTAGCGCGACGCCCGGCCGAGCGCGTCCTGCCCGATCGCGATGGCCTCCACCGCCACGAGGATGCGCTCGGGATTGAGACTGTCGAGCATGTAGGAGAAGCCCCTGCCCTCCTCGCCGATGCGGTCCTCCTCGGGCACGAAGACGTCATCGATGAAGACCATGTTGGAATCGACGGCGGCGCGGCCGTGCTTTTCGATGCTCTTGACCTCGAACGTGCTGCGGTCGAGATCGGTGTAGAACACCGTGATGCCGTCGACGGGCCGCTTGACGTCCTTCCTGGCAGTCGTCCGGGTCAGCAGCAGGATCTTGCTGGCCACCTGCGCGGTCGAGGTCCAGATCTTGCGGCCCGAGACGCGGTAGCCGCCTTCGACCTTCCTGGCGAAGGTGGTGATGTTGGTGGTGTCGAGGCCGGCATTGGGCTCGGTGACGCCGAAGCAGACCTGATCCTCGCCCGAGACCAGACGCGGCAGCCAACGCGCCTTTTGCTCCTGCGTGCCATGCACGACGATCGGATGCGGGCCGAACATGTTGATATGGATCGAGGAGGCGGCCGCCATCGCGCCGCCGCAACCGGCGACCGTGTGCATCACCAGCGCAGCATCGGTGACGCCGAGGCCCGCGCCGCCATATTCCTCCGGCATGGTCACGCCGAGCCAGCCATCAGCGGCCATCGCCTGATGGAATTCGCGCGGGAAGCGGGCGTGGCGCTCGCAATCGACCCAATACTCGTCGCCGAAGCGTTTGCACACGGCGGCGACGCCGTCGCGCAGGGCCCGCTGGTCGTCGTTGAGCTCGATCATGGCGATCGTCCTCCTCCAAATGCCGGCAAGGCGTAGCCACCGACGGCCCAATCGTCAAATGGTTTGACCATTTATAAGGGCGTGCTACCGTTTCCGCAAAGAAGCAGGTTCCGCAAGGTTCGGCGCGCCGCCTTCCGCGCCAGTCCGGGCGTCAGGAAACCACCACTCAACGGGAGCGAACCATGACAATTGCGGCCACTCCATCCGACGCCTGTCTGCGACTCCGTCGTCTCGCCCGGAGCGTTCCGGCGGCAGCGCTGCTCGCCCTTGTGACGGCCCTGCCCGGCCAGGCGCAGGAGCCTTTCAAAATCGGCGCGCTCAGCGACATGTCCGGCTTCGTCGTCGACCTGTCGGGGCCCGGCACCGTCACCGCGATGAAGCTCGCCATCGAGGATTTCGGCGGCAAGGTGCTGAACCGGCCGATCCAGCTTCTGGAGGGCGACCACCTCAACAAGCCCGATGTCGGCATCGCGCTGGCGCGCAAATGGTATGACGAGGGCGTCAGCGCGATCTTCGACGTCGGCATCACCACGGTGGCGCTCGGCGTGCAGCAGCTCACCAAGGACAAGAACAAGCTGGCGATCTATGTCAGCTCCGCCTCGAGCGACCTGACCGGCAAGTTCTGCAGCCCCTACGGCATCCACTGGACCTACAACAACTACGCCCAGGCGCTGGGCGTGACGAAGTTCTACAACGACGCCGGCGAGAAGAACTGGTATTTCATGACGGTGGACTACGCCTATGGCCACAACGTCCAGCGCGACACCACAGGCATGATCGAGGCCGCCGGCGGCAAGGTCGTCGGCTCGACGCGCCACCCCTTCGACGCCAAGGACTATTCTTCGGACCTGCTCAAGGCCCAGACCTCGGGCGCCAGCGTGATCGCGCTCGCCACCACGACCTCGCATGTCGCGACCATCATCAAGCAGGCAGACGAATTCGGCGTCCGGCCGAAGCAGAAGCTCGCGGGCCTCAGCCTGACGCTGCACGACGTCAAGGGGCTCGGCCTGCCGACCGCCAAGGGCCTGCTCGTCACCGCGCCCTATTACTGGGACCAGAACGACGAGACGCGCGCCTTCGCCAAGCGCTATTTCGAGGGTTTCAAGCGCATGCCCAACATGATCCAGGCCAGCGCCTATGGCGCGGTGACGCATTACCTCAAGGCGGTTCAGGCGGTCGGCGCGGACGACACGGCCAAGGTCGCGGCGAAGATGAAGGAGACGCCGATCAACGACTTCATGACGAAAAACGGGAAAATCCGCGAGGACGGCCGCGTCATCCGCGACATGTATGTCTTCCGGGTTAAGACGCCCGAACAGTCCAAGGGCGAATGGGACCTCTACGAGCAGCTCTCGACCATCCCCGGCGAGGAGGCGTTCCAGAAGGCCGATCCCGCGGCCTGCCCGCTGGTGAAGGGCTGAGGCGGCCGGCGATTGGTCGACGGCGACGGCTGTGGTTCATTGGCCGCCGCCTGATCCCCATGAAGCGCCGAGGACCGCCGCCATGACCAATCGCCAGTGGCGTCTCGCCTCGCATCCGCGCGGCGTGCCCGACCTCGACACCTGGATCCTGCACGAGGCGGCGATGCCGGAGCCCGGTCCGGGGCAGATCCTGATCCGGACGCGATGGCTCTCGCTCGACCCCTATATGCGCGGGCGCATCAGCCCCTCGGCGAACTACGCCAAGGGCGTCTCCGTCGGCGAGGTGATGCAGGGCGGCGGCGTCGGCGAGGTCGTGGCCTCGAACCATCCCGACTGGAAGCCGGGCGACATTGCCGAGGCCATGGGCGTCGGCTGGCAGGAATATGCCGTGCTGACGCCCGATCTGCCGGGTTCCGCCAAGGTCAACAAGCTCGACCCGAGCCTTGCCCCGCCGCAGGCGAGCCTGGCCTGGCTCGGCATGCCGGGGCTCACCGCCTATGTCGGCACGCTGGAGATCGGCCGGCCGAAACCCGGCGACACGCTGGTGGTCTCGGCGGCGTCGGGCGCCGTCGGCCAGATCGTCGGACAGATTGGCAAGCTCTGCGGGGCGCGCGTCATCGGCATCGCCGGCTCCGACGAGAAGCTGGACTGGTGCCGCTCGGTCGGCTTCGACGAGACGATCAACTACAAGTCGACTGAAGACATGACGGGCGCGATCGCCAAGCTCGCCCCAAACGGCGTCAACGTCTTCTTCGACAACACCGGCGGGCCGATCCACGACGCCGTGCTGCGCAATCTCGCGGTCGCGGCCCGCGTCGTGATCTGCGGGCGCATCGCGCTGGCGAACGACTTCGAGCAGGAGGATATCGGGCTGCGCGCCTCGTCGCGGCTGATCGTGACGCGCGCGATTATCCAAGGCCTCGTCGTCTTCGACTGGTGGCACAGGCGTGAGGAGGCGGTCGCGCGCCTCGCCGGCTGGCATCGCGAAGGCAAGCTCACGACGAAGGAGGACGTGCTCGACGGCTTCGAGCGCGTGCCGGAAGCCTTTCTGCGGATGATGTCGGGCCGCAATTTCGGCAAGCAGCTCGTGCGCCTCGCCTCGTGAGCGCGCCGTCGGGAGCCCCGCTGGCGGGCGTGCGCGTCCTCGATCTCACCGCCATCGTGATGGGTCCGCTGGCGACGCAGTTGCTCGCCGATCACGGTGGCGACGTGATCAAAATCGAGCTGCCCGAAGGCGACGTGCTGCGCCAGGTCGGCGCGCCGCCGGGCTCCGATCGCGGGCCGCTCTTCATCCACCTCAACCGCAACAAGCGCAGCGTCGTGCTCGACCTGAAGACGCCGGCCGGGCGCGAGGCGCTGCTGCGGCTGGCGGCCGGGGCCGACCTTTTGGTGCATTCGATGCGGCCACAGGCGATGGCGCGGCTCGGGCTTGGCTATGACGCCTTCGCGGCGGCCAATCCGCGGCTGATCTACGCCGGGCTGTTCGGATTCAGCCAACGCGGACCTTATGCCGAGCTCGGCGCTTTCGACGACCTGATCCAGGCGATCTCGGGACTGGCCGACCTGATGGGCCGCACCATCGACGGCCGGCCGCGCTACGTCCCGGCCAATCTCGCCGACCGCACCGTCGGGCTCTACGCCTTCGGGCTGATCAACGCGGCGCTGTTCCGGCGCGAGCGCACCGGCCGGGGCTGCGAACTCGGCGTGCCGATGTTCGAGACGCTGGCGAGCCTGCTCTTCGGCGACCATCTCTACGGCGAGACGTTTCAGCCGCCGCGCGGGCCGCTCGGCTATCCGCGCCTGATGGTCCGCGACCGCGGCCCCTATCCGACGCAGGACGGCCATCTCTGCTGCATGATCTACACGGACGCGCAGTGGCGTAGCTTCCTGAAGGCGATCGGGCGCGATCCCGATTTGGCGAGCGATCCGCGCCTTGCCGATATGAGCGCCCGGCTCAGGCACAGCGAAGAGCTCTTCGCCATGATCAGCGCGGTCACGCGCGAGAAGCCGACAGCCGACTGGCTGGCGACACTGTCGACCGCCGGTCTGAGCGCCGTTGCGATGCGCTCGCTGGAGGAGCTGCGCGACGACCCGCATCTCGCCGCCACCGGCTTCTTCGAGGCGATGACGACGCCCGAGGGCGAGAGTCTGCGCGTCGTCAGCCCGATCGGCGACTGGAGCGACTGGAAAGCCGGCCGGTCGCGCCCGCCGCCGCGTCTGGGCGAGCATACCGAGGAGGTGCTGGCCGGCGGTTGATCAGCCCTCGCCCGCCGCGACGATGCTCCGCGCCAGCTTGAGATGGGGGATGTCGTACATCTTGCCGTCGATGCCGATCGTCCCGATGCCGGGATCGGCGTCGAAGGCGGCGACGATGCGCCTGGCCTGCGCCAGATCCTCGGCGGAGGGCGAAAAGCAGCGGTTGATCGTCTCGACCTGATCGGGATGGATCGCGATGCGGCCGGTGAAACCGTCGCGCTGCGAGGCGCGGCAGCTCTCCTCCAGCCCGGCCGGGTCGCGGAAATCGGCATAGAGCGTGTCGATGCGGGCGACCTCGGCTGCAGCGGCCGCGAACAGGCAAAGCGAGCGCACGACGCGGTAAGGCTGCGTCCAGTCGCCGTCGGGCTGCTTGTTGACGCTGGAGCCGACGACGGCGCCGAGGTCTTCCGCGCCCCAGGTCAGGCCGGCGAGCCGCTCATGGGCCGGGGCATAGCTACCGAGATTGAACATCGCGGTCGCTGTCTCGGTCGCGACCACGACGATCCTGACCGTGCCGCGCACCATGCCGCTGCGGGTCTCCAGCGCATCGAGATAATGGCCGATGCGGACGATGTCGGCCGCGCCATTGGCTTTTGGCACCATAATGCCGTCGAGGCCAGGCGCGACCACGCCCGAGAGATCGTCCAGCGTCAGGCCGGTGTCGAACGGGTTGATCCGAACCCAGAAGCTCCAGGGCCGCGCCCCGCCGGCGGCGAGCATCTCGCCGACCATGCCGCGCGCCTGCGCCTTGTTCTGCGGCGCGACCGAATCCTCCAGATCGAGGATCAGCGCGTCGGCGCCGCTTGCCTGCGCCTTGACGAATTTCCGCTCGCTGTCGGCGGGCACGAACAGCATCGAACGCAGCTTCATCGGATGGTTCTCCTCCAGCGGCCTGCTCCGGTCAGGCCAGCGTTATCGCGCCCGGGACGCAATCGTCAAATGGTTTGACCATTCTGGATTTTGCGCTAGCCTCCCGGCCAACAGCCGCGCGCAGGCCCTGCTCTTCAGGCGGCGTCGGCGAGAACAAGACGCGTCCGGGAGGGATGATCGATGACACGCAATCTTGCGACAGGCCTGCTTTTAGCCGCCACGATGACTCTCGGCGCGCCGCAGGCCAGCGCCCAGAGCGAGACCTTTCCGCAGCGCCCGATCACGATCGTCGTGCCCTTCCCGGCCGGCAGCGCCACCGACGCGGTGGCGCGAAAAGTCGGCGAAGGCTGGCAAAAGCTGCTCGGCCAGAGCGTCGTGATCGAGAACAAGGCCGGCGCGGACGGCATCATCGCCGCGCGCCAGGTCGCCGGCGCGACGCCCGACGGCTACACCCTGCTGATCACCACCAACACTACCCATTCGGCCAATCCCAACATCTACCGCCAGCTCCCCTACGACGCGAAGAAGGACTTTTCCGCCGTTGGCGGGATCATCCGGATTCCGTTCTTCCTGGCGACGCGGGTCGATTTTCCGGCCGAGGACTTCGCCGGCTTCGTCAAAGCCGCGAAAGCGGCGAGCCCGCCGATCTCCTATGGCAGCGGCTCGACCGGCAGCCGGGCGTCGGGCGAATTGCTGAAATCGCGCATGGGCTTTGACATGGTGCATGTGCCTTATCGCGGCTCGCCACAGGCCCTGACCGACCTGATCGGCGGGCGCATCGACGTGTTCTTCCCCGATCCGGCGAGCGCGCTCGGGATGCTGCAGGAGAAGAAGTTCAAGGCGCTCGGCGTCACCGGACCCAAGCGCATCCCGACTCTGCCGGACATCCCGACGCTGATGGAACTCGGCGTGCCCAATTTCAACATCGTCGCCTGGGTCGGGGCGCTGGCGCCCGCCGGCACGCCCGCGCCGGTGGTGACCCGGCTGAACACCGCGCTGAATACATGGCTGCGCGACCCCGAGATGGTGGCCTTCGTCGAGCGCATCGGCTCGGAAATGCTGCCGACGACGCCGCAGGAACTCGCGACCTATATCGATGAGGACACGGTGCGCTGGGCCGAACTGGTCGAGATCGCCAAGATCGAGAAGAAATGATCCGCGTCGCGCGCTCGCTGCGCGCCCCGCCAAAGATGCCGGCAGCGCCTCAGGGCGCGGGAGAACGATTTTGACCAAGCCTTTGAAGGGCGTGAGGGTTCTCGACCTCACGAAAGTGCTCGCCGGCCCGCTCTGCGCGCAATATCTCGGCGAAATGGGGGCCGACATCGTCAAGGTCGAGGCGGTCGGGACCGGCGACGAAACGCGCGGCTGGCCGCCCTTCCGCGCGCCGGGGCTGGGCGCGGTCTTCCTCAGCACCAACCGCAACAAGCGCAGCGTCGCGGTCGACCTCAAGACGCAGGCCGGCCGCGAGATCGTGCATCGGCTGACGGCGACGGCCGATATCGCCATCGAGAGTTTCGGCACCGGCGTGGTCGAGCGGCTCGGCGTCGACGCAGCGACTTTGCGCGCAATCAATCCCCGGCTGATCTATTGCAGCATCTCGGGTTTCGGCCGCAGCGGCCCGATGAAGGACGCGACCGGCTACGACGTGATCCTGCAGGCCTTTTGCGGCGTGATGGCGCTGACCGGCGACGAGAGCGGCGGCCATATCCGCAGCCCGATCTCGCCGATCGACCAGATGACCGGGACGCATGCGCTGAGCGGCATCCTCGCCTTGCTCTACCAGCGCCAGATCACCGGCGAGGGCGGCACGGTCAACGTCTCGCTCTTCGACACCGCCATGGGCCTGATGGGCTACAACCTGCAGAGCTTCTGGGAAAAGGGCGTGCAGCCGCCCAAATGCGGCTCCAGCCATGAATCGCTGTGTCCCTACCAGGCGTTCGAGGCCAGCGACGGGCCGATCATGCTCGGCGTCGCCAACGACAATCTCTGGCGGAAATTCTGCGCCATCACGGGCTTGAGCGACATCGTCGACGATCCCGATTTCCGCAGCAACGCCGACCGCGTCCGCAACCGCGCCCGCACGCTGGCGCGGGTCCAGACGGCGCTGGCGCTAAACACCGTCGCGCACTGGCACGAGACCCTGTCGCGCGCCGGCATTCCGTGCTCGCCGATCAACTCGCTGGCGCAGCTCGCCGACCATCCCCACACCAGAGCCAGCGGCATGGTGATGGACTACGAGCATCCGATGGCGGGAGCGCTGAAGGGCGTCGGCCAGCCGGTGCGCTTCAACGGCGAGCCGGCGCGGCCCGGCCTGCCGCCGCCGGTGCTGGGTGAGCACACCGACGACGTGCTCGGAGAGCTCGGCTATTCGGCAGGCGAGATCGCAGCGCTGCGGGACGCGAAGACTGTGTCCTGAGCCGCCCTCACTCGATCGAGACGCCCGCCGACTTCGCGACCTCCGTATACTTCGCGGTCTCATCCGCCACGAACTTCGTCGTCGCGGCCGGCGACAGGTGCTCCCCCGTCTCGGCCCCGAGTTCCGAATAGCGCTTGCGGACGCCGCCGCTGCGCGTGACCTCGCCGATCGCCTTGTTGAGCGCGTCGACGATCGGCTGCGGCGTGCCGCGCGGGACCATCACAACGTTCCAGGTATAGGCCTCGTAGCCCGGCAGCCCCGCCTCATCCATGGTCGGCACGGTCGGCATCAGCTCGGAGCGCTTTTTGGTCGTCACCGCGATGCCCTTGAGCTGGCCGGCGGCGACGAGGCTGGCCGCCGTCGAGACCTGGTCGAAGACGAGCGCGATCCGGCCGCCGATCAGGTCCGTCATCGCCGGCGCCGCGCCGCGATACGGTACATGCACGATCTCGACGCCGGCCATCGAACGGAACAGCTCGGCCGCCATGTGCAGCGTCGTGCCATTGCCCGACGAGCCGTAATTATAGGTCTTCGGGTTAGCCTTGAAGAGCGCGATCAGCTCCTTGAGGTTCGTCGCGGGGACGGAGGGGTGCGCGACCAGCACCAGCGGCGCGCTGCCGGCCATCGCGACGGCCACGAGATCGCCCGGCGCATAGGGCAGCTTCTTGTAGACGGCCGGATTGATGGCGGCCGCGACCGAGGTGTAGAGCAGCGTGTAGCCGTCGGGCGCAGCCTTCGCGACCGCGTCGGTGCCGACGAGCGAGCCCGCCCCGCCCCGGTTCTCGACGACGACCTGCCCCTTGAGCTGTTCGGCCAGCCCCGCCGCGACGATCCGGGCCAGCACATCCGTGCCGCCTCCGGCCGCGAAGGGCACGATCATGCGGATCGGCTGCTGCGGATAGGTTTGCGCGGCGGCAGCCCCGGCATGGAGCAGAGCGGCCGCGAGCGTCGCGGCCAGGATTCTCAACATGACATCCTCCCCTTTTTGTCTCGACACCTCTGGTGGGCGTCTCTAAAAAGGTAGGACCATTATATATTTCCGTCAAACAGCCACCGGTTGTTGTTTCGGCGAGCGGAGACCCTGGATGACCGTCGACGTGCACAGGACCGGAGCGATCGCCCGCGTCGTCCTGAACCGCCCCGAGCGGCTGAACGCGCTCAATCCCGAGATGCGCGAGAAGCTCGCCGTCGCCTTCGAGACGCTCGGTCGCGACGACGAGGTCCGCGCCGTGATCCTGGGAGCCGAGGGCAGCGCCTTCTGCGCCAGCGGCGACGTCAGCCGGATGGGCGATTTCACACCGCAGAGCGGCAGAACGCTGCTGACGCTCGCACATCGCATGGTGATCGCGGTCGCCAATATCGAGAAGCCGGTGGTGGCGGCGGTGCGTGGCCCGGTCGCCGGCATCGGCTGGAGCCTGGCGCTGGCCTGCGACATGATCGTCGCCTCGGAGACCGCGAAATTCAGCCAGGTCTTCCGCAATGTCGGCGTCGTGCCCGATGGCGGGGCGATCTATTTCCTGAGCCAGATGCTCGGCACGCTGCGGGCCAAGGAGCTGGTCTATTCGGCGCGCCGGGTCGGTGCGGAGGAGGCGCATGCGCTCGGGCTCGTCAACCGCGTCGTCGCCGACGCCGAGCTGGAGGCGCAGGCGCTCGCTCTGGCCGAAAACCTAGCCGCCGGCCCAAGCTTCGCCTTCGGCACCGCCAAGAAGATGTTCAAGCTGATGAACCAGCCGAGCCTGGAGAGCTATCTCGACGCCGAGAGCTGGGCCCAGGGGCTGACGCTGATGACCGACGACCACAAGGAGGGCGTCGCCGCCTTCCTGGAGAAGCGGCCGCCCTCGTTCCAGGGCCGCTGAGACCGCCAACTTATCGCAGACACCGGAAACGCCATGCCGATCGACCTCGCCATCGACGACGCCGTCGCCATCATCACCATCAACCGGCCCGAGCGCCGCAACGCCATGGACGCCGAGCATTACAAGGCGCTGTCGGAGGCATGGATCGAGGTTCGCGACAATCCGGCGATCCGGGCTGCGATCGTCACCGGCGCGGGCGACAAGGCTTTCACGGCCGGGGCCGACATCAAGAGCTTCACCTCCGACGCGCCGCCGCTGGCCGCGCTGATGCTGACGCAGGCGGGTCAACTGCTCAATCGCGGGCTGGAAATCTGGAAGCCGGTGATCGCGGCGGTGAACGGGGCGTGCCTCGGCGGCGGCACCACGCTCTTGCTGGCGACCGATATCCGCATCACCGCACGGCACGCCACCTTCTCGGTCTCGGAGGTCAAGCGCGGCCTGTTCCCGGCCAATGGCGGCACGCAGCGCCTGATCCAGCAATTGCCGCACGCGATCGCGATGAAGCTGCTGCTGACCGGCGATGCGATCGACGCCGCCACCGCCGAGCGCTGGGGGCTGGTCAACGAGGTGGTCGAGGCCGAGGACCTGCTGCCGACCGCGCTCGCCTATGCCAGGCGCATCAGCGAGAACGCGCCGCTCGCCGTACAGGCCGCCAAGGAGCTGGCGCTGCGCAGCCGCGACGTCGATCTCGCCACGGGCCTGCGGCTCGAACAGATGATGCTGCGCCTGCTCCAGACCAGCGCCGACGTTCGCGAGGGTTCGGCCGCCTTCAGCGAAAAGCGCCCGCCCCGCTTCACCGGGAGCTGACGTTCGAGACGCGGCTGTCCGCGCTCCTCCAGCTTGCCGGGCTCCTGGCGTCGGCTATCATACCGGCAGGCTGTCTGGAGACGATCCATGCCCAAAATGTCCGTCATGGGCATGCTCGCCGCCGGCGTCTGCCTCGCGTCGACTCCCGCAGCCGCCGATACCTGCCAGGACCTCTGGTACTCCCGCAACGAGGTCTACAAGACGCTGGGCTACTGCTTCAAGACCACGCGCGCCATCCGCGCCTTCGGCAATGCCGGCTGCCTTTACGACGACATCGAGGACGTTCCGCTCAACCGGGCGCAGCGGCGCATGGTCGCCGATCTCCAGCGCGAGGAGCGGGCGCTGGGCTGCCCGCGCTGACGCGACGCAGCCGGTTTGCTGTGGAAGGCCCGCACGGCTGCGCGCCGCTCCCGCCCCCGCATGCTAGAGACGCCGGTCCCCAACGCTGAGACGACGAGGCGGCGCGACTCTTTCATGACCACGGCGATCGACATGGGCGCGACCGGCAGCGGCGAACCCGCCTGGCTCGACCTCGCCGAGCTCTTGGCGACGCGGCTTCTGGTGCAGGGCAATTCCGGCTCCGGCAAGTCGCATCTTCTGCGCCGTCTGCTCGAACAGAGCGCGCCTTTGGTGCAGCAGGCGGTGATCGACCCCGAAGGCGATTTCGTCTCGCTGGCGGCGCAGTTCGGCCATGTCGTGGTCGATGCGGAATGCGGCGAGGCCGAGCTCCAACGCGTCGCGCTGCGCGTGCGCCAGCACCGCGTCTCGGTGGTGCTGAATCTGGAGAGCCTCGACGCCGACGAGCAGTTGCGCGCCACGGCGGCGTTTCTCGGCGGGCTGTTCGACGTCGAGCGCAGCCTGTGGTTTCCGATGCTGGTGGTGGTCGACGAAGCGCAGCTCTTCGCGCCCGTGATGGCGGGCGAGGCGTCGGATGAGGCGCGCCGGCTGTCGCTCGGCGCGATGACCAACCTGATGTGCCGGGGCCGCAAGCGCGGGCTCGCCGGCGTGATCGCGACGCAGCGGCTGGCGAAACTCGCCAAGAACGTCGCGGCCGAGGCCTCGAACTTTCTGATGGGCCGGACCTTCCTCGACATCGACATGGCCCGCGCCGCTGATCTGCTCGGCATGGAGCGCAAGCAGGCCGAGATGTTCCGCGATCTCGAACGCGGCCAGTTCGTCGCGCTCGGCCCGGCGCTCTCGAAGCGGCCTTTGCCCTTGCGCATCGGGCCAGCGACCTCTGTTGATCGCGGCGGCGCGCCGAGCCTGATGCCCATGCCCGAACAGGGACAGGAGGAGGCCGGCAAGCTGATCTTCACCGCAGGCGCCGACGAGCCCGCGCCCTCCCTTCGCGCACTGCGCCCCGTGCCCCGGCCACGCCCCCCGGCGAACGATGTCCTGCGCCAGATCGAGAGCTGGCGGCCGACGCCTGCCGCGGAGCCCGAGCCGGAACCCGAGATCGACCCGGCCGAGCGCGAGGCGATCATGGCCGAGATCCTGTGCGAACTGATGGCCGACCCGGAGGCGCGCTCGCGCCAGGTCGCGGTGCTTTATCAGGATTTCACCGTGCGCTGCCGGATGCGCAGGCTCGGCCGCACCCATCTGAGCCTCGACGACTTCCGACGGCGACTGGCGGTGGCGCGAGCTGGCGCGAGCGACGAGATGGCTGGCTCGGAGGCGTGGCGGCAGGCGATCGAGGCGTCCGCCGCCCTGCCCGACGATCTGCAGGGGCTGTTCCTGTTCATCGCCAGAGCCGCGATCGCGCGCGCGCCGGCGCCGTCGGACGCCGAACTCGCCAGCGTCTATGGCAGCCACAGCCCGAGCCGCGCGCGACGCCTGCTCGGCTATATCGAGGAGCGCGGGCTCCTGGTCTGCCATGTCGATTTTCGCGGCCAACGGACGATGGCGCTGCCGACGCTCGGGCTGGAGACCATGCCGGGGCTGGCCGCGTCGCGCGTCGCCGGCCTGCCGCGGGGTCTGAGGGGTTGAGCGTCGGAGACGCCGGATGATCGAAGCGCTCATGATCGACGTCGACGGCGTGCTGGTGCGCGGCCGTCCCGACGATGGTCGGCCCTGGGCAAGCGATCTCGAGCGCGATCTCGGCATCGATCCGGCCCTGCTCCAGCGACGCTTCTTCGCCGTTCACTGGGCGGATGTGATCGTCGGCAGAAGCGATCTCACCGAGCGCCTGACGCCGGTGCTTGGCGAAATCGCGCCGCTTGTAAGCTGCGAAGAGCTGATCGCCTATTGGTTCGCGCATGACGCCAGGCTCGATCACGACCTGCTCAAGGAGATGGGCCGCAGGCGCGCGGCCGGCATGACGGTCTCGCTCGCCACCAACCAGGAGCACCGGCGCGCGCAGCATCTGCTCGATACGCTGGGCCTGCGCGGCCATGTCGATCAGGCATATTATTCGGCAGAACTTGGCGTCCGGAAACCCGATCCCGCCTTCTACCGGCAGGTCGAACGGCTGAGCGGACTGAGCGCTCCCTCGATCGTGCTGGTCGACGACGACGTACCCAATGTCGAAGCGGCGAGACAGGCCGGTTGGCGTGCGATCCATTGGACCGGAACACGCATGCTCGCCGACGAACTGGCCCGGCTGTCCGAGCCGCCGGCGCGCTGAGGCGACCAGCTCCGCCCGGACTTGGGCTGCCCTCTCAATGCCCCTTCACGCCGTTCCCGGTGGTCATCTTGTCGACCCAGGCGATGCCGATCGCCGAGAGGATGAAGACGGTGTGGATCACGGTCTGCAGGATGACGCCGGTCGTCGTGTAGCTCGTCGGGGTCGCGCCGCCGATATTGCCGGCCTCGATGAAGGTCCGCAGCAGGTGGATCGACGAGATGCCGATGATCGCCATGGCGAGCTTGATCTTGAGGATCGAGGCGTTGACATGGCTCAGCCATTCCGGCTGGTCTGGGTGGCCTTCGAGCCGCAGCCGCGAGACGAAGGTCTCGTAGCCGCCGACGATGACCATGATCAGCAGATTCGAGATCATCACCACGTCGATCAACCCGAGCACGACCAGCATGATCTGCTGCTCGCTGAAGCTGAAGGAATGGGTGATGAGGTGCCAGAGCTCCTTCAGGAACAGGAAGACATAGACGCATTGCGCCACGATCAGGCCGAGATAGAGCGGCAATTGCAGCCAGCGTGACCCGAAGATGATGAAGGGCAGCGGTTTCATCGCGCTGGCGGCGACGACGGTGGGCGGGGTTTCGCCGGGGTGCGACATGGATGGGGGTCCGGATCTCGTGGCTCGATGCTGCAATGCAGCAGGGTCCATTGCTAAATGGTATGGAGATATCATGACGGCAAGCGCGTCTTCGTTGGTTCGCGCCGCCGGATTACGGAAATCTCGGCGAATATGAAATTTTGTCCATTATTGCGCCTGGACCTTTCATGACGCCACGGCAGCGTCTAAATTCGGAGACAATCGGAGGAACAAATCGCGTTTCTCCCGCTTTTGAGGGGAAAGGAGATTTCTCATGATCAAGTCCCTGACGATCGCTGCCGCTTTGGTCGGAGGCTCGCTGCTCGCGGCTCCGGCGTCGGCCGCTCCGCTGACCGCCACTGCGGGCTCCGCGCTGGCGCTGGCCGATAGCGGCAAGAACCTGGTGGAGACGGTGCAGTACCGGCGCTATGGCGGCTATCGCGGATATCGCGGCGGCTGGCGCGGTGGTCCCCGCTACGGCTATCGCGGCGGTTACTACCGCGGCGGCCGGGGCGCGGCGGTCGGCGCCGGCATCGCGGCCGGCGCGATCGGCGCTCTCGCGGCCGGCGCCCTGCTCGCTCCGGGTCCGGTCTACGCCGAGCCCGTCTATCCGGCGCCCGCGCCCGTCTATGGCGGTTATGCCGACGCGGACGCCGTGGCCTATTGCTCGCGCCGCTTCCGCACCTACAACCCCGAGACCGGCACCTATATCGCCACCGGCGGCATCGTGACCGCCTGCCCCTGACATCGCCTGACCGGCGATGATTGGAACCTCCCCGCAGCGATGCGGGGAGGTTTTTCATGCCGCATTGCGACGGGTCCGGTTAAGGTGGCGGTCGGGCGCGCGCTCGCGCCGCCTGTCCCGCGCCTGACATGATATCGGGAGAGCTTCGTTGCGCATCGCCACCTGGAACGTCAATTCCGTCCGCCAGCGGCTCGGCCATCTGCTCGACTTCCTCAAGGAAGCCGGACCCGACGCGCTCTGCCTGCAGGAGATCAAATGCCTCGACGCCGACTTTCCGCGCGCGGAGATCGAGGCGGCCGGCTGGCAGGTCGAGACGCATGGCCAGAAGGGCTTCAACGGCGTCGCCATCCTCAGCCGCGCGAGGCTGGAGGATGTCCGGCGCGGCCTGCCCGGCGACACCGGCGACGAGCAGGCGCGCTATCTCGAAGGCGTGCTGCCCCTGGGCTCCGGCGTGGTCCGGCTGGCCTCGATCTACCTGCCCAACGGCAACCCGCCAAACACCGAGAAATACCCCTACAAGCTCGGCTGGATGCAGCGTCTGCGCGACCACGCGCAGGGCTTGCTCGCGCTGGAGGAACCGCTTGTGCTGGCGGGCGACTACAACGTCATTCCCGAGCCGCGCGACGCGCGCGACCCGGCCGCCTGGGTCAATGACGCGCTCTTCCTGCCGCCGACGCGGACGGCGTTTCGCGACCTGCTCCATCTCGGCCTGACCGAGGCGCTGCGCGCCAGCACGGACGCCGGCGGGCTCTACACCTTCTGGGACTATCAGGCCGGCGCCTGGCAGCGCAACAACGGCATCCGCATCGACCATCTCCTGCTGTCGCCGCAGGCTGCCGACAGGCTCGCGGGCGTCTCGATCGCCAAACATGTCCGGGGCTGGGACAAGCCGTCGGACCATGTGCCGGTCATGGTCGAATTGAACTGAGCCGGAGCGTGAGGCAGCCATTCTTCCTTGACTTCGGCGGCTCGTTGCGGCATTCCCCCAGCCGACGGTTTGCCGGGTCCGCCCGGCCATTTTCATTTCTATGGGCCCCGACGGCCCGCCAGGCTCGAGGAACATCCCATGGCCAAGGCCGTGACCATCAAGATCAAGCTGCTCTCGACCGCCGACACGGGCTTCTTCTACGTGACGAAGAAGAACTCGCGGACGATGACCGAGAAAATGTCCAAGAAGAAGTACGATCCCGTCGCGCGCAAGCACGTCGAGTTCAAGGAAACCAAGATCAAGTGATCCTGGCGACCCGCCAGATCACGGCAAAGCGCTGACGAACCGCCCGCATGCCGGGCGGTTTTTCGTTGGAGCCGGCCCTGTCCCGCGCGCTAGAAGGACGGCTTCGGCACGAACAGGCAGAACGGCTTCTGCGACGGCGCGATCACCGTCCCCGTCAGCGTTCCGCCACTGCGGCAAACGTGGAAGCGCCCGTCCTTCGAGACACGCGTCGCGTGTTCCGGGACGAAAACGCCGTCATGGGTCATGTAGCCGCCCGGCACGATGCGGGGATCGGGTTCCTTGGCGTCCCTGTCGAGCCCCATCGGCCAGCAATCGCGGTCGCTGCAGCAGTCGTAAGGGTACCAGCTATGCGCATGGACAAGCCCTCCGCCCCACGGTGATGCCGTGAGACAGAGCGCCAATGCGAATTTACGCATGGGTCGCTCCATTGATCGAGGATGTCAGGCCAGCATCTTCACAAGCGGAACGCGCCGTCTTGCGAATCGTTGCCAGGCTAACATGCGATTCGATTAACGGGGACTAATTTGCTGCAACGCAGCATGATTCACCGGCTTCAGGGACGTATTTGAGGGTTGTTTCGGTGCCGTTGGTGCGAATTTACAACAGTCTGCCATCATCAAGTGGCGCAGAGTGAAGGGTGCCCCCATCTATGAGCCGACGGCGCGTTGTCCCATCCTGGCGAGCGCGTCGATCGGCCGGACGCTGCCCCCTCTCTCCTCCGACACTGGTTTTCCGTTGAGCACAGACGACAAGCCCATCGAGCAGCACGGGCGTCCTCATGGAGCGCTGCGTCGTTTCCTGAAACTGATCGTCGAGATCGACTCGTCGCGATCCATGCTCAGCCGCGTCAAGGCGGGACTGATCCTGATCGCGATCCTCGCCCTGTTCGGGATCGTCGGCTATGGCGCGCCAGCGCTGCTCTCGAAGTATTTCTAGGTGAAGGTGGCCGGCCGGCGGCGGGTCTGAGGAGGCCAGACGATCCGCATCCGGCCGGCCGAGCCCTCCGGTTTCCCAGGAGATGCGGCGGACCTGAGCACCCGAGGGGCGTCTCGGGGGGCGGCCGTGACCGGCCATCCCTGAAAAGAACCCTTGCAGCGGGTGCGGCCGGACGCAATCGATTCAGATCGATTCACCAATCTTCATCTTGGCTTAACCTTACCGGCTAACCGAACCGCGTCGCCTCAGGCCGCGGTGGCGACGATGACGCGGTTCCGGCCGGCGGCCTTGGCGCGATAGAGCGCATCATCGGCCCGCTTCATCATCTCGGCGGGCGAGGCATCGCCGGCGCGGCGGCTGGCGACGCCGATCGAGACCGTGACGGGAATGCTGCGGCTGTTGCCCTGGATGACGAAGCCATCCGCCTCGACCCGCTCGCGGATGCGCTCGGCGACCGCATGGGCTGCCTCCAGCGTGGTGTCCGGCAGCACGACCACGACCTCCTCGCCGCCCATCCGTGCGACCAGATCGATGCCGCGGGTGCAGGCGCGCACGCGGTCGGCGAATTCACGCAGCACCTCGTCGCCGGCGTCATGGCCCCACGAGTCGTTGACGACCTTGAAATGGTCGACATCGAGCACGAGCATCGCCAGCGAGCGGGCGCGCATCGCCGATTCATCGAACATCGTGCCCATGCGCGTATCCAGGAAACGGCGGTTATGCAGTCCGGTGAGCTGGTCCATCACCGCCATTTCCATCGAGGACTGCACATTGTCGCGCAGCCGCTCGGTGAAGCGCTTGCGGCGCACCTGCGTGCGCACGCGCGCCAGCAATTCGTTGCGGTCGATCGGGCGGATCAGGAAGTCGTGCGCGCCGATCTCGAGCCCGCGCAGGATGCGGGCGCGATCCTCGGCCTCGCCGAGCAGAAGCACGGAGACGTTGCGGGTGCGTTCGAGCGAGCGGATCTGGCTGCACAGGCGCAGGCCGTCGAAGGATTTCAGGTCGAGGCTGATCAGGACGCTGTCGAACTCGCCCTCGGCGGCGCGCATCAGCGCCTTCTGGGGGTCGGCCTCGGTCTCGACGGAATGGAAGGTCGAGAGCGCGGCCTCCAGCCGTTCGGTCACCGTCGGCCGGTCCTCGATCAGCAGGACGCGCCCGTTGAGCCCGGTCTCGGAGACGGCGGCCGCCAAAGGATCGGCGATGCCGAGCCGGCGCGAGGCGAGCGCGCGGTTGCGCAGTTCGTCGGTGACCGATTTCAGCCGGACCAGGCTGCGCACGCGGGCGAACAGCGCCGTGTCGTCGAGCGGCTTGGTGAGGAAATCGTCGGCGCCGGCGTCGAGACCCTTGAGCCGGTCGCTGGGCTGGTCGAGCGCGGTCACCATCACGACCGGGATATGCGCCGTGGTCGCGCCGTTCTTCAGGCGGCGGCAGACCTCAAAGCCGTCCATCCCCGGCATCATCACGTCGAGCAGCACGATGTCTGCTTCGCCCCGCTCGCAGATCGCCAGCGCGTCGAGCCCGTTCAGCGCAGTCGCGACGTCGAAATACTCGGCCGAAAGCTTCGCTTCGAGCAGCTTCAGATTGGTGACGATGTCGTCGACGACGAGAACGCGCGCTGACATGGGTTCGCTTTCGCAGGCTTAGGCAGCGCCGGCATAGGCGCGGACAGTCTCCAGGAACTTGGCGACGGAGATCGGCTTCGAGAGATAGGCCTCGCAGCCGCCTTCCCTAATGCGCTCCTCGTCGCCCTTCATCGCGAAGGCGGTGACGGCGATCACGGGAATGGACTTGAGCACGTCATCCTCCTTGATCCATTTCGTGACCTCAAGTCCCGAAACCTCCGGAAGCTGGATGTCCATCAGGATCAGGTCGGGATGGTGCTGGCGCGCCAATTCGATCGCCTCGATGCCGTCGGCGGTCTTCAGCGTCGCGTAGCCATGCGCCTCGAGAAGGTCGTTGAAGAGCTTCATGTTGAGCTCGTTGTCCTCGACGATCAGAACCGTCTTCATGGTGCCGCCCTTCATACGCGCCTAGCAAAGCGCCGGATCGATCCGGCCTTGCAAGCTGGCGGCTTCGTTTCAAGGATTACGCTAGCATGCGAGCCGTTGACGAAACGCAAACCCGATCGACGATTCGCCATCATTCTCGCCGCGAGAGACACAGAACCATGGCAAGAGCGCTGACGACCGAAGCCGCCGAGGCCCTGGCGCTGCGCGCGCTCGGCTTCCTGGCGGCGGAACCCGAACGCCTGGAGCCGTTTCTGGCCGCCACCGGGCTCGGTCCGGGAACGCTGAGGGCCGCGGCGAGGGAGCCGGGGTTCCTCGCCGCCGTGCTGGACCATGTCTCCGGCTCCGAATCGCTGCTGCTGGAGTTTGCCGGAAACTTAAGCCTGAATCCGGAAATCGTCGCGAGCGCGCGGACCGCGCTTGCCGGCTCCCCGCCGGATGAAGGCCCGTGACGACGGGGCTCGCCCCGGATCGGCGGCGCGTCCTGTGCCGCGACTGCCTCGCCGACCATGACGAGGCCGGCCCGTTCTTGCGCCGCTGCCCGGCCTGCGGCTCGCCGCGCCTGCTGCGCCATGACGAGCGCGATCTCCTGACGCTGGCCCATATCGATTGCGACGCCTTCTACGCCGCGATCGAGAAGCGCGACGACCCGAGCCTGCTCGACAAGCCCCTGATCATCGGCGGCGGCAGGCGTGGCGTCGTCTCGACCGCCTGCTACATCGCCCGCACCTCCGGCGTGCGCTCGGCGATGCCGATGTTCAAGGCGCTGAAGGCCTGCCCGGAGGCCGTGGTGGTGAAGCCCGACATGGCGAAATACGTCGCGGTCGGCCGGCAGGTCCGCGCCCTGATGCGAGACCTGACCCCGCTGGTCGAGCCGATCTCGATCGACGAGGCCTTTCTGGACCTGTCGGGCACCGAACGGCTGCACCACGCCAGCCCGGCGGTCACGCTGGCGCGTTTCGCCAGGCGCGTCGAAAGCGAGATCGGGATCAGCGTCTCGGTCGGCCTGTCCTATGCCAAGTTTCTGGCCAAGGTCGCCTCCGACATGGACAAGCCGCGCGGTTTCTCGATCATCGGGCGGGCCGAGGCCGTGGCCTTCCTGGCGGGCAAGCCTGTCGGGCTGATCCCGGGCATCGGACAGGCGAGCGCGGGCAAACTCGCCGAGGCCGGCTTCCGGATGATCGGCGATCTGCGCGACGCGCCGGTCGAAAAGCTGTTCCGGCTCGCGGGCAAGGACGGGCCGCGCCTGCAAAAACTCGCCAACGGCATCGACGAGCGCAAGGTCACCCCCGAGCGGGAGACCAAGAGCGTCTCGAGCGAGACCACGCTCGATGTCGACCTGTCGCGCTTCGAGGAGCTGGAGCCGGTGCTGTGGCGGCTCTGCGAGAAAACCTCGAAACGCATGAAGGCGCAGGCGCTTGCGGGCCGGACCATCACCCTGAAGCTGAAGACGGCGGAGTTCCATTCGATCACCCGCGCCACGCGGCTGCCTGAGCCGACGCAGCTCGCGGGCCGGCTCTTTTCGGCCGGGCGTGACCTGCTGCGGCGCGAATGCAACGGCCCGCGCTATCGGCTGATCGGCATCGGGGCGAGCGATCTTTGCCCGTCGGAGGAGGCCGACCATGGCGATCTCGCCGATGTCGCCACGCCCCGGCTGAAGGCGATGGAGGGCGCGCTCGACGCCCTTCGCGCCCGCTTCGGCGACGGCGCGATCGGCAAGGGGCTGAGCCTGCGCCTGCCGGAGCGACGACCCGGCGCTACTTCGCGCAATCCGGGACGGGAAGAAGATCGAGACGGGTGAGCGTGCCACGCAGCGCAAAACTGCCATAGTCGAGCTTCACCGCACCGGTGACGCCGTTCTCGTAGAGCTCGAAGGCGATGGTATAGGCCGGCGTGCTCTCGCCGGACCCGACCTTGAAATAAGAGATGGTGACCGGCCAGCGCGCCAGCTTCTCGAACGCGCCGGTCTGCAGCGGCGTCTCGGCCGGTTTCGCCTCGATGCGCTTCCCGATCACCGAAAGCGTGTCGTAGACCTCCTTGCCGCTGTTGGCGCCGTCATAGAGCCGCACGTTCAGCGTGGTCTTGCCGGCGCGGGCGGCCTCGATCACCGCCTTCATCTGGGCGTTCGGGAAGAGCGCATCGGCCGGCTCGCGATGGGTCTCGGGCTTGGGCGCGCGCAGCTTGACCTCATAGCCGCCGCCGGATTTTTCGGCCGTTCCGTCGACGATCTCGGGCGCGCCGCCGGTCGAGCTCTCGGTCTTGAAACGATAGCTCGCGCCGTCGCCGGCCTCGAAGCTGGTGGTGCGGGCGTCGATGGTGCGCGGCCCGCCCTCGCTCGAGGTCAATTGCGTGACCTGGCGGAAGGAGAGCGCGTAGCCCTCGCAGGCGTCGCCGGTGAAATCGAAGGCGATGCGCCCGCGCGCGCCCTCGATGCTGCGGGACGGCTTGGTCGGATCGAGCACGAGATCATAGACGGCGCGATGCGGTACGAGCACGACGCGGCCTGTCGATTGCGGCTGCGCGAACGCCGAGGCGCAGGCGAGGATCGCGCCGGTTCCGACGAGGGTCGCGCCAAGCGCCCGGACACCGTTGCTGTTCATGAGACCTGCCGCTCCGATTTGCGATCGATCGAATCTAGGTGCATTGCGGCAATGGCGCAAACAAGGCGGGCCGGCGGAAAAGACCGCGGCGCGCGACCGGTCTGACGGCGCGGCATGGCGCGATCCTTGCGGCCTCTCCGGCCATCGGCCATGAAAGGCGTCGCATCGAGACGATGCCCCCGCAGCCGGAGCCTGCCGCCATGAGCGCTATCGACGCAAAGCTTGCCGAACTCGGCATCACCCTGCCCGCGCCGGCGGCCCCGGTCGCCAACTATGTGCCCTATGTCATCAGCGGCAACCTCCTGATCATCTCCGGCCAGCTCTGTTTCGGCCTCGACGGCAAGCTTTCCGACAGCCACAAAGGCAAGCTTGGCGGCGAAATCTTCAACGAGGCCGGGCTGGAAGCGGCGCGGCTCTGCGCCATCAACGTGCTGGCCCAGGCCAAGGCGGCGCTCGGCGGCGATCTTGGCCGGATCAGGCGCTGCGTCCGGCTCGGCGGCTTCATCAATGCGACGCCGCATTTCTCCGCCCTGCCGGCGATCATGAACGGCGCCTCGGACCTGATGGTGCAGGTCCTTGGCGACAAGGGCCGCCATGCCCGCTCGACCATCGGCGTCGCCAACCTGCCGGCGGACGCCGCCGTCGAGGTCGAGGCGATGTTCGAGATCGCCTGATGGCCGCGTCGGTTCGACCCGACCTCGGCTGGCTCGTCGCCCGGCCGATCGCCCATCGCGGCCTGCACGATGCCAGCTCCAGCGTGGTCGAGAACTCGCTGTCTGCGGCGCAGGCCGCGATCGCGGGCGGCTACGGCATCGAATGCGACGTGCAGCTCAGCGCCGATGGCGAGGCGATGGTGTTTCACGATTTCGCGCTGGAGCGGCTGACCGGCGAGGTCGGCGCGGTCTCCGGCCGCAGCGCGGAGGCGCTCGCCGCGATCGCACTCAAGGGCAGCAGCGACCGCATCCCGACCCTGAGCGCCTTCCTCGACGGCATCGCGGGGCGCGTGCCGCTGGTGATCGAGGTGAAGAGCCGCTTCGACGGCGACCTCGCCCTGACACGGCGCACGGCCGAGATCGTAAAGGCCCGCATCGGGCAGCCGGTCGTGCTGAAATCCTTCGATCCGGCGATCGTGACGGCGTTGCGCGAGCTTGCGCCGGGCATTCCGCGCGGCGTCGTCGCGATGGCGGACTATTCCTATCCCGACTACGCCGATCTCGACGCCGGCCAGAAGCACGCGCTGGCGAACCTGCTGCATTTTGCCGAAAGCCAGCCGGATTTTCTGTCCTGGAGGGTGGCTGACTTGCCGTGCGCCGCGCCCTATCTCTGCCGCAGCGCCCTGGGGATGCCGCTGATGAGCTGGACCGTGAGAACCGCGCAGGATCGCGAGACCGCCGGCCGCCATGCCGACCAGATGGTGTTCGAGGGTTTCCGGCCTTGAGCCAGCCCGGCGGCGACCTCACGGTCAGGGTCGCGACATCGCTGAAGGCCGTGCCTGCCGCCGCCTGGAACGCCTGCGCCAATCCCGCCGCGCTCGACGCCATCATCGGCCGACCGGCCGGCCCCTCCGCCTGCGAAAGCGATTCCGCCGATAGCGACAACCCCTTCGTCTCGCACGCCTTTCTGAGCGCACTGGAGGACAGCGGCTGCATCGGCGGCCGCAGCGGCTGGTCACCAGCCTATCTCACGGTCGAGGACGAGGCGGGTGCGCTGCTCGCCGCCGCGCCGAGCTTCCTGAAGAGCCACAGCCAGGGCGAATATGTCTTCGACCACGCCTGGGCAGACGCCTATGAGCGCGCCGGCGGCCGGTACTATCCGAAACTCCAGCTCGCCGCGCCCTTCACCCCGGCGACCGGGCCGCGGCTGCTGGTGGCGCGGGGTGCTCGCGCGGACGAGGCGCGCGACGGCCTGATAGCTGGGCTGGAGGCGTTGCGGCGACAGGCGCAGGCCTCCTCGATCCACGCCACCTTCGCGCAGGCACCCGACATCGCCGCGCTGGCGGCGGCAGGCTATCTCGAACGTCACGACCTGCAGTTCCACTGGCACAATGACGGTTTCGGCAGCTATGACGATTTCCTCGCCACGCTGGCCTCGCGCAAGCGCAAGGCGCTGAAGCGCGAGCGGCGCGAGGCGCTCAGCAACGGCATCACGGTCGAGGTGCTGTCGGGCCCGCAACTGACCGAAGCTGTCTGGGACGATTTCCACTCCTTCTACGAGGATACCGGCGCACGCAAATGGGGCCGGCCCTATCTCAACCGGCGCTTTTTCTCCGAGGTCGGCGCGGCGATGGGCGAGCGTATCGTGCTGGTGATGGCGCGGCGAGCCGGCCGCTACATCGCCGGAGCGATCAATTTCCGCGGGGCCAATACGCTCTACGGCCGCAACTGGGGCTGCATCGAGGACCATCCCTTCCTGCATTTCGAGCTCTGCTACCATCAGGCGATCGACTATGCGATCGGCCATGGGCTCGCGCGGGTCGAAGCCGGCGCGCAGGGCGAGCACAAGCTGGCGCGCGGCTACCAGCCGGTGCTGACGCGCTCGATGCACCATCTCGCCGATCCCGGCCTGCGCCGCGCGGTCGCGGCCTATCTCGCCACCGAACGCGCGCAGATCGCGCGGGCAAAGGAGGCCCTTGCGGCGGAAAGCCCGTTCCGCAAGGGTGGCGAGGCCTGACCGCAGCCACGGACGCCGCCATGACAGCCTATGATCCCGCCAATGTCTTCGCAAAGATCCTGCGCGGCGAACTGCCCTCGCAGACCGTCTACGAGGATGACGAGACGTTGGCGATCATGGACATCATGCCGCGGGCCGACGGGCATGTGCTGGTCATCCCGAAGACCGCCTGCCGAAACATATTCGACGCGCCGCCCGACGCGCTGAAGGCGGTGGCCCTGACGACGCAGCGGCTGTCGCGCGCGGTCAAGGCGGCCTTCGCCGCCGACGGCGTCACCATCCAGCAGTTCAACGAGGCGGCCGGGGGCCAGGTGGTGTTCCACCTGCATGTCCACGTCATGCCACGCCATGACGGCGTGGCGCTCCGGCCCCATACCGGCGCGATGGAGAAGCCCGAGGTGCTGGCGGCCAATGCCGAAAAGATCAGGCTCTCGCTGAAAAATTCCTGAGCCATGTCACAGACGCCGCGGCTGGCTCGTCCTGCGGTCTCCAACCCCGTGATGGAGATCAAGATGACCCAACGCCTTAATGCCTTCCAGGTCGCGCCCGCCGCGATCAACGCCCTCGCCAAGGTGCAAACCTATATCGATGGCTGCGGCCTCGAGTACAGCCTGATGGAGCTGGTGAAGATGCGCGCCTCGCAGATCAATGCCTGCGCCTTCTGCCTGCACATGCACGCCCCCGACGCCCGCAAAGCCGGCGAGAGCGAGGCCCGCCTCTACCTGCTCAGCGCCTGGCGGGAATCCGAGCTCTACACGCCGCGCGAGCGCGCCGCGCTGGCCTGGACCGAAGCGCTGACGCGGCTGTCGGAAGCGAGCCCCGACGATGCGGCCTTCGCCGCGTTGCGCGCGCATTTCAGCGAGGCCGAATGCGTCGACCTCTCGCTGGCGATCGGCACGATCAACGCCTGGAACCGGATCAACGCCGGCTTCCGCGCGCGCCATGTCAACGACCGCCAGCGGCCGGCGGCGGCCTGACCGGCGATGACGAGCGCGGGCGACGACCCCTTCGAGCGCCATCGCGCGTTCCTGACGCGCCTGGCCTATCGCATGCTGGGCTCGGTCAGCGACGCCGAGGACGTTGTCCAGGACGCCTGGCTGCGCTGGCGCGAGGTCGCCGCCGACACCGTCGACAACCCGCGCGCTTTTCTCGCGCGGGTCGTCACGCGGCTGTGCCTCGACCTGATGAAATCGTCGCGGCGTCGGCGCGAGTTCTATGTCGGCGCCTGGCTCCCGGAGCCGCTGGTCGAAACGCTCGCGACCGCAAGCCCCGTCGACGAGGAACTCGACGCGCCGGTCGCGCTGATGCTGGCGCTGGAACGGCTCTCGCCGCTGGAGCGCGCCGCCTTCCTCCTGCACGACATCTTCGACATGGATTTCGCCGAGATCGCGCGCATGATCGGCCGCAGCGAGGCCGCCTGCCGGCAGCTTGCCAGCCGCGCCAGGCAGCATGTGAGGCTCGACCTGCCGCCGCGCAACCCGCTCTCGCCGGAAGCCGGCGCGCGCTTTGCAAAAGCCTTCTTCGAGGCCTCGCACGGGACCGACGCCAGCGCCCTGCAGAAGCTGCTGGCCAGCGACGTCGTGCTGCACAGCGACGGCGGCGGCAAGGTTCCGGCCGTGATCAATCCGGTGACGGGGGCCGAGAAGGTCGCGCGCTTCTTCGCCGCGATCGCGGCCACAGTTGCGAAACGCGGCCAGGCGACGACGGCGTATGAGCCGGTGCTGATCGACGGCATGCCGGGCTATGTCAGCCTCGAACGCGGCGAGACCCTGCAGGCGACGGCGCTCGATATCCGCGACGGGCTCGTCCACGCGATCTATGTCGTGCGCAACCCCGACAAGCTGCGCCATGTCAGGCCGCCCGGCCCGGTCGAGACGCAGAGCGGCTAGACCAGCAGCCAGATGCCGGCCATCAGCGTCGCCTCGCCGGCCAGCACCGCGAGCACGATGCGGCTGCGCATGGTCACGATGATCGCCAGCGTCACGGCGAGCGCGCCGACGCGCAGCGCCAGCGGCGCGACCGCGAGCACGCCCGGCGGCGCGATGATCAGCTTGGCCACCACCCCGGCGAGCAGCGCGGTCGCGACCGCCCTGACCCAGTCCAGCACGGCCGATTCCGGATCGACCCGGCGCGCCAGCGCGACCGCGAGCCAGCGCCAGATCTCGGTCGGCAGGAAGGCGAAGAGCAGAAGCGCGAGATAGGGCCAGAGCGGCCCGTCGAGCCAGGCGATCGGCTGGGTCATGCCCGCCTCGCGCGCCGGCGGCCGACCAGGAAGGCGATGGTGCCGCCGAGCAGGCCGCAGGCGATCAGATCGAACCCGCCGCCGATGAAGCGGTCCGCCACCGGCGCGAAGGCGAGGCCGAGCGCGATCGCGAGCCCGTCGCGCAGATCGCGGCTGCCGGCGACGAGCGAGGTCAGGAAGAAGATCGGCGTCAGGCAGAGCAGCCCCGCCGCCAGCGGCACCGGCAGCGCGTCGAGCAGATAATAGCCCGCGAAGGTGCCGATCGCGCTGACCGTCATGCAGGTCTGGCAGAAGCCGACGAAATAGGCGACGCGCTGCGCCGGCGGCACCGCCGGCAGGCGGCGCAGGCCCTCGGCCCAGCCCGTCACGGCGACGTAATGCGCCAGCAGCAATTGCGTCCAGATCGTCTGGCCCGGCTTGCGCAGCAGCGGCAGGATCGCGACCGTCATCGGCAGGAAGCGCAGCGAGGCGAAGGCGATCGCGATCGCGATGGCGCTCCAGGCCGCGCCGGCCGCGATCGAGGCGAAGAACAGGACCTGGGAGGGGCCGGCCCAGACGAGGATGGTCGAGAGCACGGCGACATCGACGGGATAGCCGACGTCGCGGGCGAGCGAGCCGATGCCGACGAGGCCGAAACCGACCATCCAGGCGGGAAAGGACAGCGCATCGCGCATGCCGGCGAGCGCCACGCGGCCCCAGCTCCAATCGGGCGATACGGTCATGAAGCGGTCAGCATGCGCGCGAGCTGTGGTCTCTGGACACACGAAGCGGCCGCCGGATCGGGCGGGCGCAGACCGTTCTTAGACCGGCGCGCCGCAGAATCCGACAGCCGCTTCCGCGCGGCAGGCCTGCGGTCGTTGCAGGCGAGGCGGTCGCAAAGCTCCGCCGCCTCGGATCGTCATTGCGAGCGCAGCGAAGCAATCCTTGGAGACGTAGCGCTCGACATCCCCCTGGATTGCTTCGTCGCGACGCTCCTCGCAATGACGGACCCCGCTCAGAGCCCGCCCTTCAGGAGGATCCCGACCAGTTCGTTGCCGAAATCGATCAGTTCCTTGGGGATACCGCCGATCGCCTTCACGCCGAGATAGATCAGGTAGATGAAGGCCGGCACCAGAATCCAGCCCAGCACCTCCTCGAAGACCTTTCGCCGACGCCGCCTGCGGTCGCGCTTCTCCAGCCAGCCGAGCCTCTCGCGCGGCTGGCGGATCTCGGGTCCGGGCGCGGCCTCGGGGCCGTGCACGAACACGTTCGCGGGTTTACGCTTGAACCACACCGGATCAGGCCTTGGTCAGCGGCACTTTTGGCACCGACCTGACCGGACCCAGCGCCTTGGCCGGAGCTCCGCCGCCCCCGGACGGCTTGTCGCCGTCGCCGCGGGGAGCGCGGCGTGGACCGGCGGACCCGCCCCTGGGCTGATCGGAGGCCTTGGCGCGCGGCTTGCGTGCGCGCTTCTCGGCGGCCGCCGCGACATCCTTCTCGGGCCTGGGCCTGACCGGCCCGTCGGGGAATTCGAGGCCGAGCACCTTGATGCCGGTTTCCGACTGCACCACCACGACCTTGACCGTGCCGCCGCCCTTGAGACGTCCGAACAGGACCTCGTCGGCGAGCGGCGTCTTGATCGTCTGCTGGATCAGCCGCGCCATCGGCCTTGCGCCCATCGCCTCGTCATAGCCGTTCTCGACCAGCCATTCGCGCGCCTCGTCGGTCAGCTCGATGGTGACGTTGCGGTCGGCGAGCTGGGCCTCGAGCTGCAGCACGAACTTGTCGACGACGCGCGCCACCACCGTCTTGGGCAGGTGGCCGAAGGAGACCACCGAATCGAGCCGGTTGCGGAATTCCGGCGCGAACAGCTTGTTGATCGCCTCGGTGTCCTCGCCCTCTCGCTTGGTGCGCGTAAAACCATAGGCGTTGCGGGCCATGTCGGCGGCGCCGGCATTGGTCGTCATGATCAGGATGGTGTTGCGGAAATCGACCTGCTTGCCGTTGTTGTCGGTCAGTTTGCCGTGGTCCATGATCTGCAACAGGATGTTGAACAGGTCGGGATGGGCCTTCTCGATCTCGTCGAGCAGCAGCACGGAATGGGGGTGCTGATCGACCTTGTCGGTCAAAAGCCCGCCCTGGTCGAAGCCGACATAGCCGGGCGGCGCGCCGATCAGCCGCGAGACGGTGTGGCGCTCCATATATTCCGACATATCGAAGCGGATCAGCTCGACGCCGAGCGAGGAGGCGAGCTGGCGCGCCACCTCGGTCTTGCCGACGCCGGTCGGGCCGGAGAACAGATAGCAGCCGATCGGCTTCTCGCCGTCGCGCAGGCCGGCGCGGGCGAGCTTGATCGAGGAGGACAGCGCCTCGATCGCCTTCTCCTGGCCATAGACGGTGCGCTTCAGCGTCTGCTCGAGATTGCGCAGCACCTCGGCGTCGTCCTTGGACACCGTCTTGGCCGGGATGCGGGCCATGGTCGCGACCGCGGCCTCGATCTCCTTGACCCCGATGACCTTCTTGCGCTTGGCCTCCACCACCAGCATCTGCGAGGCGCCGGTCTCGTCGATCACGTCGATCGCCTTGTCGGGCAGCTTGCGGTCATGGATGTAGCGGGCCGAGAGCTCGACGGCGGCCTTGATGGCGTCGTTGGTGTAGCGGAGCTTGTGGAATTCCTCGAAATAGGGCTTCAGCCCTTTCAAGATCTCGATCGTGTCCGGCACCGACGGCTCGTTGACGTCGATCTTCTGGAAGCGCCGGACGAGCGCCCGGTCCTTCTCGAAATACTGGCGGTATTCCTTGTAGGTGGTCGAGCCGATGCAGCGCAGCGAACCCGAGGCGAGCGCGGGCTTGAGCAGGTTGGATGCGTCCATCGCCCCGCCCGAGGTCGCGCCCGCGCCGATCACCGTATGGATCTCGTCGATGAACATGATCGCCTTGGGGTGGGCCTCGATCTCCTTCATCACCTGTTTGAGGCGTTCCTCGAAATCGCCGCGATAGCGCGTGCCCGCGAGCAGCGTGCCCATGTCGAGCGAGAAGACGGTGGCGTCCTCCAGCACCTCGGGCACCTCGCCGCGGATGATCTTCAGCGCCAGGCCCTCGGCGATGGCGGTCTTGCCGACGCCGGGGTCGCCGACCAGCAGCGGGTTGTTCTTCTGCCGGCGGCACAGGATCTGGATGGTGCGCTGGACTTCGGCCTCGCGGCCGATCAGCGGATCGATGCGTCCGTCCCTCGCCTTCCGATTCAGGTTGACGCAGTAAGCGTCGAGCGCGCTTTCCTTTTTCTTCTTGTCCTTGTCGGCCTCACCCCCGCCCTGGTCGGCGGCGCGCTGGTCGCGCTGCTGCTCGGGCTCCTCCTCGACGCCGCGCACGGGGCGCGTTTCGCCGGAACCCGGCCGCTTGGCGATGCCGTGGCTGATGTAGTTCACCGCGTCGTAGCGGGTCATGTCCTGCTCCTGCAGGAAATAGGCGGCGTGGCTCTCGCGCTCGGCGAACATGGCGACGAGCACGTTCGCCCCCGTCACCTCCTCGCGCCCCGAGGACTGAACATGGATGACCGCGCGCTGGATCACGCGCTGGAAGCCGGCCGTGGGCTTGGAATCGTCGCGCCCGTCGGTGACGAGATTGGTCAGTTCCGCGTCGATATAGTCGACGAGGTTGCGCCTCAGCGTGTCGAGATCGACGCTGCAGGCGCGCATCACGGCGGCGGCGTCCTGGTCGTCGACCAGAGCCAGCAACAGGTGCTCCAGCGTGGCGTATTCGTGGTGGCGCTCATTGGCGAGCGCGAGCGCCCGGTGAAGCGCCTGTTCGAGACTGCGCGAGAAACTCGGCACGGAGTGCGCTCCTATTCCGGTGTCGGTGGGTTGAGCGAATCCAAGGCTACTTCTTCTCCATCACGCATTGCAGCGGATGCATGTGCTTGCGCGCAAGGTCCATCACGAGGGTCACCTTCGTTTCGGCGACCTCATAGGTAAAGATGCCACACTCGCCGACGCCGTTCTGATGCACATGCATCATGATGTGGGTGGCTTCGGCGCGGTCCTTGTTGAAGAAGCGCTCGAGGACGTGAACGACGAACTCCATCGGCGTGTAGTCGTCGTTGAGCAGGAGGACGCGGTAGAGATTGGGCTTGCGCGTCCGGGTCCGGGTCAGCACCGCGGTGCCGGCGTCACGACCTCCGTCGGTGGGCGGGCCGGCGCGCCTGGGCCTGTCGGCCATGGCGTGCACGACGGGCGCAGCCGCAGGTTTGCGCGTCGGCCCGCCCAGCCAGCCTGCCTTGCCCGTTGCCGCCGAGAATCTCAAAGCCCGTCCCTGCATCTGAGCCGACATAGTGCTTCGCTGCGGAATTTACAGACCTCGACGCTGCTTCGCCAGTGCGTTTGATGGCACTGCGCCGAACTGTCCCGCCTCGTCGCCGGGCGGTGGCCGCTCGCTTGACCACGCCCCGCCGCCGGACATAAGCCCGTGGGCCGATCCCGCCGGAGCAAAAACCATGACCGCGAACGCCATCGTCAGCATCGGCCAGGACCTCGCCGTGCCGGTTCGCTTCGGCAACGCCCTGCCGCTGTCGCTGATCGCCGGCCCCTGCCAGATGGAGAGCCGCGAGCACGCGCTCGATATGGCGCTGGCCCTGAAGGAGATATCCGACCGGCTCGGGATCGGAATCGTCTTCAAGACCTCCTTCGACAAGGCCAACCGCACCAGCGCGAAGGGCCCGCGCGGCATGGGGCTGGAGGCCGCCCTGCCCGTCTTCGCCGAGATCCGCGAGCGCACCGGCTTGCCCGTGCTGACCGACGTGCACGAGGCGAGCCAGTGCGCGCCCGTCGCCACGGTCGTCGACGTCCTCCAGATCCCGGCCTTCCTCTGCCGGCAGACCGATCTTTTGGTCGCCGCGGCGAAGACCGGCCGGGTCGTCAACGTCAAGAAGGGCCAGTTCCTGGCGCCGTGGGACATGGTCAATGTCGCCGCCAAAGTCACCGAGGCCGGCAACCCCAATGTGATGGTGACCGAGCGCGGCGCCTCTTTCGGCTACAACACGCTGGTCTCCGACATGCGCAGCCTGCCGATCATGGCCGAGATCGGCGCGCCGGTGATCTTTGACGCGACCCATTCGGTGCAGCAACCCGGCGGAAAAGGCTCGTCCTCCGGCGGACAGCGCGAATTCGTGCCCGTGCTGGCGCGCGCCGCCGTGGCGGTCGGGGTCGCCGGCGTCTTCATCGAGACCCATCCCGACCCGGACAAGGCTCCGTCCGACGGCCCCACCATGGTGCCGCTGGCGGAGTTCCCTGCGCTGATCGCAGAGCTGCAAGGCTTTGACCGCCTTGCCAAGCGTGCAGCGCAGCATAGTCTGGCGTATGTCTGACGCCACGAGCGGCAAGCCGCCCGAATCCCTGCGCCCGCTGATCCTGGTTCTCGGAGCCTGCGGCTTCGCCTCGACCTTCACCATGCGCATCCTCGATCCGCTGGTGCCGACGCTCGCCGGCGAATTCGGCCGGACGATCGCCCAGGTCGCGGCGATGGCGACGGCCTTCTCCTTCGCCTATGCCGTCGGCCAGCCCTTTCTGGGCCCGATCGCCGATTCCGTCGGCAAGCTGAAGACGATCGCGGCATGCCTCGGACTGCTTGCGCTGGCCTCCGTCGCGGCGGCGCTGTCGGGCACGTTCGAGGCGCTGACGCTGATCCGCGCGGGAGCCGGAATCTTCGCCGGCGGCGTGATCCCGATCGCGATGGCGGCGATCGGCGATAGTGCGCCGATGGCCGAGCGCCAGATCCTGCTCGGGCGCTTTCTCGTGATCATGATCGTCGGGCAGATGGCGGGCGCGGCCTGTTCGGGCCTGATCGCCGAGCATGTCGGCTGGCGCGGCGTGTTCGTGGTGGCCGGCGCGCTCTCGGCGGTGGCTGCGCTGCTCGTCGTCTTCGTGCTCAAGCCCCGTCCCGACACGGCGCGCACAAGGCTGAGCTTCGCGGGCGCGGCGGCGAATTACGCAGCCGTCTTCGCCAACCCCAGGAGCAAGCTGCTCTACGCGCTGGTCGTCGTCGAGGGCAGCCTGATCTTCGGGATGCCGCCCTATGTCGCAGCGATCCTGCAGGAGCGTACGGGGATCGGACCCTCGCTCGCCGGGATCGTCATCGCCGGCACGGGAATCGGCGGCATCCTCTACGGGCTGCTGACCCGCATGCTGGTCGAGCGCATCGGGCCGGCGCGGATGAGCGTGACCGGCGGCTTCCTCATGGCGATCGGTTATGTGCTGTTCTCGCTGCCCTTCCTGCCCTGGTGGAGCGCGGTCGGCTTCTTCATCATCAACGGCTTCGGCTTCTTCCTGATGCACGGAAACTTCCAGGCGCAGGCGACCGAACTCGCGCCGAGCGCGCGCGGCTCGGCGGTGGCGCTATTCGCCTGCTCGCTGTTTCTCGGCCACGCCATCGGCCCGGTTGCGATGGGCGCCGCGCTCTATTTGCTCGGTACGGCAGGCGCGATCCTGTTCTTCGCCGCCGGCATCGCCCTGCTCGGCTATCTGATTCCGCGCATCCTGCCGCTGGCCGGGAGCCGAACCTGAGCGATCACCGTCCGCGATAGGGCGCGACGCCCTGATCGGGAATCCAGACGCCCTTGGGCGGCTCGCCGGTCTGCCAGAACACGTCGATCGGGATGCCGCCGCGCGGATACCAGTAGCCGCCGATCCGGAACCATGTCGGCTCCAGCAGGTCGACCAGCGTCTTGCCGATGCCGACGGTGCAGTCCTCGTGGAACGCGCCGTGATTGCGAAAGGCGCCGAGATAAAGCTTCAGCGACTTCGATTCGACCAGCCAGTCGCCCGGCAGATAGTCGATCACCAGGATGCCGAAATCGGGCTGGCCGGTGACCGGGCAGATCGAGGTGAATTCCGGGCAGGTGAAGCGCGCAAGATAGCCCGTGCCGGGATGGGGATTGGGCACGCGGTCGAGGCGGGCCTCGGCGGGCGAGGCCGGCAGCGCCGTGGCGTGGCCGAGCTGAAGGGTCGAGGCGTCGAGGGTCATGGCGAAAGCTCCGGGCGAGCGGCCTTCTAGCCGAACTGGCCCCGCTTTCTCAAACTGTTTGTGGCGTTTCCGGCTCGTTCGCCGGCGCAAAGCTATCGACCGGCGGTGTTCTTGACGACCACGCCGTCCTTCATGATCACCACGAAATTCTGTCCCGGATTCTCGATCAGCCGGATGTCCGCAAGCGGGTCGCCCTCGACCAGAACAAGGTCGGCGAGCGCGCCCGCCTCGACCACGCCGAGCTTGCCGGGATAGGGATTGCGCGGCCCCGACAGCGCCAGCAGCGCGGCGTTGTCGGAGGTCGCCATTTTCAGCGCCTCGGCCGGCGTGAACCAGCGCGTCAGCTTGGCGAGCTGCGCGCCCTGGCGCGCGGCGATCCTCGCGTCGAACAGGGCGTCCGTGCCGAAGGCGAGCTTGACCTTGTGCTTCTTGGCCAGCGCGTAAGCTGTCTCGGTTCCGGCGATCATCTCCAACTGCTTGCGGCGATTGGCCGATCCCTCGCGAAAAGGCGTCGCGTCCTCGTCGTCCAGAAAGGGTTGCAGGCTCAACCAGACGCCTTTCTGCGCCATCAGCATCACCGTCGCTTCGTCGGTGAGTTGGCCGTGCTCGATGCATTTCACCCCGGCTGCGATCGCGCTGGCGATGGCGCGCGGCGTATAGGCGTGCACGGAGACATAGGTGCCCCAGTTGTCCGCGGCGACGACGGCAGCCTGAATTTCCGCCTCGGTGTATTGCGTCACGTCGAGCGGATCGAAATCCGACGAGACGCCGCCGCCGGCCATCAGCTTGATCTGGCTGGCGCCGCGCATCAGCTGCTCTCGCACGCGCCGCAGAACGGCGTCATTGCCGTCGGCGATCGCGGTGAAGCCCAATCTTTCGGTGAAATGCAGCGGATCGGAATCGGCGCGCGGCAGCTCGTTGGTGTTGCGGAAATCGCCATGGCCGGAGGTCTGCGACAGCGTCGCGCCCGAAGGCCAGATGCGCGGCCCCGTCGCGAAACCTTCGTCGATCGCGCGCTTGAGCCCGAAGCTCGGGCCGCCCATGTCGCGCGCTGATGTAAAGCCGCGCATGAGCATCTCGCCGGCGGCTTTGCTCGACCGGATCATGCTGTAATTGGAATCACCGGTCACCAGCAATCCGAGGGGAACCGTCGACATCGTCATATGCGTATGGACGTCGATCAGTCCCGGCATCAAAGTGCGGCCTCGGCCGTCGATCAGCGTCGCGCTCACGCCCGGATCGGGCATGATCGCCGATGCCCGGATCGTCTCGATCCGATTGCCGCGAACCAGCACGTCGACGGGGTTGGACAGCGTCGGGCTCGTCCCGTCGAACACCTTGACGTTCTGAAAAATCACGACGGGCTGGCGCTGCTGCGCAGCGTCCTGCGCATTCGCGACGCCACCGGCAACGAGGGTCGCGACAGCAATGCTCAAAGCGACGGCAAGGGCTCCTCGGGTCGAGGTCATGGCGACAATGCCTCCCGGTCAAGCTCTCCCGCAAACGTAACGCTCCGCTCGCAATGCGTCAAAAACCGCGCACGCCTCGTCTTCAGGCTGCACGAGACGTATCGGCATCGTCGCGCCTCAAACGCCAGCCGCCCCTTCCCGTCCGCCGCTCGCTTGGCTAGAAGCGCGCCAGCATTCCCTCCTCGCCCGCTCCGGAGCCTTCCATGACCGCGATCATCGACATCATCGGCCGCCAGATCCTCGATTCGCGCGGCAACCCGACCGTCGAGGTCGATGTCGTGCTCGAGGACGGCTCGATGGGCCGGGCCGCCGTGCCGTCCGGAGCCTCGACCGGCGCGCATGAGGCGGTCGAACTGCGCGACGGCGACAAGAGCCGCTATCTCGGCAAGGGCGTCATGAAGGCGGTCGAGGCGGTCAACGTCGCCATCGCCGAGGCTCTGGTCGCGATGGACGCCGAGGACCAGGTCGCGATCGACGAGGCGATGATCGCGATCGACGGCACGGAGAACAAAAGCAAGCTCGGCGCGAACGCCATCCTCGGCGTCTCGCTCGCCGTCGCAAAGGCTGCCGCCGAAGCCTCGGGGCTGGCGCTCTACCGCTATGTCGGCGGGACCTCGGCGCGCGTGCTGCCGGTGCCGATGATGAACATCGTCAATGGCGGCGCCCATGCCGACAACCCGATCGACTTCCAGGAGTTCATGATCATGCCGATCGGCGCGCCCTCCTTCTCGGAGGGGCTGCGCATGGGCTCGGAGATTTTTCACACGTTGAAGAAGGCGCTGCACGACGCCGGCCACAACACCAATGTCGGCGACGAGGGCGGTTTTGCGCCCAACCTGAAATCGGCGGAGGCGGCGCTCGACTTCGTCATGCAGGCGGTCGAGAAGGCCGGCTACAAGCCCGGCGAGGATATCGCGCTCGCGCTGGACTGCGCCGCGACCGAGTTCTTCAAGGATGGCTCCTATGTCTATGAGGGCGAACGCAAAACCCGTGATCCGAAGGCTCAGGCAAAGTATCTCGCAAAACTGGTCGCCAACTATCCGATCGTCTCGATCGAGGACGGCATGTCGGAAGACGACTGGGACGGCTGGAAGGCGCTGACCGATCTTGTCGGCTCGCGCTGCCAACTCGTCGGCGACGATCTCTTCGTCACCAACGTTACGCGGCTGTCGCGCGGCATCAAGTCGAGGACCGGCAACTCGATCCTGGTCAAGGTGAACCAGATCGGCACGCTGACCGAGACGCTGGCCGCCGTCGATATGGCCCAGCGCGCCGGCTACACGGCGGTGATGTCGCATCGCTCGGGCGAGACCGAAGATGCGACCATCGCCGATCTTTCGGTCGCGACCAATTGCGGGCAGATCAAGACCGGCTCGCTCGCCCGCTCCGACCGGACGGCGAAATACAACCAGCTCCTGCGCATCGAGGAGGAGCTGGGCGCTCAAGCCGTCTATGCCGGGCGCGGGGCGCTGAAAGCGCTGGCCTCGGTCTAGAAGCGCGGCAGCAGGCCCGACGCCTGCGAGAGCGTCCAGAGCCCGGCCGCGCCGACCGTGCCGACGGCGCTCGAGACCGCGCCGCCGACGCGGGCCAGAGGCGAGGGAGACGGTTCGGCAGGTGCGCTTGCCTGCTGCGCAGGCGCGAGCTGGGCCGTGGCGGGAGCGACGACGTCCTGCGATCGGCCGCGCGATTGCGAGGAGTGCAGCGACGCCGTCTCGATCTGCGGTCGCGGCCGTTCCGGCGGGGTCGGCGTCCGTCGCGCTGGCGCTGCGGCGACCACGGGGCTGGTCTTGGCGACGCTCGCCGGAGCGTCGCCCGGCTGCGGTTCGTCGAACGCCGCCCGAGGCCAGGCGACGGTCATCGGCATGGCGATCGTTGACGGCGTCAGCAGCGCCGGCCGCGAGCCGGCGTAGTCCACATCGGCATCGGCCCCGCGATGCCGAACCGCGATCTTGCCGTCGGACGCGATCGGCGAGACCCAGCCCGCCGGCGAGCCCTGCGCCTGCGCGCCATCGGACCAGACCAGCGCGTCCGGCATGGCGAGGAAGGCGGCGGCGACGGCCGAGGCCGCGACGGAAATCGCGACCTGGCCGCCGAACGCGCGGCAACGGTCGATGGTCGCGGAGAGGAACGAGCGCCGGGGCATGGGAGGCATCCTGTTGACGTTCCCAACAGGCAGGCCCCGGCCGGCGGCGCGAAGGCGCAAGCGCGGCGCAAATACGGAAAAATGTCTCCGCATGTTTCTGCTGCACTGCGAAGAAACCGCGCAGGCGTCATGCGCTCGCCGGTCTAACGCGGTCGGCGCGATCGGCGCTATGGCAAGGCATGGACCAGGTCGCGCCGCTTTCGGATTCCGCCGTCGCCCGCGCGAAGCTGCGCTGGCGGCTGGCCTTCGGCGGCATGGCGATCGCGATGCTGATCTTCGGCTCGAATTTCGTGGTCAGCCGGCACGCCGTCCTGAACGGGCTCAGCGCGCATGATCTGCTGGCGCTGCGCTTCGCCACGGCCGGGCTGATCCTGCTGCCGGCCTTCCTGCGCATGGGCGTCGCCGATTGCGGCGGCGTCGGCTGGGGACGTGGCCTCGCGCTCGCCATCATGAGCGGCTTTCCGATGAGCTACCTGATGTTCACCGGGTTGACCTATGCGCCCGCCGCCCATGGCGCGACGATCGGGCCCGGCCTCGTCACCGTGATCGGCATCGTCGGCGGCGTCATGCTGTTCGGCACCAGGCTGACGCGGCAGCTCCTGGCCGGCATCTGCGCGGTGCTGGCCGGCCTCGCCTGCCTCGGCGTCGCCGGCACGACGCACACCAACCCGACCATCCTGCTCGGCGATCTCTGCTTTCTCGGCGTCGGGCTGATCTGGGGCGCCTACCCGCTGGTGATCCAGCTCTGGCGGGTCGATGCGCTGAAGGCGACCGCAATCGTCTCGGTGCTGTCGATGGTCTATCTGCCGCTCTATGCGGCCTTCTACTTTCGCGGATTCGACGTCGCGCCGTGGTGGGTGATCGCCCTGCACGGGCTGAACCAGGGCGTGCTCAACGTCATTCTCGGCCTGTGGATCTGGGCCTGGGCGGCCCGCGTGCTCGGCCCCGCCGTGGTCGGCCGTTTTCCGCCGATGATCCCCGTGGTCGGCACGCTGCTCGCCATTCCCGTCCTCGGCGAGATCCCGAGCGGGCTGCAGGTCGCCGGCATCGCGCTGATCATCTGCGGGCTGTTCGTCGCCTCCTGGCGGCGTTCAGCGCGCGCGGCGCGCGAGCCGCATCAAGGCGAGGTTCCAGCCGACGCAGATGGCTAGGCCGAGCCCGAGCGCAAGCCATGAGCCGAGCGCGACCGCGCCCGCATGGATGAAGCCGAGCGCGAGCCCAAATCCCATCAGACCGGACGCGCCATTGCGGTGATTGTCGCCGCGCCGCCAAGTTCGCCCAAGCGCCGCACTCATTGGTGCCCGGAAGCGACAGTGTCGAACAGAGGCCGTCGATCCGGACAGCCGCGATCGGGCGAGGGTCAAAATTGTCGCCGCAGACCGAAAGTTACCGCATTGGATGTGATTTCGCTCTTGCTCTTCGTGCCGTCGCGAGCGGTGAAGCTGAGGTCATCGGCCTGCGTGTAGCGATAACCTAGTTCCAGTGTTGTACGCTCGAAGATTTCGATACCCAGACCGGCTGACAGATGAAACGCGAGGCCAGTATCGCTGTCTTTCATGACGACGCCCGTGGCGGCGACGCCATGCTTGCGAAGCTCGACATTCGCAAAACCGACGCCGGCGCCGACATAAGGCTTCACCCGCGAGAGCCAGCCGTCGCCGCTGAAGAGGTTGAAGTCGACAAAGGCGCTCGCGAAGCCGGTGAAAGCCTTGGTTTCGCCGAAAGAGTCGATGCCTGGAATCAACGCTCCGTTCACGCGATGCGTATCGACAGAGAACTGGCTGCGACCAGCTTCCAGTTCGATACGAGGGCCGACGGGACCAAGGACAGACCCGAAATTGTAGCCGAGCACGAGCGCATTCGAGAAGCCCACATCATACTCGGTTGCGATGCCGATCGCGCCGCTGCCCAGGTTGAAGCTGGTCTCGTCCAAAACACTGACGCTGTTTCGGTTTCCAAAGTAGAAGCCGCCCTGTTGCACGAAAACAGGCGGTGCCGGCGGCGCCGTGCGCAGCGGCAGATCAGCTGCGGATACTGCCGTCAACGTGGCGGGAAACAAGCTTGCTGCAAGGATGACGGAGGATGTCTTGATGAACGGCATCGAATGCTCCAAGGTTGGCCTGCGACAGTCAGGCGACTGACGAACGCCGCGACCGGGAACCGCCGACCGCCGAATTCGTATTGCGCTTGTGATACGAATTGCGAGGGCTGGGCAACCAATTTCTTATTGCGACCGCTATATTTTATTACGGAGGTGCAGGCAGGACACAGCTGCCCGTTTCAGCGCCACCGGGCGCTTCAGCGACATCGGCTTGTGGTCGTTCTTTGGACTATGCGTCGCGGCGGGACGTTCAGCAGCGATGAGCGCGCACGAAACGCGCGGCATGGCTGACGATGAATGCGTCGATATCCATGTGACGGACGGCCGAACCACCCAAATCCTTCTGATGAAGAAATGCGAGCAGGAGCGGCGCCACGAGGCTGAGCGCCGCGAAGCGCATGTCGTCCGCGACGAGTTCACCGCGCGCAGCGTGAAGCGACAACCTTGCCTCGACCGCGGTCAAGGTCGGCTCGAAGATCGAGCTGAGATAGGCGGGACCAAGCACCCCGTCGCGAAGTCCTTCGCTCAGGCCGATCGAATGAAGCGCGCCGAGCCGGCCCTTCTCAAACCCAATGACGATGTATCGAAGCAGGGACACGATGGATTCGTCGAACCGTTCGTCGGTCGTCGCAGCCGCCGCCGCGAAGCGGGCGCCGTTTCGACCAAGTTCGAAGAGAACCGTTTCGACGATTGTCGAGCGCGAGCCGAAGTAGTGCTTTAGCGTCGGTATCGTCACCCCGGCATGGGCGGCGAGCTCTCTGAGGCTCGCCACCCTTCCGTCCGACATGGCGAGCCGTTCGGCGAGCCTGTCCAGCAATTCGCGCCGCTTGCCGTCATAGCCAGCATTGCGTCCACCAGCAGGCCGAGGCACTTGTCATCTCTTTCGTTCGTCATCGTCGCGTGGCGTGTTTCGTTGATCGTCAGCGGACGCAACGCTGCAAGTCATACAATCCGAAGGTCGACCAGAGCTATCACACGAGCCGTCGTTGTCGTGCAATTGACGCCCACAGGCCGTAGATCAAAATCAGGCAGAGCGACCCCGCGATCGCTGCCGGCGCAGCATGGGATCCCAAAGTCTCGCTCGCGAACATGCCGATCGGCAGCCAGAAGGCGGTCCACAGCACCGCACCGGCAAAATTTAACCCGGAGAACACGTTGCGGTCGACTTTCAGCAGTCCCGCCGCAAAGGCCCCGATCAGGCGGACGGATTTGAAGAAGCGATAAAACAAGATGACTGCCTGGGCGTGGGTTTCGAGACGCGGTCGGAATTGGTCGATCCGGGCAGCCAACGCCGGGAAACGCTCCAGCAGGCGCGGACCAAAACGCGCGCCAAGCGAATACCTGACCTCATCGGACAAAACGCCGGCTCCAATGATCGCCAAGGCGACGACCCAACCGTCAACCAGCCCCTGCTGAGCGGCAATGCCCGCCAACAATGCCAGCGAGCCGCTCTTGATCGTCGCTAGCGATGCGAATCCAAGGTAGAGTACAAGGCTGCTCGCGAGGCTGCTGGGGATATCCATTTCGTGAATCCATCGATCACGTTGTCGATCCGCCCCCCGCGACTCCAATCAGTATGCACCAGCCACCGCGTTGCATTGCAAGAGATATTGTTGGCGTTTAGGCGAGCTTTCTCCGTCCGCCATGTATTGCTCATGTCGGATTGACTCGGCCGGATCGCGTCTCGGCCGCCGCGCGGCGCGGCCAGCCTGAGAACGGTTGGACGTTCACGCGGGCTCGCCTTTGGCCCAGCCTTCCTTGGTCTCGGCTACGAAATCGGTCAGCCTGCCGGCTGCGATGGCGGCGCGCAGGCCCGCCATCAGCTCCTGGTAATAGGCGAGGTTGACCCAGGTCAGCAGCATCTTGCCGAGCATTTCCTCGCACCTGACGAGATGGTGCAGATAGGCCCGCGCATAGCCGTTCGCCGCCGGGCAGGCCGAGCGCTCGTCGATCGGGCGCGGGTCGTCGGCGTGCCTGGCGTTCTTCAGGTTCATCCGGCCGAAACGGGTGAAAATCTGGCCGTGGCGGCCGGCGCGTGTCGGCATCACGCAATCGAACATGTCGACGCCGCGCGAGACCGCCTCGACCAGGTCGTCGGGCGTGCCGACGCCCATCAGATAGCGCGGCTTCTCCGCCGGCAGATGCGGCTCGACCGTCTCGATCATCGCCAGCATGACGTCCTGCGGCTCGCCGACCGCCAGGCCGCCGATGGCGTAGCCTCTGAGGTCCATGGCGACGAGTTCTTTCGCGCTTTCCACCCTGAGAGCCGGCACTGCCCCACCCTGGACGATGCCGAACAGCGCCCGGCCCGCCGGGTCGCCGAAAGCCGCCTTGCAGCGTTCCGCCCAGCGCAGGGACAGCCGCATCGCCTTCTCGGCGAAGGCATCCTCGCAAGGCAGCGAGACGCATTCGTCGAGCTGCATGACGATGTCGGAGCCGAGGAGGTTCTGGATCTCGACCGAGCGCTCGGGGCTGAGCATGTGCTTCGAGCCGTCGATATGCGACTGGAAGGTGACGCCCTCCTCGGTCAGCTTGCGCAGATTGGCCAGCGACATCACCTGGAAGCCGCCGGAATCGGTCAGGATCGGGTGCGGCCAGTTCATGAACTTGTGCAGGCCGCCGAGGCCGGCGATGCGCTCCGCGCCGGGGCGCAGCATCAGGTGATAGGTGTTGCCGAGCACGACATCGGCGCCGAGCGCCTTGACCTGCTCGGGATACATGCCCTTGACGGTGGCGGCCGTGCCGACCGGCATGAAGGCGGGCGTGCGGATGACGCCGCGCGGCATCCTGATCTCGCCGGTGCGGGCGGCCCCGTCGCGGCCGAGAAGGTGGAAGCTGAAATCCGTGGTCATGACTGCGACCTAGCCCAGCCGGGGCCGGCGCGAAAGGCGTGCCTGACGACGCGGGCATGTGCTGGCGGCGCGGCGGCGCGACCGGACGGCGTCCTGGACCCGTCACGGCTTCGTCACCGCACGGGCCTATGCAAGGCTGGCGGAGGCGAAGGCTCGCCACGCAGAGTCCATGTCGATGGGGGCCGACATGCTACGGATCGCCATTCTCGCCGTGATCGGCGCAGCGCTCAACGCATCCATCGTCTGGGGACAGACGCCTGCCGCGAGCGATCACCGTTCGAGGCTCGGCCTGCCGGTCGTCGGCATGGTCACCGGCGCGGGTTCGACCTTCGCCTTCCCGCTGATCGGCCGATGGGCCCAGCTTTACCGGACCGCCAAATCGGACGGGGCGGAGATGGTCTCGCTCGACATCGGCGTCGAATACGAGCCCGTCGGCTCGCTCGGCGGCGAGGTCCGCGTCATGCAGCGGGCGGTCGATTTCGGCGCGACCGACCGGCCGGTCTCGAGCGAGGAGCTGGCGCGGACCGGCCTGATCCAGTTCCCGTTCGTGATGGGCGGCATCGCGCCGGTGGTGAACATCGACGGGGTCAAGGCCGGGGAGCTGCGCCTCACCGGGGCGCTGCTCGCCGAGATCTATCTCGGCAAGGTCCGGAACTGGTCGGACCCGGCCATCAAGGCGCTGAACCCGCAATCGAAGCTGCCAGACGCCGCGATCAACGTGATCTGGCGCTCGGACGGTTCGGGCACGACCTTCAACTTCACGGATTATCTCTCGCGCTCCAGCCTGGAATGGGCCGGCAGGATCGGCGCGAACACGCAGCTTCCCTGGCCGACTGGCGCGGGCGCGGAACGGACGCAGGGCGTCGTCGCCGCGATCGGCCGCGTGAAGAATTCGATCGGCTATGTCGAACTCGGGCAGGTGCTGCGCGCCTCGCTCGCCTATGCGCTCTTGCAGAACCGGGCGGGCCAGTTCGTCCGGCCCGACGCGGCCAGCCTGCAGGCCGCCGCCGCCAGCGCCGACTGGGCCGCCGCCAGGGATTTCGCGCTGATGCTGACCGACGCGCCTGGCCCGCAATCCTGGCCGATCGTGGCGACGACCTTCGCGCTGGTGCCCAAACCGCTGAACGCGCGCTCGCGCGAAGCGCTCAGCTTCTTCCAGATCGGGCTCGAAAGGGGCGCCGGCGACGCAGCCGCGCTCGGCTATGTCGCGCTGCCCGAGCCGCTGGTCAGACAGGTCAAGGACTATTGGGCGCTGGCGCTCAAGCCGGGCGGCTGAAAAACGTCGCTTGGCGGAACGCCCTTTCATCGAAGTGGCTTGCGAGGCGTGAGGCTGCCATAAGCATCCGCACCTGACGCCTTCCGGAGCCTGCCATGCCGACCGCCCTGCGCATCGAGACCGTCGCGACCGAGCCGTTTCCCGATCAGGAACCCGGCACGTCGGGCCTGCGCAAGGCGGTGCCGGTGTTCCAGCAGCCGCATTATTTGGAGAATTTCGTTCAGGCGATTTTTGCCGCCGTGCCGGAGCTGACGGGCGGCACGCTGATCGTCGGCGGTGACGGGCGTTTTCACAACGACGTCGCCGTGGAGACGATCGTCGCCATGGCGCTGGCCAATGGCGTCGCGCATATCGTCGTCGGCCAGGGTGGCCTGCTCTCGACGCCGGCGGCGTCCGCCATTATCCGCAAGCGCGGCGCGCAGGGCGGCATCCTGCTCTCGGCGAGCCACAACCCCGGCGGCCCCGACGGCGATTTCGGCATCAAGTTCAATGCCGGGAATGGCGGACCTGCCGCGCCGGCGATCACCTCGGCGATCTTCGCTCACACAAAAACGATCGGCGAATACCGGATCGCCCGCGAGACCGCGATCGATCTCGGCGCGGTCGGCGTGACGACGCTTTCCTCCGGCCAGATCGTCGAGGTGATCGATCCGGTCGAGGATTATGTCGCGCTGATGGAAAGCCTGTTCGATTTCCCGGCTTTGCGCGCGCACCTCGCCTCCGGCTTTGCCATGCGCTTCGACGCGATGAACGCGATCACCGGCCCCTACGCCACCCGCATCTTCGAGGAGCGCCTCGGCGCGCCGGCCGGCACCGTGATGAACGGCACGCCGCTGCCCGATTTCGGCGGGCTGCATCCCGACCCGAACCCGACCTACGCCGCCGAGCTGATCGCGGCGCTGGCCGGGCCCGGCGGCATCGCTTTTGGGGCGGCGTCGGACGGCGACGGCGACCGCAACCTGATCGTCGGTCCCGGCGGGCAGGTCGTGGCGCCGAGCGACAGCGTGGCCATCCTCGCCGCCAACGCCCACCTCGCGCCGGGCTATGCCGGAGGTTTGAAGGGCGTCGCCCGCTCGATGCCGACGAGCCGCGCGCTCGACCGCGTCGCGAAGGCGCTGAACCTGCCCTTCTACGAGACGCCGACCGGCTGGAAGTTCTTCGGCTCCCTGCTCGATGCGGGCATGATCTCGCTCTGCGGCGAGGAGAGCGCCGGCACCGGCTCGGACCATATCCGCGAGAAAGACGGCGTCTGGGCCGTGCTGCTCTGGCTCTCAATCGTGGCCTCACGCAAGCAGTCGGTCTCGGAGATCGTCGCCGAGCACTGGACGCGCTTCGGCCGCGACTACTACCAGCGCCACGACCATGAGGAGATCGACAGCCAGGCCGCGGCCGACCTCATGGCGGCGCTGCGCGAAAGGCTCGCCGCCCTGCCCGGCCGCAGCTTCGCCGGCATGACCGTCGCCAGCGCCGACGATTTTTCCTACACCGACCCGGTCGACGGCTCGGTGACCGGAAAGCAAGGCGTGCGCATCCTGTTTGCGAACGACGCCCGCATCGTCTTCAGGCTGTCGGGGACCGGGACCAAGGGCGCGACGCTGCGGATCTATCTGGAGCGCTTCGAGGCCGATCCGTCGCGCCACGGGCTCGACCCGGCACAGGTGCTGGCCCCGCTGGCGCAGGCGGCAGCCGAGATTTCGGAGCTGAGAGAGAGAACCGGAAGAACGGCGCCCAAAGTGATCGCTTGACCGCTGTCGCCATCCCTCCAGCCCTCATCCTGAGGAGCAAGCGGAGCTTGCGTCTCGAAGGATGCTCCAGGAGGTTCCGGAACCATCTGGAGCATCCTTCGAGACGCCGCTGCGCGGCTCCTTAGGATGAGGGCTGGAGGGAACGATCGGACCGTTCCTTGGCACACGGATCGATGAACAGCCATGCGCCCACAGATTTGATCGCTTTCAATCCGCTCTGCTAAACCGGACTCTCATCGAAGCCCGGAAACGCCGCCATGCCTCCCTATCGCTCCCGCACCACCACCCATGGCCGCAACATGGCCGGCGCGCGCGGGCTCTGGCGCGCCACCGGCATGAAGGACTCAGATTTCGGCAAGCCGATCATCGCCGTCGTGAACTCCTTCACCCAGTTCGTGCCCGGCCATGTCCATCTCAAGGATTTGGGCCAGCTCGTCGCCCGCGAGATCGAGCAGGCCGGCGGCGTCGCCAAGGAATTCAACACCATCGCGGTCGATGACGGCATCGCCATGGGCCATGACGGGATGCTCTACAGCCTGCCCTCGCGCGAGATCATCGCCGACAGCGTCGAATACATGGTCAACGCCCATTGCGCCGACGCCATGGTCTGCATCTCGAACTGCGACAAGATCACGCCCGGGATGCTGATGGCCTCGATGCGGCTCAACATCCCGACCGTCTTCGTCTCGGGCGGGCCGATGGAGGCCGGCAAATACATCGCCGAGGGCGTGCTGAAGAAGGTCGATCTCGTCGACGCGATGGTCGCCGCCGCCGACAGCAAATATTCCGATGCCGAGGTCGAGGTGATCGAGCGCTCGGCCTGCCCGACCTGCGGCTCGTGCTCCGGCATGTTCACCGCCAATTCGATGAACTGCCTGACCGAGGCGCTGGGCCTCGCTTTGCCCGGCAACGGCTCGGTGCTCGCGACCCATGCCGACCGCAAGCGCCTCTTCGTCGAGGCTGGCCACCTGATCGTCGACATCGCGCGCCGCCATTACGAGCAGGACGACGCCTCGGTGCTGCCGCGCAACGTCGCGAGCTTCAAGGCCTTCGAGAACGCGATGACGCTCGACATCTCCATGGGCGGCTCGACCAACACGGTGCTGCATCTGCTGGCGGCGGCCCATGAGGGCGAGGTGCCCTTCACCATGGCCGATATCGACCGGCTCTCGCGCGGCGTGCCGGTGCTGTGCAAGGTCGCGCCCTCGGTCGCCAACGTGCATATGGAGGACGTCCACCGCGCCGGCGGCATCATGGCGCTGCTCGGCGAGCTCGACCGCGCCGGACTGATCCATGCCGAACTGCCGACGGTGCATGCGGCGACGCTGGCCGAGGCGCTGTCGCGCTGGGACGTGACGCAGACGACAAGCGAGAGCGTGCGCTCCTTCTACAGCGCAGCCCCCGGCGGCGTGCCGACGCAGACCGCCTTCAGCCAGAGCCGGCGCTACGAGGAACTCGACCTCGACCGGCAGGGCGGCGTCATCCGCGGCAAGGCGCATGCGCATTCGCAGGATGGCGGTCTCGCCGTGCTGTCGGGCAATCTCGCGCTCGACGGCTGCATCGTGAAGACGGCGGGCGTCGACGCGTCGATCCTGGTCTTCTCGGGCCCGGCCGTGATCTTCGAGAGCCAGGACGCGGCGGTGGACGGCATCCTCAACGGCAAGGTCAAGGCCGGCGACGTCGTGGTGATCCGCTATGAGGGGCCGCGCGGCGGGCCGGGCATGCAGGAAATGCTCTACCCGACGAGCTATCTGAAATCGAAGGGGCTCGGAAAGGCCTGCGCGCTGATCACCGACGGGCGCTTCTCGGGCGGCACCTCGGGGCTCTCGATCGGCCATGTCTCGCCGGAGGCGGCCGAAGGCGGCGCGATCGGCCTGGTGGAGGCCGGCGACATGATCCGCATCGACATTCCCGGCCGCAGCATCGTCCTCGACGTGCCCGAGGCGGAGCTGGCGCGACGGCGCGCGGCGATGGACGCGAAGGGCAAGGATGGCTGGAAGCCAGCCGCGCCGCGCAAGCGCAAGGTCACGACGGCGCTGCGGGCCTATGCCGCCCACGCCACCAGCGCCGCCAGGGGCGCGGTGCGCGTCGTCGACTAGTCGGCCCGCGACAGCGTCCGCCTGACCGCGTCGCGCCAGCCCGCGACCTTGCGGTCGCGCGTGCTCGCCGTCATGGCCGGCGCGAAGCGGCGCTCCAGCCGCCAGAGATCGGCGAAGCGGTCGGGCTCGGGCAGCAGGCCGGCGTCGAGCCCGGCGAGATAGGCCGCGCCGAGCGCGGTCGTCTCCAGCACGGAGGGCCGGTCGACCGGCATGCCCAGGATGTCGGCGAGGCGCTGCATCGTCCAGTCGGAGGCGACCATGCCGCCGTCGACGCGCAGCACGCCGGCGCCCCGCCCCGCGGCCGGCCAGTCGGCATGCATCGCCTCGACCAGGTCGAGCGTCTGGTAGCAGACGCTTTCCAGCGCCGCGCGGGCAAGCTCGCGCGGGCCGGTGTTGCGGGTCAGGCCAAACAGCGCGCCGCGCGCCTGCGCGTCCCAATGCGGCGCGCCTAAGCCCACGAAGGCCGGCACTAGATAGACATCCTGCGCGGGGTCGGCCGCCTCCGCCAGCGGGCCGCTCTCGCTGGCCTGCTCGATCACGCCGAGGCCGTCGCGCAGCCATTGCACGGCCGCGCCCGCGATGAAGATCGAGCCCTCCAGCGCATAGGTGCGGACCCCGCCGAACTGGTAGGCGACGGTCGAGAGCAGCCGGTTCTGCGAGACGACCGGCGTCGCGCCGGTGTTGAGCAGGGCGAAGCAGCCGGTGCCATAGGTCGATTTCACCATGCCGGGCGAGAAGCAGGCCTGGCCGATCGTCGCCGCCTGCTGGTCGCCGGCGATGCCGCGCACCGGGATCGCGGCCCCGAACAGCTCGGGCGCGGTCTCGCCGAACAGGCCGGCGCAATCCTTGACCTCGGGCAGGACCGCGGCCGGAATGCGCAGCAGGGCGAGCAACTCCTCGTCCCAGACGCCGCGCCCGATGTCGAAGAGCAGGGTGCGCGCGGCGTTGGTGGCGTCGGTGGCGTGGACCTTCCCGCCCGTCAGCCGCCAGAGCAGGAACGAATCGACCGTGCCGAAGGCGAGTTCGCCGGCCTCGGCCCGCCGGCGCGCGCCGGGAACGTTGTCGAGCAGCCAGGCGATCTTGGTGCCGGAGAAATACGGGTCGATCCGCAGGCCGGTGCGTTTCGCGACGAGCTGCTCGTGGCCGGCCGCGGCGAGCTTGGCGCACTCGGCCGCCGTGCGCCGGTCCTGCCAGACGATGGCGCGGTGGATCGCCTTGCCGGTCAGCCGGTCCCAGAGCAGCGTCGTCTCGCGCTGGTTGGTGATGCCGATCGCGGCGATGCCGGCGGCGTCGAGGCCGGCGCTCGCCAGCGCCTCGCGGCAGGTCGCCAGCACGCTCTCCCAGATGTCCTCCGGCTCGTGCTCGACCCAGCCCGAAGCCGGAAAATGCTGCGGGAACTCCTGCTGGGCGCTGGCCGCCACCCGCAATTCCGCGTCGAAGACGATCGCCCGCGACGAGGTCGTGCCCTGGTCGATCGCCAGGATGTGTCTTGCGTTGGTCATCTCGCGCGCTCGTCCCTGCCGGCCGGCTGCGCGGCCCTGCGCCAGAAGTGCCGCAAGGCGAAACGCCGGGCAAGCGCGTTGCGGACGCGCATCGCCCAAGGTTCCGCTTGGCACCGCCATCGCGCTGGCGTTACGCTCGCGTCGAAAGCAAGCAGCCGGACGTCGTCCGGCTCCCGTCGCGGCGCGACAATGGCCGCGAACGGTCGAGGGATATGACACAGTGACGGTCGAGGACCGGCAGGAGCGCGACGTCGCCGCCATCGCGACGCCGCAGGCAAACGGCGGCGATCCGCACGCGACGGGCGCGGCGGCGCACGCAATCGCGCCGGTTCAGGCGCCCTTTCAACGGCCGCAGCCCGCGACCTACGCCGCGCTCGATCTCGGCACCAACAATTGCCGGCTGCTGATCGCGCGGCCGGCGCAGCACGGCTTTCGCGTGGTCGACGCCTTTTCGCGCATCGTGCGCCTCGGCGAGGGGCTCGCCGCCAGCGGCCGCCTTGCCGAGCCGGCGATGGACCGGGCCGTCGAGGCGCTGAAGATCTGCCGCGGCAAGATGGCCCATCGCGGCGTGACGCGCGCCCGGCTCGTCGCTACCGAAGCCTGCCGCGCCGCGACGAACGGGCTCGAATTCGTCCGTCGCGTCTCGACCGAGGCGGGAATCGAACTCGAGATCGTCGACCAGCGCACGGAAGCGGCGCTGGCCGTCTCCGGCTGCGCGGCGCTGGCGGACCCGGCGGCGGAAGGCGTGATCGTCTTCGACATCGGCGGCGGCTCGACCGAGATCGTCTGGCTGGGCGGCCGCCACGAGGCGCGCGACCCGGCCGCGCGCATCCGCGAATGGGCCTCGCTGCCGATCGGCGTGGTCACGGTCGCGGAGCGCTATGGCGGCGTCGATGTCGGGCGCGAGCTGTTCGAGCGCATGGTCGAGGATTGCGCGCAGGCGCTCGAGCCGTTCGCGGCGAAGGCCGCCAGGGCGCGCGGCGCGCGGAATTTCCATCTGCTCGGCACCTCCGGCACGGTGACGACGGTCGCCGGCATCCATCTCGGGCTGCCGCGCTATGACCGGCGCGTCGTCGACGGACTGTGGATGCGGCAGGAGGACATCCGCACGGTCATCGACCAGCTCGTCGGGATGGATTATGCAGCGCGGGCGGCGAACGCCTGCATCGGCCGCGACCGCGCCGATCTGGTGCTGGCGGGCTGCGCCATCTTCGAGGCGATCCGCCGGGCCTTTCCGAGCGACCGGGTCCGCATCGCCGATCGCGGCCTGCGCGAGGGCATCCTGCTCAGGATGATGCATGAGGACCGCGCCTGGTGGCGCCGCCGGCCGGCGTAAACGGCGACGGAGGACGGGCCGCGATGAGCGCCGGAAAGACGGGCAGCGGCCGGACGCCGGGCAAACAGGGCGCAGCCGGCAAGCCGGCGGGCGCGCGCGACCTGCGGGTGAAGGTCAAGAAGGCGGGGAAGCTGAAGCATTCCTCGCAGCTCTGGCTCGAGCGCCAGCTCAACGATCCTTATGTGAAGCGGGCGCGCGAACTCGGCCATCGCTCGCGCGCCGCCTTCAAGATCGAGGAGATGGACGACCGCTACAAGTTCCTGAAACCCGGGCAGAAGCTGATCGATCTCGGCTGCGCGCCCGGCGGCTGGTGCCAGATCGCGGCCAAACGCATCGGGCTGGAGCGCGGCAAGGGCCGCATCGTCGGCATCGACCTGTTGCCGGTCGATCCGATCCCCGGCGTCGAACTGATCGAGATGGACTTCATGGCCGACGACGCCCCTGCCCTGCTGACCGAGCGCCTCGGCGGCAAGGCCGATGGCGTGATGTCCGACATGGCCGCCAACACCACCGGCCACAAGAAGACCGACCACCTCAAGATCATCGCGCTGGCGGAGGCCGCGCTGGAGTTCGCCAACGGCATCCTCGCGCCCGGCGGCTTCTTCCTGGCGAAACTGTTCCAGGGCGGCGAGAGCGCCGAGCTGCTGGCGCAGCTCAAGCGCGACTTCACCACGGTGCGCAACGTCAAGCCGGCGGCGAGCCGGTCGGATTCCTCGGAGCTCTATGTGCTGGCGACGGGGTTTCGGCGGAAGGCGGAGGCAGCCGACGCTGCGATCTGATCGTTCAAAGCAATCGCGCCGCCCTGCCCTGCGCAGCGAGCAGCGCCACGGCCTGCCGGTCGAAGGACACGAAGGTCTCGCCGCCGAGCCATTCGCCGTCATAGGCGATCACGCCATCCGCAAAGTCGCCGCCCGCGTCAAGAATCGCAAGACCCGCATCGACCGCAGGCCGGTTCGCCTCGACATTCGCAGACGACATCAGCGCCCGGATCGCGGCAGCGATGTCTTTCCGATCGAAGCCATACAGCTTGCCGAGAACCCAGACGAACTCGCAGAGGCATGGCAAGGTCACCGCGATCAGTGCGGCTTCACGCAGGAGCCTGTCGGCAAGGGCGGCCTGCGCGGCATTGTCGCGAACGACGCCGCGAACGAGCACATTGGTATCGACCGCGATCTTCACCGTTCGCCGGCCCAGCCCCGCCGCGCCGCTTCTCCAATCTCGTCGACCGTCGCGACGACATCGGTTTTCCCGGCGAGCAGCCCGAGAAAGCCGTCGATCGTTCCGCTCGGGCGCGCGGCCCGCAACGCCGCCCGGCCATCCGGCAGCAGATCGACTTCGATCTTTTCGCCCGGTTTGATCCCGAGATGATTGAGCACCTCCTTGCGAAAGGTCACCTGCCCCCTCGCCGTGACCGCCAGCGTCACCATCTGAAAACACCTCCCGCCCATCGATAATGTATTATTGCATTATTTTTGGTGGGGAGATAGTTGCCCGTCACTCCAGCGGCTTCTGATCCGCGATCGCCTGCGCCGTCGCCTTGCGGGCGCTGGACTGGCCGTGACCCGAGACCTCCGCGCCGGCGTCCGGAGCGAGCCGCGCCATCCACAGCACCGACGAGGCCGAGATCAGGCCGACCAGCACGAAGGCCGGCCAGAAATCGGCCGCGCCGAGCGCTTTTCCGCCGTTCAGCAGGTTCGCCGCCTCCAGCGCGAAGGCGCCGATGGTGACGCCCAGACTCAGCGACAATTGCTGCGCCACGCTGGAGAGCGAGGTCGCGCCCGACATGTCCCTGTTGGAGACGTCGGCATAGCTCAGCGCGTTGATGCCGGTGAACTGCAGCGAGCGGAAGCAGCCGCCGATCAGCAGCACGCCGAGCATGAGCCAATGCGGCGTCGTCGGGGTGAACAGGCCCGACGCCATCAGGAAGGCCGAGCCGAGCAGCGCATTCGCGGTCAGCACCGCGCGGAAGCCGTAAGCTGCGAGGATGCGACGGGCCAGCGTCTTCATGATCAGCGCGCCCGCCGCCGAGGAGAAGGTGATCAGGCCCGATTGCAGCGCGTCCATGCCGAAGCCGAGCTGCAGCATCAGCGGCAGCAGGAACGGGATCGCGCCGATGCCGGTGCGGAACACCGAGCCGCCGATCACGCCGATACGGTAGGTCGGGATGGCCAGCAGCGCGAGGTTCAGCACCGGATAGGCGATCCTGCGCGCATGGAACCAGTAGGCCACGAGGGCCGCCATGCCGGCCGCCACGCCGAGATACGAGACCGCCGCCGGCACGAGATGGCGCCCGCCGGTCGCGAGCCCGAGCATCAGCGCGGCGAAACCGAAGGAGGAGAGCAGGAAGCCCCTGATGTCGAGCGGGGCGACGTCCTCCTCGCGGACATCCTCGAAGAACAGGCTCGCCAGCACGATGCCGACGAGCCCGATCGGGATGTTGATGAAGAAGATCCAGCGCCAGTCGAAATAGGTGGTGATGAAGCCGCCCAGCACGGGCCCGACCACGGGGCCGACCAGCGCCGGGATGGTGAGATAGGCGAGCGCGCTGACGAGTTCGGATTTCTGCACGCTGCGCAGGATCACCAGCCGGCCGACCGGCACCATCATCGCGCCGCCCATGCCCTGAATGAAGCGCGCCCCGACGAAGGCCCCGAGCGAACTCGACAGAGCACACAGGATCGAGCCGAGCATGAAGACGCCGAGCGCGGCGCGAAAGATCGTGCGCGCGCCATAACGGTCCGCCATCCAGCCGGAAATCGGGATGAAGACGGCCAGGCTGACGAGATAGGAGGTCAGCGCGAGCTTCAGCGCGATCGGGTCCTCGCCGAGCGACTGCGCGATCACCGGCAGCGAGGTCGCGATCACCGTCGAATCGGTGTTCTCCATGAACAGCGCGCAGGCGACGATCAGGGGCAGGAGCTTTGCGCGCTGCAAGGACTTAGGCTTTCGCGGATTCGATCGCTGCGAGGGATAGTCAAGCCGCGGCGCGATGGCGAGGGCGCGCCCGCCGCAAGCGGCTCGACGACGGTCGGGGTTGCTTCAGGGACATGACGCTGGCCGGCTTTTCCTGCAATCGCCGATGTTTCGACGGCGGCCGGACGCCCGGCGCGAGCATGCTATGCTGCGATGCAGCATGGTCCGATCCGAACTCCGCAGGTTTTTTCCTGCGCCGCTCTAGCGGCATCGTCACACGCATGATAACGGGCCTCGTCAACCCGATCCTGGGCGTCCCCGCCCGATCAGTAGAACAGGCCGCCCGCCCGGCCCCGGAGTTGACGATGGCATTCGAGACAGACGGCCTGATCCGCGATGGTCTGACCTTCGACGACGTGCTGCTGGAGCCGGGCCCGTCCGAGGTGATGCCGTCCGAGGTCGACATCTCGACCAGGCTGACCAAGACGATCACGCTGAACATGCCGATCATCGCCTCGGCGATGGACACGGTCACCGAAGCCCGGATGGCGATCGCCATGGCGCAGGCTGGCGGGCTCGGCGTGGTGCATCGCAATCTGGAGGCCGACCAGCAGGCGGCGCAGGTCCGGCTCGTCAAGAAGTTCGAATCGGGCATGATCGCCAACCCGATCACGATCTTCCCCGACGAGACGCTGGCGGACGCGCTCGCGATCATGAAGCACAACTCGATCTCCGGCATTCCGGTGGTCGAGCGCGGGCCGCAGGGCCACAAGGGCAAGCTCGTCGGCATCCTGACCAACCGCGACGTGCGCTTCGCCGCCAATCCCGCCCAGCCCGTCGCCGAGCTGATGACCAAGGACCGCCTGATCACCGTGCGCGAGGGCGTGTCGCAGGACGAGGCGCGCCGGCTGCTGCACCAGTTCCGCATCGAGAAGCTCTTGGTCGTCGACGACCACTACCGCTGCATCGGCCTGATCACCGTCAAGGACATGGAAAAGCAGGTCGCCCACCCGACGGCGGCCAAGGATTCCCATGGCCGGCTGCTGGTCGCCGCCGCCACGACCACCGGCGATCTCGGCTTCGAGCGCTCGGAGCTGCTGATCGAGGCCGGCGTCGACATCATCGTGGTCGACACCGCCCATGGCCACTCCGCCAAGGTGCTGGAGGCGGTGACGCGGGTGAAGAAGCTCTCCAACGCGGTGCAGGTGATCGCCGGCAACGTCGCCACCGCCGGCGGGGCGCAGGCCCTGATCGACGCCGGAGCGGACGCGATCAAGGTCGGCATCGGGCCGGGCTCGATCTGCACCACCAGGATCGTCGCCGGCGTCGGCGTGCCGCAGCTCACGGCGGTGATGGACGCAGCCTCGGCCGCGCAACGGCACGGCATCCCGGTCATCGCCGATGGCGGCATCAAATACTCCGGCGACCTCGCCAAGGCGCTGGCGGCGGGCGCCTCCTGCGCCATGGTCGGCTCGCTGCTGGCGGGCACCGACGAGACGCCGGGCGAGACCTTCCTCTACCAGGGCCGCTCCTACAAATCCTATCGCGGCATGGGCTCGGTCGGCGCGATGGCGCGCGGCTCGGCCGACCGCTATTTCCAGCAGGACATCAAGGATGCGCTCAAGCTGGTGCCCGAGGGCGTCGAGGGCCAGGTCGCCTATAAGGGCCCGGTCTCGAGCGTGCTGCACCAGCTCGCGGGAGGGCTTCGCGCCGCGATGGGCTATGTCGGCGGCAAGGATCTGGCCGACTACCAGGCCAAGGCCCGTTTCATCCGCATCACCAGCGCGGGCCTGCGCGAGAGCCATGTCCACGACGTGACGATCGTGCGCGAGAGCCCGAACTATCCGACCCGGTCTTGAGCCTCGCGCCGGAAGGTGCGAGCCTGACAGTTCAGCCCTCATCCTGAGGAGAAGCCGCAGGCTTCTCCTCAGGATGAGGGCTGTTTCGCGACACAAGGTACCGACCATGACCGTCAAGCTGATCTACCCTGCGCTCGCGCAGATCCTGTGGACCTTCGTGGTGCTGGTGATCATGTTCCTGCGTCGGCGCGAGGCGCTGGTCGGCAAGCAGGTCCGCGTCGCCGATGTCGCGGTCTCGACCGAGGCCTATCCCGAGCGCGCGAGGCTCGCGGCGGCCAATTTCTCGAACCAGTTCGAGACCCCGGTGCTGTTTTTCGCCCTGATCATGCTGGCGATGGAGGTCGCCGCCACCGGCTACGTCATGACCGCGCTGGCCTGGGCGTTCGTGGCGACGCGCGTCGTCCACACGCTGGTCCACACCGGCTCGAACCGGCTGCAGACCCGCGCGCTCGTCTTCGCGGCGGGGCTAGTCTGTCTTTTCCTGATGTGGGTCGGCGTCCTGGCGACGGTGCTGTGAGGCCATCCGCGCGGCGCATTCAGTAACGGACGCCCCGCTTCCCTAGAGGACGCTTGTCACATCCTCGCTACACGGCGCGATAAACCGTGTTGCGCGCTTGCGCGCAAATCCGCCCGGCGGCATGCTAAATGCTTGCGGCACGGGCGGTTTAGGGGACGATCGCACGGTCTCTTTCAGGGGTTCTGGTCCTCCCCCTCGCGTCAAGGTTTCACATGGCTGTTCTGACTGTCGGGCGCGTGGCCATGCTGGCCGTCATCGGTGTCGTCGGCGCCGGCGCGGGCATGCACTATATGGGCAAGCCCGTTCCCTGGCCGCTCGACCGGATTCCCTATGGCAAGGTCGTCCCGCCGTTCGCCGAGGCGCCAAAGCCGGCGCAGCGCGCCGGCGCGCCGCAGCGCCCGCCCGTCACGATCGTCACCGCGAAGGCCGAGCGCCGGCCGGTCCCGGTGAGGCTGGACGCAATCGGCACGGTGCAGACGCTCTCGGCGGTGACGGTGCGTTCGCGCGTCGAAAGCCAGATCATGGAGGTCGGCTTCAAGGACGGAGACTACGTCAAGAAGGGCGATCTGCTGTTCCGGCTCGATTCCCGGCAGCTCGAGGCGCAGCTCCGGCAGGCCGAGGCGACGGTGGCGCGCGACAAGGCCTCGCTCGTGCTGGCGGAGGCGGATCTGCGCCGCGCCGAGGAGCTGGCGAAACGCGACTTCGCCACCGACCAGCGGCTGGAGACGGCCCGCGCCGGCGCGGCCACTTTGCGCGCCTCGATCCGCGGCGGCGAGGCGGCGGTCGACGGGCTGAGGGTGCAACTGACCTATTACACGCTGGTCTCGCCGGTGTCGGGGCGGATCGGCGTCGCCGCGCTGAAGGAAGGCAACATCGCCAAGACGGGCGACAGCTCCGGCGCGTTGGCGACGATCAACCAGATCGACCCGATCTATGTCGGCTTCTCGCTGCCGCAGCGCTATCTGCCGGACATCCGCGCCGCGATGACCGCCGGCACGTCGAGCGTGCTGGCGACGCAGCAGGGCGCGTCGACGGGCGTCGAGGGCGCGTTCGCGGTGATCGACAACACGGTCGACGCCACCACGGGCACGATCCAGATGCGCGCGGTCTTCGACAACGCCAGCGAGACGCTGTGGCCGGGGGCGCTCTGCCAGGTCCGCGTCACGCTGCGGGTCGACGCCGACGCGCTGACGGTGCCGCGCGAAGCGGTCCAGAACGGTCAGGCCGGGCCCTTCGTCTTCGTCGTCGAGGAGGGCGTCGCCCGCGCGAGGCCGGTCGCGATCGACCGCACCGTCGACGGGCGCGTCGTGCTGGCGTCGGGACTCGATGGCGGCGAGTCCGTGGTCGTCGATGGGGCGCTGCTGCTGACCAACGGGGCGCGCACCATCGAGCGCAGCCGGGGCGGGCCTCCGCCGCCGCCGGGAAATCTCACCTCCCAGCGCGGGAGCCAGGGCTGATGAACCTGCCGGAGATCTGCATCCGTCGTCCGGTGATGACGACGCTGGTGATGGCGACCTTCCTGATCTTCGGGCTGTTCGCCTTCAAGCAGTTGCCGGTGGCGGCGCTGCCGCGCGTCGATTTCCCGACCATCAACGTCAGCGCGCGCCTGCCGGGCGCAAGCCCCGAGACGATGGCGTCCTCGGTCGCAGCCCCGCTGGAGCGCGAATTCGCTTCGATTTCCGGCATCACCGCGATGTCCTCGGTCTCGCAGCAGGGCTCGACCTCGATCACGCTGCAGTTCGACCTGAACCGCAACATCGACGGGGCCGCGCTCGACGTGCAGGCGGCGCTGAGCGCGACCGCGCGGCGGCTGCCGCCGGAACTGCCCTCCCCGCCCAGCTTCAGGAAGGTCAATCCGGCCGATACGCCGATCCTGTTCATGGTGCTGACCTCGGCGACCAAGCCGCTCTACGAGGTCCACGAGTTCGGCGAGAACATCCTGCAGCAGCAAATCTCGCAGCTCAACGGCGTCGCCCAGGTCAACATCTTCGGGGCGCAGAAATACGCCGTCCGCATCAAGATCAATCCCGATGCTGTGTCGTCGCGCGGCCTCGCGCTGTCGGATGTCCGCACGGCCGTCGCGGCGGCGAACTCCAACGCCCCGGTCGGCACCCTCAACGGCGAGAACCAGCGCCTGACGCTCGGCGCCACCGGCCAGCTCGAACGGGCCGGCGAATACGGCAAGCTGATCGTCGCCCAGAAGAACGGCGTGCCGATCAGGCTGGAAGACCTCGCCACGGTCTACGACTCGGTCGAGAACGACCAGACGGCTAGCTGGTTCAACGGCCAGCGCTCGATCATCCTGGCGGTCTACCGGCAGTCCGACGCCAACACGGTCGAGGTCGTCGACAGCATCAGGAACCGCATCGACTCCTACCGCTCGCAGCTCCCGGCCGCGATCGACCTGCACATCCTGAACGACCGCTCGATCCCGATCCGCGAGGCGGTCGAGGATGTCGAGTTCTCCCTCGTCGTCGCCATCATGCTCGTGATCATGGTGATCTTCCTGTTCCTGAAGAGCCTGGCCGCGACCGTGATCCCGACGCTGGCGCTGCCGATCTCGCTGGTCGGCACCTTCGCGGCGATGTATTCGCTCGGCTATTCGCTCGACAACATCTCGCTGCTGGCGCTGACGCTGGCGGTGGGGTTCGTCGTCGACGACGCCATCGTCATGCTGGAGAACATCATCCGGCATATCGAGATGGGCAAGAAACCGTTCCAGGCGGCGCTCGACGGCTCGCGCGAGATCGGCTTCACCATCATCTCGATCACCATCTCGCTCGTCGCCGTCTTCATCCCGGTCTTCTTCATGGGCGGCGTTGTCGGAAAAGTCTTCGTCACCTTCGCCGGCACCATCTCGGCGGCGATCATCGTCTCCGGCTTCGTCTCGCTGACGCTGACGCCGATGCTGTGCGCGCGCTTCCTCAAGCCGCATGACCACCACAGGAAGCCCAACATCGTCGAGCGCGTCTTCGAGGCCGGGTTCCAGGGCATGCTCACCGCCTATCGCGTCACGCTCGACGCGGTGCTGAAGGCGCGCTTCCTGATGCTGCTGCTGACGCTCGGCACGGTCTGGTATTCGGCGCATCTCTACATGGAGGCGCCGAAGGGCTTCTTCCCGATCGAGGACACCGGCCTGCTGCGCGGCGCGACGGAAGGCCCGCCCGACACCTCCTTCGAAGCGATGGCCGCCCGCCAGCAGCGTGTCGCCGAGATCGTCAGGGCCGATCCGGCGGTCGACTACCTGACCTCGAACATCGGCGGCTTCAACGCCACCAACAACGGCTTCATGTTCATTGCGCTGAAACCCAAGGACCAGCGCGAAAAGGCCGAAATCATCATCGCGCGCCTGCGCCGCGCCACCGCCGAGGTGCCGGGCATCACCGCGGTGTTCCAGCAGGTGCAGAACATCAACCTCAACGCCGGGCGCCCGTCGCGCGCGCAATATCTCTACCAGTTGCAGGGGCCGGACCTGAACCAGCTCTTCACCTACGCGCCGCTGATGCAGCAGCGGCTCGCCCAGATCCCGCAGCTCCGCGACGCCAATATCGACCTGCAACTGCGCAATCCGCAGCTTTCGATCGAGATCGATCGCGAGCGCGCCGCCAGCCTCGGCATCTCCTCGGACCAGATCAGGCAGGCGCTCGGCAACGCTTTCGGCTCGCGCCAGATCGCGACGATCTTCACGCCGGCGACCGACTACCAGGTGATCATGGAGGCCGACCGAGCCTATCAGCAGGATCCCGGCGTGCTCTCGCGCCTCCAGCTCAAGGCGGCGAACGGGCTGAACGTGCCGCTGGAATCGGTCGCGACGATCAAGCCCAGCGTCGGCCCGCTGGCGGTCAACCGCATCGCCCAGCAGCCGGCGGTGACGATCTCGTTCAACACCGCGCCGGGCATCTCGCTCGGCGACGCCGTCAACGCGATCCGCTCAGCCGAGCGCGACGTCAACCTGCCGGCGACGGTGGTGACCAGCTTCGCCGGCTCCGCCCAGCTCTTCCAGGACGCGCTCAAGGGCCAGGGGCTGCTGATCTTCGCGGCGATCCTGGTGATCTACATCATCCTCGGCATCCTCTACGAGAGCTTCATCCACCCGATCACGATCCTGTCCGGCCTGCCCTCGGCCGGGCTTGGAGCGCTGCTGGCGCTGCAATATTTCAGCATGGACCTGTCGGTGATCGCGATCATCGGCATCCTGATGCTGGTCGGCATCGTCAAGAAGAACGCCATCATGATGGTCGATTTCGCGATCGAGCGGCGCAAGATGGGCGACGATGCGCTGGTCGCCATCCGCGAGGCGGCGCTCGTCCGCTTCCGGCCGATCATGATGACGAGCTTCGCCGCCGTGTTCGGCGTGCTGCCGATCGCGATCGGGCACGGCGCCGGCGCGGAGCTGCGCCAGCCGCTCGGCATCGCCGTCGTCGGCGGCCTGATCGTCTCGCAACTGCTGACGCTCTACATCACGCCCGTGGTCTATTTCTACCTCGACAAGGTCGATAGCTGGCTGTCGGGGCGCAACCGGCGCGAGCGACACGATATCGTCGTCCAGGGCATGCCGGCGCCGGTGCCGCAGGCGGTGCGCCAGCCGGACCTGTAAAGGTTACCATCAGTAAAGGGCCCGGGCCGGCGTGACAGCGCCGGGGGCCGCGCATTAAGCATTGCGGCGTCTTTACGGTGGCCGGGCTCACCGCGCCGTTGAAGCTTAACGAAAAGTAAACTACACCCATTCTGCGGCGGACGAGTGAACAGGCGTTAGGTGGAGTCGACGCGATGTTGCGTGTCCGTGACGGTTCGACGCGGGAGGTCTCCCGCGCTCAGTTTTCCATGCCCGAGACGGCCGCGACGCCAGTCGTGCCGCTGAACACTCGCTCGCTGAAACTTGCGGCGATGGCGATGCTCGGTCTGTCGCTCGGCGCGGGCGGAGCCGTGTTCACCGTCTCCCTGGTGCAGGCGCAGGACGATGCGGGCGTGCGCGCCTTCCACCAGCAGGAGGCGGCCAGCCGCCAGGCCTCCCGCCCGGCCCGGCCCGCCGCTCATGCCGCGACCGCCTATGCGCCGGCGCGCAACGGCTGGACGCTGCCGCTGATGCGCACGCTGCCAGACGGGCGCATCGCCCATCCGCCGGTCGAGATCAATCCCTTCCGCAAGCGCGAGGTCGCGGCCGCGCAGAAGCGCCGCAGCGCGACCGCCAGGCTCGACACCGTCTCCGGCGCGGCCAATGTCGCCCGCACCATCTGCGTACGCCTCTGCGACGGCTTTCACGCGCCGATCGGCTATCTGCGCAGCCCGGCCGACATCAAGGGCCACGAGGCGCTCTGCCAGGCGATGAATCCCGGCATCCCGGTCAAGGTCTACCGCGTCGCGGCCGGCGCCGAGACGATCGAGGGCGCGCAGGCCGCCGACGGCAAGCGCTATTCCGCCCTGCCGATGGCCTACAGCCACGAGAAGGCCTCCGACGCCGCCTGCCGCCCGGCCATCGTCCAGGCCGGCGAGCGCCGCATCTCGCTGCTGCGCGATTTCACTTTGCGCCCCGGCGACAGCGTCGTTCTCGACGGCAAGGTCCGCACCTTCGTCGGCGGCTCGCGCTGGCCCTACAGCACCCGCGATTTCCGCGACTTCCGCAGCACGGCCGAACTCAGCAAGAGCCAGCGCAGGCAGATCGACGAGCGCGTCGGCGTCTCGCGCATGGAGGCGCAGGCGCGCGGCATGAAACGGCAACTCCGCCTGCGCGAGGCCAGCCTGCAGGACGACGACATCGCCAGCGACGCGACCTGGACGGTCGCGCTGCGGGGCGGCTTCGACGCTGGCGCGCGCGGCACAGTCCGCATGATCGCGATCGACCGCCCGCAGGAACGGCGCTGAGCCGCCGCCGGCTCATCGAAGGACGCCCGGCTGCTCCTGCTTGCGCCGTCGGCGGCGCTCCGTCGCGACACTTCTCTTTAGAAGTCGACTAATCTATTGCCTCTTTAGAATATATGTAAGCGTTTGATCTGAAAGCCTTTTTTGTTGACGTTGCGGCCGCCGGACAGTACCGCTCCCAGACCCTGCCCCGCTTGCGGGCAGCGATCCCGTCGGAGCCAATCATGACCCATACATCCCGCCTGTCAGCGATCGCGCTGGCGACCGGCCTGCTGGCGACCCCGGCGTTGGCGCAGAGCGTCAATCTCTACACCACGCGCGAACCCGGCCTGATCAACCCCGTGCTGGAAGCCTTCACCAAGGACACCGGCGTCAAGGTCAACGCCGTCTTCCTGAAGGACGGCCTGCAGGAGCGCGTCAAGGCGGAGGGCGCCAACAGCCCCGCCGACGTGATGCTGATGGTCGATGTCGGGCAGATCGCCGCCGCCGCCGACGCCGAGATCACCCAGCCGATCCAGTCGACGCTGGTCGACAAGACCGTCCCGGCGCAGCTTCGTGGCCCCGGCAACAACTGGGTGACGCTGACGCAGCGCGCCCGCATCGTCGTCGTCTCGAAGGAGCGCGTGAAGCAGGACGCGATCACCTATGAGGAGCTCGCCGATCCGAAGTGGAAGGGCAAGTTCTGCATCCGCGCCGGCCAGCACCCCTACAACAACGCGCTCTTCGCCGCCTATCTGGCGCGCAACGGCGCCGACAAGACCGAGACCTGGCTCAAGGCGCTGAAGGCCAACGCCGCCCGCAAGCCCGGCGGCGGCGACCGCGAGGTCGCCCGCGACATCCTGTCGGGCCAGTGCGACATCGCCATCATCAACACCTACTATATCGGGCTGATGAGCCAGGCGAAGAACGAGCAGAAGGGCTGGTACGACGCGATCAAGCCGCTGAAGTCGAGCTTCGCCGGCGGCGGCACGCATGTGAACGTCTCGGCCGCCGCGATCGCGAAGAACGCGCCCAACAAGGCCGAAGCTGTCAAGCTGATCGAATACATGCTCGGCGAGAAGGCCCAGACCCTCTATGCCGACGGCAATTTCGAGTTCCCGGTCAACCCGGACGTCAAGGAGAGCTCGGCGGTGAAACTGCTCGGCGCGGTGACGCCCGACACGACGCCGCTCGCCGACGTCGCCAAGAACCGCAAGGCAGCCGCCGATCTCGTCGACAAGGTCGGCTTCGACAATTGAGCCTGGCCGCTCCGCACGCTTTGCCCCGACGGCCGCCATTCGCATGGCGGCCGTCGACGCGTTTCGCCTTTGCGTCGCTTCTCGGCGCGGCGCTGGTCGGCGCGCCGATCCTCGCGCTGCTGCTGACTGCCCTGTCCTCGCAGGCGGCGGGCATCTGGCCGCATCTGGCGGCCAACGTCATCCCGCAGGGGCTCGCCAACACGCTGATGCTGCTCGCCGGCGTCGGCGCGCTGTGCAGCGCCATCGGCGTCGGCACGGCCTGGCTGGTGACGCAGTACGAGTTTCCCGGCCGGCGCGCGCTGGAATGGCTGCTGGTGCTGCCGCTGGCGATGCCGACCTACATCACCGCCTACATCTATGTGGAGCTGATGGGGTTCCAGGGGCCGCTGCAGGGCGCGCTGCGCGCCGTGACCGGCTGGCAGTCCCTGCGCGACTACTGGTTTCCCGACCCGCGCAATCTGGCGGGCGCGATCTTCGTCATGGCGATCGTGCTCTATCCTTACGTCTATCTCAGCGTGCGGGCGCTGTTCGGGCTTCAGGGCGCGGCGATGGTCGAGGCCGCGCGGACGCTCGGCGCTTCGTCGCGGCGGCTGTTCTGGCGCATCGGCCTGCCGATGGCGCGCCCGGCGCTGGCGGCGGGGCTGACGCTCGCCTTGCTCGAGACGCTGAACGACATCGGCGCGACCGAATATCTCGGCGTGAATTCGCTGACGCTGTCGATCTACACGACATGGCTCAATCGCGGCTCGCTCGCCGGCGCGGCGCAGATCGCCTGCGTGATGCTGCTGATGGTGGTCGGGCTGATCCTGATCGAGGCGCGGCTGCGCGGCCAGCGCCGGTTCGCCCTGTCCGTCCGCCAGCCGCGCCCGGCGGGCCGGTCGAGGCTGTCGGGCGGCCGGGCCCTTGCGGCGGTCGTCGTCTGCGCCCTGCCCGTGCTGCTCGGCGCGGCGCTGCCGATCGGCTTCCTCGCCGGCGCGGTGCTTTCGCGCGGCCTGCTGGCGCAGTTCGACGCGGCGCTGCTGCGCAACCTCGCCAACGCGCTGCTGCTGGCGGGGCTGGCGACGGCGCTGGTCGTGGCGCTGGGGCTCGCGATCGTCGCCGCCAACCGGCTCGGGCGGGAGGCCTGGCTGCCGCTGCTGTCGCGGGCGGCCTCGCTCGGCTATGCCGTGCCCGGCACGGTGCTGGCGCTAGGGCTGCTCGTGCCGCTGGCGGCCTTCGACAATCTCGTCGCCGACAGCGTGAACGCGCTGCTGGGCGTCAATCCCGGGCTGATCCTGATCGGGTCGGGCGCTGCGCTGGTGATCGCCTATGGCGTGCGCTTCCTCTCGATTTCGATCTCGGGGATCGAGAGCGGCCTGTCGCGCATCTCGCCGCGGATCGACGACGCCGCCCGGATGCTGGGCGCGCGCGAGGGCGAGCTGCTGCGCCGCGTGCACTGGCCGCTGATGCGCCCGGCGGTCGCCGCCGCCGCCCTGCTGGTCTTCGTCGACTGCCTGAAGGAACTGCCGGCGACGCTGCTGCTGCGGCCGCTCAACATCGACACGCTGGCGACGATCGTCTACGGCCACGCCTCGCGCGGCAGTTTCGAGGACGGCGCGCTCGCCGGGCTGCTGATCGTCCTGGCCGGCCTCTATCCCGCGATCGTGCTGGCGCGGGCGGCCGGCAAACCCGGCTGAACGCCCGCACCCCACAGGCAAAACTCGACAAGCCGGAGCCCGCGCCTTAAACCGATCGCGGCGGAAAGCCGGCTGCGGACCGATTCTTCGCCGCCAAGAGGCACATGACACGACGCACGTCCATCATCGCCTACAGCCTCGTCATCGTCCTCGTGCTGCTCGGGTTGCAATCCTGGAGCATCGCGCTGGGGCGGGCGGAGCAGCGTGTCCTGGCCGCAATCGAGCAGCGCACCGGCCTCGTTGTCACCAAGCGCGAACGCGCCGAGTTCGCGCTTCTGCCGTTGCCGCGCATCAGCCTCTCCAATGTCGAGTTCCATCAGCGCGACGGGCTGCTGAAGGGTTCGGCGCTGCGCGTGCGCGCCAGGGTGCGCCTGCTCGCGCTGCTGAGCGGCAGCCTCGGCTTCGATCGGGTCGACCTCGTCGTGCCGCAGATCGACGTCGCCGTGGCCGGATCCGACGACGGGATCGCGACATGGCTCGCCGCGCCGATGACCTATCTGGAACGGTTGACGGTGCAGAGCCGCATCGTGGTCACGGGCGGCTCGGTGTTCATGCGCGCGGACGGGGCGATCCGCACCATCCTGCGCGACGTCAACCTGGTGATCGATAGCCGGGAAGCGCGCGAACCGCTGACGCTGTCGGGCTCGATGATCTGGCGCGGCGTGCCGACGGAGGTCAGCCTGCTCTGGCCGATGGCCGGCGAACAGGGCCGGCTGACGCTGAACGCCAGCTCCGCCCTGATGACCCTGGGTTTCGAGGGTACGCGCAGCGGGCTGACCGAGCCCGTCGTCAACGGCAAGCTCGCGCTCGCGACCAAGACCCTGCCCGATCTGCTCGGCTGGTTCGGCGAGAGGCCGCGGCTGGCCGACGCGGTCGGCGCGCTGAGCCTCGCCGCCGACGCCCAGATCAAGCCCGGCGAAGCGTCGCTGAGCAACGCCATCGCGAGCCTCGACGGCGACAGGCTCGTGGGCGCGATCAAGCTCGCCGACGCCGGCGGCAGGCTCGCCTTGTCGGGCACCCTCGCCGGCGCCGGTCTCGACCTCGGCCGGCTCTACGGGCGGCTCGACCTCCACCCGCCCGAACAGGAACCGGACCAGTCGCCGCCGCTGGATTTCCTGGCCTGGACAGCGCAGGACGTCGATCTGCGCGTCTCGGTCGAGGCCGCGCGCTTCAACGGCGCGCGTCTCGACGACGTCGCCACCTATCTTCTCGTCAAGAAGGGCCGTTTCGAAGCCGGCCTGCTGCGCGCCGCCGCCTATGGCGGCAGCGCCAGGGGGCGCCTGCTCGCGCTGGCCGCGCCGGGCGGCGTCGACGTCAAGCTCCAGGCGACGCTCGACCGGATCAGCCTCGCCCGGGCCGCCGCCGATCTGCCGGGGCTGGCCAAGCTCAGCGGCGCGGGCGGCGCCCAGATCACGCTGGACGGCGTCGGCCACTCCGCCGCGCAGATCCTCGGCTCGCTCTCGGGCAAGGCGAGCCTGACCCTGCGCCAGGGCGAGATCGGCGGCTTCGCCTTCGCCGACCTGCTGCGCCGCGCCGAGCGCAACCCGCGGGTGCTGCTGCGCGACTGGCGCCAGGGCAAGACCGCCTTCGACCAGGCGATGGTGAACCTCGCCGTCGCGGACGGCCTCGCCACCGTGACGGAGGCGCAGATGACCGGCGCCGCCTATCGCCTCGCGGCGGCGGGCAGCATCTCCCTGCCGCAGCGCTGGATCGACATGACCGCCCAGCTTTCGCCCGCGAACGGGCAGACCCAGCTGCCCTTCATCCTGCGCGGACCGCTCGGCGAGCCGCGTTTCGAGCTGGACGCGCCGGCGCTGCTGCGCTCCGGCGGGGCCGCCATCGTCCCGACCGTGACGACGCGGTGACGGATCGCGCGCCGGCGCGGGATCGGCGCGATCCGGGCGCGTTTCCGGCTTTCCAAAGAAGCTGATTTCCGCTCTCATCGGGCCAAGGCCGCGAGACGGCCGGCAGGGCGAGGAGCAGCAGGATGAAAAACTGGATCGCGGGCGCAATCGGCGTGGCGGCGTCGGTGATGGCGGGGATGACGACGGTGACGACGGCTGCGGCGCAGGAGCTCTTGGTCGAGAAGAAGGTCTTCGAGCTGCCGAGCTTCACCACCCAGGGCGGTCGGACGCTGAAGAACGTCAAGGTCGGCTGGGAGAGCTACGGCACGCTCAACGCCGACAAGTCCAACGCCATCCTGATCTGCCATTTCTTCTCCGGCAACTCGCATGCGGCCGGCAAGTACGACGCCAAGGACGCCGCGCCCGGCTATTGGGACGCGATCATCGGCCCCGGCAAGGCGATCGACACCAACAAATATTTCGTCCTCTCCTCCGACACGCTGGTGAACCTCAACACCGGCGACCCCAGGACGACGACGACCGGCCCGGCCTCGGTCAATCCCGATACCGGCAAGCCCTACGCGCTCGACTTCCCGGTCGTCACGATCGGCGATTTCGTCAATGTCCAGAAGGCGCTGGTCGAAAGCCTCGGCATCCAGCGTCTGGCGCTGGTCGCCGGCCCGTCGATGGGCGCGCTGCAGACCTATGAATGGGCGGCGAGCCATCCCGCGATGGTGGCCAAGGCGATGCCGGTGATCGGCGCGGGCGAGGCCGATGCGCAGCTCATCGCCTGGCTCGACGTCTGGGCCGCGCCGATCCTCGTCGACGCCAACTGGAACAAGGGCGACTATTACGGCAGGACGCCGCCGAACGCCGGCCTCGCCAAGGCGCTCGCGGTCGTGACACTGCAGGCCAACCATGGCGACTGGACCAACGGCACGTTTGCCCGCAAGCCGGCCAAGGCCGAGGAGGAGCCCGGCAAGGCGCTCTCGAACCGCTTCCAGGTCCAGAGCATTCTCGACAATGCCGGCGAGGCGCGCGCAAAGGTCTCGGACGCCAACCATTTCCTCTATCTGGTCAAGGCGAACCAGCTTTTCGCGGCGGGCGGAAACTCGCTCGCCGAGGCGGCGACGAAGATCAAGGCGCCGATGCTGCTGATCACCCAGCCGAAAGACCTCGTCTTCACCGCCGACGCGATCGAGAAGACGGCCGAGACGCTGAAGAAGGGCGGGGTCAATGTCACGCAGGCCTATATCCAGGGCACGCGCGGCCATCTCGACGGGGTGATCTCGATGAAGCAGGCCGAGGGCGCGATCCGGGCGTTCCTGGAGAAGTAGGCGCGAGGAACCGCGGGGAACCCTCTCCCAGAGGGAGAGGGCAGGGTGAGGGGTCGGCCGTTGGACACTGTGGCAGTGACCTCACCGCTGCAGCGGCTGGGTTTTTGCATCGCTGGTCAAGGGGCCGACCCCTCACCCCTGCCCCTCTCCCTACGGGAGAGGGGTTCTTCCAGCGCCCTTCCATGATAGACCACCCGCACCAGAAGCCCCGTCCGGCCAGGGCCGCGGGGTTTCTGGACAGCGATCCCGGAGGGGATGCGCGGAGCCGGACGGCGCGCGAACCTTGCCGCGTGCCGATGTCGAGTGTCGATGTCGAGGTGTCGATGCGACGCCGATCTCGCGCCGCCCGGCTCCGCGCGCGGGGATTTTGGGCGCCGCCGCCTCGCCTCCCTGCCTAAAGGAGTTGAAGGCGGCATTGCCTCCGCAGCTCCGCGCCCGCAACGGCGCAGCCCTGCGAAACCCGCTCCTGCACCCGGCCGCACGACGCCTCGCGACAGCCCCCTTGGTCGGGCGCAGCGGGGGGAGAATAGGCACAGGTTGAGGCAGCGGGGATAAGTTTGGGCGCGGGGTGGGCTGGGCGACTGGCGGAGGTTTGCTATGGGTCGGAAGCGGACGCTGGGGGTGAGTAGGCGGCACCGGCTCGATAGGCTAGTCGTACCATAAGGCGTCTGCGGCGTTGGGGGAATCGATGGCAGGTGAAGCTGTTTCCGTGGCTCAAGCAGCATCGAGCCTAACTTGGCTCAGTATTTTTGGTGGTGCAGTCGTTGGCTCGGCCATATCTGGCTTCATCAATATTGTTCTCCATAAGCGCAACCTTAACAAAGCCGCCGAGCAGCGAAACGAGGATCGGCAAGAAAAGAGAAAGGCGTTGGCATTCGCCTTCTTTGTCAAATTAACCCGTATTTTGTCTGATGGCCACACCATCAGCAGGGACCTCCGCGAAGAGTTGGCGAAAGCGAATGGCGATGAGACAGCTCACCCAGCTTTGTTGGTCCGTCCGATGGCTCCCACTCCCGAGAAAGTCAGCTTTACTGCGGACGAATTGGGGCTGGTTTTGTCCTTGGATGATACTCTCTTCAACGATGTCGCAGCGTTGGACCGTCTGCATGCATCGGTAACTGAATTAGTCTCATTGTATTCTGTGACGAGAGAAAAGCTCCTAACTCGCTTTGGCGCAAAGATAGAGCGCGGGAGCAGCGTGGGCACTACGGTTATGACATCGGAAGAGCGGGACTGGTTCATGCCACGCCTCATCGAAGCAGACGGCATAGTAGCGGCGCTGCTCGAATACGCCGATGATTGCAAACAGATTGGTGCCGACACAGCAAAGCGGTGGCATGCGCTCATGGTCAAGGAGTTCAAACTTAAGCAGACATTTGACATCGAGTTCGGGAAGGCCAAGCCCAATACCCCTGCCGTCAATACGGCTCCTTGAGCGCCCGTCGCTTTGGCGCATATGTCAGAAATGGGTCGAACCCCTCACCCCGCCCGCACCACCGCCCTCACCCCGTCGATCACGAACTGCACCGCCAGCGCCGCCAGGATGACGCCGAGCAGCCGCGTCAGCACGACATTCCCGGTCACCCCCAGCAATCTTGCGATCGGCGTCGCCAGCAGGAAGACGACGAGGCAGGACAGGATCACCAGCGCGCCGATGACGGCGAGCGCCGTGAGCAGCACCCAGTTTCCGTCCGCCCGGCCGGCCAGCAGCATCATCGCGGTCAGCGCGCCCGGCCCCGCCATCAGCGGGATCGCCAGCGGAAAGGCCGCGACGTTGCGGATGTGGTCGAGCGTGATCGCGGTCTCGGCGGTCTGCGCCTTGCGCTCGTTGCGGCGCTCAAAGACCATCTCGAAGGAGATCCAGAACAGCAGAAGCCCGCCGGCGATGCGGAAGGCCGGCAGCGAGACGCCGAGCGCCTTCAGCACGACGTCGCCGGCGACGCCGAAGAAGGCCATGATGCCGAAGGCGATAATGCAGGCGCGGATCGCGACCTGCCGGCGCTCGGCGGCCGACATGCCCCGCGTCAGCGACAGGAAGATCGGCGCCAGACCCGGCGGATCGAGCGTGACCAGCAGGGTGACGAGGGCGGAGGTGAGATAATCGAGGGCCATCGCCGGAGTTAAGCCACGGCTTTTCGACCCCGTCACCCGGCAATTGCGGCGGGATTGCCGCGATGGCTGCGGAATCGATTCAAAAATCGTCTCTAACACCTTGATTCAAAAGCCTGAATTTTCATGTTGAGATTGGCCTGTTTTGCTGGCGAAGTCTCGCGGAATCGGGTAGCCAGAAGCTTGAAATCACTGGCAATTCGGGACCATCCCCCTTGAGCGAAGACGACGACAGCAAGCGCGGCGACGAGCCCCAGTACGGCGGCGACATCAAGCCGATCGCGATCACCGACGAGATGAAGAAGAGCTATCTCGATTACGCCATGAGCGTGATCGTGAGCCGGGCCCTGCCCGATGTCCGCGACGGCCTGAAACCCGTGCACCGGCGCATCCTGTTCTCGATGCACGAGAACAAGAATTTGCCGGACCGGCCCTACACGAAGTGCGCCCGCATCGTCGGCGACACGATGGGCAAGTACCATCCGCACGGCAATCTCGCGGTCTATGACGCGCTGGTGCGGATGGCGCAGGACTTTTCGCTGCGCCTGCCGCTGATCGACGGACAGGGCAATTTCGGCTCGATGGACGGCGATTCGCCGGCGGCCGACCGCTACACGGAAGCCAGGCTCGACAAGGCGGCGATGCCGCTGCTGGAGGACCTCGACCTCGACACCGTCGCGTTCCAGCCGAACTATGACGGCAAGGAGAGCGAGCCGACGGTGCTGCCGGCGCGCTATCCGAACCTGCTGGTCAACGGCGCGGGCGGCATCGCGGTCGGCATGGCGACCAACATCCCGCCGCATAATCTCGGCGAGGTGATCGACGCCTGCGTCGCGCTGATCGACGACCCCGAGATCACGATCGACGACCTGATCGAGATCGTGCCCGGCCCGGATTTCCCGACCGGGGCGATGATCATGGGCAAGAGCGGCATCCGCTCGGCCTATCACACCGGCCGCGGCTCGATCGTGATGCGCTCGAAGACGCATATCGAGGAGCTGCGCAAGGAGCGCGAGGCGATCATCGTCACCGAGGTGCCCTATCAGGTGAACAAGGCCTCGATGGTCGAGAAGATCGCCGACATGGTGCGCGAGAAGCGCATCGAGGGCATCTCCGACCTGCGCGACGAATCGAGCCGCGAGGGCGTGCGCGTCGTCATCGAGATCAAGCGCGACGCCGTCGCCGACGTGGTGCTGAACCAGCTCTACCGCTTCACCCAGCTGCAGACCTCCTTCGGCGCCAACATGGTGGCGCTCACCGGCGGCCGGCCGGAAGTGCTGAACCTCAAGGACTTCATCCAGGCTTTCGTCGAGTTCCGCGAGGAGGTCGTCTCGCGGCGCACGCGCTTCCTGCTCAACAAGGCCCGCGAGCGGGCTCACGTCCTCTGCGGCCTCGCGACCGCGGTTGCGAACATCGACGAGGTCATCCGCCTGATCCGGACCGCGCCGACGCCGGCCGCCGCGCATGAGGCGCTGATGGCGCGCGACTGGCCGGCCGAGGACATCGCGCCGCTGATCGCGCTGGTCGACGATCCGCGCCACCCGATCAACGCCGACGGCACCTACCGGCTCTCCGACGCGCAGGCCAGGGCCATCCTCGAACTGCGCCTCGCCCGCCTGACGGCGCTGGGCCGCGACGAGATCGGCGACGAGCTGGAGAAGCTCGCCAGGGAGATCGCCGACTATCTCGAGATCCTGCGCTCGCGCGTCCGCATCCAGGACATCATCAAGGCCGAGCTCGCCGAGGTGAAGGCCGCCTTCGCGACGCCGCGCCGCACCAAAATCGAGGAATGGGACGCCGATCTCGACGACGAGGACCTGATCGCGCGCGAGGACATGGTCGTGACCGTGTCGCATGCCGGCTACATCAAGCGCGTGCCGCTCTCGACCTACCGGGCGCAGCGGCGCGGCGGCAAGGGCCGCTCCGGCATGTCGACGCGCGACGAGGATTTCGTGACGCGGCTCTTCGTCGCCAACACGCACACGCCCGTGCTGTTCTTCTCCTCGGAGGGACAGGTCTACAAGGAAAAGGTCTGGCGGCTGCCGCTGGCGGCGCCGAACGCGCGCGGCAAGGCGCTGGTCAACATGCTGCCGCTCGACAAGGGCGAGCGCATCACCACGATCATGCCGCTGCCGGAGGACGAGGCGAGCTGGGAGACGCTCGACGTGATGTTCGCCACGGCCTCGGGCGGCGTCAGGCGCAACAAGCTGTCGGACTTCGTCAACGTCAACCGCGCCGGCAAGATCGCGATGAAGCTCGACGAGGGCGACCACATCGTCGACGTCCAGATCTGCACGGAAGGCAACGACGTGCTGCTGACGACCGCGCTCGGCCAATGCATCCGCTTCGCGGTTCCGGAGGTGCGCGTCTTCAAGGGCCGCGACTCGACCGGCGTGCGCGGCATCAACCTGGCCAAGGACGACATCGTCATCTCGATGGCGATCCTGCACCATCTCGATGCGACGCCCGAAGAGAGGGCGACCTATCTCAAGGACGCCGCCGCCGCGCGCCGGGCCCTGACCGGCGAGGGCGAGGAAGCGGCCGACACCGCCGCCGACACCGAGGAGGCCACGGGCGAGGTCGAGCTCGGGGCCAAGCGCCTCGAGATGCAGCTCGCCGAGCAGTTCATCCTGACGGTGTCGGAGAAGGGCTACGGCAAGCGCTCGTCCTCCTTCGAGTACCGGGTCACCGGGCGCGGCGGCAAGGGCATCGTCGCCATGGTCGTCAACGAGCGCAACGGGCGGCTGATCGCCTCCTTCCCGGTGGTGGACAGCGACCAGATCATGCTCGTCACCGATGGCGGGCAGGTGATCCGCGTGCCGGTCGACGCCGGCCCCAACAACCGCATCCGCATCGCCGGCCGCTCGACGCAAGGGGTGACGGTGTTCAACACCGACGCCGACGAGAAGGTCGTCTCGGTCGAGTGCGTCAGTGACGACGGCGAAGGCGACGAGGAAGGCGAGGCGGAGGCGCCGGCTGTCGAGGAGCCGGGCAGCGAGTGATTGCGCCACCAGAGGATGAAAAAGCGCGGGGAACCCCTCTCCTGTAAGGAGAGGGGCAGGGGTGAGGTGTAGGCCCCTGGACCCGTCATGCGAGAACCCAACGGCGGCTGCGGTCGGCTCACGGCTACGGTGTCAAACGGCCGACCCCTCACCCTGCCCTCTCCCTACGGGAGAGGGTTCTTCGTCGGGATTCCCCAGCGTAATGCGGTAGCCCTCACACCGTCTCCAGCAGCCCTTTGATCAGCGCCTGGCGCGGCGCGATCGAGGAGATCAGCGCGTATTCGCTCAGCGTATGCGCCCCGTCGCCGTCGATGCCGAGCCCGTCCAGCGTCGGCACGCCGAGCGCCGCGGTGAAGTTGCCGTCGGAGCCGCCGCCGGTCATGCCGCAATCCTGCAGATCGAGCCCGATGCTGGCCGCGACGCCGCGCGCGGTCTCGAACAGGGCGGCCACGGCGGTATTCTTCTCATAGGGCGGGCGGTTCATGCCGCCCGTGACCTTGATCCGCACATCGGGGTCGCGCGGGGTCAGGCCGAGGATGCGGCTTTCCATGGCGATGCCGTCGGCGAGGCTGGTCACCCGGCAATCGACGCTGAACCAGGCATGCTGCGGGATGACGTTGGCGGCCGTGCCGCCGCCCATGAGCGCGACCGCGGTGGTGACGCCACGGCCATAGTCCGTCATGCCCTCGACCGCGAGGATCTGGTGGGCCGCCTCGCGGATGGCGCTGCGGCCGTCGGCGTGGCGCGAGCCGGAATGGGCCGGGCGGCCTTCGAGCTGCACCTCGAAGCGGCCGACGCCCTTGCGCGCGGTGACGATCCGGCCGCCCTCGCGGGCCGGCTCGGTGACCAGCACGGCTGCGGACTTCCGGCCGATCTCCTCGATCAGGCCGCGCGTCGTCGGCGAGCCGATCTCCTCGTCGGGCGTGAACAGGAAGACCATCGGGCGCTTCGCCGAGCCGGCCTTGGCGACCTCCTTGAAGGCCTGCAGCGCGAGCCAGGCCCCGCCCTTCATGTCGTAGACGCCGGGGCCGTAAAGCCTGTCGCCCTCGACGCGGACGGGCAGATCCTTCGCGCTGGTGCCGACGGGATGGACGGTGTCGAGATGCGACATCACGGCGATCGCCGGCTCGCCGGTGTCGAGGCCGGCGCGCAGGATCAGCGCGTCGCCGAGCCCGTCGCGGCCGGGAATGCGCTCGACCGCGATGGGCAGGCCTTCGACCTCGCCGGCGACGAGGTCCATCATGCCGTTGACGCCGGGCGTGTGGTTGGTCGGGCTCTCCAGGGCGATCCAGACGGACAGGGCGGAGATGTTGGGTTCGCTGATGCTCATGATGCGCGCAGCTTTGTCACAAAGCTTGGCGCGGGCAAGGTCGGGGCCGGCGCGTGCGGGCTGTGCCCACCGCATGGCGTGGCCATTTCAGCCGTCATCCTCGGCAGCGCCATCGATGACGGCGCGCACGACCGCGATGCCGAAGCCGGCCCGCGCCAGCGCGGCGATGTGCTTTTGCCGGTCGGCGGCGCGGTCTCCCCGCGACCACGGGCCGAGCCGCTTGCGCCGCGCGGCGATGCGGGCGGCGGCGACCTCCTGCTCCTCGCTGGCGGCGCTGTGCTGCGCCGCGAGATCGCGCCCGACGCCCTTGGCCGCGAGCCTGGCCGCCACCGCCCGCGCCGACTGGCCCCTGCGACGCAGGCTCGCCGCCCGGCTTTCGGCGAAGCGGGCGTCATCGACGAGCCCCGACGCGACGCAACGCGCCACGACCGCATCCAGCATCGGCTCGAAACGGGACGGCTCGTCGCCATGATGCCGGCAGCTCAGCGCGACCTTGCGCTGGAGCACCCGGCGCAACTGCGCCGCCGGCGCGGCGAAGCGTTCGAGATAATGCATCGCGGCGCGCTGGAGGTAGTCGGGCGTGATCTTTCGCGGAGCCCGGCGGGCAGCCGTCTTCGCGCGCGCCTGTTCCGGCGGCGTCTCCGTCAATGGTCGGCGCCGGGCTTGGAGCGGCCGGCCTTGATCGAGGCGCGCTTGTCCTTGGAGGCGAGCCGCCTTTCCTTCGAGGCCTTGGTCGGTTTGGTCGCACGACGGGTCACAGGGCGGACCGCCGCCTCGCGGATCAGGTCGAGCAGGCGTTCCAGCGCCTCCTCGCGGTTGCGCTTCTGGCTGCGCTGCGCCTGCGCCACGATGACGATCACCCCGTCCTGCGTCAGCCGGCTGCCGGCGAGCTTCATCAGCCGGATCGCGACGTCGTTGGGGAGCGAGGGCGAGCGGCGAACGTCGAATTTGAGCTGCACCGCGCTCGACACCTTGTTGACGTGCTGGCCGCCCGGCCCCGAGGCGCGCACGAAACTTTCCTCGATCTCGCTCTCGTCGATGGCGATGGACGGGGTGATCTGAATCATGGGACCACGCTAGCCGAAACGAAGGAGATTTGCAGCGTGGAGCCGTCTTCCGACATCACAAGGCTGATCGAGATCATGGCGGCGCTGCGCACGCCCGGCAGCGGCTGCCCCTGGGATCTGGAGCAGGACTTTTCCACGATCGCGCCCTACACGGTCGAGGAGGCCTATGAGGTCGCCGACGCCATCGCACGCGGCGACAGGGTCGATCTGAAGGACGAACTCGGCGACCTGCTGCTGCAGGTGGTCTATCACGCGAGGATGGCGGAGGAGGAAGGCTCCTTCGCCTTTCCCGATGTGGTCGAAGCGGTGACGGCGAAAATGATCCGGAGACATCCGCATGTCTTCGGCGATGCCAAAAATCTGTCGCCGGTCGAGGTCAAGGCGCTCTGGCATGGCATCAAGGCGCAGGAGAAGGCCGAAAAGGCGGCCGCGCGGGCCGCTGCGGGCCTGCCGGAGAAATCCGAGGACAAGGGCGTGCTCGCCGGCGTGCCGCACACCCTGCCGGCGCTGACCCGCGCCTGGAAGCTTCAGGCGAAGGCGTCGACCGTCGGCTTCGACTGGAACAATGCCCGGCTGGTGCTGGACAAGATCAGGGAAGAGACCGCCGAGATCGACGAGGCGCTGGCGTCAGGAGAGACCGCCGCGATCCGGGAGGAGATCGGCGATCTGCTCTTCGTCGTCGCCAATCTGGCGCGCCATGCCGGCGCCGATCCGGAGGGGTGCCTCGTTGCGGCGAACGCGAAATTCGAGCGCCGATTCAAGGCGATCGAAGACGCGCTTGAGAAACAGAATCGGGCGGCGGCGGAGGCCACGCTCGACGAGCTGGAAGCGCTCTGGCAGCAGGTGAAGCGGGTGGAGAAATAGGCGCGGGGAACCTCCTGTAAGGAAAGGGGTTCCTCGCGCCTCTCGCGGATAGGACGCAGGCATTCACCCTTGCCGCTGCGCCTCCGGAAACCGTACGCCAAAGGCCCCTTCCCGCTCCGGCGGCAGGCGCACGAGCAGGCTCAGCGTTCCGTCCTCGGCGTCCTCGCGTTCAAGGATTTCACCGTTGGCATGCAGCCAGGCCAGCGATTGTCCGTCGCCCGGCGGCAGCGTCATCCGATAGACCGGCCGGCTCCTGGCGATGCGGAGCTCAATCGCGTCTGTGAGAGCCGGGATGCCGTCGCCGGTCAGCGCCGAGACCAGCACCGGGCGCGAAACCTCCGGTTTCAGCGCCGCCAGCCCGAGCTGGCGTTCGCGCTCGTGGCCGCCCAGCAGATCGGACTTGTTCCAGACCTCGACGACGCGCTGGCCGTCATCAGGGTCGATGCCGAGGTCGCGCAAAATGCCCTGCACGTCGGCGGCCTGGGCCTGCGTGTCCTCATGCGCCACGTCGCGGACATGCAGCAGCACGTCGGCCTCGATCGCGTCCTCCAGCGTGGCGCGGAAGGCCGCGACGAGCTGCGTCGGCAGGTCGGAGATGAAGCCAACCGTGTCGGACAGCATGATGCGCGCGCCATGCGGAAGCTTGAGCGCGCGCGCCGTCGGATCGAGCGTGGCGAAGAGCATGTCCTGCGCCAGCACCTCGGCCGAGGTCAGCTTGTTGAACAGGGTCGACTTGCCGGCATTGGTGTAGCCGACCAGCGCGACCACCGGATACGGCACGCGCTTGCGGCTGGCGCGATGCAGGCCCCGCGTGCGCTTGACCGCCTCCAGATCGCGCTCGATCTTGGTCATCCGCTCCTGGATGATGCGCCGGTCGGCCTCGATCTGGGTTTCGCCGGGACCGCCGAGGAAGCCGAAACCGCCGCGCTGGCGTTCCAGATGGGTCCAGGACCGCACAAGCCGGCTCTTCTGGTAGTTCAGATGCGCCAGCTCGACCTGCAGCGTGCCCTCGCGGGTGCGGGCGCGCCGGCCGAAGATTTCGAGGATCAGGCCCGTGCGGTCGATGACCTTGCAGCCGAACGCCTTCTCCAGATTGCGCTGCTGCACCGGCGAGAGCGCGCAATCCATCACGACGAGGCCGATCTCCTCGAGCTTGATGCGCTCCGCGATCTCCTCGACCTTGCCCTTGCCGAGATAGGTGGCGGGCCGGAACGCGGTCAGCATCACCTGGATCGGCTCGACCACGGTCAGGTCGATCGCCGCCGCCAGCCCCACCGCCTCGTCGAGCCGCGCGGCGAAGCAGCGCTGATTGGCGTCGGCGCTCGCGCCGCGCCGCTGCGAATACGGCCCGACGACATAGGCGCGGGTGTTGGCGGCGATCTCGCGTTCGATCTCGTCGAGCGGCTTGGCGACGCCGTGGGGTTCGTCGCCGCCGCTGCGGGGGGACACCGGCGTCAGGCCTTGTCCGCTTCCTCGGGCTCGAACAGCTGCACCGGATGACCTGGCATGATCGTCGAGATGGCGTGCTTGTAGACAAGCTGCGAATGCCCGTCGCGGCGCAGCAGCACGCAGAAATTGTCGAACCAGGTGACGACGCCCTGAAGCTTCACACCGTTGACGAGGAAGATCGTCAGGGGAATCTTCTGCTTGCGGACGTGGTTGAGGAAAGTGTCCTGAAGGTTTTGTGCCCGCTCTGCGGCCATGTTCAGCCCCTGTTGTTGGGATCGCTCATCGGGTTGCAGCCCGCGATCCAATTCGCCCCGTTTGCCAGCCGTGCCGACCAGCATGCCCCGGGACACCGATGCTGCATTAGATCGTTGTGTTCCGTGACAAAGCAAGGGTTGCACCACCTGCAATATGCGCAACACGCCTGCGTATTTCGCAGATGCGCATGCAGGCAGCGCCGGGCCGGCTCAGCCGACGCCGAGCGATTTCAGCTTGCGGTGCAACGCCGAGCGCTCCATGCCGATGAACTCCGCGGTGCGCGAAATGTTACCGGAGAAGCGCGCGATCTGCGCCATCAGGTACTCGCGCTCGAAAATCTCGCGGGCGTCGCGCAGCGGCAGGCTCATCAGGCGCTCGCCGCCCGAGCCCGAAGGCGTCGTCGGCACCATCGCGCCGACCTCGGCCGGCAGCATCTCGATGGTGATGTCGGCGCCGGGATCGCCCTTGGTCAGGATCATCAGCCGCTCGACATTGTTGCGCAGTTCGCGGACGTTTCCGGGCCATTCATGCGACTGCAGCACGGCCATCGCGTCGAGCCCGATGCGGCGCTTGGGCAGGCCGCTGGCGACCGAGATCTGGTCCATGAAGAACTCGATCAGCTCCGGCACGTCCTCGCGCCGCTCCGAGAGCGCCGGCACGCGAACCGGCACGACGCTGAGCCGGTGATACAGATCCTCTCGGAACTGGCCGGCGGCGATCAGCGCCGCAAGATCGCGGCTGCTGGAGGAGATGATCCTGACATCGACATGCACGCGCGTCGCGCCGCCGACGCGCTGGAAATTCTGGTCGACCAGGACGCGCAGGATGCGGTTCTGCGTCTCGCGCGGCATGTCGCCGATCTCGTCGAAATAGAGCGAGCCGCCATGGGCCTCCTCGAGCGCGCCGACCCGGCGCGTGCGGCCCTCGCCGCCCTCGACGCCGAACAGTTCCTCCTCCATCGTCTCGGGCGTGATCGTCGCCGAATTGATCACGATGAAGGGCGCGGAGGCGCGGGTCGAGGCCTCGTGCAGCGTGCGCGCCGCCAGTTCCTTGCCGCAGCCCGGCTCGCCGGTGATCAGGATGCGCGCATTGGTCGGCGCAACGCGCTCGATGGTCTGTCGCAACTGGTTGACCGAGGTCGAGCGGCCGACGATGCGGCTGGCCTGGGTTGAGCCCTTCTTCAGTTCGCGGACCTCGCGGCGCAGGCGCGAGGCCTCGAGCGCGCGCTCGGCCACCAGCACGAGGCGATCGGCCTTGAACGGCTTCTCGATGAAGTCGTAGGCGCCGCTCTTGATGGCGGAGACCGCCGTCTCGATGTTGCCGTGGCCCGAGATCATCACCACGGCGAGGTCCGGGTGGCTTTCCTTGATCAGCGCCAGGACCTGAAGTCCGTCGAGCCGGCTGCCCTGGAGCCAGATGTCGAGGAAGACGAGATTGGGCCGGCGCGCCGCGATCGCCGCCAGCGCCTCGTCGGCCGAGCCGGCCTTGCGGGTGCGGTAACCCTCGTCCTCGAGCAGGCCCGCGACCAGTTCGCGGATGTCGACCTCGTCGTCGACGACCAGAATGTCAGCGCTCATCAGGCAATCCCATTTTGCAAATCCGCGGCCGAAGCCGGCTTTTCGTCCTCGCCCGCCGTCTCGGCTGCCGCCGCCTCGGCCGGGCCGTCCTGCGGGAACCAGAGCCTGACGCGCGCGCCCTTCCCTGCGTCCGGGCGATCGAGCAACTCGATGCCGCCGCCATGGTCCTCCAGAATCTTGCCGACGATGGCGAGGCCCAGGCCCGTGCCGCCCTCTCGGGTGGTCATGTAGGGTTCGAGCAGCTTCTGGCGCTGGTCGGCGGGCAGGCCCTTGCCGTTGTCGATGATGTCGATGACGATTCGTCCGTCGTCGCGCTGCTCGAAGGCGAGGTCGATCCGGCCGGGACCGCGCTCCTCCATCGGCAGCGCCTCGATCGCCTCGGCCGCGTTCTTGATGACATTGGTCAGCGCCTGCGAGATCAGCCGCCGGTCGAACTGCGCGAAGACCGGCTCGGCCGGCAGGTTCTCGCTGATCGTCAGCTCGGGGTTGCCGACGCGCATCAGGAAGACGATCTGGCGCGCGGTCTCGACGATGTCGTCGCGCATCAGCGAGGGCTTCGGCATGCGGGCGAAGGAGGAGAACTCGTCGACCATGCGGCGGATGTCCTCGACCTGCCGCACGATCGTCGCGGTGCACTGGTCGAAGACCTCCTTGTCGTCATGGATGACCTTGCCGAACTTGCGGCGAATGCGCTCGGCCGAGAGCTGGATCGGCGTCAGCGGGTTCTTGATCTCGTGGGCGATGCGGCGCGCGACGTCGGCCCAGGCGGCGGTGCGCTGGGCGGAGACGAGGTCGGTGATGTCGTCGAGCGTCACGACGAGGCCAGCGCCGGCGCCCTCCCCCTCGCGTACGGCGCGGACATTGACCATGCGGTCGCGCCCGGCGCGCGTGATCGCGACCTGGCCGGAACTCTGGCGCTGGCGGCCCTGCAGCGCGTCCGCGACGAAGGCGGCGACCTCGGGCGCGACCTGCGCGATCGGCTCGCCGAAGACGCGGCCGCCCGTGCCGAGCAGGCTCTCGGCCGAGCGGTTGATGATGGTGATGCGCCCGTCGACATCGAGGCCGACGACGCCCGACGAGACGCCCGACAGCACGGTCTCGGTGAAGCGCCTGCGCCGGTCGATAACCTCGCTGGCGGTGACGAGACCGTCGCGCTGCCGGCGCAACTCCGCCGTCATCTTGTTGAAGGTCTCGCCGAGATGGGCGAGGTCGCCCTCGGCGCGCCTGATCGGCACCTGGACATAGAAGTTCCCGCTGGAGACCTGATCCGTGGCGTGGATCATCCGCCGGATCGGCGCGACGAGCCCGTTTGCGAAGCTCAGGCCGAGCCAGATCGCCGAGAGCAGCAGGATGACCGCGATCAGTACATACATCGAGGCGAAGGCGACCTGGACGCCCTTCCGCCGCGCGTCGATGGCGAGATACTCGACCGCCGCGCCGCGCGCGACCGAAGGAAACTCGACCGCCAGCGGATCGACCTCGCGGGCGATGTGGAGGTAGCCGTTGTCATAGGCCGGCAGCTTCACCAGCGCGCCGAAGACGCGGCCGGTCTCCGGGACGACGCAGATCGGCTCCGGCGCCGATTGCGCATCGTCGAAAGCTGCCTGATCGGGCTTGGGCGGGTTCTTCAGCACGTCGATCCTGGCGCGGACCAGCACCGTGTCGGGCGGCTGGACGATGGCCGCCACCGGCAGTCCGAGCGCGGTGGCGCGCGCCGTCAGGAAGTTCTCGAACCAGGCGCGATCGACGTCGAAGGCCGGCTTCGCCCGGGTCAGGTCGTCGGCGAGGATGCGGATCTCGCGGCCCATCGCCCGGCATTGCCCGGAAGCATAGGCGTCGGCGACCTCCACGGATTTGAAGATCGCGTCGCGCATGCGGTCGGAGAACCAGGGCTCCAGGCCGCGCTCGATCGTGACGGTGGCGATCACCGCGACGAGGATCGCCGGCAGCGTCGCGATGATGCTGAACAGGCCGACGATCCGGAAATGCAGCCCGGCGGCGGCGATGCCGGCGCGCCGCGCCCGGATCAGCACCGCCGTCTCGAAGGCGACGGTGGTCAGCAGCAGCAGGATGAGCAGGCCGTTGAGGATGAAGACGCCGACGACGACTTCATGCACCGGCACGATCGGCGTGACGCCCGACAGCACCAGGAAGGTGACGAGCGCCGAGCCGAGCGCGAAGACGACGACGACGGCCCCGAGCCAGCCCGAGACGCGGCGCGGCGGCTCGTCGCCGCGAGGCATGATTCTGGCGTCGCTGGTCGATACGGACACGGGCTTCTCGACGACTCCGGTGCGGCCGAAGCCCGGACGGCCCGGCGCGGCGCGCGGCACTGATGCGCCGAAGCAACGGTGTTGTCAAAATATGACATATGAAAGGCGGCGATCCGGCCGCGATGGGCCGGAGCCGATTTCTTCGCCGCCGCGGCGCCCGTCAGCGCGGCGAGCGCACCACCTGCATGTCGAGTTCGCGGATTTTTTTACGCAAGGTGTTGCGGTTCAAACCCAGCAGTTCCGCGGCGCGAATCTGGTTGCCGCGGGTCGCGGCGAGTGCGGCGGCGATCAGCGGCGGCTCGACCTCGCGGAGAATGCGGTGATACAGACCGGGCGGCGGGATGTTGTCGCCGAACCCGCCAAAGTACTGGGTGAGATGACGCTCGACGGAGCCGGACAGGGTCTCCGCGCGCTCCTGCGACACCGCGCCGGAAAAGCTCGTCGATTGCGAGGCCGGCTGCAATTCCGCCTCGACGATCGGCGCGGTGATCGTCTCCTGCGGATAAAGCGCGGCGAGCCGGCGGACGAGGTTCTCGAGTTCGCGGACGTTGCCGGGCCAACGATAGCGCCGCATCACGTCCATCGCCTCGGAATCGATCTGCTTGCGCGGCAGGCCCTCCTTCTCGACCAGCATGAAGAAGTGGCGCACGAGGTCGGGAATGTCCTCGACGCGCTCGCGCAGCGGCGGCAGGCGGATCGGCACGACGTTCAGGCGGAAGAACAGATCCTCGCGGAACAGCCCCTGCGCGATCGAGATGCGCAGATCCTTGTTGGTGGCGGCGACGATGCGGACATTCGTCTTGATCGGCGTGCGGCCGCCGACGGTGGTGTATTCGCCCTGCTGGAGCACGCGCAGAAGCCGCGTCTGCGCCTCCATCGGCATGTCGCCGATCTCGTCGAGAAAGAGCGTGCCGCCCTCGGCCTGCTCGAAGCGGCCCGAGGAGCGCGTCAGCGCGCCGGTGAAGGCGCCCTTCTCATGGCCGAAGAGCTCCGATTCGATCAGGTCCTTCGGGATCGCGGCCATGTTGATCGCGACGAAGGGGCCGTTCTTGCGCTTGCCGTAATCGTGCAGCGCGCGCGCCACCAGCTCCTTGCCGGTGCCGGATTCGCCGTTGATCATCACGGTCAGGTCGATCGGCATCAGCCGGGCGAGCGCACGGTAGACGTCCTGCATCGCCGGCGAGCGGCCGATCAGCGGAATGTCGTCGGGCTCCGTCGCATTGACCCGCCCGCCGTCGCCGCGCGGGCGCGACAGGGCGCGGCCGACGATCGCGACCAGTTCCTTCAGGTCGAAGGGTTTCGGCAGGTATTCGTAGGCGCCGCGTTCGGAGGCCTTGATCGCGGTCATGAAGGTGTTCTGCGCGCTCATCACGATGATCGGCAGTTCCGGCCGCACGCGCTTGATGCGCGGCAGCAGGTCGAAGGCGTTGCCGTCCGGCATCACCACATCGGTGATGATCAGGTCGCCGAGCCCCTGCGCCGCCCAGGTCCAGAGCGTCGCCGCCTGGCCGGTGGTGCGGACCTCGTATCCGGCCCTGGCGAGCGCCTGGTTCAGCACCGTGCGGATCGCGGCGTCGTCATCGGCGATGAGGATGTTACCCGTGGGCATTCACTGAAGTCCTGTAGGCCTAGACCGTCTGCCGCGACCGGGGCTGGTGCAGCGGCAGCAGAAGTCGAAAAATCGTCCGGCGCGGAACGGACTCGCATTCGACGATTCCGCCATGGTCGCCGACCACTTTGGCGACGAGTGCAAGTCCAAGGCCACTGCCCTGCGCCTTGGTCGTGACGAAGGGATCGAACAGATGCGGCAGCAGGTCCGAGGGGACGCCCGGGCCATTGTCGCGGATGCCGATCTCGAGCGGCAGCGCGATGCGCCCCGACGAGCCGGCGAGCTGCATGCGGATGCCGGGTCGGAACGCCGTCGTCAGCATGATCTCGCCGTCGATGGCCTGATCGCCAATGGCTTCGGCCGCGTTCTTCACCAGATTCAGGAGCACCTGGACGAGCTGGTCGCGGTTGCCGGCGACCGCCGGGAGCGAGGGATCGTAGATCTCGTTGAAGCGGATATGGCGGGCGAAACCGGACTGCGCCAGCCGCTTCACATGGTCGAGCACGTCATGGACGTTGACCGGCCCGCGCTCGCTCGGGCGTTCGTCGCCGAAAAGTTCGACGCGCTCGACCAGCTTCACGATCCGGTCGGTCTCGTCGCAGATCAGTTGCGTCAGGACGCGGTCGCTGTCGGGAACGGAGGCTTCGAGGAGCTGGGCGGCGCCGCGAATGCCGGAGAGCGGGTTCTTGATCTCATGCGCCAGCATCGCGCCGAGCGCCGTGATCGAGCGCGCCGCGCCGCGATGGGTCAACTGCCTGTCCATTTTTTCGGCAATTGTCCGTTCTTGCAGCATCAGCACGACCGCCTCGCCCTGGCTCGGCAGGGGCGAGGCGAAGACATCGACGACGCGATCGACGCCGAGACGCGGCGAACCGAGGTCGAGACGGTATTCGCTGACACTGGCGCCGCGCCGCTGCACCTCGTCGACCAGCGCCAGCACCGGCGAGCCGAAGGCGATCAGATCCTCGATGCGCTGGCGCTTCAGCACCACCGCGCTCGACTGGAAGAAATCCTCCGCCGCAGTGTTGGCGTAGAGGACGTGACGGTTCTCGCCCACCACCACCACGGGCATGGGCAGGACATTGAGAGCCTGAACCTCGATCGGATCGAGCAGGAACTCCTCCCGTGCTGGTCCACCGCCCTCGACGAACGCCATCGCCATACGCAACACCTTTCGCTCAGGCCGCGATGCGGCCGGACTCCCGCGAGAACAGGCCCGCCAGCGCTGCGAGCACGGCGCGAGGATCATCCGAAGTCAGCAGGATGCGGCGCTGCTCCGGATCGGGCGCGCAGCCGCTCGCCACGGCGTCGTCGGCATAGGCCGCGAGATGCTTGCGCGCATGGCGCACGCCGTGGGCGACGCCCATCAGGCCGAGCAGCCCTTCGTAGTGTTCGCGGGCGATCGCGGCCTTCTGCCCGATGCCGGGCGCGGGAGCGGCGCGGCCCTCCAGCCCCGCCCCGATCGCGCCGACGAGCCAGGGCCGCCCGAGCGCGGCGCGGCCGACCATGACGAAATCCGCGCCCGACTGCGCGAGGCAGGCGCGGGCGTCGGTCAGGCTGTGGACGTCACCGTTGGCCACGAGCGGAAAATCGCCCTGCTCGCGCACGGCGCGGATGGCGCGCCAGTCGGCCGCGCCCTTGTAGAATTGCTGGCGCGTGCGGCCGTGGACGGTGATCATGGCCGCGCCCGAAGCGACGGCGCGGCGGGCGAGTTCGGGCGCATTGCGCGCCGCGTCGTCCCAGCCGAGCCGCATCTTGACCGTCACCGGCACGGACACCGCCTTCACCGCCGCCTCGACCAGCGCCACCGCGTGACCCGGATCGCGCATCAGCGCCGAGCCGGCCCAGCCGCCGGTGACCTTCTTGGCCGGGCAGCCCATGTTGATGTCGACCACCGCCGCGCCATTGGCCTCGGCCAGACGCGCCGCCTCGCCGAGCCAGTGCGGATCGCAGCCGGCGAGCTGCACGACATGGGGATGCACGCCCGCGCCCTCGGCCCGGATGCGCGCTTCCTCGCCGCCGCGGACGAATTCGTCCGAGGCCACCATCTCGGAGACGACGACGCCGGCGCCGTGCCGGGCGGCGATGCGGCGCATGACGATGTCGGTGACGCCCGACATCGGCGCGAGAAAGGCGCGCGAGACCGGCGCGACGCCGCGCGCGGCCAATCCAGCCAAGCCCGAATTTGAGGCAGTTTCCATTATGCATATTTATTGGACATTGCTGCGGAAGCGCAAGGGAAATGATGGGAATGGTGCAGCGCAATATCGCCGCACCCTCGCGTCATGCGGCCGCCCGACGCCACGAGCCTAGCCCGCCGTCATTGCGAGCGTAGCGAAGCAATCCAGAGCCGCATGCTCCACGTCTCCTGGATTGCTTCGCTACGCTCGCAATGACGTGAGGCTTGGCGAAGCAGGGCCGCCCCACTATCACGAGAGGCCCATCAGGACCGATGCCCGTGCCGACCGTTCCAGAAGATCGCCCCTCGCCGGTCGCGGCCCTGATCGTCGCGGCCGGGCGCGGCCTGCGCGCCGGCGGCGACCGGCCCAAGCAGTATCGCCTGCTCGGCGGCCGGCCGGTTCTGGCGCAGGCGCTGAGGCCTTTTCTGGCGGAGCCCGCGATCGGCGCCATGCTCGTGGTGATCGCGCCCGGCGACGAGGCGCGCTATGCCGACGCGATCGGCGTTGCGGCGGACAGCCGGCTCCTGCCTCCCGTGGCAGGCGGCGAGACGCGGCAGGACTCCGTGCGGCTCGGCCTGGAGGCTCTCGCGGGCCATGGCTTCGACGGCGCGGTCCTTGTCCATGACGCGGCGCGCCCGTTCGTGTCGCCGGCGCTGATCAGGGCGGCGATGGGCTCCATCGCCGACACCCTTGCCGCCATTCCCGCGCTCGCCGTCACCGACACGATCAAACGCATCGACGGCGGCGGCCACATCGTCGAGACGCCGCCGCGCGAGGCGCTGGTGACGGTGCAGACGCCGCAGGCCTTCCGGCTCGGGCCGTTGCTGGCCGCCCACAGGCAGGCCGCCGCCGCCGGCGAGACCCGCTTCACAGACGACGCCGCGCTGATGGAATGGGCGGGTCATGCGGTCGCGACCTTTCCGGGGGAGGCCGGCAACATCAAGCTGACGCATCCGCAGGATTTCGAGCGCCTGTCCGGCGATGCGGCGTCGCTGCGCGTGCGGGTCGGCACCGGCTACGACGTCCACGCCTTCGGTCCGGGCGACCATGTCTGGCTCGGCGGCGTCCGGATCGCGCATGATCATGGCGTCGTCGCCCACTCCGACGGCGACGTGGCGCTGCATGCGCTGACCGACGCCCTGCTCGGTTGCCTCGCCGAGGGCGATATCGGCACGCATTTCCCGCCGAGCGACCCGCAATGGCGCGGAGCGGCCTCGGCCCAGTTCCTCGCCTTCGCCGCGAGCCGCGTGCGAGAGCGCGGCGGGCGGATCGATTTCCTCGACCTCACCATCGTCTGCGAGGCCCCGAAAATCGGCGCGCATCGCGAGGCGATCCGGGCGACAATCGCCACTGCGGCCGGCGTCAGGCTCGACCAGGTCGCGATCAAGGCGACCACCTCCGAGCGCATGGGTTTTACGGGCCGCGGCGAGGGGCTGGCGGCGCTGGCGACCGCGACGATCCGATTGCCGGAACCGGAGTGAGCGCGATGTTCGACGATCAGACAACCAGACTGGCGGCCTCGGTGCTCGACGCCTGCCGGGCGGCCGGGTTCAGCGTGGCATGCGTCGAATCCTGCACCGGCGGGCTGGTTTCGGGCGCGTTGACCGCGATACCCGGTTCCTCGGACGTGGTGACGGGCGGGCTCGTGACCTATTCCAACGCCGCCAAGGCCACGCTCGCGGGCGTGCCGGTGGAGCTGATCACGGCCCATGGCGCAGTCAGCGAGCCGGTGGCGCGGGCCATGGCGGAGGGCGGCTGGAGCCGGCTCGCCGCGAGCCTGTGCGTCGCGATCACCGGCGTCGCCGGTCCCGGCGGCGGGACGGCGGCCAAGCCCGTCGGGCTGGTGCATTTCGCCTGCGCCAACGGGCACGAGACGGTGCATCGCGAGATGCGTTTCGGCCCGCTCTCGCGCGACGAGATCAGGCGGCTTTCGGTGCTGGTGGCGCTCGGCCTGCTGCTGGAGGCGGCGCTGGAGGCGGTCTGATCAGGAGCCCGTCGCCGGCAGCGGCGTCGCGCCGCGGCCATAGACCAGATCGGCGCGGCGCTCGAAGGCTTCCGAAAACTTCCGAAAAGCCTTGTCGAACATCGCGCCCATCAGCAGGCCGAGCATCCGGCTGGCGAACTCGTAGGAGATGAAGAAGCCGACCTCGCAGCCGGCCTCGTGCGGCTTGAAGCTCCAGCGGTTCTCCAGATGGCGGAACGGCCCGTTGACATATTCGACCAGGATTTTGAGGTTTTCCGGATCGAGCGTGACGCGGCTGGTGAAGGTCTCGCGGATCGCCTTGTAGCCGACGCTCATATCCGCCACCAGGACCTCGCCGCCGCCTTCGCGCGGCGTCCGCCTGCGCACGCTCAGCCCCTCGCAGAGCGGCAGGAACTGCGGGTACTGCTCGACATCGGCGACGAGCGAAAACATCTGCTCGGGCGAGTGTCGCACCCGGCGGGCGCTGTTGAACATCGGCATGGGGCTGGTTCTTCGTCCTCAGCCGAGCTTTGCGGCGCGCGCCGCGCGCAGTTTCGCGAAATCCTCGCCGGCATGATGCGAGGAGCGCGTCAGCGGCGTCGAGGACACCATCAGGAAGCCCTTCACATAGGCGATCGCCTCGAACCCCTTGAACTCCTCGGGGGTGACGAAGCGGATCACCGCATGGTGCCTGCGCGAGGGCGCGAGATACTGGCCGATGGTGATGAAATCGACATCGGCGGAGCGCAGGTCGTCCATCAACTGCAGGACCTCGTTCCGCTCCTCGCCGAGGCCGACCATGATGCCGGATTTGGTGAAGATCGCCGGATCGAGTTCCTTCACCCGCTGCAGCAGCCGCAGCGAATGGAAATAGCGCGCGCCGGGGCGCACCGTCAGGTACTTGCCGGGCACGGTCTCCAGATTGTGGTTGAACACGTCGGGCTTGGCGGCGACCACGACCTCCAGTGCGCCCGGTTTGCGCAGGAAATCCGGCGTCAGGATCTCGATCGTCGTGCCGGGCGAGGCCTTGCGGATGGCGCCGATGACCTGGGCGAAATGCTCGGCGCCGCCATCCTTGAGATCATCGCGATCGACCGAGGTGATCACGACATGCTCCAGGCCGAGCTTGGCCACGGCCTGCGCGACCTTGGCCGGCTCCAGCGGATCGAGCGCCTCGGGCACGCCGGTCTTCACATTGCAGAAGGCGCAGGCCCGCGTGCAGGTGTCGCCCATGATCATGAAGGTGGCGTGCTTCTTTTCCCAGCACTCGCCGATATTGGGGCAGCCGGCCTCCTCGCAGACGGTGACGAGCTTGTTCTCCTTCACGATCTCTTTCGTCTCGGCCCATTTCGGCGAGCCCGGCGCCTTGACCCTGATCCAGTCCGGCTTGCGCAGGATCGGGTTCTCCGGCCGCTTCTGCTTTTCGGGATGGCGCAGCTCGGCCGTCTTCCCGGCGTCGGCCTTCGGGTTGCCGACATTGGGGCGCGGGTCGCGGTTGAGGAGATCGAGAACGAGGGCCATGGTCTTCGCGGGTCCATGCGGAAAAGGGCCGGCGAGCCGGCCCTCCCTAGCTAATCCTCCAGGCCCGTCGCGGCAACCTCAGCGGCGGCCGCGCGCGGCGTTCCAGATCACGATCACCACGACCGCGCCGGCGACGGCGGCCGTCAGCGTGCGCCAGAAGCCGAAGATCGGGATTTCCAGCAGTTCCGCCAGCCGGCTGCCGAGGAAGGAGCCCGCCACGCCGACCAGCATGTTGGTGAAGAGCCCGTGGTCCGAGGAGGTGATCTTCTCGGCGATCCAGCCGGCGAGCATGCCGATCAGGATGGTGGCGAAGAAGCCGTAGCCCGGCGTGCCCAAGGCGGCGTTGACGGTGTCCATGTCGCTGTTTTCCCCAGCCCGCGCGATGCTGCACCGCACTATAACCTGATTCGTCGCAGGCGGTTCCGCTCAGGCGATGAAGCGCGCCAGAAGCACGACCAGGATCGCGCCCAGCACCGCCATCGCCGCCTCGTCGAGCAGGCGATAGCCGGTGCGCACGCGCCAGCCTGTCAGCCGCACCAGCCCCTGCCCGACCAGCATGCCGAGCACGCCGACGACCGCGTGACGGATCAGCCCGCCGCCGCCGACGATCAGGCTGGCCGCGAAGCCGGTCGCCGTGCCGAGCGCGATCGTCGGCGCAAGCACGCGCCAGTCGAGCATGAGGCCGCGTCCCGGCGGCAGGATTTCGACGCGGTCATCCGGAACGATGCGCTCTGGGTCAGGGGGTTTGCGGGTGCGGCTGCTCATGACGGCGATATGTGGATTAGACCGCGAGAAAGCGAGACCTGCGAACGGTTCATGCAGGAACCACGACGTCATTCCGGACGCAGCGAAGCGGAGATCGGGGATCCATCATGGAGCGCCGTCGCGTCCTGTGATGGATCCCGGGTCAGGCCCGGGATGACGCAGTGTTTCAGAGCAAAACCGTCACGGGCTCACGCGTTCAGCACCTTGCCATAGGCATCCAGCACGCTCTCCTTCATCGTTTCCGAGATCGTCGGATGCGGGAAGATCGTGTGCATCAGCTCTTCCTCGGTGGTCTCGAGGTTCATCGCCACGACGAAACCCTGGATGAGCTCGGTGACCTCCGCGCCGACCATATGCGCGCCCAAGAGCTTGCCGGATTTGGCGTCGAAGATCGTCTTGACCATGCCGCCCTCCTCGCCCAGCGCCACCGCCTTGCCGTTGGCGACGAAGTTGAAGCGGCCGACTTTCAGCTCATGCCCGGCCGCCTTGGCCTTGGCCTCGGTCAGGCCGACGCTGGCGATCTGCGGGTGGCAATAGGTGCAGCCCGGGATCATCAGCTTGTCCATCGGGTGCGGATGCAGGCCCTTGATCGCCTCGACGCAGATCACCGCCTCATGCTCGGCCTTGTGCGCCAGCATCGGCGGGCCGGCGACGTCGCCGATGGCGTAGACGCCCTTCACATTGGTCTTGCAAAACTCGTCGATGACGATGCAGCCGCGATCGGTCTTCACGCCGAGCGCCTCCAGCCCTAGATTCTCGATGTTGCCGACGACGCCGACGGCCGAGATCATCCGGTCGGCGGTGATGCTCTGCTTGCCGCCCTTCTCGTCCTCGATATGGGCGGTGACCGAGTCCGCGCCCTTCTCGACCTTGGTCACCTTCGCGCCGGTCAAAATCTTCATGCCCTGCTTCTCGAAGGCCTTTCGCGCAAAAGCGCCGATCTCGGCGTCCTCGACAGGCACGACCTGCGGCATCACCTCGACGACCGTGACCTCGACGCCCATCGTCCGGTAGAACGAGGCGAACTCGATGCCGATCGCGCCCGAGCCCATCACAACCAGCGATTTCGGCATTTTTGCCGGCACCATCGCCTCGAAATAGGTCCAGATCAGCTTGCCGTCCGGCTCGATGCCGGGCAGCGCGCGGGGACGCGCACCGGTGGCGACGATGATGTGGTCGGCGGTATAGGTCCCCTCGCCTTTCGCGCCCTTGGGCGGCGGCACCTGCGGCTGCATCGCCGGCTTCTTCGTCGGAGCGACGCTGATCGAGCCCGGTTTGGTCAGCTTCGCCTCGCCCCAGATCACGTCGACCTTGTTCTTCTTCATCAGGAACTGGACGCCGTTGTTCATCCGGGCCGCGATGCCGCGCGAGCGCTTCACCACCGCGTCGAGATCGGCCTTGAACGCGCCCTCCAGCACGAGCCCGTAATCCTTGGCGTGCTGACCGTAGTGCAGGATCTCGGCCGAGCGCAGCAGCGCCTTGGTCGGGATGCAGCCCCAGTTCGAGCAGATGCCGGCCATATGCTCGCGCTCGACGATCGCGGTCCTGAAGCCGAGCTGCGCCGCGCGGATCGCCGCGACATAGCCGCCGGGGCCGGAGCCGATGATGATGACGTCGTAGTCGGACATGCTCAGTCCCCAATCTTATCTACAAGTTTTCGCTGATCATGAGCGTTTATTTCGGGCTTAAACCGATATGCGGTTCCTTCAAAATCCAAGTAGCGACTGACGGTAGCCTCTGAGCCATCGTGAAATTTAATTCTAGCCTCGCAAAGTGTTGGCCCATACGCATTGACTCTAACGGCAAAGCCATAATTGCCGTTTCGGACGATATATTTGGTGCCAAATTCACTCATTGATTTGCCAAAATGTTCACCGAGATAGTATTCTACCAATTCAACATCATTGATACGGCCAAAGTTTTTGTGTCCGATTATATAAATCGATACATCAAATGTAGGAAGACCGTTTTTAGGATGATTTTTGCCAGTAGGACGGGCACGATGAACGAGGAACAGATTTTTGCTGGCTTTATAGCTAGAGTGCCGTTTTTCATAAATCGCCTTGTCGGCATTCTCGCGGTGATAAGCATCTCCATGTTCGCCATCGATTTTGGAGAGTTCCGGCCCTTTGAACTCAAAATCTTTCCACTTAAAAACAGCGCCAGCGGCAAGCTGTGACTTTAAATTTTCTAGTATTTCTCGAATCTGGACACGAAAATATACTACTCCGTAGATGATTAGTCCTGGCCACGCAAGCGATGCGAGCCCACTCAGCAGTTCGCCGAGGGCGCTCATCGGCTGCAACGCTCCCTCTGTTTCAACAGGCTGACAACCAGTTGCGCCCAAGCGTGATTAAACGCGTACATTCTCAAGAGCGCTTTGGTCTTTCTCACAAGGTATCCAGAGCGCAGCATATCAAAAAGCAGCCGCTTCAACCGCGAGCACGCAACTCGGCGACGTCGCGCTCCAACGCGGCCAAACGGTCATCGACCTCCTTGGCCGCATAGCGCCCTAGAATGCTCTCGCCGGCAAAAGCGTCCTTCTGCGCGTCTAATCGCTTCTCGACACGATCAAACCGCTTGTCCATGTTGAGGAAGCGTTTTTCGACGTGATCGAAGGCCTTGCGCATCTCCTCGCGCATTTCGATCAGCATCGGCATGATCATGTCTTTCGGCTCGGCCATCGCTTCGTCTCCTGCTTCGAGCAGCCTCTATGATATGGCGTCCTTACACCAGCATCGCCATCGGCTTCTCGACATAACCCTTGAACGCGGCCAGCAGCTCCGCGCCCAGCGCCCCGTCGACCGCGCGGTGGTCGGTCGAGAGCGTCACCGACATCACGGTCGCGACCGCGAGCTGGCCGCCCTTGACCACGGCGCGCTGCTCGCCCGCGCCGACCGCCAGGATCGTCGCATGCGGCGGGTTCACCACGGCGGCGAAATCCTTGACGCCGAACATGCCGAGATTGGAGACGGCGCTCGTGCCGCCCTGATACTCCTCGGGCTTGAGCTTGCGCGCCTTGGCGCGGCCCGCGAGATCCTTCATCTCGTTGGAGATCTGCGAGAGCGTCTTGTGGCAGGCGTCGCGGATGATCGGCGTGATCAGACCGCCCGGAATCGAGACGGCGACGCCGACATCGGCGTGCCTGTGCTTCAGCATCGCGTTGTCGGTCCAGCTCACATTGGCGTCCGGCACGTCGCGCAGCGCCAGCGCCAGCGCCTTGATCACCATGTCGTTGACCGAGAGCTTGTAGCCCGGCTTGCCGTCCTTCTCCGGCGCGGCGGCGTTGAGCTCTGCGCGCAGCTTGAGCAGCGCGTCGAGCTCGCAATCGACCGTGACGTAGAAGTGCGGGATCGTTTGCTTCGACTCGGTCAGGCGGCGCGCGATCGTCTTACGCATGCCGTCATGCGGGATTTCCTCAAAGGAACCGGCCGGGAAGAGCTTCTTCACCATATCGTCGGGCATGCCGGTCGCCAGCGGGGCGGCCGCCGGCTTCTGAGCAGGCGATGCGCCCGGCGCAGCCGCCGGAGCAGCCTTCGCCGTCCCGCCGGCCCTGGCCGCCTCGATGTCCTTCTCGACGATGCGGCCATGCGGGCCGGAGCCCTGCACTCTGGCGAGGTCGAGGCCGGCCTCCTTCGCCAGCCGCCGGGCCAGCGGCGAGGCGAAGGGGCGATCGCCTGCCGAAGACGCAGCCGAGAGCGGGTTGCCGACGACATGGCCGCCGTCATTTTTCGCGGACGCGTCCGACGCGCTCGCCATCAGGGGATTGCCCACAACGTGGCCGCCACCATTTCCGGGAGCCGCGACTGCCTTGGGTCCTTCGGCCTTGGGAGCCTCCGCCCTGGCCGGCGCGGCGGCCGCCTTCACATCCTCGCCCTCGGCGGCGATCACGCCGATGATCTCGTTGACGGCGACGTCGGCCGTGCCGTCCGGCACCATGATTTTGGCGAGGATGCCCTCGTCGACGGCCTCGACCTCCATGGTCGCCTTGTCGGTCTCGATCTCGGCGATGATGTCGCCGGATTTGATCGCTTCGCCTTCCTTCTTCAGCCATTTGGCGAGATTGCCCTTCTCCATGGTGGGAGACAGCGCGGGCATCAGGATGTTCACGGGCATGGCGTCAGCTCACTCTCGACGACGGGGCGCAGGTCCGCGCTGCGGGACGACTCAGTTGAGGGCACAGGCGCGGCCACCGGCAGTGGACGGGCCGCAATAGATGAAGCGTGCTCCTTCGTCCCGCGAGCGGGTCGGCAGAAGCAGCATGTAGTCGATCATCCCGCTGCCATCGCAGGCGACGTGCCACGACGCGGCTTTCGGACCCGACGCGGCCAAGGTTAGCTTGGAGTTGGCGCAGGGCCTGCCCCAGCGCTCGCGCGCCATCGCATTGATCGCGCGCGATCGCGCCTGAGGGGCGAGGCGCTCGAACTCGGCATGCGTGAAGGGCGTAGGATCGATCCGCGAGCGTTGCGCCGAAGCCGTTTGCGGCGAGACGATGCCAAGCAAGGCGGCGCACCCCATCGACCAGACACCGGCACAACACAGCAGGGCAGCGCGCTTCATGACGCGTCACCGATAACAGACGGCTTTGGCCGCCGCGACGACCTCGCCGACATTCGGAAGAGCAAGCTTCTCCAGGTTCGCCGCATAGGGCATCGGCACGTCCTTGCCGGTGACGCGCGCGACAGGCGCGTCGAGCCAGTCGAACGCCGCCTCCATGATCTTCATGCCGATCTCGGCGGTGACGCCCGACTGCGGGAAGCCCTCCTCGACGGCGACGCAGCGATGCGTCTTTTGCACCGAGGCGACCACCGTCTCGATGTCCATCGGCCGGATCGTGCGCAGATCGATGACCTCGGCCTCGATGCCCTCCTTGGCCAGCGCCTCGGCTGCGGCCAGCGCATAGGTCATGCCGATGCTGAAGGAAACGATCGTCACATCCGTGCCCGGCCGCACCACCTTGGCCTTGCCGATCGGGATCAGGAAGTCGTCGCCCTTGGGCATCTCGAACTGGCGACCGTAGAGGATCTCGTTCTCGAGGAAGATGACCGGGTTGGGATCGCGGATCGCGCTCTTGAGCAGGCCCTTGGCGTCGGACGCGCTATAGGGGGCGATGACCTTGAGGCCCGGCACATTGGAATACCAGGCGGCGTAGTCGTGGCTGTGCTGCGCGCCGACGCGGGCGGCCGCGCCATTGGGGCCGCGGAACACGATCGAGCAGCCCATCTGGCCGCCCGACATGTAGAGCGTCTTGGCGGCGGAGTTGATGATCTGGTCGATCGCCTGCATGGCGAAGTTGAAGGTCATGAACTCGACGATCGGCTTGAGGCCGGTCAGAGCCGCACCGACGCCGATGCCGGCAAAACCGTGCTCGGTGATCGGCGTGTCGATCACGCGCTTGGGGCCGAATTCCTGCAGCAGCCCCTGCGTGACCTTGTAGGCGCCCTGATACTCCGCGACCTCCTCGCCCATCACGAAGACGTCGTTGTCGCGGCGCATCTCCTCGGCCATCGCGTCGCGCAAGGCTTCGCGCACCGTCATCGTGACGATCTCCGCGCCGGCCGGAAACTCGGCCGAGGCGTCGTAGCTCTTGGGCGTCGCGGGCGGATTGGCGACGGCCGACTCGGCTTTGGGCGCGGCCGGCGGCTGCGGCGCCTCGCCCGTCACGGCCGGCGGCATCGATTCGGCGACCTTGGGCTTCTTCGCCGCCTCGCTCTCCTTGGGCTTGGCGGCGGACGCCGCGCTTGAATCCTCGCCCTCCGCGGCGATCACGCCGATCGGCGTGTTCACCGCGACGTTCTCGGTGCCGTCGGCGATCAGGATTTTCGCAAGGATGCCCTCATCGACGGCTTCGACCTCCATGGTCGCCTTGTCGGTCTCGATCTCGGCGATGATGTCGCCGGCCTTGACCTTGTCGCCCTCGGCCTTGAGCCATTTGGCGAGCTTGCCCTGCTCCATCGTCGGCGACAGGGCAGGCATGAGAATGTCGATCGGCATGAGCGGACCCTGAACTGTCGCGTTTAAAGATGAGCGGTCTGCGATGCGACCGAGCGCGTGCGCTCGCTGACGACATCACCGGTATGCTTCGTGGCTGCCGGCTCGACGAACAGGACTTGCGCCTCGCCGCCGACCGTGAAGGGAAGATGCTCGACGCCTCTGGGCACGACGTAGAAGTCGCCGGGATTCAGCAGAACCTGCGAGCCGTCGCGAAAGCGCAGGCCGAAGACGCCGCTGCGGCAGAGGAAGAACTCGTCCTCGTCGGCATGGGCGTGCCAGATCAACTCGCCATCGACCCGCGCGATCTTGACATATTGCCCGTTCGCCTGCGCCACGACGCGCGGGGACCAGAGCTCGGACACCGCCGAGAACTCCTCGTCCAGCGATTTTGCCGCCGGCATCGGGTCAGGCGTCCAGCAGGATGTCGGTGAACAGTTCCGAGACGTCCGGCTCGGGATCGTGCGTCGCGAATTCGGCCGCGTCGTTGACGATCTCGCGGACTTTTGCGTCGATCGCCTTCAGTTCGTCCTCGCCGAGCTTGTGCTCGCGGGTCAGACGGCCCCTGACCTGCTCGATCGGGTCGTGCTCCTCGCGCATGCGCTGGACCTCGTCCTTCGAGCGGTATTTCGCCGGGTCCGACATCGAATGGCCGCGATAGCGGTAGGTCTGCATTTCGAGGATATAGGGGCCCTTGCCGGCCCGGGCATGGTCGATGGCGCGCTGGCCGGCCTCGCGCACGGCGCGCACGTCCATGCCGTCGACCTGCTCGCCAGGAATGCCGAATGAGACGCCGCGTTTGGAGAAATCGGTCTGCGCCGAGGCGCGGCTGACCGAGGTACCCATGGCGTAGCGGTTGTTCTCGATCACGAACACGACCGGCAGCTTCCAGAGCTGGGCCATGTTGAAGCTTTCATAGACCTGGCCCTGATTGGCGGCGCCATCGCCGAAATAGGCCATCGAGACGCGGCCGTCCTCGCGATACCAGTTGGCGAAGCCGAGCCCCGCCCCGAGCGAGACCTGCGCGCCGACGATGCCGTGGCCGCCATAGAAATTCTTCTCGCGGGAGAACATGTGCATCGAGCCGCCCTTGCCGCGCGAATAGCCGCCGCGCCGCCCGGTGAGCTCGGCCATCACGCCGCGCGATTCCATGCCGCAGGCCAGCATATGGCCGTGGTCGCGATAGCCGGTGATGACCTGGTCGCCCTCCTTCGAGGCCATCTGCATGCCGATGACGACCGCCTCCTGCCCGATATAAAGGTGGCAGAAGCCGCCGATCAGGCCCATGCCGTACATCTGGCCGGCCTTCTCCTCGAAGCGGCGGATCAGCAGCATCTCGCGATAGGCGTGGAGTTCCTCGGCCTTGCTGAAGACGGGCATGTTGGTCAGCGCCTTGACGGCCTGAGTCTTGCCGGCCTGAGTCTTGCCCGCCTGAGTCTTGCCCGCCGTCGTCTTCGCGGCTCCCTTTTCGGCTGTCCCCTTCGACGGGTTCCTGACCGCGGCTTTCGTGGCGGGAGCTTTCGTCTTGCGCGCGGCAACGGCCATGGGCGGTCCTCCAGGGAAGATACGACCATGGTTGTAGAGGATCGCAAAACCCTTGGCGAGTAAGCCATCTCGCAATGCAACATCGTCTAATATACTGAAATAGATCAGCAATCAGTAATTAACTGAATTCAAGTTAATCGATGTGTCCGGGACTATTTGCCGGCGCGTTCCGCCCGGCTTCAGCGCCCCATCACGATGACGTCGTTCTTGTGCACCCGGCCGAGCGCGTCGCGGGCGTGCTCCTCGAGCAGGTCGCGGTCGACGCTGTCGTCGCGCATCAGCGAGACGCGCTGTTCCCAGCTCCTGCGCTCGGCGAGCAACTCGGCGAATTCGGCCTCGGCCTTGCCGAGCTGCTCCTGCAGCGTGTCGCGCGCGTCCAGCCCCCGCGCGCCATGCTGGGCGTGGAACATGAAATAACTCACCGCCGCGCCCGACACGATGTAGAGCGCGAGCGTGATGAGGACGGATCTGAGGCCGCGCCGGATGACCATGATGCGAGGCTAGGCCGGCGTGGTTTCCGGCTGGTTAACGCGAGGGCCGCGACAGCGTCGAAATTCCCGCCGCGACCGGCTCGCCGCCCTTCGCCACGGCGGCGAGGTCGGTCTCGACCAGCCGCGCGATCGGCAGCCTGAAATGCAGCGGGTCCCAATAATTCTCGTCGATGCGCGTGACCGCGGACGGATAGGCGTAGTCGAGCACGATTGCGCCCTGCCGGCCCGCGAGCGCGCGAAGCGCGTCCTTGCAGGCGGCGTGGACCTGGGCCCCGGCGCTGCCCGCGCGCGGCAAGGCGGAGACATGCGTCGGCGGCAGCACGAGCAGCTTCAGCGCCGCAGCCGGCGCGCCCGCCAGCGCCTCCTCGATCCAGGCCAGCGCCGGAAAGCGCCAGCTCGCCCGCTCCTGCGCGGAAACCGGGTCCGCGCTCTCGCCGGCCGGCGTGACGCCGGCATTCGCGGTGCCGAGATGAAGCCGCGCGCGAGCGAGCTCGTAAAGATGCTCCGGCGGGGTGAAGACCTCGTAGCCATCGCCCCTGATCCGCTCCGGCTGCAGGCCTAGCCGGTGTCCGAGCAGACGCGCCGAAATCTCCAGCGTGGTCAGGTTGAGCTGGCGCAGCGGATCGAGGAGGCCGGGAGCGTCATAGAGCCAGGGCGGGAAGGGGCGCGGCGTCAGCCGATTCTTCTGCGCGGTCGCGTCGGGAGCGCACCAGGTCAGATCGACGCCCCAGATGATCGCGCGGGCCGAGGGCGTGAGGCGGGTGAAGAGCTGCGCCATCTGGAGCTGCTCCCAGGGCGTCGCGGCGTTCATGGCGAGATTGGCGAAGCGCCCGCCGATCGCGCCGGACAGGATCGCCGGATCGAGCAGGCGCATGGTCGAGGTGCCGATGACGGCGGAATCGAACGCGCCCGAGCGGACGAGCTGCGGGTACATGAAGCGCTGGTTGATATCCATCAGTGGCCGCGCCGGCTTGCCCGCTGTGACCCGCAGGCCGAACGGGTCGAGCGCGACGACGAAGGCGCAGACGAGACCGGCGATGGTCAGCGCGGCGGCCAGGAACGCGCCCGTCCAGCGCAGCCAGGCCTGGCGCGATGGCGCGGCTGCGGCCGCCGTCTCAGGCCGCGACACGCGGCGTCCGCCCGGCCAGCACCTGCGCGAACACCGCCATGTCGATATTGCCGCCGCAGAGAATGACGCCGATCTTCGCGCCCCGGTTGGCCGCCGCTTCCATGGCGGCGGCGGCGAGCGGGGCCGCGCCCGCGCCCTCGGCGAGGTTGTGGGTGTCGGTGTAGTAGTCGCGGATCGCCTGCGCGACGGCGTCCTCGCTGACGCGGACGACGCGCGCCGCGCCCTTGACGATCGCAGCCAGCGCCGCGGCGTCGGGCAGGCGCACCGCCATGCCGTCAGCGAAGGTGTCGGCGCTGTCGACCGCCACGACCTGTCCGGCTTCGACCGAGCGGGCATAGGCGTCCGCGCGCTCCGAGACGACGCCGACGATCTCGGTCGACAATCCGAGCGCGTCGCGCGCCGCGATCAGCCCGCAAATGCCCGAGCCGAGCCCGATCGGCACATAGACCCGCGCCAGATCGGGCCGCGCGGTGAAGAGCTCCAGCGCATAAGTCGCCACGCCGCAGACGAGATCGGGGTGGAAGGACGGCACCATCTCGTAGCCGCGCTCGGCGGCGATCGCCTGGGCGGCGGCGCGGGCCTCGTCGAAATCGCGTCCCGTTTCGACCAGTTCCGCCCCGAAGGCGCGCATCGCCGCGTTCTTCTCGACGGCGTTGCCGAGCGGCACGACGATCACCGAGGGCAGTCCGGCTGCAGACGCCGCCATGGCGATGCTCTGGCCATGGTTGCCGCGCGTCGCCGAGACGACGCCCTTCACATGCGGCCGCTCGCGCTTCAGCCGGTCGAGATAAACGATGCCGCCCCTGACCTTGAACGCGCCGGTCGGCGTGTGATTCTCGTGCTTGACCACGATCTCGAAGCCGTGGCGGCGGGCCAGCAGCGGCCAGGCATATTGCGGCGTGCCGGGAAAGACGGCGTCGACCAGCGCCTTGGCGGCCCCGATCTGCGAAAGCGTCGGCAAGGCGGTCATGAAACATCCTCCGGCGCGCTTCTGCCACAGAACGCAGCCCGCGAACAATGTTGACCGCGCGGCGACGCCTGCCTATGTCAGCGCCCGTGAGGGCGGGTAGCTCAGTGGTAGAGCACGTGACTTTTAATCATGTGGTCGTGGGTTCGATCCCCACCCCGCTCACCACGGCCCGCTTCGCCTGAAATCTGAATTGACGCCGCGCGTCTTCGCGCCAAGATCGCCCGAAGCATCGCATCGGGGGCGGATGTCATGAACGAAGCACTGCTGAAGCTTTGCGCCGAGCTCGCGCAGAGGCAGGGGACCGGCGTCTGGAACTGGATCAAGGACATCAGCGGCCCTGTCGCGGCGCTGACACTGGCGTTGGCGCTATTCCAGTTCTGGCAGAACAGCCGATTACGCAAGACACAGAGTCAGACAGAGGCGGCGGTTCGCGCCGCAAATGAGATCGACAGCTTTTATGAAGATCGATCGGTCTGGGTCGCGCTGCGTCTGCTCGATTACGGCCATATGGAGATCAAGAAGAACGAACACCCGACAGCAGCGCCGCTCGACGTGACGAAGGAGATGCTGGCCTCGGCGCTGACGTTCCACAGGCAGACCGGCGAAACGGCCGAGGCGAAACTCGCAGGCCGGGTCTAATCCACTAATGAGAGACTCGTTCGAGATGTTTTCGATCATTTTCTCGCACGGCTGGAGCGCATGGATATCCTGATCAAGGAGGGCGTCGTCTCCTCACGCGAGTTCGGCGATCTCTTTTCCTACTGGTTCGAGCTTCTGGGAGAAATCCCCAACACTGAAGACCAGATCGTCCGTATGAGCGATCGTCGCAGGCAGGCCCTTTGGACCTATATCCGGCGTTACCGGTTCGATGGCGTCATACGTCTCTTTCGTCGCTACGGCCGTGCAGGTCCTGTCGAGCGCGATCCAGCGATGGAGCATTTTGTGGCGCGCATAAGCTCACCCCGCCTTGACGCGCTGCCGGCCGCTTCGCCCGCCGCAGTCTGACGCGGTCGCTTCGCAGCCGACGCCCTGCCCGGAACGTCACATGACATGGCGATGCCTGGTTCCGACCCGTTCGAACCACGGGTCAGATTATGTATTGCCGAAGGGAATGAGGCAGGACACCAAGTGATGCGCCTCGGCGCGATAATGTCGACGCCAGCGACACGAGGCGCGCGCGACAATTTGGAAGCCGAACAGGTTTTTTTGCGGCGCGAGCGTGAACAAAAACGCTGCTCGCCCGTTTCCCTGCCAGACCGCTTCTCGCGGATACTGACAGGAGGATTTCATGATCAAGCGTCGTATCGCTCTTTCCGGCGTGGCTTTCGCGATGCTCGCGGCCACCGCTATCGCACAGACCACCGCTCCTTCTCCGTCCGCACCCGCTCCTTCGCCGTCGGCGCCCGCTCCGAGCGCGACGCCTGGCCCGAGCGCGACCCCGGCGCCGAGCGCGAGTTCGACCGCTGCTGCCGACCAGAATCTGGCCGGCCAGGGCAAGTGGCGCGCCTCGAAGCTGATGGGCGTCGACATCTACGGCCCCGACAACAAGAAGGTCGGCGACATCACCGAGGTGCTGTTCGACAAGACCGGCAAGGTCGAGATGATCACGGTCGGCGTCGGCGGCTTCCTCGGCATCGGCGCGAAGGACGTCGCGGTGCCGTTCGACCAGGTGACCTGGAGCGACCAGCCGATGGCCGCCGCCAGTCCGGCTCCTGCTCCCGCCGGCGGCTCGAGCTCCACCGCCGCTCCTCCGGCGGCCTCGACGGCCGCCAAGGCGCCGATGATGTATCCCGATCATGGCAAGATCACCATGACCAAGGAGCAGCTCACCTCCGCCCCGGCCGTGACCTATAGCGGCAGCTGATCCGCCGCGTTCAGTCGCGTTGCGTAACGGCGTCGGGCCCGCCTTCTCCGGAAGGCGGGCCTTTCCATTATGCGGGCAACCCGGCCAGCAGTCCGGGCAGCGCCTCGGGAAGGTCGTCCGCGATCAGCCCGAAGCCGAGCGCCTCACCCGCCCTGCCATGCAGAAAGACGGCGGCGCAGGCCGCCTCGAACGCCGGCATGCCCTGCGCCAGCAGGCCCACGACCATCCCGCCCAGAACGTCGCCCGACCCTGCCGTCGCGAGCGCCGGCGAGCCGGTGACGTTGATCGCCGCAAAACCGTCCGGCGCGGCGATGACGGTGTCGGGACCTTTCAGCACGATCACCGCGCCCGACGCCGCGGCCGCCAGCCGCGCGCGCTCGAGCCTGGAGTCCGCCTGCATGATCGCGGGCTGCGCCCCGAACAGCCGGGCGAACTCGCCCTCATGCGGCGTCAGCACCAGGGGCGCGATGCGGCGATGCGCCATGCGGCGCAGCCGCGCCGGATCGCGCGCCGCCAGGAGCGTCAGCGCGTCGGCGTCGAGCACGGCGGGGATCGAGGCGCGCAGCACGGCCGCGACCGCCGCCCGCGCCTCGCCGTCGAGGCCGAGCGCAGGGCCCGCCAGCACCGCAGCCAGACGCGGTTCCGCCAGAAGCCGGTCGAGCGCGGCGGCGTCGGCGACGGGCCGCTGCATCAGCGCGTCCGGCCCCCGCGCCGCATGCGCCGCCAGCGCCTCGGGACGACAGGCGATGGTGGCGAGCCCCGCCCCGATGCGCAGCGCCGCGCGGGCCCCGAGCCGTGGCGCGCCGACGCCGGCGAGGCCGCCGGCCAGGACGAGCACCGCGCCGCGTCGGTATTTATGCGTCGCAGGGTCGTGGCGCGGCCAGTCGGCGAGCCATAGCGCCGGGTCGTTGCGGAAGGCGCGCGGGGACAGCCCGCCCTCGCCGAAGACATTTTCGGACGCGATCCCGATCTCGGCGAGCGTGACGACGCCGCACAGCGCACGCCCCGGCTGGAGCAGATGGCCGGGCTTGAGCCGGAAGAACGTCACCGTCTCGTCGGCGCGGATGACCGGGCCCTGCGCGCGGCCGCTGTCGCCGGACAGCCCGCTCGGTACGTCGACGGCCACGACCGGCCGGTCGGAGGCGTTCACCGCCGCGACCAGTGTCGCGGCCTCTCCGGCGATGGGCCGGTTCAGCCCCGCTCCGAGCAGCGCGTCGATAATCAGGTCATGGTCGGCGGGCGTCACGGACCCGATCGGCTCGACGGCCCCGATCCAGCGCCCGGCCATGGCGGCGGCGTCGCCCTCGAGCGCCGTCGCATCGCCGGCCAGAGCCAGCGTCACCGCCATGCCACGCTCGCGCAGAAGACGCGCGGCGACGAAGCCATCGCCGCCATTATTGCCGGTTCCGCACAGCACGAGGACGCGCTGGCCGGGACGCGTGCGGCGCGCGACGGCGTCGGCGACGGCGCGCCCGGCCCGCTCCATCAGCGCGAGGCCGCTGGTTCCGGTGGCGATCGCGGCCCGGTCGGCCGCCGCCATCCCGGCCGTCGTCAACAGCGCCAGCTCATATCTTTCGCTCATGCCCATCACGGCATCATCGGAGAGCCGCCGCGCAGCGGCAAGCCGCGCGCGCGGCGCATCGATTGGCTATGTTCTAATCACTTGCTTATTTTATGAGCTGTTTTTTGCCCTATGATCGGGCGATCCGACCCTTTCCTCCACATGGCGGGGTCCATGCGCCGATGCTATGAGCAAGAACGCCGGTCATCTCGGACATCATCGCGCGCGCCGCCTCTCCTCGGGTCGGGCGCTGCGGCGTCCGGGAGGATCGGTCGCCCGCGGCGCGCGCGGGCCGTCACGCGCAGAGGGAGGCCGGTCGGCGCATGAAGAAGATCGAGGCGATCATCAAGCCGTTCAAGCTGGACGAGGTGAAGGAAGCGCTTCAGGAGGTCGGCCTCCAGGGCATTACCGTGCTCGAGGCCAAGGGCTTCGGCCGGCAGAAGGGCCATACCGAGCTTTATCGCGGCGCCGAATATGTCGTCGATTTCCTGCCCAAGGTGAAGATCGAGATCGTTCTCGCCGACGAGATGGTCGAGGCGGCGATCGAGGCGATCAAGAAAGCCGCCCAGACCGGGCGCATCGGCGATGGCAAGATTTTTGTATCGACGGTGGAGGGGGCGATCCGCATCCGCACCGGAGAAACCGGCGCGGACGCGATCTAGGGCTTTCATCCCACCCAGAAGTTTCGCGTCCCGGCGGTCTGGACGACCCCGCGGATCGAATGACCATTGAGAAAAACTGCTTGCGAGAGGAATGCTGAGATGAAGAGCGCCAAAGAGGTCCTCAAGGCGATCAAGGACAACGACGTCAAATATGTCGACTTCCGCTTCACCGACCCGCGCGGCAAGTGGCAGCATGTGACGTTCGACATCACCATGATCGACGAGGACATCTTCGCCGAGGGCACGATGTTCGACGGCTCCTCGATCGCCGGCTGGAAGGCGATCAACGAGTCCGACATGCTGCTGATGCCGGACCCGACGACGGCGGTGATGGACCCGTTCTTCTCGGCCGCGACGATGGTGATCACCTGCGACGTGCTCGAGCCGGCGACCGGCGAGCCCTATAACCGCGATCCGCGCGGCATGGCCAAGAAGGCCGAGGCCTATCTCAAGTCGACCGGCATCGGCGACACCGTCTATGTCGGCCCCGAGGCCGAATTCTTCGTCTTCGACGACGTCAAGATCGCCGCCGACCCGTACAACACCAGCTTCCAGCTCGACAATGTCGAACTGCCGACCAACGGCATGACCGATTACGAGGGCGGCAATCTCGGCCACCGCATCGCCACCAAGGGCGGCTACTTCCCCGTGCCGCCGCAGGATTCGGCGCAGGACATGCGCGGCGAGATGCTGGCCGCCATGGCGGCGATGGGCGCCAAGGTCGAGAAGCACCACCACGAGGTCGCCTCCGCCCAGCACGAGCTCGGCCTGAAGTTCGACACGCTGACGCACATGGCCGACACGATGCAGGTCTACAAATACTGCATTCACAACGTCGCCCAGAGCTACGGCAAGACCGCGACCTTCATGCCCAAGCCGATCTATGGCGACAACGGCTCTGGCATGCATGTCCACCAGTCGATCTGGAAGGGCGGCAAGCCGATCATGGCCGGCAACAAATACGCCGACCTGTCGCAGGAATGCCTCTGGTACATCGGCGGCATCATCAAGCACGCCAAGGCGCTGAACGCCTTCACCAACCCCTCGACCAACTCCTACAAGCGCCTCGTCCCGGGCTATGAGGCTCCGGTGCTGCTCGCCTATTCGGCGCGCAACCGCTCCGCCTCCTGCCGCATCCCGTGGACGACCTCGCCCAAGGCCAAGCGCGTCGAGGTCCGCTTCCCCGATCCGATGGCGAACCCCTATCTCGCCTTCGCCGCCATGCTGATGGCCGGCATCGACGGCATCGTGAACAAGATCGATCCCGGCCCGGCGATGGACAAGGACCTCTACGACCTGCCGCCGCGTGAGCTGAAGAAGATCCCGACGGTCTGCGGCTCGCTGCGCGAGGCGCTGGAAAATCTCAAGAAGGACAACGCCTTCCTCAAGGCCGGCGGCGTCTTCAACGACGACTTCATCGAGAGCTATATCGAACTCAAGATGCAGGATGTGATGCGCTACGAGATGACGCCGCATCCGGTCGAGTTCGCGATGTACTATTCGTACTGAGCCTTCGGGTTCGAGCGAAAGGCTTCCTCCCGACCGCGGCCTCACCGTGGTCCACCTGCCGAACCGGGGCGCTTGCGCCCCGGTTTTTTTGTAGGGCCGGCGGTCAGAGGTAGCGATTATGGCCGAAGGTCACGCTGCCGGCCGTCGTCGCCAACTGATTGCCGTATTCCGTGGTTCCGACCCGATTGATCGTCGTACCCGTGAAGACGGTCGGCACGATGCCGCCAATGCCGGCGCCGCGGACAATGTTGCCCGACACCACGACGCTTCGTCCCGAACCGGACACTGCGTCGTTGGATACGCCGAGGCCGATCGGCGCGTTGATCACCAGATTGCCGGTGACGACCAGATCGCGGGCTCCCGAATTGATGCCCGCCTGGATGCCGACACGGGCGGCGTTCTCGACCAGATTGCCCGAGACGATGCAATCCTGCTCGACCATGATGCCATTCCCGATCGTCGATGGCGGGAAATACCCCGCATCGGGGATCGGGTTGTTGAGAACGTTGCTGATCCGGTTGCCTTCGATGACGACGCTTCGGGAGACGCCATCGCCGAACTGGCCAGAATTGGCGACGTTGACGCCGTTGCCCACGGTATCGAGCGAGTTGTTGGCCACGATCGCGCCGGTGAGATCGATACCCGCGCCAGGCGCCTCGACAAAAATCGCGACCTCGCGCGTATTGTAGACGCTGTTGTTCGAGATGACGAACTGGCCACCGCCATTGCACCTCACGGCGGAATACTTCGTATTGAAGATCTTGTTGTCCGTCACCGTGACGCCGATCGCCCGGAAGATGCTGACGCCATTGCCGTTCTGCCCGGTGCCACCGGCGCTGGTTTCGATGCCGTTGATGGTGTTTCCGGAAATGGTCGAACTGTCGCCCGTCAGCGAATCGCGCCAGATCGCGATGCCGTTGTTCGCCATCGTGTTGAGCGTGTTGCCGAGAGCGCTGATCTTGGCGTTCTCACTCCAGATGCCGATAGAATGCACGTTCAGGCTGCTCGCGCGGATCAGCGCCTCGGCGCCGCCGGCGACGTAGAGGCCGATCCCGGGCGAATTGACGATGTCGCAGTTCTCGAAAGAGACGTTCCTGGCGTTGTTCGCCACGGCGATGAAGGCCGGCCGCCCCGAGACATAATCGGTCAGGGCGCGGTTCTGGCCGTCGAAGATCAATCCGTCGAAACGGACATTGGTCTGACCCTCTATCCTCAGGAAGATGTTGGAGCCGTTGAATCGGAGGACGACCGAACCCGGGATCGCGCGCGCCAGAAGCGGCTTGCCGCCGCCATTCGACGTCTGCACGGTCGTCGTGCCGGAATCATAGGTTCCGGGCTGGAAAAGCAGCGGCCTGCCCTGATTGCGGGCAAAATCGAAAACGACCTGCAACGCCGTGAAGGCAGTCCAGCCCGTCGTGGCCGCCGCCGTGCGGGCCACCACGACATCGTCGAACAGGGCATAGGATGGCATGTCAAACCTCCATGTCAGAACATAACATTAATTATTCCTATAATAGGTTTTTAGTCCTGTCAATGAATTTTCGCGCGCCTGCGCGGAATTACGAATCTTTCAACCCAAGGATGCGATGGCCGAGAGAGGAGGCAACGATGCACAGATCTTCAGATTCGAACGCCGGCCTGGACATCGACCGCGTCAGCGGCCAGGTCTCGGCGGCGCGCAAGCGCGACCGGGCAGCGATCGCGCTGCTCGACGCTTACGCAACGCTCACGCGTCCGCTGATGCAGCGGGGCCTTTACAAGGCGTGTCACCTGGTCGGCGGGACGCTCTGGCGCGACCAGACGGCGAACATCCGGCTCGGCCCGGACGCGATCGTCTCGTTTCCCGCCAGCGACCCCTACTGGAACCGCATGCTGCTGCGATCCTACGATCACGAGCCAGAAATGGCCCGGTTCCTGAAGAGACTGTCGGAAATCGACTACGGCTTCGTCGATTGCGGCGCCAATATCGGCTACTGGACGGTCTTCGTCGCGTCGCGCGCCTGTGGCGGCGGCAAACCCGTCCTGGCCGTCGAAGCCTCGGCGCCGACCTTCGCCAGGCTCACGGCCAATGTCGCGCCGCATGCCGGCGCTGTCACAGCCTTCCATCGCGCCATCCTCGACCGTTCCGATGTCGAGGTCGTCCTCAACGATGCGGCGCATGAGGCGCGCGGCATCGCGGCTGCGGGCGAACCGACGACAGGCGAAACCGTGCGCTCGATCACGATCGACGACCTGCTGGCGCGGCAAGGCTGGTCCGGCCGGCCTCTCGTCGTCAAGCTCGACGTGGAAGGCGTCGAGCGTCAGGCCCTCGCCGGCATGGAGCGGGCGCTGGCTCAGGATGCTCTCGTCATCTACGAAGACCACGGCTCCGATCCCGGGCACGCCCTGACGCGGCACATGCTGGCCGACCGCAACCTCGCGGTCCGTCTGCTCCTTGACGAGGGCGCGATCGCGATCAGCGACCCCGCCGAGCTCGACCGGCACAAGAAGGATGAAACCAAGGGCTATAATCTGACCGCTTGCCAGCCGGGCTCCCGCTGGCTGCCGATGCTCGAGGCCTAGGCCCGCGCCATGCGGAAGGCGGAAGCTCCGATCATGTCGCGATACGCGGCAATCGTGCGCGCGACATGGCGTTGCGTCGTCAGCGGATCGGCCCAGTAGCGTTGATAGGACATCTGTCCCATTTCTGCTGCAACGCCATCGTCCTTCAACCGCGACAACGCCGCCGCCAGCCCGTCGACGTCGCCGCCATCGACCAGGATTCCGTCCTGCCCATCGACGATCCAGCTCGCCGGCCCGGTGGTGCGCGCCAGCACCACCGGCACGCCGAGCGAGCGCGCCTCGGCGATGACGAGCGGTCCCGGCTCGAACCAGAGCGAGGGCAGCACGAGGCAGCGCGCCTGCGCGATCTCGTCGAAGACCTTGTCGGCGGACACCCAGCCGCGAATCTCGGCTGCCGGATTGGCGGCGGCGATCGCGCCGGCCAGCGGCCCCTCCCCGACGAAGCGCACCGGCATGTCGGCTTCGCGCGCCGCCTTGGCCAGGATGTCGCCGGCCTTTTCCTGGGTGAAGCGCCCGAGAAAAAGCGCATGCGCGTTACGCGCGACATCGGCGGCGGGCCGCCGCGCGGCCTCCATCATGTTCTCGACCACGACATGGCGCGCAGCCCCGGGCAGGAAGGGCTCGGCGAAGCGGCGGGCGAAATCGCTGACATGGACGAAGAGCGGCGCGCGCAAAGCCCGCAGTGCGGCGTCCGAGCGCCATTGCCTGGCGACGCGCACGAGCTTGTGGACGTAGGATGCGCGGTCGCAATTGGCGGTGACGCAGCCTGCCGACATCGGAATCTGCCGGCAGGGCGCGCCCTGCCTGAAGTCGAAATAGCCGCCCGTCGGGCAAAACGAGAAATAGTCGTGCATGGTGATCGCGACGGCCAAGCCGCTCTCCCCTGCCGCCGCGATGGCCGCCGGGCTGAAGGCTTTCGTCCACTGATGCAGATGGACCATCGTGCCCGCCGGCTGGCGCGCCAGCAAATCGGCCAGGAACGCATGCGCCGGCGCATTCCAGACGCCCTGGCGCGCGGCGGCGAGCTTGCCGCCGACCTTCCAGACCTCTTCGCCGGCAAAGAGTGCGACCTCGATCAGCGGATGCTCCAGCCTTTTGGAGACCGGGCCGATGGCGCAGGCGAAGACGATCTCGACGCCGGCCTCGGCGAGGCCGCGCGCGCTCTCGATCGCGACCTTGGCCGCGCCGCCATTGACCGAACCGAAATCGCTGATGACGACGCAGCGCATGAGGAGCCCTCCAAGGGGCGCATCATGACGCGGCAAAGGTTGATTTTTCGTCGGGGCGCGCTGTCTGCCGGCTCAGCGGAGGGCGAGCGCCGTCAGCGCCAGGCCAAGCGCGAGGGACGCGAATCCCCAGATCGCCCAGGGCTGGAACCGGGGGGCCGATGCGAGCCGCGGCAACGGCCCCATCTCTTCATGGCCGAAGGCTTCGCCCGCGAAACGCTGCGCGCGTTCGAGACCGACCTTGCGAATGCTCACGACTGACTGACGCGACACGACCACACCTCTTCCAGAGCGATCATAACGCTTTGCGGAAAGCCGCATAGCCCCTCCGATGGATGATGGTGCATCGTCGCCGTTAACGCCGCCTGAACGGCCAGATCGTCGAGCCTGTGGCAGGCGGCGATGACAGCGGCGCGACAGCCGCCATTCGCATGAACGCTGCGGCGAAAGCCGGCGGATACGGACTTTGTCCCCGCCCGATTTGCGCCTATAGCCATGCCGCAGCGCTTGCCGGGCGGGGCTGCGCTATCATCGACTGTTGCGAATCAGGAGACGGCCAGGATCATGGCGGAGAACGGCGATCTTTTCGGTGCCGACGGCGAGCGGCCGCAGCCGCCGCGCGCCGCTCCGGAAGCGCGCCCGGCCAAAGCCGCCCGTGAGCCTGCCCCCGCCGCCGCACGGAACGGCACCCTCTCGGAAGCAGGATACGACGCCTCGGCGATCGAGGTTCTGGAGGGGCTGGAGCCGGTCCGCCGCCGGCCCGGCATGTATATCGGCGGCACCGACGAGCGGGCGCTGCACCATCTCTTCGCCGAGGTGATCGACAACGCCATGGACGAGGCGGTCGCCGGCCACGCCACCTGGATCGATGTCGAGGCGCTGGACGACGGCTCGATCGCGGTGACCGACAACGGTCGCGGCATCCCGGTCGATCCGCACCCGAAGTTCCCCGGCAAATCGGCGCTCGAAGTCATCATGACGACGCTGCATGCCGGCGGAAAGTTCGATTCGAAGGCCTATGAGACGTCCGGCGGCCTGCACGGCGTCGGCGTCTCGGTCGTGAACGCGCTGTCGGACCGGCTCGAGGTCGAGGTCGCGCGCGGCCAGACGCTCTACCGCCAGCATTTCTCGCGCGGCATCCCGCTGGGTTCGCTGGAGACGGTCGGGCGCGTGGCCAACCGGCGCGGCACCCGCGTGCGCTTCCACCCGGACCCGCAGATTTTTGGCGAGGGCGCGCATTTCGTCCCGGCCCGGCTGTTCCGGATGGCGCGCTCGAAGGCCTATCTCTTCGGCGGCGTCGAAATCCGCTGGCGCTGCGCCCCTTCGCTGCTGAAGCCGGAAGGCGACGTCGCGGCCGAGGCGATGTTCCGGTTCCCGGGGGGCTTGCGCGACTATCTCGGCCGCGAGATCGAGGGCAAGGACCTCGTCGCCGAACCGATCTTCTCGGGCAAGATCACGAAGCCCGGCAGCCACGGCTCGCTCGAATGGGCGATCGCCTGGCTGGCGACGGGGGAGGACGGCTTCTGCTCGTCCTATTGCAACACCATCCCGACGCCCGAGGGCGGCACCCATGAGCAGGGCCTGCGCGTGGCGCTGCTGCGCGGCCTGCGTGACCATGCCGAGCGCATCGGCCAGAGCAAGCGCATGGCGCAAGTGACCTCCGACGACGTCATGGCGACCTGCGCCGCGATGCTGTCGGTCTTCATCCGCGAGCCGGAGTTCCAGGGCCAGACCAAGGACAAGCTGGCGACGCTGGAGGCCGCCCGCATCGTCGAGAACGCGGTGCGCGACGCCTTCGACCACTGGCTCGCGGCCGCGCCGCAGCAGGCGCTGCGCCTGCTCGACTGGTCGATCGACCGGGCCGACGAGCGCCTGCGCCGCCGCCTCGAAAAGGAGGTCTCGCGGAAAACCGCGACGAAAAAGCTGCGTTTGCCCGGAAAGCTCGCCGACTGCTCGAACGCAGGCGCGGCCGGCTCGGAACTCTTCATCGTCGAGGGCGACAGCGCCGGCGGCTCGGCCAAGCAGGCGCGCAACCGCGCCACGCAGGCGATCCTGCCGTTGCGCGGAAAAATCCTCAACGTCGCCAACGCCACGCGCGACAAGCTGAACCAGAACCAGCAGCTCGCCGATTTGATCCTGGCGCTCGGCTGCGGCATCGGCAGCCAGTTCCGCGAGGACGATTTGCGCTACGAGAAGGTCATCGTGATGACCGACGCCGATGTCGACGGCGCCCATATCGCCTCGCTGCTGGTGACATTCTTCTGGCGGCAGATGCCGCGCCTCATCGAGAAGGGCCATCTCTATCTCGCCGTGCCGCCGCTCTACCGACTCCAGGCCGGCGGCAAGTCGGTCTATGCCCGCAACGACGCCCATAAGGACGAGCTGATCGCCTCGGTGTTCAAGGGCAAGAAGCCGGAAATCTCGCGCTTCAAGGGGCTGGGCGAAATGATGCCGGCGCAACTCAAGGAAACCACCATGGACCCGGGCAAGCGTATCCTGCTCAAGGTCATGGTCGAGCACGAGGCACGCGACGAGACCTCCGACACGGTCGAGCGGCTGATGGGCAACAAGCCGGAGGCGCGCTTCCTGTTCATCCAGGAGCGGGCGGCCTTCGCGGGCGAGCTGATCGACCTGTAGTTCATCTTCTTTGCGAGCGAAGCGAAGCAATCCAGGCGACGTAGAGCAGGGCCGCCCCTGGATTGCTTCGCTGCGCTCGCAATGACGGAACTGGCGGAACGTTTCGCTAACCGTCTTTTTACAGCTTCGGGCGCATTGTCCTGCGACGGCCCGCTTCTTGCGGCCCGATTTGGCGGAGCAAGCCCATGCGGCTGATCGAACTGTTCTGGAAGAACGAGCGCGGCGCCATGGTCGCCGACATCGCCAAGGCCGGCGCGGCGATCGCCTTCCTCAGCGTCGTCGCGGCGAATTTCGTCTCGACCCAGACCGCCCATCTCGACAGCGAGCGGCTGACCGAGGTCGCCGCCGCCGCATCGAAAGGCCGGCCGATCGACCCGCTCGTCACCGGCTCGATCGTCAAGCGCGCCGGCGAGACCCGGCTCGACCCCTGCGTGGTTCCGCGCTGATCTCCGAGCGCGAAACGCAGCATTCCGGTCGGCCGGCTTGTCTGAGCCTGCAAAACGGCGCAGATTGCCCCTGAGTAAGGTCGCCGCCGGCAAGCACTGAAACTGTTGCATGAAGACGTCGTCCACCGAGACCTTTCGCGAGGGGGAGTGAAGACGATGCCGCTCCATGTCTGCAACGGCGCGACCCTGACATGCGCCATGGGCGTGGCGCCCAGCACCTTCGTGGTGCTCCCGGTCAACCGGACGCTGACGAGCAATCAGCCGGCCGCGAACATCATGGACCATGTGCCGATGGTGAACGTGATGCCATTCGGCATGTGCACGACGCCGTCGAACCCGGCGGTCGCCACGGCGACCACGGCAGCGCTCGGCGTACTGACGCCGGTGCCGTGCGTCCCGGTTACCGCAACGCCCTGGGTCTCGGGCACGCCGGACGTCGTGCTGGGCAATATCCCCTGCCTCGACAACACCCATATCCTGAACTGCATGTGGGGCGGGGTGATCACGGTGGCGAACCCGGGACAGGGCACCGAGCAGATTCCCTGAGCCGCCGAACCTTCAACCCAACCAGGCCAGAAGTTCCCGCGCGACTGCGTCGGGCTCTTCCAGCGTCGCGAGATGACCGCAGCCCGGCAGCACGACGAGCCGGGCGTTGCCGCCAATGCCCGAGGCGATCTCCCGCGCCTCCGCCGGCGGGGTGATCAGATCCTCCTCGCCCACCAGCACCAGCGTCGGTACGGCGATCGTCTTCAGCACGGGCCGCGAATCCGGCCGCGCCATGATGGCGCGCTGCTGGCGCACGAAGCCGTCGGCCCCGATCGTCTCCGCCATCTGGCGGACGGCGAGCCGCAGCGGCTCGTCGGTCAGCCGCGCGGCTGCGACCAGGCGCTGCCAGAGCAGCGTGGTGACGTTGTCGAAGGCCCCCTTCTGCGCAAGCGCGATCATCTGCTCGCGCGGGGTGTTGGTCTCCGGCGTCGGCGGCTTGGCGCTGGTGTCGAGCAAGGCCAGACGCGTCACGCGCTGCGGCGCGCGGCGCATCACCTCGAAGGCGACGTAGCCGCCCATCGACAGCCCGCAGAGCGCGAAACGCTCCGGCGCGGCCGCCAGCAGGCGCTCGACGATGGCGCCGAGCGTCTCGTCGCGCGCATGGTCGGCGACGAGGATAAGGCGGCCCGGCGCGAGCGCCGGCCATTGCGGCGCATAGAGCGCGGCGTCGCAACTCAGGCCCGGAATCAGGACAAGCGGCTCATGCGTGGCGTCGTTCATCTCGGCTGTGGTCCCAGTTTATTGACTTGGCCGCGCTTTTTCTGCATTGCACGGGGGTCCGAAGGCGCGCTGGAAAGAGAAGTCGCGCCACCGTTGCGGTCGATCGGTCATCCCGCCACGAGTAACCGACCCTTGAAGAAGCGCAACACTCGATGTCATTTGCCGAACTCGGCCTGAGCGAAAAGGTTCTGACCGCGGTCACGACCGCAGGCTACACGACGCCGACCCCGATCCAGGCCCAGGCCATCCCCCATGTGCTCGCTCGCCGCGACGTTCTCGGCATCGCCCAGACGGGCACGGGCAAGACCGCGGCCTTCACCCTGCCGATGCTGACCATCCTCGAAAGCGGGCGCGCCCGGGCGAGGATGCCACGCACGCTGATCCTGGAGCCGACGCGCGAACTCGCCGCCCAGGTCGAGGAGAACTTCACCCGCTACGGCGTCAACCAGAAGCTGTCGGTGGCGCTGCTGATCGGCGGCGTCTCCTTCGGCGACCAGGACGCCAAGATCACGCGCGGCGTCGATGTGCTGATCGCCACGCCCGGCCGCCTGCTCGACCATGTCGAGCGCGGCAAGCTCCTGCTCACCGGTGTCGAACTGCTCGTCATCGACGAGGCCGACCGCATGCTCGACATGGGCTTCATCCCGGACATCGAGCGGGTCTGCAAGCTCGTGCCCTTCACCCGGCAGACGCTGTTCTTCACCGCGACGATGCCGCCCGAGATCACGCGCATCAGCGAGCAGTTCCTGCACAACCCCGTCCGCATCGAGGCCTCGCGCCCGGCGACGGCGGCGACGACGATCACCCAGCGCCTGATCGCCTCGAACGGCCAGGATTTCGAGAAGCGCGACACGCTGCGCAAGCTGCTCAACGAGGCAAAAGACCTGCAGAACGCGATCGTCTTCTGCAACCGCAAGCGCGATGTCGCGACCCTGCACAAATCGCTGCAGAAATATGGTTTTCCCGCCGTCGCCCTGCATGGCGACATGGACCAGTACGCCCGCATGGCGGCGCTGGAATCCTTCCGCACCGGCGAGAACCCGATCCTGGTGGCGAGCGACGTCGCGGCCCGCGGGCTCGATATCCCGGCCGTCAGCCATGTCTTCAACTACGATGTCCCGACCCATGCCGAGGACTATGTCCACCGCATCGGCCGCACCGGCCGCGCCGGCCGCGAGGGCGCGTCCTTCACCATCGTGACGCGCCATGACGAGAAGCTCGTCACCGCGATCGAGAAGCTGACCGGCATTCCGATCGCCTGGGAGGGCGGCGGCCTCGACAGCCTGCCGCCGGGAGCGCCGCGCGAGGAACGCCGCGGCGGCCGCGGCGACGATCGACGCCCGACCCGCGGCGGCGGCCGTGGCGGCCGGCCAGAGCGCGGTCCGCGCCCGGAGCCCGAGCAGACCACCCGCGCGGTCAAGGTCGAGCGCAACGGCGCCGATGAGGACGCCGCGCCGCGCCGCCGCAGGTCCGGCGGCGACGGCCCGACCCAGACCAAGATCCGTGGCGAGGCCGGACCCGCGGTTCAGGCCGGCAAACCCGGCCGCGCCGCCGAGCCCCATGCCGGAAAGCCGGAGCGCGGACCCGAGGCGCGCCCACCCCGTCAGGAACGCAATGCGGAGACCCGCTCCGCCCGGCCCGAGCGTTCGTCGGAACCGCGTCGGCGCGACGATGATGACGGCCCCCGGGTCAAAGGGCTCGGCGATCACGTGCCCGCCTTCCTGATGCGCCCCGTCAAGGCCGGCTGAGGCTTCAGAAAGCCTGCGATTGGTCGGGTCCGGCTAACCGCGCATTAACTCCAGCCGGCGCATCCTCCCGTCATGGCGTCGCGTCGATGCGCGGGCCATGAACGGGCGCATGCCGCCGTTGTGACGGACAGGATGTCCCGCTTCGATGTTCAATCGAAGCTGTCATGGCCCAACGCCATGAACCGGCTTCACGTCCGGGCCATCACGATGAGCGACTCCGCGCAGAACTCCGCTCCGGCCCATGACCTCGCCGAGCGCGTCGTCGCGGCGATGCGCGAGCATGGTTCCCCCGCCTATCCCCGCGCCTATGAGGTCTGGTACGCGCATCTCAGCGGCGAGATGCCGGCGGTCAGCATGGCGATGAACGGGATCATCGCCGGCAGCGACGGCAAGGTCGGCGTCGCCGATATCGACAATCTCTATGAGCGCTTCATCGGCACCGACCGGCTGGCGAAACAGGCCGAGCGCACCAGCCTGCAGGTTCTCGGCGAGATCGACGGGCTGATGGCGCTGGTCGACAAGGCGCTCGATTCCAGCGAGCGCTATCACGGCCGCCTCGCGGCCATGTCCGAGGACGTGCCGCCGCCGGCCGACCGCCAGAAACTGCGCGAATGGGTCGAGGCGCTGGTGATGTCGACGCGCGAGGAGGTGACGCGCAAGACCCAGCTCGAAACCCAGCTCAGGGAATCAGGCCACGAGATCCGCAACCTGCGCGAGGCGCTGGAGACGACCCGCGCCGAGGCGCTGACGGACCCGCTGACCGGCCTCGCCAACCGCCGCCATTTCGAGGAGATGCTGCAGAAGTCGATCGACCAGGCGACGCTCAGGCGCGAGCCCTTCGCGCTGGTGATGGCCGATATCGACTTCTTCAAGAAGTTCAACGACGCCCATGGCCACCTCACCGGCGACCAGGTGCTGCGTCTCGTCGCCCGCACGATGAAGGACAAGTTCAAGGACAAGGCGATCATCACCCGCTTCGGCGGCGAGGAGTTCGCCATCATTTTGCCCGAGGCCGACATCGTCGCCGGCAAGTTCGGGGCCGAGACGGTGCGCCAGGCGCTGCTGACGCGTGAACTGGTCAAGCGCTCGACCAACGAGAATCTCGGCCGCATCACCATCTCGCTCGGCGTTGCGGGATATCGCCGCGGCGATACGGCGGGCTCGCTGGTGGATAGGGCCGACCAGGCGCTGATGCAGGCCAAGCGCGACGGCCGCAACCGCACCGTCACCGAGGATGCGCTGGAAAACCTCGTCAGCCGCGTCGCCTGACCCGCCCGGTCGCGCCGCGCCGCGCGGCCTCGCGCGCGCGTCCCGTCCACAGGCTGAGCACCTCCGGATCGTCGAGCGCCTCGGCCGGCAGGCGCCAGTAGTTCATCGAGCGAAGCTCGCCCTTCATCACGACGGCGAACCGCTCGCTGCCCGCCTCGGCGAAACGGCCCTCGGTCTCGGCGTCGGCCTTGAGATAGATCTCGCCGTCCGATTCCAGCGCGAACATCCGCTCGCCGTCATAGATGCCATGGCCGCCGAACATGCGGCGCACCCTCACCGGCAGGACGTCGGCAAAAATCTCGCGGATGCCCTCTGCATCCATCGCAGGCTCAGTGGGCCGCAACGGCCGGCTCGGCGCGCGGTTTGATCTCGACCGATTCGCCGCAGCCGCAGGCCGAGACCTGGTTGGGATTGTTGAAGACGAAGGTGGAGGCGAACTTGTCGGTCCGGAAGTCGAGCTGCGTGCCGAGCAAGAACAGCACGGCCTTGGCGTCGACGATCACGGTGGCGTCCTTCTCGGTGACGACCTCGTCGCCCTTGTCGAGCGCTCTAGCCACCTCGAATGTGTACTCCATGCCGGCGCAGCCGCCCTTCTTGACGCCGACGCGCAGGCCGAGCGCGGGCGCGGCTTCCGGCTGGGCCGCCGATTGCGCCATGATCTCGCGGATGCGCGCGGCGGCGGCATCGGTCAGCGAGACGACCTTGAGGCCCGGTATCGAGAACATCCTTCGTCCCTCCTCGACCGGGTTCAAGGTCCGGTGAAGCAAGATTGCAGCCCACAACATAAGGATTGACGAACGCAACGTCGAGATGCGGGCGCGCAGGCGCGCTTGCTCCCCGCGCGCATTGCATGGCGGGCCGGCTCATGCACTGTGGCCTTCTTCCACTGTGGCCGTCCTGGCCACCAGCGACGACGAGCCCCATGACCTACCGCCTGCACCGCCCCGAAGCGCTCCACGCCCTCGTCCGGGCGATGGTCACGAAAGCCGGCTGGACGCATGACGAGGCGAAGGAGACCGCCGACCATCTCGTGCTGGCCAATCTCAGCGGCCATGACAGCCACGGCGTCGGCATGCTGCCGCTCTATTTCAACGCGCTGGCGGACGGCAACCTGACACCGGATTCGCAGCCGCGGACAAAACTCGACGCCGCGCCCTTCCTGATCGTCGACGGCCAGGTCTCGCTCGGCCAGCCGACGGCGCGCAACGCGCTCGACCGCGCCATCCCGATGGCCAAGGCCGGCGGCGTCGCCATCCTGAACCTGCTCGACGCCCATCATATCGGCCGCATCGGCCATTACGCCGAGGTCGCGGCGGAAGCCGGGCTGGTCTCGTTCTTCTGGGTCAATGTCGCCGGCCGGCCGCCGATCGTCGCGCCGCATGCGGCGAAGGAGGCGCGCTTCGGCACCAACCCGCACGCGATCGGCATCCCCGTTCCGGGCGGCGAGCCGATCATCCTCGACTTCGCGACCAGCCGCATGGCCCATGGCAAGGCCCGCGTCGCGCTGAACAAGGGCGTGGAGGTGCCGCCGGGCTACATCATCGACGGCGAAGGCCGCCCGACGACCGAGCCGCGCCACGTCTTCCAGCACGGCATCGGGGCCAACGAGGCTCTGGGTGCGCTTCTGCCCTTCGGCGACCACAAGGGCGCCGGGCTCTCGCTGATCGCCGAACTGCTCTCGGCCGGGCTGACGGGCGCGGCGCGCATCGACCAGAAGGAGGCGAAGAGCTGGATCATCAATTCGCTGTTCGGCATCTTGATCGACCCCGCCCGGCTTGAGCCGAGCGAGGCCCTGCGCAAGGAGCGCACCGAGAGCTATCTCGCCTTCGTGCGCGCGGCGAGGCCGCAGGACGAGGCCGATCCGGTGCTCGCCCCCGGCGACAAGGAGCGCGCGATGCGCGTCGAACGCCAGCGCGACGGCATCCCGCTCGACGACGAGACCTGGTCGCAGATCGTGGCGGCGGCGGCGCGCTATGGCGTGGATGCAGAGCGGTTCTGAGTCGTCTTCGCACTACGCGTGGTCGTCCCGGGCGACCGCAGGGTGACCCGGGATCCATTCCGGAACGGTTCAGGCATGGATCCCGGGTCTGCGCTTCGCTACGCCCGGGATGACAGCCGTGTTTGATAGCAAATGCGGCTAAAGCAACGCCTCGCCCCGGAACACTGGCACACACGAACCTCCCACGCTCGCTCGCACGCCCTCTCCGGTCCGCCAGGCTTTCAGGTTCAGCAGGCTCGGCCGGCCCATCTCGACGCCCTGCGTCAGCGTCCACGACCCGCTCTCGGCCCCGCTCAGCGAGAACAGCAGCGCCGCCACCGTGGCGCTGGCGCTGCCGGTCGCGGGGTCCTCCCAGGTGCCGCTGATCGGCGCGAACATGCGCGCGCGGATCGCTTCGCCGTCGCGGGCGTAGAGGAAGAGCGAGAACCGCCCCTCAAGCCCCGGCGTGGCATCGCGGACGGCGCGGAACTGCGCCAGATCGGGCACGGCCTTGCCGAGCGCCTCCAGCCGGACCTCCGCCAGCACGAAAAAGACGCCGACCGAGGCGCGCAGCGGCGGGTGGTTCGCCACCACGATGTCGGAGGCGTCGAGCCCGGCGCAGGCGGCGATCGCGTCTGGCGGCAGTTCGACGCCGGTCGAGAGCGGCTGCGGGGCGACGATCGTCGCATCCGTGACCTCGCCCGCCGCATCATGGCCGACCCGGACCTCGACGAGGCCGGCGATCTCCTCGAAGCGCAGCAGGCCGTTCGCATCAAGGCCATGCCGCGCCAGCACGAAGGCGGTGCCGACATTGGGATGGCCGGCGAAAGGCATCTCGTGGCTGCGGGTGAAGATGCGCACCCGCGCCGTGTTGGCCGGATCGTCCGGCGGCAGCACGAAGGTCGTCTCGGAATAGTTCATCTCGGCCGCGAGCGCCTGCATCTCGGCGTCGGTCAGCCCGCGCGCATCGGTGAAGACGGCGAGCTGATTGCCGCCGAAACGGGTTTCCGTGAAGACGTCGACGGTCTCAAAGGCGAATTTGCGCATGGCGGGCTCCGACGGCGCGAGACGCGCCGTGGCGGACGATGCCACCCTTCGCGATTGCGGTATAATGAAGCTCGCTCATGCGAACGATCACGCGCTGCGATCGGCGTGCGACAGCGGCATCCGTCAGAGCAGGAAGTGGAAGCCGAAGCCGAGGATCACAAAGCCGGCCGCGACCACCTGCGCCACGAAGAGCGGCTTCAGCCGGGCCAATTGGCCGGCGTGCAACTCCGCCCTTTCGGCGCGGGACATGCGATCGCGCGCCTTGAACTGCTCCTCCAGCACGCGCGGCTCGCTGCTGGCCCCATCGCGCTCGAGGTCCATCCGCACCGCGATGAAGCCGATGATCAGGCCGAGAATGCCGAGCCCGAAGAAGCCGACGAGACGCAACGCGCCATAGAAGACGCCGATCGCGAGAGCCGCGAGCAGCGGGAACGCCAGATAGTCCCATTTCGTGAAGCGCATGCGAGAGACTATGGCGGGCCTCCACAGACCCGTCCAGCGCTCACCACATGTCGAGCGCGACCCTCGCCTCGTCCGACATGCGCGACTGGTCCCAGGGCGGGTCGAAGGTCATGGTCACCTGCACGCCGGAGACGCCCGGCACGGCGGAAACCGCGTTCTCGACCCAACCCGGCATCTCGCCGGCGACGGGGCAGCCCGGCGCGGTCAGCGTCATGTCGATCGCGACCATGCGGTCGTCGGCGATGTCGACCCGGTAGATCAGGCCGAGCTCGTAGATGTCGGAGGGGATTTCGGGATCGTAGACCGTCTTCAGCGCGGCGATGATGTCGTCGGTGAGACGGTCGATCTCCTCGGGCGGCAGGCCGGAGCTCGCGCCCATCGTCGGCGCGTTCGGCTTCAGCTCGTCGGTGGCTGTATCGGTCATCGCAACATCCAGTTCAGGCAAAGAGCGTCTCGGCCTTCCGAAGCGCCTCGACCAGTCTATCGACTTCCTCATGCGTGTTGTAGAGGCCGAAGGAGGCGCGGCAGGTCGATGTCACTCCATATCGGGCGAGCAGGGGCATGGCGCAATGGGTGCCGGCCCTGACGGCGACGCCGGCGCGGTCGATCACGGTCGCCACGTCATGGGCATGCGCGCCCTTCATCTCGAAGGCGATGATCGCCGCCTTGTCGCGCGCCTTGCCGAAGATGCGGATCGAGTTCATCTCACCGAGGCGCTGCATGGCGTAGTCGTTGAGGCTCGCCTCATGGGCGGCGATGGCCTCGTGGCCGAGCTTCATCATGTAGTCGAGCGCGGCGCCCAGCCCCACCGCCTCGACGATCGCCGGCGTGCCGGCCTCGAAGCGGTGCGGCGCCTCGTTATAGGTCACCGCATCCTCGCTGACGGTGACGATCATCTCGCCGCCGCCCTCATAGGGCGGCAGTTTGTCGAGCCAGTCCTTCTTGCCCCAGAGCACGCCCGAGCCGGTCGGCCCATAGGTCTTGTGGCCGGTGAAGCAGTAGAAGTCGCAGCCCAGCGCCTGGACGTCGACGGGCAGGTGCACCGCGCCCTGACTGCCGTCGACGACGAGTGGAATCTTGTAGGCCCGGCAGATTGTCGCGACCTCGGCGATCGGCACGATGGTGCCGAAGGCGTTCGAGATATGCGTCATCGCCACGACTTTTGTGCGCGGTGTGATCAGCGTCTCGAACGCCTCGATCAGGAAATTGCCGTCCTCGTCGACCGGAGCCCATTTGATCACCGCGCCATGGCGCTCGCGCCAATAGTGCCAGGGCACGATGTTGGAGTGGTGCTCCAGGATCGAGAGGATGATCTCGTCGCCCTCCTGGATCTGGAGGTGGCGGCCGAGCGAGGAAGCGACCGTGTTCAGCGCGCCTGTCGAGGAGCGCGTGAAGACGATCTCCTCCAGATGCGCCGCATTGAGGAAGCGCCGGGCGCTCTCGCGGGCGCCCTCATAGGCCTCCGTCGAGGCATTGGCGAGGTAATGCAGCCCGCGATGGACGTTGGCGTAGTCCTCGCGCATCAGCCGGCTCATCGCCTCGATGACCACCTCCGGCTTCTGGGCGGAGGCGGCATTATCGAGATAGACCAGAGGTTTGCCGTAGACTTCTCGCCCAAGGATGGTGAAATCCCTGCGGACGGTCTCGACGTCATAGGGCTTCGTCATCACTTTCATGGTCATGCCTTTCCGGGCCGGCGGTCGACCAAAGCGGCGTCAGACCGCGCTGACCACCGACGAGCCCTCGCGCTTGCCGAGCCAGGCCTCGATCCGCGCCATCACCAACGCGCGCAAGGCCTCGTCCTGCACGAACTCGACCGCCTCGCCGGCGAAAGCCTGCAGCACCAGCGCCTCGGCCTGCGGACGCGGCAGGCCGCGCGCCATCAGGTAGAAGAGCTGCTCGCCATCCATCTGCGCCACCGTCGCGCCATGGCCGCAAACGACGTCGTCGGCGAAGATTTCGAGTTCCGGCTTGTTGAACATGGTTGCGCCGTCGTTCAGCAGCAGCGTGTTGCTCCTCATGCCGCCATCGGTCTTCTGGGCGTGCGGACGCACGATGACCTTGCCCTGGAAGACGCCGGCGCCTTCCCCGCCGATGATGTTCTTGAACATCTCGCGGCTGACGCCATGGGGCACGGCGTGGTCCATCACCAGCGTGACGTCGGAATGCTCGACGCCGCCGAGCAGGTTGACGCCGCGCAGGCCGATCTCGCTGTGCTCGCCGGCGTATTTGACGAAATACTGCTGGCGCAGCGTGGCGGCCTCGCAGACCAGCGAAAAACTCTCGAACTTCGCCTGCGCGCCGACGGTCGCGAGCAGGCTCTGCACCTGCACGGTGTCCGGGGCCGCGCGGGTGACGATGCGCAGATGCTGGACATCGCTGCCGTCGCCGGTCTCGAAGACGATCGCGCCGTTGATCTGGGAGGCCGCCGGACCGGCGCTTTCGCTGATCTCGACGATCGTGGCCTTGACGCCCTTGCCCGCCAGCACGACGGAGCGATGGAAGATCGCGCTTTCCTCCTCGCCGGACGCCAACGAGACGATCGCGATCGGCGCGGCAAGCTCCGTGCCGTCCGCAATCTCGACGAAGACGCCGTCGCGCATCAGCGCCGTGTTGAGCATCAGGCCGGCATCGCTCTCGGCGATGCCCGGGCCCGACAGGATGGCCGTCAGATCCTCGCGGGTCTGGACCAGCGCTTCCGTCAGAGGCTGGACCGCGACGCCTGCGGGCAGATTCTCGAGCGTCGAGAGATCGGGCGCAAAGACGCCGTCGACCAACACGAGCCGGACGCCGGCCAGTCCAAGTTCGTCAGTCCTGGCCTTGACGGCGGGCGTGACATTCGCATTCGCCGCCAGCGGCCTGGCCTCGCGCAGCAGGGCGCGCAGATCGGTGTAGCGCCAGGATTCGAGCCGGCGATGCGGCAGGCCCTTGGCCTCGAAACCGGCAAAGGCGTCCTCGCGCAGCCTGCGCACCGGCAGCGTGCCCGGCAGCTCGGCCTTGGCGGCGGCGAATTGCTGCGACAGCACCTGTTCGGCGGCGGTCTTGAGGGGGGTGACGATCGCCATCACGCGGCCTCGGAGTAGCCGGCATAGCCGTTCTTCTCGAGCTCCAGCGCGAGCTCCTTGCCGCCGCTCTTCACGATCCTGCCCTTCGACATGACGTGGACGGTGTCGGGCACGATATGGTCGAGCAGGCGCTGGTAGTGCGTGATCACGAGGAAGCCGCGGCTCTTGTCGCGCAAGGCGTTGACGCCGTCGGCGACGATGCGCAGCGCGTCGATGTCGAGGCCGGAATCGGTCTCGTCGAGGATGCACATGGAGGGCGTCAGCAGCGCCATCTGGAGGATCTCCATGCGCTTCTTCTCGCCGCCCGAAAAACCGACATTGAGCGGACGGCGCAGCATGGCCTTGTCGATGCCGAGGCCATCAGCCGCCGCATTGACGCGCTTGATGAAGTCCGGCGTCAGCAATTCGTCCTCGCCGCGCGCGCGGCGCTGCGCGTTCATCGCGGCCTTGAGGAAGGTCATGGTGGCGACGCCGGGGATCTCCAGCGGATACTGGAAGGCGAGGAAGATGCCGGCGGCGGCGCGGGCATCGGCTTCCATCTCCAGCACATTCTCGCCGTTGAGCAGGATCTCGCCGTCGAGAACCTCGTAATCCTCCTTTCCGGCGATGACATAGCTCAGCGTCGACTTGCCGGAGCCGTTGGGGCCCATGATCGCGGCGACCTCGCCATCGTTCACGGTGAGGGACAGGCCATTGATGATCTGCTGGTCCTCGTCGGCGATTTTGACGACGAGATTGCGAATTTCGAGCATTGGTTTCGGTCCGGATTTCCGCCGCGTCATGCTCGGCCCTGCGCCGGCATCCACGACTTGAACGTTGCAAAAGAAAGACGTGGATGGTCGGGACAAGCCCGACCACGACAAGTCAGCGGGCGCCCCTCATTCGACGAGGTCCAGCCGCTTCTCGATCCGGTCGACCCGAATCTTGAGCGCGGCGATGTCGCCGTGATCGTGTTCCTGAAGGGTCACGACGCCGGCGAAATGCTGGCGCATTGCCGACATTTCCGACTGCATTGTCCGCATGCTGTCGGCAAGACGAGCCATATCGGCACAAATCGCGCGCAGATGTTCGAGCACAAGGTTCTCGACCTTTTCGTTCATCACCCCACGCTCCCCTCCAGCGAGATCGTGATCAGCTTCTGCGCCTCGACGGCGAACTCCATCGGGAGCTGCTGCAGCACCTCCTTGACGAAGCCGTTGACGATCAGCGCCACCGCCTCCTCCTCGGAGAGCCCGCGCTGCTGGCAGTAGAACAACTGGTCCTCGCCGATCTTGGACGTGGTCGCCTCATGCTCGAAGATCGCGGTCGCGGTCTTGGCCTCGATATAGGGGATGGTGTGGGCGCCGCACTGGTCGCCGATCAGCAGCGAGTCGCAATTGGTGAAGTTGCGCGCCCCTGTCGCCTTGCGGTGGGCCGAGACCATGCCGCGATAGGTCGAGTCGGATTTGCCCGCCGCGATGCCCTTGGCGATGATCTTCGAGGTGGTGTTCTTGCCGAGATGCAGCATCTTGGTGCCGCTATCGACCTGCTGCGCCCCGTTCGAGACCGCGATCGAGTAGAACTCGCCGCGCGAGCCGTCGCCTCGCAGGATGCAGGACGGGTATTTCCAGGTGATCGCCGAGCCGGTCTCGACCTGCGTCCAGGAGATCTTGGAGTTCTTGCCCCGGCAGTCGCCGCGCTTGGTGACGAAGTTGTAGATGCCGCCCTTGCCCTCGGCATCGCCCGGATACCAGTTCTGCACGGTCGAGTATTTGATCTCGGCGTCGTCGAGCGCGATCAGCTCGACCACGGCGGCGTGCAACTGGTTTTCGTCGCGCTTTGGCGCGGTGCAGCCTTCGAGATAGCTGACATAGGAGCCCTCCTCGGCGATGATCAGCGTGCGCTCGAACTGGCCGGTGTTCTGCTCGTTGATCCGGAAATAGGTCGACAGCTCCATCGGGCAGCGCACGCCCTTGGGGATGTAGACGAAGGAGCCGTCGGTGAAGACGGCGCAGTTCAGCGTGGCGAAATAATTGTCGGTCACCGGCACCACGGTGGCGAGATACTTCCTCACCAGCTCGGGATGCTCCCGGATCGCGTCCGAGATCGAGCAGAAGATCACGCCGGCCTCGGCCAGCTCCTTCTTGAAGGTCGTCACCACCGAGACAGAGTCGAACACGGCGTCGACCGCGACGCGGTTCTCCGGCGCGACGCCGGCCAGAATCTCCTGCTCGCGCAGCGGGATGCCGAGCTTCTTGTAGGTCTCCAGGATCGCCGGATCGACCTCGTCGAGCGATTGCGGCGCGGCGCCCGTCTTCGGGGCGGCGTAGTAGTAGATGTCCTGATAGTCGATCGGCGGGTACTGCACGCGCGACCAGGCCGGCTCGGTCATCGTCTTCCAGCGCCGGAAAGCGTCGAGCCGCCATTCCAGCATCCAGTCCGGCTCGTTCTTGCGCGCCGAGATGTAGCGCACCGTGTCCTCGGTCAGGCCCTTGGCGGGCTTGTCCATCTCGATCTCGGTGACGAAACCGTATTTGTACTCGGTCACGTCGATCGACTTGACCTGGTCGATGGTCTCCTGGACCGCTGCCATCACTCACTCTCCTGTCGCGGGTTCAAGGCCCGCCGGTCTGGTCTTCGTCTTCTCCGGGCGCTCAGGCGGCTGCCTGAACCTCCCGGCCCCTGGTCGCGGCCAGCGCTTGCGCATAGGCCGCGAGAAACTTGTCGATGTCGCCCTCGCAGGTGGTCCATCCGAGCGACGCCCGCAAGGCCCCCGCGCTCATGGCAGGGTCGACGCCCATGGCGGCCAGCACATGCGAGGCCTTGACCTTGCCCGAGGAGCAAGCTGAGCCCGAAGACAAAGCGACCCCGGCGAGATCGAGCTTGATCAGCATCGTCTCGGCCGAGACGCCGGGCGTGGCGAAGGCGCTGGTGTTGGGCAGGCGCGGCGAGCACCGGCCAAAGATCGCGGTGTCGGGCGCAAGCGCCAGCAGGCCGGCCTCCAGCGCGTCGCGCAAGGACGCCAGGCGCGCAGCCTCGCCCGCAAGCGTCGCGCCCGCCAATTCGGCCGCAACGCCGAAGCCTGAGATGCCCGGCACGTTCTCGGTGCCCGCGCGCCAGCCGCGCTCCTGCCCGCCGCCGCGCATCGGCTTGTCGGCAAGCTCCAGCGCTCCGGTGCGGAAGACGATCGCGCCGACGCCCTTCGGACCGCCGAGCTTGTGGGCCGACAGCGTCAGAACATCGACGCCCAGCGCATTGATATCGATGGCGATCTTTCCGGCGGCCTGGACCGCGTCGCTGTGCACCAGCGCACCGAAGCGCCGCGCCAGCGCCGCGACCTCGGCCACAGGCTGGATCACGCCGGTCTCGTTATTCGCGAGATGCAGCGACACCAACGCCCGCGCACCCGGCTGTTCGGCCGCCAGCTTTTCGAGTCGCGCCTCGATCCAGCCGGGATCGGCGAGGCCGTCGCCATCGACCGGGATCGCCTCCACCGCCCCGGTGGAAAACCTGTGGCCGTCGCGCACGCAGGGGTGCTCCGTCGCGCCGTGGAGCAGGAGCGAGGCCGGCGTCCTCACGCAATCGCGCCCGCCGCTGCAATCCATCAGGCCGGGCGACAGCACGGCCGCGTTCGCCTCGGTGCCGCCGCTGGTGAAGACGACGTTCGACGCCTTCCCCCCAACCAGCGCCGCGACCTGCTCCCTCGCGCGCTCGATCACGGCACGCGCCGCCCTGCCCTCGCCATGCACGGAAGACGGGTTTCCCGGCATCGCCAGCGCGCGCGCCATCGCCTCGGCCACGGCCGGGCGCACCGGCGTGGTCGCATTATGGTCGAGATAGGCGCGGGACGGTCCGGTCACGCTGCGTCAGGCTCCAATCCAGAAGGCGGCATTCCGGCCCCCGGCACGAAAGGCTTGAATTTGCACCCCCGCACCGTGCTATAGCCGCCCGTCCTAGCCAGCCGGCGGCGGAGAAAAGGACAGCGCGCCAAAGCGCATTGTCCGCATGTTCCCGCCTTGTTCACGGCTGTTAGAACCATTCTAAGCGCTCTGATGTAGGGCGCGAGCGGCTGGCCCGTCAAGGGCGACGCCGCTTTTTGGCGGCAGCGGGCCGCCGAAAAGCGCGTCGTTTCCGGTTCCGGCCCAACAAGAGGCGAGACGACGATGCCAGAGGTGATCTTCAACGGACCGGCCGGCCGGATCGAGGGCCGCTACCAGCCCGCCAAGAAGCGCGGCGCGCCGCTCGCCATCATCCTGCATCCGCACCCGCAATTCGGCGGGACGATGAACAACCAGATCGTCTACAACCTGTTCTACACCTTCGTGAACCGGGGCTTCTCGGCGCTGCGCTTCAATTTCCGCGGCGTTGGCCGCAGCCAAGGCCATTTCGACCATGGCGCGGGCGAATTGTCCGACGCGGCAGCCGCGCTCGACTGGATGCAGGCGCTCAACCCGGAGGCCAAGAGCTGCTGGATCACCGGCGTCTCCTTCGGCGCCTGGATCGGCATGCAGCTTCTGATGCGCCGCCCGGAGATCGAGGGCTTCCTCTCGATCGCGGCGATGGCCAACCGCTATGATTTCTCCTTCCTCGCGCCCTGCCCCTCGTCGGGCCTGTTCGTCCACGGCTCGGAGGACCGCGTCGCGCCGGTCAAGGAGGTGATGGCGGTGATCGAGAAGGTGAAGACCCAGAAGGGCATCCAGATCGAGCATGCCGTGGTCGAGGGCGCCAACCATTTCTTCGACGGCCGCGTCGACCAGTTGATGGAAGCCGTCAGCGCCTATCTCGACCGCAATGTCGGGCCGGAAATCCCGAAGGAGGAGCGCGAGGCCGAGGAGGACTAGCGCAAGCTTTCCACGCCCCGGCCGTCATGCTCGGCCTCGTGCCGAGCATCCACGTCTTGACCACCGCGTTTGGTGACGGAAGACGTGGATGGTCGGGACAAGCCCGACCATGACGATGACGGCATCGTCGCCGCGTCTTCTGACCACCTTACGAAGCAGCCGATTGATCGTCCCATGACCAGCTTCAAATCAGACTTCCTGCGCACGCTTTCCGAGCGCGGCTTTATTCATCAGATCTCCGATCCCGAAGGTCTCGACGCGGCCTGCCTGAAGGGGTCGATCGGCGGCTATATCGGCTTCGACGCGACGGCGACCTCGCTGCATGCCGGCTCGCTGATTCAGATCATGATGCTGCACTGGATGCAGGCCACCGGCCACAGGCCGATCGCGCTGATGGGCGGCGGCACCTCGATGGTCGGCGACCCGTCCTTCAAGGACGAGGCGCGCAAGCTGCTGACCAGCGCCGACATCGAGCGCAACCTCGACGGCATCCGCAAGGTCTTCGCCAACTACCTCGATTTCGGCGGCCCCGCGTCGATGATGAACAACGCCGACTGGCTGCTCGGGCTCAACTATCTCGACTTCCTGCGCGATGTCGGCCGGCATTTCTCGGTCAACCGCATGCTCTCCTTCGACAGCGTTAAGACGAGGCTGGAGCGCGAGCAGTCGCTCTCCTTCCTCGAATTCAACTACATGATCCTGCAGGCCTACGACTTCGTCGAGCTGAACAAGCGCACCGGCTGCGTGCTGCAGATGGGCGGCTCCGATCAGTGGGGCAACATCGTCAACGGCATCGATCTCGGCCACCGCATGGCCGATGTGCAGCTTTACGCGCTGACGACGCCGCTGCTGACGACGGCGTCCGGCGGCAAGATGGGCAAGACGGCGACGGGCGCGGTCTGGCTCAATGCCGACCTGATGAGCGCTTATGATTTCTGGCAGTTCTGGCGCAACACCGAGGACGCCGATGTCGAGCGCTTCCTGAAGCTCTACACGACGATGCCGATGGCCGAGATCGCAAGGCTGGCGGCGCTCGGCGGGGCCGAGATCAACGAGGCCAAGAAGGTGCTGGCGACCGGGGTCACGGCGCTGCTGCATGGCCGGGAAGCGGCAGAGGCAGCCGCCGAGACGGCGCGGAAAACCTTCGAGGATGGCGGGCTCGCGACCGACCTGCCGAGCATCGCCCTGCCCCGGGCCGAGATCGAGGCCGGGCTCGGCGTCCTTTCGGCCTTCGTCAAGGCGGGCCTCGTGCCCTCGACTGGCGAGGCGCGCCGGCAGGTAAAGGCGGGCGGGCTTCGCGTCAACGATGCGCCGGTCGCCGACGAACGCGCGATGCTGTCTGCCGCCGATCTGACGAGCGAGGGCGTGATCAAGCTCTCCTTCGGCCGGAAGAAGCACGTCCTGCTGCGGCCGGAATAAGCCTCAACGGCTCGATGGCGGCGCGGGTTGCTGCTGGCGCGGCTGGTTGGGCTGCGCCGGCTGGATCGGCTGGCGCTCGGGCGCGCCGCCGAGGGGATCGACGAAGCGGCGCAGGATCCCGGGCGCGATCGCCGAGAGCGGGTTGACCGTCATGGTCGGCGCGCTGGCCGAGCCGGAGATGCGGAAATTGACCGCGAACAGGCCGCCATACTGGCTGCCGCCGCCCAGGATCGCGCCGACGATCGGGATCTGGGCGAAGGCGTTGTTGAAGGCGTAGCCCGGCACATAGGTGCCGCCGATATCGACCCTGTCGCGGCCGTAATCGACATTGCCCTGCAGGGTGAAGCCGACCTGCTGGCCCCAGATCACCATGTCGGAAACGTCGAGCCGGCTGGCCGAGCGGGTGAATTCCGCCCTGAGCTTGGTGAAGGCGACTTCGCTGACGTCGAGACCGGCGATCGGCGCGGCCGCGCCCGCGCGCTCGCCGGAGGCGGAGGGCGGCTGGCCCGTCTGCTGGCCGATGACGCGGCGCAGCGCGGGCTCGTCGCGCACGGTGAAATTGCGGAACAGCAGTTCGCCGCTCTGGCGCGCCTCGCCCGGCCCCATGGTGAGGATGAGATCGCCGCCATGGGCGCGGCGATAGAGGTCGACGAAACGCAGCAGCGCGCCGCCATTCTCCGACTGGACGACGATCGCGCCGGGACCCTCGCCCTGCCGCCCCTGCCGCGCGGTGACGTCGGCCCGGCCGATCCGGCCCTGGAACGACAGGCTGCGCATCTCGCCGCCGCGCTTGGAGAGCTTCATCGCGGCGTTGCTGATCGCCTCGCTGTTGAAGCCGGTCAGGATCGGCACATCGAGATCGATGTCGAGATCGCCGCCCTTGGCCGAGCCGCGCTCGCCGCGCTGGGGCGGGCCGGCGGCGCTCTGCAGGTCGCGGATGAAGGGGCGGACATCGGCGACGGCGCCACGGATCGTCAGTTTCGTCAGATTGCCGTCGCGCCTCGCCTCGACTTTCAGATTGTCGCCGGGCGAGAGCCGGAATTGCGACAGGCTCGCCGATTCGAAGCCGTTCTGCCGGTTCAGCTCGACCCTGCCCCGGATCGCGGCAGCTCCCGCTTCCAGCACGAAGTCGTCGAGGTCCGGTCCGTCGGCTTCGGCGAGATAGGTGAAGCTCGCGCGCGCCGGACGGCCCGCGGCCTTGGTCAGGCCCGGTATCGCCCCATCGAGAGCCGCCTTGGTGAGGTCGATCTCGACGCGGGGCGGCGTCTCGACGCCCTTGCCGAGCGGCTTCACCACCCTGACCTGCACAGCGCCGGTGATGCCGGCCTCGGGGCCGAGCCCGCGCTTCTGCCGGGCGGCGTTGTCGAGCGTGAGCGACAGCGTCGCCTCGCCCTGGCCGCGGCTGTTGTGACGGATCTCGACCTGACCCCTGTCGCCGCCGACGCGCGCCTCGCCGCGCGCCAGCATGCCCGCCCGGTCGAAGCTGACGACGAGAGTGCCGCCGTCCAGCTTCTCCGCGCCGAGCAGGGTGTCCGAGGCGATGCCGGTCAGACCGCCCTGGATCTGGATGACGATCTCGTCCGGCCTCGGATCCTCGACCATCGGCAGCGTGACCACCGCTTTGAGATCGCTGCTGCCCCTGATCGCGGCCGGATCGAGCCCGGCAGGCGCGAACTCATTCAGCGCGGGAAAGCGCGACAGGGCCGCGAGCGCATCGACCGGCCCGACCGAGCGGAACGCGACGCGCGCCTGCGCGCGCGGGGCCCAGGTGTCGAGGATGGCGAAGGTTCCCTCGCTCAGCGCCAGGCCGCGGCCCTGCCCGAGTTCGGCGGTGGCCCTGTCGACCGAAAGCTGCACCTTGCGCCCCGTGGCCGTGCCCGAGACGACGCCGTCGACCAGCAGCGGCAGCCCTGTCCCCGGCTGGAAGCGGACCTGCGAGGCGTCGATCGTGACGGTGAGCGCGGCGTCGGGAATGCCGGCGCCTTTCAGCGACCTGGCGTGGTCTTCGGCGGAGAGGTCGAGATCGACGCCGAGCCGCGCCACGCGCCCGGCGAGGAATTTCTGCGACAACGCCGTATGCACCTCCGGCGAGGTCCAGCGCGGCCACAGCGCCAGCACCTGGCGCGCATCTGACTGGGTCGCCACGACGGAGATGCGCTGCGTCGGGGATTCGCCGAGCTTCTGGAGGAAGCCGCTGATATCGGCCGATATGGCCGGGCCGCGGACCGTGATCGCGTCGATCCGCGCCTCGTTGGACCGCGGATCGAGCAGCAGGTTGGCGCTCAGGCGCTCGATCGGCACAGCCGGATCGGCATCGACCCCGGCGACCTGACCGCCGCCTTCGAGCGCCAGCCGCCACGCCCCGTTCTCGTCTCGCAGCGTGCCCGATCCGGCCAGCCGCGTCGCGCCGGCGCGCAGTTCGGCTGTCTTGATCCGCAACAGGGCGAGATCGTCCTCGCTGGCGATCTCGAAGCGGGCCTGCTCGACCGCGACCGGCGGGACGGGCCCGTCGGGAAAGCGGATCGTGCCCGGCAGAACATCGATGGAGGCGGTCAGCGTCTTCCTGCCGTCCGGCGACTGGACCAAGGCGGCGCGGCCCTTCAGCGGCAAACCCTCGATCTCGACGCCGCCGGTGCCCAGCGCCAGCGCCACGGCCTCGGCCGGCTCGAAGCGGATGATGTCGATGTCGGCGCGCTGCGTGCCGTCGGCAGCCGTGGTCAGGTCGATCGCCAGCTCCTTCCAGCGCGGGCCGGTCCGGCCCTTGACGTCGAGCCTCGTGCGGCCTTCGCCGGCGCGGGTCAGCCTGATCTCGACATCCTCGAACCCGGCCTTCTGACGGCCCTCGGGGTCGATCAGCGAAAGCCTCGCGCCGTTCATGCCGGCGGTCTCCAGCGCGCCGAGCAGGCCGTCGCCCTGGGCGAGCGTGGCGACCGCGCCCATGATGCCGGTGAAGGCGTTCCATTGCGCCGCGTCGGGCAAGGTCGATTGCGGCGGCGCGTCGACGGGGGCGGAATCGGCGTTGACGATCAGCGCGCCATCCCTGGTGACGCCGAGCCTGACATTGACGCCGCGCAGATCGACCGAGACCAGCTTGATCTCGCCCCAGAGTAGCGAGAGCGGCTCGTAGCCCAGGACCGCCTCGGGCGCGCGGATGGTCGCGCCGCTGTCGTGCCGGAACGAGACCTGCCTGACGCGCAATTGCGAGCGGCCGTCGATGCGGCCGAGTTCGGCCGCGGCGGCGTCGACCTGCCAGCCCTTGCCGAGACGGTGCTCGATCGCATCCGCGATCCGGCCCTCCAGCCCCGACAGCGGCACGATGCCCGTGACCAGCAGGGTCACGCCCGCGCCCGCCAGCGTCAGCACCGCCACGGTGATCGCCACCAGCATGGTGACGAGCCCGGCCTTGGCGCGCTGCTTCACCACCGTCGCGTCGCAGTCGCTCCCGGCCGCGGCGGGAGCCGCGGGCATGACGATCGGTGTGTGCGCGTCGCCCTCAGCCAATGCCTGCGTCGCCCTGTTCGAGAAATGGAAGCCGGGTCGTCGCGACAGCGGCGAATCATGTCGACGAACTGCGTCGGCAGACTAGCCGCTGGCCATGATCGCACCATATCGTGCCCGGCGGCCAGCGCGCTTTCCATTCGGCCGGTATCAGCCGAACAAAATGAATTCGCGCCAGACCAATAAGTTGCGCATGGTTCGCTCGAAAACGTGGCGTCCACTGTCTCGAAGCATGCGCGAGCGCTGCATGCAGCCCGAAGGCGACGAAAGGAAGGCGGAGATGGCTTTGCAGGAAGGCGACGAGGCTCCCGATTTCACGCTGGCCCGCGATGGCGGCGGCAGCCTCTCGCTCGGCGCGCTCAAGGGCCGCAAGCTCGTGCTCTACGCCTACCCGAAGGACGACACGCCGAGCTGCACGCAGGAGGCGATCGCGTTCAACGGCCTGCGCAAGGCGTTCGCCGAGGCGGGAGCCGAGATCGTCGGCGTCTCGCCCGACCCGGTGAAGAGCCACGCCAGGTTCAAGACCAAGCACGGGCTCGACTTCCCGCTCGTCGCCGACGAGACGCTCGGGATGCTGCAGGCCTACGGACTCTGGGTCGAGAAGAGCATGTATGGACGGACCTATATGGGGGTCGAGCGCACCACCTTCCTGATCGACCCGGCCGGCAGGATCGCGCGCATCTGGCGCAAGGTGAAGGTGGCGGGACATGCCGAGGAGGTGCTGGCGGCCGTGCGCGCGCTCTGAACTGCGCAAACCGCGACAGGGCGTTCCGGTTTGCGAAGGATTAACCTTAACCTTGTCTAATCGTGGGATCGGCAGCGTAACATCCGGTCCCGCGTATGACTCACCTCGCCTCTCCCGCCCCCGCCCTTCCGGTCGGCGGCCTGCTGACGCAGAAAACCTACATGATCGGCCGCGCGACCGCCTTCGTCGGCCTCGCCTGGCTCGCCGTGACGACGGCCGGCTGCGGGATGGCCGGCTGGTACGTCCTGAGCAAGGACGATCTCGCGGCGCGGCTGATCGCGCGGGAAACGACGCGGCAATACGCCTATGAGGACCGGATCGCCTCGCTGCGGGCCGATATCGACCGGCTCGCCAGCCGCGCCCTGCTCGACCAGGACGGCGTCGAGGCGCGCGTCGACGAGCTCGCGACGCGGCAGGCCGAACTCGAATCGCGCCAGGCGCTGGTCACCGCGCTCGCCGACACGCTGCAGACCGGCGGCATCGTGCAAGCGGCCAAGAACCCGCTGCGGCCGCGCCTGCTGCGGCCGGAGGAGCCGGTGCGCGCCTCGGGCGTCACCAGCTTCGCGCCGATCACGCCGACCAAGCCGATGCCGGCTCCCGACGCGCCGACGCTCCGCGGGGCCGGACAGGCCTCGTCGCCCTGGCAATCGGGCGAGGCGCAGCAAGAAGCGCCGGCCCAGCGCGTGGCGAAGGCCCTGACCCGGCTCGACCGCGCCATCGCCTCGACTGCGGGCGCGCAGCTCGCCGCGCTGGAGGAGATGGACGAGAGCCTGACGGCCCAGCAGAAGCGGATGCGGGCAGCACTGGCAGAGACCGGTCTCGACGCCGATCGCATGGTTCCGGCCGGGCCGAGCGCCGGCGGCACGGGCGGACCCTTCGTGCCGTTCAAGATCGATCCCTCGGCCGGCCCGTTCGAACAGCGGCTGCATGCGCTCCAGCCGCGCATCGCCGCGGTGTTCCGCCTGCGCGGACTGGCGGCGCAGTTGCCGCTCGGCCGGCCGATGGCGGGCGAGGCCGACTTCACCTCGAATTTCGGCTATCGCGTCGACCCCTTCACCCGTGGCCCCGCAATGCATACCGGCGTCGATTTCCGGGCCGAGCACGGCTCAGCCATCCGCGCGGCCGGCCCGGGCAAGGTCGTCACCGCCGAGTATTCGGGCGGCTACGGCAACATGGTCGAGATCGAGCACGGCAACGGCCTGACCACGCGCTACGCCCATATGTCGGCGATCCAGGTCGCGGTCGGGCAGAGCGTCGCGACGGGCGCGGTGCTCGGCCGCGTCGGCTCGACCGGCCGCTCGACCGGCCCGCATCTGCATTACGAGACCCGGATCGACGACGAGCCGCTCGACCCGGCGAGGTTCCTGCGCGCCGGCGGCAAGCTCGCCAACATGCTCTGAACGACGCGCGCCGCGTCAGCGCCGCCCCAGCGCCGAGGCGATCGCCGCACCCGCGACGGCGTGGCCATGCTCGTTCCAGTGCGCATCGGCGAGGAAATCGGAGCGCGTCTTGCGGCTGGCCCAGTCGGCGGCGAAGACCGGGTGCAGATCGAGGAACGGCACGCCGGCCTTGGCCGCAGCGTCGGCGGCGATGCGGTTGAGCATGAGCGCGGGGCTGTCGGTGCGCCCGCCATAGATCGCGTTCCGGTCGCCATCCATCACCAGCAGCAGCGAGGCCCCGGCGGCCCGCGCCTGCTCGCCCAGCCGCCCGACGAGATAGTCCGTCGCGACGCGGATGTCGGCGACCCGACCCAGCACGCCGGCGACATCGATGTTGGCGGCGGTGGCTGGCGCTTCGGCCCGCGCCGGACCCAGCACGGCGTCGAGCAGGGCCTGCGGGCGCACCTGCCAGCGATACAGGAAGAACCGCAGCGTCGCGGTCTGGCGCAGCCATTCGAAGGCGCCCGGCCGCCAGGGGGCCGGCGCGATCTCGCTGGCGACCTTGCCGCCCTCGACGCGGAGCTTGCGGAAGCTCGAGGTGTAGCGCCCCGGCCGGAAGACGAAGCTCTCGTCGAAATCGTTGTGGATCAGCAGGACGACGATCTGGTCGGGTTTTGCGGCGACGACCTCGCGCTCGACCATGTGCAGATACTGGCTCAACGGCGCGCCGGCGATGGCGTAGCGATAGGTCTCGACGCCCTCGCCGAGGCCCGCGCCCGCAGCCTCGGCCAGGCTCTTGTCGACCGGCACCTGCAGGGCCTCGACAAAGCTGTCGCCGACGAAGGCGATGCGCCGGACGCCGGGCCGGCGCGGCAGCGCATAATCGGCGAGCGGCGAGTTCCAGCCCTGCGCGTTGATCGAAAACGGCGCCGCGACCTCGTCGCGGATGCGCCAGATTCCGCGCTGGCCCGGCGCATAGCGCACGACCTCGTTGACATAGGCGTTGCGCGGCACGTCGCTGCCCGGCAGCACGAAGCGGAACAGCATAAGCTCGCAGAAGGCCAGGAAGACCAAGACGCTGGCGAGCGAGACCCCGAGATTGACCATGGCGTTGCGCAGGCGCGAGGGCGCTGTCGGCGGCATGCCCGGCCTCAATCCAGCGCGAAGGCGGATTTGTAGTCGAGCGCCAGGGCCGGGTCCTGCCGCTCCTTGCGCAGTACGCAGTGCCCGACCACCAGCATCTCGATATCCGAGCCCATGAAGCAGCGGAAGGCATCCTCCGGCGTGCAGACGATCGGCTCGCCACGGACGTTGAAGCTGGTGTTGACCAGCACCGGGCAGCCGGTCTTCGCCTTGAAGGCCGAAAGCAGGGCGTGGAAGGCCGGGTTGGTCTCGGCGTGCACGGTCTGGAGCCGCGCGGAATAGTCGACATGGGTGATCGCGGGCAGCTCGGAACGCACCACGTTGAGCTTGTCGATGCCGAACAGCGCCTCCTCCGCCGGCGTCATGGCGCGCCGGCGCTCGGGCCGGATATCGGCCACCATCAGCATGTAGGGCGAGGCGCTGTCGTGCTCGAACCAGTCGGCGACGTCCTCGGCCAGCACCGCCGGCGCGAAGGGGCGGAAGGATTCGCGGAACTTGACCTTGAGATTGAGCGTCTTCTGCATCGCTTCGCTGCGCGGATCGCCCAGGATCGAGCGGCCGCCGAGCGCGCGCGGCCCGAACTCCATCCGCCCCTGGAACCAGCCGACCGCCTGTTCGGCGACCAGCGCCTCGACCGTCGCCGCGATCAGCGCCGGCTCCTCCATCTCCTCGAACACCGCCCCAGCCGAGGTCAGCCGCGCGGCGATGTCGGGGGCTGCGAAGGCCGGGCCGAGATAGGAACCCGACATGCCGTCGAGCCCGGCCGCAGCCTTGCGCGGCTGGCCGAACTTGCGGTGATGGGCGGCGAGCGCCGCGCCGAGCGCCCCGCCCGCATCGCCCGAGGCCGGCTGCACCCAGATCTTGTCGAAGCGGCCGTCGCGCAGGATTTTTCCGTTGGCGACGCAGTTCAGCGCGACGCCGCCGGCGAGGCAGAGATTGCGTTCGCCGGTCTCCGTGGCCAGCGCCCGCGTCATGCGCAGCACGATCTCCTCGGTCACGGCCTGGATCGAGGCGGCGATGTCCATGTGGAACGGGGTCAGGCGGCCTTCCGCCGGGCGCGCCGGCTGGCCGAACAGCGCCTCGAAGCGCCGGTTCGTCATGGTGAAACCGGCCATGTAGTCGAAATAGCGCTGGTCGAGCCGGAAGCTGCCGTCGGATTTCAAATCGACCAGCGTGTCGAGGATCGTCGCCGCGTGGACCGGCCGGCCATAGGGCGCGAGCCCCATCAGCTTGTATTCGCCGGAATTGACCTTGAACCCGGCGTAATGCGTGAAGGCCGAATAGAGCAGGCCGAGCGAATGTGGGAAATGCAGCTCCTTGACGATGTCGAGCTTTGCGCCCGCGCCGAGCGCGACAGAGGTCGTCGGCCATTCGCCGACGCCGTCGAGCGTCAGCACCAGAGCGCGCTCGAAGGGCGAGGGATAGAAGGCGCTGGCGGCATGGCTGAGATGATGCTCGCTGAACATCAGCCGGGCCGGGTCGAAATTCTCGTCCAGCGCACGAAGCTCATCGGTCAAAAGGCTCTTCTGGAACAGTTTTTCGCGCAGCCACAGCGGCATCGAGACGAGGAACTGGCGAAAGCCGCGCGGCGAGACCGAGAGATAGGTCTCGAGCAGGCGCTCGAACTTCATGAACGGCTTTTCGTAGAACACCACGGCGTCGAGGCCTGAGAGCGCGACCCCGCCTTGCTCCAGGCAGGATCGGATCGCATGCACCGGAAAGGCGGCGTCGTGCTTGATGCGGGTGAAGCGCTCCTCCTGCGCGGCCGCGACGGCAACGCCGTCGACCACCAGCGCCGCCGCCGAGTCGTGGTAATAGGCCGAGATGCCGAGAATGCGCATCGGGGAACCGGTTCTCCCGCCGCTCAGAACAGCGTGTAGATGAAGGGGGCGAGCGCCGAGCCCTTCGTCAGCACGATCAGGCCGCCCATCAGCACCATCATCAGTACGATCGGCATCAGCCAGTATTTCTTCCGGGCGAACAGGAACTCGGTGATTTCACGCAGGAACGACACGATGCGGCTTTCCGTCTCTCAATACTGCTTCGACATCGGCCCGGGTCCGGCCGGGTCGCGCGCGATCCAGTAGCTGTCGGCGGCCTTGTCGAAGCGCAGCGGGATCGGCCGCTTGCCGAAAAGCCGCATGACCAGCGCGATCGGCGTGATCACCACGAAGAACATCAGCGCCATGATCAGCGGCGTCATCACCTTGTGCAGCAGCAGGCCGAAGCGGAACCAGAGCCGGTTCAGCGGCGCCAGGATCGACGGCATCGTCAGGGCCGACGCGGCGAAGGCCGCGGCGATGACGAGCCAGAGGACGATCCAGGAGCCGGATCCGCGCCAAGCCGCGATCGCGGCCAGGATCGCGAAGAAACCCGCCATGACCAGACCGAACTGCCGGTTTGACGAGCGGTTGACCGGCTGATCGTGACGCTGGACGGGTTCGGGCATCGCCGGCTCCTGCGGGGCGAGGCGGCTGAACGCCGCCGCCCGTTGACCCGCGCTGTCTAAGCGATGTCGGGCCGCGCAGCAATCTTTGGAAACAGGCCCTGCGGCGACATGCCGGCCCCAACCGGGGCCGGGCAGCCGCCTCAGTCGATGTCCTCGACCTCGACTTCGATGCCGTAGACGCGCTGCGCCAGCGAGGCTTCCATGAAGGGGTCGAGCGCGCCGTCGAGCACCTCGCCGGGATCGGTCGAGGCGACGCCGGTGCGCAGGTCCTTCACGAGCTGGTAGGGCTGCAGCACATAGGAGCGGATCTGGTGGCCCCAGCCGATATCGGTCTTGGAGGCCTGCTCGGCATTGGCCTTGTCCTCGCGCTTCTTCAGCTCGACCTCGTAGAGCCTCGCCCGAAGCATGTCCCAGGCCTTTGCCTTGTTCTTGTGCTGCGAGCGCTCCTGCTGGCAGGAGACCGCGATTCCCGAGGGAATATGGGTGATGCGCACCGCCGAATCGGTGGTGTTGATGTGCTGCCCGCCCGCGCCTTGCGCGCGGTAGGTGTCAATCCGGCAATCGGATTCGTTGATGTCGATGACGATGCGGTCGTCGACGACCGGATAGACCCAGACCGAGGCGAAGGAGGTCTGCCTTCTCGCATTCGAATCGAACGGCGAGATGCGCACCAGCCGGTGGACGCCGCTCTCCGTCTTCAGCCAGCCATAGGCATTGTGGCCCTTGAACTGCAGGGTCGCCGACTTGATGCCGGCGGTGTCGCCGTCCTGGTATTCCAGCGTCTCGACCTTGAGCTTGCGGCGTTCGCCCCAGCGGCGATACATCCGCAGCAGCATCTCGGCCCAGTCCTGGGACTCGGTGCCGCCCGCGCCGGGGTGGATCTCGAGATAGGTGTCGAGCATGTCGGCCTCGCCCGAGAGCAGGCTCTCGACCTGCAGGCGGCCGGCCTCGACCTCGACGGCCCTGATCGCGGCCTCGCCCTCGGAGACGGTCGCGGCGTCCTCCTCCATCTCGCCGAGTTCGATCAGCGTCAGCGCGTCGTCGAGATCACGCTCGAGCTTGCCGATGCCCTCGATCTGGGTCTCCAGCCCGGTGCGCTCGCGCATCAGCTTCTGCGCCGCCTCGGCGTCGTTCCAGAAGTCGGGGCCTTCCGAGAGGGCGTTCAGTTCGGCGAGACGGCGTTGCGCGACGTCCCAGTCAAAGATGCCTCCTCAGCAGTCCGATCGACTGCTTGGCGTTGTCGAGTTGGGTCTGGATTTCTGGACGCATGGGGCAGCGGGCCTTGGTGACGAATGAGTGCGGTGGGATAGGGGCTAAATCGCCCCAAGTAAATGCGAAGGACACGCGGGGAACCCCTCTCCCGTAGGGAGAGGGGCAGGGGTGAGGGGTCGGCCCCCGGACCAGTTGTGCGAAAACTTGACGGCGACAGCGTTGAGGTCACGGCCACGGTGTCAAGGAGCCGACCCCTCACCCACCCTCTCCCTACGGGAGAAGGTTCCCCGCGCCTGTGCGGGATACGGTGGAGTCAGTACAGCCCACCCGTCCCCGAGCCCACGCCACGCCCGCCGCCGGGCGAGACGTTGATCGGCGCTCCGCCGTCTCCAGCCGCGCCGATGATGGAGTAGCTGTCAGGCGGGGCGGTGCCGGGCTTGAAGGCCTCGAGGATGCCGCCCTCGCCGCCCGAGCGCATACCGCTCTTGGCGTCGACGCGGATCAGCTTGATGCCGGCGGGCACGCGGAACGGCGTCGCCGGCTTGTCCTTCAGCGCCGCCGTCATGAAGTCGCGGAAGATCGGCGCGGCGTATTGGCCGGCGGTCGCCGAGGTGCCGAGCGATTTCGGCTTGTCGAAGCCCATATAGACGCCGACCGCGAGGTCCGGCGAGAAGCCGACGAACCAGACGTCCTTGGCTTCGTTGGTCGTGCCGGTCTTGCCGGCGAGCGGCTTGCCGACCGATTTCACGACGGTCGCCGTGCCGGCCTGGACGACGCTCTCCATGATCGAGACCATCTGGTAGGCGGTCAGCGGGTCGAGCACCTGGTCGCGGTTGTCGATCAGGCGCGGCTCGCGCTGGTTCGCCCATTTGTCCGCGTCGCAGCCCTCGCAGACGCGCTGGTCGTGGCGGTAGATGGTCGAGCCGTAGCGGTCCTGGATGCGGTCGATCAGGGTCGGGCGGATGCGCTTGCCGCCGTTGACGAGCATGGCGTAGCCGGCGGTCATGCGCATCACCGTGGTCTCGCCGGCGCCGAGCGACATCGACAGCACGGGAAGCATGTCGTCATAGACGCCGAAGCGGCGGGCATATTCCGCGATCAGCGGCATGCCGACATCCTTGGCGAGCCGGACCGTCATCAGGTTCTTCGAGAACTGGATGCCGTAGCGCAGCGTGCGCGGCCCGGTGAACTTGCCGTCGTAGTTGCTCGGCTGCCAGAGCCCGAGCCCCGGCCCCTGGTCGATCTCGATCGGCGCATCGACGACGATGCTCGACGGCGTGTAGCCATTGTCGAGCGCGGTCGCATAGACGAAGGGCTTGAAGGCCGAGCCCGGCTGGCGCAGCGCCTGCGTCGCGCGGTTGAACTCCGACTGGTCATGCGAGAAGCCGCCGACCATGGCGAGCACGCGGCCCGAGAACGGGTCCATCACGGTGATGGCGCCGTTGACCTCCGGCAGCTGCCGCAGGCGGACCTGGCCGGGCTTGCCGTCGATCGGCTCGACATAGACGACGTCGCCGGCCGAGACGGCCTGCGCCACGCGGGCGCGCCGCGTCCATTTAATGCCCTCGGCGGTGAGAGTGACGGTCTCGCGGTCGGGCTTCAGCAGGCCCGAGGTCTCGCGCAGGGGATGCAGGCCAAGGCGCGCGCCGTCATTGGCGACATCCAGCACGACGGCGAGGCGCCACGGCGCGACGTCGCCGAGCACCGGCAACTCGCCGATGGCGAGGCCCCAGTCGCGCGCCGCGAGATCGAGCTTCTGGATCGCGCCGCGCCAGCCGCGCGCCTCGTCGAAGCGCACCAGCCCGTCGACCAGCGACTTGCGGGCGAGCAGCTGCATCTTCGGGTCGACGGTGGAGCGGACCGAGAGGCCGCCCTCGAGCAGCTTCTTCTCGCCGTAGCGATCCTGCAATTCGCGCCGGATCTCCTCGGCGAAATAGCCGGCCGCGATGTTGTTGGGCGAGACGGTGCGCGGGTTGACGCCGAGAGGCTGGTTCTTGGCGGCCTCGCCGACGGCGCGGGCGACATGGCCGTTCTCGATCATCCGGTCGATCACGTAGTTGCGCCGCTCGATCGCGCGCTCGCGGTTGCGGAAAGGATGCAGGTCCGTCGGCGCTTTCGGCAAAGCGGCGAGATAGGCCGCCTCCTGGATGTTGAGCTCATGGACCGACTTGCCGAAATAGTTGAGCGCGGCGGCGGCGATGCCATAGCTGCCCTGGCCCGGGGCCGGAGCGCCGAGATAGATCTCGTTCAGGTAGAGCTCGAGGATCTTGTCCTTGGAGTAGGTCGCCTCGAGCCGCAGCGCCACCAGCGCCTCGCGGATCTTGCGCTCATAGCTCTGCTCGGAGCCGACGAAGAAGTTCTTGGCGACCTGCTGGGTGATGGTCGAGGCGCCCTGGGGCCGGCGATTGGCGCCGCGGCTGCGGAAGTTGGCGATCGCGGCGCGCACCAGGCCTTCTGGGTCGACGCCGACATGCCGGTAGAAGTTCTTGTCCTCGGCCGACAGATAGGCGTCGACGACGAGCTTGGGCACGGCCTGGATCGGCAGGTAGAGCCGGCGCTCGCGGGCGAATTCGGCGATCAGCGAGCCGTCGCCGGCATGGACGCGGGTCATCACCGGCGGCTCGTAGTTCCGCAACTGCGCGGAATCGGGCAGATCCTTGGAAAAATGCCAGACCAGCCCGGCGGCGGCGACCGCCCCGACCACGAAGACGATGGCTCCCGCCGCGAAGAACCAGCCGAAGATTCGCAGAACAAACCGCATGGAGGTCCTGGCCCTCGTTGACACAGCCGAAGCGCCCGCGGAAACGGGCAGTCCCAAATCAGTTCTATAACATGGCGGAGATGGCGGAACCGTGGCCTGACGACCACAATTCGTCAGCAAGCGCCCTGCCCGTCAGCGCCGGTTGGCGGCAGCCTTCCCTGTCGGCCCGAGCCCCTGCGCGAAATAGCTGTCGATGGCCGCGCGGACCGCGCCGACGGCCTCGAGCCGCCAGCTCGCGGAATTCAGCAATTCGGCGTCCCTGGGACTCGACATGTAGCCCAGTTCGATCAGCACGGAGGGCACGTCCGGCGCGCTCAGCACGCGAAATCCGGCCGAGCGCAGCGGCACCTTGTGCAGCTTCACCGAGCCGCCGAGCGCCTCGACGAGATTGCGCGCGAAGACCGAGGAGAAGGCCCGCGTCTCGCGCTTGGCGAGGTCCATCAGGATGCCGGCGACGTCCTGCACGTCCTCGCTCGATTCGAGGCCCGCGACCGCGTCGGCCTGGTTCTCCTTGGCGGCGAGCCTGGCCGATTCGGCGTCGGTCGCACGTTCCGAGCCGGTGTAGATCGTGGCGCCGCGGACCTCCTGGGCCTGGGTCAGCGAATCGGCGTGGATCGAGAGGAAGAGCTCGGCCCCGGCGGCGCGCGCGATCCTGACCCGCTCGCCCAGCGGCACGAAGCGGTCGTCCTCGCGCGTCATCAGGACGCGGTAGCGCCCGGAGGCGGCGAGCGCGTCGCGCAGCGCCGCGCCGAAAGCGAGGACGACGGACTTCTCGGCGATCGAGGCCACCACCGCGCCGGGATCGACGCCGCCATGGCCGGGATCGATGACGATGACCCGGCGCGCATCGTCTCCGGCGACGACCGGCGGCGACGCGGCAGGCGCTGCATCCTGCCGCCGCGCCGCCGATTCGCTGGCGGCGGCGAGGAACTCGGCGCGGCTCGTGCGCCTGAGTTCGACGACGAGTTCGCCGAAGCCGCCGCGCCGGGGGCGAATCTCGGCGCGCAGGACGGCGGCCGGCTGCGCGAGGTCGATCACGATGCGCGAGCGCTCCGGCGTGAACAATCCGAATCGGAAGGCGCTGACGAAGCCGGCGCTGCCGCGCGTCGCGCCGGGCTGGATCTGGAAATTCACGAAGGGCAGATCGACGATGACGCGGTCCGGCCCGGCGACCACGGAGGTCGTCACCTCGACGGGCCGCGACAGCGCCATGGTCAGACGGACGATCTCGCCGGCCTGCTCAAGCTTCGCGTCGGTCGCGACGGGAAAATCGTTGGCCGGCCGCGGATTGCCCGACGCCGACCCGGCCCAGCCCAAGGCGAGACAGGCGAAAGCCAGCGCGCCGGCGAGCCTGCCGAGCGACCTGGCGGATCGGAAATTGCGAGAGCGGAGCAAGGGGCGATTTGTCCCTGGAGACGTCAGCAATGCTTAACCATAGCGGCGCAAAGCCTTAACGACGGGTTATCACGGCGCCGGGCGGGCGGGAACCGGCGGACCCGGCCGATCGCAACGATGATGGAGGATGTGACTTGCAAATCACGCCCGCCTGTCTGTAATGGGAGATGGTTGCACTGCGAAGCCGCCCATGGTGCGCATCCGGATCCGAGGATCCGTCGGCGTCCGGGGTCAAGCAGAGACGGCCGGCCCTCCCGGGCCCGGACGCAGGCGGCGCAACCGCCAACGGATCGTCCGCAGACGGCCGGCGTCAGGCACGCATGTTCGACGCATGACCAGTCTCGCGAGCGTGCAAACGCGACGTGTTTCCTCCCCGCGAGGCGAGCGCGTCGCAGGTCAGGACAGATGTCGGGGCATACGACGCCGCAAATCCTCTCGGTGAGTCGTCCATACCTGCGGGACCGCGCGGGGGCTTCGGCCTCGCCGGATTGCCCGCGCCGCAACCCTGTCCGGATAGCATTCATCCTCCTGCCAGACGCCGGCTCCAGCCGGTCTTCGCCTCCGCCAGACGCCGGCTCCCGCCGGCTTTTGCTCCTGCAACACGCCGGCGCAAGCCGGCCTTCGCGCGGCGCCCCTGCCCGCGGCAGCGGATATTCCTCCGCAGCCCGGCGGGTTCTGTCGGCCGTCGCGCCTATGGACAGTTCTCATGGCCAACAAGATGCTCATCGACGCCACCCACCCGGAGGAGACCCGGGTCGTCGTGGTACGCGGCTCCCGCATCGAGGAGTTTGATTTCGAATCCGCCAGCAGGAAGCCCCTGCGCGGCAACATCTACCTGGCGAAGGTGACGCGCGTGGAGCCCTCGCTCCAGGCCGCCTTCGTCGAATATGGCGGCAACCGCCATGGCTTCCTCGCCTTCTCGGAAATCCACCCCGACTACTACCAGATCCCGGTCGCCGACCGGCAGGCGCTGATCGCGGAGGAGGCCCGCGCCGACCGCGAGGACGAGCGCGACGAGGAGAAGCGCGAGAAGCGCGGCCGGCGCGACCGCGGCCGCCGCGGCGATCGCGACGGGCGCGCCAAGAAGGCCGCCAACGACGAGACGATCACGGCCGAGGTCGAGGGCGGCGACGCCGGGAGCGCACAGGCCGAGACCGACGGCCAGATCGAGACCGAGGGCCAGATCGAGACAGACGGCAAGGAAGCCGCCATGGTCAGCGAGGGCGCGCCGGCGTTCGGCGAGTCCTTCGCGCCCTCGATCGCCGAATCGGGCGACGAGGCGGTGGTCGAGAACGCCGCGCCGCTGACCTTCGAGACACGGCCCGACCCCGAGCCGGCCGAAGCGGTGGGCGACGACGCGCAGGAGACGGCCCCGGCGCGGGCGCGCAAGCCCGCCGTCGAAGACGACGATACCGAAGAACAGGAGGACGGCGAGCAGGACGAGCCGGAGCAGCTCGGCGGCGGCGACGCGCTCGACGACATCCAGGAGCGGCCGCAGCGCCAGTCGCGCCGCCAGTACAAGATCCAGGAGGTGATCAAGCGCCGCCAGATCATCCTGGTCCAGGTCGTCAAGGAGGAGCGCGGCAACAAGGGCGCGGCGCTGACCACCTATCTCTCGCTCGCCGGCCGCTATTCCGTGCTGATGCCCAACACCGGCAAGGGCGGCGGCATCTCGCGCAAGATCACCAACACCGAGGACCGCAAGCGCCTCAAGGAAGTCGCCTCCGAGCTGGAGGTGCCGGACGGGATGGGCATCATCCTGCGCACCGCCGGCGCGTCGCGCACCAAGGTCGAGATCAAGCGCGACTACGAATATCTGATGCGCATGTGGGAGAGCGTGCGCGAGCTGACGCTGGCCTCGGTCGCGCCTGCGCTGGTCTATGAGGAGGGCAACCTCGTCAAGCGCTCGATCCGCGACCTCTACAACAAGGACATCGACGAGGTTCACGTCGCCGGCGACGAGGCCTATCGCGAGGCCAAGGACTTCATGCGCATGCTCATGCCGAGCCATGCCAAGAGCGTGAAGGCCTATCGCGAGCAGACGCCGCTCTTCGCCGGTTTCGGCGTCGAGAGCCAGCTCGACGCGATGTTCTCCAACACGGTGACGCTGAAATCGGGCGGCTACATCGTGATCAACCAGACCGAGGCGCTGGTCGCGATCGACATCAACTCCGGGCGCTCGACCCGCGAGCACAATATCGAGGACACCGCCCTCAAGACCAATCTCGAGGCGGCGGATGAAATCTCCCGCCAGCTCCGCCTGCGCGACCTCGCCGGCCTCATCGTGATCGATTTCATCGACATGGAGGAGAATCGCAACAACCGCGCCGTCGAGAAGAAGCTCAAGGACTGCCTCAAGGACGACCGCGCCCGCATCCAGGTCGGCCGGATCTCGGCCTTCGGCCTGCTCGAAATGTCGCGCCAGCGCATCCGCACCGGCGTGCTGGAGAGTTCGTCCGTGCCCTGCCCGCATTGCGCCGGCGCGGGCATGATGCGCTCGACCTCGTCGGTCGCGCTGCAGATCCTGCGCGCGCTCGAGGAGGCGCTGATCAAGAGCGCCGCGCACAACCTCAACGTCCGCACGCGGCCGGAGGTCGCGCTCTATGTGCTCAACCAGAAGCGCGCCCATCTGACCGATCTGGAGACGCGCTTCGCCATCGCGGTGACGATCTCGACCGACGCGACCCTGCTCGGCACACGCTATTTCGAGGTCGAGCGCGGCGAGTTCGTCGGCAATGAAGGCCGGGTGATCCCCACGAGCCTCAAGGCCGAGGCGGTGCCCGCCGATCTCGACGACGAGGCGCTCGACGCCGCCGCCGAAGCCGAGGCGCTCGACGCCGAGAGCGGGGGCGAGACGTCGCCGGCCCGGGCCGACAGGCCCGAGAACGGCGAGACCGGCGAGGCCCGCGAAGGCGGCCGCAAGCGCCGGCGTCGCCGGCGGCGGCGGCGCGGCGGCGAGCGCGACGCCGACGGCGTGCGCCTCGACGGCGGCACGGACAATGAAGGCGATGAAGACGGCGACGAGGAGGATGGCGACGAGGCCGCCGCCGCGCCGACGGATGCCGAGGCCGTCGCGGAGGCGGCTGCCGAGGCTCCCGCGATCATCGCCGAGCCTGCGGCCGAGGAGGCCAAGCCGCGTCGCGGCCGTCGTGGCGGGCGCAAGCCGAAGGCCGAGGCAGAAGCGGCGGCCGGCGCCGACACGGCCGAGACCGTGAGCGAAGCCGCCACGGTCGAGGCGGCACCGGCCGAAGCGACGCCGGTGGAGGCGGAGACAGCTCCGGCCGAAGCCGAGAAGCCCAAGCGCCGCTCGCGCGCCAAGAAGGTCGTGCCGATCAGCGAGGACGGCGTCGCGGCGGCGCAGGACGCACCGCCTGCTCCCGCGGCCGCGCCGGCCCCCAATCCGGAAGCCGACCCTGTCCCCGCGCCGCTCGACCTTGAGTCTCCGGCCAAGGTCAGGCCGCCTGTCGAGGAGCCCGTCGCGGTCGTGCTGACGCCGGCCGACCCGGACCGCCCCAAGCGCGGCGGCTGGTGGAACAAGCTGGCCGGACGCGGCTGAACGATCAGGCCGCCGCGGGAGACCGCGGCGGCCTTTTTCTTGGGAGAGCTTGAGCCATCCGGGCCAAACGCATCGACAGGACGCGGGCGGACCGTCTCGACGACAGGGCGCTCGCCAGGATCATCAGATCGCGCGCGAAAGAGGTCGGCATTGCTGTCGATCTCGACGCCTTGCCGGGCCGCCTGCCCCATCTCAAGACCGCGCAGCGTTTGATCGAGCGTCAGCAACAATCCGGCCAATCCGGACCCAGCGAAGACCCGTAAACCATCACAAGACGGCACGCCGGCGATGGATTGAAGCATCGGCGCCGAGCAGGGCTGACGTTGCGCGGCTCGTCCCCTCACCCCGCCGCCGGCGCGAGCGGGGTCGGCGGCGGCACGGCCGAGATCGCGGCCGCCGCGCCGGCCTGCTGGCCGCCCTCCCCGCCGCGCACCGTCACCGCGTTGGAGGCGAAGGGCACGCCGGCCTCGTTGAGGGCGCGGTAGACCCGCTTCAGCGCCTCGCGCTGCAGGGTCGAGGCGTGGTTCGGCTTGGCGGTGAATTTCAGCCGGATCACGATCGCGCTGTCGGTGATGTCGGCGACGCCCTGCATCTTGAGCTGCGCGATGAAATGCGGCGCGAACTCCGGGTCCTCCAGCAGCGCCAGCCCTGTCTTCTTGATCGTCTTGCGGGCCTTCTCGATATCGGCCGAATGGTCGAGACGGACGTTGAACTTCAGCGTCGCCCAGTCGCGGCTGGCGTTGGTCAGCGACGGAATCTGGCCGAAGGGCACCGTGTGGATCTGCCCGCTCTGGTGGCGCAGCTGCATCGAGCGCAGCGAGATCTTCTCGACCGTGCCCTTGAGCCGGCCCGTGTCGACATATTCGCCGACGCGGAAGGCGTCCTCGACCATGAAGAAGAAGCCCGAGACGATGTCGCGCACCAGCGCCTGCGAGCCGAAGGAGATGGCGAGCCCGAGAATGCCGAAGCCGGCGAGCAGCGGCCCGATATCGACGCCCAGCCGCGAGAGCACCACCAGCCCGACGACGCCGAAGACCCCGCCGAGCACGACGCCGCGGATCACCGGCAGCACGGTCGCCAACCGCGACGGCACATGCTCCTCCTCGACGGCGTCCTCCTCCGCCGGCAGGGCCGAGCGCGGTTTTGGCGCATAGGCGTCGAAGAAGCCGCGCAGGAAGACGATCGCGACCCAGCCGGTGAAGACCAGCGCCGCCACGCCGAAAGCCTGCCTGCGGAAGGCGGCATAGTCGGCCGAGGCGGTGTCGACGAAGAAGCCGGCCCTGAGCGCGACCAGCCAGTAGGCGGCGCCGATCCAGATCAGGCCGGCGGCCGCCGCCTGCATGACGCGGCCGGCCGCTCCCGCCATCGGCGTCGGCTCGGCGTCGGCGGCCTGGCGTGCGCGGGCGCAGCCGATCAGGGCCGAGACGCCGACGGCGGCGATCGGCGCGAGCACGACGATGAACTGCGTCAGCCCGGCCGCGCCGCCCCAGCGCGCGCCGTCGGTCATCATCGCCGCGGCGCGCCCGACCATCCAGATCACGATCGCGCTCGCGATGTAGAGCCACGGCGTCAGCCGCGCGAGCAGCCTCAGGCCCGGGCCGGGCGACGCCGAATGGCGCAGCACCAGCGCGGTCAGGTCGTGGCGCGCATCCCAGAACCACCAGATCTTGAACAGCGTGATCGCCAGCCCGTTGATCGCGAACAGGCCGGCCACCGAAGCCCTGTCCCCGGCGACCTGAAGCCCGAGCGCCGTCGCCATCAGGATGAGCGGACCGAACAGGGCGTAGAAGACGAGCAGCCGGAAATGCCGCTCCGCCCGCGGCAGCGGCAGCAGGCGGCGCTCCGGCGCGCCCGGCGACAAAAGCAGGCGGCCGGTGACGAGGTAGATCGCGGTGTAGGTCAGGGCCTGGACCAGCGCATCGACCGTGAAGGAGGCCAGGTCCGCCTCCGGCAGCAGCAGACGACGCCCGAGACGGATCAGGCCGAAGGCGACGACGGCGGTCGTCAGGTCCTGCAGCGCCCCGGCGGCGGAAGCGAGCAGCCGGGGCGTGAACTCCGGCCCCTTCGGCGCGAGCCTTCGAGCGAACCAGCCCCGCGTCGCCGCCCGCCAGACGAGGGCCGCGGCGGCTGCCGCGATCAGGATCAGGACGATCCGCCAGCCGGCCGACGGAGCCGCGCGGCCGTTGAGGTTGGCGGCCCAGCCCCTGCTCCAGTCACCCGGCAGTTCGGCGATTTTCGGGATCGCGGCGTTGCCGTAGTCGAAACCCTCGACGAAATTCTGCCAGAAGGTCTCGACGCGCGATCCTTCGGGCGCTGCAGCCTGGGCCGGGGCGGCGGGCGGGACGCCGGCTCCGCGCTCGGCGAACCGGACCTCGACCTTGCGGCCGCTGGCGGCGAGCGCGTCGAGCGCCTTGCGGATTTCGTCCTGCGTCTCGCCGCCGCGCAGGGTCAGCGTCACCGCGTCGCCGGACTGGGCCAGCGCCGGCGGCGCGAGCGCGAGCCAGACGAGCCCGAGGGCGGCGAGCGCCAGGCCCAGGAAGCGCGTAGCCGTCGGTGCATCGCTTCGGCGCATCGGCCCGTCTCCGCGAGCGGCTGTCGCGCGGAAGATGGGTCAGGAGCCGCGCGCTTGGCAAGCCCGCGGCAGCGCCGGTCTCAGCGGCCTTTCAGCCAGCCGCCCAGCCGCGCCACCGCCTCCTCGCATTCGGCCAGCGAGCCGGCGAAGGAGAGCCTGACCGTGCGCGCCCCCCTGCCCTCGTCGAAATCGAGCCCGGGCGTGATCGCGACGCCAGCCCCGTTGAGAGCATCGCGGCAGAACGCCATGGAATCATTGGTGTATCGACCGACGTCGAGATAGACGTAGAAGGCTCCGTCGACGGGCAGGAAGTCGCCGAGGCCGATCTCCGGCAAGGCTTTCAGCAGATAGGCGCGGTTTTCCGCGTAGCCGGCCTTGATCGCCTCGCACTCGTCGCCGGCGGCGAAGGCCGCCTCGCCCGCGACCTGGCTGAGATAGGGCACCGAGATCGAGAAATTCTGCTGCAGCCGCTCGATGGTGCGCACCAGCCGCTCGGGCACGACGAGCCAGCCGACGCGCCAGCCGGTCATGCAGTAATATTTCGAGAAGGAGTTGACGATGATCGCGTCGGGATCGGCGGCGAGCGCCGTCGTCGCCGGCTGCTCATAGGTCAGGCCGTGATAAATCTCGTCGGAGATATACCAGAGGCCGAGCCGCCGGCATTCGGCCGCCACCGCGGCGATCGCATCGGGAGCCATCACCACGCCGGTCGGGTTGGCCGGGCTCATCGTCAGCACGCCGGCGAGCGGCTTGTCTCTATGCGCTTTGGCGATCAGCTCCGGCGTCAGCGCGAAGCGGGTCTGCGGACCGACCTCGATCGCGACCGGCTCCAGGCCCAGCGCGACCAGGATGTTGCGATAGGCCGGATAGCCCGGCGCGGTGATGGCGACGCGCGCGCCCGGCTCGAAACAGGCGAGGAAGGCGAGGATGAAGCCGCCCGACGAGCCGGTCGTGACCACAACGCGCCGGGCCGGCACGTCGACCCCATAGGCGTCGCGGTAGTGCCGCGCGATGCGCTCGCGCAGCGAATCTGTCCCCAGCGCCTGCGTGTAGCCGATGCGGCCGTGCTCCAGCGCGCGCGCGGCGGCGGCGCGGATGCTCGCCGGCGTCGGCGCCGAGGGCTGGCCGACCTCCATATGGACGACGGAGCCCCCAGTGCGCTCGATCGCGGCGGCCTGGTTCATCACGTCCATGACGATGAAGGGCTGGACGCACGCGGCGCGCGCGGCGATGGCGGGGGCATCGGGCATCGGTGCGGCTGCTTTCGTCATGCCGGCTGCCCTAGCCGAGCCGCAATCCTGCGGCAACCGCTTGCGGAGCTGTGAATTGACGCGCCCGGCCCGAACGCCGAGAAGCTTTGCAGAATTTCCGTCGCCTGCGGGCGATCCCGAAAAGGACGACGACATGACGCTTGCGAAACTGCCCGGCCTCGCGCGCCTCGGCCTTGCCGCCGCCGGCCTGGCGCTGATGCTCTCGGTCGCGCCGGCTTCCGCGCAATCGCTGAGCCCGGACCAGCGCAAGGCGGTGACCGATCTGATCCGCGAGACGCTGCTGAAGAACCCCGAGATCATCCAGGAGGCGCTGATCGAGCTTGAGCGCCGCAACACGGTCGCGCAGGCCGAGGCGCAGCGCAACGCCGTGGGTGCGGAAAAGGCCCGGCTGAGCGACCCCGCGACCTCGGCGATCGTCGGCAACCCACAGGGCGACGTCACCATCGTCGAGTTCATGGATTACAATTGCGGCTTCTGCAAAAGGGCCATGGAAGACGTCCGGGTGCTGGTCAAGGACGACCCGAAGCTGAAGGTCGTGATCAAGGATTTCCCGATCCTGGGCCCCGATTCGGTCGAGGCCAGCCGGGTCGCGCTGGCGGTGAAGAACCAGATTCAGGGCCAGAAATATTTCGATTTCCACGTCAAGCTGATGGCCACCAAGGGCCGGATCAACGCCGCCAAGGCGCTCGAGGTCGCCAAGGAGGCCGGCGTCGACATCGAGCGGGTGAAGAAGGATATGGAGGGCCCGGCCGTCCGCGCCGCGATCGAGGACACGGTGGCGCTCGGCGACCGTCTCGGGCTGACCGGCACGCCGGCCTTCATCGTCGGCGACGAGGTGGTGTTCGGCGCGGTCGGCCAGGCCGCGCTGAAGCAGAAGATCGAAGCCATGCGCAAATGCGGCAAGGCGACCTGCCAGGGGTGATACAGTTTCTGGGGCGGTCAGCGGCAAATTGATCGCCCCGGTTGCAGCTTTATTAAGCGCGTCGATTCTCGCTTCTTGAACGCTTGCCGAGCCATGGTTGCCTCAATCTTTGGCGATCTAGAGTAGGGCCGGCGTTGCACTGGTTTCTCGTCCTGTATGTGCTTGTGGCTGTGATTTCGGCTGCGGTCGCTCTGATTCCAGGACTTGCGACCCTCGTCGTTGTTCTGACTTTTGGCTTGGGCCTCGTGCTGCTGCCCGCGCCGACCGCCCTGATCTACATGACCGCCTTGTGGCCGGCCGTTCTGCTGCGGCGGGTCGGGCTGGGTTTGATTTGTGCGCTCGCTGTAGCGGTCGCGCCTGGCATGCTCTCTCGCTGGACCGCCGACAGCGACAGCAAGACGGTTCTTGCGGCGGACATTGCCCGCAAATTCTCGTCCCCTCCACGCAGGATCGAATTCGAGCAGGACGTGCGCGAGACGACGGGTTATGGCGACCGGATCGAACGCCTTTTGAACGCTCCTTGCGAAGAGATGTGCCAGACTCTCCTGTTGAGCAGACAGGTGGATGAAATTCGGGTCACGGCGATTGGAGCCGGAACCCGCGCTCCGCGCGGCCAAGTCTCCGTCGTCTATAGCTACCAGCAGCGATCCGGCTGCCCCAGCGCCTTTAGCCGAGGGGGGCTGGCGTTGCCGGCAACGGAGATGCGCGCCACGCTGGGCGAATGCATCGTCGCATCCGTCGATGCGCCTTGGTCAGACAGCGCCAGGATCGTTGTCACGCAAGGCCGCGATTGGACCGCGAGAGCATCGTGGCTGCACGATAAGCGTAGCTTCACGCGCTACGAGGTTTACGCTTCAAGTGACACCAAAGCTGTACCACTCGCGCGATATACTCACCTTCAGACGTCCGTTTTATCGATGCCGCTCGTCTACGGTCCGATTGATTCATATGGCCTACAGATCAATCTCGGCTTCCGTAGGCATCAGGTCACGTTCAATCCAAGTGATATCGGCCTCGTGCTGCGCGACGCCTTGGGTTTCAAGACGGACGCATTGCCAGCTTCGCCTGTCGAGTCGGCGATCAATACCGCCCACCGCATTCTGGACGGTTCTGGGACGGAGCCGTTCGGACCCGAACTCATGGCGCCCATTAACCGCGCCGTTGAAGAGATGAAGCGGCGCCAGACCTTGTCGCTGGCCGATACGAGCTTCCTCCAGAGGCTCGTCGTCGACCGAAGGGTCAACGACCACTTCCAAGTTTATCTTCTGCTGGAACGCTGGCCGGCTGCCGGATCGGGGATGATCGAACCGATACTTGAGCGCTTGGAGCGACCTGTTGCCGAATCGACCGGCCATAATCACAGTCATCTCGCATGGATTTTGGTACGAGCGCCAATTGAGAGCCTCCGGCCCTTCGCGCCTCGGATCATGTTGGTCGCAGCACTTTCTGATGAATGGCATTATGCACCCCTCTTGCGCTTGACAGGGCGGCTTGGAGTGGACCCGACCAGTCTTCTGCTGAAGCGCCTTCGCGGCGCGTCGTCACATGCTCGCGAAGGTGCAGTGATTGCGGTCTGTTTGGCAGACGAGCCGTGGCGCGAGCGTCTGCTGAACGAGATCGAAGCTCTCCTGGAAAGGTCTGTAGTAAAGCGCTATGACGGGCAGAAGGAGCTCAGCGTCGCTCTGTTCGCGTTGGGAGAGAACAACCCAACCGCTGCGGCACTGCTCGCACGATTGCCAGAGCATGACGCAGAACGACTCCGCTTCGATGCCGCTCGAAGCGGACGCCACGATTGTCCCCGCATATAACGTTGACGCCGACCGCGACCGTTAACGCCGAAGACTTCCCCTCGCCCGCCGCACCGGCTAAGACGACCGCCTCCGCCGCCTTCGGGCGGCTCCGGAATCAGCCTCGCGCCATGGTCGCCGTCCACGTTCTCAACGGGCCCAACCTCAACCTGCTCGGCACCCGCGAACCCGCCACCTATGGCGCGGTGACGCTGGCCGGCGTCGAGGAGCGGCTGAAGGCGAAGGCGAGCGAGGCCGGCGTCGAACTGACCTTCCGCCAGACCAATTCCGAAGGCGAACTCGTCACCTTCGTCCAGCAGGCGGGCCTCGCCGGCGCGGGCGTGATCATCAACGCCGGGGCCTATACGCACACCTCCGTCGCCTTGCGCGACGCGATCAAGGGCACCGAGGCGCTCGCCATCGAGGTGCACGTCTCGAATGTCCACGCCCGCGAGGAGTTCCGGCACCATTCCTTCATGGCGCCGGTCTGCGTCGGCGTGATCTGCGGCTTCGGCGTCGCCAGCTACGACCTTGCTTTCGACGCGATCGTGCCGCTTCTGCACAAGCGCGCGACGAAACCATCCGCCTGACCTTCCTGTATCCCCGACAGCGCGCGGCAGACGCCGCGCCCGCGACGACGAAGACGGTGACACCGCCATGGCGACCAAGAGCCCCATCGACCCCGAACTCGTGCGCGAGCTGGCGCAGCTCCTGAACGAGACCGACCTGACCGAGATCGAGGTCGAGAAGGGCGATCTGCGGGTGCGCGTCGCCAGGACCATCACGGCGACGGTGCAGGTTCCCGCCGCCGCGCCCGCCCCGGCGATGACGGCCGCGCCGGTCGCCGCCGCCGCCGCGCCCGTCGAGGGCAAGGCCGCCGTCGCCCATCCCGGCGCGGTGCCCTCGCCCATGGTCGGCACGGCCTATCGCCGGCCCTCGCCCGACGCCAAACCCTTTGTCGAGGTCGGCTCCACCGTGAAGGCCGGCGAGCGCATCCTGCTGGTCGAGGCGATGAAGACCTTCAACGACATCGTCGCGCCGCGGGCCGGCAAGGTCGTCGCGATCATGGTCGAGGACGGGCAGCCGGTCGAATACGGCGAGCCGCTCCTGGTGATCGAGTGAGCGGCGGCTTCAAGATGTTCGACAAGATCCTGATCGCCAACCGGGGGGAGATCGCGCTCAGGGTGCTGCGCGCCGCCAAGGAGCTCGGCATCGCCACCGTCGCGGTGCATTCCACCGCCGACGCCAACGCCATGCATGTGCGCCTCGCCGACGAGAGCGTCTGCATCGGCCCGCCGCCGGCGCGCGAGAGCTATCTCAACATCCCGGCCCTGATCGCCGCCTGCGAGATCACCGGCGCGGACGCCGTCCACCCCGGCTACGGCTTCCTCTCCGAGAACGCCCGCTTCGCCGAGATCCTGGAGCGGCACAACATCGCCTTCATCGGCCCCAAGGCCGAGCATATCCGCAGCATGGGCGACAAGATCGAGGCCAAGCGCACGGCCAAGGCGCTCGGCATCCCCTGCGTGCCGGGCTCGGAAGGCGGCGTCACCGACGATGCCGAGGCGCTGCGCATCTGCGCGGAGATCGGCCTTCCCGTCATCATCAAGGCGGCGTCCGGCGGCGGCGGCAAGGGCATGAAGGTCGTCCGCAGCGAGGACGAATTGTCGGTGGCGCTCGCCACCGCCCGCACCGAGGCGAAGGCCAATTTCGGCGACGATGCGGTCTATATCGAGAAGTATCTCGAAAAGCCGCGCCATATCGAGATCCAGGTGCTCGGCGACGGCAAGGGCCGCGCCATCCATCTCGGCGAGCGCGACTGCTCGCTGCAGCGCCGCCACCAGAAGGTCTGGGAGGAAGGCCCCTCGCCTGCGCTCAACGCCGGCGAGCGCGACAGGATCGGCACGATCTGCGCGCAGGCCATGGCCAAGCTCGGCTATCTCGGCGCGGGCACGATCGAGTTCCTCTACGAGGACGGCGAGTTCTACTTCATCGAGATGAACACCCGCATCCAGGTCGAGCATCCGGTCACCGAGATGATCACCGGCATCGACCTGGTCAACGAGCAGATCAGGATCGCGGCCGGGGCGGCGCTTTCGATCACGCAGAAGGACGTGGTCATCGAGGGCCACGCCATCGAATGCCGCGTCAACGCCGAGCACCCGGCGACCTTCCGGCCCTCGCCCGGCAGGATCGCCTCCTTCCATACGCCCGGCGGGCTCGGCGTGCGCGTCGATTCGGCGGCCTATCAGGGCTACACCATCCCGCCGCACTACGATTCGCTGGTCGGCAAGCTGATCGTGCATGGCCGCAACCGGGCCGAATGCCTGATGCGCCTGCGCCGATCGCTCGACGAGTTCGTCGTCGACGGCGTCGACACCACGCTGCCGCTGTTCCGCACGCTGGTGCGCAACCCCGACATCCTCAACGGCGAGTACAACATCCACTGGCTGGAGAAGTTTTTGGCGGCCGGCGGCATGGGGGAGCCGGAGGGCTGACCAGCGCCCTTCCTTCTCCCCTCCGGGGGAGAAGAGAAGGCCGTGTTTGACTCCGCGCCACCGCCGCGCTCCCTTTTGCGCATGAAAGCCCGCTCCGTGCCCGTGCGCTCGCCGATGATCACGCCCGAGGTGATGCTGCGCGCCTATGCCGCCGGCATCTTCCCGATGGCCGAGAGCGCCGACGATCCGAGCCTGTTCTGGGTCGAGCCCGAGATCAGGGGCGTGATCCCGCTGGAGCGCTTCCACCTGCCGGCGCGGCTCGCGCGCACCGTCCGCTCCGACCGCTTCGAGATCAGGATCGACAGCGAGTTCGACCATGTCATCGCGGCCTGCGCCGAAGCGCGGCCCGACCGGCCCGAGACCTGGATCAACGGCCGCATCCGCGAGATTTTCCGCGCGCTGTTCCAGCTCGGCCATGTCCACACGGTCGAATGCTGGCGCGACCACCGGCTCGTCGGCGGGCTCTACGGGCTGTCGCTGGGCGGGGCGTTCTTCGGCGAGTCCATGTTCCACCGCGAGACCGACGCCTCCAAGGTGGCGCTGGTCCATCTCGTGGCGCGGCTGCGGCGCGGCGGCTACCGCCTGCTCGACGCGCAGTTCCAGACCGCGCATCTGGCGCAGTTCGGCACGCGCGAGGTGCCGCGCGCCGCCTATCAGGGTCTTCTCGACGCGGCGGTGGCGCAGCGGGGCGACTGGTGGGCCTGGCCGAAGGGCGAGACGGTGGACGGCGCGCAGGCGCTTGCCGAGCTGCGGCCGGCGATCGCCTAGCGGCCGCTGCCGCCGGCGGGATCGGGCGCGCCGCTGCGTGCGCCGGGATTGGTCGGGAAGAAGCGCTGCGACGGCGCCTGGCGCGGCGCGACCGGCACTCCGCGCGGCGGCTGCACGTCGATGCGCCCGCCCGGCGGCGGCTCGGTGACGTCGCGCGCGGGCTGGGTGCGGGGCCGGCGCGGCTCCTCGGCCACCGGGGCCTCGGGCTCCTTGGGTTCGACGACGAGTTCGGTGCCGCCTTTGCACTCGGTCAGCCAGACGTCGTAGATCGCGTGCTCGACGCCGTGCAGGCCGGGGCTCGCGGCGTACATCCAGCCGGTGAAGATGCGCCGGTATTCGTTGGTGACGGTGACCTCGTCGACCTCGGTGAAGGAAGTCGTCTGCGGCGCTTCCGTCGGCGGGCGCGACCAGCAGACGCGCGGCGTCAACTGCAGCGCGCCGAACTGCACCGTCTCGTCGACCGCGACCTCGAAGGAGATGATCCGGCCGGTGATCTTGTCGAGCCCGGCGAAGACGGCGGTCGGATTGCGGATGCGGTCGGCCTGGGCCGGGCCGGTCGTGACGAGCGCGAGTAGCGTGGCGGCGACGAGTCCGGCGGCGACCGGATGACGAGGAAGCAGGCGCATGGCGACAGCGAATCTCTTCAGAAAGCGCGACGAGGCCGCGACGGCAGCGCAGTAACACGCCAATCGCAGCGGAAAAAGGGCGCGACGGCAAGCGGGCTAGCACGAAAGGGAACGCGCCCTGCTCTCGATGAAATCGATGGCGGCCCCGACGCCATCCTCGCGCCGGATCGTCTCGCCAAGGGCCGAGGCTCTTGCGCGCATCGCCGGATCGGCCGTGGCGGCGAAGGCGGCTGCCAGCGCCTGGACCGAGAGGGACTTGCGCTCCAGCGCCCACGGCCCCGCTCCAAGGTCAACGACGCGGCGCGCCCAGAACGGCTGGTCGCCGAGGAAAGGGCACAGAATCGTCGGAAGGCCGGTTCGCAGGGACGCCGCCGTCGTGCCCGCGCCGCCATGGTGCAGCGTCGCACAGACATGCGCGAACAGCCGGTCATGCGGCGCTTCGTCGATGATGCGGATGTGGGGCGGCGGATCGTCGACGCAAAGCGCGCCGCCGCCCGTCGCCAGCAATCCGCGCATGCCGGCTCTCGCCAGCGCCTCGACCAGCATCGCCCCGAGGCCGCGCGGATCGAGGCCCGGCATGCTGCCGAAGCCGACATAGACCGGCGGCGGCCCGGCCTGGAGGAAAGCCGACAACGGAGGCCCAGGCTCCCAATCGCCGCCGTCGAGAAACCAGTAGCCGCTGACGAGGACGTCGTCACCCCAGTCCGGCGGCACTGGCAGGACGGCGGGGCTGTAGGCATAGATCGTTCCCACCGCGGCGCGGCTGCGGACACGCCGCGCGCGCAGCTTCAGGGTTTCCTCGCGCCAGGCGCGGATGGTCCGGCCGAACAGCAGATCGGCGCCCCGAATGGCGAGCCAATGGCTGGCGCGGTTGAAGGGGCCAAGCGACGCGAAGGGCAGCAGCGGGCTCGGAAAGGCCGAGGTCGGCGTGAAACCGGGCAGCGGCGAGGCGAGAATCGAGGGCACGCCGAGCGCCGGCGCCATATGTGGGCTGGCGATCGACTTTGGATGATGGACGATGAGATCGGGCGCGAAAGCGGCGACGGCCTCCCATTCGCGATCGAGCAACCGGCGCATCAGCGGCCGGACATGCCTCAGCAGCTTGAACCCGGCGCTGAACCCTTCGCCCCCGGCGATCGCCGCCTTGCCCTCGGGCGTCTGCATCAGGGCGAGGAACTCGCCGGGAAGCGGCGCGAAAGGCACGCGACGGGCCGCGGCCATCGCCGCGAACTGTTCGGGAGCCGCGATCTGAACGACGTGTCCGCGCGCGATAAGCCCCGTCGCAAGGGCGAGGTAGGGCTGGACGTCGCCGCGCGTGCCCAGCGTCTGGATGGCGATGCGCATCGCCGGCGGACTACCGTCCCGGCGTCCACGCCTCGTAATCCCCCGTCGCGGCCGGGCGCTCACCCTCTGCCAGCGTCGAGCCCTGCGGGCGGTAGGCCAGCGGCGTGCCGGTCCAGTTCTGCTGGTGCGGCTGCTGCCATTCGCGCGGCTCGTAGCGCTCCTCGGAGGGGGCGATGTCGACGGTGTGGTGCAGCCAGCCGTTCCAGCCGGGCGGCACGGTCGAGGCCTCGGCCTCGCCACTATAGACGACCCAGCGGCGCTGGATGCCGAGCGCCTTGTCCTTCGCTCCGCCCTTGGTGCGATAGTAGACGTTGCCGAACTCGTCCTCGCCCACCCGCTCGCCGAAGCGCCAGGTGTGGAAGCGCGTGCCGATGGTCTGGCCGTTCCACCAGGTGAAGATCTGCAGCAGCCAGGGCTTCATAGGAATGTCCGCCTCATGAGAGTGCGCCCGTCGCGGTCGGTGTCGGGGCCGACTTATGAAGAGGCGGCGCGCGCCTGTCCAGCCCGGCACGGCTCGCTCCGGGGGATCAACCCGGGCAGCGCCGCAGCGTCAGGAATCTGGAGAGATCCCGCGCCGCACGGGGATCGGCGTGCAGCGAGCCGGTGCGGCGGTCGCGGAAGATGATGTTGGACGGGAAGACGCGGTCGCCCTGCGCGCGCAGCGTCATGGCGATGTCGATCTCCGGCACGGGCATGCCGCTCTGCGCGGCGGCGAACGCCAGCACGCCGCCCGCCGTGGGATCGCCGAGCCGGATCAGGAGATCGGCCGACGCGCCCCTGATCTCGGCTCTTACGATCGGCAGGATGGTCAGGCCGAGCGGAAAGCCGCCGCCGGACCCGCTGATTCCGTCGCGCTCGAGGCCGAGCGTCGCGCCGGCGCAGGCCCGCTTCTCGGAGACGGGCTCCCAGCGGCCGGCGAAGGCCGGCGCCAGCGGCTCGGCCGAACAGCCGGCGAGCGGCAGGCACAGGACGGCGGCGGCAAGACGCATGACGATCACCCCAAGGCGAAGATCAGTCTACCGGCCAAGGCTTACATCCGGCTTTACGAGGTACCGGCAATCACCGCCGCGGCGCTAACGCTTCCGCCACGATTCGGCCTTGATTCGAGATCGGCGCGTTTTGCGGCGCGTCACGCCGAAGCGCGCATGCTTTCAAGCACTTGATGGCAACGCCACAGATTTCGCATCCGCCGGAGCGCGAAGCGCTGCGCCGCTAACCTTCGGTCAACCATGACAGCGCGGATTTTAGCGGCTTTGCATGAGCCGACACTGTGTCATTCTGGCATCGGCGGATGGATTCGCACCGCGATTCCCAAGGCTTAGCGCAGGCCTTGACACTTATCCCCGCAACTCACACATCCCTACCAGATGTCGTGTCCACAGCGATCGCGCTGCACTAATCCTTGACGAGGCGGCCCATTCGGGACTAGTTTTTGACGGTCGCGTGACGGCCGGTGGAAGCGCCGATCGACCCCCGCAGACAGAGTTTCCAGAGGGGTCGAAGCGGTCACCGCAGCGCTCGCGAGAGCGCCGGCGAGGACATGTCTGCGGCCGCGCTGGCCGCAACCGGACGGGCGAAGGCGGGACACACCGCCGCGACGTCCACAGGGCGCACCGAACCGAGTTGGGCTGAGATCAGGAGCCGGTGATCAACCGGCCGCGCGGGACGCAATCCGTCCGCGGCAAAGCGAGGAATTGCAGACCATGCGCATCGAGCGCCGTTACACCTCCGCCGGCCAGTCGCCCTATCAGGCGATCCCGTTCCGCTCCGCCGTCAGCGAGATCCGCAATCCCGACGGCTCGGTGGTGTTCCGGCTCGAGGGCATCGAGGTGCCCGAGGCCTGGTCGCAGGTCGCCAGCGACGTGCTGGCGCAGAAATATTTCCGCAAGGCCGGCGTTCCGGCGGCGCTCAAGCGCGTCGAGGAGAACGACGTTCCCTCCTTCCTCTGGCGTTCGGTCCCAGACGAGGCGGCGCTGGCCGCCCTGCCCGAGAAGGAGCGCTACGTCTCCGAGATCTCGTCCAAGCAGGTTTTTGACAGGCTCGCCGGCTGCTGGACCTATTGGGGCTGGAAGGGCGGCTATTTCTCCTCGGAAGAGGACGCGCAGGCCTTCCATGACGAGCTGCGCTTCATGCTGGCGCGCCAGATGGTGGCGCCGAACTCGCCGCAATGGTTCAACACCGGTCTGCACTGGGCCTATGGCATCGACGGGCCGAGCCAGGGCCATTTCTACGTCGACTTCAAGACCGGCAAGCTGGTGAAGTCGAAGTCGAGCTACGAGCACCCGCAGCCGCATGCCTGCTTCATCCAGGGCGTGCAGGACGACCTCGTCAACGAGGGCGGCATCATGGACCTCTGGGTCCGCGAGGCGCGGCTGTTCAAATACGGCTCCGGCACCGGCTCCAACTTCTCGCTGCTGCGCGGCGAAGGGGAAAAACTCGCCGGCGGCGGGCGCTCTTCCGGGCTGATGTCCTTCCTCAAGATCGGCGACCGCGCCGCGGGCGCGATCAAGTCGGGCGGCACGACGCGGCGTGCGGCCAAGATGGTCGTGGTCGATGTCGACCACCCCGACATCGAGACCTATATCGACTGGAAGGTGCGCGAGGAGCAGAAGGTCGCAGCCCTCGTCACCGGCTCGAAGACCGTGCAGAAGCACATGAAGGCGGTGATGAAGGCCTGCATCAATTGCGAGGCCGATGACGACGCCTGCTTCGACCCGGAGAAGAACCCGGCGCTGAAGCGCGAGATCAAGCTCGCCCGCAAGGCGATGGTGCCCGACAACTACATCAAGCGGGTGATCCAGTTCGCCCGGCAGGGCTACAGCGAGATCAAATTCGACACCTATGACACCGACTGGGATTCGGAGGCCTATCTCACCGTCTCCGGCCAGAACTCGAACAATTCGGTCTCGCTGACCGACGACTTCCTTCGCGCGGTCGAGAACGACGGCGACTGGAACCTGACCGGCCGCACCACCGGCAAGATCACCAGGACGCTGAAGGCCCGCGAACTCTGGGAGAAGATCGGCTACGCCGCCTGGGCGAGCGCCGATCCGGGCCTGCATTTCAACACCACGATGAACGACTGGCACACCTGCAAGGCGTCTGGCCGCATCCGCGCGTCGAACCCCTGCTCGGAGTACATGTTCCTCGACGATACCGCCTGCAACCTGGCCTCGGCCAATTTGCTGCAGTTCTACGATCGCGAGACAAAAGCCTTCGACGTCGCGGCCTATGAGCATCTCTGCCGGCTCTGGACCGTCGTGCTCGAGATCTCGGTGACGATGGCGCAGTTCCCGAGCCGCGAGATCGCCGAGCTCTCCTATGAATACCGTACGCTCGGCCTCGGCTACGCCAATATCGGCGGCCTGCTGATGACCATGGGCCTCGGCTATGATTCCGACGAGGGCCGCGCACTCGCCGGCGCGCTGACGGCGGTGATGACCGGCGTCAGCTATGCGACGTCCGCCGAGATGGCGGGCGAGCTCGGCCCCTTCCCGGGCTACAAGAAGAACGCAGCCCACATGCTGCGCGTCATCCGCAACCACCGCGTCGCGGCGCATGGTCAGGCGGCGGGCTATGAGGGGCTGGAAGTCGCGCCCGTCCCGCTCGACCACGCGACGCTGGCCAAACTCGGCGGCTCGTCCGCCGTGCTCTCGGAGCGCGCGAAGGCGACCTGGGACCAGGCGCTGGCGCTGGGCGAGGCGCATGGCTACCGCAACGCCCAGGCGACCGTGATCGCGCCGACCGGCACGATCGGCCTCGTCATGGACTGCGACACCACCGGCATCGAGCCCGATTTCGCGCTGGTGAAGTTCAAGAAGCTCGCCGGCGGCGGCTATTTCAAGATCATCAACGCGGCCGCTCCCGACGCGCTGCGCGCGCTCGGCTATCGCGAGAGCGAGATCGCCGAGATCGAGGCCTATGCCGTCGGTCACGGCACGCTGGCGCAGGCGCCCGGCGTCAACCATGGCAGCCTGCGGGCAAAAGGCTTCCCGCAGGACAAGATCGACGCGATCGAGAAGGATCTGAAGGCCGCCTTCGACATCAAGTTCGTCTTCAACAAATGGACGCTGGGCGAGGATTTCCTCACTCAGACGCTGAAGGTCCCGGCTTCGAGCCTGGCCGACCCGGCCTTCGAGCTCCTGCCCTTCCTCGGCTTCTCGAAGTCCGAGATCGAGGCCGCCAACGTGCATGTCTGCGGGGCGATGACGCTGGAGGGCGCGCCGCATCTCAAGCTGGAGCACTACAACGTCTTCGACTGCGCCAATCCCTGCGGGCGCATCGGCAAGCGCTATCTCTCGGTCGAGAGCCATATCCGGATGATGGCCGCCGCCCAGCCCTTCATCTCGGGGGCGATCTCGAAGACGATCAACATGCCCAACGACGCCACCGTCGAGGACTGCAAGAGCGCCTACATGCTCTCCTGGAAACTGGCGCTGAAGGCCAACGCGCTCTACCGCGACGGCTCGAAGCTGTCGCAGCCGCTCAACGCCGCGCTGATCGCCGACGAGGATGACGAGGACGACGCCGTCGAGGCCGTCGAGGCGCTGCAGCAGATGCCGATGACGGCGCGCGCCGCCCATGTCGCCGAAAAGATCGTCGAGCGCATCGTCGAGCGCGTCGAGCGCAACCGCGAGCAGGAAAAGCTGCCGACGCGGCGCAAGGGCTACACCCAGAAGGCCAAGATCGGCGGGCACACGCTGTTCCTGCGCACCGGCGAATATGATGACGGCCGGCTGGGCGAAATCTTCCTCGACATGAACAAGGAAGGCTCGGCGCTGCGCGCGCTGATCAACAATTTCGCCATCTCGGTGTCGCTCGGCCTGCAATATGGCGTGCCGCTGGAGGAATATGTCGACGCCTTCACCTTCACCCGCTTCGAGCCGGCGGGCTTCGTCCAGGGCAATGATTCGATCAAGAACGCGACCTCGATCCTCGACTACGTCTTCCGCGAGCTGGCGATCTCCTATCTCGGCCGCTACGAACTCGCCCATATCGACCCGAGCGAGGTCGGCAATATCGGGCTCGGCCATGGCGACGGCCAGGGCCTGACGACGGGCGCGGCCCCGCAGCAGACCTCCGTCTCCAAGGGCCTGGTGCGCTCGCGGGCGGAAAAGCTGATGCTGGTTTCGGGCGGAGCGGGCCAGGACGCGCCGCGCCCGGCGCTCGCCCCCCATGGCTACGCCACGGCCGGCGCGACCGCGCTGAAGCAGGAGCCGGAGGCTTTTGGCGAGGCGCAGATGGCGAGCCTCGGCTTCGCGGCTCCGGCCGCCCAGGCCCAGCCGAAAGCCTCGGAGCTGCGGGCCGAAGCGATCATGAAGGGCTATGTCGGGGATAGCTGCGCCGAGTGCGGGAACTTTACGCTCGTGCGGAACGGGACGTGTTTGAAGTGCAATACGTGTGGGAGCACGACGGGGTGTAGTTGAGGGATCGACGACAAGCCTAACTGTGTGGCGAAGGAATCGGATAGTCGGGACACCCCGAGATCGCCGAAGAACTGGGACAAGTAGCTGGAAATCGAGAGCCGCCTTCAAGCGGCCTTACCACTTCGAGCGCGAAAGGATGGATTATGGCCGCCTATGCCTTCAGCGACCGGAAGGTCCCACTGCTCACCGCCCGGCAGATCAAGGCCATCGTGAAGGACCTGCTCGTTCGATGCGGCATGGAGGGACTGGTCTCAATCGATATCGTCCGGTTGATCGAAGGCTATCTGGTCCCGCATCTGCCGGGCGGCCTTCGGATCGAGTTTTATGACCAGGTGGAAGGCCAGCCGCCTGCGTATGTGTCGTACAACCCCCTGACGCTCAGCGTCGATCGCGAGATCTGGCGGGATGCCAAGGAAGGGGAGCCGGGCGCGCGGAACATCCTCGCCCACGAAATCGGGCACATCGTCATGCATAAGCGCGACGATCTCGGCTACTCATTCGGCAAAGGCTCACAGTTGAAGGCGCCACCTGAAGACGAATCTGCCGAGTGGCAGGCGAACGTCTTTGGCCATTTCTTGATGGTAACCGACAACGCGCTGATCGAGAAGATGCCGCTGCTTCACAAGGCGGCAGACATCGGTGCGCCGGTCTGGGTCGTAGCGAGCGTCCTGAATTACGATGAGGCGCGCGACATCTTCACATTCGTCGCGGCTCCGACCTATGGCGGTGATCTCTGCGGCGAATGCGGAAACTTCACCCTTTCTCGCGGCGGCGTGAACTTGTGCTGCGAGGCCTGTGGCTGGATGCTGGGTGAATAAGTTGCGAGGGCGTCTACGCTTTTTCCACCCGCAAACACGGCCGTCATTGCATTGCGACTCGGCACTCTCCCGTCAGAATCACCCTTATAGCGACGATGCACGGCTTGTGACTCTGATAATGGGCTAGCCATCCGGTGACTGCTTTCTATCGGAACCGGTCAAGACGTGGATGGTCGGGACAAGCCCGACTATGACGTACAAGGCGCGGGGAACCCTTCTCCCGGATGGGAGAAGGGCAGGGATGAGGGCCTGCCGCTGATTGTTGAGGGGCAACGCAGCCGTTGCGCCCTCTTGCGGAAACGGCAGGCCCTCATCCGGCGCTCCGCGCCACCTTCTCCCATTCCGGGAGAAGGGCAGAGGCGTCGCTGTTCTCTTCCCGTCATGGTCGCCCTTGTGGCGACCATCCACGCCTTGCGACGCTGATCGCGCGAGAACCTCCCGCTACGATGCGCCATCGAAACCGAGGCAAGACGTGGATGCTCGGGACAAGCCCGACTATGACGGAGAGGGCGCGGGGAACCCCTCTCCTGTAAGGAGAGGGGCAGGGGTGAGGTGTCGGCCCCTCGACCAGCGAACCGCAGACCTCACCGCAGCGAAGCCGAGCCCTCAGCGGCGAACGGCCGACACCTCACCCTGCCCTCTCCTTACAGGAGAGGGTTCCCCGCGCCTTTTCGGGCAAGCGGCGCTTCTTGAAAAAACTTATCCCCGCCCTCTCAAACCATGCCTATTCTCCTCCCGCTCCGCCCGACCAAGGGGGCTGTCGCGAGGTGTCGTGCGGCCGGGTGGAGTAGCGGTGTTCATGGAGGGAGCTGTCACGAGCTTTCGACCATGGAGGTGCCGTCGATCGTCAGGGCCGAAACTGGGCAGGCCCGAGCCCGTGCCGGGACGTAGGGACGACGAGGGACCCCCAGAGAACCGCGTGCGGGGTCGGGTGGTGGCTGTTGGCGCTGCCTCGACAGACTTCTCGACATCGACATCGGCACGCAGCCGTCGACTGCGACGCCACCAGGCCCCGCGCATCCCCCTGGATACGCTTCAAGACCCGGAACCCTCGCGGCGATGAGCCGGCGGGGATTTTGGTGTGGGCGGTTGCGGAAGAGCGCGGGGAACCCCTCCCCTGTAAGGGGAGGGGCAGGGGTGAGGTGATGGACGCTGGACCATTGACGCGAAAACTCAACGACAGCGGCTGTGAGCTCACGGCCACAGCGTCAAACGGCCGACCCCTCACCCTACCCTCTCCCTACGGGAGAGGGTTCCCCGCGCTTTGCCGAGGAGCGTAGCGCCCTCCCCGCCCCGCCCCGCATCAATGCTTGCGCCCGGGGCCGAATTTGCCTACACGAACCTCGCCCCATGGGGTGTCGGAGCGTAGCGCAGCCCGGTTAGCGCACTTGTCTGGGGGACAAGGGGTCGGAGGTTCGAATCCTCTCGCTCCGACCAAAAACCTCAATCATCACGGATCGAGATCGGAAGCGTCGCGGGCAAGCCAGCCCGGCGGCGCTTTTTGCTGTCGGCTCGCCGGTCGCCGAGCCCGCGACGCCGCCATGCGTTGACAGGAAAATTCCTGTATGGGAAAAACTCTTTCAATAGCTGAATAAATCAGGATGACGCCGGGCCGCTTCGGCCGCCGGGCACGCAGGAGCCGTCCCGACCATGAGCGCGAGCCTGGGCGATGTCGACGACGAGCCGCTCGCGGCGGCGGACGCTGCGCCCGCCGGCGAGGTCGTCGTCGCGCGCGACGGCGAGGCGCTGCGCGTCACCATCAACCGGCCGGAAAAACGCAACCCGCTGAGCCGGGGCGTGCTGGCCGCGCTGCGCGCGGCTTTTGCGCTCAATCGCGACGATCCGGGGCTCAAGCTCGCCGTCGTGACGGCGGCCGGCGACAAGAGTTTTGCCGCCGGCGGCGATCTGCGCGAGGTCGATTCCCTGCGCGAGCGCGAACCGTCGCTGGCGTTTTCCGACGAGGCCCATGCGGCGCTGGAGGCGATCCGGACCTTTCCGCTGCCGGTCGTCGCGGCGCTGAACGGCGATGCGCTCGGCGGCGGGGCGGAACTGGCGGTCGCCTGCGACATCCGCCTGATCGCAAGCCATGCCCGGATCGGGTTCATCCAGGGGCGGCTGAACATCGCCACCTCCTGGGGCGGCGGCACTGACCTGATGCAGCTCGTCGGCTTTGGGCGCGGGCTGTCGCTGCTGTCGCGCAGCGCCATCCTGACCGGGCCCGAGGCGCTGGCCCATGGGCTGGTCGAGGCGGTCGCGCCGGCGGCTGAGCCCTTCGCCGGCTTCGTCGAGGATTTCGTCGCGCCGATGCGCCGGCAGACGCCGCTCGTCATGCGCGGCTTCAAGGCGCAGGCGCTGGCAAGGCGGCTCGGCCTGCCGCGCGCGGAATGCCGCGCGCTGGAGCGCGAGCATTTCGCCGCGACCTGGCTTCACGACGACCACTGGGCGGCGGCGGCGAAAGCGCTCGCGCCGCGCCCGCCGGGCTGAAGCCGCAACGGGAGGATGCCGATGGCCAAGGCCGCAGAAAAACCCGCCGCGATCGACGATCTCGCGATCGCGCCGCCCGCGCCGCGCACGGCCTCGGGCATCGACGTGCCGGTGCTCGCCACCGCCGAGATGCTGAACGGCTCCGACCCCGGCAAGCCCGGCGAATTTCCGTTCACGCGCGGCATCTTTCCGGACGGATTCCGCGGAAGGCTCTGGACGATCCGGCAGTATTCCGGCTTCGGCACGGCCGAGGAATCGAACGCGCGCTACCGCTTCCTGCTCGACCAGGGCCAGACCGGCCTGTCGGTCGCGCTCGATCTGCCGACGCAGTGCGGCTACGACCCCGACGATCCGATGGCGCGCGCCGAGGTCGGCAAGGTCGGCGTCTCGCTGTCGAACCTGTCTGAGATGGAGATCCTGTTCGAGGGCATCGACCTTTCGAAAATCTCGACCTCCTTCACCATCAACGGCACGGCGGCGATCATCTATGCGATGTACTGCGCCTGCGCCGACAAGCAGGGCGTGCCGCGCGGCAAGCTCACCGGCACGATCCAGAACGACATCCTCAAGGAGTATGTCGCGCGCGGCACCTGGATTTTTCCGGTGCGGCCCTCGATGCGGCTGATCGCCGACACCATCCTGTTCTCCAACGACGAGACGCCGCGCTTCAACCCGATCTCGATCGCCGGCGCCCATGTCCGCGACGCCGGCTCCACCGCCGTCGAGGAGATGGCCTATACGCTCGCCAACGGCTTCGCCTATGTCGACGAACTGCTGCGGCGGGGCGGCGACGCCACCAAATTCGCCAAGCGGCTGAGCTTCTTCTTCTACGTCCATATGGACTTCTTCGAGGAGGTGGCGAAGTTCCGGGCCGGACGGCGCATCTGGGCAAAACTGCTGCGCGAGCGCTATGGCGTCACCGACGACAAGGCGCTGCATTTCCGCTTCGGCGTGGTCTGCGGCGGCTCCTCGCTGACCGCCTCGCAGCCCTACAACAACATCGTGCGCGTCGGCACCGAGACGATGGCCGCCGTGCTCGGCGGGGCGCAGTCGATCTTCACCTGCGCCTATGACGAGGCCTTCCAGATCCCGACCGAGTTCTCGGCCGAGATCGCGCTCAGGACGCAGCAGATCATCGCCTATGAGAGCGGCATCTCGAAGACGGTCGATCCGCTCGGCGGCAGCTTCTATGTCGAGCACCTGACCGACCGGATGGAGGAGGAAATCCTCAAGGTGATGGCCGAGATCGACGCCTATGGCGGCGTCGAGCGGGCGATCGAGGATGGCTGGCTGCAGCTGCGGCTGGCCCAGCGCGCCAGCGAGCGCCGCCGCAAGGTCGATACGCTGGAGACCGTCATCGTCGGCCAAAACGCTTTTCGCCGCGACGACCAGACAGACGATTTCGGCGAGGTGTTTCGGCTCGATCCGAAGGCGGCGGCGCGGGTCAAGGACAAGTTCGAGGCGATCCGGGCCCGTCGCGACAACGCGGCCGTGGAGGCGAGCCTGGCGAAGCTGGCCAGCGCCGCGGCGCAGGATGCGGAAAACCTGATGCCGCATCTGATCGATTGCTGCCACGCCTACGCCACCGTCGGCGAGATCGTCGCCCGGCTGAAGGCGCAATGGGGCGAGTTCCAGGAGCCGGTGCGGCTATGAGCGAGACCCTCGAAACCGGCCTCAAGGGCAAGCGCATCCTGATCGCCAAGCCCGGGCTCGACGGCCACGACATCGGGGCCAAGATCATCGCGCTTGCGCTGCGCGACGCCGGCGCGGAGGTGATCTACACCGGCCTGCGCAAGACGCCGGGCTTCATCGCGCGCGTCGCGGTCGACGAGGACGTCGACGCGGTCGGCCTGTCGCTCCTGTCGGGCAGCCACAAGGAACTCGTGGCCGAGACGGTGGCGGAGCTGAAGGCGCTCGACGCCTCCGACATCCCGCTCTTCGTCGGCGGCACGATTCCCGCCGAGGACCGGCCCGGCCTGATGGCGCTCGGCGTCGTGGGCATCTTCACCAGCGAGATGCGGCTCGACGACGTGGTCGCCGAACTGGCGCGGTCGCTGGCGGAAGGGCCCGCCGCATGAGCGGCCCCCTCGCCGGCATCCGCATCCTCGAGATCGGCCACATGCTCGCCGGGCCCTATTGCGGCATGCTGCTCGCCGATCTCGGCGCCGACCTGATCAAGATCGAGCCGCGCGACGGCGATATCGCCCGCCGGATCAGCCCCCACAGCATCGGCCCACACAACGCCTATTTCGCCAGCCTGAACCGCAACAAGTCGAGCGTGGTGCTCGATCTCGCCGCGCCCGAGGGCAAGGCCGCGCTCGGCCGGCTGGTCGCGGAATCGCATGCGCTGATCGTCAACCTGCGGCCCTCCGCGATCAAAAAACTCGGCCTGACCTATGACCGGCTCAAACTGCACAACCCAAAACTCGTCTGCGTCGCGTTGACCGGCTACGGGCTGGAGAGCCCCTTCGCCGACCGGCCGGCCTATGACTACGTCATCCAGGCGCTGACCGGCATCATGGCGATCACCGGCGAGCCGGACGGGCCGCCGACCAAGGCCGGCTATTCGGCGGTCGACAATTCCGCCGGCATGATGGGCGCGCTCGCCCTGCTGGCGAAGATCGTCTCGGGGACCGGCGGGCAGATCGACATCGCGATGTACGACGTCATGCTCTCGCAACTGAACTATCTCGCCGGAGCCTCGCTCAATGCTGGTGAGGCCGCGGCCCGGTTCTCGCGCTCGGCCCATCCCTACATCGTCCCGGCGCAGATTTTTGCCACGCAGGATAGCTGGATCGCGCTGTTCATCACCCATGACAGCTTCTGGCGGCTGTTCTGCCAGGAGGCTGGCAGGCCCGACTGGATCGTCGATCCGCGCTTCGCCACGATGACGGCGCGCCGCGAGAACCGGGCGGACGTGATCTCCTCGATCGAGACGCTGCTGATGCAGGCGACGACGGCGGAATGGGAGGCGCGGCTGGCCCCGCTCGGCGTCGTCGTCGCCGGCGTCGAGACGCTGGAGCAGGCGCTGGCGAGCGACGTCACCGCGGCGCGCGACATGGTGGTGTCGATCCCGTGCGAGGGCGGTCCGATCCGGGCCGTCGGCAACCCGATCCGGATCGCCGGCGAGCGCACGCAATACCGCGCCCCGCCTCTGCTGGGCGAGCATGACTGGCTGCTGGCGCAGGGCGACGGGGCGCTGGTGAAGACCGCCTCATGAGCGGGCCGGCCGCATGACCGGCGCGATCGACCGCCGCAAGCTCGGCCGGGCGCTGAGCCGCATCGCCAACGCCAGCGTGGCGGAGGCCCTCGCCGGCATGGAGGCCCATTCCGGGAGGGCCAGCCGCATCGGCGTCACCGGGCCGCCGGGCGCCGGCAAGAGCACGCTGATCGGCCGGCTGGCGAAGCAGCGTCTTGCCCGCGACGCGACCGTCGGCGTCGTCGCCGTCGATCCGACCAGCCCCTACACCCAGGGCGCGATTTTGGGTGACCGCATCCGCATGGACCATGTCGCCGACGATCCGCGCCTGTTCATCCGCTCGCTCGCCAGCCGGGGGGCGCATGACGGGCTCGCCGACAACATCGCCGATGTGCTGGCGACGATGGACGGCTTCGCCTTCGACGAGATCATTCTGGAGACGGTCGGCGTCGGCCAGGCGGAATACGCCGTGCGCGGGCTCGTCGACACGCTCGTGCTGGTGCTGATCCCGGAATCGGGCGACCAGGTCCAGGCGATGAAGGCCGGCATGCTGGAGACCGCCGACATCTATGTCGTCAACAAGGCCGATTTGCCGGGCGCCGACAGGATCGCCGCCGAGCTGAGCGCCATCACCAAGCTGCGGCGTCGCTTCGACACACGCTGGGAGCCGCCGGTGATCCTGACCGGCTCGCGCGACGAGGCCGGCGTCACGGCGCTGGACGAGGCGGTGACGAAGCACCTCGCCTTCATGCGCGAAACCGCAGACCCCGTCGAGACGCGACGCCGGCGCACTGAATACCACCTCAAGAGCCTGCTCCAGCGCAGCCTCGCCGAGGTGCTGGCGGCGACGCCGGGACTGGCCGAGGGCGCCTCCCTCGCTGACGCCTATGCCGTCGTCGTCGAGCAGCTCAGGCGGGAGCCGGCGAGCGCTGCGCCGACGAGGCGGGATGGCGCGCTTTTTCTCCGGGCGGGTGCAAGCGACCGGGCCTGAACTTCAACGCCGGCGACAAGACCGGCGGCGCGACCACAACGTTCACATCCAGGGAGGATGACCATGTCGACCCGATCGAGATACCGGCTCGCCGCATTGGCGCTGGCCGTTCTGGCCACTGCAGGCCCGGCGCTTGCGCAGGAGTTTCCCAACCGCGTCGTCAAGCTCGTGGTGCCGCAATCGCCCGGCGGCACGACCGACGTGGTCGGCCGCGCGCTGGCCGGCAAGCTCGCGGAAATCTGGAAGCACAACGTCATCGTCGAGAACATCGCCGGCGCGTCGGGCGCGATCGGCACGCGGCAGGTTTCCGTCGCGCCGCCAGACGGCTACACGCTGCTGTTCACCTATGAAGGCTCACAGGCGATCAACCCGCATGTCATCGCCAACCAGAATTTCGACGCGGTCAAGGATTTCACGCCGATCGCCACCGTCGCGAAGGCCGGCTTCATGGTGGTGGCGAGTCCTAAACTCGAAGCGAAAAACTTCGCCGAGTTCCTGGCGCTGGTGCGCAGCAAACCGGACGGCCTGACCTATGGAACCGCCGGCGCGGGCTCGGCCAACCATCTGATCGGCGAGATGCTGAAGAACCAGGCTGCCTTACGCATCCGGCATGTGCCCTATCGCGGCGCGGCGCAGGCGATCACCGACGTGATGGGCGGCCAGATCGACACCGCCGTGACCTCGATCCCCTCCGTGATCGGCCAGATCGGCGCCGGCACGCTGAAGCCTCTCGCGGTGACCAGCGCCGGCCGCTCCAGCGCCGCGCCCGACGTGCCGACCATCGCGGAATCGGGCGTGCCGGGCTTCGACGTGACGCCATGGTGGGGCGTGCTCGGACCGGCCAAGATGGACCCGGCGCTGGTCGCGAAGATCGCGCGCGACGTCAACGAACTGCTGAAATCGCCGGAGATCATGGAGACCTTCCGCAAGCAGGGCGCGGAGGTCTTCGCCTCGACCTCGGCCGAATTCGGCGCGCTGCTGGCGGCCGATGTCGAGAAATGGGGCAAGATCGTCCAGGCGATCGATCTCAAGCCTTAGACGGCTCCCGCTACGGACCGGCCAGCACGATCCGGCCGGTCACCTCGCCGCGCTCCAGCCGCTTCATGATCGCGTTGACCTCGGATTTCGGAGCGGTCGCGACCGGGGTCGGCGCAAGCTTGCCCGAGCGGCCGAGTTCGAGCACGGCGCGCAGTTCCGGGATCGAGCCGGTGATGCTGCCGGACACCGTGACGGCGCGGAAGATCGCGCCGGCGACGGAGAGCTTCAGCAGGCCGCCGCCGATGCCGATCAGGATCAGCCTGCCGCCCTTGGCAAGCAGGCCGAGCCCGGTCGCCGCCGTCGAGTCGGAGCCGAAGAAGTCGATCACGCCCATGACGGGCTTGCCGATCTCGGCCTGGAGGCGCGCGACCGCGCCCTCGCCCGAGCCGTCGAGCGCCTGCGACGCGCCCGCCGCGAGCGCGGCCGCCCGCTTGTCGGGATTGGGATCGATCGAGACGATGGCCCGGTGGCCGAGCGCCTTCAGCATCGCGACGCCGGCGAGGCCGAGGCCGCCGGCCCCGATCAGCACGACCGGCTGGTCGGGCCGCAGCGGCATGATCTTGCCGATGGCGGAATAGGCGGTCAGGCCCGAGCAGGCATAGGTCGCGGCCAGCGCCGCGTCGATGCCGTCGAAGGAGAGCAGATAGCGCGGATGGGGCACCTTGACCTGGCCGGCATAGCCGCCGTCGATCAGCGAGCCGAGGCTGCGCTGCGCCGAGCAGAGATTGTCGTTCTCGGCCGCGCACATCTCGCACTGGCCGCAGCCGATCCAGGGATAGACCACACGCTCGTCGCCGACCTTGACGCCCGTCGCGTCGGGGCCGAGCGCCACGACGCGGCCGACGATCTCGTGGCCGGGCGAGGCCGGCAGCTTCAGGCCGCGGTCCTTGACGCTGAAGAAATTGCCGCCGCCGAGATCGTAGCCGCCATGCCACATGTGGAGATCGGAGTGGCAGACGCCGCAATAGCGGACCTCGACCACGACCTCGCTGCCCGAGGGCACGAGATCGGGCACCTCGATGCATTCCAGCGGCGCGTAGTGCTCGGTGATCGCCCAGTTCTTCATGGCTGCGTTGTCCTCTGCGCGAAACGGCTCACTTGACCAGGTTGCAGGCCGGATCGGGCGCCTTGAAGGCGTCCTTGCCCGCAATGGTGGAGACCTTTTCGAGCAGGTCCCACTCGCCCTTCGATTCCGAGGGCTTCTTGGCGCGATAGACGTAGAAGTCGCGCACCGTGCGCCCATCGGGGCGGATTACGCCGTCCTTGGTCATGAAGTCCTCGACCTTGGCCGCCTTCATCGCCTTGAGCACGTCCTCGGTCTTGTCGGTGTTGGCGGCCTTAACCGCCTTGAGATAATGCGTCACCGCGCCGTGGATGCTGGCCTGGAAGCTGTTGGGCATCTTGCCGGTTTTTGCGAAATAGCGCTTGGCGAAGGCCCGGCTCGGCTCGTCCTGGTCCCAATAATAGGGCTCGGTGATGAAGAGGCCCTGCGCGAGTTCGAGCCCGATCGCCTTGACGTCCTGCACCAGCATGCCGATCGGCGCGAGCCGGCGCTTGTCGTCGGTCTTGAAGCCGAACTCGGTCGCCTGCTTGACGATGGTGCTGCCCTGCACCGTGGGCGTCGCGAGGCCGATGATCTGCGCGCCGGACCCTTGCGCCTTCAGGATGTCGGAGGAGAAATCCTTGGTCTCGAAGGGGTGGCGCGCCGCGCCCGCGACGCTGCCGCCATTGGCGGTGATGAAGTTCGTCGCCTCGGCCTGGAGGCTGTGGCCATAGGCGTAGTCGACCGTCATGAAGTACCAGGACTTCAGGCCGGCCTGCATGTTGGCGCGGGCCGCGCCGACGGCGAAAGCGAAGGAATCATAGGTCCAGTGGATGCCGTTGGGGCTGCAGAGCTTGCCGGTCAGATCGACCGTGCCGGTGCTGACGAAGACGACGACCTTGTTCTTGTCCTTCGCCAGTTGCTGCACGCCGAGCGCCACCGTGGTGATGCCGACGTCGAAGATCGCGCCGACGCCCTCGTCATACCATTTGCGGGCCAGGCTGATGCCGATATCGGCCTTGGCCTGATGGTCGCCCTTGAGCAGCTGGATCGGCCGCCCGAGCACCGTGCCGCCGAAATCCTGAACCGCCATCTCGGCCGAGGCCCAGGAGCCCTCCCCCGAAAGGTCGGCGGTGGGGCCGGAGGAATCGTTGAGGATGCCGATCTTCACCGGCTCGCCGGACTGCGCCAAAGCCGGCCCTGCGGCGGCCGCAAGCGGGGTCAGCGCGAGCAGGGCGATGCGGCCCGCCCGCAGCGCGACGGAGATCGGTTTCCGGCCTGTGTCGTTCGTCATGGCGTTCCCTCCCTTGGGATGTGATGTTTTCGGCCTGTTTTCGGCCGTTGCTTGAGCCGTTCAGACCGGGTCCCAAGTAAAAACGTCCTGGGAGCGGTCGAGCGGGTAGAAATGCGATTTCATCGCCGGGATGGCGCGCTCGGCGATGCTCTGCGGCGTCCAGCCGGAGCCGTCATGGACCGAGCGCAGCGGCCGGCTCTGGCTCATCAGAAAAATCTCGTTGGCGCGCACGGCGAAAATCTGGCCGGTGACCTCGGCTGCGCTGTCGCTGGCGAGATAGACCGCGAGCGGGGCGATCTTTGCGCTCTCCATCGTCTTCAGGCGCTCGACCCGAGCCTTCTGCTCGTCCGTCTCGGTCGGGATCGAGCCGATCATCCGGCTCCAGGCGAAGGGCGAGATGCAGTTCGAGCGGACGCCGAAGCGCTGCATGTCCATGGCGATGCACTTGGACAGCGCCGCGACGCCGAGTTTTGCGGCGGCATAGTTGGCCTGGCCGAGATTGCCGATCAGCCCCGAGGTCGAGACCATGTGGACGTAGGCGCCGCCGTTCTGGGCCCGGAAATGCGGGGCCGCCGCGCGCGAGACGTAGAACGCGCCGTTGAGATGGACGTCGATGACAGCCTGCCACTCGGCCGGGTCCATGTTGTGGAAGAAGCGGTCGCGCAGGATGCCGGCATTGTTGACCACGGCGTCGATGCGGCCGAAGGCGTCGAGCGCCGCCTGCACGATCGCCTGCGCCGAGGCCCAGTTCGAGACGCTGTCGAAGCTCGCCACCGCCTGCCCGCCAAGAGCCTCGATCTCGGCCACGACCTCGTCGGCCGGGCGGCTGCCGTCGCTCTCGCCGCCGATGGTGACGCCGAGATCGTTGACCACCACCTTCGCGCCCTCGCGCGCCATGGCGAGCGCGAAGTCCCGCCCGATGCCGCGCCCGGCCCCGGTGACGACGACGACCTTTCCTTCCAGCATCGCCATCAGTCTTTTGCCGCCCCTGCTTGCGCCGCCCTGAAATGCTCGGTCGCCTCTTCCTCGGTGCGCAGCCAGAGATCGCGGGCGATCGGGTTGCGCGTCTCCTCGAGGATGTGGCCGACGAGACCGACGGCGCGGGCCATCACGCCGAGGCCGCGGCAGATTTTCCAGTCGAAGCCCATCTCGCAGCAGAGCGCGCCAAGGATGCCGGTGGCGTTGGCGGGCAAGACCTTGCCGCGCGCCCGGCCGGCCTCGGCCGCGATCGCCTGGATCAGCTTCAGATAGGGGCCGTCGAAGCCGGTCTCCTGCGCCAGCACGATCAGGCGCGGTGCGCGCGGATCGACCGGCTTGTGGAAGGGGTGGCCGATGCCGGGCACGATCGCCTTGGCGGCGGCGAACTTTTCGACCGCGGCGCGGGCCAGCGCCCCGGTGTCGGCCTCTGCCTTTGGATTGGGCAGCGCCTCGTAGAGCATCTTTGCGCTGTCCTCGACGCTGCCGACGAAGACGCTGCCGAGCCCGCAGAGACCCGCCGCCACCGCGCCTTGCAGCGATTCAGGCGCGCCGAGATAGGTCAGCCTCGCGACCAGCGTGCTCGGCGTCAGCCCGTGCTCGACCAGCGTCACCAGCATCGCGTTGAACATGCGCGACTCGTTGGCGCTCGGGACGCGCGCAGTGAGTTCGAGGAAGGCCATGTCGCCGAAGCTGAGATGGCCGAGAATCTCGTCGGGCAGGCTCCTGCCGAACAGGGTGATCGAGTCCGGAGCGCTCCAGCCGATCTGCGTATGATATTTCCGCTTCGTCATGCCTGCTCCCGGCTGGACCGTCGCGATGGTCGCGGCAAGGCGGCAGCCGCCATCGCGCGTCCGCCTCGACGCCCTGAGTCTTGACACATATTTTCACATAGGGGAAGTTGTTGTCATGAGCATGAAGTCTCTCCCTTCAGCTCGCCTTCTCGTCATCGCTCGATCGGGATGCGCGCGACGCCAGCACAGTCGGCCCGGACCCATGCCGCGCAGGCGCCGCGATGCATGACGGGCCGGTCATCGACGCCTTCCTGCATTCTCCCTGGATCGGCGGCGACGAGGGCGACGTCCCGCGCGCCGATATCGTGCCCTGGACCGACGATCCGCGCCTGCGACGGGTGATGAGCACTTTCCACCATGAGGGCGAGCCGGGCGGAAAGCCCAGGCGCGTCGGTCTCGACGATGCGCTCGCCACGCTGAAGGCGGCCGGCGTCGCGAACGGCATCCTGGTGGCGAAAGTCTATTATCCCTCGACCGTCGAGCGGCTGCGCCGCCTGCATGACGAGCTGGCCTCGCTCAGCGCCCGCTCCGGCGGCGCGCTGAAATGGGTGGCGACCATCCTGCCGCCCGAGCATGGTCCGGGCAGCTACTGGGACCTGATGGCCAATCCGCGCCTGATCGCGGAACTGGCGGGCGACCCCAACCTCGTCGGCGTCCACATCACGCCCTCGCCCTGGGGGCTGCCGCCCAACGACCGCTGGTATTATCCGCTCTATGCCGCCTGCTGCGACCTCAAGCTGAAACTCTTCAGCTATGTCGGCATGCCCGGTCCGCTCTGGCCGATGCATCCCAACGACCCGGCCCATCTCGACGACGTCGCGCTGGCGTTTCCGGAGCTGCCGATCATCGCCCACCATATCGGCGACCCGTGGACCGAGATGATGGTCCGGCTCGCGGCGCGCCACCCCAACGTCCATATCTGCACCTCGGCCTGGTATCCCAAGAGCTACCCGGCAGCGCTGACCGCCTTCATGGCCGGGCGCTGGCATGGCACGCGCGGCTGCGACAAGGTGATCTTCGCCTCCGACTACCCGCTGCTCGACCTCGGCAGGACGGTCGCCGCCGCGCGCAACCTCGGGCTCGGCGAGGCCGAGCTCGCCCGCGTGCTGCACGACAACGCCCGCGAGCTGTTCTTCGCATGACCGCCCGCCCTGCTCTCGCCCCGGAGAACGGCCAGCCGCTGGCGGGTTTGCGCGTGCTCGACATGACCTCGCTGGCGATGGGCCCGCTCGCCGGCCAGATTCTCGGCGACTACGGCGCGGACGTGATCAAAGTCGAGCCGCCGGCCGGCGACGCCTTCCGCCACACCCTGCCGACGCGCTCGCCCGCGATGGGCCATGTCTACCTCCAGTTCAACCGCAACAAGCGCAGCCTCGCCATCGACCTTAAGGCGAAGGCTACGCAAGAGCCGTTCCGCCGCCTGATCGAGGGCGCAGACATCCTGGTCTCGAACATGCGCCCGGCCGCGATGGCGGGCCTGCGGCTCGACTACGACACCGTCCGGGCGGTCAACCCGGCGATCATCTACTGCGCCGCCTATGGCTTCTCGGAGAGCGGGCCCTATGCCGGGCGGCCCGCCGCCGACGACACCATCCAGGCGATGTCGGGCATGGCCGAACTGCAGGGCCGCATCCCGGGCGAGCCGCAGCTCGTCGCCTCCGTCGTCGCGGACAAGGCGGCCGGGCTGACGCTCGCCAACGCCGTGATGGCCGCGATCATCCACCGCATGAAGACCGGGCGCGGCCAGTTCATCGAGGTCGCGATGTTCGAGACCATGGTCGCCTTTGTGCTGCCCGAGCATCTCGGCGGGCTCGCCTATGAGCCGGCCAACGGCCCCTCCGGCTACGCCCGCATCATCAACCCCTCGCGAAAACCCTACGCCACCGCCGACGGGCACCTGACGGTGCTGCCCTACACGACGCCGCAATGGCAGCGCTTCTTCAGGCTGATCGGGCGCGACGATCTTGCCGCCGACCCCGACCTCAAGGACCCGGTCAGGCGCAATGCCCGCGTCCAGGAACTCTACGCCCTGATCGAGGCGGTGATGCCGAGCCGGACCACCAAGGAGTGGGTCGCCGACCTGCTGGCGGCCGACATCCTGTTCGGCGAGGTGATGTCGCCCGAGGAGCTGGTCGCCGACCCGCATCTTTCGGCGATGAACCTGTTCGCCATGGTCGACCATCCGACGGAAGGCCGGATCCGGCTAATGAACCCGCCGGTGCAGTCCTCCGAAGGCGCGACGAAACTCGTGCGCCTGCCGCCGACGCTGGGCCAGCACAGCGCCGAGATTCTGCGCGAGATCGGGCTCGGCGAGGCCGAAATCGCCGAGCTGCAACGGGCCGGACACATCGTCATCGGCCCTTCGACTGCCGCGACCAAGGAAAATCACAACGCCTGAAGGCCGCGAGCCTTCAGCACAGGGAGGCCTAACCGATGCTCGACCGCACACGCCAATTCGCCGGCGCCTTTCTGGCTCTCGCCCTGCTCTCGTCCGGAGCCTCCGCACAGACCGACGCCTTTCCGAGCCGCGCCGTGACGCTGGTCGCGCCCTTCCCGGCCGGCAGCATCACCGACGGCGTGGCGCGGATGGTCGCCGAGCATTTCGGCAGGACGCTGGGCCAGAGCGCCATCGTCGAGAACAAGCCCGGCCAGGAGGGCGCGATCGCGGCGCGCGCCGTCGCCCGGGCCGAGCCGGACGGTTACACCATCCTCGCCGGCGGCAGCACGACGCATTCGGCGGCGCTGGCGCTCTACAAGGCCCTGCCCTACGACCCGCTGGCGGATTTCCGGTCTATCGGCGGCGTCATGAAGGTGCCGCTGCTGCTCTGCGTGCGCGCCGACTTCCCGGCCGACGACCTCGCCGGCTTTCTCAAAGCAGCGAAAGCAAAGCAGGGCGGCTTCTCCTTCGGCAGCGGCAGCACGGCGACGCGGGCGGCGGGCGAACTTCTGAAGGCGCGGGCCGGGATCGACCTGCTGCACGTGCCCTATCGCGGCATCCCCAACGCGATGACCGATTTGCTCGGCGGGCGCATCGACATGGCCTTCATCGACCCCTCCAATGCGATCGGCCAGATCGAGGACGGCAAGATCAAGGCGCTGGCCGCGACCAGCGGGACGCGGATCAAGCGCCTGCCCAACGTGCCGACGATCGCCGAATCCGGTTTTCCGGGCTATGAGGTCGTGCCCTGGATCGGCCTGTTCGTGCCGGCCAAGACGCCCGACGCCGTTGCGCGCCGGCTCACCGCAGAACTGCGCAAATTCCACACGCTGCCCTCGGCTGTGGCCTTCGTGGAAAAAATCGGCGTCGAGATGTTCGCCGCCGACCAGGCCCAGACCGACGCCTATCTGACCGGCGACATCAAGAGCTGGGCCGATTTCGTCGAACTCGCCAAGATCGAGAAGAACTGAGCGATGTCGGTTCTCGACGAGATCGAGACCTTCGAGGTCTTCTTCGACACGCTTTTGGTCGGCCAGACGTTCCGCACGCCGGGCCGGACGGTGACCGAGGCCGACATCGTCAACTTCGCCGGGCTGTCGGGCGACTACAACGCCGTCCATATGGACGCCGCCCATGCGGCGGGCACGATCCATGGCGAGCGCATCGCCCATGGTCTGCTGGTGCTGGCAATCGCGTCTGGCCTGTGCACCCGCCTGCCGCTGATGCGGGCGATGGAGAAGACGCTACTGGGGCTGGCGAACCTGCAATGCCGCTGGCTCAGGCCGACCAAAATCGGCGACACGCTGCATGTCGTGATCGAGATCACCGAGACGAAGGCGTCCTCGAAGCCCGATCGCGGCTCCGTCACCATGACCCGCACCGCCGTCAACCAGCGCGGCGAAAGCGTCATGGAGAGCGAGTGGGCGCTCGTTCTCAAGCGCTCGGGCGAGGCGACCAAACCGATTCAGGAAACGCCATGAAGCCCCTGGCCGGAAAGACGGTTCTCGATTTCTCCAAGGTCATCGCCGGACCGCTCTGCGCGCAGTATCTCGGCGATCTCGGGGCCGAGATCATCAAGGTCGAGCCCTGCATCGGTGGCGACGACACGCGCGACTGGCCGCCCTTGCGCGGCGATACGGGCGCGGTCTTCCTCAGCCTCAACCGCAACAAGCAGAGCCTGGCGCTCGACCTCAAGGCGCCGGCGGCGCAGGAGATCGTGCGAAAACTCGTCGCCCGCAGCGACGTGGTGATCGAGAGCTATGCGCCCAGCGTCAAGACGCGGCTCGGCGTCGACTATGCGCAGTTGAAGCCGCACCGGCCGGGGCTGGTCTACTGCTCGATCTCCGGCTTCGGCCAGACCGGGCCGCTGCGCGACGCGCTCGGCTACGACAACATCCTGCAGGCCTTCACCGGCGTGATGGCGATGAATGGCGAGCCCGATGCCGGCCCGACCCGCATCCCGATCTCGCCGATCGACCAGGCGACGGGCCTGAACGCCGCGATCGGCATCCTGGCCGCGCTGATGAACCGCGACGCCACCGGCGAAGGCGCCAGTCTCGAGGTCTCGCTGTTCGAGACGGCGGTCTCGATGCTCGGCTTCACGCTGCAGGGCTATTGGGAGAGCGGCAAAATTCCGGCTCGGCTCGGCTCGGCGCATGGCTCGATCTGCCCCTACCAGATATTCGAGACCGCCGACCGGCCGGTGCTGCTCGGCATCGCCAACGACCGGCTCTGGCGGCGCTTCTGCGCCGCGACCGGCCGCAAGGCGCTGGGCGACGATCCGCGCTTCAAGACCAATGTCGACCGCGTCCGCCATTTCGCCGAGACGGTCGGGCTGGTGCAGGAGGTGATGCGGACCCGGTCCAGCAGCGAATGGGTCGCGGCGCTCGGCGCGGTCGATGTGCCGTGCACCCCGGTCAACACCGTGAAAGACCTCGACGAGCACGCGCATATGGCGGCGCGCGGCATCGTCCAGAGTTTCGGCGGCGCGGCCGGCGGCCTCAAGACCGTGGCGATGCCGATCCAGTTCGACGGAAGGCCGCGCGAGGCCGGCCGGCCACCGCCGGGCCATGGCCAGGACAGCCGCGCGATCCTGCGCGCCATCGGCTGCGCGGAGGCCGAGATTGACCGGCTGATCGACGCCGGCGTCGTCACCGTTCCCATCGCCAGCGAGGCCGCGGCATGAGCGCGTTCGAGGACTACCAGACGATCCTCGTCGAGAAGGCCGGCCGCGTCGTTACGCTGACGCTGAACCGGCCGGAAAAGCTCAACGCCGTCGACGCGCGCATGCATCGCGAACTCTCGACCATCTTCGATGTGGTCAACGCCGACATCACGATCGACATCGTCGTCATCACCGGGGCCGGCCGCGCCTTCAGCGCCGGCGGCGACGCCATCTGGATGACCGAGCTGATCGAGACCGACGGCGAATGGCAGCGCAAGGCGGTGGAAAGCCGGCGCATCTGGCTCAGCCTGCTCGACCTCGAAAAGCCGCTGATCTGCAAGCTCAACGGCGCGGCGCGCGGCATGTGCGCCACCATTGCCTCGCTTTGCGACGTGGTGATCGCGTCCGAGAACGCCACGATCGGCGACACGCATCTCAACATGGGGCTCGCCGCCGCCGATGGCTGCAACGCGATCTGGCCCTTCCTCGTCGGCTTCGCGAAAGCCAAGGACCTGCTCTTCAACGCCACCGTGCTGAGCGCGCGGCAGGCCTGCGAGATCGGGCTGGTCACGCGGGTCGTGCCGGGCGCCGAGCTCGACGCCGCGGTCGAGGCTTATGTCGCGGAGCTGTCGACGCGGCCGGCGCGGGCGCTGCAATGGACCAAGATGGCGGTGAATTTCCAGATGAAGCAGATCGTCTGGCCCGCCATCGAGAACGGGCTGAACCTGCTGGAGATGTCGAATTTTTCCGCCGGCCATCGCGAGTTGGTCGCGCGCTTCAACGCGAGGGGCGCGAACGCCGAGCGATAAGGAGACCGTGTCGACACCGACGCAGCCCTCATCCTGAGGAGCGCCGCAGGCGCGTCTCGAAGGATGCTCCAGCAGGCTCGCGAACCATCTGGAGCATCCTTCGAGACGCCGCTTCGCGGCTCCTCAGGATGAGGGTCGAGGTTGGACGGACGCGAAGTGCCTTCAATCAGAAAAGTGCCTTCGACCACAAAAAATGAGAGGGAGAAACAGCCGATGAAGACCAAAGCTTTGCTGGCCGCCGTGATGCTCGTCGCCGCCAGCCACACCCTGTCGCCCGCACCCGCGCTGGCGCAGGACTATCCGAACCGGCCGGTGACGATCATCGCGCCCTTCCCGGCCGGCAGCGTCACCGATGGCGTCGCGCGCGTCGTCGCCGAAAGCCTGCGCCGGACGCTGAAGCAGAACGTCATCGTCGAAAACAAGCCCGGCCAGGAGGGCGCGATCGCAGGGCGCGCCGCCGCCCATGCCGAACCCGACGGCTACACCATCCTGATCGGCGGCAACTCGACCCATTCCGCCCCGATGAGCCTGTTCAAGAGTCTGGCCTACAAGCCGGAGACCGATTTCGTCTGCATCGGCGGATTGACCAAGATCCCGCTGCTGCTGGCGGTGCATCCCGACTTTCCGGCCAGCGACCTGCAGGGCTTCATCAAGGCGGCGCGGGGACCGGGCAAGAAGCTGACCTTCGGCAGCGGCGCGACCTCGACGCGGGCCGCCGGCGAACTGCTCAAGGCACGGGCGAATTTCGAGATCGTCCACGTGCCCTATCGCGGCATCCCGGCCGCGATCACCGACCTGATCGGCGGGCGCATCGACGCCGTCTTCACCGATCCGGCGACGGTGCTCGGCATGGTCGGCGAGGGCAAGGTCAAGGTTCTCGCGGTGACTAGCGCGACGAGGATGGAGCGGCTGCCGAATGTCGGCTCGATCGCCGAACAGGGCTTTCCGGGTTTCGAGGTGGTGCCGTGGCTGGCGCTGTTCGCGCCGGTGAAGACGCCGCCCGAGATCGTGGCCAGGCTGCGCGCGGCGCTCGAGGCGGTCCACGCCGATCCGGAGATCAGGGCCTTCATGACCCGCGTCGCGGTCGAGCCGTTCCCGCTCAAGCCCGACCAGCTCTCGGCCTATCTCGGCGAGGACATCAAGCGCTGGGCCGATTTCGTCGTCGCCGCCGGCATCGAGAAGAACTGAACCCCGCCAGGCCAGCCCGGACACGGAGACCGCATGACCGATTTCGACCCCGCCTCGCACCGCATGGTGCGCGAACAGCGCTGGTTCGAGGATTTTTCCCTCGGCGAGCGCTTCGTCCTGCCGAGCCGGACGATGACCGAGGCGATGTTCCTCGCCTTCCAGGCCGCGAGCGGCGACAGCCACCCGGTCCATTACGACGTCGAATACTGCCGGGCGCGCGGCATGCCGCACATGCTGGCGCACGGTTTTCAGACCCTGATCCAGACCGCGCCGGGAGCCGGCCTGTTCGCCTATTATCTGGAGGAGTCGCTGGTCGGCTTCCTCGACCAGTCCTGCCGCTTCCTCAAGCCGGTCTACGCCGGCGACACGGTCTATCCCGCGCTTGAAACGGTCGAGCTGACGCCCGGCCGCACGACCGGCGTGCTGAGCCTGCGCAGCACCGTGCACAACCAGCGCCGCGAACTGGTGCTGGAGGGAACCCAGCGCTACCTGATCAGGCGCCGGCCGGGCTGAGCGCGCCGGCGCGATTTCGCCGCGCTGCGCAATCCGCTCGTATCCGCCGGCATTCGCGCGTAAGATCGCGCCAGGATGTTGCGTGAACGAGGGAGAGAACAATGGCAGGGGAAGACCGGGGACCACGCGCCTGGCACGACGTCCACAGCGTTCAGGAGGCCCCGCGCGAAAAGCAGAAATCGAGCGGGCGCATCGCGGCGGAGGAGGCCGCGGCGCGCAAGAAGATCGAGGCGCTGAGGGCGCTGCGGCTGGCCAGACAGGCGGCCGAGCCGCCGCCCCCGCCGAAGGCCAAGGCCGCGCCGAAACGCAAGGCGGCCGCCGCGGCGACCTGAGCCCGGCCGCCCGCGACGCCGTCGACAGCCGAAGCCCTGCCGGACCGATGTCCGGCAGGGCTTTTTCACGTCGGACGGGCGCAGCCGCGCCAGCGCGGCTCATTCGCCCGCGGGCCGCAGCGGCGTCGGCCTCAGCAGGCTCCGGCACGCCCTGACGATCCATGGCGCGGCGATGCTGAGCAGCGTCACGGCGAAGAGCGCGACCACGATCGGCCTCGTGAAGAACAGCAGCCAGTTCTGGTCGAAGATCAGCAGCGACTGCTTCAAGGTCTCCTCGACCATCTTGCCGAGCACGAGCCCCATCACCAGCGGAGCCGGCGAGAAGCCGTAGCGGCGCATGATGTAGCCGATCACGCCGAAGCCGAGCATCACCCAGACATCGACGAGCGACTGGTTGGGGCCGTAGGCGCCGATGATCGCGAAGACCAGCACGCCCGGCCACAGGATCGCGTCGGGGATCAGGGTGATCCGGGCGAAAAGCTTGGCCCCGAACAGGCCGAGTACGACATAGATCAGATTGGCGGCGAGCATCGAGGCGAAAACGGCGTAGAGCAGGGCCGGCTGCTCGTTGAACAGATGCGGACCCGGCCGCACGCCCTGCACGATCAGGCCGGCCAGGATGATCGCCGTCGTGGCGCTGCCGGGGATGCCGAGCGCCAGCGTCGGCACCATCGAGCCGCCGACGGCGGCGTTGTTGGCGGCTTCCGGCCCGGCGATGCCCTCGATCGAGCCCTTGCCGAACTCCTCCTTGTGCTTCGACCAGCGCTTGGTCTCGTTGTAGGAGATCAGCGCCGCCGTCGTCGCGCCCAGCGCCGGCAGGATGCCGATGAAGGTGCCCAGCGCGCTCGACAGGCCGATGGCCTTGGCGCATTTGCGATAATCGGCCATGGAGGGCAGCTTCATCGCGCTGAGGCCGAGGCGCTCGGGAATGATGTGCAGCCGGCCGGCCTGGACCAGCAATTCGCTGATGGCGAAAAGGCCGGTGAGCACCGGCACCAGTTCGAGCCCTTCCGACAGTTCCGGCACGCCGAAGGTGAAGCGCTCGACGCCGGTCATCAGGTCGAGACCGACGGTCGCCAGCAGCACGCCGAAGGCGCCGGTGATCAGGTTCCGGATTCCGTTCGAGCCGCCGACGGCGGCCAGCATCGACAGGCCGAAAATGGCGAGCGCGAAATATTCCGGCGGGCCGAAATTATAGGCCGCCTTGGCCAGCAACGGCGCCGCGACGATGAGGACGAAGACGCTGAAGATGCCGCCGATCGCGCTGGCGATCGTCGACATGCCGAGCGCCCGGCCGGCCTCGCCGCGGCGCGCCATCGGGTAGCCGTCATAGGCGGTGGCCGATGCGGACGGGTCTCCCGGCGTGTTGATCAGGATCGCCGTGATCGAGCCGCCGAAGTTGGCGGCGCAGTAGATCGCGCCGAGAAAGGCGATGCCGGCGGTGGGCGACATGGTGATGGTGATCGGCAGGAGCAGCGCCGCCGTCGTGCTGCCGCTGAGGCCCGGCAGCGCGCCGACGATCACGCCGAGCACGGTTCCGGCGAGAATGATGCCGACCATGTAGGGGTCGGCCAGAATGGCCATGCCGGCGATGAAGGCGTCCATCGATGTCCCTGAGCGTCGTCTGGTGTTCGGCGGTCGGCCTCGCCGGCCGCGAAACGGGCGGTCAGCCCAGCCAAGTCTGCAGCCATCCGCGCGGCAGGCCGATGCCGAAGCCGCGCACGAAGGCGAAATGGATCGCAAGCGAGATGCCGGCCGCGATCACGGCCAGCAGCAGCAGGCGTCGCTCGCCCCAGAGCCGGCCCATGCCGATGCAGGCGGCGAGCACCGCGCCATGGATGCCGAAGAGCAGCATGGCGCCGATCACGCCCGCAACGGCGGCGACGGTGGCGTAGACCATCGGATGCACCGGCTCGTATTCCAGCGCCTCGCGGCGCGACGCGGTCCAGGCCAGCCAGAGCGCGAGCACGACGATGACGCCGAGTACGAGGCGCGGAAAGGCGGCCGGTCCCATCCCTTGCGTCAGGGCGGCGGGAACGTCGTCGAAGCGCGTCGTTTCCGCCCAGACGACCAGCGCCATCGCGACGATCGCGAGCCCGGTGGCGACATCCGAGACGCTGCGGCCCACCTGCGCCATGGGCGCGGTCGAGGTCTCGTCGCCACTGCCCGGATGCGCGCGGGCATCCGGGCTCGGCGCGTCCTGCAAGGTCATTTCGCGATCCCGAGCGAGGCCAGCGCTTCCTGCCCGGTCTTGAGGAACTCGTCGATCTGCGCCTGCCATTCGGCGCGGCCGACGACGCTGCTGTTGGATTGGCCGGAGCTCTTCAGATAGTCCTGATAGAGCTTGCCCTGCATCGCCTTGATCAGGCCCTCCTCCAGCACCTTGATCCGGTCCTCCGGCGTGCCCTTCAGCACGGCGAAGCCGCGCGTCGTCGAATAGACCGCCGGAATGCCGATCTCGGTCGCGGTCGGGGTCTGCGGCAGCGAGTCCATCTTGGTCGGGGCGAAGACCAGGAGCGCGCGGACCTCGTTCGCCTTGATCTGCGATTCCGCCTCGGCGAAATTCAAGAGCGCGCCGTCGAGATTGCCGCCGACGAGGTTGACGACGATGTCGCCGCCGCCGCGGAACGGCACCACGACGGGCTTGGCCATGCCGGCCTTGCTGGCGAAGCCGGCGACCGCGATATGGTCGACGCTGCCGAGCTGCGTGGTGCCGAACTTCATCGGCTTGGCCTTGGCGGCCTCGATGAACTCCTGCGCGGTCTTGTAGGGGCTCTTGGCGCCGACCATCAGCACCTGCGGGTCCTCGGTGGCGCGCGCGATCCCGATCAGATCGCCCGTCTTCACCGCGCCGCCCTTGTCCTGCAGCAGCGTCAGCAGATGCGTCTGCGTGATCAGCATGATGGTGTGGCCGTCCTTGGGACGCGAATTGGCGTAGCCGAGCGAGGCCGAGCCGCTGCCGCCTGTCTTGTTGGCGACGACGAACTCGGTCTTCAGGGCGGCCGGCGCCTGCACCATCATCATGCGGGCGGTGATGTCGGTGCCGCCGCCGACGCCGGCATGGGTGACGACCTCGATCGGCTTCGACGGAAAGGCCTCCTGGGCCTGGGCTGCGCCCGCGACCAGAATCGCGAGGCCGAGCCCCAGGCTGAGGCGTGCTTTGGCGTGTGCAAACATGTCGTTTCCTCCTCGGTTGATCCGGGCCGGCCCGTTCGGGCTCGTTCCCTCGTGGTTCTGTCAGACCTGGCTTCCGGCCTCCGCTTCGCTGCGCGCGTTCAGCCAGCGGCGCTTGCCGCCATGGGCGTGATCTTCGGCAAGCAGGCGCGCGCGTTCGGCGTCGCCCGCGACCATGGCCTCGACGATCGCCCGGTGCTCGGCGTTCGATTCGCGCATCCGCGAGGTCGTGCCGAGCGCGCTCTGGCGCAGGAGATGGGTCTCCTTGATCAGCGCCTCATAGGTCTGGCGGGCGCGGCCATGGCCGGCGAAGTCGAGGATTGCGTCGTGGAAATCGAGGTTGAGGCGATAATAGCTCGCCCGGTCGTCGCGCTCGATGGCGGCGTCCATCTCCGCGACCAGTCCAAGCAGCGCCTGCGCCTGTCCGGCTGCGATCTTCCTTGCCAGAACCTGGCAGACGAAGCCGAAGACGACGGCGCGGACATCGTAGATCTCCGTCGCCTCCTCGTCGGGAATCTGGCGGACGAAGACGCCGAGATTGACCACCGAATTGAGCAGCCCGGTGCGGACCAGACCGCGCGTCGCCTCGCGGACCGGCCCGCGGCTGACGCCGAGGCGGGCCGCCAGCGCCTGCTCGTTGATGCGCTCGCCGGCGGCGAGCTCGCCGCTCAGCACCATGCGCTCGATCTCGCCCTGAACGATGCCGGTCAGGCTCTGGGTGCGGCGCTGGGCGATGGCGTTCATCACGTCGGACATGGCGTCATCGTCGGCGCGGGCGGAATGATTGTCAACGGTCAGCGAACATCGTTGACAGTATCCACTTGGGCTTGCAGGTTGGCGGCCAAGGAGGAGGCCATGCCGTTCACACCCGCTTCGCCGGCTTTGTCCCGCTTCACCGTGCTCGACCTGACGCGGGTCCGCTCGGGGCCGACGGCCGTGCGCCAGCTCGCCGACTGGGGCGCCAACGTCATCAAGATCGAGACGCCAAAGGCGCTGGAGGCCGGCGAGGGTCCGGGCGGGCCGCGCCACGGCTCCGATTTCCAGAACCTTCACCGCAACAAGCGCAGCCTCTCGCTGAACCTGAAATCGGAGCAGGGCCGCGCCATCCTGGGCCGCCTGGTCGAGCGCGCCGACGTGCTGGTCGAGAACTACCGGCCCGACGTGAAGCACCGGCTCGGCATCGCCTATGAGCAGCTCAGCGCGGTCAACCCGCGGCTGGTCTACGCCAGCATCTCAGGCTTCGGGCAGGACGGGCCCTATGCGACGCGCCCCGGCTTCGACCAGATCGCGCAGGGGCTGGGCGGGCTGATGTCGATCACCGGCCTGCCCGGGCAGGGCCCGGTGCGCGTCGGCATCCCGATCGCCGACCTGACGGCCGGGCTCTACTGCGCCTTCGGCGTGATGGTGGCGCTGCTGGCGCGCGAACAGACCGGCAAGGGGCAATGGGTGCAGACCTCGCTGCTCCAGGCGCAGATCGCGATGCTGGATTTCCAGGCGACGCGCTGGCTGATGGACGGCGAAGTGCCCAAACAGGCCGGCAACAACCATCCGACCAGCATCCCGACCGGCGTCTTCCAGACGGCCGACGGCCATCTCAACATCGCCGTCACCGGCCAGGCGATCTGGGAGCGCTTCTGCCGCTGTGTCGACCGCGCCGAGCTGATCGCCCATGCAGACTATGCCAGCGCCGCGCTGCGCTCGCGCAACCGCGATGCGCTCGGCCTCGAGATCAACGCGATCCTGAAGGAGCGGACCGGCGCGGAGTGGATCGAGCGTTTCAGCGAGGCCGGCGTGCCCTGCGGCCCGATCAACGCCATCGACGAGGTTTTTGCCGATCCGCAGGTGCAGCATCTCGGCATCGCGCAGGCGGTCCATTCGCCGGCGCTGGCGCGCGACATCACGCTGGTCGCCCAGCCGGTGATGCTCAGCGACACGCCGAGCGCAATCCGCGTGCCGCCGCCCGAGCAGGGCGAGCAATCCGACGAGATCCTGGGCGAGATCGGCTTCTCGCCCGCCGACGTCGCGGCCTTCCGCGCCAACGGCACGATCTGATCGATACAGGCTACAGGCAGGATTTTCCGCAGATGACCGACAAGATGATCGCACGCAAGGCCGACGGCATCGGCTGGCTGATCTTCAACAATCCCGAGCGCCACAACGCCGTCTCGCTGGAGATGTGGGAGGCCGCGATCGCGATCATCGCCGATTTCCGGGCCGATCCGGAGGTGCGCGTGGTCGTGGTGCGCGGCGCGGGCGAAAAATCCTTCGTCTCGGGCGCCGACATCTCGAAATTCGACGACGAGCGCGCGCAGGAGGCGGCGGTCCAGCGCTATGAGGAGGCGACGGAGGGCACCTACAGCGCCTTGCGCGCCATCGAGAAGCCGACCATCGCGATGATCCACGGCTATGCGATCGGCGGCGGCGCCAATCTCGCGGTCTGCTGCGACCTGCGCATCTGCAGCGAGACGGCGAAATTCGCCATCCCCGCCGCAAAGCTCGGGCTCGGCTACGGCTATGCCCGCATCCGGCGGCTGATGGAGGTGGTGCGGCCCTCCTTCGCCAAGGAAATCTTCTTCACGGCCCGCCAGTTCGACGCCGAGGAGGCGAAGGCGATGGGGCTGGCGAACCGCATCGTGCCGCAGGCCGAGCTCGAGGCCTATGTCACCGACTATGCCCGCACCATCGCCGGCAATGCGCCGCTGACCGTGACCGCGATCAAGCAGATCGTCACCGAGGCGCTGAAGGACGAGGCCGACCGCGACCTCGCGCTCTGCGACAGGCTGGTGAAGGCCTGTTTCGACAGCGAGGACTATGCCGAGGGCCGGCGCGCCTTCGCCGAGAAGCGCAAGCCCGTGTTCAAGGGCCGCTGAACAGGGATCAGACCATGTCCGACAACGCCCCGGCGGAAACCCAGCCGACCATCCTCTACGAAGTCGCGGACGGCATCGCGACGGTGACCTTCAACCGGCCCGAGGCGCGCAACGCCTTCACCTTTGCGATGTATGAGCGGCTGGTCGAGATCTGCGAAGGCGTCAACGCCGACGCCTCGATCCGCGCCGTGATCCTGACCGGCGCGGGCGGGCGCGCCTTCGCCGCCGGCACCGACATCGCCCAGTTCCGCGACTTCACGACGCCGGAGGACGCGCTCGCCTACGAGACGCGGATCGACCGCGTGCTCGGCGCGATCGAGACCTGCCGCGCGCCGACCATCGCGGCGATCGCCGGCGCCTGCACCGGCGGCGGGGCGGCGATCGCCGGCTGCTGCGACCTGCGGATCGCGGCGGGCAACGCAAAGTTCGGCTTCCCGATCGCCCGGACGCTCGGCAACTGCCTGTCGATGTCGAACTATGCCCGTTTCGCGGAGCTGATCGGCGTCGCGCGGCTGAAGGAGCTGATCTTCACCGCGCGCCTCGTCGAGGCTCAGGAGGCGCTGGCGATCGGCCTCGTCGGCGAACTGGTGGCGGAAGCGTCCGACGTGATGCCGCGGGCGCTGGAGCTGGCAAAACTCGTCGCCGGCCATGCGCCGCTGACCCTGCAGGCGACCAAGCAGGCGCTGCGCCGGCTGCGCCCCGCGGTGCCGCGCGAACTCGGCGATGAACTCATCGTGATGTGCTATATGAGCGAGGATTTCCGGGAGGGCATGGACGCCTTTCTCGGCAAGCGGCCCCCCTCCTTTTCCGGCGTCGCGCCGCGACTGCGCGGCTGAGGCCACCGATGCGGCCGGCTGGATGGCGCAGCCGCCCTCCCCACCCGCCAGCGCAGCCGAGGTTGCATCGCGCGTCGCCAGGCTTCACTCAGGATGCCGGAGCGACGGTGCGGCGATGCGGGAACCCTCACAGCCATGGAACGCGAGGTTGGATGGCTGATGTGGTTGCTGCTCGTCGCGATTCCGCCGGGCCTTGCTCTGGCCGGATTCTGGGCGCGGGGGCTGCGGAAGGAGAAGCCGCCGAAGGTGCCGCCCGGCGACCCCGGCAATCCGGCCTGATTCCGCAGACGGCCTGGCGCACAAACGAAACGGCGCCCGCGGCCGGTTAGCCGCGAGCGCCAGTTTTATCTATCCCACGCCGACGCGTGGACGCGTCAGGCGGCGGCCTTCCGGTTAACGCCGCCTTCCGCCAGCTTGGAGAGCTTGCCGTCGGCCGCGAACTCCTCGTCGAGATTGGCCTGCAGCAGCGCCGCGCAGTCCTGCCGGCCGAGTTGCCTGGCCCACGCCGTCAGCGTGCCGTAGCGCGTGATCTCGTAATGCTCGACGGCCTGGGCGGCGGCGATGATGGCGGCGTCGAGAACCTCCTTGTCGGCGATCTCGCCCGTGATTTCGTCAGCCTCCTTCAGGATGCCGTCGATCGCCGGACAGTTCACCGCCTTGGCCTCGACGCCATGCTGCTTGAAGACCTGCTCGACGCGCTTGATATGGCCCTCGGTCTCGCCCCTGTGCGCTTCCAGCCCCTGCTTCAGCTTGGCGTCGGTCGCCTTCTCGATCATTTTCGGCAAAGCCTTGTGAATCTGCTTCTCGGCGTAATAGATGTCCTGAAGCGTGTGGACGAAAAGATCGTCCATCGTCTTGATGTCCTTGGAAAAAAGTCCCATTTGAAGCTCCTGTCGCTGGTCGCGGTTTCGGTGACAGGCCGACGCCGCGGGACGGCGCGCTTCCCCTGCCCCAACAACCGTCGCCGCCGGCATGGGTTCCGCGTCTCGTTGCAGGGATGCGCCGCCGCGCCGGCTTTGCTAGGCTGACGGCATGGAGATTCTGATTCCGCTGCTGATGGGCGTGACCCTGATCTGGCTGGTCGGCCGCGGCGTGCCGTGGAACGCGAAGCTGATCACCATCGCCGCGACGCTGGCCGTCATCGTCCTGATCGTCCTGCTGGAACGGGGCGGCTATTGGCCCGAGGCGTTCCGCCGGTCATAGACGGGGCGGCCCCGGGGACCCCGTGAGCCGGCCTTCGTGAAACACATGCCCCACATGTCTTTTCACATTGCCGCGCTGACCCGGTAGGGTTTAGAGACGCCGCGGGATAGCAGCATTTCGAGAACGAAATCATCGGCATGGCGGACGCAGAACGCGACCGGGACTGGAGCGAGGACGCGCGAGCGCGCCTGCTCCGGGACTACGGCATCGACGACGTCGCCCGCGATCCGGCGATCGAGGAACTCGTTGCGTTCAGCGCCAGGCTCTGCCGGGCTCCGATCGCCCTTGTCAGCATGGTCGAGCGCGACCGGCAGTGGTTCGCGGCGCGCATCGGTCTCGACGCGAACGAAACGCCGCGCGAGCAGTCCTTCTGCGCCTTCGCCATGCAGGGCGACGAGATCATGGTCGTGCCCGACGCGACGCGCGATCCGCGCTTCGCCGACAACCCGCTGGTCACCGGACAGCCGCATATCCGCTTCTACGCCGGCGCGCCGCTGCGCTCACCCGAAGGCGCGCCGCTGGGCGCGCTCTGCGTCATCGACACGCAACCCCGCGACGGGCTGAGCGCCGAGGAGGCGAGCGGCCTCGGGCTGATGTCGCGGCAGGTCATGGCGCAGCTCGAACTGCGCCGCCTGCGTCTGCTCAAGGAGCGGCGCGAGGCGGAGGTCGAGACCGCGCTTTCGGCGACTGAGTTCGTCGGCAGATGGGATTGGGAGATCGCCGCCGACCAGGTCGTCGCCGACGCGAATTTCGCCGCGATGTACTCCGTCGACGCGCAGGAGGCCGGCGCCGGCCTGCCGGTCGCCCGCTATGTCGAGGGCATTCACCCCGACGACCGGGAGCGCGTCGAGGCCGAGATCGAGGCCGCGCTCGCCGGCGATGGCGCGTTCGATTCGGAGTACCGGGTCAAACGCCGGGACGGGTCGATCCATTGGCTCAAGGTCAGCGGGCGCGTCGAACGCGATGCCAATGGCGCGCCCGTGCGTCTGCCGGGCGTCGCGGTCGACATCTCGGCGCGCAAACAGGCGGAGGCGGCGCTCGGCGCGAGCGAGTCGATCTGGCGCAGCATGGCCGACGCCATCCCGCAGCTCGCCTGGATGACCGATTCCGACGGCTGGATCTTCTGGTACAACCAGCGCTGGCACGACTATACCGGCCGGACGCTCGAGGAGATGCAGGGCTGGGGCTGGCGCGATGTCCACCATCCCGACCATGTCGAGCGCGTCGTCGCGCATTTTTCCGAGAAGATCGCGGCCGGCGAGCCCTTCGAGGACACCTTTCCGCTGCGCGGCGCGGACGGCGAGTACCGCTGGTTCCTGACGCGCGCCCTGCCGATCCGCGACGAGACCGGCCGGGTCACGCGCTGGTTCGGCACCAACACCGACATCACGGCGCAGTTCGCGGTCGAGGCGGCGCTGCGCGAGAGCGAGGCGAAGTTCCGCGCCATCGCCGACGCAATGCCCCAGATGGTCTGGTCGACGCTGCCCGACGGCTTCCACGACTACTACAATGCGCGCTGGTACGAATATACCGGCGTGCCCCAGGGTTCGACCGATGGCGAGGCCTGGAACGGCATGTTCCATGCCGAAGACCAGGACGAGGCCTGGAGGCGCTGGCGTCACTCGCTGGCGACCGGCGAGCCCTACGAGATCGAGTACCGGCTGCGCCACCACAGCGGCGAGTACCGCTGGGTGCTGGGGCGCGCCCTGCCGGTCCGTGGCGAGGACGGTGCGATCACGCGCTGGTTCGGCACCTGCACCGACATCCATGCGGGCAGGCAGGACGCCGAGGCGCTGCGGGAAGCGCAGACACGGCTGCAACTGGCGCTGGAAGCCTCGCAGATCGGCATCTGGGAATACGACGCCGCCAGCGGCCAGTTGGTCTGGGATGGCCGGATCAGGATCACGACCGACTATCGCGACGCCCGCTCGGGCGTTCAGACCAGCGGCTTCCTGCCGATCACCCATGCCGAGGACAGGCCCCGCATCGAGGCGGCGATCCGCGCGGCGATCGATGGCGAGGGCAAGCTCGACGAGGAGATCCGGATCATCGACGCCGACGGCGCGCCGCTCTGGGTTCTGATCCAGGGCGAGCGCTCGGTGCGGCAGGACGGCTCCGTCCACCTGATCGGCACCGCCCTCGACATCGACGCGCAGAAGCGCTTCGCCGAGGAGCGCGCGCTCGTGGCGCAGGAACTCAGCCACCGGATCAAGAACATCTTCGCGGTGATCTCCGGCATCATCGGGCTGAGCGTGCGCGAGCATCCGGAGGCGAAGGGCTTCGCCACGCAGCTGCGCGAGCGGCTCTCGGCGCTCGGGCGGGCGCATGATTTCGTCCGGCCGCACAGCGCGGAGTCGCGGTCGGAAGGCGACGAGACCCGGCTGCAGGATCTGCTGCGCCAGCTCTTCTCGCCCTATATGCGCGGCGCGATCCCGCAGGTCACGATCGAGGGCGACGATCTCGTCATCGACGCCCGCGCCGCGACGCCGTTCTCGCTGCTGTTCCACGAACTCGCCACCAACGCGACCAAATACGGCGCGCTCTCGCGGCCGGACGGGACCGTGGTGCTGCGCGGCCAGCGCACGCCGGACGCCTTCGAGATCGACTGGAAGGAGCGCGGCGGGCCGGCGATCGAGACGGCCGCGACGCATGAGGGTTTCGGCACGCGGCTGTCGCGGCTGAGCGTCGAATCGCAGCTCAAGGGCGCGATCTCACGCGACTGGGAGGCCGATGGGCTGCGCGTGCGCGTCAGCATCCCGCTCGCCGCCATCGCGACGCCGCCGGGCTGAACGCCGCTCAGGCCGCGAGCTTGAGCCCGACGATGCCGGCGACGATCAGGCCGATGCAGGCGAGCCGCATCAGGCCCGCCGGTTCGCCCAGTAGCGCGATGCCGAGCGCCGCCGTGCCGATGGTGCCGATTCCGGTCCAGACCGCGTAGGCCGTGCCGACTGGCAGGTGCTTCAGCGCCAGCCCGAGCAGGCCGAGGCTGACGACCATGCTGGCCAGCGTCAGCGCCGTCGGCACGAGGCGGGTGAAGCCATGGGTGTATTTCAGGCCGATGGCCCAGCCGACCTCGAACAGACCGGCGACGACGAGATAGAACCAGGCCATGACGGGCCTCCCGCATAAAGGCGGCGAGGTCGTCCACGCCAGGGGCTGCATGTATCGTCGGGGTCGTCCCCACCGGAATCTAAGCAACCACGACGCCAAATCAAGCGCGCGGAATCCACGCACAGAGCAGCCGACTGTGTAAAACGCCTTGACGCAATTGATCTCCCGGCGCGAGCACTCTAACCGTCGAAGAGAGGGCCTTGGGGAGAGATGTCTTGAAGTATCGTCTTTTCGCGGTGACCGCGTTCGCGGTCGCCGTGGGTGGTTGCGCGACAGTAACGCGCGGAACGACCGATCAGATCACGGTCAACAGCACGCCGCCGGGCGCCGAAGCCAAGACATCGCTCGGCCATGCCTGCCCATCGACGCCCTGCACATGGGATGTCAGCCGCAAGGCCGAATTCGTCGTCAGCTTCACCAAGGACGGGTTCGAGCCGATGCAGATTCCGGTCTCGACTCGCGTCGCGGGGGCAGGAGCGGCCGGGTTTGCCGGCAATCTCGTTATCGGCGGGATCATCGGAATGGGCGTGGATGCAGCCACGGGCTCGACCCTGGAGCATTACCCCAATCCGGTCGTGGCCAACCTGGTCTCCCTGCGGCGGGCCGAGCCGATGGAGCGCCGCGACCGACGCCGGAGTTCGCCGCTCCGCCGCCGCGAACTCGACAGGCCGAAGGACGCCGTCGATCCGCCGACGTCGTGACGAGCGCCCGGCTCAGCCCAGATCGACGCTGGTCTGCGGCTGCAGCGCGCCGCGCAGGATGCGCCGGCATTCGCCGAGTTCCGTGAGCACGGCGGAGAGGATCGTGAGATCGTCGAGGCCGTCGGGCGGAGGCGGACGCAGCGACTGCGCCTCGTCCTGGAAATCCGCCCGCTCGGCGGCCGCGCGGGCGACAGGCCCCGGGCGCGCGGACGCCATCGCAGCCGCGGCGGCGGCAGGCGCGTTCGCCTGCTGCGGCGTCGCCGCGGGCTGGGGGCCGACCGGCGCGCCGCGCCCGATCGCCTGGACATGTCGCGCGCCCTGCTCCTTCAGGATGCGCTGCAGGCCCTTGATGGTGTAGCCCTCGCCGTAGAGCAGCCGGCGGATGCCCTTCAGCAGGGCGACGTCGTCGGGACGGTAGTAGCGCCGGCCGCCGCCGCGCTTGAGCGGCTTGATCTGGGAAAAGCGCGTCTCCCAGAAACGCAGGACATGTTGAGGAATGTCGAGGTCGTCGGCGACCTCGCTGATGGTGCGAAAGGCGTCTGCGCTCTTGGTGTCCAATTCGGCCTCTGGGTCGCCGGTGTGGAACTCCAAATTCACGTGTCTTGGCTCACTCGTCTGTCCTGGCTCACTCGTCTTCGCCCTCGCCGGCATGCCCGTTGATGCGGGCCTTCATCACGTTGGAGGGCTTGAACACCATCACGCGACGCGGCTCGATCGGCACCTCGACTCCCGTCTTGGGATTACGCCCGATTCGCTCGCCCTTGTCTCGCACCACGAACGAACCGAACGAGGACAGCTTGACGTTTTCCCCACGCGCGACGGCGTCGCAGATCTCGTCGAGCACCGACTCGACGAGCTTCGACGACTCCGTCCGCGACAGACCGATTTTCTGATAGACAGCCTCGCACAGATCGGCGCGAGTGACCGTTTGCCCCGCCATTCGTATCCTCCAAGGCGTTATATCGCGAGGCGGGCATCCCGCCTGCCCTTCGCCATTACGGACGCCGGACGCTAGGCGCAGCCGCAGCGCCGGTCAATCCTCGAACTGCGCCCGGAGCGGAAAGACTTGCAGAAAGCGGCGGAAACGCCTGCTAAACCGTGACAAATCGACGAATTTCCGGCGCCTCGCGCCTCACCAGCGGATCAGCGCCGAACCCCAGGTGAAGCCGCCGCCCATGGCCTCGATCAGCACGAGCTGGCCGGGTTTTATGCGCCCGTCGTGATGGGCTTCCGCCAGGGCCAGCGGGATCGAGGCGGCCGAGGTGTTGCCGTGCCGGTCGACCGTGACGACGACGCGCTCATGGCCGATGCCGAGCTTGTCGGCGGTGGCGTCGATGATGCGGCGATTGGCCTGGTGCGGCACGAACCAGTCGATGTCGGAGCCGCTCAGGCCGGTCTGCGCGAAGGTGTGGCGCACCGTCTCGGCGAGGTTCACCACAGCGTGGCGAAAGACCTCCTTGCCCTCCATGCGCAGGAAGCCGACCGTCTTGGTCGAGCCCGCCCCGCCATCGACATAGAGCTTGTCCTTGTAGCGCCCGTCCGAGCGGATATGGGTCGTCAGCACGCCACGATCGGCGAGCGTGCCCTCGCCCGGCCCCGCCTTGAGCACGACCGCGCCGGCGCCGTCGCCGAAGAGTACGCAGGTCGAGCGGTCCTCCCAGTCGAGGATGCGCGAGAAGGTCTCCGCGCCGATCACCAGCGCCGCCTTCGCCCCGCCGGTGGTCAGGAACCTGTCGGCGGTGGCGAGCGCGAAGACGAAGCCGGAGCAGACGGCCTGCAGATCGAAGGCGGCGCCATGGCTGATGCCGAGCGCGGCCTGGATCTGCGTCGCGGTGGCGGGGAAGGTATGGTCGGGGGTCGCGGTCGCGACGATGATCAGGTCGATCTCGGAGGCGTCCATGCCGGCGTCCGCGAGTGCGGCCTGCGCCGCCTTCAGGCCGATGATCGAGGTGGTCTCGCCGTCGGCGGCGACATGGCGCTGGCGGATGCCGGTGCGCTGGACGATCCACTCGTCGGTGGTGTCGACGCGGCTCGCCAGCTCGTCATTGGTGACGATGCGCTCCGGCAGATAGGAGCCGCAGCCGCACAGGATGGAGCGCAGAGTGGTCAAAGCAAGCTGTTTCCCTATTCGGCGACGGCCGCCTGCGCCGTCGCCATGGGCCGCGCTGTCGCGGCCACCATCTCGCGGACCTTCGCCATCAGATCCTCGCGGGCCATCTCATAGCCGAGTTCGGTCGCGCTGGCGAAGCCTTCGGCGTCGGTGCCGCCATGGCTCTTGATGACGATGCCTTCCAGGCCGAGGAAGACGCCGCCATTGACCTTGCGCGGGTCCATCTTGTCCTTCAGCGCGGCGAAGGCCCCGCGCGCGAAGACATAGCCGATCTTGGCCATCAGCGAGCGGCTCATCGCGGCGCGCAGATATTCGCCGATCTGGCGGGCGGTGCCCTCGGCCGTCTTGAGCGCGATGTTGCCGGTGAAGCCCTCGGTGACGACGACGTCGACCGTGCCCTTGCCGAGATCGTCACCCTCGACGAAGCCGTGATAGTTCAGATGCGGCAGGTTGCTCTCGCGCAGGATGCGGCCGGCCTCCTTGACCGCCTCGACGCCCTTGATCTCCTCGACGCCGACATTGAGCAGGCCCACCGTCGGCCGATCGAGATCGAAGACGACGCGCGCCATCGCCGCGCCCATCACCGCGAGATCGACGAGATGGCGGGCGTCGGCGCCGATGGTCGCGCCGACATCGAGCACGACGCTCTCGCCGCGCACCGTCGGCCAAAGCGCAGCGATCGCCGGCCGGTCGACCTGCGGCATCGACTTCAGGCAGAATTTCGACATCGCCATCAGCGCGCCGGTGTTCCCGGCCGAGACGGTGACGTCGGCCTCGCCGGTCTTGGTGGCGTCGATGGCCCGCCACATCGAGGATTTGTAGCGGCCATAGCGCAAGGCCTGGCTCGGCTTGTCGTCCATCTTCACCGAGACGTCGGTGTGGTGGAAGGTGGTCACAGCCTTCAGCCTGGGATGCGCGTCCAGAAGCGGCAGCACCAGCGCCTCGTCTCCGAAGATGACGAAGCGGGCGTCGGGCCGGCGTTCCAGCGTCAGCGCCGCGCCCGGAACGACCACGGACGGGCCGTGATCTCCGCCCATCGCATCGAGCGCGATTGTAACCGATCGTGTCATGGAGTGCTGGCTGATCCCGGAAGCGACCACCCTTCGAAGGGGGGTGGTTCGACGCGGGCGGGACAATAGCGACTTACGTTCCCGCTGCAAGCGCAAGCCGCCGCCGGCGGCGACATCATGACTCGCGCTTCAGCCGGGCCAGCGCCGCGAACGGCGATTCCGCCGCCGTCTCGACCGGGGCGGCGTCGAAGCCGGCCCCGGGCTTGCGCGGATAAGGATCGAGCGACAAGGCGAGGAATTCGAGCGTGACCGCGCCGAGATCGATGACGCCGTCGACGATCGGCTCGGGCGGATCGTCCTCGTTCAGGTTGACCTCGATATCGACGGGGCCGGTCTCGGCCGCCTCCGCCCGACGCGAGGCCGGCCGCGACGGCTGCTCGGGCGCGAAATCGAGCCGGACCGGGACGTCGATCTCGACCGCGAAGGCATCGAGCGTGACGATGCAGGTCTGATGCATCCTCGCCGCGATGACGCCTTCGAGCTTCACCGTCTCGCCGTTGCGGACCAGTTCGTAGCGCGCCTGCAGCGTCTCGAGCGAGGCGAGGCCGAGTTCCGTCGCGATAGCCTGCAACTCGTCCTCGCGCGCCGCGACCGTGATGCGGGTGCCGCGCAATTTGAGGGCCTCGACACGAACCGGATGGCTGAGCACCAGCGGCCGCGCCGGCATAGCGTCAAACGGCGGATCAGCGGTCATGGCCGGCCTCTCCTCCCGCGACAGGCGGGAACAACACGCTGTCGCCCAGAAGCGCGGCGAGATCGCGGCGCGCCAGATCATCCCGCGCCCGCTGCAGATAATCCGCCAGCAGCGCCGCGCCCTCGCCCGGGCTGGCGTTGCGGCGCAGCGCCTCGACCAGGCTCGCGGGAGGAGCGTCCGCCAGCCCGGCCTCATAGGCCTGGATGCGCCCGTAAAAGCTCTGCGCGATCTTCTTCATGCGCTTGGGCACGGCGATGTCGCTGATGCCGCCATTGCGGAATCCGAGCTCGAGATAGGCGAAGCAGGCGTCGACCAGATCCTGCGCCAGATCGGCCGCCGGCGCCGGCAGTTCGCGCAGGCGGCGCAGAACCAGGAACATATGCAGCGTCAGCGATTCGAAGCGGCCCTCGAAGCTGTCGGGAATCCCGCCCGCCAGATAGAGTTCAGGCCGGCGCGACGCCTCGGCGATGCGCGAGAACAGCGCCTTGACCGGCGCCAGCCTGTCCTCGCGCCTGGTGAACAAGCCGAACATCATCCATCCGTTCCAGCGGCGGCGCTTTGCCGGAGCGCTCGCCTTGCCAAAGCCATGCTCGGGCGTTACGCCAAGCCTGACCCATTTGACAAGCGGCGTGGCGGCCTTGGCGCGCCCGCCACGGACCCGGATCTGGCCCCGTATGACCGTCATCTCCCGCCGCATGGCCCTGCTCGGCCTCGTTTCGACATCCTCGCTGGCGCTGGCCGGCTGCGGCCCCGATGCCGGGGGCTTCCGGCTCCCGACCTCGGCCGGCATGAACGAGGAATATACGCGCGGCTTCGTCATGGACGACACGCTGATCGCGCAGGTGCGGGTCGGCATGGACGTGCAGACCGTGCTGAGCACGCTGGGCACGCCCTCGACGACCTCGACCGTCGGCAACCGGACCTTCTACTACATCAGCCAGACGGTGCGCCGGCGCTTCCAGTTCCAGGAGCTTTCGGTCGTCGACCAGAAGGTGCTGGTGGTCTATTTCAACAAAGCCTTCAAGGTCGAGCGCATCGCCAATTACGGCCTGCAGGACGGCGTGATCTTCGACTTCATCAGCCGCACCACCACGACCGGCGGCGAGGAGCAGAGCTTCCTGCGCAACCTGTTCCGCGGCGTGACGCGGTTCACGCCGTTTGGAAGCTGAGGCAACGGCGCTTCTCTGGATCGAACAGAAAACCCGCTGCTCGCGCCGCGGGTTTCTTTTCGCCGCCGAGACGCCTGCAATCAGGGTGTGGCCCTGCGCTCCGGCAGCGTCATCGCCGCCACGCCGAGCACGACGAGGCCGAGGCCGATCCAGGCGGTCGAGCTCAGGCTCTCGCCGAGGAACACCATGCCGATGGCGACGCCGATCGGCACGCGCAGATAGGACACCGCCGTGGTGCCGACCGCGCCCAGCGTATGGATCAGGCGGAAATAGATCGCGAAGGCGAGCGCCGTGGAAAACACCGCCAGCGCCAGCAAAGCGAGCAGCGATTCGCTTGAAGGCGTCAGCGTCCAGGGCTGGTCGACGACGAGCGCCAGCGGCGCCAGCACAGCCGCGCCCGCCAGCATCGAGCCCGCCGCCGGCAGCAGCGGGTCCATGCCGCCGAAATTGCGGCCGAACAGCGCGGCGCAGGCATAGGCGACCGTCGCCAGCACGATCGCCAGTTGCGCGACCATCTGCTGGCCGAGACCGGAGAAGGCCTGCATTCCGACGATCAGGCAGATGCCCGCTAGACCGGCCAGCACGCCGAGCGCCTTGCGCCCGTCGGGCCGCTTGCGCGGCGAGAGCGCCAGCGTGATCAGAAACAGGAAGACCGGGGTCGACCCGTTCAGGATCGAGGCGAGGCCAGCATCGACGCTGCGCTCGGCCCAGGCGATCAGCGTGAAGGGCACGACGCTGTTGAGACAGGCCTGGACGAGGAACAGCCGCCAGGTGGCGGCATCGCGCGGCAGCTTCAGGCCGCGCAGGCGCAGGATGAGCAGCAGGATCGCGCCGGCGATCAGGGTGCGCCCCGCGATCAGCGTCAGCGGCGGGATCGTCTCGACGCCGATCTTGATGAAGGTGTAGGAGCCACCCCAGAGCGTGGCGAGAAGCAGCAGAAGGGCGAGTTCGGTGGCGCGGTACGATCCGGCGGCGGGCGCTGCGAGGGCTGGCGTCGTCATGTCTCTCTCTCCTGGCGTCGGAAAGACCATGACAGCGCGGCGACGCGCCGGCTTGCGGGAACGCTACGGTCCCGGCGGTAGTTTCAGCGGTTGATTCAAGTGCCGGACAGTTTGATTCAACGTCTGTCGCCAGCCACTTGATGCGACGCCCTTATCCTCGTTTGGCACGCCGGGCCTAAAGACTCTCGACGATCCGATCGACGTCGCGCGCTGCATGCAGGATGCGCAGGATTTCCACCGTCGTTTCGCCGACCCGATAGAAGACGAGATAATCCTGATGCGGCGCGCGACGGATATGGCGCTCCGCCCGCTGCGCCAGAATTGGGTAACGGTTCGGCTGAGCGACAAGCGTTGTGCAGAACCGCTCCAGCGCCAGCACGAACCGAAGCGCCTGGCGCTGGCTGTCGCGCGCGATATAGTCGCCTATATCCTGAAGATCGCGGCGCGCGCTGGGCGTGAAAGCCAGCTTCATTCGGCCTTGACGGCCTTGTCGGCGTAGCGCGCGCGAAGTTCGGCAAAAACCTCGTCGCTCGCGATCAAACGACCGGCATCGGCTTCCGCCAAGCCAATATCAAGCGCGCGATCGAGCGCCAGAAGTCGCTTCTCCCGCTCCTCGACGAGCCGAACCCCCTCGCGCAGCACTTCGCTCTTCGAGTTGTAGCGGCCTGACGCGACAAGCGTCTCGACAACGTCCTCGAGCCGCCGGCCCAAATCCGCGCTCACAGCCATGACGACCTCCGCACTCGACAGCGGCAATATCTATTATTGTCCGCCCGTGACTGCAACCACTCTGGGCATAAAGAACCCCGCGGATCGCTCCGCGGGGTTCGTGTTTCCAAAAGCGCGCGACGCCTAGCTATGCGCCAGGATCGCCAGCAGCAGCAGCGCGATGATGTTGGTGATCTTGATCGCCGGGTTCACGGCCGGGCCGGCGGTGTCCTTGTAGGGGTCGCCGACGGTGTCGCCGGTGACCGAGGCCTTGTGCGCCTCGGAGCCCTTCAGGTGGCGCACGCCGTCCTTGTCGACGAATCCGTCCTCGAAGCTTTTCTTGGCGTTGTCCCAGGCGCCGCCGCCCGACGTCATCGAGATCGCGACGAAGATGCCTGTGACGATGACGCCCATCAGCATGGCGCCGACGGCCGCGAAGGCCTGGTTCTTGCCGGCTATGGCGTTGATCGCGAAGAAGGTCACGATCGGCGCGAGCACGGGCAGCAGCGACGGCACGATCATCTCCCTGATCGCGGCCTTGGTCAGCAGGTCGACGGCCCGCGCATAGTCCGGCCGCTCCGTGCCGTCCATGATGCCGGGCTTCTCCTTGAACTGGCGACGGACCTCTTCCACCACCGAGCCGGCGGCGCGGCCGACCGCGGTCATGGCCATGCCGCCGAACAGGAAGGGGATCAGCCCGCCGAGCAGCAGACCGACGACGACGAAGGGGTTCGACAGCGAGAAATCGACGGTGACGCCCTTGAAGTACTGGAAGGTGGTCGAGCCCGCCTTGTTGGCCTCGGCGATGAAGAAGTTGAGGTCAGAGGTGTAGGCGGCGAAGAGCACCAGCGCGCCCAGCCCCGCCGAGCCGATCGCGTAGCCCTTGGTGATCGCCTTGGTGGTGTTGCCGACCGCGTCGAGCGCGTCGGTGGAGTGGCGGACCTCCTTGGGCAGGCCGGCCATCTCGGCGATGCCGCCGGCATTGTCGGTGACCGGTCCGAAGGCGTCGAGCGCCACGACGACGCCGGCCAGCGCAAGCATGGCGGTGGTGGCGATGGCGATGCCGAACAGGCCGGCGAAGGCGTAGGAGACGATGATGCCGGCGATGATCACGATGGTCGGCAGCGCGGTCGATTCCAGCGAGACCGCGAGGCCCTGGATGACGTTGGTGCCGTGGCCGGTGACCGACGCCTGCGCGATCGAGACGACCGGGCGCTTGCCCGTGCCGGTGTAGTATTCGGTGATGACGACGATGAGCAGCGTGACGGCGAGGCCGACCAGCGCGCAGGCGAAGAGCCCGCCGGAGGTGAAGGTGACACCCTGCACCGTGGTGAAGGAGGCCGCGAAGCCGCCGAACATCAGGTAGTTGACGGCGGCGATCGCGCCGACGGAGAGGACGCCGGCGGCGATGAAGCCCTTGTAGAGCGCGCCCATGATCGACTGGTTCGAGCCGAGCTTGACGAAAAAGCAGCCGATGATCGAGGTGACGATGCAGGCCGCGCCGATCGCCATCGGATAAAGCATCATGGTGCCGAGCGTCGCCTGGCCGGCGAAGAAGATCGCGGCCAGAACCATGGTCGCGACCAGCGTCACGGCGTAGGTCTCGAAAAGGTCGGCGGCCATGCCGGCGCAGTCGCCGACATTGTCACCGACATTGTCGGCGATGGTGGCGGGGTTGCGCGGATCGTCCTCCGGAATGCCGGCCTCGACCTTGCCGACGAGATCGGCGCCGACATCGGCCCCCTTGGTGAAGATGCCGCCGCCGAGACGGGCGAAGATCGAGATCAGCGAGGCGCCGAAGCCGAGCGCGACGAGCGAGTCGATGACGACGCGGCTGGAGGGCGTGAAGCCGAGCATGCCGGTCAGGATGCCGTAATAGACGGCGACGCCGAGCAGAGCGAGGCCCGCCACGAGCATGCCGGTGACCGCGCCGGCCTTGAAGGCGACGTCGAGACCGTCGCCCAGCGACTGCATCGCGGCCTGGGCGGTGCGGACATTGGCGCGCACCGAGACGTTCATGCCGATGAAGCCGGCGAGCCCCGACAGGACCGCGCCGATCAGGAAGCCGATGGCGACCCACAGGCCGAGAAGCCAGAACAAGGCCACGAAGAGCACGACGCCGACGATCGAGATGGTGATGTACTGGCGCTTGAGATAGGCCTGCGCGCCCTCGGCCACCGCCGCGGAAATCTCCTGCATGCGCTGGTTGCCGGCGTCGCGCTTCATCACGTCGCCATAGGCCCAGACGCCATAGGCTATCGACAGAGCGCTCAGTAGAATGATGATGAGCAAAGCGGACATGCGGTTTCCTGACCTTCGAGCTTTCGTCCCACAGGGCTCGGCGCCCCGACCTCATTCAGATTTTTGGGCATAGAAAACGCGCCGGCGGACCCGAGGGGAATCGCGTCCGCATGGCGCGTCGTCAATGTCGGCCGGTTTTGTGCCAAGTTTCGGACAAAATCGCAAACGCCGCGACTGACAATTCGGATGCGATGTCAGGGTCGGTTACGTCGGAGAAAGGCGGTGACGGCGGTAGGGGCCTGTAGTAACTTGTACACATGTGACGAGGACGATCGCGATGACCAGTACGACGATGACGGTGCGGCTGCCGGTCGAGGTCAAGGAACGCCTCCAGCGGCTGGCCAGCGCGACACGACGGAGCAGGTCCTTCCTCGCAGCCGAGGCCGTCGCGGATTATGTCGACCGCGAAAGCGCGATCGTCGAGGGTATCGAGGCTGGGTTGGCCGATCTGCGCGCGGGACGCGTCGTCAGCCATGACGAGGCGATGGCGCGCATCGCAGGCGCCATCAGCGCTGCGGACAAGCGCAAGGCATGAGCCGCAACATCGTCTGGTCGGCGACGGCGATCGACGATTTCGAGGCTGCGATCGGATTTCTGGCCGAACGCAACCCGCATGCGGCGCTCCGTGTCGCCACCGCGATCGACGAGGCCGTGCGCAAGCTCGGCGGCATGCCGACCGGACGGCCCGGACGCGTCGCCGGAATCTATGAAAAACCCGTCCCAGGGACGCCTTATGTCGTAGCTTATGCGAGCGCACCCGAGACGGCGACGCTGGCGATACTGAGAATCATCCACATGGCGAGGGATTGGCCCGAAGGCTCTTGGCCAGACGCGTGATACGGCCTGCAGCCGGACAGCCCTCACAACGCGACGTCACGGTTGACGTTCTTGTAGAGCAGGTAGCAGGCGTCGTCGTGCCCGGTGGGATAGAATTGCTGCGGGCAGTATCCGCCCATCCAGATGAAGTCGCGCGCCCAGATCTCGTGCCAGTCCGAGCCCAGCAGATACAGCCCCTGCCCCTCCAGCATGTAGAGCCCATGCTCCATCACATGGGTTTCGACGGCCGGAAAGCAGACGCCCGGCTTGAACCACATCAGGTTCATCTCGAAATCGAAGCGCATGTCACTATGCGGCAGCAGGAACTGGAAGCCGCGCCCCTCCTTGCCGGTATGGTTGGTCATCGGCACGGCGTCGCGATGGGAGAGGATCGGCTCGGGCAGCGGGCCTCCGATCGGCTCGTAGCGCTTGCGCAGGCCCAGCACCTGCGCCGGGCCGGCCTCGCCAGCGCGGAGGGAAAACGTCGTCCCGGCCGGGATGTAGGCGAAGCTCCCCGGCCCGGAGACCACGGCCGGGGCGCCGTCGACCGCGATGGCGACTTCGCCGGACAGGACATAGTAGAAGTGTTGGACGCCGTCCTCGGCGAAGCTGTCCCGCGTGCCCCCGCCGGGCTCGATCTCCAGCACGTATTGCGCGAAGCGCGCGCCCAGCACGGGCGCGGCGAGAATGCGCACGATCGTCCTCTCGAAATGCGGCAGGCGGCTGACCAGCACGCCCTCGGGCGGCATGAAGGCGTAGTTCGGCCGCACCACGCCGCGATTGTGGCCGATCGCTCCGGGCGGCACACGGCCGGTGGCGACGGGAAACGGACGCTGGCTCATGACTTTCCCTCGATATAGGACGCAAGAACGACCGTCTCAGGCCGGCGTCGCCGCGCGCCTCTGCATGGCCTGCCAGCCGACCAGCGCCAGCGCCACCGCGACGGGCGGGAAGACCAGCCAGTTGACGCTCTCCCAGCCGCCGGCATTCAGCAGGCCGCCGGCCGAGAAGGAGGCGATCGCAACCGAGCCAAAGACGAGGAAATCGTTGGCGGCCTGGACCTTGACCCGCTCCTCGGGTCGATAGCAGTCGGTGACCAGCGCGGTCGCGCCGATGAAGCCGAAATTCCAGCCGACCCCGAGCAGCACCAGCGCGATCCAGAAATGACCGATGCTGAGGCCGCTCAGGCCGACGATGGCGGCAAGCGCGGTCAGGGCGAGGCCCACCGCCGTGATCGTCTCCTTGCCGTAGCGGGCGATCAGCTTGCCGGTGAAGAAGCTCGGCCCGAACATCGCCAGCACATGCCACTGGATGCCGAGCGCGGCGTCGCCGATCGAATGGCCGCAGCCGACCATGGCGAGCGGGGCCGCCGTCATGACGAAGCTCATCAGGCCGTAGGCGACGAGCGCGGCTGTGACCGAGGCGATGAATTTCGGCTGGCGCATGATCTCGGGCAGCGGCCGGCCGCCGCCGGATTTCACCGCCGCGACCGGCGGCGCGCGCAGCATCAGCACGACGCCGATCGCCAGGAAGGCGAGCAGCCCCTGCGCCAGGAAGCTGGCGGCGAAGGGCGCGGCCGGCGTCATATCGCGCGTCCAGTAAACCGATTGCGGGCCGATCACCGCCGCCGCCAGCCCGCCGATCATCACCCAGGAGATCGCCTTGGCCTTGAAGGCTTCGCTGGCGGTATCGGCGGCCGCGAAGCGATAGCTCTGCACGAAGGCGCCGTAGAGTCCGCACATGAAGGTGCCGAGACAGAACAGCCAGAAGATGCGCCCGCCCGCGCCGGCCGCGGCGATGCTGGCGGCGATGACGCCGGTCAGCGCGCCGATGAGATAGCCGCCGCGCCGCCCGAGCCGGCGCATCAGCATGGCGGCGGGGATGACGCCCGCCGCGATGCCGAGTTGCATCAGGCTGACCGGCACGGTGGCGAAGGTCTTGTCCTCGACGAGGCCCGCCCCGACGATGCCGCCGAGCGAGATCACGATGGCGGGGCTCGCGCCGCCCAGCGCCTGGGCGCAGGCGAGGACGCGGGCGTTGCGCTTGGCGAGGACGTCGCCGTCGCCCGGCTGGACATGCTGGTTCATCGCAGGGGCCGCCGATCGCATTGGCCGGGGGGCCATGCGCCCGCCGTCAGAAATGAGTGAAGGAGCCGCGCGCGAACTGTCTCGCGCGGCCGCCCTGGGTGTAGCGCGCGCCACCCGCCCCGGCCGTGATCCGACCGATCGCCGTCAGGCATACGCCGGCCGCCTCCGCCGCAGCCGCCAGAGCAGGATATTCCGTTTCCGAGGCCGTGCAGAGAATTTCGTAGTCGTCGCCGCCGATCCAGGCCAGTTCCAGCAAAGCGGGATCGGCCATGATCGCGACGCGGGCCGGGGCTGACAGCGGCACGGCGTCGAGATCGATGTCCGCGCCGGCCTTCGAGGCCGAAAGCAGCTTGGCGAGATCTCCGACCAGCCCGTCGGACACATCCATGGCGGCCGACGCATGCGCCTGGAGGGCGGCGGCAAGGCCGATGCGCGGGCGCGGGTGCAGATAGCGGTCGGCGAGATGCCTGCGCTCCTCCGCGCCCAGCGAGGCGACCCAGGCCGGCTTGTCGGGGCCGTGGACCTTCAACCCCAGCGCGCCGTCGCCGATCGTGCCGGAGACCAGGACGACGTCGCCCGCCTTCGCGCCGGAACGCAGCACCATGCGCCCGGCCGGGACGCTGCCGAAGGCCGTGATCGACAGGGTGAGCGGGCCCGGCGTCGAGACGGTGTCGCCGCCGATGAGCGGGCAACCGCCCTCGCCCGCGATCCGCTTCAGCCCCTGCGCGAATTCGGCGAGCCAGTCTTCGCTCCAGCCTTTCGGCATCACCAGCGAGAGCACGAAACCCTCTGGTTTCGCGCCCTTGGCGGCGAGATCGGAGAGATTCACCGCCAGCGCCTTGCGCGCGATCGAGCCTGGCGGATCGTCCGGAAAGAAATGCACGCCGGCGACCAGCGCGTCCGCCGTCACGACGATCTCGTAGCCGCGCGCCGGACGGAGCAGCCCTGCGTCGTCGATCAGGCCGAGCCCGCCGGGGCCGGCGATCGGCGCGAAATGGCGGGCGATGAGTTCGAACTCGCCGGGGCGTTTCAGGCTGCTACTCCGCAGCGTCCGAGGGAGCCATGCGCAGCAGGCCGCCAGCCACCGTAAGGCTTACGTCGATGAGTTCAATTCCGACCAGCCTGCCTTCGGCCGTCAGGTCGAGGACGACGCCGGGCGCGACCTCTTCGGTCTGCGCAATTCGCCCATCCCCGACGCGCAGATAGGCGGCATCGGCCTCCGGATCATAGGTCATGGCGATGTCGCGCCTCATGGCGTACGGCGTCCCCGGTTGCGATCCGGCGTGACGGTGATCACGCGGATGACTTCGCTGTCCTCAATATAGACGATCCGGAGCATTCGGTCACCGAATTCGGGAACGCGACCCCAGCAGCGTCGTCGACCGTCCCCGGCGGGGTCTGGTTCGTCGATAGCCGGGGCGTCGAGGATCGCTTCGACCCAGCGGAACGCGATCCCGCGTTCATGGAGCCGTTCGCGCGTGTGGCTGGTGTAGACGACCTTTCGCCCCACACGCATGCGCTTTCAAGCCGCCGGCTGGTCGAACTCGTCGGCGCGGAAGTCGCGGGCCATCCTGTCGAGCACGGCGTTGACCATGCCGATCTCGTCGCCCTCGTAGAAGGCGCGCGCGACCGCGACATATTCCGAGATCACGGCGCGGGCCGGCACGTCCTTGCGGAAGGCGAGTTCATAGGCTCCCGCCCGCAGGATGGCGCGGACCACCGCCTCGACCCGCTTCAGCGGCCAGCCGGCAGCCAGCGTCTCGTCGACCGAGCGGTCGACCAGCCGCTGCTCGCGCACGACGCCGCCGAGCAGGTCGCGGAAAAAGGCGATCTCGGCCTTGGGAAGCTCGATGTCCTCGACCTCCCTGCCGATCCAGAACGCCTCGAACTCGGCCATCGCCTCGATGACGCCGCGCCCGCCGATCTCCATCTCGTAGAGCGCCTGCACGACGGAGAGCCGCGCGCCGCGCCGCAGTTCGGCCCGGTTCGAGTCGGGCCGGCTCATCGGGATTGTTCCCCGAGCGACCGCTTGTAGCGCAGCACGGCGAGCGCCGCTTCGGCCGCGCCGCCGCCCTTGTCCATCTCCGAGCGGTTGGCCCGCGCCCAGGCCTGCGCCTCCGTCTCGACCGTCAGGATGCCGTTGCCCAGCGGCAGGGCGAAGGCGACGGAGAGGTCCATCAGGGCGCGCGAGCTTTCGCCGGCGACGATGTCGTAATGGCCGGTCTCGCCCCGGATCACCGTGCCGAGCGCGACGACCGCCTCATAGGGATCGACCGCCTCGTCGGCGGCGCGCAGGCCGATGACGATGGCGGAGGGGATTTCGAGCGCGCCCGGCACGGTGACGACATCGACGCGGCAGTCCGCCTTGTCGAGCACGGCGAGCGCGCCCTCCAGCAACTCGTCGGCCAGAGCGTCGTAGAAGCGCGCCTCGACGACGAGGACGCGCGCGCCGTCGAGCGGGGCGGCAGGCTTGGCGGGGTCCTTCGTCGAAGTTTGCCGGGGTCCGGCCATCTTGAAGTCCTCTTGATTGGCGGAGCGTCGTGGCCTTCCGGCCAGAACACTCACAGCCCTTATCCTGAGGAGCCATTTCGTCAGAAATGGCGTCTCGAAGGATGCTCCAGCGCACTCTGGAGCATCCTTCGAGACGCCGCTGCGCGGCTCCTCAGGATGAGGGCTGAGGTGGGACGGGCTCTTAGACCGCCCCGCGCGCCTCCGCAAGCCGCGCGGCGTAACGCGCCATCAGATCGACCTCGAGATGGACCGGGTCGCCGGCCTTGCGCTCTCCCCAAGTGGTGACGCTGAAGGAATGCGGGATCAGCAGCACGGTGAAGACATCGCCCTCGACGCCGTTGACGGTCAGCGACGTGCCGTCGAGGCATATCGAGCCCTTGCCGGCGATGAAGGCCGAAAGCTGCCTCGGCGCGCGGATGTGGAAACGGGCGGTCGCGCCCCAGGGCTGGTCGGGGTCGGCCGCGATCGGCTCGATCGTCTCGATCGTGGCGACGCCATCGACATGACCGGTCACGAGATGGCCGCCGAGTTCGTCGCCGACCTTGAGCGAGCGCTCAAGATTGACCGGCGTGCCGGAGGTCCAGCTCGAAACCAGCGTCTTGGCCAGCGTCTCGGCCGCCGCTTCCACCTGAAAGACGCAACCGGGCTGACCGTCCTCGCGCGGCCGCAGCGCCGTCACTGTCAGGCACACGCCGGCGCAGGCGATCGACGCGCCGATCTCGATGCCGGCGGCGTCATAGGGGCAGGCGATGGCGAGCCGCTTCAGGCTCGGCCCCTTGGCTTCTGCCTCCACGACCGCGCCGATGGCGGTGACGATGCCGGTGAACATCAGGCGATCCTCGAAAAATGTTCGAAACGGTCGTGGCCGATCAGGCCCCGCTCCGCAAGCCGGTAGAGATCGGGGTTGGCCAGCAGCGCCGCAAGGCCCGGGCGCACGGCGACGACGCCCTCATGCCCCAGCGGATTCGGCGAGGTCGAGACGATGACCTCGTCGGCGAGCCCGGCCTGCGTCAGCTTTTCGCCGACAGTCGGCCCGCCCTCGGAAAAGACGCGGGTGACGCCGCGCGTTCCGAGCAGGCGCAGGGCCTCGCCGAGATCGAGATGGCCGTCGGGGCCCGCGCCGACCCGCATCACCTCGACGCCGGCCGCGACAAGCGCTGTTTCCCGCTCGACAGGCGCGGCCTCGCTCGCGATCACCCAGACGGGAACCTCGCCGGCCGTGCGCACGAGCTTGCCGTCGAGCGGCAGGCGCAGATGGGAATCGAGAATGACGCGGATCGGCGAGCGGGCGGCCATGCCGGGCAGGCGCACGGTCAGCAGCGGATCGTCCGCCAGCACCGAGCCGATGCCGAGCATGATCGCGTCGTGGCGGGCGCGCTGGAGATGGACCCAACCGGACGCCGCCTCGCAGGACACCGCGATGCGTGAGCCCCCTGCCCCGCCGGCATAGCCGTCCGCGGTGCGCGCCACCTTGAAGGTCACCATCGGCCGGCCTTGCGTCACGCGCAGCACATGGCCGCGATGGGCGGCCTGCGCCTCGGCTTCCAGCAGGCCGGTGGTGACGCGCAGGCCGGCCGTGCGCAGCAGTGCGAATCCCAGTCCGCGAAACAGCGGGTTGGGATCGGCCATGGCGGCGACGACGCGTGTCACGCCGGCCAGAATCGTCCGTTCGACGCAAGGGGTGGCGGCGCGGATGGTGCGGTGCGAACACGGCTCCAGCGTGACGTAGAGCGTGCCGCCGGCCGCGGCGAGACCGGCGCGGTCGAAGGCGACCGCTTCGCCATGGGGCCGGCCGCCAGCCTGCGTGTGGCCGCGCGCGACGACGACGGGGCCGTCCGGCGTCTCCTGCGTGACGATCGCGCCGACGCAGGGGTTGGGCCAGGTCGTGCCCTGGCCGCGCGCGCCGAAAGCCAGCGCCTGACGCATGAAGGCGCGGTCGATCGTCTCCTGCTCAGTCATCGCTGCGGGCGGGCGGCGGCACGCTGGCCGGATCGTCCTCATCGGCGCTGAGCTGGCCCAGGATCTCCTCGAAATCACGGGCCTCGCGAAAGTTCTTGTAGACCGAGGCGAAGCGGACATAGGCGACGTCGTCGAGCGCCTTCAGCCCCTCCATCACCAGTTCGCCGATGGCGGAGCTCGTCACCTCGCCCTCGCCCGAGCTTTCGAGCTGGCGCACGATGCCGTTGACCATGCGCTCGATCCGCTCGGGCGCGACCGCTCGCTTGCGCAGCGCCACCTCGATCGAGGTCTGCAGCTTGTCGCGGTCGAAGGCGGTGCGCCGTCCCGAGCGCTTGACCACGACGAGTTCGCGCAACTGCACCCGCTCGAAGGTGGTGAAGCGGCCGCCGCAATCGGGGCAGACGCGCCGGCGGCGGATCGAGGCATGGTCGTCGGTGGGACGGGAATCCTTCACCTGCGTGTCGAGGGAGCCGCAATAGGGACAGCGCATGGGGCGGCTTTCAGGGTTGCGCGGCGGTGGCCGCCTCGTCGCTCAGCGCGGCGGCAAGGTTGGCGCTCGACCATGACGGCCAGCCGGTGCCGGCGAAGTCGCGATCGTGCGACCAGATGTCGGCGTCGTAGGTCCAGGCGAGCGCGAGGATGTGGGCGTCGCTCACGCTGCCGTTGCGCGAAGCAACCGCATGCTGGAGGCTCCGCTCAGCCGATGCCAGGTTATCGTCATAGCGGTTCGCCTCCACCACCTCGATTGCTTCGAGAAGCTCTTCCGCGATCTCAAGCAGGATCGGAGCGTCAGGATCAAGCCGGGACAGCACATGCCTCACTTCCAGTGACGCCTCCAGGGAGACGATCAGCGCGCGCCGGGCGCAGATCGTCTCCAGCAATGGTCGCGAACGGAAGCCGAGCACCGCGCTCAGAATGATGTCCGCATCGACGATGATCGTTTCCGACGGTCCACGCGGTCGCATCAACCGTCACGTTCTCCAAGAAAGCGCTCGAGCCGCTGCTTTGTCTCGAGAGATAGGCCGGCGTGATAGGCATCGCTGCGCTTCAACGCGGCGGAAATCCTCTCAGGATCCGGTCTTTTGACCGGCACCAGCAATCCGACCGTCGCCGAACCGCTCTTGATCGGAACGGAATGCGGCAGCGCCTGAATGGCCCCCGCCGACATCTTCTGAAGTTCGCGCATTGTCACGCTTTGACGGCTCATATCGGCCTCCTTTGCCGACATGCATGTAACCCCGTAGGGCGGCATTTTCCAAGCCGCGCTGCTGGGGGCTACGCCCGCTCAATAGATCGGGAACCGTCCCGTCAGCTCCTTGACCTTCCCCGTCACCGCCGCCTCGACGGCCGCATTGCCCTCCTCGCCATTGACGCTGAGCCCATCCAGCACCTCGGCGATCAGTTCACCGACACGCTGGAACTCGGCGACGCCGAAGCCGCGCGAGGTCGCGGCCGGGGTGCCGAGCCGGATGCCCGAGGTCGTCATCGGCTTCTCCGGGTCGAAGGGGATGCCGTTCTTGTTGCAGGTGATGTGGGCGCGGCCGAGCGCGGCTTCGGCCGCCTTGCCGGTGAGCGTCTTGGAGCGCAGGTCGACCAGCATCAGATGGTTGTCGGTGCCGCCGGTGACCAGGTCGAAGCCCTTGGTCTTCAGCGTCTCGGCCAGCGCCCTGGCGTTCTCGACCACGGCGCGGGCGTAGATCTTGAACTCAGGCTGCAGCGCCTCCTGGAACGACACCGCCTTGGCGGCGATGACATGCATCAGCGGCCCGCCCTGGATGCCCGGAAAAATTGCCGAGTTGAATTTTTTCGCGAGCGCCTCGTCATTGGTCAGGATCATGCCGCCGCGCGGGCCGCGCAGGGTCTTGTGCGTCGTGGTGGTGACGACATGGGCGTGCGGGAACGGCGAGGGATGCGCGCCGCCGGCCACCAGCCCGGCGAAATGGGCGATGTCGACCATGAAATACGCCCCGACCTTGTCGGCCACCTCGCGGAAGCGGGCGAAATCCCAGTGCCGCGCATAGGCCGAGCCGCCCGCCACGATGACTTTTGGCTTGTGCTCGACGGCGAGCCGCTCCAACGCGTCATAGTCGATGGTCTGGTCGACGACGCAGACGCCATAGGAGACGACGTTGAACCATTTGCCGGACTGGTTGACCGGCGCGCCATGGGTTAGATGCCCGCCCGCCGCGAGATCGAGCCCCATGAAGGTGTCGCCGGGCTGCATCAGCGCCATGAACACGCCCTGATTGGCCTGGCTGCCGGAGTTCGGCTGGACGTTCGCGAAGCCGCAGCCGAACAGCCGGCAGGCGCGCTCGATCGCCAGCTTCTCGGCGATGTCGACGAACTGGCAGCCGCCATAATAGCGCCGGCCGGGATAGCCTTCCGCGTATTTGTTGGTCATCACCGAGCCTTGCGCTTCGAGCACGGCGCGCGAGACGATGTTCTCGGATGCGATCAACTCGATCTCGTCGCGCTGGCGGCCGAGTTCGAGGTCGATGGCGCGAGCGATCTCGGGGTCGGCGTCGGCGAGCGAGGCGGCGAAGAAGGAGTTCGAGAGGTGCGTCTCAGTGGCGGCTTGGGTCATGTCCGGCTCCTGACGTTCGGCGGCCGAGGGCGGCCGGGCGCGGTCGGAGCGGTGCGTATCATGGGTGGGGGGGATGGTGAAGGGGTGGGGAAGCGGTCGCCCTTAGCTACATGGCCCTTAGCTGTCTTCTGAAACGTCCGCTATTGGGCAGTTCAGTTACCTCATATCGTAGCCAGAGCCGAGCTCTGTATCAAAAAATGCCTTCATCAATCCTATTCGCCAGCGGGGTCTTCGGGAGACAAAGCGAACGTCTTTATCAGACGTTGAGTGGCCATCTCCTGCGTCTTGAGTTGCTCGATAGTTGCATGCCAACTAAACCGAAGGCTGATGATGGATTGGTACACATGCCTCGCCAAGCTGCGACTTGAAGGCAACCGATGCCGTTGGTCCGATGTCAGCTTTGCGCCAATGTCAACTTCCGGAACTGGCGCAAAGTCGATGTTCACTGCCATTTTGCACACCGTGCGCGCCCAACAAAAAACCCGCCGGTCACCCGGCGGGTCGGTTCAAAGTAGCGAAAGCCGCTCCCCTCAAATATCCTGTTCCCCCTCCAGCCGCGCCACTGGCGCAGGGCCCAGCCCGTCCTTGTTGTAGATGTCGTCGCGGAACTGCACCCCGCCGTCGTTCGTCGCCCAGGCGGTGACGTAGACCCAGTAGCACGGCACCGGGTTACTGATGCGGGCGTTGATGCGCTCGCCGGACTGGATCGTCTCGTCGATCTTGGCGCGGTCCCAACCGGGCGTCTCCTTGAGCAGCCAGGCGATGTAGTCGCGCACGTTCTGGACGCGGATGCAGCCCGAGGAGACGAAGCGGAAATCGTCGCCAAAGATGCCCTTGGCCGGGGTGTCGTGCATGTAGACGCCGTGCGGGCTGGGGATGTTGATGCGCACGAAGCCGAGCGAGTTGAATTCGCCGCCCGGGTCCTGGCGGAAGGTGTAGCGCGTCGCCTCGTCGGAGCTCCAGTTGACGCGCTCGGGCGGAATCTCGCCGGAGGGACCGATGATGCGGATCTTGTTCTCGGTCAGGTAGCTCGGCTCCTTGCGCATCTTCGGGATCAGGTCCTTGCGGATGATCGAGGCGGGAACCGTCCAGGTCGGGTTGAAATTGACCTCGGGGATTTTTGTCGAGAGCAGCGGCGACTGCCGGTCGATCTTGCCGACGCCGGCGGCGTGGCGCGTCGCGACGACGCCGTTCTCGACGGTCTCGACCATCGCGGCGGGGATGTTGGCGACGACATAGCGGCCGCCGAGATTGCCCGACCAGGTGCGCAGGCGCACGACATTGGTCTCGAGCTGGCGGATGCGCCGGTCGATCGGCACGTTCATGGCTGCGACCGTGGCCCGGTTGATCGCGCCCGTCGTCGACAGGCCCATGCGCGCCTGGAAGCTGCGGACGCCGGCCTCGACATAGGAATCATAGACATTGCTGCCGCCGGCGTTCGGGTCGAGGTCGCCGGTGATGATCAGGCGCTGGCGCAGCGCGACGACGCCGGGGCCGCGCGCGCCGACGCGCATGTTGCCGCCGAGCTGCACCTGCGGCCAGCCGCCGCGCGCCGCGAGATCGCGATAGGCGGCGATCGCCGCTTCGGTCGCCTGCAGGGCCTCGGGCGAGAGCATCGGCGTGGAGGCGCGGGCGACCGCGTTGCGCGCGCCGGCGTCGTAGTTCTGGCGCCATTCCGCCTGCTGGGCGAAAGCCGGAACGCTGGCGACCGCAGCCGCGCCCGAGAGCAGGGCCAGAACGGTCTCGCGGCGGGTCAGGCTCACATTCGACATCGTATCCCTCATCCTCATCACGGCCGCGGCTCGCAAGCCGGGATCGCCACATCACAAAAGAGCGCCCGCCCGGCGAGCGCCGCGTCCCGGCAGGACGATCCCTTACCACAGTTAACGTCTCGTGATGAGCGCGGCGTTTTTAGGGCATGGGGCGGCCGCGCGGGCATGATCGTCCCGGCAGGGCGAAATGCGCCGCGGCCGTGTCCCGCGCGCCACAGCGGAAACGCCGAAAAGCGGCCCGGCGCTCGGGGCGCGGGCCGCAGTCGGGCGGGATATTGCAGGCGGTCCGCGCCGTTTTCAGAGCTTGTAGCGGATCTGGTCGGTCCAGAAGCGCTCGAGCCGGAGCAGGGCGTTGTTCATGCGCTCGAAATCGTCCGAGGCGATGCCGCCGATCTGCTCGACCGTGCGGACGTGCTTGTCGTAGACGCCCTTCACGAGATTGTGCACGTCCTTGCCCTTCTCGGTCAGGCTGATGCGGACCGAGCGGCGGTCGATGCGCGAGCGGGCATGATGGAGATAGCCGAGCTCGACCAGCTTCTTGACGTTGTAGGAGACGTTGGAGCCGAGATAGTAGCCGCGCGTCCGCAGTTCGCTGGCCGAGAGCTCGGCGTCGCCGATATTGTAGAGCAGCAGCGCCTGGACGCTGTTGACGTCGTCCCGGCTGCGGCGCTCGAACTCGTCCTTGATGACGTCGAGCAGGCGGCGGTGAAGCCGCTCCACCAGGGTCAGGGACTCGAGGTAGAGAGGCTTCACCTTGAGATTAACGTCGTCTCCGGCGGCAACAGCCGCAGTCTTTACGCTCGATTTCATGGTATATCCCGCCTGTTGACTATCGGCCAGGATTTGTCTCCCGGTCCGCTTCTGAGAAACACCATAGGCGGGCCGGATGAAAACGAGTTTAAATATCAGGATGAATCAGAGATTTAGCCAGTTCGGTGAATCCAAAATGAAGTCAGGAAGCCTTAAGCTGAAGCGATAGTTACCGGGACTCGATGCATTCGCGGCGAGCCGGCGGTCACGTATTCTCGTTCTCGGCCAGCCAGGTGGCGAGGAAATAGGCCAGCATCAGCGCGATGTAGACGCCGATCATCGTCGTCGTCATCGGCAGCAGGCGCGGGAAGAAGAAGCCGAGCAGCAACTGGCTGACCGCCGCCAGCAGCCAGAGCACGCCGCCCCAGGTCGAGGTCAGCCAGAGGCCGACCGCGGCGACGAGGTCGATCACCGCGAAATAGACCACGATCGCCTGGAACGAGAGCAGGCGCGCCTCGAAAGGCGGACCGGTCTGCTCGCCGACGCCGAAGATCACCGCCCAGGCGAACAGCCCCTTGGCCAGCCAGGCCACGGAGAGCAGCCGCAGCAGCCAGACCAGAACCAGCCGCCAGCGCGTCGCCCGGCTAGGGGGAGCGACAAGGCCGCCGGCCCCGGTCTGGCCGCCGCGCAACGGCTCGCCATCGCTGCCGGGGGCCATGGCCTAGCGCTCCAGCGCGAGTTCATCGGCCCCGAGCGGCGCGAAATACGCGTCGACCGCGGCCGGCGAGACGTCTTCCGGCGAGGCCGGCTTCCAGGCCGGGGCATGATCCTTGTCGATGACCACGGCGCGGACGCCCTCGTAGAAGTCATGGCCCGCGACGATCCGCGAGACGATGCGGAATTCCGTCCGCATCGCCTCTTCGAAATCCATGCCCGCACCGCGCCGCATCTGCTCGAAGGCGATGGCGACGCTGGTCGGCGATTTGGTGGCGAGGGTCTGCAGCACCTTTGCGGCGAAGGCGTCCCCGGCATCGGCCTTCGCGACGAGCCGGTTGCGGATGTCGTCGAGCGTCGGCGCGCCGAAGCACGCGGCGATCGTGTCGCGCGACGCCGCAAACTTGCCGGCGCCGGGGTCGGCCGCGAAGCCTGCGATAATCTCGTCGGGCGAGGCGCGCCCGGTCAGCGCGTCCGCGAGCTCGGCCATGCGGGCGCTCGGCACGGCGTGGGTGGCGAGGCCGAGCGCCAGCGCGTCGGCAGCGCCGACGCGGTCTCCGGTGATGGCGAGATAGACGCCCGCCGCATCGGGCAGGCGCGGCAGGGCGAAGGTCGCGCCGACATCGGGGAAGAAGCCGATGCCGACCTCGGGCATGGCGAAGAGATAGCGCTCGCCGGCGACTCGGTGGCTGCCATGCAGCGAGACGCCGACGCCGCCGCCCATGACGATGCCGTCGACCAGTGCGACATAGGGCTTGGGATAGTGCTTGATGCGGGCGTTGAGGATGTATTCCCCGCGCCAGAAGGCCAGCATCTCGGCCTGCTGCCCGGCCCGGCCGAGATCGTGCAGGTGGCGGATGTCGCCGCCGGCGCAAAAGGCCTTCTCGCTGGCGCTGGTCACGACGATGCGCGTCACCTGCGGGTCGCGCTCCCAGGCGTCGAGCGCCTTCGCCAGCTCGCGCACCATGGCGAAGGACAGGGCGTTCAGCGCCTTCGGCCGGTTCAGGATGACGACGCCGGCAGCCCCGCGGGTTTCGCAGACGATCTCGGCCTGCGCGGTCTCGGCGTCCTGAATCATCGCGATGCGGCCCTCTGTCGGTTCGGCGCGGTTCTGCGGTCTGGCGGATGCGCTTGTCAACGCGCGGGCGCGCCCCGCACAGACGGGGCTTGCGACGATCGCATCTGTTTTGGAACGGTTCCGATGTGCTAACCTGCCGGCAAAACGAGACATCACGCGGCCGGCGGGGCGGAGACGACATCCATGGCATCTCGGGTTGTGCAGCCCTTTCCGACGCCGCAGGCGCGCAAGGACGAGGCGTCCGCCGTCAGCAGCGCGGAGACGCTCGGCCTCGGCCGGCGTATGCGCCGCAACCGCAAGGCGGAGTGGTCGCGGCGGCTGGTGCGCGAGACCGTGCTGACCACGAACGATCTGATCTGGCCGCTGTTCCTGGTCGATTCGCAGACGGCGCGGACGCCGGTCGCCTGGATGCCAGGCGTCGACCGGCTCAACATCGAGGAGGCGGTGCGCCAGGCGGCGCATGCCGCCGAACTCGGCATTCCCGCGATCGCGCCCTTCCCTTTCGTCGAGAAGTCCCTGCGCGACGCGACCGGCTCGGAGGCGCTGAACGCGCGCAATCTGATGTGCCGCGCCGTGCGGGCGATCAAGGCCGAGGTTCCGCAGATCGGCGTGATCTGCGACGCGGCGCTCGACCCCTACACCTCGCACGGCCATGACGGCGTCATGCAGGGCGAGCGCATCCTCAACGACGCCAGCGTGCGCATCCTGACGCAGCAAGCGCTGGCGCTCGCCGATGCGGGGGCGGACGTGATCGCCCCGTCCGACATGATGGACGGGCGCGTCGGCGCGATCCGCACGGCGCTCGACGCCTCGGGCTTCGAGGACGTCCAGATCATGGCCTATGCGGCGAAATACGCCTCGGCCTTCTACGGGCCGTTCCGCGACGCGATCGGCACCAACGCCACGCTGATCGGCGACAAGCGCACCTACCAGATGGACCCAGGTAACTCCGACGAGGCGATCGCCGAGGTCGCGCTCGATCTGGAGGAAGGGGCCGACATGGTGATGATCAAGCCCGGCCTGCCCTATCTCGACATCGTGGCGCGGGTGAAGGACCATTTCCGCGTGCCGACCTTCGCCTACCAGGTCTCGGGCGAGTACGCGATGATCGTGGCTGCCGCCCAGAATGGCTGGCTCGACGGCGACAAGGCGATGGTCGAGAGCCTGATGGCTTTCAAGCGCGCCGGCGCGGACGGGGTGCTGAGCTATTTCGCGCCGAGGGTGGCGGCGAGGCTGAAGGCGGGCGGCTGAACGGCGAGCCTCGGACCTCGGTCATTGCGAGCGGAGCGAAGCAATCCAGCAGGACGTAGAGCGCTGTCGCTCCTGGATTGCTTCGCTGCGCTCGCAATGACGGAAGGGGCCTGCGTTCGGCGGCGAATTTGAGCTAGCGTCGCTGCGATGCGTCTCCTCCTGCCGATTCTGCTGGCGTTGCTGCTCGCCTCCTGCGGGACGCGCTTCGACACCGACCAGCAGCGGCTCTGCCGGCAGGCGATCCCGCCCTTCAATCCGCCCGGCGCAGCGATCACGATCGAGGGCAGCGAAGGCGGCGCGCGGAGCAACGTCCTGCGCATCCGCTACCGGGTCGAGGGCCTGAGCCGGCAGCGCAGCATCGACTGCCTGTTCGCCGGCGCGGGCCAGAGCCTGCAACGCGGCGCGCTGATCGGCCTCGCATCCGACGGGCGGCCGATGCCGGAGGCGAGTTTTCTGCTGATGCGGCGGTTCTATCTGGAGAACCGCGAGGAGCCACCGCCCGACCCCGGCGCGACACGTACCGACGCCCTGCCGGAGATTTCGCCCGGCCTCGCCTATGGCCTGCAGCAGGGCCTCTCCGCCCTGCCCTCGGCGGCGATCTACGCCCTTCTCGCCTGCGCCTATGCGCTGATCTACGGGCTGACCGGGCGCATCCTGCTCTCCTTCGGCGAGTTCGCGGCGCTGGGGGCGCTCGCGGCGGTGGTCGGCGTCGCGCTCGTGCTCTCGCTCGCGGTCTCGACGCCGGCGTCCGGCCTCATCGTCGCCTTCGTCGTCGCCATCGCCGTCTGCGCGCTGCACGGCTTCGCCATGGGCCGCTTCGTGCTGCGCCACCTCTCGCGCGCCAACGGCCAGCAAATGCTGATCGCGACGATCGGGCTTGCGATCGCGCTGTCGGAATATCTGCGGCTGGCGCAGGGGCCTGACCTGCGCTGGCTGCCGCCGGTGTTCAACGAGCCCTGGTCGCTGGCGCGGGCGGGCGCCTTCGTCGTCACCGTCACGCCGCTGGGACTGGGGCTGGCGGCGGCAGGGCTCGGCGTGACGCTCGGGCTCGTGTTGCTGATCAGGCTCAGCGCCTATGGCCGGGCCTGGCGCGCGGTGTCGGACGACGCCAAAACTGCGGCGCTGTTTGGCGTCGATGCGCGGGCCGTCCACGACAGGGCGCTGATCCTGGCGTGTTCCGCCTGTGGCATGGCCGGCGTCATCGTCACGGTCGTCTATGGCGGCATGGGCTTCGCCGGCGGTTTTACGCTCGGCCTGAAGGCGCTGGTCGCGGCGATCCTCGGCGGCGTCGGCTCTGTGCCCGGCGCTGCGCTCGGCGGGCTTTGCATCGCGCTGTTTGAAGTGCTCTGGTCCTCGATGATGCCGCTCGAACAGCGCGATATCGCGGTCTACGCCGTGCTCGCCATCGTGCTGATCGTAAGGCCTGGCGGATTTTTCGGGGATGGCGCGCTCGCGCCGCGACAGGTCTGAGACGGGGGAGAAGACCATGGAACGCAGCGCATGAGCGAGCCTTTCGCGATCAGCTTTGCCGATGTCGAGGCCGCCGCCCGGCGGATCGAGGGCCATGTCCTGCGCACGCCGCTGGTCCCGGCCCCGCGCCTGTCGGACCTCACGGGCGCGACCGTGCTGGTCAAGCACGAGAACATGCAGGCGACGGCCTCCTTCAAGGAGCGCGGCGCGGTCAACAAGCTGCTCTGCCTCGACGAGGACGAGACGGCGCGCGGCGTCATCGCCATGTCGGCCGGCAACCACGCCCAGGCCGTGGCCTATCACGCGCGCCGCTTCGGCATTCCGGCGACCATTGTGATGCCCGAGACAACGCCCTTGGTGAAGGTCGAGAACACGCGCTCGCATGGCGCGCGCGTCGTGCTGCATGGCGAGACGCTCTATGAGAGCGCGCAGAAGGCGCGCGAACTGGCCGATGCCGAGGGTCTCGTGCTGGTCCATCCCTATGACGACCCGGCGATCATGGCCGGCCAGGGCACGATCGCCCGAGAAATGCTCGACGACGAACCCGACCTCGAGGTGCTGATCGTCCCGCTCGGCGGCGGCGGGCTGATGGCCGGCAACGCCATCGCCGCCAAGGCGCTCAAACCGGAGATCGAGCTGATCGGCGTCGAGGCTGCGCTCTACCCCTCCTTCTTCAACGCCGTGAACGCCGAGGACAGGGCGGTGGGCGGCGCGACGCTGGCCGAGGGCATCGCGGTCAAGACGGTCGGCGTGCAGACGCTGCCGGTCGTCTCCAGCCTCGTCTCCGACATCGTGCTGGTCGGCGAGGATCTGATCGAGCGCGCCGTCAACGCCTATGCCTGCCTGCAGCACACGCTGGCGGAGGGCGCGGGCGCGGCGGGACTGGCCGCCATGCTGAAGGAGCCGGAGCGCTATGCCGGGCGCAAGGTCGGGCTCGTGCTCTGCGGCGGCAACATCGACACCCGGCTGCTGGCGGCGATCATGGTGCGCGAGCTGGAGCGCGAGGACCGTATCGTCGCCTTCCGCCTGACCACCAGCGACCGGCCCGGCCTGCTCGGCAAGGTCGCGAGCCTGCTCGGCGCGCAAGGGGCGAACATCCTCGAAGTCTCGCATGGCCGGCTCTTCCTCGACGTGCCGGCCAAGGGCGTCTCGCTCGACGTGACGATCGAGACGCGCGGAGGGTCGCATTCGCATGCGATCGAGGCCGCCTTGCGCGAAAACGGCTTCGCACCGCGCAGAATCCTGCCGCGCGGTCTTGTGGAACAGGCTCGCTGATCAAACATTGTGTTGCGCGGAGCAGTTTCGCTCCAGACATCACAGGAACCCGATCCGCGATGAGCGACGCCCGCTACACCTCTCCGATCACGCCGGTCGATCCGCGTCCCGTGCAGGATGTCAGCGGCGTGCTCGGCGCCCGCGTCTTCGCCTGGATCGGCGACATTATCGTCGTGGCGATGCTGACCTTCCTGCTGGCGATCTCGATCAGCGTGCTCGGCGTCCTGACGCTGGGCCTTGGCTGGCTGCTGTTCCCGGCGCTTGCGGCGACGGTTTTCGTCTATGCGGCGATCACGATCGGCGGGCGCAAGCAGGCGACATGGGGCATGCGGATGGCGGGCTTGCGCGTCGAGACGGCATCGGGCGGCAAGCCCGACGCACTCGCGGCCGCCGTGCACGCGCTGCTGTTCTACGTGGCGGCCGGCACGATCGGGCTCTGGCTGCTCACCATCGCCTTCGGCCTCATGCGCTCGGACCGCCGTCTCGGGCACGATCTGCTGACCGGGCTCGTGGTGGTGCGGGCCTGATGAGTCGCGGCGGCTTGTTGCCGCCGCGCACGCTGCTAGACTGCCTCGCAACGCCGTTTCCGGAGCGAGGCGCACGTGACCAAGCCATTGCGGGACGCCCCGCAATTCTACCTGACCTCGCCGACCACGTGCCCCTATCTGCCGGGGCGCGAGGAGCGCAAGGTGTTCACGCATCTGGTCGGCGCGCGCGCCCGCGACCTCAACGATGTGCTGTCGCAGGGCGGTTTCCGGCGTTCCCAAAGCATCGCCTATCGCCCGGCCTGCGAGACCTGCCGGTCCTGCGTCTCGGTGCGTGTCTGCGTCGCCGATTTCAGGCCCTCGCGCAGCTTTCGCAAGGTGATGGCGCGCAACAGCGACCTGGTCGGCGAGACGCTGCCGGCGCAGCCGCGCTCCGAGCACTATTCGCTGTTCCGTTCCTATCTCGACGAACGCCATCCCGAAGGCGGAATGGCGACCATGTCGGCGCTCGACTTCGCGATGATGATCGAGGACAGCCATGTCGAGACCACGCTGATCGAGTATCGCCGGCGCGGTCCCGATTCCGGCTTCACCGGGCGCGGCCAGGGCGACCTGTTCGCCATGGCGCTGACCGACACGCTGAGCGACGGGCTCTCCATGGTTTATTCGGTGTTCGATCCGGGGCTGGAGGCGCGTTCGCTCGGCACCTACATGGTGCTCGACCATATCGAGCGCGCGCGCCGGCTCGGCCTGGCTTACGTCTATCTCGGCTACTGGGTCGAGGGCTCGCCGAAGATGGACTACAAGGCGCGCTTCCTGCCGCAGGAGCGGCTTTCGCCGCAGGGCTGGGAGCGAGTCGATTGAGCCCGAACCGGGCTCACGCGCCGCGCCGTAACATCGGCTGCCAGCGGAGCGCGACGAAGCTGCGAAGAAGCCATTCGTCCGGACCGTAGCGAAAGCGACGCTTCCAGAGGTTGGTGATGGCCATGACCAGTACGAAGGTCGCCAGCGCGAGACCCAGACAGGCCGCTGCATTCAGTGAGCCATAGTAGCCGAGGCCCCAGCCCGAAGCCGCGGCGCTCAGAATCACCGAATGCAGCAGATAGCCGGAGAGCGAAGCGCTGCCCGTCTCGGCCAGAGTGCGCACCAGCCATGAGTCGCTCCGGCGTTCAGCCCATTCGAGAACCATGATCGACGCGCCGAAAGAAAGGATCGGAGCCAGCGCCGCGAAGGCCGCCGCAGCCAGCCACACAAGGGCTCCCGAGGCCGGGGACGAAGGCGGCGTCACGGTCTCAATCGTCGCGATGGCTGCGCTGCCCAACCCTCCCACGATCAAGGCCAATCTCGCGGCTGACCTCCTTTTGTCGCGATCCGCCGGATTCGGCGGAAAAAGACCGAGCCGGCCCAGAGCCAATCCGCACCAGAACATCGCGAGCGCGGCCGGGCCATTGAAGACGGCGATGAAGCCGAGCGCGGCCGGCAGATCGGACAGGCGCTGCCTGACGCCATCCCAGAAGCCTCCGAGATAACCGACGCCGGCGGCGAGCGGCGCGACGGGATCGAGCCGCGCGAGCGTAAGAATAGAGGCCTGACAGAGGATCGCCAGGACATAGACCAAAGCCGCCGCGATCAGAAGCCGCCGGGGCGGCCAGGCTGACGTCGTCCACAGAATGAGGCCGAGCAGCGCGTAAAGCATGAGGATGTCGCCGAAGAACAGCAGGGTCGCGTGCAACAGCCCGAAGACGAAGAGGCCGGCCAGACGGCGCGTGAAGCGAGGCCCGATTTCGTCCGGACGCTCCGGCGACCGCAGCACCGTCGCGGCGAACCCGAAGCCGAACAGGAACGAGAAGATCAGGAAGAACTTGCCGGTGAAGAAGGCGTTCGTGAGCCAGAATGCGAAGGCGTCGGGCAAGCCGGTCAGGGAGGGGGTCAAGGCCGCGGGATTGAGGAAGAACGGCGCGTTGACGACGATGATGCCGAGCAGGGCGAAACCCCGGAGCGCATCGACCGCGCGAGAGCGCTTCGGTGTATCGCCGGCGGTCGGCGGCGTTGCGTCCTGATGCGACGAACCCATCATTCAATCCCGTTCTGGTGGCGACGATGGGACGGGGCCGGTCCTCGGGACGGGTGGCGCCTCGCGCGGGACGGGAGCATCAGATGGCCGCGTCGGACCCGGTCAGAATTCGTGCGATGGCCTGCTTGACGGACGGCAGCGATGCGAGGAACGCAGGCCGGCCGTGCAGGCTGGCGCGCCAGATCAGGCCGTCGATCAGAGCGCCGATCAGGATCGCCACGGCGACCGCGTCGAGGCGATCGTCGATCAGGCCAGCGGCCTTGGCATGATCGAGCCGGGCCGCAAGACTTGCGATCATGTCCTCCTCGGCGAGCCGCGCCTGCTCGCGCAAGTCCGGGTCGCGCAACAGGACAGCCGCGATCTCGGCATGGAGAACGAGTTCGTCGTCGGTGAGATCGGCTTCAATTCTATCGATGACTGAAAACAGGCCAGCGATCACATGCGCGTCTTCATCCACCGTCGCGATCAGTTCCGCGACCATCGAGGCCTCGCGTTCGATGATCGCGGCGACGATATCCGCCTTTGACGCAAAATAGTGGTACATCGTGCCCGGGCTCATGCCGGCTTCGCGGCAGACTGACTTCATGCTCGTCGCATCGAAACCATCGCGAACGAAGCACCGCCCGGCCGCTCCGAGAATCCCGTCGCGACGATCCTTGTTGAGCGCGGCATTCCGGGTTCGCATCGTTTCCTCGAATGCTCATTCGTCGAATGAACGTTCGGTAATTGATCGACGCCATGTTGTCAACGCATCCGGCGCCTCAGCCGCCATCACCGCTCGCCTTCAATCCTTCGGCGTACTTCAATCGATTGAAACGCCTGTCGCCAGTGCGCGGAACGCGCTTGTCCGGGCGCTCGCCGGTCGGCATTGTTCATAACCGGCCTCGCGACAGGCCCATCTGGAGGAATCATGAGCGACGAGCTGACCCAGCGCCTTTCGCGCTGCTACACCGGCATCATCCATGACACGATGCGCGCCATGGGGCTGACCGAGTTCACCTTGCCGCCGGAACTGCGGCCGCTGCTGCCGGGCGAGAAACTCGCGGGTCCCGCCTTCACCGTCGAGGGCAAGACCGGCGAGTTCGACGCGCATGAGACGCTGCTGGGCTGGACCGGCCTGCTCTCGGCGGCGAAGCCCGGCCATGTCTGGGTCTGCCAGCCCAATACCGAGGAGGTCGCGCTGATGGGCGAGCTCTCGGCCGAGACTCTGAAGAACAAGGGCGTGCGCGGCTGCGTCATCGACGGGCTCTCGCGCGACACCGAATTCATGATCGAGATGGGCTTCCAGGCTTTCTTCAAGGCCTATACGCCGCGCGACATCGTCGGGTTCTGGCTGCCCAAGGCGGTCGGCGAGCCGATCAAGATCGGCGACGTCTGGATCAGGCCGGGCGACTACATCCTGGGCGACCGCGACGGCATCGTCCGCGTTCCCGTCGAGGTGATCGCGGAGGTGCTCGATAAGGCCGAGACCGCGATCGGCGCCGAGAACAAGGTCCGCAGCGCAATCCTGGCCGGAACCGATCCGCAGGAGGCCTATCTGCAGTTTGGCAAGTTCTGATGGCCCAGGACCCGCGCCTGATCCTGCTCGACCCGCGCGACAACGTCTTCGTCGCACGGGTTAGACTGGCAGCCGGCGAAGCGATCGAGACCGGCGCAGGCCCGGCGACGCTCGACCGCGACATCGCGCTCGCCCACAAGGTGGCGCGCCGCGCCATCGCGCCGGGAGAAAAAATCCTGAAATACGGTGCGCCGATCGGCGTGGCGACGCAGGCCATCGCGGCCGGTCGCCATGTCCATGTCCACAATATCCGTAGCGACTACACCCCGACCTATCACCTCGAGGACGAGCGGCCGGAGACCTCGCCATGACCATGCGCGGCTATCTCCGCGCCGATGGGCGCAAGGGCATCCGCAATGTCGTCGCGGTCGCCTATCTCGTCGAATGCGCCCACCATGTCGCGCGCGAGATCGCCCTGCCCTGGCGCGAGGACGACGTCCATGTCGTCGGCTTTCCGGGCTGCTATCCCAACGCCTATGCCCAGACCATGATGGAGCGGCTCTGCACGCATCCCAATGTCGGGGCGGTGCTGCTGGTTTCGCTCGGTTGCGAGAGCTTCAACAAATATGCGCTGGAGCGTGCGGTCGCGGCGTCGGGCCGGCCGGTCAGGACGATCGTCATCCAGGGGACCGGCGGCACGCGCGCTTCGATCGCGGAGGGACGCGCCTGGGTCGAGGCGCAGAAGCTGGCGCTGGATGCGCAGGAGAGCGTGCCGATGGCGGTCTCCGAGCTGATCGTCGGCACCGTCTGCGGCGGCTCGGACGGCACCTCCGGCATCACCGGCAACCCGGCGGCGGGGCGCGCCTTCGACCGGCTGATCGCGGAGGGAGCGGCCTGCATCTTCGAGGAGACCGGCGAGTTGATCGGCTGCGAGCACATCATGGCGGCGCGCGCGGTCACGCCCGAACTCGGGAGCGAACTGGAGCGCTCGGTCGCCAAGGCGGCGCGCTATTACGCCACGCTGGGCTATGGCTCGTTTGCCGCCGGCAATGCCGAGGGGGGCTTGTCGACCATCGAAGAGAAGTCGATGGGGGCCTATGCGAAATCCGGCGCCTCCCCGATCTCCGGCCTGCTCAAACCCGGCGACATCCCGCCGCGCGGCGGGCTTTACCTGCTCGACGTCGTGCCCGACGGCGAGGTCCGTTTCGGCTTTCCCAACATCAACGACAATGCCGAGATCGCCGAGCTGATCGCCTGCGGAGCGCATTGCGTGCTGTTCGTCACCGGCAGGGGCTCGGTCGTCGGCTCGGCGATCTCGCCCGTGGTGAAGATCTGCGCCAATCCCGAGACATACCGGCGCATGAGTGACGACATGGATGTCGACGCCGGGCGGATTCTGGAAGGCCAGGCGGGGCTCGACCAGGTCGGCGAGGAGATTGCCGACCTCGTCGTCTCGCTCGGGCAAGGCGCGCGGACGAGGTCCGAGGAACTGGGCCACCAGGAATTCATCCTGACCTACAAGAGTTTCGAGCCGCTGGGGCCGTCCTGCCTGCCGGCGGCATAACCATTTCCGTACATAATGAAGCTTGATACAACCAGTACGTGTATTGTGCCAGCATTCTTCAGCGACCGGCGAACGAATACTCGCCAGGCCTTTGCTTTCGGCGATCGCTTTAAGCTTACGTCAAGCGCCGCGCGTCTATGCTGCGAGGAACTTCAAGCCTCGGGGGCCTCATGCTGCGTTCCTTGACCCGGATGCCGGCCGATATGTCGTCGGATTCGCGCCGGCAACTGCTGACGGCCGTCACCGATCTGTTTCTGCTCGACCGCGACCCGAGCGAACGCGCCAAGGCGGATTACGGCCAGATCGCAGTCCAGTCGCTGTCGCAGCTCGAAAGCAGCGACCGCAGGAGCTATGCCGATCAGGTCGCCGCCTTGCCGATCCTGCCGCATGAAGTGGCGATGACGCTGGCGGGCGACGCCGACGCCGACGTCGCCCGCCTGGTGCTGACGCTGTCGCCCGTCCTGAGCGACACCGACCTCGCCGCGATCGCCGTAACCCAATCGCAGAGGCATCTCGTCGCAATCGCCCGGCGCGCCAGCCTGTCGGAAGGGCTGACCGACATTCTGGTCGAGCGCGGCGACCGCAACGTGCTGCAAAGCGTGAGTTCGAACGAGGGCGCGCATTTTTCCGACAACGGCTTCGACACACTGCTTCAGCGCGGCGGCGATGACGCCACGGTGACGCAGGCGCTGGCGCGCCGGTCCGATCTCTCGCCGAACCGGGCCAGGCGGGTGCTGCGCATCGTCGAACAGATGTCCGGGGTCCCGGCCGCGGCGAATGCCCCGGCCTCCGATGCCCAGTCGCTGGCGCGTCAGGCGCGTCAGCAGCGTCTCGAGGTCAAGCTCCTGCTGTCGGATCTCAACGCGAGGGTCAGGGAACTCGACGACGTCCTGATCATGCTGGCCGAGGAGGATCGCGCCTATCATCTCGCCCAGGTGCTGGCGCAGGCCGGCGAACTCAGCACGGAACAGGCCCTTCGCGTGCTGATGCAGAAGGACGCCAGCGGCGTCGCGGTTGCCTGCCGGTCGCTCGACATCGGCAAGGAGGCCTTCCGCGCCATCATGCTGCTGCGCAGCCGGCGGCTGTTCTTTTCGGCCCAGGATGTCGAGGACGCGGTCAACGACTATGGCAGGCTCGACGCCGCGACGGCCGAACGGACGCTGCGATTCCTGAAAGTGCGCGCCAGGGTCAACTGAGGCGCTCCGTCGCCGCGCCACAAATCCGCGACAATCGCCGACCCTTCTGCTAGGCTGATGAGCCGATCGGTGTCGAGGAAGCCTGCGACGTGAGAATCTCTGCCCTTACCGGCGCATTGGCGCTTCTGGCGGCGCCCTTCGCCACCACCGGCGCGCAGGCCCAGACCGCCCTGCCCTTCACCGGCTTCGATGCGCTGCCCTCTTTCGCCTGGTCGCAGCCGACGCTCGCGCCGAAATGGGAGGGCTCCTATGCGCGCATCTCCAGCGGCTTCCACGTCACCAGTTCGAAGCGTCTCGGCACTTCCGCCGGCCCGACCTTCGGGCTCGAGGCCGGGACGATGCGGCGCGAGGGCGATTTCGTCTACGGCATCGTCGGCGCGCTGGAATACATGCCCGCGATCGGCGGCTACGGTACGCCGGGCTTTGGCAATGTCGCCTATACGCGCGACTTCGCCGGCGCGTTCCAGGTCAAGGCCGGCGTGCTGGTGACGCCCGACGTGCTGGTCTACACCAAGGTCGGCATGTCGGCCGCCAACGAGACCCTGCGCTTCGGCGCGACGCCGTTTTCCTCGCCGTTCTCGCGCAGCGAGATCGCGGTGCGGCCCGAAGCCCGCGCCGGCGTCGAATGGGCGGTGACCAACAATCTCACGCTCGGGCTGGAAGTCGGCGTGGTCGGACAGGCGATCCGCTGAGGGATTGATTCAGGTGGTTGCGGGGGTGAGTCCGCAAGCGCCTGCAAGCCGTTGAAGTGCTTCATTTTGACGAGGAGGCGCGGGGAACCCTCTCCCGTAGGGAGAGGGCAGGGTGAGGGGTCGGCCGTTTGACACCGCGGCCGTGACCTCACCGCTGCCGCCGTTGGGTTGCCGCCCCCGCTGGTCCAAGGGCCGACACCTCTTCCCTGCCCCTCTCCTTACAGGAGAGGGGTTCCCCGCGCCCTATCCCCCGAACCTGTTGTTCTTCGGAAAACCCTTTGGCGGCAGCCTTCCCGCCTCGCCGCGATGGCCGAGCCAATCGGTGAGTTCCCCCGGCCCCACCGTCCAGGTCCGGCCGGAGCTGTCGAGCCAGGTCAATCCCTCGGCCAGCCTGAACACCTTCGCGTCGGAGACCCCGCCATCCTTGTAGCGCTGCAGGCGCACGCCCTTGCCGCGCGCCATCTCGGCGACCTCCGAGAGCGGGAAGCAGACGAGCTTGCGGTTCTCGCCGATGATCGCGACGTGGTCGCCCTCGGCCGGCGCGGCCAGCAGCGCCGTCACTCTGGAATCGACGTTCAGCACCTGCCGGCCCTTGCGGGTGTTGGCGACGACGTCGTCGGTCGGGGCGACGAAGCCGCGCCCGTCACTCGTCACCATCAGGAGCTTGAGCCCCGGACGATAGGGAAAGGCGGAGACGATCTCGGCTGTCTCCTCCAGCTCGATCATCAGGCGGATCGGATCGCCGAAGCCGCGCCCGCCGGGCAGTTTCGACGCCTCCAGCTTGAAGACCTTGCCATTGGAGGCCAGCACCAGGAGCTTGGCCGTGGTTTCGGTGAAGAAGGCGGTGCGCAGGCCGTCGTCGCCCTTGAAGGTCAGGGCCGAGAGATCCTGGACATGGCCCTTCAGCGCCCTGATCCAGCCCTTCTTCGAGATCACCACCGTCACCGGCTCGCGCTCGACCATGGCCTGGGTCAGGTCGATGTCGGTGGTGTCGGGCATGTCGGCGAAGGTCGTGCGGCGTTTGCCGATCGCCGTCTCGGGGCCGAACAGCTTCTTCACCTCGCGGATGTCGTGGGCGATCAGCTTCCACTGCGTCGCATCGGACGCCAGCAGGCCCTCGATCTGCCCCTTCTCGACGGTCAGTTCGTCGAGTTCGGTCTTGAGCTGCATCTCCTCGAGCTTGCGCAGCGCGCGTAAACGCGTGTCGAGGATGGCGTTTGCCTGCACTTCTGTCAGATCGAAGACGCGCATCAGCTCGGTCTTGGGCTCGTCCTCCTCGCGGATGATCTTGATGACCCGGTCGAGGTCCAGATAGACGATCAGCAGGCCGCGCAGGATTTCCAGCCGCTTTTCGATCTGGCCGAGCCGGAAGCGCGAGCGGCGCAGCAGCACCTCGCGGCGGTGGTCGAGCCAGGCGCGCAAAGCCTCGGCGAGGCCGAGCACGCGCGGCACCAGCCCGCCGGTCAGGACGTTCATGTTCATCGGGATGCGGGCTTCCAGCTCGGAGAGCCGGAACAGCGATTCCATCATCAGGGCGGGGTCGACATTGCGGGCGCGGGGCTCGATGACGACGCGGATATCCTCCGCCGACTCATCGCGAAGATCGGCGACCAGCGGCAGCTTCCGCTCGTTCAGGAGCTCGGCGATCTTCTCGATCAGCCGGCCCTTCTGGACCATGTAGGGAACTTCCGTGACGACCGCGAGCCAGGTTCCGCGACCCTGATCCTCGACATGCCAGCGCGCCCGGGTGCGGAAAGCGCCGCGGCCGGTGCGATAGGTCTCCGCCATCGCGGCGCGCGTCTCGACGATGACGCCGCCGGTCGGGAAGTCAGGGCCCTGGACGAAGGTCAGCAACTGCTCGGAGGTGGTCTGCGGGTGCTGGATCAGATAGAGCGCCGCGTCGCAGAGCTCGGCGGCGTTGTGCGGCGGGATCGAGGTCGCCATGCCGACGGCGATGCCCTGCGAGCCGTTGGCGAGCAGGTTCGGGAAGGCGGCGGGGAGCACGATCGGCTCCTCGTCCTCGCCATTATAGGTCTCGCGAAAATCGACCGCATCCTCGTCGATGCCGTCGAGCAGCAGCCGCGCGACCTCGGTCATGCGCGCCTCGGTGTAGCGATAGGCGGCGGCGTTGTCGCCGTCGATGTTGCCAAAGTTGCCCTGGCCGTCGACGAGCGGGTAGCGCTGGGCGAAATCCTGCGCCAGCCGGACCAGCGCGTCATAGACCGACTGGTCGCCATGGGGATGGAACTTGCCGATCACGTCGCCGACGATGCGGGCGCATTTCTTGTGGACCTGGCCGGGATCGAGCCGCAACAGCCGCATGGCGTGCAGGATGCGGCGATGGACCGGCTTCAGCCCGTCGCGGGCGTCCGGCAGGGCGCGGTGCATGATGGTGGAGAGCGCATAGGCGAGGTAGCGCTCCTCCAGCGCGGTCTTCAGATCGATGCGCTCGGATTCATCCTCCGGCGGCGGCTCGACGGGCTTGCCCATGGGAACACCTTGTCAACTCTCGGCGCGATCTCCCTTTGAGCCTTCATCCTGAGGAGCCGCGAAGCGGCGTCTCGAAGGATGCTCCAGAGAGCGCTGGCTGGAACATCCTTCGAGACGCGCTCTCCGAGCGCTCCTCAGGATGAGGGCTTAGGGGATCGGCGCGAATCACTTGGCACGACCATGCCGATCCAACGCAAGCACAGCCAAGCAGCGTCGCCTCTAAACGGTGATAATTCAGTGGATTTTCAGCGCCAGTTCGACCAGCCGCGCCCGCTCCGCCGGTTCGGCCAGTCCGCGCGGCTCGAAGAGATGCCGGCGCAGGAAGAAGCCGGTCAGGGAAAAGCCCGCCAGGATGTCGGCGGCCGAGGGCGCGCGCGCGCCCTGCCCCTGGCTGAGGAAGGCCGGCAGCGCCAGCAATCTATCGGCATAAGGCTGCGCCTCCCTGCGGCAGACCGCCCTGCCGGATTTCGGCGAGACATGGCTGAGATCGTCGGGCGAGCCGGTGACGGCGCAGCGGGCAAGGTCGAGCCCGAAGCCGAGTTCGGCCAGCATCGCGACCTCGAACCTGACGACCAGCGCCGGCGCGAGGCGGGCATCGTCGAGATGTTCGACCAGCACCGTCAGCGCCTCGTGCAGCCCGGGATGCGGATCGCGCTCCGGCAGCAGCCGCAGCAGCGCCGACACGGTCGCCAGCCCGTAGAGCGCGACCGGGGCCTCGATCAGCCGTGCGGCATGGGACTGCAGCAGCTCGACCCGGTATTCGCCGAGATGCTCGTCGAGCCGCGCGCGCCAGGCCAGCGAGACGGCGTTGCCCGGCTGAAGCGCCGCCTGCTTCCTGGCCGAGCGGCCGCCGCGCACGAGCCCGAGATGGCGGCCGTGATCGCGCGTCATCACCTCCAGGATCAGCGAGGTCTCGCCATGCTGGCGAGCGCCGATGATGGTGCCCTCGTCGGTCCATTCCATCGCTCAGCCTGCTTGGTCGGGAGCGCGCTTCACCCCACTACCCGCTCCACCCGGCTGATCACCCGCTTCTCGCGCAGTTCGCTGATGATGGCGGACAGGTGCTTCAGGTCCCAGACCGTCAGATCGATCGTCACGTCGGTGAAATCCTGGTTCGGGCGCACCATCGCGACCGCGTCGATATTGCCGTCATGCTCGGCGATGGTCGTGGTGATCTGGGCCAGCGAGCCGGGCTCGTTGATCGAGTTCAACACGATGCGCGCCGGAAAGCGCTGCGGGGTCTTGTCGTCGAGGTCCCAGCGCACGTCGAGCCAGCGATCGGGTTCGTTGTCGAAGGCGGCGAGCGCGGTCGACTGGATCGGGTAGATCGTCACGCCCTCGCCCGGCGTTAGGATGCCGACGATGCGGTCCCCTGGGACGGCCCCGCCATCGGGCGCGAAGCGCACCGGCAGATCGCCGCCGAGGCCGCGGATCGGGATGGCGTCGGCCCCGGGCGCGTCGCCCGGCAGCTTGAATTTGAGGTTCTCGCCCTTGCGCAGCCCGAACCAGCCCTTGCCCTCGCCGGCGCCGCCCGACCCGGTCCTGGCCTCGGGCGGACTGCGCTTCTCGGGCTCCAGATCGGGGTAGACCGCCTTGACGACGTCGCCGGAATACATCTCGCCGCGCCCGACCGCGGCCAGCACGTCGTCGACCGTGGCGCGCGCCAGCCGCTTCAGCGCTGCCTTGAGCTTGTCGTCGGTGAAGGCGCGCTCGGCGCGCTGGAAGGCGCGTTCGAGGATCTGGCGGCCGAGGCCGGCATATTGCCGGCGCACCGCGGTGCGGGTGGCGCGGCGGATCGCGGCGCGGGCCTTGCCGGTGACGACGAGGGATTCCCAGGCCGCGGGCGGGGCCTGGCCCTCCGCGCGGGTGATCTCGACCTCGTCGCCATTCTGGAGCTCGGTCAGCAGCGGCGCGATGCGGCCGTTGATCTTGGCGCCGACGGCGGTGTTGCCGACATCGGTGTGGACGGCGTAGGCGAAGTCGATCGGCGTCGCGCCGCGCGGCAGCGCGATCAGCCGCCCCTTGGGCGTGAAACAGAAGACCTGGTCGTGGAAGAGTTCGAGCTTGGTGTGCTCCAGGAACTCTTCCGGGCTGTCGCCCTCGGCGAGCAGGTCGACGGTGCGCCGCAGCCACTGATAGGCCAGGCTCTCGTCGGCGAACTGCGCCATTTCGGTGGTGCGGCCATCCTTGTAGTGGGCGTGCGCGGCGATGCCGAACTCGGCGATGCGGTCCATCGTATCGGTGCGGATCTGCAGCTCGACGCGGCTCTGGCCCGGCCCGACCACGGTGGTGTGGAGAGAGCGGTAATCGTTCTGCTTCGGCGTCGAGATGTAGTCTTTGTAGCGGCCCGGAACCATCGGCCAAGTCATGTGGACGATACCGAGGACGCGGTAGCAATCATCCGGCTCGGCGACGATGACGCGGAAGCCGAAAATGTCGGAGAGCTGCTCGAAGGAGACCGATTTGCGCTCCATCTTCCGCCAGATCGAATAGGGCCGCTTGCGCCGCCCGAGAACCTGGGCCTGGATGCCGCGGGCGGCCAGTTTCTCCTTGAGATCGTTCTCGACGATGCCGATGACCCTGCCCTCGCGCTCGGTCACCTCCTCCAGCCGCTTCGTCACCGTGGCGTGGGCCTCCGGCTTGATATGGCGGAAAGCCAGCTCCTCCAGCTCCTCGCGCAGCTCCTGCATGCCCATCCGGCCGGCGAGCGGGGCATAGATCTCGGCCGTCTCCTCGGCGATGCGCAGGCGCTTCTCGGGGGCCATGTAATGCAGCGTGCGCATGTTGTGCAGCCGGTCGGCGAGCTTGACCAGCAGCACGCGAACATCGTCGACGATGGCGAGCAGCAGTTTCCGGAAGTTCTCCCCCTGCGCCGCCTTCTTGGAGACGAGGTCGAGTTTCTTGATCTTGGTCAGCCCGTCCACCAGCCGGCGGATCTCGGGGCCGAAGATCGTCTCGATCTCCTCCAGCGTGGCGGCCGTATCCTCGACCGTGTCGTGCAGGACGGCCGCCACGATGGTGGCGTCGTCGAGCTTCAGATCGGTGAGCAGCGCCGCGACCTCAAGCGGGTGGGCGAAGAAGGGATCGCCGGAGGCGCGCTTCTGCGTGCCATGCGCGCGCATGGCGTAGACATAGGCCCGGTTGAGCAGATCCTCGTCGGTGCTCGGATTATAGCTCCTGACCCGATCGACGAGCTCGTATTGCCGCATCATGCCCATTCGGGCTCAAGCCTCGCCTGCTTCGGTTCCAATCGGACAATATCGACGCCGCCGGCGCGGGCGGCAAGGCGCATTCCCGCCGCCCGGCCATGAAAAAGCCCGGCGGAGCCGGGCTTTAGCAAATGCGGTGAAGAAACCGATTCAGTTTTGGCGCATGACGTGGTCCGAAAACCGGTTCCCACTTTTCGGCGCCATGCGATCGATCAATCCTCGTCGTCGGCGCTTTCCGTCGGCGGCACGAGACCGTCGAGGCCGCGCAGCAGGTCGTCCTCGCTCATGCGGTCGAACTGCACCTCCGAATCGGGAGTGGACGGGTTTGGCACGGAGGTCGTCAGCAGCGGCACGGTCTCGGCCTCCGGCTCGTCGACCTCGACATGCTTCTGCAGCGAGTGGATCAGGTCTTCCTTCAGATCCTCGGGCTTCAGCTTCTCGTCGGCGATCTCGCGCAGCGCCACGACCGGGTTCTTGTCGTTGTCGCGGGCGACGAGGATCGCCGAGCCGGACTGGATCATCCGGGCGCGATGGCTGGCGAGCAGGACGAGCTCGAAACGGTTGTCGACCTTGTCGATGCAATCTTCAACGGTGACGCGAGCCATGGCGCGGCTCCTTCTGATCTCGGCGATGCAGGGGATGATCTGGCCCGGCCTTACAGCCAATGCGCGCCGAATGCAAGAATTGCGCGGCGCGTCGGGCTCGTCCGGTTTCAGCCACGCATGCGCCGGATCATGTCGTCGAGACCAGGCTCGACCCGCGAAGAACCGCCCGGGGCGTGCCCCCCGGCCATCGCCGGCAGTTCATGTCGCTTGAGGCTGGCGAAACGCAGCCGCATCGTGGTCGCGACGCCCTCGCCGAAGGCGATCGCCTCGCGATTGCCGATCGAGGAGAGGAAGTTGATCGTGCTGGCCGAGGCGTCGGCGATGGCCGAGCGGATGATCTGCTGGTCGCGCTCGTTGGAGAGCCGCATCGCGAAGATGGTCGAGCACTGTGACAGGATGGTGGAGTCGAGCTCGCCGGGGCGCTGCGTCACCACGCCGAGATAGCAACCATATTTCCGGCCCTCCTTGGCGATGCGTGCGATCGACTGCCGCGTCGGGGCGAAGCCTAGCGCCGTGTCGGACGGCACGTAGCGATGCGCCTCCTCGCAGAGCACGAGGATCTCGTAGCCGCCCTGGCTGGCCAGCGCGAGATCGAAGGCGAGCCGCGACAGCACCGAGGCGACCGCGTTGACGACCTCGCCGGGCAGGCCGGCGAGCTGGAACGCGGCGATCGGCCTGCCCTCATGCGGCACGCGGAAGATCTGGCCGACGACCGGGGCCATCGTCTCCATCAGGTTGGCACGCGCGAACATGAAGCGGTAGCGCGGATCGCCATGGAGAGCCTCGAGCCTGACCTTGAGCGAGCGCAGCGCGGGTCGCGGATAGCGCAGCTCATGCAGGCCGATCAGCTCGTCGAGGATCGCGAACACGTCCTTCATCCGGTAGGGCGTCGGCGCATCCACGGTGGTCGCGGTGAGATCGGAGGTCTCGCGCGGCGCGGTCGGATCGAGCGGGCGCTTCAGCAGGCTGGAGCCGAGATCGCGCGCCAGGTCCTGCGCTTTGGGCCGGTTGTAGCGTTCACGCGCCGAGGCGACGACCTCGCGCAGGATGTCGGGCTCTTCGTCCAGCGCGGCACGGCCGCGGAAGACGACATCGCCGAGCTCCTCGAGCCGGAACATCCAGAACGGCAGGTCGAGGCTGTCGCCGTCGATCGTCACCGCCTTGTCGGGAAAGGCGTGGGCGTATTCGTTGTGCGGATCGAGGATCAACACGCGCAGGCGCGGCCGGACCTCGACCGCCTTGCGCAGCAGCAGCGCGACCGCGCTCGATTTGCCGACGCCGGTGGTGCCGAGAATGGCGAAGTGGCGCGACAGCATGTCCTCGATGCAGACCGTCGCCGGGATGTCGGCCTCCTGGGTCAGCGAGCCGACGGCGACGCCGCTGCGCTGACCGAGGTCATGGACCAGAGCCAGATCGCAGGCGCGGATGCGATGCGCGATCGCGCCGATCGGCGGATAGGTCGAGATGCCGCTACGGAACCGGGCCGTCTCGCCGTCAGCGTCCATGACCTCGCCGAGCAGCTCGACCTGGACATGGATCGCATTCTCTCCGGCCTCGTCCCAGTTGGCCTTGACCGCCCTGATCTCGTAGACCAGTCCGACGACGCGGGTGGCGCCCAGGTTGATCGAGATCATCTTGCCGATCGTCCAGCTGTCGGGGCCGAGCCGGCTCGCATTGGTCGCGGCGCCCGCGATGGTCGCGCGCGAGCCATCGCAGAAGATCACGCGCCCCAGCGTGCGCTCGGCGGGCTGGTTGGGATCGCGCCTGTCGGCGAGGATGTCGTTCTCGAAGCCGGCCGCCTTGACTGCAAGCTGCACGATCCACCCGCCCTTCGCTGTTCTTGCAGCCCAGCTTTGCATCCGAGCCCGTTACTTTTGCCTTGATCGAGGCGGGCGAGAGCGCGGCGCTTGCGGTCGCGGTTACCAAATTGCCAAGAATTCGGCCGGCATCGTCTTCGAACCATCAGAAAACGTGGTCGATACGATCAGCCTGATTGCCTTGAGCGCGGGCCGTCTCGCGTCTATGCACGGAGATCGGGACGGGGGGTTGCCGACGATGCGGCGTTTGCGGCTGGGTGTGAACATCGATCATGTCGCGACCGTCCGGAACGCCCGGGGCGGTGCGTTGCCCGACCCGGTGCGCGCCGCGCATCTCGCCGTCGCCGCGGGAGCGGACGGGATCACCGCGCATCTGCGCGAGGACCGCCGCCATATCCGCGACGCCGACATGGAGCGGCTGGCGGCCGAGCTGACCAAGCCGCTGAATTTCGAGATGGCGGCGACCGACGAGATGATCGCGCTGGCGGCGAGGCTCAAGCCGCACGCCGCCTGCCTCGTGCCGGAGAAGCGCGAGGAGCGCACCACCGAGGGCGGGCTCGACGTCGTCGGACAGCACAATCTCCTCGCCCCGCAGATCGAGCGGCTGCGCACGGTCGGCTGCCGCGTCTCGCTGTTCATCGAGGCCGACGAGGCGCCGATCGCGATGGCGGCGAAACTCGGCGCGCCAGTGGTCGAGCTGCACACCGGAACCTGGTGCCATGCCGTGGCGGACGGCCATGGCGACAGGGCGCGGGCCGAGCTCCAGCGGCTGGCGACGGGCGCGGCCTACGCCGCCTCGCTCGGGCTCGAGGTGCATGCCGGGCATGGGCTCGACTACGACACGGCGCGCCAGCTCGCGGCCGTGCCGGAATTCGTCGAGTTCAACATCGGGCATTTCCTCGTGGGAGAAGCGATCTTCGTCGGTTTCCCGGCCGCGCTTGCGCAGATGCGGCAGGCCATGGACGACGGACGCATGGCCCGCTAGACCCGCCCGATGATCCTCGGCATCGGCTCCGATCTCTGCGACATCAGGCGCATCGAAAAATCGCTGGCGCGCTTCGGCGAGCGCTTCACGCATCGCATCTTCACTGACGGCGAGCGGACGAAATCCGACCGGCGCGCGACGCGGGCGGCTTCCTATGCCCGCCGCTTCGCCGCCAAGGAGGCCTGCTCCAAGGCGCTCGGCACGGGTCTGCGCCTCGGCGTGTTCTGGCGCGACATGGAGGTGGTCAACCTTCCGGGCGGGCGGCCGACGCTCCGGCTGAGCGGCGGGGCGGCAGCCCGGCTGGCGCAGATGACGCCGCCGGGGCATGAGGCCGTCATTCACGTCTCGCTGACCGACGACCCGCCGATGGCGATGGCTTTCGTCGTGATCGAGGCGCGACCGCTCGCTAGGTGAGGGACGACGATGCAGGTTTCGCAGCTCGACGCGCACGCGCGCACCCAGTTCGCCGGCCAGGCCGACGGCTGCCGGCGCATGGGCTCCGCCTTCACCGCGATGGTCTGCGAGCTGCTGGGACAGCGCCTCGAGGCGACCAGCCGGTTCGGCCGCCGCATCCTGGAATGGGCCGGCGATCCTCGGGCCGACGCGGTGGCGCTGAGAGCCGCAGGCGGCCTGAACGCATTGGCTCGATCAGGCCGCGCCGAGGCGTTGACCGCGCTCTACCCGCCCAACGCGCCCGAGCCCGACGCGCTGTGGCGCGGGATCGCGCAGGCCATCGCGGCTCACGATGGCTTCCTGCACGACTATCTCGACAGCCCGCCGCAAACCAACGAGGTCAGGCGCTGTTCGGCCCTGCTCGGTGGCGCGCTGATCATGGCGCGCGAGACCGGACTGCCGCTGGACCTGATGGAGATCGGCGCGAGCGCGGGACTCAATCTCGGCTTCGAGCGCTATCGCTATGAACTGGGCGCAGTGCAGTGGGGCGCTGCCGACGCTCCGGTGACGATCCGCAGCGAATGGCGCGGCGCGCTGCCGCCGGTCGACGCAAGCCTGCGGGTCGCCGCGCGGCGGGCCTGCGACCTCAACCCGCTCGATCCCGGCGAAGCGGGAGATCGCAACCGCGTGATGTCGTATATCTGGCCCGACCAGGCTGACCGGATCGCCGCGACGGACGCCGCCTTCGACGCGGCGGCCGCGATGCCATGGCGGGTGGAGCGAGCCGATGCAGCGGCATGGGTCGAGGCGCGCCTTTCGGAGCCCGCGGCGGAGCGCCGGACGCGCCTGCTGATGCATACGATCATGTGGCAGTATCTCCCCGAACCGACGAAGGCGCGGATCACGGCCGCCATGACGGGAGCGGGAGACGCCGCGACGCCAAAATCCTCTCTCGCCTGGCTGCGCATGGAGGCCGACGCCGAAAAGGCGAGCGCAGCCGTGACGCTGACCTCCTGGCCGGGCGGCCGCGAGCGCGAGATCGGCCGGGCCGATTTTCACGGCCGCTGGGTGGAGTGGCGCTGAGCCCTACTCGGCCGGCGCGACGGGAGCCGTGCCGGTGACCTGGCCACGCGGCTCCTCGCTCAACCAGCGATAGGCGACGCCGCCGAGCGCGCCGCCGATCAGCGGCGCGATCCAGAACAGCCAGAGCTGCGACAGCGCCGTGCTGCCGGCGAACAGCGCCGGGCCGGTGCTGCGCGCCGGGTTCACCGAGGTGTTGGTCACCGGAATGCTGACGAGGTGGATCAGGCAAAGCCCGAGCCCGATCGCCAATGGCGCGAAGCCGGCCGGAGCCTTGCCATGCGTCGCGCCCATGATGATGAAGAGGAACATCATCGTCATGACGACCTCGGTCAGGAAGGCGCGAGCAGGCTGTATTTCCCGGGCGAAGCCGCGCCATAGCCGTTTGAGGCGAAGCCCTTGGCGAGATCGAAACCCGGCGCGCCGCTGACGATCAGATAGAGCACGAGCGCGCCGAGAACGCCGCCGCCGACCTGGGCGCCGACATAGGGCGCTATCTGGCTGCTCGGGAAGCGCCCGCCGGCCGCAAGGCCGACGGTGACCGCGGGATTGAGGTGGCAGCCGGAGATGTGGCCGATGGCGTAGGCCATCGTGACGACCGTCAGGCCGAACGCCAGCGACACGCCGAGCAGCCCGATGCCGACCTGCGGGAACCCGGCGGCGATCACCGCGCTGCCGCAGCCGGCGAATGTCAGCCAGAAGGTTCCGATCGCCTCCGCGACATATTTCCTGGTGTGCATGACGCAGTCCCCCCGGACTTCGAGGATGCGATGCTGCGCCTGCCACGGGCCTTCGTCAATGCGCGCGATCGCCGGAAGCCGGGCCGGCGTTGTCCGCGCGGCAATAGTCGGCTAGACCGCGCCGTGCAAGGCGACGCCAGCCCTGCAAGCCGAGACAGGAGCGCCCGCGTGGCCAACGACGCCGAGATCAAGAGCAAGCCGGCCCAGAAGCCCGTCAAGGACGAGGGCGGCATTCTCGAGACGATCAAGGTCGTCGTCCAGGCGCTGCTGATCGCGCTCGTCATCCGCACGCTTTTGTTCCAGCCCTTCAACATTCCGTCGGGCTCGCTGATCCCGACATTGCTGATCGGCGACTATCTGTTCGTCTCGAAATACACCTATGGCTATTCGAAGCATTCCGTTCCCTTCAGTCCGCCGCTGTTTTCAGGCCGGGTCTGGGCGGCGGAGCCCAAGCGCGGCGACATCGCCGTGTTCAAGCTGCCGACGGACAACTCCACCGACTACATCAAGCGCGTCATCGGGCTGCCGGGCGAACGCATCCAGATGATCGACGGCGTGCTGCACATCAACAACCAGCCCGTGAAGCGCGAGCGCGTCGGCGACTACGTGACGCAGGACAACTGGGGCCGCAGCGCGCCGGTGGTGCAGTATCGCGAGACGCTGCCCAACGGCGCCTCGCACATGATCATCGAGCGCGAGGGCGACGGCGGCACCTTCGACAACACCGTGGTCTTCACCGTGCCGGCCGGGCACTATTTCATGATGGGCGACAACCGCGACAATTCGCTGGATTCGCGCGACCGCAGCGTCGGCTACGTGCCGTTCGAGAATTTCGTCGGCCGGGCCGAGATCATCTTCTTCTCGATCGAGGACGGGGCCTCGGCCTGGCGCGTCTGGGAGTGGCCCTGGACGGTGCGCTGGAACCGCCTGTTCAACGGCATCAAGTGAGCAAGCCGGGGGCACAGGAGCGCAAGCTCGCGGATCTCGCGCAGCTCGAGGAGCGTCTCGGCCATGTCTTCGCCGACCGCGCCCTGCTCGCTACGGCGCTGACCCATATGAGCGTGGAGGGGCCGCGGCTCGGCAGCTACCAGCGCCTCGAATTCCTCGGCGACCGGGTGCTGGGACTTTGCGTCGCTGACATGCTGTTCATGCGCTATCCGCTGGCGGAGGAAGGCGACATGTCGCGCCGGCTGGCCGACCTCGTGCGCAAGGAGACCTGCGCCGAGGTGGCGCTGGCCTGGGATCTGGGGGCGCATCTTCGGCTCGGCGAAGGTGAAATTCTCGGCGGCGCGCGCAAGAACAAGGCGATCCTGGCCGATGCCTGCGAGGCGATCATCGGGGCTGCCTTCATGGACGGCGGCTACGAGACGGCGCGCGGGCTGGTCGAGCGCGCCTTCGGCGAGCGGCTGCTGAAGCCGGTCAAGCCGTTGCGCGACGCCAAGACGGCGCTGCAGGAGTGGGCGCAAGGGCGCGGCTACCCGACGCCGACCTATAGCGAGCGCGGCCGCTCGGGGCCCGACCATGGTCCGGTGTTCCTGGTCGCGGCCCGGATCGCCGGCCTGCCCGACGCGGAGGCGCAAGGGCCCTCGAAGCGGTTCGCCGAGCAGGCGGCGGCGGAAGCCTTCCTGCGCCGCGAGGGGCTCTGGAGCACGACCATGGAGAACGACGATGGCTGAGGCGAAAACGCCGACCGCCTGCGGCTTCGTCGCGCTGATCGGCGCGCCGAACGCCGGCAAGTCGACGCTGCTGAACCAGCTCGTCGGGGCGAAGGTCTCGATCGTCTCGCGCAAGGTGCAGACGACGCGCACGCAGGTGCGCGGCATCGCGCTGTCGGGGGCGGCCCAGGTGATCTTCGTCGACACGCCCGGCATCTTCGCGCCCAAGCGCCGGCTCGACCGCGCCATGGTGACGAGCGCCTGGGGCGGGGCGACCGACGCCGACCTGATCGGCGTGCTGGTCGATGTCGAGCGCTACGACAACGAGGAGAACACGAGGCTCCTGGAGAAGCTGGCAGAGCTGAAGCAGCCGAAATTCCTGATCCTCAACAAGATCGACACGGTGGCGAAGGAGAAGCTGCTCGAGATCACCGCCAGCGTGAACGCGCTGGGCCAGTTCGAGACGACGTTCATGATTGCGGCTTTGACCGGCTATGGCGTCAAGGACATCCTGACCTGGCTGGAGACGCGGCTGCCGAAAGGGCCCTGGCTCTATCCGGAGGACCAGATCTCGGACGCCCCCTTGCGCTTCCTCGCCGCCGAGATCACGCGCGAGAAGATCTTCGAGCGGCTGCACGACGAACTGCCCTACCGCTCGACGGTCGAGACCGAGCAGTGGCAGCAGCGGCCGGACGGCTCGGTCAGGATCGAGCAGACGATCTATGTCGAGCGCGAGGGCCAGCGGAAGATCGTGCTCGGCGAAGGCGGCCAGACGATCAAGGCGATCGGCCAGAAGGCTCGCATCGAAATATCCGAGGCGGCCGAGGCCAAGGTGCACCTCTTCCTGTTCGTGAAGGTGCGCGAGAACTGGAGCGACGACCCGGAACGCTATCGCGAGATGGGGCTGGAGTTTCCGAAGGGCTGAGCCCGGGCCACCACGAGCCTTGTCGGGCTCAGCGCCCTCCCCTGAACGCCGCCGCGAGTTCCCTCACGAGAGCGTTTCCGCGCGGCGTCGAGACATTGCTGCGCAAAACGACGTCGGACTGGCCCAGCGAAGGCAGGCCCCAATCGGACGCGACGTCGACCGCGCCTGGCGGCGCGATGCGGGTCGCCAGCGGCGAGACGCCGAGTCCGCCCTGAACCGCCGCCAGAACCGCCGCCATGCCGCCGCCGATGAAGGCCTCGCGCCAGGCGATGCCGGCGTCCGCGAGCGCTTGCGTCGCCAGACGGCGCAGGCCGCATTCCGCCATCAGGTTGACGAGAGGCAGGGGTTCCCCCTCCCGGCGCGTCAGGCCGGGCCAGGCGAACCAGCCGAACACGTCCCGCCGCAGCACCTCGCCCGTCCGGCCGGCGCCGAACCGGCGCAACACCACGACGTCGAGCCTGCCCTGCTCGAACGCCTCCTCCAGCGCCGCCGAGGCCGCGATCCGCAAGTCGATCAGCCAATGCGGATCATGCGCCGCCAGTCGGGCCAGGATCGTCGGGGCATCGCTCCCGACCGCCTGCTCGCTGATGCCGATCGCGACCCGCTCGCGCGCCTCACCGAGCGCCTCGCAGGCACGCCGATGCGCGGCCAGCAGCTCGCGCGCCGCCGGCAGGAAGCGCTCGCCTTCGGACGTCAGGCGCACCAGCCTCGGATGGCGTTGCAGCAGCGCCTGCCCCAGCACCGCCTCCAGGCGTTTCACCCGCGTGCTGACCAGCGACTGCGTCGTGCCGAGCGCTTCGGCGGCGCGGGTGAAGCTCTTCAGGTCAGCGGCATGGAGGAAAGCCGCGACGCCGTCGATATCGAGCGATCCAATCATTGAAAGTCCGTATCACTGTTATCACCTTGGATAGCGTATCGTGATCATACCAGAATGACTAGCTTGATCGGGCACGCGGGACGCCGTCCCGCATCCCGAGAGGTGAGCATCATGCCCCTGATCCGCATTTCCATGAGGCGCGGCCGCCCGGCCGCCGAGGCCGCCGCCATCGTCGACGGTGTCTACAAGGCGCTGCGCGCGACCTTCGAGGTGCCGGAGAAAGACCTCTTCGCCGTCGTTCACCAGCACGACGCCGACGAGTTCGTCTTCGACGCCAGCTTTTTCGGCTTCGAGCGCACGGCCGGGTTGGTGATCATCCAGCTCACCGTCGCGAATACGCGCGGCATTACGCAGAAGAAGGCGCTGTACGCCGCGATCGCCGAGAAGCTGGGTCGCAACCCCGGCCTGAAGCCCGACGACATCTTCATCAACCTCGTCGAGGTGAAGCGCGAGGACTGGTCGTTCGGCGGCGGGATCGCGCAGTATGTGGCGTGAAGCGCCGGACCGGCCGGCGCGAAAATCGTTTGCCGTTTTTGCAGCCTGCTCCTAAGACGCGGCGAGCTTTCGCCGCGGGGGACGCCTCATGAACGACGACGACGTCCTTGCCGAGTTCCGCGACGCCGGCGCGCTGCTGGAGGGGCATTTCATCCTCTCCTCCGGGCTGCGCAGCCCGGTCTTCCTGCAGAAGATGTTCATCTTTCAGGACCCGGTCCGCACCGAACGGCTGTGCCGGGCGCTGGCTGAGAAGATCGAGGCCGCTTTCGGCGCGGTCGATTATGTCGTCTCGCCGGCGGTCGGCGGCATCGTGCCCGGCTACGAGACGGCGCGGCACCTCAAGGCAAAGGCGATCTTCGTCGAGCGCGAAGACGGGCAGTTCCGCCTGCGCCGGGGCTTCGCCATCCCGAAGGCTGCGCGCGTCGTCATGGTCGAGGACATCGTCACGACCGGGCTGTCCTCGCGGGAATGCCTGGCCTCGATCGCGGCCGAGCCTGGCACGATCCTTGGCGCGGCCTGTCTCGTCGACCGCTCGGCGGGCAAGGCCGATCTCGGCGTGCCGCTGATCAGCCTTGTCGCGCTCGACATCCCGGCCTACCCCGCCGACGCCTTGCCGCCTGAGCTGGCGGCGATTCCCGCCATCAAACCCGGCAGCCGAAATCTCAGCGCCTGAGCCGTCGGAGCTTTGCCGGCTGCGGCGAGAGGTCACACAAGAAACCGGAGGTTGTTGGAAAAACGACCGTTCTTCGACATTGTTAGACCGCGATTTTTCTCGATTCTCTTTGCTCTACGCGATTTCATTCAGGAGTCATTGTCATGGCCGCGGATCCGCGCATCGCGCTTTTCATCGACGGCGCCAATTTCTACGCCACTTCGAAGCAGCTTGGCTTCGACATGGACTATCGCCGGCTGCTCAAGGAATTCCAGGGCCGCGGAAACCTGATCCGGGCGTTCTATTTCACCACGCTGGTCGAGAGCGAGGAATACTCGTCGATCCGGCCGCTGGTCGACTGGCTCGACTATAACGGCTACCGCGTCATCACCAAGGCGGCCAAGGAGTTCACCGACGCCACCGGCCGCCGGCGCGTCAAGGGCAACATGGACATCGAGCTGACGATCGAGATGCTCGAACTCGCGCCGCATCTCGACCAGATCTACCTGTTCTCCGGCGATGGCGATTTCCGGCCGCTGGTCGAGGCGGTGCAGCGCAAGGGCGTCAAGGTCTCGGTGGTCTCGACCATCACCACCAACCCGCCGATGGTCTCCGACGAGCTGCGCCGGCAATGCGACGATTTCATCGACCTCGCGCATCTGTTGCAGAAGGTCGGGCGCGATCCGTCGGAGCGCGCTGCGCGGGCTCCAAGCACCCCCGGCAATCCGGGCCTGGAACGGCGCTATGGCATCAAGCAGGGCGACGAGACGGTCGAGGGGTGAAGGCGTCCGTCATTGCGAGCGCAGCGAAGCAATCCAGGAGCGGCCGCGCTCGACGACCCCCTGGATTGCTTCGCTGCGCTCGCAATGACGATCAGATGATCAGGCCGACGGCTCACCCGCCCGTCTTCATGATCCTGGCCTTGTCGCGGTTCCAGTCGCGGGTCTTCTCGGTCTCGCGCTTGTCGTGCAGCTTCTTGCCGCGGCCGAGGCCGAGCTCGACCTTCGCCCTGCCCCTCTCGTTGAAATAGACCTTGAGCGGGATCACGGTGTAGCCGTCGCGCTGGATCGCGCCCATCAGCTTGTTGATCTGGCGGCGGTGCAGCAGCAGCTTGCGCGGCCGCCTGACGTCGTGGTTGAAGCGGTTGGCCTCGAGATATTCCGGGATATGGGCGTTGAACAGGAAGAGTTCGGTCCCCATCGGCCCGGCATAGCTCTCCCCGATCGTCGCCTTGCCGCCGCGCAGCGACTTGATCTCGGTGCCCTGCAGCGCGATGCCGGCCTCGAGCGTCTCGGTGATCTCGTAATTGTAGCGCGCCTTGCGGTTGTCGGCGGCGAGCCTGTAGCGCTCCGGATCGGGCTTGCTCATGCCCGCTCGCCCAGCGCATGCGCCCTGACCATCAAGGCCATGGCCTGCGATTCCGATTCAGGATCGGCGTTCAAGCCGTTGAGAACGCCGTGCTTGTCGGCCTCGGGGCGATTCTGGCTGAGCTTGAACTTGCCGGCCAGCGAGGCGATCTCGATCTCGATGCCGACGATGCCGCGCGAGAGCGCGTTGATAAAGGTCTCCGGTGCGTCCGTCACCGCCCAGGGCTCGGCGCGGGGGCGCTCCTGCTGCGCGGTCAGGGCCTCCAGATGCGTATGGAGCCACTGCCCGTCCTGGATGGCGCGGGCGGGACCGCGCGCCTGCACGGTGACGTAGTTCCAGGTCGGCACGACCTTGCCGTGCTCCTGTTTGGAAGCGTACCAGGCCGGCGTGACATAACGCTCGACGCCGGTGAAGATCACCAGCGTCTCGGCCCCGGCCGCGATCGCCTTCCATTGCGGGTTGGGGCGGGCGAGATGGGCGCGCAAGATTCCCTGCTCGCCCTCGTCAGCGTGCAGCACGAAGGGCACGGGATTGGCGATCAGCCCGCTTTCGCCCGCCGTCACCAGCGTCGCGAGCGGATGGGCGCGCATCACCTCGAACAGCGCGGCGCGGTCCTCGACCTTGAAATGGCTCGGCTCGTACATGGCTCGTCTCCCGGGCGTTGCGCCCGGAGCCCGGACCAACGCGATCGTACTATTTAGGCATTCAGAAGCCCGGCGAACACCATCGCCTCGCGGATGACCTTGCCGGTCGGCGCAGTGACCGGCACGAGCGGCAGTCGGACCTCCTCCTCGCAGCGGCCGAGAAGCGCCATGCCGTGCTTGGCCCCGCAAAGGCCCGGCTCCTTGAAGATCGCGTCATGCAGCGGCGTCAGCCGGTCCTGCAGCTTGAGCGCCCCGGCATAGTCACCGGCGAGAGCCGCGTTCATCAGCTCGGCGCAAGGCTTCGGCGCGACATTGGCGACGACCGAGATGCAGCCATGGCCACCGGCCGCCATATAGGCCAGCGCCGTCATGTCCTCGCCGGAAAGCTGGATGAAGTCCGGCCCCATCGCATGGCGCTGCTGCGAGACGCGCGCGAGATTGGCGGTCGCGTCCTTGACGCCGGCGATGTTCTTCAACTCGTAGAGCCGCGCCATCGTCTCGACCGACATGTCGACGACCGAGCGCGGCGGGATGTTGTAGATGATGATCGGGATGCCGACCGCTTCGTTCACCGCCTTGAAGTGCCGGTACATGCCCTCCTGGGTCGGCTTGTTGTAATAGGGCGTCACCACCAGAACGGCGTCGGCGCCGGCCTTCTCGGCATGTTCGGCGAATTCGATCGCGTGGGTGGTGTCGTTCGAGCCCGCGCCGGCGATGACCGGGACGCGGCCCCTGTTCTGGTCGATGACGATCTCGGTGACGCGCTTGTGCTCGTCATGGCTCAAGGTCGGGCTCTCGCCGGTGGTGCCGACGGGGACGAGGCCGGTCGAGCCGCTCTCGATCTGCCAGTCGACATGGGCGCGCAGCGCCGCCTCGTCGATGCGGCCGCTCTTGAAGGGCGTCACCAGCGCGGGCATCGAGCCGGTGAAGGCAATGTGCTTGGTCATGAGAACGGCGTCCTGACGGCGAACCGGGTTGAGCGGGCCGACACACATAAACCCTTGGCCGAGCCCAGCAAAGCCGGAATCCCATCAAAAGCCGCGGCCTCATGGTTAAGTCTTCATAAACCGCGCTGACCCACCATCGTAGCTCCCGTCCGTACAAGGAGCCTGCGATGGCCTCGTCATCCGCCTGCATGCGCCTCGCCTGGCTGGCGCTGCCGCTCGTCCTGACATTCGGCGCCGCCCGCGCCGCCGACGATGGCGAGCACAGGACACAACAGCCGAGCGGGCTTGCGGTCGATGTCGAGACCACCGCCGCGCTGCCGCCCTATCCGGGCGATGCACTGCGCGAGGGATCGGCCGATCGCGAGATGGTCAAGGCGGCGGTGGCGGCCTATCGGCGCGGCGCGCGATCGGAGGGCGACGGCATCGCCGCCTCGATCGACGACAGGACGGCGCGCGCGCTGCTGGAATGGGTCGCGATCCGCACGGGTGCAAATCTGATCCCGTTCTCCCGGATCGACGCCTTTCTCAAGACCTATCCGAACTACCCCGCGACAGCGCTGTTCCGCCGGCGCGCCGAGGAGGCGCTGATCTTCGAGAAGAAGAACCCCGACACGATACGGGCCTTCTTTCATGGACAGCGCCCTGTCAGCCCGGCCGGCCGCGTGGCGTTAGCCGGCGCTCTCAAGGCCGAAGGCAAGACCGATGAGTCTGCGACGCTGATCCGCCAGGTCTGGCGGCAGGACCATCTCGGCCTGCCACTGGAGATACGCGTCCTGGCCGCCTTCGGCGACGCCCTGACCAGCGACGACCATCGCCTGCGCACGGAGCGCTACCTGTTCCGCGAGAACGCCACGGCCGCGCTGCGCAATGCGGCGCGCGTCTCGGCCGATTACGTGGTCCTCGCCAAAGCGAGGCTCGCCAGCGCCAAGGCGAAACGGCCGGTCGCGGCCGCGCTGATCGCCTCGGTCCCGGCCGCGCTGAAGGGCGACATCTCCTTTTCCTTCCTGCTGGCACAGCAGGCGCGGCGCGAGAACAAGCCGGCCGAGGCGGCCAAGGCGCTGGCGGCGATCCCACGCGATTCCGGCCTGCTCGGCGACGGGAACGGCTGGTGGATCGAGCGCCGGATGACCGCCCGCAAGCTGCTCGATACAGGAGATGCGGCGAGCGCCTATCAGGTCGCATCGGGGCACGGTGCGGAGGGTTCGGCCGAGCGCATCGACGCCGAATGGCATGCCGGCTTCATTGCCCTGCGCTTCCGCAACGACGCGGCCGCCGCGCTGGCGCATTTCGCAGAGGCGGCCAAGCATGCCGAGACGCCGATTTCGGTCGCGCGCGCCGCCTATTGGGAAGGCCGCGCCACCGAGGCGCTCGGCAAGGAGAGCGAGGCCCGCGAGGCCTATGAACGCGCCGCCGAGCACCCGGTCGCCTATTATGGCCAGCTCGCCCGCGCCCGGCTCGGCCTGCCAGACCTGCCGCTGCGGCGCTCGGCCTCGGCGGCGCTTTCGCATCTGCCGGGCCATCAGGGCGTGCGGCTGCTCTATGCGATCGGCGCGCGCGACCTCGCCGCGGTGATGCTGTCGGACCTGGCCCAGCGGCTGCACACCACGCCGGCGCTGGAGGCGATCGCCGGCATCGCCAAGCGCGAGGCGGATATCCGCACGCTGCTGTCGATCGGCAAGCAGGCGCTGCAGCGCGGTTTTCCGCTCGACGCCGCCGCCTTCCCGACCTTCGGCGTGCCGGATTTCCCGATCCTGGGCGATCCCATGGAGCGCGCCATCGTCCACGCCATCGCCCGGCAGGAGAGCGCCTTCGACCCGACGGCGGTGTCGCATGCCGGGGCGCGCGGGCTGATGCAGATGATGCCGGCGACCGCGCGCGAGACGGCACGGCGAGCCAATCTGCCATTCGACTGGCCGAAACTGGGCCGCGACGCGCTCTACTCGGCCCAGATGGGCGCGGCCCATCTCAACGACCTGCTGAAGGAATGGCGCGGCTCCTACATCCTGACCTTCGCCGCCTACAACGCTGGCTCCGGCAATGTCCGCAAGTGGATCGAGGCCTATGGCGACCCGCGCCGGCCGGATGTCGACGCCATCGACTGGGTCGAGCGCATCCCGTTCTACGAGACGCGCAATTATGTGCAGCGGGTGATGGAGAATTTGCAGGTCTACCGCCAGCGGCTCGACCAGCGCACCGCTTATCTGATCGACCACGACTTGAAGCGCGGCGGGAAGCGGGAGTAGATCGGAGGGGAACCGTCTACGCGAGCCCTCATCCTGAGGAGCGCCGTAGGCGCGTCTCGAAGGATGTTCCAGAGCGCACTGGAGCATCCTTCGAGACGCCGCTTCGCGGCTCCTCAGGATGAGGGCTCAAGTTTGCCGATGGCTAAGGACGACACCGGCTTCACCCCGCTCTTCGTCAGCGCCCGCGATGGGCTCAAGCTGCATGCGCGCGATTACGGGCCGCTTGCCTCCCATGCGCTCCCGGTCGTCTGCCTTCCGGGTTTCGCCCGCACCGCGGCCGATTCCCATGAGCTTGCGCTGGCGCTGGCGCGCGACGAGACGAAGCCTCGCCGCGTACTGGCGCTGGACTATCGCGGGCGCGGGCGCTCGGATTTCGACAGGGAGTGGAAGAACTACGACATCCGCGTCGAACTCGACGACATGCTGCAGATGCTCGTATCGGCGGGAATCGAGGAGGCGGTCTTCATCGGCACCTCGCGCGGCGGACTTTTGACCATGGCGCTCGGCGCGGCGCGCCCGGCGATGATCAGGGGCGCGGTGTTGAACGATGTCGGGCCGGTGATCGATGCGCGCGGCCTGCTGCGGATTCGCGGCTATGTCGGAAAATTGCCGGTTCCGCGCAGCTATGCCGAGGGCGCGGAAATCCTGAAGCGCCTGTCGGACCAGCAGTTTCCGCTTTTCGGCGAGGCCGAATGGGAGATGATGGCGCGCCGGACCTGGACCGAACGCGACGGCCGGCTCGCGCCCGATTACGACCCGAACCTGATGAAGGTTCTGGAAGAGCTCGATCTCGAGGCGCCGCTGCCGGTGCTGTGGAGCTATTTTTCCGGGCTGAACGGCGTCCCGGTGCTGGCGATTCGCGGCGCGAATTCCGACCTTCTGGCCGAGAAGACACTGGCCGAGATGGCGCAGCGCCATCCCGACTGCCAGGTCTTCACCGCGCCCGGCCAGGGCCACGCGCCTCTGCTCGGCAGCAAGGACATGGTCAAACGCATCGGCAAGCTCGTCGCCCGCGCCGAACGGCTGGCGGCCTGATTTCAGGTTTCGGCGGGCTTCCGCGCCGCTTTCAGCGCACGCGAATGTGCGGTCTCGCCGCCATTGGCCAGGATATCGGCGTCCTCGCGCCAGTTATCCGACGTCCCGCGCGCGGGAACGCCGGAGAAAGCGCAGGCATAGCGGATTTCCGCATCACGCAGCGCCGCGATCTGGTCGAAATGCCAGAGGCCGAGCCGGTTGAGGTCGGCGGCGATGGCGGGGCCGATGCCCCGGATCAGCTCCAGATCGTCGGGCTTGCCGTCACGCGCGGCGTCCAGCAGGTTTTTCGGGCGCTCGCCTTCGAAACCGCCATCGCTGAGCGTCGCGACATTCGCCTGCCCATACGAGCCGTCATCGCGTAAGGAGGCGACCTCGCCGGCGCTCGCGCGTTTGGCGAAGGCCGTCTCCGCGTCCCCCGCCAGCGCCTTCGCCTGGCCGACCCAGTCCTCGCGTTCGATCCGGCCAGGAAAGGCGAGATAGCCACCGGTCCATTCGACGTTCTCCGCCGTCCAGGCGGCGATCTGGTCGAAATGCCAGATTCCCAGCCCATGCAGCCTGGCCTCGTTCTGCCGACCGATGCCCTTGATCAGCTTGAGATCGTCCGCCTGTTCGTCGCGCGCCGCGACAAGCCCGGCTGGGCGCTCGCCGGGCAGCTCGGCTTCCTCGACCTTCGCCGGCTGCTTGCCCCTGTCACGAACCGCCTTCATGTCGACGATCACGGTCTTGCCGTCGTCGACGAGGGGTTTTTCGGAGCTTTCGCTGGAGGCGGGCGTCGGCACGGCCGCTGGCGGCTGCTCGACGGGGGAGAGCCCGGCCGGCGCTGTCCTCGCCGGCCGAAGCGCGGCCCGAACCACGGCGGCGAGCGCGCAGCCGGCGAAGTAGACCGCGACGAACAGCAGCGCGCTCTCGACCCAGAGCGCCGCGACGCCGTTCAGCGCCTGCATCCAGGTCAAGGCCGCGCCAAGCGCCCAGGCGGCCGCGGCATAGCCCAGACTGCGGCTCCAAAGTTGCGCCTTGCCGCCGCCATGGCTGATCCAGCCCATGGCGAGGCCGAGCCCGAAGGCGGCGACGAGGAACCAGAGGAACTGCGCGGCGAGATACAGCATGTCCGCCCTTACTTCGCGACCGTGAACTGGACGCGCCGGTTGAGCACGCGGGCATCGGCGGCGCCGTGCGGCACGAGCGGCCTCGCCGTGCCGAATCCCTCGACCGCAAGCCGGCCCGCGTCGATCCCGCGGCGGACGAGTTCCTCGCGCACGCGCAGGGCGCGGCGCTGCGAAAGGTCGAGATTGTCGAAGCGGCCGTCGCCGTCATTGTTGGCGTGGCCCTCGATGATGATGCGCGCATCCGGGCACTGGTTCAGGATCGCCTGCGCCTCGCCGACGACGCGCTCGGTGGTGGCGTCGAGCGTCACGACGGAGGTGCCCTGGCCGAACAGAACGGTGTTGCGCTTGGTCAGCATGTCGAGATCGTTCTGGCAGGTGTTGGGCGGGTCGATGACGCAGCCGGTCTGGCGCAGGCCGATGAGCGCCTCGACCCTGAGGCCGCCGGCATGGGAAGCGGCGCTGGTCTCGACCTCGCTCCTGATCAGGTCGCGACAGGTCAACCCGCGGAGGACGACGCCGGTGTCACCGACCGTGGCGGAGCCGAGGTCGAGCCGGAGCAGGTTGACCAGCGCCAGGCGCGCGGCGGCGACGAAGCCGGGCGGCGCGCTCGGCAGCAGCGTCGTCGCATCAGCGACCTTGCCGCGCAGCGGCGAGGCCTCGACCAAAGCGCGCAGCGCTTCGCGCGCCGCCTCGTCCGGCAGGTGGCCTGCCAGCGAGACGCCGGAGCGATCGACCGAGATCGTCAGCGCATAGGGCCTGATCACGATCGACGCCGGCGCCGCCCTCAGCACCAGTCCGCCGGGCAGCGGCGTCGCCGCCAGCGCGACCGAGATGGCGCGCCAGGCGGCCTCGTCGGCGACTTCGCCGGCGATCGAGAGGTCGCGCGCCGCGATCGAGACCGAGCCGCGCGTCAGCCGGCCGAGCAGATCGAGCGCGAAGGCGGTCGCAACCGCATAGTCGGGCTCGCTCGCCAGATTCACCGAGACGGACAGGCTGTCGTCGAGGCGTCGCGCACCCGCCTGCCGGGCCGCGATGGCGCGCAGCGCCGCGCGCGCCGCCTCGTCACGGACAAGCCCGGTGATCGCCAGCGCCCGATCGCCCTTCTCGGCCTGCCAGCGCAGCGGCACAGGCGGCGGAACGGGTGGCGGCGGAGCGGGCGGCAGGACCGGCGGTTCGATCGTGACGGCAAGCGGCGGCGGCGAAGGGGTGGCGGGCTCGGGCTGCCGCGCCGGCGGTGGCGGCGCGGCGGGCGGCGGCGCGACCGACGCCACGGCCGGCGGCGCGGACGCTGCTGGCGACGGCGCGGCGGGAAGGGAGAGCGGCGGAATCTCCGGCAGCGCCGGCATGGCCGGGAGAGGCGGCGGCGCGGGCGGGCAGGCGATGCTCGCCTGCGCCACCGAATTCGGGCCGTCGAGCTGGGCGATCTGCAGGCGCAACGCCTGGCAGGCCTCGAAATCCGCGGGTCCCTGCCCCGCGATCAGATAGCTGTCGCCAGTGAGTTCGACCTTGCCGTCGCGCAGCCGGGCGAGTTCGCCGATCGCGCGCGTCACCCGCTCCAGAAACGCGGCGGGCGCGCCGAGTGCGGGTTTGGTCAGATCCTCGATCCGCGCCGGTTCGGGAAAGCTTCGCCGCAGGGTGGCGAGAATCTGGGCGCGCTGCGTGTCCGACGGGTAAAATCCGGTCACCGAGACGCCGCCTGCGGGCCCGCGTTCGGCGCTCCAGCGATAGGGCGCGACGACCGGCGGCTCGAGCGCGCAGTCGACCGGCTGGAACCCCTGCTGCGACAGGCCCGAGACGGCCGTCTTCAGCGCCAGAAAGGCGTCGGGCGTCTCCGCCCTGCCCTCGATGCAGAAGCGGGCATCGTCGAGCGCGATCTTGCCGGCTGCGAGTTTCGGCAGTTCGGCCAGCAGCGCCTTCGTCATTCCAGCGAAGCCCGGCGGCGCGCCGAAGGCGAGCGCCTGGCGGTCGTCGACGCGCAGGCCGGGGAGCGTCGCGGCCGCGATATTGGCCTTGGCGGTGGTTTCGTCGGGAACGAAGCCGCCCAGGGTGACGACCTCGCCCAGGCGCGTCGCCGACCAGCCATAGGGCCGCTGCGCCACGACCTGCGAGAGCCCGCCCAGCGCGCGGCGAACGCCATACTCGCCCCTCAGGCCCGTCATGGCCCTGGCCGCGCCATCGTTCGACAGGGCCTCGCCGCTGATCGTGACGTCGCGACCGACGACGCGGGCGACGACCGCCATCGCGCCGGGCGCATCGCCGGCGGCCGTTGCCGCCGTCGCCAAAGCGCGCCGGCCGACATCCTGCTGGATCGGATCGCCGAGAACGAGATTGCCGACGCCCCAGAGCAAGGCCAGCGGTGCCAGACCCCAGAACCAACGCAAAGATTGCGCCATGCCTCGTTCCCTGCCGCCGTCCTTGGCGCCGCCATCCGCCGCGAAAGCGCCGAATCCGGTCATTTCAGATCAGGCGGATCGCGAGGCGCTGTCAAGCGCGACCAACTCTAACCCCCGCTGCCCAAACGAAAAAAGCCCCGGGTTTCCCCGGGGCTTTCCGACTTTCGACCGGAGACCGATCAGAAGTCGCGCTGGATGCGCAGACGACCCGAGAACGCGTCGTCTTCCTTGATCAGGATGCCGAGCGGACGGCCGAGAGCCTGAATGCGGTTCTTGAGTTCGACGCGGGCGTAGAGAACTTCCACGCCGATGTCGAGACCGGCGACCGGCGACCAGATCAGGTTGGTGCCGACGCGGATTTCGCGCGGATCCTGAAGGGAGACGGTGCGGGCGTAGTCGAGCTCCGAATACGAACCATACACGGCCTGACGGATCGTGGGGGTCCAGTAGTGCAGGAACACGGCGGTCAGCGCGTAGCCCTTGGTCAGCTTGGTGCTGCCGAAAGCGTCGACGTTGGCGTCCGAGTTGATGAAGCCGATACGGCCGACGCTCGAGTTGGCGCCCCAGGTCGCGCCGGCGCCAGCGCCGCCGTAACCGAGGTAGGAGATGCCGCCTTCGGCGTAGGCAGCCTGCAGCCAGAGCTCATCGCCAGCGGCGAGCATGGGCAGGTTGATCTTGACGCCCGCCTGGATGGCGAAGCCGGTCTTGTCGCCGCCGCCGACGACACCGCCGCCGAGGAAGTTGGCCTGGGCGTTACGCTCGAAGATCGCAGCCGAGAGCTGGGCAGCGCCCCAGCCCTGGGTGACGTTCAACGAACCGACGAGGTCCGGATAGGTCTGGCCGCCCGAGACGAAGTTGCCGACGACCTGACGCTCCGAACGATCTTCCAGCGACAGCGTCGCCGAGAAGCCGCCGCCGAAGGTCGCGGTGTAGGCCAACAGGTTGGCGGTCATGTCCGAACCACGGATCGGGCCGTAGTTGTGCGTGTCGGCGTAGAAGTCGAAGAACGACTGCGCGCGACCGGCGGTGATCGGTCCGAACTGGACGAACGCCTTGTCGAGGTTGGTCGACTGGCCGCCAGCGCCGCCGCGAGCGGCGGTGAACTGCGGGCCGGTCGAGTTGACGCCCTGGCCGTACGAGCCGTTCGAGATGGTCATCTCGAAGCGGATGAAGGTGCGCAGCGTGCCATAGGCGGTCGCGGTGCGGGCGTCGATGTTCAGACGGCCGCGGGCGCGGAAGCCGTAGTTGTCCTGAGTGTCGAGGCCGGGAGCGTTGAAGGTCTCCTGGACGAGATACTCGGCGCGGACGCGGCCGCCGACGCGGAGGCAGGTTTCGGTGCCGGGGATGAAGAAGAAGCCTGCGCCATAGGCGGAGCAGACGCGAACGTAATCGACCGGAGCGGCCTTCCGCGAGGGAAGATCGGCGGCCTGAGCCCCGGCAACCGCGGCGATACCAGCGGCAGAACCGAGGAGGAGGCTCTTAACGAGCTTCATTGGTAACCTCCAAAATGAGTTTCGAGACCCTCGGGCTTCGGTTTGATTCGACGATGGACCCCAGGAGACCCGACCGCCACACTTGCCTGTTCCCGGCCTTTCGCCCGCGTCCCTGAACCATTCAGAGGCGAAGACGAAAAACAGCGACCGGGAACGTCCCGACGCACAATCACCATACGAATGCCGGATGCCCGATCAACCACGATCACGCCGCCGAGAGGTCCGGTGGGGTGCTTTGGAACCCGGTGTTGCAGGCGAGCCACGCTTTGAGCCGCGAAATTTACGGGTGGTTAACCGCATCGCTCCGAAGCGACGGCAATTCGCGGCGTTCGGCGGTGGAATCAGGCGCGACTCGCTGGTTGCGTCTCTGCGTCGGAGGCAGACTGATTCCGTCGCGCTCGCCGCTCAGTATTCCCACTCGGCCCCGACGCCGACCGCGGCGCTGCCATCGGCCCCGGTCTCGGCCTGAAGCTTGAGGCGGCGCGTCACGTCGATGCCGATCGAGACGCCGCTGTCCTCGGGCTTCGCGCCGGCCTTCACGCCGATCGAGACATTGTCGCCGATATAGCGCGAGGCCCCGATCGTCGGCCCGCCGGCCCCGACCTGGATGTCGAGATTGTCGACGCCGAGCGATTTGCGCAGGCGCTCGAACGAATCGTCGCCGCCGCCGCCGGCGAACTGGGCTGCAGTCTGCGCCAGTTGCAGCGCCTGGAAGGGCGAAAGCGAGCCCGACGCACGCGAGAACAGGATACGCGACAAAACCTCGTCCTGCGGCAGGTCGGGCGTCGAGGCGAAGGCGAAGGCGGGCTGGTCGGCCGGGCCCGAGACGATGATGCGGGCGGTGACGTCCGAGGCGCGGGTCTCTGCCACGAAATCGAGTTCCGGAATCGTCCCGCCGGAGAAGGTCAGCCGGCCCCGGCTGAAATCGAGGCGCTGGCTCAGCACGGAAAGCCGGCCGCGCCGCATCTCGAAGCCGCCGTCGATCGACGGGTTCGCCGTCGTGCCGCCGACCCGGATCTCGCCGCCGAGTTCGGCGTCGATGCCGCGCCCCCTGATGAAGACGCGGTTGGGCGCCGAGACGGTCAGCGCCAGCGCGGCCTCGAAGGCCGGCGCGGGCCTGCCGCCGGCGCGCCGCGCCGGCTGGGCCTTTCGCGCCGCGGCGAGGCGCGCGGCGGCCGTGCCCGTCGGCCTTACATGGCGGATGTTGTCCACGGGGCGCAGCGAGGCGGGCAGCCGGTCGGGCACCGCGACATCGAGCGAGACGACGTCGACGCGCCCGCTGATGCGCGGGCGCTGCGCTAAGGGGCCCGAGAGATCGAGTCCGAGATCGGCGACCGCCGTGACGATGCCGTTGGAGACGAGCTGAGCCCGGTTGCCCTGGATGCGCAGATTGCCCGGGAAGCCGGCGGCGGGATCGACCCTGACCCGGCCGCTGACCGAGAGCGTTCCGCCATTGGCGGCGCGGGCCGAGGCGCTCTCGATGGTGAGATTGTCGCCATTGGCCGCGATCCGGGCCTGGATGTCGGTGAGGCGCACGCCCTGCAAGGCGTCCGTGAAGCTGCCGCGCGCGAATGTGGCGTTGCCGCTCAGGCGCGGCGCGGCGGCCGTCCCGGCGGCGCGCAGATCGAGCGCCAGGGCGCCGGTGACCCGCTGCCCCTGCGCCGCGATCATGCTGTTGGCGAGCGCCGCATCGACGCGCCCCTGCGCCGACAGTTCGAGCGCGCCGGTCGCGTTGAGCGGAGCCGAACCGCGCAGGGTCAGGCTCGCAACCTGTCCGGCGGTCAGCGAGGCGTCGACCGTGGTGCGCGCGCCCGAGAGCCGTCCGTCGCCGGAGATCGCGATCGGCGGCAGGCCGGCGCGGCGGGTCTCAGGCGTCGCCAGCCCGGCGATGCGCAGCCGCCACGGTCCGGTCGGGGTCGCCGGCGTTCCCTGCACCTGCGCCTCCGCATCGAGCGTGCCGGCGAGATCGAGCGAGGGCATGGCGATGCGCGCCGCCGAGAGCGGCACGTTCCGGGCTGCGAGGCGCAGGTCGAGCGTCTCGCCGGCGCGCCCGTCCAGCGTCAGCCGGCCGCGATCGATCGCGAGCGCGAGACCCGCGATCTCGACGCCGCCAGCCGGGAAACTCAGCGTGGCGGGCTGGGCGAGCGCGATGCGCCTTGCGTCGCGGCGCGCCTCGAAGGAGGCGAGTTCGAGCCGCAGCGGTTCGCCCGGGACGAGCCGCCCTGCCCCGTTCAGGGCGAAACCGCGCGCGGCCGCGCTGAGCGTGAAGGCGCTGGCCTCGGGCGAGCCCTTCGAATCGAAGCGAATGGCGCTGATCGCCTCGCCGGAGACCACCGCGCGGTCGATCGCGATGCCGGCGTCGAGCGCCGGGCGGCCGTAGACGTCGCGTGCGCCGATCGTCGCGTTCAGGCGGTCGATGGTGACGGACGGCGCCGCGAGCCTGGCGCCGCGCGCCGTCAGGTCGAGATTCTGCCGGCCCTCGACCACGGCGAGGTTCACATCCGCGTCGAGCTGGCCGCCGAGCTTGGTCAGCGCCAGCACCGAGAGGTCGTCGAGATTGCGGGCAGCCAGCGTCAGGCGGCCGGCGGCCCGGCTGGCGGCGTCGAGCGTCAGCGCTCCGTTCAGCCGCACCGAGCCGATGGTCAGGTCGAGCGCCGACAGGTTCCAGCCATCATCGGCGGCCCGGGCGAGCTGGACCGTTCCCGTGGCGGGCTTGGCGTCGATCTCGCCGGCCAGCGTCAGGCGCGACTCGAGCGCGCCCTGGAGGTCGCGGACCACGGCGTCGATGGCGAGGCGCGGCACCGGGCGGCCGAGCGCCGTGGCGTTGGCGATCGCGATGCGGGCCGTGGCGTCGAGCCGGTCCTGGGGGCCGGTGAGCCTGAGCGTCGCGTCGCCTCGTCCCGAAAGGCGCGCATCGGCCCGACGCAGATCAGGCAGCGCCAGCGCGGCGCGCAGGTCGGTCTCGCCGCCGACCCTGCCATCGGCCGTGACGGTCGCGTGGCGGCCGGCGATGCGCAGCCCGGTCACCGTCACCTCGCTCGCGAGCGCGCGGACCTCGCCGGCGAGCGTGAGGTTGCCCGCGAGCAGCCGGTCGAGCGTCGCGTCGCCGGTGGAGAGCTCGTCGACGCGCCCGTCCAGCGCCGCGCCATAGGCCGCCGACTTCGGCGTGGCGTCGAGATCGGCCTTGATGTCGGCGCGGCCGGCGAGCGGACGTTCCGCCAGCGCGCTCAGCCGCGACAGGTCGGGCAGCACGGCGCGCGCCTGGCCGAGGATGCGGGCCTCGCCGAGCTTGCCCTTGTAGTCGAGCTCGACGCCGGTCATCGCCAGCCGCAGCGTCTCGAAATCGGCGGTGGCGTCGTCATTGGCCGTGCCGCGCAGGGTGAAGACGACGCGCTCGCCGACGATGCGGGCGAGACGGTCGTCGGCGAGCGCGACGCCGGACGCCGTCCCGTCCGAGACCAGCGCGATCCGGGTGCCGGGCTCGCCGATCGTGCCGCTCGGCGTCGCGGTGAAGCGGGCGGTCAGCCCGCCGAGCGTGCCGAGCGGGAGCCTCGCGTCGGCGGCGTCGAGCGCAGCCACGATGGTCGGGCCGGCGGCCGGCCCCCGGATCGTCGCGTCGAAGGCGAGCTTGCCGATCTCGGTCTCGGCGGCGACCGTCTTGCCGCCGGCGTTGGGCCGCGCGGCGGCGGTGACGCGCATGTCGAGCGTCTTGTCGGCGTTGTAGCGGCCGAGAATGTCGAGACGCGCCAGCGTCGAGACCAGCGCCAGATTCCGGATGTCGACGCCGCCATCGTCGCGGATGCCGATCGCGCCGTCGAGCCGGGTCGAGCCGGTGAAGACCGGCGCGACCGGCGCGGGCACCAGACCCTCGACGCGCGCGTCGAGCGCCAGCGCCAGTTCGCGGCCGGCCCCGGCGCGGGCGAGATTGGCGGAGCCTTGCGCGCCGATGGTCTCGCCGGCGGTGAAGGTCAGATTCGAGCGAAAAGCGTCGAGCGGGCCGTCGCCATTGACGTCGAGCTTGACCGGCGGCCGTCCCGGCAGATCGGCGAGGCTCGCGATCAGGCCGCCTTCGGGCTCGTCGACTTTGGCCGTGACCTGAAGCCGCGTCGATTGCGGCACGAAGCCGACGCGCACCGTGAACTCGCCGGGGCGGTCGAGACGGCGGGCGTCGAGCCGCAGGTCGAGCCCTTCCGAGGGCGGGCCGAGCGAAGCGGTCCCGGTGGCGGCGAGCCGCGCGGCGCTGCCGATGACGGGCTCTCCCAATGCGAGCTCACCAAGCTGAAAGGCTTGCACGATCAGCTTGAGCGGCAGCTCCGGCAGGATCGGCGCGTCGTTGACGGGCGCGCCCGGCGGCGATGGCGCGGGCTTGCGCAGGAGTTCGAGCCGGCCGATCTCGAGGCGGTTGATCTCGAGCCGGCGGAAGATCAGCGCCGTGCGCGTCCAGACCAGCCGCGCCCGGTCGAGCCTGAGCCACGGCCCGTCGCGATCCGACAGCACGATGTCGCGCACCGTGACGTCCGAGGAGAGCGCGCCGTCGACCGCGCCGATCGAGACCTGGCTGGTCTCGGTCGACAGCGCCTTGGAGATGAAATCGGCGATGATTCCGCGATCGGTCTGGGCGTTCTGGGCGAAACCGGTGAAGCGCGCCGAGAGAGCGAGCCCGGCAAGCAGCAGGACGGCGAACAGCGCCAGACGCGCAATTGAGAAGCCGCGACCCACTCGCGGGCCCTCATCCTGAGGAGCAGCCGCAGGCTGCGTCTCGAAGGATGCTCCAGAGCACACTGGAGCATCCTTCGAGACGCGCTTCTGCGAAGCGCTCCTCAGGATGAGGGCTGAGAGAGCTGTGTGAAACCACACCATCAGAAGGCCTGCCCGATGCTGACATAGACCGCGACAGGCTTGTCGCCCTTGCGCGCATTGAGGGGGGCCGCGACGTCGAGCCGGATCGGGCCGATCGGCGTATAATAGCGCAGGCCGAGGCCAGCCGCGTACTGCACCTTCTCCTTGAAGTTCGGCAGGCTCGATTCGAAAGCCGTGCCGGCGTCGAAGAAGGGCACCACGCCGATGGTGTCGGTGATCTTGACGCGGGCCTCGACGGACGCCTCGAACAGGCTGCGCCCGCCGGTCAACTGCCCGAGCGGGCCGAGCGGCGAGAGCGTGCGATAGGCATAGCCGCGCACCGAGCCGCCGCCGCCGGCATAGAAGCGCCGCGTCGCCGGGATCTCGTCGAGCCCCGCGCCTGCGATCGAGCCCAGCCCGATGCGGCCGGCGAGGACATAGCGGGCGTCCTCGTCGAGCGCATAATAGGCCGAGACCGCCGCCTTGCTCTGGACGATGCCGACGCTGGAGCCGAGGAAGGTCGGATAGGGCGCGACGGAGGCCGTGGCGCGGATGCCGCGCGTCGCATCGAGCAGGCTGTCGGTCGAATCATATGTCACCGACAGCGGGATGCCGACCAGCGTGTAATCGACCTGGCCGAGCACGTCGCTGGTCTGGCCGCGCTCGTATTCGATGCCGGCCTGAACGGCGAAGGTGTCGCTGAAGCGCCGGCGGATCGCCGTCGTGACATTCGCGTAGCGCGCGGTGTAGCCGCCATAGCGGGTGGTGCCGACGCGTTCGCGCACGCCGCTGACGTCGACGAGCCAGTCATAGCGCGTGCCCCAGAGCGCCGGCTTGAGGAAGCTGGCGGAGAAGCGCGCGCCGAGATCGGAGCGCTCGAAATCGCCGATCTCCCTGATCTTGGTGCCGTCGATGCGCGGCGCAAGGAAAACGCTGGCCTCCAGCCGCAGCCGTTCGGCCCCGCCGAACAGGTTGCGGTGCTCCCAATAGGTCTTCACCGCCGGGCCGTCGATCGTCGAATAGCGCGCCGAGAAGCCGAGCAGGCGCTTGGGCCGCTCGGTGACGTCGACGAAGATCGGCAGGTTGCCGGCGGCGTCGAGCGCCGTCGCCTCGCGGATGCGCACCGAACCGATGGCCGGAATCGTGTTGACCGATTTGCGCGTGTCGGCCAGCGCCTTGGGCGAATAGGGGTCGCCCGGTTCCAGATAGATGAAGGAGCGCACCACGGCGGGCGGAACGTCGACCGTCTCGCCGACCGTGACCTCGCCGAAACCCGCGACCGGGCCGGGCTCGACGACATAGGTCACGTCCATGCTGCGCGCGCCATGGTCGACGACCGGGCGGAGTTCGACCACTTTCGCCAGCGGCCGCGACCGGCTGCGCAGATGGTCGACCAGCGCCGCCTGCGCCGCCCGCAGCGAGGCCGAAGTCGCCGGATCGCCGGCCTTGAGCCGCGAGACCTTGGCAGGATCGGCGATGGCACCGCCGCTGCCCCTCCCCCGCTCGACGACGGCGACGTTGCGCAGCCCGAAGACCGGGCCCGGCCGGACGCGGACGGCGATCGGCGCGGGGGCGCGGTTGCGATAGCTCGCGAGCGTGCGGACGAGCGCGGCTCCAGGCTCCTCGCCGGCGCGCAATGCGACGCCGTCGACCGCGATCGCGACCTCGGCATTGAAATAGCCTTGCGACCAGAGCGCATCGACCAGCGGATTGATGTCAGCCGCCATCCGCCGCGCCAGCGTCTCGCCATCGGGAGGCGCGTCCTGGCGCAGCCGGTAAAGCAGCGAGGCGTCCTGGAGGGTGCGCGTCAGCGCCTTGGCGTCGTCGGCATCCCCGAGATCGAAGGAGAGCTGGTAAGGCAAGGTCGTCGCGCTAACGGCGGGCGGCTGCTCCTTGCCGCCGAACAGGCCGAAAATATCGAGCGACGACAGATCGAAGGCCCGCGCTGGAAGCGACTGGACGGTGAGAAACGCCGCGAAAGCACAACCGCTTCCGCCCGCAACGACGCGGATCACCCTTCGCCGCACCCGCATTCCGCCTCCAGACAACGCCACCAGCACGCGACGATTAAGGTCGAACTGTGTTCTGAACATGTTGGCGACAGTGTCGATGATCTGACGACCGCCGGCAATGTCTTGTCGCTATAGCCTAACGCAGCGTCAAAGATATTGTCGCCAGCGGGCCGAGCTTCGTCACGATCTCGCCCTTGCCGGGCGAAAGCACGCCGCCGCAGAGGCTGCCCGTGGTGACGATCTGGCCGGCGCGCAGGCCGCCGAGCAGTTCGGTCCTGCGATTGGCCCAGGCGAGGAACGGCGTCATCGGATCGCCATTGCCGTGCACCGCCGGCTGATCGTAGAGCGTCACGCCATTGAGCGAGATGAAGCAGCCCAGCCCGGAGAGGTCGTCCAGCGTCTTCATCTCGACCTCCGGGCCGAGCAGATAGCCGCCATGGCCGAGCGCATCGGCGAGCCAGAGCGCATAGGGAACGCCGGTCCAGTTGGCCAGCCGGCTCTCGACGATCTCGATCCCGACATAAGACTTGTCGCAGCAGGCCAGCAGTTCGGCGCGCGAATAAGGTTGCGACGGCCGCAGAGGCACGTCCTGCCCGAGCCTGAGCGCAAGCTCGATCTCAATGCGCAGCTCAGCTCCGATCGCGCCCTCATAGGTGTCGCCCGGCGCGAGCCAGGGCCCCTGCATCAGCCCGGCGGCGGGCGTGCCGTCCTCGGCGATGGCGACCTTCCAGCCGGCCTCCGCGAACCCCATCGCGGCGCCGATCGCGGCCTGCACCGCCATGCCGTCGGCGAAGGTCGCGGGGACGGGCTGGTCGGCCATCTCGATCAGCGCCTTGTCGCGTCGGGCGGCGACAAGGGCGTCGCGCAGGGTCTCGTTGGCGATCGGCATGGCGTTTTCGTCCCTGAAGGCGTCAGTGCGCCCGTCGCCGCCCATGTGTACAGGCGATGGCGGGCTTGCCAAGCTGCTACAGCAGGCGACGCATGCGCGACAACCCGCCGGGCGGCGAAGCAGCCCTGTCGCAGGGTGGCGCAGCGGACCGCTATCAGCGCCTCGTATCCATGCAGGGAAAGCAAGACGACGATGTCCGAGAACGACCGCCGGATAGGGCCTTTTCCGTGATATGCTCGGGCCGATAAACCGTGGAGGCGATCGATGCGTGCTCTCGCAGAGTTGCTCCTGGCCTACCTAAACTGGCTCTGTAACGCGTTCAGAGTGACGCCGGATTCACTGACGAAAGACAGGCGTGGCAACATGCCGCCGCCGTCCGGCGGCATCGGGGCTTACTGAGAAAAACGAAAAATCGTCATGGTCGGGCTTGTCCCGACCATCCACGTCTTGTCTTCCTCCGCGTCGCAAGACGTGGATGCTCGGCACAAGGCCGAGCATGACGTGATTTGGTGCGGCCGAGACCCGGCCGGAACGAGCCGCGCGCTACTTGCCCCAGCGCAACGCCAGCGGGTTCAGCTCCTTCGCCAGCTCGATCAGCCCCTTGCGGGTTTCCGGATGCAGCGGCGTCAGCGGGTGGCGCACGGCCTCGCTCCTGATCACCCCGCCCTCCCTCATCACCGCCTTGGCCGAGCGCAGGCCGCATTGCCTGTTCTCGAAATTGATGATCGGCAGCACGTCGCGGTAGAGCGCGGCGGCCGTCTTGCGGTCGCCAGCGGCATGGGCGGTCAGGATCGGCTTGATCAGGTCGGGGATCATCGCGCTGGTCATGGTGCCGGTCGCGCCGGCGTCGAGATCAGCCATCAGCGTGATCGCCTCCTCGCCGTCGAAGGGTCCGGCGACCGCCTGGCCACCGGCCTCGATCAGCGCGCGCAGCTTGTTCGCCGTGCCCGGCACCTCGATCTTGAAGTAGGAGACGAGCGGAACCTCCTTCGCCAGTCTGACCATGAAGGGCACGCTGAGGGTGACGCCCGACAGCGGCGCGTCCTGCAGGATGATCGGCAGGCCGCAGGCGTCGGCCACCGCCTTGAAATGCTCGATCATGCCCTGCTCGTCGGCCCTGAGCAGCGCGCCGTGATAGGGCGGCATCATCATCAGCATCTTTGCACCGGCGTCCGCTGCCGCCTTGGCGCGCTGGGCGGCGATCCGGGTCGAGAAATGCGAGGTCGTGACGATCACCGGCACGCGGCCGGCGACCTGCTCGAGCGACACCCGCATGACGTGGTGGCGCTCCTCGTCGGTCAGCAGGAACTGCTCGGAAAAATTCGCCAGGATGCAGATGCCGTCGACGCCCTGGTCGACCATCAAATCCATGACGCGGCGGTTGCCCTCGATGTCGAGGTCGCCATTGTCGTGGAAGATCGTGGGGGCGATCGGCAGGATGCCCTTGTAGGGTTCGGTCATGGCATGTCTCACGGCTGCGCGGTGCGATCGGCGATCGGATCGGACTAGAGGGATTATTGACTAGCGGCAGAGCCTGCGGGAGGCTCAGTCGGCATGCTCCGGATTGTCAAACTCCGAAACGGATTCGATCCAGCGCAGAGCTTCTGCCTCGGCGGCCGGATCAAGAGCAGCCGTCTGACGCACCAGTCGCTCGCGAACAGCGGGCGATCGCGCATTCGGAACCACGAGACTGATCTCTCGCCCGTTGCGGACGAAGCGAAACTCCCGTGTTTCCAGTTCCTGCTCGATAGTAACGGGTGCTGCGCTCACGACTTGATCTTCCTGTGCCTTGAACGCAGAGGATAATGTTCGGCTCGGGCTCGATCCACTCCAAAGGTCGCTTCCCGCGGACTCATGCCGAACGGACGCGCAACCGACGCACGACGCCGCCGAACAGCGGCGCCAGCAGCAGGACCAGCCCGATCGCCATGAGCGTCGAGACCAGCGGGTTCGACCAGAAGATCGTCAGCGAGCCCTGGGAGAAGATCATCGACTGGCGGAAGGCGTCCTCGGCCTTGTCGCCGATCACCATGGCGAGCACGAGCGGCGCGATCGGGTAGTCGAGCTTCTTGAAGACATAGCCGACGAGTCCGAAGACCAGCGCCAGCCAGATGTCGAACTCCTTGCTGGCGACGGTGTAGGCGCCGATGAAGCAGACCACCACGATCACCGGCCCGACGATCGAGAACGGGATGCGCAGGATCGAGGCGAACAGCGGCACGGTCGCCAGCACGACGATGACGGCCACGACATTGCCGAGATACATCGAGGCGATCAGGCCCCAGACGAAATCGGGCCGGTCGGTGAACAGCGTCGGGCCGGGGTTGAGGCCCCAGATCATCAGCCCGCCCATCATCACGGCCGCCGTCGCCGAGCCCGGAATGCCGAGCGCCAGCATCGGCAGCATGGCGGCCGAGCCCGCCGCGTGGTCGGCCGTCTCGGGCGCGATCACGCCTTCGGGCTCGCCCTTGCCGAACTTGCCGGGATCGCGCGAGGAGCGCTTGGCCATGGCGTAGCTCATGAAGGAGGCAGCCGTCGGCCCGCCCGGCGTGATGCCCATCCAGATGCCGATGGCGCTGGAGCGCAGCAGCGCCAGCCAGTAGCGCGGCAGTTTCGCCGCCGTCGCCAGCACGTCGCGAAGGCGGACCTTGGCGCGGACGCCGTCGAACTTCAGCCCCTCCTCCATGGTCAGCATCAGTTCGCCGATGCCGAACAGCCCGATCACCGCGATCAGGAAGCTGACGCCGCCGAGCAGCACGTCGAAATCATAGGTCAGGCGGATGTTGCCGGAGACCGAATCCATGCCGACCGAGGCGAGCGCGAAGCCGACGCCCATCGAGACCACGGCCTTGAAAGGCGAGGCGCCGCCGAGCCCGATGAAACTGGCGAAGGTGATGAAATAGACCGCGAAGAACTCGGGCGAGGAAAAGCGCAGCGCAAAGCCGGCGACCCAGCCCGAGAGCAGCGTGATCAGGATGACGCCGGCCATCGCGCCGATGCCGGCCGAAAGGAAGGCGAAGGAGAGCGCCTCGGTCGCCCTGCCCTGCTTGGCCATGGGGTGGCCGTCGAAGGTCGTCGCGACCGATGAGGGTTCGCCTGGGATGTTGAACAGGATCGAGGTGGTCGAACCGCCGAAGAGCGCGCCCCAGTAGAGCGAGGTCAAAAGGATGATGGCCGAGACCGGGTCCATCGAGAAGGTCAGCGGCAAGAGCAGCGACACGCCGTTGGGCGCGCCCAGCCCCGGCAGAACGCCGACGAGGATGCCGAGCAGCACGCCCGCCATCATCAGCAGGATGTGGTGCGTGGTGAGCGCGACCGAGAAGCCGTGCATCAGGTTTGCGACATTGTCCATGAAGCGGCGCCTGTCCCGGTTCTTGTCGTGTTACAGGCCGAGGAACCGCTCCAGCGGCCCCTTGAGCAGGCTGATCTGGAAGAACTTCTCCAGCGCGAAATAGAACGCCGCGGCCGCGCCGAAGGCGGTCGCCAGCGTCGGCAGCCAGCCATAGCCGCCCTGGAAGCGCATCGCGAAGACGAGATAGATCACCGTCGCGACATACATTCCGAGCGTGACGCTGAGCAGGACGAAGCCGAGCAGCGGCAGGGCAAACGAGGCGACGCGGCGGGTCTTCTCCGCATCGAGGAAGCTTTCCTGCAGCGCGGCGGCGCCGGCGACGCGTTTGCCGATGGTCAGCACGATGGTGCCCAGACTCGCCAGGGCGACGGCGAGGCCGGTGTAGAACGGGAACGCGCCCGGCTGCGGGCCGGACGAATCCCAGCCGATACCGAAATCGAGCGCGCCCCAGACGATGCCGAGCCCGAAGATCAGCGTCGCCAGCGCAGTCGCGGTCTCGGCCTGGAAGCGGGTGATCATGGGCTGAGTCCTTGTGCGTTCCAAAGCCTTCATCCTGAGGAGCGGGCCATCGGCCCGCGTCTCGAAGGATGCTCCAGAGCGCGCTGGATCGCCCTTCGAGACGCCGCTTCGCGGCTCCTCAGGACGAGGGCTGAGGGTGTTGCGGCGGAGCGCCTGCCTTACTTGACGACCCAGCCCTCGGCCTCGAAGACCTTCTTGTTGGCCGCCTCGTCCTGGGCGATGAAGCCGGTCAGCTCCTTGCCCTTCAGGAAGCGGCCGGTCTGCGCGGTGCGGACGATGAACTCCTTCCACTCCGGCGTCTGGCTGACCTTCTCGAGCACGCCTTCGTAGAACGCGACGGCGTCGGCGGGCACATCGGCCGGCAGCCAGACGGTGCGCGGCATCTGGAAGGTCTCGATCGCCAGGCCCGATTCCTTGCAGGTCGGGATGTCGCCCCAGCCCTTGCCCTCGAAGACGGGCTCGCCCTTGGCGAGGCGGACCGGGGAGAAGACACAGAGCGGCTTCACGGCCCCGGCCTTCCACTGGCCGATGTTCTCGTTGGGATTGTTGAGGTTGCCGTCGACATGGCCGCCGGCGAGCTGGACCGCAGCGGCGTTGCCGCCCTGGAACGGCACATAGATGACCTTCGCGCCGGTGGCGTCCTGGATCATCATGGTGAGCGTCTGGTCGGTGTCCTTGGACTGGCTGCCGGCGATCTTCAGCGCGCCGGGCTTGGCCTTGGCGGCGTCGATGAAATCCTTGGGCGTCGCATAGGGCGACTTGCCGTTGACCCAGAGCAGGAACTCGTCGAGCGCCAGCGCCGCGACCGGCGTCAGGTCGGAGGGCTTGTAGCCGAGCTTGGCGACATAGGGCAGCAGATAGGCGTTGTTGGTGCCGAAGACGACGCGATGGGGCTCGCCCTTGCCGGCCTTGCCGTGGATATAGCCTTCCGCGCCCGAGCCGCCGCCCTTGTTGACGACCACGATCGGCTGCTCGATCAGCTTGTTCTTGGTGATGATCGACTGGATCATGCGGGCGAAATTGTCGGTGCCGCCGCCGGCGCCCGAGGTCACGACGAACTCGACCGGCTTGGTCGGCTGCCAGGCCTGCGCCGCGCCGACGCCGGCCAGCGCAAAGGCGCAGGCAAGGGTGGTGGTGAGCTTGAACGAAGTCATGGTCTTCTCCCTGTTGAAATGCGTTGCGGAACGGCTCTTCGACGGCCGCTCTCGGGGGTGATGCCCTGGATTCAGGCGGCCGCCCTGGCCCTCGCCTTGCCGTCCTGCGCCATCTTGATGGCGAGCTGCAGCGCGGCGCGAGAGGCTCCGAGATTGGCGATGCCCTTGCCGGCGATCTCATAGGCGGTGCCATGGGCCGGCGTGCAGATCGGGAAGGGGAAGCCGCCGATCAGCGTGACGCCGCGATCAAAGCCGATCAGCTTCATCGCGATCTGGCCCTGGTCGTGATACATCGTCAGGACGGCGTCGAAATCGCCGTTCTTCGCGCGCAGGAACACGGTGTCGGAGGGGAACGGCCCCTCCACAGTGAAGCCCTGCGCCTTGGCCTTCTTGACCGCCGGCTCGATCGTCTCGATCTCGTCGCGGCCGAAATTGCCGCCATCGCCGGCATGGGGATTGATTCCGGCGACCGCGATGCGCGGCGGCGAGAAGCCGGCCAGCCGCAGATTCGCGTCGGCCAGCGTCAGCGCCCGCAGGATGCGCTCCTGGGTGATGTTCTGGGCGACCTCGGAGAGCGGGATATGGGAGGTGACGCGCGCGTTCCAGAGCCTGTCGAGGATATTGAACTCGGAGGCGGGCCCCTCGAAGCCGATGGCGTCGCGCACGAAGCGGATCTCGTCGTCATAGCCGGGATAGGCGAAGCGCATCGCCGCCTTGTTGAACGGCGTGAAGAACACCGCATCGGCCTGGCCGGACGCCGCGAAGCGCAAGGCGCGGCGGAAATTGTCGGTCGCGGCCGTGCCGCCGGCAAGGGTCGCCTCGCCGCGGCGCAGCGCGGCCGGGTCATGATTGGCGAGATCGACGAAGACCGGCCTGTCGGATTGCGCGGGGATGGGCTCGCCTTCGCGGATGACGCGGACATCGGGATCGACGCCGCCATCCCGCGCGCCGAGATCGAGCAGGCGCTTGTCGCCGAAGATCACGTAGCGTGCGGCGGAGCGCAGATCGGGCTCGCACAGGATGCGCGCCGCGAGCTCCGGGCTGATGCCCGACGGGTCGCCCATCGCCACCGCGATGACGGGCAACGGGCCGTCCGCCGTCGTGTCCATGGTGCTCTCCAAGCGCGTCTCGCTGATCGGCTTGCTAGCATGGCAGGGTCGATCCTACAAGTATGCTGTATGCAGCATATCGAACTTGGTCTACGCTGGACGTCGCGACGGGTGCGAGCGGCGCACCCGGCGGGAGGAGCCGCATGAACTTTCACGCGCATTACATCGCCATCGACAAGCCGATCGAAGCCTGTCTCGTCGGCAGCGGCGGCTTCGGCCGCAGCTTCCTGGCGCAGGCGCGCAAAATGCGGCTGGTTAACTGCCGCATCGCCGTCGACATGACCGAGCAGGCGGCCGGCGAGGCGTTCAAGGCCGCGGGCGTCGACGCCCGCGAGATCGCGCTCTGCGCGACCCCGGCCGAGGCCCGCGCCGCCTGGGACGCCGGCCGCTTCGTGGCCGCGGGCCGGCTCGAAAGCGTGCTCGACCTGCCCTTCCAGCTTCTCGTGGAGGCCACCGGCAGCCCGGAAGCCGCGACGCGCCACGCCCTGATGGCCATAGACCACCGCCGCCACGTCGCGCTGGTCTCGAAGGAGGCCGACAGCGTCGTTGGGCCCGGACTGGCGTATCTGGCGCGCGAAAATGGCGTCGTGGTCACGCCGGTCGACGGCGACCAGCCGAGCCTGCTGATCGGCCTCGTCACCTGGGCAGAAGTGCTGGGGCTCGAGATCATCGCCGCCGGCAAATCGAGCGAATACGACTTCGTGCTCGACGCGGCGACAGGGTCGGTCTCCTGCAACGGCGTGACGCAGTCCCTGCCGGAGCTGCGCGAGCACTGGCTGCCGGGCGCGCGTTCAGCCGCCGAGACCGCCGCCGAGCGCGCCCGCATCCTCGCTCGCGCCTTTCCGCTGCGGGCGGTGCCCGATCTCTGCGAGATGCTGCTCGTCGCCAACGCGCTCGGGCTCGAGGCCGATGCGCCGGCCTTCCATGCGCCCCCTGCCCGCATTCCCGAGATCGCAGAGCTGTTCTGCGGGCGCGCCCAAGGCGGGCTGCTCGGCGGCCAGCGCCGCGTCGACGTGTTCCATCATCTGCGGCTGGCCGAGGAGGCGAGCTTCGCCGGCGGCGTCTTCATCGTGGTGCGCTGCGAGGACGACGAGACCTGGCGGATGCTCGCCGGCAAGGGCCATGTCGTCGATCTCAGGGCCGGGGCGGCGATGCTCTATCTGCCGCGCCATCTGCTCGGCGTCGAGGCGGCGACCAGCGTGCTCGACGCGGCCGGCCTCGGCCGTTCCGGCTACGGCGACGACTATCGCCCGCGCCAGGACCTCGTCGCGGTGGCGCAGGCCGACCTGGCGGCCGGCACGGTGCTGACCATGGGCGGCCACCATCACAGCATCGCCGATGTCGGTGCGGAGGTCCGCCCGGCGCAGGCGCTGGCGGAGGACCGTCCCGCGCCGTTCTATCTCGTGGCGGACCGCAGGCTCGTGCGCGCCGTCAAGGCGGGCGAGGCGATCCGGTTCGGCGACGTCGCGATCGATCCCTCGTCCGGGCTGCTGGCGATGCGCCGGCGGCAGGACGAAATCTTCGGCGCCGATCTGGAGGCCGCGTCCCGCGGCGCCGGTTTGACAGCCTCACCGCGACATGACGTAAAAGTCGGAGCCAGGGGAGCATGACCAGACGATGAGCGAACCGGCTGTCGGATATCCGAGGATCATGCGCCGCACCCTGCACGACGAGGTGCTGGAGCGGCTGCGCGACATGATCATCGAGGGCCGGCTCGAACCCGGCCAGCGCATCAACGAGGGCGTGGTCGGGGCGCAGCTCGGCGTCTCGCGCACACCGTTGCGCGAGGCGATCAAGACGCTGGCGAGCGAGGGGCTGGTCGAGATCCAGCCGGCCAAGGGCGCGCTGGTGCGCAGGTTTTCCGCACGCGACCTCTACCAGATCCTCGAGGTGCTGAAGACGCTGGAGCAGCTCGGCGGCCGCATGGCCTGCGAGCAGGCGAGCGACGCCACGATCGAGGCGATCCACGGTTTGCACAAGCGCATGCTGGCGCTCTACGAGACCCGCGAGCGGCTGGAGTACTTCAAGCTCAACCAGGCGATCCACAGCGCCATCGTCGCGGCGTCGGCCAACGCCGTGCTGATGGAGATGCACGAGACGCTGCAGGCCCGGATCAAGCGGCTGCGCTTCATCGGCAATGAGGGCCCGGTGAAATGGGCCGGCGCGGTGGCCGAGCATGAGGAGATGATGGCGGCGCTGCTGAAGCGGGACGCTGCCCGGCTCTCGGAGGTGATCGGCCAGCACATGGACGCGACGCTGATCCGGGTGCGCGAGGTGCTGTGAGCACCAGGCGAAAGATGCGCTTCCGCTTCACCCGGAATTAACCAAGACCGGCTCTGATAAAGCCAGCCAGGTTTGGGCTTCCCCCTCGACCGCGCCGACAGGACCGACCCGCATGCGGCAAGCCGCGACGCGGGCCGAACGCTGCCGCGCGCACCCGGGCGGGCGGTGTGCAGCGTTTGCGTAGAGTGCGTCCCCATGCGTGACAGGTTCGGCGGTCCGCGCCGTTTGCCCTCGGGTCTGCGCCGACGGCGCAGCCGTTTTTCCGCATTCGCGCGGCTCGCCCTCTTCGCGGCGCTGGGCGCGCTGGCGATCCTGCCTTTTCTTGAACCGAACGGCCCGGCGCAGCCCCGCATCGACGCGGCGGTGCAGGAGCCGGCCAAGCAGGCGGGCGGACGGGCGCTTGCGGCGCTGATCGACCCCGCTCCCACGCTCGGTTACGCGCCGGCTCGCCTCGGCGAGGGCGCGCCGCTGGCCGCCGGGATGAGGCTGGCGGCGCGGCCGGTCGTCCTCGCCCCGGCGCAGACCAAAGAGCCCGTCATGCCGGCGGCCCTGCCGCTGCCCGCGCCCTCGCCGGAAACGCGGCTGACGCAGGAGATGCTGCTGCCCGTGCCCCGGCCGAGCGATCTGCGCATCGCGCCCGCGCCCGTGACCCCTCGCCTCGCGGCGAAGCCCGCGTTGCGCCGGCCCAGGGCCGCCGCCGCGGCGCCGGCGGAGGACAACCGCAACTTCTTCCAGAAGCTGTTTGGCGTGCAGCCCTCGCAACCCGGCACGGTGCTGGCCTATGCCGCGCCGCAGGACGACGTCGTCGACCGTGGCCGGGGCTGGCGGCTGAGCCCGTCGACGCCGCCGCCGGTCATCGCCAGCGCCGGCACCGCCGTCTACGACATCAGCGCCAAGACGGTATACATGCCCAATGGCGAGCGGCTGGAGGCGCATTCCGGCCTTGGGCCAAAAATGGACGATCCGCGCTATGTCCATGTCCGGATGCATGGCGCGACGCCGCCCCATGTCTACACCTTGACCGAGCGCGAGGCCTTGTTCCATGGCGTGCGGGCGCTGCGGATGCACCCCGTCGGCGGCAGCGGCGCGATCTTCGGCCGCGCCGGCCTCCTGACCCACAGCTACCTGCTCGGGCCCGGCGGCGACTCCAATGGCTGCGTCTCGTTCAAGGATTATGACCGCTTCCTGCAGGCGTTTCTGCGCGGCGAGGTGAAGCGGCTGGTGGTGGTGGCCGGGCGGGGGTAGAGCCCGACCGCGCTTGACTCGATCGCTGCCCTCGCCTCCGCTGGCTTCAAAACAAGCCTCCGGGGGACAGAGCCCACCATGCTGACGCTGCGCCAGATCGAGGTGATCCGCGCCATCATGATCACCGGCACGATCTCTGGCGCGGCGAAGCTGCTGAACGTCTCCGCGCCGGGCATCAGCCGGCTGATGAAGCACACCGAGCGCACGCTGCGGCTCAAGCTGTTCGAGCGGCGGCATGGGCGCTATGTGCCGACGCCTGAGGCCAACGACATTTTCGAGCAGATCAACGGGGTCTACAAGAAGGTCGACGACCTGCACTATACGCTGGCGCGGATCGAGCGCGGCGGCGGCATCGAACTGCGCATCGGCTCGGTGCCGAGCATCTGCCATGTCATGGTGCCGCGCGCGATCGAGCGGCTGCGGCGAAAACATCCCGATCTCAGGCTCGACATCAACATCCTCAAGATCGAGGAGGCGCTCGACTATCTTTTGCTCGGCAAGGGCGAGATCGCGGCGATGAGCTACAAGCTCGACCATCCCGGCATCGACTTCGTGCCGCTTTCGATGGGCGAACTGCTCTGCATCGTGCCCGACGGGCACGAACTCGCCGGGCGGACGAGCGTGCCCGCCGCCGAGATCGTGCGCCATCCGCTGATCGGCATCGACCCGAACGACCCCTATGGCCGGGTGATGAGCGAGATCTTCGAGCGCCAGGGTCTGGCCTACGACATGATCATCAAGGCGCGCTTCGGCACGACGGTGTGCTCGCTGGTGCGGGCGGGGCTCGGCATCGCGATCATCGACCAGTTCACGGTGGCGCATGGCTCGATGCAAGGCATCAGTACCGTGCCGATCGCGGAGCCGACGCAGTTCCAGACCTATGTCGCGATCAAGAACGACAAGGCCCCCTCGCTCTATGCCGAGACCTTCGTGACCCTGCTCCGCGAGGAGATGAACGCCGTGGTGACGCGGCGCGCCAAACCGTAACATCAGGTTAGGTAATGACGACGAATTGGTTATCGCGTTAGGACGCTAAATCGGTTTATCTGAGGCATGGCAACGTCCGCTTTCATGACGGGCGAGCCGCAAAGGGACGGATATGTCGGCTTTTCCCATCGCCAACCGGACGAAGCGAATTCTGCTCGGGCTGATCGGCTCGCCGATCGCCCATTCCGCCGCGCCGGCGATGCATGAGGCCGCCGCTCGCGCCGCCGGCCTGCACCTGCACTACCATCTGATCGAGGTCGCGGGCGCAGGCTCCGGCGACCTCGCCGCCATGCTCGACGGGGTGCGCCGGCTCGGCTTTTCCGGCGTCAACATCACCTTCCCCTACAAGGAGGCGGTGGTTCCGCTGCTCGACGCGCTCTCGCCCGAGGCCGCCGCCATGGGCGCGGTCAACACGGTCGTGGCGCGCGACGGCAAGCTGACCGGCCACAACACCGACGCGACCGGCTTCGCCACCGCCTATCGCGCGCTGAAGCGCCGCGACGGCGACAAGCCCGTCGCGATCATCGGCGCGGGCGGCGTCGGCAAGGCGATCGGCTTTGCGCTCGCCGGCTGCGGCGTGACGCGGCTGCGGCTGTTCGACGTCGATCGGACCAAATCCGAAGCGCTGGCGGCCCAGCTCGGCGAGCGCGTGAACGTGGTCATCTGCGACAGCGTCGAGGCCGCCGTCGCGAATGCCGCCGGCATCGTCAACGGCACGCCGATCGGCATGCTGCCCAACCGCGACAATCCGGTGCCCGCCGGCCTGATCGCCCCGTCGCACTGGGTTGCGGACGCGGTCTATCACCCGCTCTGGACGCCGCTGCTCACCGCCGCAAAGGCCGCCGGCGCAACCGTGATGACCGGCCGCGAACTCTCCATCCACCAGGCGGTCGACGGCTTTGCGCTGTTCACCGGCGCGCCAGCGTCCTACGCCGCGATCGCCGACGCCTTCGACCAGAGTCTAGCCGCGCAGGAGGCCATCCACCGCGCAGCCTGAAGACGACCCGGGTCAACCGGGCGACACAAGAACCAGATCGATTCCCGGAGGAGACACGACATGACACGCAACTGGATCATCGCCGCCGCCGTCGTCGCGGCCGGCCTCGCCTCTCCCGCGCTCGCGCAAGACAAGGTCAAGCTCATCGACGTCGTCGAATTGTCGGGCGCGGGCGCGACCGCCGGCACCAACTGGAAGAACGGCATCGACCTCGCCGTCGCCGACATCAACGCCAAGGGCGGCATCATGGGCCGCCAGATCGAGATCACGCATTACGACACGCAGACGAACCCGGGCAACACCCGCGCCGCCGTGCAGCGCGCCATCGACGAAGGCACCTATGCTGTGCTCGGCCCGGTCTTCTCCGGCCCGATCGGCGCGTCCATGCAGATCGCGCAGCGCGCCGAAATCACCCAGATCGTCGGCGGCGAGGCGGCAGGCCTGACCCGGCAGGGCAACAACTACATCTTCCGCACCTCGCTCAGCCAATCGGCGGCGATGCCCAAGATCGCAAAATACCTCAAGGACACGGTCAAGGCGGGCTCCGTCGCGGTGGTCTGGGTCAACAACGACTTCGGCAAGGGCGGGCGCGACGCGATCATCCCCGAGCTGGAGAAGGCCGGCATCAAGCTCGCCGCCGACGTTTCGACCGAGCAGGGCCAGGCCGATTTCGCCGCCGACGCGATCAAGGTGAAGAACGCCAACGCCGACGCGGTCTTCGTCTATCTCAACGAGGAGGAGAGCGCCCGCTTCCTGCGCGCCGCCAAGCAGCAGGGCGTCACCAAGCCCATGGTCGGCGAGACGACGCTGCTCGGCTCCAAGGTGATCGACCTCGCCGGCGACGCCGCCAACGGCGTCAAGGGCCATGTCGGCCTCTCGATCGACGCGCCGATCCCGGCCTTCCAGGAGTTCGGCAAGAAGTTCCAGGCGAAGTACAATTACGCCTCCGACCATAACGGCCTGAAGGGCTACATGGCCGTCTACATGATCAAATGGGCGACCGAGAAGCAGAAGAAATTCGACAAGAAGGGCGTCGCCGACACGCTGCGCGGCGCGACGATCAAGCCCTCCGAAGAACCCGGAATCCTGATCGAGACGACGATCGAGAGCAATGGCGACCTCGACCGCGAAAGCTTCCTGGCCGAGGTCCAGAGCGGCAAGCAGGTGATCACCGCGACGCTGCCGAAGATCAAGCCCTGACGTTCCGGCAAGAACGCGCCGTCATCCCGGGCGACCGAAGGGAGACCCGGGATCCATTCCGGAACCGTTTAGGAATGGATCCCGGCTCTGCGCGGCGCAAGCGCCGCTTCGGCCGGGATGACACGCAGATTTGACCTCAACGCTCATCGAAAGAGCGAGAATCGCCATGGCCGAATTCATCGCCTATCTCATCGCCGGCATCGCCACGGGCGCGATCTATGCGCTGGCCGCGATCGGCTTCACGCTGGTCTGGCAGACCTCGCAGACGATCAACTTCGCCCAGGGCGAGTTCGTCATGCTGCCCGCCATCCTCGTGCTGCTCGTGATCAAGCTGCTCGGCGCGCCGGTCTGGCTCGGGGCGATCATCGGCATCGCCGCCTTCATCCTGATCTTCGGCGTCGGCTTCAAGCTCGCGGTGGTCGATCCGATGATCCGGCATGGCGTGTTGCCGCTCGCCATCGCCACCATGGCGCTGTCGATCATCATGAAGGAAGGCGCCAAGGACGGCTTTTCGGCCGAGGCGCAGAATTTTCCCTCCTTCGTGCCCTCGCAGACCATTCAGGTCTTCGGCGCGTCGATCTCGCTGCAGCACATCGCGATCATCGCGGTCGCCTTCGCCGTCATCGGCGCGCTGCAATGGTTCGTCGGCGGCACCAGGCTCGGCCGGCAGATGCAGGCGACCGCGCAGAACCCGACGGTGGCGCGCATCCTCGGCATACCCGTCGAGCGCATGGTGCTGCTGACCTTCGCGATCAACGCCGCGCTCGCCGTCGTCGCCTCGGTGCTGATCTCGCCGCTCTACCTGGCGAAATTCTCGAACGGCGAGGTGATCGGCCTGTTCGCCTTCATCGCCGCCATCGTCGGCGGCTTCAACCAGGTCCGCGGCGCGCTGGTCGGCGGGCTGATCGTCGGCATCGTCGACAGCATGGCCGCCGCCTACATCTCGACGCAGTACCGGCTGGCCGTGCCGCTCGTGCTGCTGGTCGTCGTCATCCTGCTCAAGCCGGAAGGCCTGATGGGCCGCAAAGAGGAGCGCCGCGTATGACCGCGCCCGCAACCCACGGCTCCGCGACGGAGCCCGCGCGCCTCGCCAGGCTGCCGGCGCTCGGCGGCGCGATCGACGGCACGCTGGTCACCCTCGTGCTCGGCGCGGCGATCCTCTGGTTCGCGCCGGTCGGCATGGGCCGCTACGGCACCTATGTGCTCTCGCTCTGGCTCGTGATGAGCATCGCGGTGATGGGGCTGAACCTGACGCTCGGCTATGCAGGCCTGAAATCGCTGGCGCAGGCCGCCTTCATGGGGCTCGGCGCCTATCTCACCGCGATCCTGACCACCAAATACGGCGTCTCTTGGTATGTCTGCTTCGCGCTGTCGGGGCTGCTGACCTTCGCGGTCGGGCTCGTGCTCGGCTTCCCGGCGCTCAGGGTCAAGGCGCATTACCTCGCCTTCGTGACGCTGGCCTTCTCGACGCTGATCTGGCTGATCCTGCGCAACGAGCAATGGCTCACCGGCGGCGTCTTCGGCATCTCCAACATCAACCGGCCCGACTTCCTCGGCATCAAACTGTTCAACGCGCTGGAATTCCACCGCTTCGTCGTGGCCATCACCTTCATCCTCGCGGTCGTGCTGTGGTGGATGATCCGCTCACCCTGGGGCCGCGCCTTTACGGCCCTGCGCGAAAACCCGATCCGGGCCGCGAGCCTCGGCATCGACACGCGGATGTACACGCTGCTCGCCTTCGCCATCGGCTCGGCCTATGCCGGATTTGCGGGTGCGCTCTACGCCCCGTTGGTCGAGTTCATCGACCCCTCGCCGTTCTCGCTGTCGCAGAGCTTCTTCCTGCTGCTGATGGTGGTGGCGGGCGGCTCGGGCTATCTGCTCGGACCCTTCATCGGCGCGCTGCTCGGAGTCGTCCTGCCGGAATGGCTGCGCGTCGCCGGCTCGCTCTACCTGATCATCTTCGCGGCCATCGTGATGCTGCTGCTGATCGCCTGCCCGCAGGGCATGAGCGGGCTGCTGGAGCGCGGCTGGAACAAGCTCACCGGCAAAAGCGGAGCCAGCCGATGACCCAGGTTCTCGAAGTCACCAATCTTCACAAGGCCTTTGGCGGCATCAAGGCCGTGAACGGCGTCTCCTTCTCGGTCAACGAGGGCGAGATTCTGGGCATCATCGGCCCCAATGGCTGCGGGAAGTCGACGCTGTTCAACTGCATTCTGGGCCAGCTCGAGCCGACTGAAGGCAGTGTGAAGCTCGACGGCAAGGACGTCACCAACCTGCGCCCCTCGGAGCTGAACCGGCGCGGCGTCAGCCGGACCTTCCAGCTCCTGCAGGTGTTTCCGGAGCTCTCGGTGCGCGAGAACCTGATCCTGGCCGGGCAGGAGCATGAGGGCACGATGCTGTCGCGCTTCTTCGGCGCGCGGGACGCCGGGCTGTCGCAGAAGGCGGACCAGGTGATCTCCTTCTTCAAGCTCGGCCATCTGATCGACGCCAAGGCGGGGGGCTTGTCCTACGGCCAGCAAAAACTGCTCGACGCGGCGATGGCCTTCATGGCCGGGCCGCGCCTCGTCCTGCTCGACGAGCCGGCCGGCGGGGTGAACCTGACCATGCTCGGCGACCTGAAGGAGCGCCTGCGCGCCATCAACGCCGAGCAGGGCGCGACGTTCGTCGTGATCGAGCACAACATGGATTTCGTGATGAGCCTGTGTTCGCGGGTGATCGTGCTGGCCGAAGGCAAGGTGCTGGCCGAGGGGACGCCGGCGCAGGTCAGGGCGAACCCGGCCGTGATCGACGCGTATCTGGGGCATTGAGGACAAGCGCCATGACCACCCCTATCCTCGAACTCGACGGCGTGGTCGGCGGCTACGGCGCCATGACCATCCTGAACGGAACCACCTTCAAGGTGGCGCGCGCCGCGATCACCACCGTGATCGGCCCCAACGGCGCCGGCAAATCGACCGTGTTCAAGGCGATCTTCGGTCTGCTCAAGGTCCGCGAGGGCCAGATCCGGCTCGAAGGCAACGACATCACCAACTGGAACCAGCGCAAGCTGCTCGAAGCGGGTGTCTGCTACGTGCCGCAGGGGCGCAATATCTTTCCCGAGCTCTCGGTGCGCCACAATATCGAGCTGGGGGCGGTCGCGGCAGGCTCGCAGATCACCGATGTGCCGAAGCGGCTGGAGGCGGCGCTCGACCGTTTTCCGGCGCTGCGCAGGAAGGCCGACAGCCAGGCCTCGACACTCTCGGGCGGCGAGCAGAAGCAGCTCGAAATCGTGCGCGGACTCCTGCTCGACCCCAAGCTGGTGCTGATCGACGAGCCCTCGATCGGGCTCTCGCCAATGCTGGTGCAGGAGACGTTTTCGATCCTGAAAGAGCTTCGGTCGAAAGGCGTCACCATCCTGATGATCGAGCAGAACGCCCGCTCGGCGCTGGAGATTTCCGACGAAGGCCTCGTGCTCGAACTCGGCCAGACAAGGATGCAAGGACCGGCGACGGATATCCTCGCCGATCCGCGCGTCGGGCAGCTCTTCCTCGGCGGCGCGATGACGGAGGCGGCGTGATGGCCCTTCTCTCCCGTCATGGTCGGGCTTGTCCCGACCATCCACGTCTTCCTGCGTTGAGCGCTACGTCGAAGACGTGGATGCTCGCCACAAGGGCGAGCATGGCGGTCAGGGCTCTGCGGTCGGGGCAAATACAGTGACCACGCCCCTCGCCATCGCCCTCGTCGGCGCGGGCCTGATCGGCCGGGTTCATCTCGAACGCCTCGACGCGTCTCCAGATTGCGCCTGCGCCGCGATCTGCGACCCGACCGACGCGGCGAAGGTGCTCGCGACTGAGCGGAACCTGCCCTGGTTCCCCTCCCCGCGCGAAATGCTGGCGGCGATGCGCCTGGATGGCGCGATCATCGCCACGCCCAACGCGCTGCATGTCCCGAACGCCATCGACTGCCTCGAAGCGGGCGTACCCGTGCTGGTCGAAAAACCGCTGGCCGAGAGCGTCGCGGCGGCGCAGCGGCTGGTCGACGCACAGGCGCGCACCGGCATCCCCGTCCTCGCCGGCCATCACCGCCGCCACAACCCGATCGTCAAGGCGGCGCGCCGGCTGGTGCGGGACGGCCGTCTCGGCCGGCTCGTCGCGGTCAATGCGCTGTTCCTGATCCGCAAGCCGGACGACTATTTCGACGTCGCCTGGCGCAAGCAGGCTGGGGGCGGGCCGGTGCTGATCAACCTGATCCACGACATCGACAACCTGCGCTTCATCTGCGGCGAGATCGACAGCGTGCAGGCGATGACCTCGAACGCCACGCGCGGCTTCGCCGTCGAGGATACGGCAGCGCTGATCTTCCGCTTCGCCAATGGCGCGCTCGGCACCGCGACCGTCTCGGACGTCACGCCCGCGCCGTGGAGCTGGGAGCTGTCATCGGGCGAGAACAAGGCCTATCCGCAGCGCGACGGACATTGCTACCTGATCGCCGGCAGCGAGGGTTCGCTGTCGCTGCCGAAGCTCGATCTCTGGTCCTATGAGGGCAAACCCGGCTGGTGGGAGCCGCTGCGGCAGGAGACGCTCAGCGTCGAGCCCGTCGAGCCGCTGGCCGAGCAGGTCAGGCATTTCTGCGCCGTGATCCGGGGCACGGAACAGCCGATCACGAATGCCGCCGATGCAGCGCGCACCCTTGCCGTGGTCGAGGCGGTCGCGGAAGCTGCGCGTAGCGGCAGCATGGTCGCGGTCGCCGGACAACCGAGGGCGCAGGCCGCATGAACCCGACCTCGATCGCGACCGTTTCGCTCTCGGGCGACCTCGCCGAAAAGCTGCAGGCGATCGCCGCCGCCGGTTTTGAGGCCGTCGAAGTCTTCGAGAACGACTTCCTTACCTTCGACGGCAGCCCGCGCGATGTCGGCAGGATGATCGCCGATCTCGGGCTCAAGATCATCGCCTTCCAGCCCTTTCGCGATTTCGAGGGGATGCCGGAACCGTTGCGGGCCAGAACCTTCGCGCGGGCGCAGCGCAAATTCGAGGTGATGAATGAGCTCGGCGCGGAGCTGATGCTGATCTGCTCGAACGTCTCGCCGCAGGCCTTGGGGGGCATCGACCGGGCGGCGGCCGATCTGCGCGAGCTCGGCGAACTGGCGGCGAAAGCGGGCGTGCGCGTCGGCTTCGAGGCGCTGGCCTGGGGCCGCCACGTCAACGACTATCGCGACGCCTGGGAGATCGTGCGGCGGGCGGGCCATGAGCGCATCGGGCTGATCCTCGATTCCTTCCACACGCTGGCGCGCAACTCGCCGCTGGCGCCGATCGCGTCCATCCCGGGCGACCGCATCTTCCTGGTGCAACTCGCCGACGCGCCGAAACTCGACATGGACGTGCTGAGCTGGAGCCGGCATTTCCGCTGCTTCCCGGGTCAGGGCGACCTGCCCGTCGCCGATTTCGTCAGGGCCGTGCAGGCGACCGGCTATGCCGGGCCGCTGTCGCTGGAGGTCTTCAACGACCAGTTCCGGGCAGGCTCGGCGCGCCGGCTCGCCAGCGACGGCGTGCGCTCGCTGATCGCGCTCGCCGACCAGACGCAAGCCTCGCTGCCGCCGCGCGCCAGGATCGAGGATGTCGAGTTCATTGAATTCGCGCTCGACGAGGACACCGCCGCGGAACTCGCGACGCTGCTCGCGGCGCTGGGCTTCCGTGAGGCCGGGACGCATCTCAGCAAATCGGTGACGCGCTGGAGCCAGGGCGAGGTCAATCTGGTGCTCAATACCGAGAAGGACGGATTCGCCCAATCGCATGCGATCATGCACGGGCCGGGCGTCTGCGCCATCGGGCTGAGGGTCGGCGAAGTCGACGAGACCATGGCGCGGGCGAAGGCGCTCAAGGTCACGGCGTTCGAGCAGCCCGTCGCGGCGGGCGAGATGCACATCCCGGCGATTCGCGGCGTCGGCGGCTCACTGCTCTACTTCACGCAGGAGCAAGGCGAGCACGGCCATGTCTGGGAGCGCGAATTCATCGCGGCGGCTACGGGGACAGCAGCCTCCCCGCCCTTGCTGGCGCGCGTCGACCACATCTCGCAGTCGATGGACTATGAGGAGATGCTGTCCTGGCTGCTGTTCTACACCTCGCTGTTCGCGCTGGAGCGCATCCCGCAGCTCGCCATCGCCGATCCGGCCGGGCTGGTCGAGAGCCGGCCGATCGTCTCGCCCGACGGCGCCGTGCGCTTCGTGCTGAACGGCTCGCAGGCGACGCGGACGCTGTCCTCGCGCTTCGTCTCGGAGCATTTCGGCTCGGGCGTGCAGCACATCGCCTTTGCCGCGCCTAACATCTTCGCGGCCGTCGCGGCGATGCGGGCGGCGGGGCTGTCATTCCTCGACATCCCCGAGAACTATTACGAGGACCTTGAGGCGCGGCACGGGCTGGACGAGGCCTTCATCGACCGGCTCCGGGAGCACCACATCCTCTACGACCGCGACGGAGAGGCCGAGTTCCTGCAGGTCTACAGCCACGTCTTCGCGCAGCGCTTCTTCTTCGAGATCGTCGAGCGCCGCGGCGGCTATGCCGGGTTCGGAGCGGTCAACGCAGCCGTGCGGCTCGCGGCGCAGGCGCGCGAGGCGCGGCCGGTGACGGTGCCGCGTCCGCTGCGGGATTAACCGCGGGGAACCCCTCTCCTGTAAGGAGAGGGGTAGGGGTGAGGTGACGGCCCTTGGACCAGATGGGCGCGGGATTTCAAGCGACGCGGCGGGCAGGTCACAGCCACAGTGTCAAACGGCCGACCCCTCACCCTGCCCTCTCCCTACGGGAGAGGGTTCCCCGCGCCCCCACCCTACCCCCGCAGCATCTCCATCGGCGTCGGATAATAGCGGAACCCCTCGCCCGCCTTGGCGAGGTTGCCGAATCCCGGCCAGGCGAAGTGGAACGACATCACCGGGGTCTTGTTCTCGGCCAGCGAGGTCAGGAGCCGCACGCGCGACTGCACCGCCTGCTTGGGATCGCTGTCATAGGCGAATTCGAGCCGCGGATTCTCGGTCAGCAGCACGGCATGGTGGGTCAGGTCGCCGAGGAAGGCGAAGGATTTTCCGGCCGAGGAGACGTTGAAGATGTGGTGGCCGGCGGTGTGGCCGGGCGCCGCGATCGCCGTCACGCCGGGCAGCAATTCCTGCTCGCTCTTGAAGAAGACGATCTTGTCGCGCACGGGGAGCAGATTGGCGCGGGCATGGGCGACGAAGGCCTTGAGCGGCCCGCCGAGCTTGCTCTCATCGGTCCAGAAGTCGAAATCGGTCTGGCTGATATGGACCCGCGCATTGGGGAAGAGCGGCTTGCCTTCGGCCGAGCAGATGCCGCCGATATGGTCGATATGGGCGTGGCTGCAAACGATGTCGTCGACGGCGTCCGGCGCGATGCCGGCCTCCTTCATGCTGGCGAGCAGGCGGCCCGTGGTCGGCCCGAAGGCTTTCGAGAAACCCATGCCGGTGTCGAACATCACGACGCGCTCGCCGAAATTGACGATCGGGATGTTCTGCTCCAGCACGACGTTGTCGGTCGGCAGGAACGAATCCGAGAGCATCTTGGCGACGGTCTCCTTCGAGACGCCGAGGAAGCTGGAGCCCGGATCGCCGAGCGGCAGCGGCCCGTCGGAGACGACCGTGACCTCGGCCTGGCCGAGGCCGAAGCGGTAGAAATACGGCGCCTGGTTCTTCGCGAAAGGGGCCCTGGCGAGCGCCGGGGCGAGCGGGAGCGCAGCGCCCGCGGCGAGCGCGGCAGCCCCGCCGAGGAAGGCGCGACGGCTGGCGTTGGGCTGGATGATCGTGTCCCTGGACATGGCTGTTCCTCCGTGACGGTCAGGCCCGGCGTTTTCCGCCGTCATCATTGCCGACGCCGGCGCGGCGGAGGCCTCGACAGGGCGCTCCCGACAGGACGTCTCAACCGAAGGATGCACCCGGCCGCAGAACCCGGCCAATAGCCCTTCGCTCTATCCGGCATAAGCGAAAGCTGGCGACCGCGCTGCCTCACGGCCTGACGGAATGATTCTGAAAACTGCCGCAAGATACTGATCTGAAATACATTTCTAAACATGGCTGCCCGAACGGGGCGTCTCGACCGAGAAGGCGCGACGGGAGCTCTCTCTGGCCATCCCAAAAAGTCGACGCTACCAAGGTCTGATGGACCTTCCCGGTCATCACGGGGCAAAGGCACGCCGATGGATTTGCGCCAGCTCCGCTATTTCACCGCGATCGTCGAGCAGGGCTCGTTCTCCAAGGCCGCGACCAAGCTGCGCGTGGCGCAGCCGGCGCTGAGCCAGCATCTGCGCCATATGGAGGACGAGCTCGGCGTGCCCCTGCTGCATCGCGGCACGCGCGGGGTGATCCCGACCGAGGCCGGCGAGCGGCTGCTGGCGCGGGCGCGCGCCATCCTCGCCGAATTCGCCGAGCTGCGCGACAGCGTGCGCGGGCAGATGGCGCCGCCCGGCGGCGAGGTCCGTATCGGCTTGCCGGGCACGGTCAGTGAGCAGTTCAGCGTGCCGCTGATCGAGGCCGCGCGGGAGCGCTTTCCGGCGGTGCGCATCCGCATCGCCGAGGCGATGAGCGGGTTCGTGCTCGAATGGCTGCGCCGGGGCGAGGTCGATCTGGCGGTGATCTACTCGACCTCCGATCCCAAGGGGCTCAACATCCACCATGTGCTGACCGAGGAGCTCTGCCTGTTCGGCGCGCCCTCGCTGACCGCCGTCGCGACGCCGCCCGGCGGCAGCATCGGCCTGTCGCAGGCGGCCGCGCTCGACCTGATCCTGCCCGGGCCGGGCCATGGCCTGCGCGACCAGATCGACGAGGCGGCGGGCGTGCAGACGACGATCCAGCCGGCGATCGAGATCGAATCCTACGGCCAGATCAAGCGCCTCTGTGAACGCGGACTGGGCTACGGCATCCTGCCGCGCATGGCGGTGACCGCGCAGGAACGGGCCGGCGTCTTCCACACCTGGCGGATCGAGAAGCCGGCGCTCTACCGCAAGGTCTATCTCGCCTATTCGAAGGAGCGCCCGATCCCGACCGCGGCGCGCGCCGTCGGGCAGCTCTCCTGGGAGATTTTGCGCGGGCTCGTCACCGACGAGACCTGGACGGCGACGCTGGGCGAGGACGGCGATCCGCCGGCCTTATACGGCTGATCGCGTTTTCGTCTTTGACAGGGCGGGATGAGCGCCCGCACGTTCGTCGTTCTTTTCTCAGCCCTCATCCTGAGGAGCGCTCCGCAGGAGCGCGTCTCGAAGGATGCTCCAGATGGTTCCGGAGCCTCCTGAAGCATCCTTCGAGACGCCGCTCTCGCGGCTCCTCAGGATGAGGGTTGAGGTCAGGAACGCCTGAACGCCCACCGAGGACATCTCCTTTGAAAATCCGCGCCGCCGTCCTGAACGCCAGCCCCGTCTCCGCGCCCTATGCGCTCAGCCGCCCGATGTCGATCGAGGAGGTCGAGCTCGCTCCGCCCGGCCCCGGCGAGGTGCTGGTCAGGGTGCGCGCCGCCGGCCTGTGCCACTCCGACCTCTCGGTCATCGACGGCAACCGCCCCCGCCCGGTGCCGATGGTGCTCGGCCACGAGGCCGCCGGCGAGGTGGTCGAGACCGGCGCGGGCGTCGGCGACCTCAAGCCCGGCGACCGGGTGATCATGGTGTTCGTGCCGTCCTGCGGGCATTGCTCGCCCTGCAGCGAGGGCCGGCCCGCCTTGTGCGAGCCCGGCAACGCCGCCAACGGGGTCGGCGAACTGATCGGCGGTGGGCGCAGGCTGTCAGTCGGCGGCACGCCGGTGCACCACCATGTCGGCGTCTCGGCCTTCGCCGAATACGCCGTGATCTCGCGCCATTCGCTGGTCAGGATCGAGGCCGACATCCCCCACGAGATCGCGGCGCTGTTCGGCTGCGCGGTGCTGACCGGCGTCGGCGCGGCGGTGAACACGGCCAAGGTGCGCGCCGGCGAGACAGTCGCGGTCGTGGGCCTCGGCGGCGTCGGCCTGAGCGCCCTGATGGGGGCGGGCGCCTGCGGGGCGTCGCGGGTGATCGCGGTCGATCTCGCCGAGGACAAGCTGGCGATCGCGCGCGAACTCGGCGCGACGGATGCGTTCAACGCGGGGGATCCGAACGTCGTCGAGGCGATCCGCTCGGCGACGAAGGGCGGCGTCGATCACGGGCTTGAGATGGCCGGCTCGGTCAAGGCGCTCGACCTCGCCTACCAGATCACGCGGCGCGGCGGCACGACCACGACGGCCGGCCTCGCCAACCCGGCGCATACGCTGTCGCTCGCGCCGGTGCGGCTCGTCGGCGAGGAGCGCACGCTGAAGGGCTCCTATGTCGGAAGCTGCATCCCGGTGCGCGACATCCCGCGCTTCGTCGATCTCTACCAGCGCGGCAGGCTGCCGGTGGACAGGCTGTTGACCTCGACCAGCGGGTTAGAGGGCATCAATGAGGGTTTTGACGCGCTGAACGAGGGGCGCACGATCCGGCATGTGCTGGTGATGTGAGGTCTGTCATTCCGGGGCGCGCCGCAGGCGCGAACCCGGAACCCACGATCGGGTGAGATACTTTCAAGCGGCAATCACGAGTGCTCGCCCGGTCGTGGGTTCCGGGTTCTTCGCTGCGCGAAGCCCCGGAATGACAGGGCTACCCGTGCTTGTGCACGATCGTCTTGGTGACCGCGAACTCCTCCAGCGCGATGAACCCCTTCTCGCGGCCATGGCCGCTCTTGCCGGTGCCGCCGAAGGGCAATTCGATGCCGCCGCCCGCGCCATAGCCGTTGATGAAGACCTGCCCTGCCCGCACCCGCTTCGAAACGCGCTGCTGGCGGCCGCCATCCTTCGTCCAGACCGAGGCGACGAGGCCGTAGGCCGTCGAATTGGCGGTCCTGATCGCGTCCTCCTCGTCGCTGAACGGGAAGGCGGCGAGCACCGGGCCAAACACCTCCTCCTGCTCCAGCCGGTTGCCGCGCGGCACGGGGCCGAACAGCGTCGGCGTGACGAAGAAGCCGCCATTGGGGACGCCCTGGGCGATCTGGCCTTCGGCGATGACCGGAATGCCGGCCTCGCGCGCCTGGTCGACGAAGCTCTGCACGCGGCCGCGCTGTTTTGCGTTGATCACCGGGCCGCAATCGAGGTCCATCTCCGGCGTGCCGGCCCTGAGCTTGCCGAACTCCTTCGCGACCGCGCCGAGGAAGTCGTCATAGACGCGTTCCTGCACCAGCACGCGCGAGCCGGCCGAGCAGGTCTGGCCGGTGTTCTGGACGATGGCCTTGCAGACCACCGGCACGGCCGCGTCGAAATCGGCGTCGTCGAAGACGATCTGGGGCGATTTTCCGCCAAGCTCCAGCGTGCAGGCGACATAGTTCTCGGCGCAGGCGATCTGCACCATCTTGCCGACCTCCGGCGAGCCGGTGAAGGACATGAAGCCGATGCCGGGATGGGCCGAGAGCGCCGCCCCCGCCTCGTGGCCGCGACCGGTGACGATGTTGATCGCGCCGTCCGGAAAACCGGCCTCGCTCGCCAGCACGGCGAGCCTGAGCGCCGTCTGGCAGGCCTCCTCGGCGGGTTTGAGCACGACGGCGTTGCCCATGGCGAGCGAGGGCGCAAGCGAGCGGCCGAACATCTGCGCCGGATAGTTCCAGGGCAGGATGTGGCCGGTGACGCCATAGGGCTCATGGACGACATTGACGGTGTAGCCGTTGAGGAACGGCACGATATGGCCGTGCATCTTGTCGGCCGCGCCGCCGTAGAACTCGAAATAGCGCGCCGTCGCCTCGATGTCGGCCCGCGCCTGCGCCATCGGCTTGCCGGTGTCCTGCGCCTCGGTGCGGGCGAGGTCGTCGAAATTATCGAGCACCAGCCGGCCGAGTTTCGTCAGCAGCCGCCCGCGCTCGGCGGCGGTGAGCTTGCCCCATGCGCCGTCATAGGCCGCGCGCGCCGCCTTCACCGCATCGTCGATGTCGTCAGCGTTGCCGCAGGCGATGCGGGTGAATTCCTCGCCGGTGGCCGGGGCGAGCACCGCCATGGTTTCGCCAGTCCGGCCAGCGCTTTGGCGGCCGTTGATGAAATGCTGAGTCATGTCGTTGCTCCAGTGGTTCAATGCAGCCCCGACGCCGCCAGCGAACTCGCCGCCAGCCCGCCCTCGACCTCCGTCACCTCGCCGCGCTCGATCGCATAGGCGCGCTCGGCGAAATTCCGCAGCAGGCTCGGGTTGGATTCCGTGATCAGCAACGCGATGTCGGGATGGCTGTCGCGCAATGCCCTGAGCGCCGCCGCATAACGCTGCGCCAGCACGGGCGCGAGGCCCTGGAACGGCTCGTCGAGCAGGATGACGCGTGTGCCGACCATCAGCGCGCGGGCGAGCGCGGCCATCTTGCCCTGCCCGCCCGACAGGCCCGCCGCGCCGCGATGGCGCAGATCGGCGAGTTCGGGCAGCACGGCGTAGACGGCCTCGAGCCGGCGCGCGATTTCGGCCGAGGACACCCGCATCACCTCGGCCGGCAGACGGATGTTCTCCTCGATGGTGAAGGTCGAGAACAGGCGGCGGTCCTCCGGCGCGTAGCCGATGCCCAGCCGGGGCCGGTCATGCGGCTTGACGCCCGCCAGCGGCTTGCCGTCGAAGGCGATCGAACCCTCGGTCACCGTCATGAAGCCCATGATGGCGCGCAGCAGGCTGGTCTTGCCGGCGCCGTTGCGGCCGATCAGCGCCACCGTCGCGCCCTCGGCCAGCGACAGGTCGGCCCGGCGCAGCACTTGCACGCCCTCGATCCGCGCCGACAGGCCCTTGATCTCCAGCATGATCAGACCCCCACTCCGATGACGGTCTCGAGCACCTCCGGATGGTTCAGGATCTCGTCGGGCGTGCCCTCCAACGCAATCGTGCCGCCCGACCAGACGGCGACGCGGCTGGCGTAGCGCGCGACCACGTCCATGTCGTGCTCGACGAAGATCGCGGTGGTGGCGCGGGCGTCGAGCGCGCGCGTCAGCGTGTCCATGACCTCGAATTTCTCGGAGCTGGAGACGCCGGAGGTCGGCTCGTCCATGAAGATCAGCTTCGGCTCCAGCGCGAGCGCGACCGCGATGTCGATCAGCTTGCGCATGCCCTCGGGCAGTTCGCGGACGATGCGATGGCCGATCTCCTTCAGGCCGACGATCTCCAGCAGCGCCCACATCTCGTCGATCTTCGGATGGTCCATGAGCCTGAGGAAGGGCGACCACGAGCCTTCGCGGGCGCTCAGCGCCAGCAGCAGGTTCTCCATCACCGTGTTCTCGAGGAAGAGCTGCGGAATCTGGAAGGAGCGGCCGACGCCGAGCCTTGTGATGGCGCGCGGCGACAGCGCGGTGACGTCGCGGCCGGCGAAGATCACCCTGCCCGATTGCGGCTTGATGTAGCCGGTGCAGAGATTGATGAAGGTGGTCTTGCCGGCGCCGTTGGGGCCGATGATGGCGATGCGCTCGTTTGCCTTGACCTGCAGGCTCGCGCCGGCCGCCGCCAGCACGCCGCCAAAGCGCAGTTCGAGGTTCTGCGCGTCGAGGATGAGATCGCTCATCGTGCGTTCTCCGGCGCGATCCCCGGCTGCGGCGCGGGCTTGCGGCGACCGAGGATCAGGCCGTAGAGCCCGCTCGGCGCGAAGAAGATGATCACCAGCAGCATCACGCCGAGCACCGCATGCCAGGTTTCTGGCGCATAGACCGCCGCATAGCCCCGGATGATCTGGAACATCAGCGCGCCGAGGAAGGGACCGGCGACGCCGCCGATGCCGCCGAGAATGGCGATGAAGACGAATTCGCCCGAGCGCACCCAATAGGCCAGCTCCGGCGTGACATGGCCCGAGACCAGCGCGATGATGGCCCCGCCGAGGCCCGCCAGCAGGCCCGACAGCAGATAAGCCCCGAACAGCACCTTGCGGCTGGAGACGCCGAGATATTCCAGCCGGGTCTCGTTCGACTTGATCGCCTCCAGCGCCTTGCCGCCGGGCGAGAGCAGATAGCGCGCGACGAACAGGGCCGCGACCACCGAGAGCGCCAGCGTGATGTAGAACATCCAGAACTCGAAGCTTTCGCGGCCAAGCTCCATGCCGAGCAAAGTCGGGCGCGGGACGCGCTTGCCGTCGGCCCCGCCGGTGATCGAGAACAGCTTTTCCAGCAGCGAGAAGAACACCATCGAGACGGCGAGGTTGAGCATGCCGAAGAAGATCGCCCGGTAGCGCACCATGAACAGGCCGACGATGGCGGCGACCAGCCCCGACGCGGCTGTGGCGATCGGCACCAGCAGCAGCACCTCGTGGCCGAAGCGGGCGGCAGCCATGAAGGCGACGACATAGGCCGAGAACGAGAAGAACAGGCCGTGGCCGAAGGAGACCTGGCCGGCGCGGAGCAGCACCATGATGCCGAGCGCCGCCAGCCCCTCGCAGAGCGCCACCGTCAGGATCACGGTCGACCAGGGCGAGAGCAGCGGGAAGACGATGAGCGCGGCGAGCAGACCCGCGCCGACGAGGTACTGGCGCGCCATCACACCTTCCTCGTCTGGACGGTGGTGAACAGGCCCTCGGGCTTGATCAGCAGCACGACCATCATGATCAGATAGGGGATCAGAACGTCGAACTCCGGCGCGAAATAGACCGCGGCCGAGCGGCCGAGCCCGATCATCAGCGCCGCCACCGCCGCGCCCTCGATGCGGCCGAGCCCCGCGGTGGCTGCGACCGCGAAGGAGAGCACCAGCGTGCCCGCGCCGATGCCCGGCGTCAGCGACGTCGTCGAGGAGGCGAGCGCCCCGCCGAGCGCCGCCAGCGACGCGCCAATGATGAAGGTGATCAGGTAGATTTTCGTCGCGTCGATGCCCATCGCCATCGCCGCCTCGCGGTCCTGCGTCACCGCGACGATGGCGCGCCCGAAGGAGGTGCGGCGCAGGAAGAAGCGCAGGCCGAGCAGCACCGCGAGCGCCACCGCCGGGATCAGGAAGAGCTGGTATCTGGTGTAGAAGATGCCGAAGACCTCGACCGTTCCGAGCCAGTTCATCGGCGCATTGGCGAAGACCGGGCTCGTGCCGAAGACGACCTTCTGCGCGTCTTCCAGGATCATGAAGACGGCGAAGGTGACGATGAGCTGCAGCACCTCCTCCTTGCCGTAGATGCGCCGCAGCAGCAGCGCCTCCATCGCCCCGCCGATGATCACGCCGACGAGGATCGCCGAGATCAGGAAGAGGGGGAAGAACAGCCAGGTCGGCAGCCCCAGCCCGGTCGCCGCCAGCACGGCGCGGGCGGCGACATAGGCGCCGATGGCGTAGAACGAGCCATGCGCGACGTTGACGATGCCGAGCACGCCGAAGATCAGCGACAGCCCGACCGCGACGAGGAAGATCAGCGAGCCGTAGGCGAGGCCGTCGAGCCCGGCGAGAAGGATCATTTCAGGAGGCATTCAGGCTTCGCTTTTTTGACGCTCGATGACACCCCAACGCGTCATCCCGGGCGACCGAAGGGAGACCCGGGACCCATTCCTGAACCGTTCCGGAATGGGTCCCGGGTCTGCGCTTCGCTCCGCCCGGGACGACGGCGAGGGGATGATTCCGGGTTCGCCTCACTTCGCGTAGTCGAAGGTCTCGATCGACTTGTCGGTGATCAGCTCGGGCTTCGCCTTGGCGAACCATTCCAGCGACTTCTCGCCGACCGGCGTCGTCACCAGCTTGCCGGGATAGAGCGCCATCTTGTCGTAGACCGCGAAGGGGTATTCCGGCACGCGCTTGGTGACGCCGAGCAACTGGTCCTCCAGCCCCTGATGGTCCTCGCGGATGGTGATGGTGCCGGTCAGCGACTTGAACTCCAGCCCCTCGAAGGCGGCGATGACCTGCTCCTTGCTCGGCCATTTGCCGCCCGCCGCCGCGCCGGCCTTCTCATAGGCCTTCACCAGCCCGGTCACGGCCTGGTTCATGTGGAAGGTCGGGTAGATCGGGTAAACGCCGGTCTTGTCCTTGTACTTCTTGACGAAGGCCTGCAGCTCCGGCGCGTTCTTGTGCTTGGGGTGCAGGAAGTAGTGATCGCCGCGCCCGCCGACGATGACGCCCTCGGGCATGACGTTGGCCAGCCGCTCCATCGAGCTTTCCGCCAGCGGCAGCACGAAGGTCGACTGCTTGAGCAGGCCGCGCGCCGCCGCCTGCTGGATGAAGGTGTCGAGGTCGCCGCCCCAGGAGGTCGAGAGCACGACGTCGGGCCGCAGCGCCGACAGCCGCGTGATCTCGGTCGAGAAGTCGGGCGCGCCGAACTTCGGGAAAAGCTCGGCGACGATCTTGACGTTGGGCTTCAGCGCCTTCAGCCCGGCCTGGAACAGCGCCCAGGATTCACGGCCCCAGGCATAGTCCTGGTTGACCACCGCGATGGTGTTGAAGTCGGGCTTGGTCCTGAGCAGATAGAGCAGCGTCGACATCATCTCCGCGCCGGCATGGCCCTGCGTGCGGACGGAGTATTTCCACTTGCCGTCCTCGAAGATGGTCTGCGTGCCGCAATCCCACATCACGTTGACGACCTTGAGGTCCTCCGCGACGGGAGCGAGCGCGTTGCAGGAGCCAGACGAGATCGCGCCGAACATCACCTGCGCGCCCTGGTCCTGCACGACGCGGCGATATTCCGAGATGAGCTGGTTGGTGCCCGCGCCCTCGTCGACATAGACCGGCTTCACCGGCACGCCGAGAATGCCGCCCTTGGCGTTGACCTCCTCGAAGAACAGGTCGGCGGCGTTCCGGCCCGGCACGCCGAACACCGAGGCCGGTCCCGACAGGAAGGTCGCGATGCCGACCACGAGCTCCTTGGGCTTGTCCTGCGCGCCTGCGGGCAGACCCAGCAGCGCGGTGGCCGCGAACAGTGCGGCGGCCAGCTTCGTCCTCACCATGACGTCTCTCCCTTTGCCAATCCTCACGGAACGCGCTCTTGGCGGCGCGCAGCCCGGCGGAAAGGGGTGCATCGGGCGGGAGGGGGCGGCAAGTAGGATAAAACGATGCGCGCCATAGCGAAACCGTATGGTCGCTCCGGGCGGCGCGCATTTCGCTATGAGGCCCATCGCGAAACGCTATTTGACTCAGGCTGCCGGCTGCCGCCGTTTCGCGTCTGGACGAAAGGCTCAGCAGGCAGGCATGGCGGACGCTCTCGACGGAATCCTGGTGGTCGCGCTCGAGCAGGCCGTGGCGGTGCCGACCGCGACCTGCAAGCTCGCCGACGCCGGCGCGCGCGTGATCAAGCTCGAACGGGCCGAGGGCGATTTCGCCCGCGGCTACGACGACTACGCGAAGGGCCAGTCCTCCTATTTCGTCTGGCTCAATCGCGGCAAGGAATCCTGCCGGGTCGACCTGAAACAGGCCGATGACCGCGCCATGGTCGAGGCCATGCTGAGCCGGGCCGACATCTTCATCCAGAATCTCGCGCCCGGCGCCACCAGCCGCCTCGGGCTCGGCGCGGCCGAACTGCGCCAGCGCTATCCCCGCCTGATCACCTGCGACATCTCGGGCTATGCGCCGGGAACCCCGCACTACGCGCGAAAATCCTACGACCTGCTGGTGCAGGCCGAATCCGGCCTCTCCGCCATCACCGGCACAGCGGATTCCGGGCCCTCGCGCATCGGCGTCTCGATCGCCGACATCGCCACCGGCCAGGCTGCCTATTCGGCGATCCTCGAGGCGCTGCTCAGGCGCGCGCGCACCGGGCAAGGCTCGGCGATCGCGCTGTCGCTGTTCGATACGCTGGGCGACCTGATGAACGTGCCCTATCTGACGCGGCGCTATGGCGGCATCGAGCCGCCGCGACTCGGCCTCGCCCATCCCTCGATCGCGCCCTATGGCGTGTTTTCGCTCGCCGACGGCAACATCCTGATCTCGATCCAGAGCGAGCGCGAATGGATCATCCTCGCCCGCGACGTGCTCGGCAGCGAGGCGCTGGCGAACGAGCTGCGCTTTTCGACCAATGTGAAGCGGGTGCGCGAGCGCCCGGCGCTCGACGCCGCCGTCCAGGCGCTGCTTGCCGACAAGCCCTTCGCCGGCATCAGCGCCGCGCTCGACCGCCACGCCATCGCCTACGGAACGGTTTCGAGCGTCGGCGACCTGATCACCCATCCGGCCGCCACCGCCCTGCCCGTCGCGACGCCGGGCGGCCCGGTCGAGGTCATGGCCCCGCCGGCGATCGTCGACGGCAAACGGGTCGCGATGCGGCCGGTGCCGGCGCTCGGGCAGCATGACGATGCGCTGCGGGCGGAGTTCGGGTTGGTGCCCGCAACCACGGCATGAGCCCCGCCTCTCCCTCCGGTTGGGCCGTGACGCCCTCCTCGTCATTGCGAGCGTAGCGAAGCAATCCAGAGCCGCGTGCTCGACGTTCCCCTGGATTGCTTCGCTACGCTCGCAATGACGATTTTCGCCGACCGAAACTGGACCCGCCAATGACCGACGCCTCCGACCACGCCGACATCCGCGACGCCGTCGCAAAACTCTGCGCCGATTTCCCCGGCGAATACTGGCGCAAGCTCGACCGCGAGATGGCCTATCCGGCGCAGTTTGTCTCGGCGCTGACCGAAAGCGGCTTCCTCTCGGCGCTGATCCCGGAGGAGTATGGCGGGGCGGGGCTTTCGCTCGCGGCCGCGACCGTGATCATGGAGGAAATCCAGCGCCAGGGCTGCAACGGCGCGGCCTGCCATGCCCAGATGTACATCATGGGCACGCTGCTCCGGCACGGCTCGGATGCGCAGAAACAGCGATATCTGCCCGGAATCGCCTCGGGCGAACTGCGCCTGCAGGCTTTTGGCGTCACCGAGCCGACCAGCGGCACCGACACCACGGCGCTGCGCACCGTCGCGCGGCGCGAGGGCGACGCCTACATCGTCAACGGCCAGAAGATCTGGACGAGCCGGGCGGCGCAGTCGGATCTGATGCTGCTGCTCGCCCGGACCACGCCGCGCGAGCAGGTCGCCAAGCGCACCGACGGGCTCTCGGTCTTCATCCTCGACATGCGCGAGGCGCTCAAAAGCGGGCTGACCATCCGGCCGATCCGCACGATGATGAACCACGCCACGACCGAGGTGTTCTTCGACAATGTCCGCGTCCCGGCCGAAAACCTCGTCGGCGAGGAGGGCAAGGGTTTTCGCTACATCCTCTCGGGCATGAACGCCGAGCGCATCCTGATCGCGGCCGAATGCGTCGGCGACGCGAAATGGTTCATCGAGAAGGCTTCGGGTTACGCGAAGGAGCGAAACGTCTTTGGCCGGCCGATCGGCCAGAACCAGGGCGTCCAGTTCCCGATCGCCAAAGCCTACGCCAATATGCGGGCGGCCGAGCTGATGGTGCGCGAGGCGGTCAGGCTGTACGAGGCCGGCGAAAACTGCGGCGCGGAGGCGAACATGGCGAAGATGCTGGCGGCCGACGCCTCCTTCGAGGCGGCTAACGCCTGCATCCAGACGCATGGCGGCTTCGGCTTCGCCGAGGAATACGATATCGAGCGAAAATTCCGGGAGACGCGGCTGTATCAGGTCGCGCCGATCTCGACGAATTTGATCCTGAGTTATCTCGCGGAGCATGTGCTGGGCATGCCGAGATCGTATTGAAACGAACTTTTGCAGTTTTGGCGCGGGGAACCCCTCTCCCGTGGGGAGAGGGGCAGGGGTGAGGGGTCGGCCAGATATCGTTGGCTTGAACCAAGCGGCGGTTGGGTTTTCGCCTGGCTGGTCAATGGGCCGACCCCTCACCCTGCCCTCTCCCTACGGGAGAGGGTTCCCCGCGCCCATTCATCAGAGGGCGCAGAATGGACATCGACCACCTCAAGACCTGGATCGGCCGCACGGAGGAAGCCTCTGACATCGTCACGCCGCGCCTCGTGCGCAGCTTCGACGCGACCTTCGCGCCGCATGTCGCGCCCCATGGCGCGGGCGAGGCGCCGCTGGCGCTGCACTGGTGCCTGGCGCCGCCGATCGCGCCGATCACCGCCGTCGGCGCCGACGGCCACGCCGCCAAAGGCGAGTTCCTTCCCCCCGTGCCGCTGCCGCGCCGGATGTGGGCCGGCGGCACGATCGAGACCGTTTCGCCTCTCTGTGAGGGCGATCTGGTGACGCGGCGCTCGACCATAGGCGACATCAGCTACAAGGAGGGCCGGACCGGGCCGCTCTGCTTCGTCGCCGTCGACCACGAGATCGCCACTGAGCGCGGCGTCGCGCTGCGAGAGCGCCACAACATCGTCTATCGCGAGGCGGCGAGCCCCGGCGCGCAGCCTGCGCCCACCCCTGCCCCGGCCGAGCCGCAGCCGGCGGACCTGACCTGGACGGTCGAGGCCAGCCCCGTGCTGCTGTTCCGCTATTCGGCGATCACCTTCAACGGCCACCGCATCCATTACGACCACCCCTATGTCACCGGGGTCGAGGGCTATGACGGGCTCGTCGTGCACGGGCCGATCCAGGCGACGCTGATGCTCAACATCATCGCGACTTTGTCCGGCGGAGAGCCGATCCAGCTTGACTATCGCGGGGTCGCCCCGCTGATCGCGGGCGCGTCGTTCCTGGTCAAGGCCAGGCGGCTGCCCGACGGCGGCATCCGGGCCTGGACCGAAGGCGCGGACGGGGGCGTGCGCATGGAAGGCGTCAGCCGCCCTGCCTGATCAGGCCGGCGGGATGAAGGGCTGGGAGATCTCGCAAAACACCGGCAGCGCCTCCAGATGCGCCGCATGGGCGGCGAGCGCCGGCCGCCCGGGACCGGCGGCGAGGTCGGGATGCGCCTCGCCGAGATGGCGCAGCATGCATGCCACCGCGATATCGGCATGGCCGATGCTTTCGCCGAACCAGTCATGATCGGCGCGCGCCGCGCGGGCGGCTTCCAGCGCGTCGAGCCCCGCCGCGATCTGGCCGCGACAGCGGGCCGCCCAGAACTGCGAGACATGCGCCGGCTCGCGCAGGCGCGTTTCGTAGAACAGGCTGGCCGCCTTGTCGGAGACGCCGGTCGCCAGCGCCGCGATCCGCATGGCCCGGCGGCGCGCCGGCTCGTCGCGCGGAAACAGGGCACGCCCGGCCGGGACGAGACTGTCGATGAAGTCGATCATGGTCGGGCTGTCGACCAGGACTTCGCCATCGTCGAGCACCAGCGTCGGCACGCGCGTCAGCGGGTTGAGCGCCGCAAGCTTGTCGGCATCGCCAAAAATCGACCAGGGGCGATGCTCGAAGGGCAGGTCGTAGAGCCTCAGCGCGATGCCGACGCGGCGCACGAAGGGAGAATCATATTGGCCGATCAGGATCATCGCCGCCTCCGATTTCGGCGTGTCAGGCCGACGAGGCAATGCTAGCCTCCCGTCCTGCCAGATGCGTCAGGAGCCGGCGATGTCGCGCGAAATCGAACTCAACCGTCGTGACGCCATGAAGGCCGGAGCCGCCCTGGCCGCAAGCGCCGCCCTCCCCAGCGCCGCGAGCGCGCAGACGCCGGCGCGCCTGAAGCTGCGCGTGCTGGAAACCACCGATCTGCACGTCAATGTCGTTCCTTACGACTATTTCCGCGACACCGCCGACGACACGATCGGTCTCGCCAAGACCGCGAGCCTGATCAAGGCGGCGCAGGCGCAAGCGAAGAACTCGCTGCTGTTCGACAATGGCGACTTCCTTCAGGGCTCGTCGCTCGGCGACTACATCGCCTACAAGAAGGGGCTGAAGGGCGGCGAGACGCACCCGATCGTCGCCGCGATGAACGCGCTGCCTTACGTCTGCGGCACGCTCGGCAACCACGAGTTCAATTACGGGCTGGATTTCCTCGAAAACGCCCTGCAGAAGGCCGAATTCCCGCTGGTCTGCGCCAATGTCACGCGCGTCGGCGGCGAGCCGCTGGTCGAGCCCTGGCGGCTGTTCGAGCAGAGCTTCGAGGACGAGGCCGGGGCGCAGCATATCGTCAAGATCGGCGTCATCGGCTTCGTCCCGCCGCAGATCATGCAATGGGACAAGGCGCATCTCGACGGCAAGCTGACCGCGACCGACATCGTCGAGGCGGCGCAAAAGCATCTGCCGGACCTGCTGGCGGCGGGGCCGGACATCGTCATCGCGCTCTGCCATTCCGGCATCGCCGGGGGCGAGCGCCGGGGCATGGAGGAGAACGCAGCGCTCCATCTGGCGAAGCTCGATGGCATCGACGTCATCCTGACCGGGCACCAGCACCTGGTCTTCCCGGGCGGCAAGGCTTTCGACGGCCTCGGTGGCGTCGACAACGCCAAGGGTTCGCTGCATGGCAAGCCGGCTTGCCAACCCGGCTTCTGGGGCTCGCATCTCGGGCTGATCGATCTCGACCTGGAGAAGCGCGGCGAGCGCTGGCGGGTGGCGGCCTTCACCGTCGAGGCCAAGCCGATCTTCGAGCGCACGCCCGACCGCAAGATCGTGCCGAAGGCGGCGACCGAACCCGCCGTGCTCGCCAGCGTCAAGGCCAATCACGAGGCGACGCTGGTCTACATGCGCGAGCCGGTCGGCGCGACGGCCTCAGCCATCAACAGCTTCTTCGCGCTGGTCGCCGACGACCCCTCCGTGCAGATCGTCGCCGAGGCGCAGATCGCCTACGCCAAGGGGCTGCTGGCGCAGACGCCGTGGAAGGGGCTGCCGGTGCTTTCGGCCGCGGCGTCGTTCAAGAGCGGCGGCCGCGCCGGGCCGAATTTCTTCACCGACATCCCGGCCGGGCCGCTGGCCCTGAAGAACATCGCCGACATCTATCTCTATCCGAACACGGTGCAGCTCGTGAAGATCACCGGCGCGCAGGTGCGCGAATGGCTGGAGCGCTCGGCCGGCATCTTCAACCGCATCGATGCAGGCAAAACCGACGAGCAGCCGCTGGTCGATCCTGGCTTCCCGGCCTTCAATTTCGACGTGATCGACGGCGTCACCTATCGCATCGACGTCACGCAAGCCTCGCGCTACGACCGCGACGGCAAGCTCGTCGCCCCCGACGCCCGCCGCATCGTCGATCTCGCCTTCGCGGGCAAGCCGATCGACGAGAAAGCCGAGTTCATCGTCGCGACCAACAATTATCGCGCCTCGGGCGGCGGCAATTTCCCGGGCACGAAGACGACCGTGGTGCTGGAGGCGCCCGACCTCAACCGCGACGTGGTGGTGCGCCATATCCTCGAAAAGAAGACGATCGACCCCAAGGCCGACGGCAACTGGGCGCTGCTGCCTCCGCCAACTGGGGCGAACGTGACCTTCCTGACCTCGCCTGCGGCGGCCGGCAAGGCGCCGGCCGGGCTCGACGCCGCGCCGGCCGGAGACGGGCCGGACGGGTTTGCGAAGTGGCGGCTGCGGGGGTGAGCGGGCTTGCCGAGAGACGCTCCTACCCCTAATATGGCCAGAGCTGGCCATAAAAGGAGGCGGCGATGGCGACCTATACGCTTGCGCAGGCAAAAGACCAGCTCTCCAAGCTCGTCGAAGAGGCAATCAGCGGCGCGCCGGTGACGATCACACGGCACGGCAAGCCGGCGGTGCACCTGATGCCGGCGCAGCCTGAGCCGGGGCCGATGACGAAAGCCGATCTGGACTGGCTCGCGGAGCGGCGTTCGAAGCTTCCTACAATGAAGGTCGACAGCGCTACGCTCATCCGCGCCATGCGTGATGAGGAGCCGGAAGATTGAGCGTCTTCTACGTCGACTCCTCGGCCCTCGTGCCGATCCTGCTCACGGATGTTCATAGCACTTCCCTAGGCGCCTGGTTGGCGAGCAGTCCCAGGAAGCTCATCGTCAGCGATTTTGCGGCTGCGGAAGTTTCGGCCGCAATCTCGCGTAGGATCAGAACGCGTGAGATCGATAGTGAGATGGCTCGGACCGCGCTCGGAACCTTCGACGAATGGCGGCGCCGATCGACAACGCGCCGCCTCACCTCCGCCGGCGACATCGCCGCCTGCGAACGGCTCGTGCGTCGCTTCGAGCTAAGACTTCAAGCCCCCGACGCGCTCCATATCGCGATCGCGCTCGCGGACGGCGCGACGCTCGTCACCTTCGACGAGCGGCAGGCGCAGGCGATGCGGCAGCTCGGCGAGTGCGTCGTGCCGGGCTGAGGCCGGGCGCCAGGGAGCTTCCGCGCCGGCGCGGAGTCCTGTCCATCGCGGGGATCGCCGCAGACTTATCCCCGGCCTGAATTTCGCGCTCAACATCCGCATCCGTCGCGGAGACCAAGCACCGGATGCAGCCCGTCACACATCAACAAGTCATCGAGAACCGACGCGCCCTCCGGCAGCGCCAGACTGCCCTCGCGCGCCGGCGCGCCGGCGACGCCATGATCGCCGCGCTCGACCGGCTCGGTGCGCTGATTGCGAAGGCGAACTTCAATCCCGATCAACCACGCATGCCGGGTCCGGGGCCGGGAGCGGGCCAATGGATGTATGTCGAGGGTTATGCGCAAGGGCGGCAGCCGGGCATCGGCCACAATGGTGGGCCGGCGCTCGCCGACCCGCCGGACATTCCAAAGCAGGATCCCGGCGACAAGGCGTCCCGGCTCGCAAAGGCCAAGCAGGCGGCGAAATGGCTGGCGATGTTCGGAGCGCGACGCGTCCCGCAGGTCGCTGCGGCGCTGGCCGCGATCGAGGCCGCCGATTGGCTGCGGACCGAACTGCCGTCGATCCGGTCCAACCTCGATGCGCCCAAGACGATGGAGCGGTTGACCACAGCCGCGCGGGAGGCGCGGCCGGGCTATCATCGCCTCATATCGCGGAGCAGACACCGGCGGCCGATGACGGTTTTCCACGGTCGATAATCGACGGCGTGGACAACGTCGTCAGCGTGCCGATCTATAAACATCGAGAGATTTCAGCCTGGTATCAACAGTGCAATCCCGACTTCGGCGGCCTGTCACCTCGCGCCTATCTTCGTGGGAAAGATTGGTCGGAGCGAGTCCGTATCGGAAACTCGGCATTGCGAAAATTTGGAGTGCTCAAGCCATGACAGCCAGACGGTATCAAAAAATGACTATTCCAGAACTTGTCACGGAATTCGAGACACTCTGTGTGGCACAGTATCACGCTACCGAGCGAGAGGAAATTGCGTTGTACAATCGGCTATTCAAACGGACTCAACTTCTCCAAGTAGAGTTGAAGGTTCGTCCCGGCGACCAGCGACGGGCCCTGCAAGTGCTTTTTGGCAAAGGCAATCTCCAAGTTCGTTACATGGCGGCTCATGCCAACCTCGCTGTCGACTACGATAAAGCGCGCCGCGAATTGGAAGCTATTGAATCGACGAAATGGTATCCGCAGGCCGCTCAGGCCGGAATGACGCTGGACAACCTAGATACAGGATTCTACCGCCCGACTTGACCCAGCCTGATCATCTCGCTCTTCCGCCTCACCCCTCCACCAGCCTGCGCGCAATCACCTGCGCCTGAATCTCCGCCGCACCTTCAAAAATGTTCAAAATCCGCGCGTCGCAGAGCACGCGGCTGATCGGGTATTCCAGCGCGAAGCCGTTGCCGCCATGGATCTGGAGCGCGTTGTCGGCGGCCGCCCAGGCGACGCGCGCGCCCAGCAGCTTCGCCATGCCGGCCTCCAGATCGCAGCGGCGTTCGGCGTCCTTTTCGCGGGCGGCGAAATAGGTGAGCTGGCGGGCGATCAGGATTTCCACCGCCATCATGGCGAGCTTGTCGGCGACGCGGGGGAAGGCGATCAAAGGCTTGCCGAACTGGATGCGGTCCCGGGCGTATCTCAGGCCGAGATCGAAGGCGCATTGCGCCACGCCGACGGCGCGCGCCGCCGTCTGGATACGGGCGGCCTCGAAGGTTTGCATGAGCTGCTTGAAGCCCTGGCCCTCGACGCCGCCGAGCAGGTTTTCGCCCTTCACCTCGAAGCCGTCGAAGGCGAGTTCGTATTCCTTCATGCCGCGATAGCCGAGCACCTCGATCTCGCCGCCGCTGAGGCCTGCGACCGGGAACGGCTCCCCGTCCGTGCCGCGCGGCTTCTCGGCGATCATCATCGACAGGCCGCGATAGCCCTCCGCCGCCGGGTCGGTGCGGACCAGCAGCGTCATGATGTCGGCGCGGACGGGGTGGGTGATCCAGGTCTTGTTGCCCGAGACCTTCCAGACGGCAGCATTGCCCTCGCCATGCTTCACCGCTTTGGTGCGCAGGGAGGCGAGGTCGGAGCCGGTATTTGGCTCGGTGAAGACGGCGGTGGGCAGCACCTCGCCGGATGCGAGCTTCGGCAGCCATTTCTGCTTCTGCGCGTCGGTGCCGCCGCACAGGATCAGTTCGGCCGCGATCTCGGAGCGGGTGCCGAGCGAGCCGACGCCGATATAGCCGCGCGAGAGTTCCTCCGAGACGACACACATCGAGACTTTTGTCAGGCCCATGCCGCCGAATTCTTCCGGGATCGTCAGCCCGAAGACGCCGAGCTCGGCCATTTTTTCGACCACCGGCATCGGGATGTAGTCGTTCTTCAGATGCCATTCATGGGCGTGCGGCGTCACCTCGGCCGCGCAGAAGCGGGCCATCTCGCCGCGGATCGCCTCCAGCGTCTCGTCGAGGCCGGGATCGCCGACGCTGATCAGGCCGTGATCCTGGCTGAACAGCGAGACCAGCCGCGCGCGATTTTCCGGCGTATTGCCCTGCGCGATCAGCGTCTCGGCCGCCTCGCCGCGGGCCTGCGCGATCGCCTTCGCCGGCAGGCCGAGCGCCGCGAGCCGGACGATCTCGCTTTGGGACATCGGGATGCCGCCAAAGATCTGGGCGGCGTATTCGCCGGCGCCGATGCGCAGCGCGTAGTCCTCGGTCGCGCCGTAGCGGTCCTCGGCCTCGAGGCGCTCGCCATAGGCCTTCATCTCGCGCAGCGCCATGACGTAGGTCGCGAGCCAGGCGAGGCCATGGGCGGCGTGCTGCTCGGCCTCCAGCCTGGCGGACCAGACCTTGCCGTCTGCGACGACCTTCTGGCGCACCGCGGCGACGGCCTGCTCCAGCAGCGTCTCGAAACCGGGCAACGCCGCGCCGATCAGGCCGATGGCGATCGCCGGCGTCGGCGTCTTCAGGGCGGCGTTGGCGCTCATGGTTCTCTCCCCGTGTTGCGACGCAGCATAGGGCCAGTCGGCGATCACGGAAACCCGTCTTTCAGCCAATCCCTCCGGTGGCGGTTCTACTTCCGGCTCGCCAGGATCACCCCGACGATCGTGACCGCCATGCCCAGAATCTGGATCGGCGTCAGCGCCTCGCCGAACAGGATCCAGGCCTCGACCGCGACCAGCGCCGGCACGAGATAAAGGAAGGTCGAGACGCGCGAGACCGCGCCCTGCCGGATCATCATCAGATAGAGCCCGATGCCGCCGAGCGACAGCGCCAGCACCGACCAGGCCAGCACCAGCACCATGGTCAGGTTCCAGTCGATCCGCATCGGCTCCAGCGCAAAGGCGAAAGGCAGCGTCACGACGAAGGCCGCCGCGTATTGCACGGCCGTGACCGTGCGCAGGTCGCCGGTGACGATGCGGGCCTTCTGGTAGAACGAGCCGAAGGTCACCGCCAGCATGCCGACGACATTGACCGCCACAGGCAGCAGCACGGCCAGGAGCGCTTCCGGCGGCACGCCGGCAAGTTTCGGCTGGAGCACCAGGGCGATGCCGACGAAACCGGCGAGGATGCCGGCCCAGCGCACGGCCGAGATGCGCTCGCCGACCAGAAGCGGCGAGAACAGCGCGGTCAGGATCGGCTGCAGCCCGGCGATCAGGCCCGAAATTCCGGTCGGCAGGCCCTGGCGCACCGCCCACCAGACCGCGCCGAGATAGGCCGCATGCAGCAGCACGCCGGCGACGATGCAATCGAGGACGGCGCGCCGCCCCTTCGGCCAGGGCGCGGACACGGCGATGGCGAGGGCCGCGATCAACAGCGCCGCGCACGCGTAGCGCACGAGCAGGAAGGTCAGCGCGTCGGCATGGAGCGCCGAATAGCCGGCGACGATCCAGCCGGAGGACCAGAGCAGCGTGAAGATCAGCGGGACGGCGCGCAGGAAAAGTGGTGAGGACAGCATGGGTCGCCTGTTCGAGGCGATGGTTTAACCGGCCGCGCGGCGAAGCCCTAGCGTGGCAACGCCCGGCGGCCATGTCCGCCGGGCCGGCCCGACTTTCGTCGCATCATTTCAATCGCGGTCGGGTGCGCCGGGCGGAAAGAAGCGGCGATAGGGCCGCGCCTCATCGACAGCGCGTGCGACCGAGGGGCGGGCAAGCAGCCTTGCCCGGTAGGCGCGGGCATGGGGAAAGGCGGTGTCGATCTCATGGACCCAATCGGCATAGAACAGCGAAGGCGCTGCGGCGCAGTCAGCCAGCGTGAAGTCTGGCCCGCAGGCCCATTGCCGCTCTGCGATCGTGCCGTCGAGCCAGCGATAGGCGTCGTCCAGCATCTCACGGGCCTTGGCGACGCCGTAGGCGTCGCGATCCTCCGGCGGGCGCATATGGTCGAAGACGATCGCCTGCATCGGCGTCATGACGTAGTTGTCGAAGAAGCGGTCCATCGTCCGGATCGCGAGCGCCGCCTTCGGGTCGGCCGGCACGAGTTCGAGGCCGCCCGGATGATGCAGCCCGAGATGCTCGATGATGACGCTGGATTCGAGCACGGTCCGCCCGTCATCGACCAGCACCGGAAAGCGCTTCAGCGGCCAGAGGGCGGCAAGCTCCTCGCCGGCCTGCGGATCGTCTGGACCGAGCAAACGGTAGCGAAAGGCCGTGTCGTTCTCATAGAGCGCGATCAGGACCTTCTGGGAGTATGAAGAGAAGGGGTGGGCGTAGAGAACGGGTGGCATCGCAGCCTCGTCGGTCGTTACTTTACCGATCGTTTAAGTGTTGTCGTCCGAAAGCGCAAGCGCGCCTCACAGAACGCGAAACGACGATCGCCGCCGCGGGAAGCCCGCGGCGGCGATCGAAAGAACGATTGTCGCGATGGCGACTGTCAGGCCGCGACGCGCCCGTCGGGCGTATAGCGATCGACCGCGTCGGGAAGATCGCGCGACAGCCGCGAGAGCAGTTCGGCGCGCGACAGGCCCGTCCGCTTCTCCAGGTCGTCGAGCACGTCGGGGCCGATCGCCTGTTCGAGATCGGAATCCGAGATCGCCTGGTTGGGCCCGTTGCGCACCCAGGAATCGGCGGTCTCGCCGCGTCCGCCCTGACGGAAGCGTTCGACCAGCTCGCCGATGCCGCCGCCGAGCATGCCGCCAATCCCGCCGGCGTTACGCGAGGGCGCATCGCCCAGCGCCTTGTCGAGGCCGGACGGCGCATCCTGCGGAAGCCGCCCGCCCTGTGCGCCGCCAAACCACTCGGCCAACTTGTCGCGGTTCTGGAAACCGGCGACGGCCAGCAGGCCGAGCAAGGCCGTCATCGACGGAAAACCGTTGTTGCTCATGCTCAATCTCCCGATTTGCGTTGAAGCGAGGTCTTGATCAGGCCGAGCGGCGGCTGATCATCGACCATGCGAACAGCACCACGATCGCGCCGACCACCGCACCGATGAAGCCGGCGCCCTGCCCCGGCGCGTACCAACCGAGAGCCTGGCCGAGATAGGTCGCCACGACAGCGCCGACGATGCCGAGGATTGTGGTCAGAATGAAGCCCGAGGGTTCGTTCGACCCCGGCATGATGAACTTGGCGACGATGCCGGCCAGAAAGCCGATGATGATGGTCCAGATAATGCCCATGATAGTCCCCCCAGGAAAGCTAATCGGCCGGAAACGCCGATGCGACCGACATCATGCCGGGAGCGGAGATCGAACGAATGTCGGTCGCGAATGTTCCGTTCCGGCGCGTCATCAGTCGCCGATCGATCACCCGCTTAACGCTTCGGCGACGTCCTCATAGGTGCGCAGGCCGGTGCGCGGCGCGTAGACCAGCACCGACATGTTGCCCGGCGCGTGCTCGTTCTTCCACATCTTCTGATGCGCCAGCGGGATCTTGTCCCAAGGGAAGACCTCGGACATGCAGGGGTCGACGCGGCGGTCGATGACGAACTGGTTGGCGGCGCTGGCCTGTTTGAGATGGGCGAAATGCGAGCCCTGCACGCGCTTCTGCCGCATCCAGACATAGCGCGCGTCGAAGGTGATGTTGAAGCCGGAGGTGCCGGCGCAGAACACCACCATGCCGCCGCGCTTGGCGACGAGGCAGGAGACCGGGAAAGTCGCCTCGCCCGGATGCTCGAAGACGATGTCGACGTCCTTCTTGCCGGTGATGTCCCAGATCGCCTTGCCGAACTTGCGGGCTTCCTTCACCCAGGCGTCGTATTCCGGCGAATTGACCGTGGGCATCTGGCCCCAGCAGTTGAAATCCTTGCGGTTGATCACGCCCTTGGCGCCGAGCCCCAGCACGTAGTCGCGCTTGCTCTCGTCGGAGATCACGCCGATGGCGTTGGCGCCGGACGCCGCGCAGAGCTGCACGCCGAAGACGCCGAGGCCGCCGGACGCGCCCCAGATCAGGACGTTGTCGCCGGGCTTGATGGTGTGCGGCGCGTGGCCGAAGAGCATGCGGTAGGCGGTGGCCAGCGTCAGCGTGTAGCAGGCGGCCTCCTCCCAGGCGAGGTGCTTGGGCTTCAGCATGAGCTGGCGCGACTGCACCCGGCAGAACTGCGCGAAGGAGCCGTCCGGCGTCTCGTAGCCCCAGATGCGCTGGGATGAGGAGAACATCGGGTCGCCGCCATTGCACTCCTCGTCGTCGCCATCGTCCTGGTTGCAATGGACGATGACCTCGTCGCCGACCTTCCAGCGCTTCACCTTGGAGCCGACGGCCCAGACGATGCCGGACGCGTCGGAGCCGGCGATATGCAGCGCGCCCTTGTGGACGTCGAAGGGCGAGATCGGCTGGCCGAGGCCGGCCCAGATGCCGTTGTAGTTGACGCCGCCGGCCATCACGAGCAGCAGCACCTCCTCCTCGCCGATCGCCCAGGTCGGCACCACCTCGACCTGGAAACTCTCCTGCGGCGGGCCATGGCGCTCGCGCCGGATCGCCCAGGCGTACATGGTCGCGGGGACGTGGCCGAGCGGGGGGAGCTCGCCGAGTTCGTAGAGGTCCTTCTTCGCCTGGATGGCCTGCGGCATCGACATCATCGTCTCCCTGCTCTCACATCGCCGGCGGCTTGTCGCGCGCTCGGGTGTCGCCTTGTGCGGACACGATGATGCAACGCTATGCTGCGCTGCGCCATACCTCTAACGAATTATCTCGCAGCGCAGCACGATGCGACGGATTATCCTGCCGTTAAGGCAAGCTGCATAGGCCGCGCCGAAAAATCGCTACGCATGATATCGTCAGGGTCTCGAAGCGGAGTCCGTGACCATGCGTACTTTCTTCCTGATCCTGGGCATGCCGCATCTGTCGTCGACGCAGATGATGGTGATCCTCGCGCTGGCGGCGGCGAGCGCCTTCGCCCTGGCCTGGATCGCCGACGCGATCCTGGGCGACGAAGCCTTCGGCGTGACCATGAACACGGCGGTGATGATCGCCGGCGTCGTGCTTGGAATGATGCTCTGGCGCAATGCCGGATTCAACATCGGCATCGGCCAGCTCGGCAGCTCTGTGGCCGTGGCGGCGCTTTCCGGCATCATCGCGCTGCTCAGTTGCAGCATCATGAGGCGCTGGATCTGAGGCGCGCCGGCGCGATCAGCCGGGCCGGACGGCCGACAGCATGTAGTTGACGTCCATGTCGCGCGCGGCCGACCAGCGATCCGCCAGCGGATTGTAGACGACGCCGGTCTCCTCGCCGGGCTCGAGGCCGCAGCGCGCGATCGCGTCGCGCAGTTCGTCCGGCGTCACGAATCTGTTCCAGTCATGCGTGCCGCGCGGCAGCCAGCGCAGCACGTATTCCGCGCCGACGATCGCCAGCGCATAGGATTTCAGCGTCCGGTTGAGCGTCGCCATCACCAGAAGCCCACCCGGCTTCACCGCCGCGCAGCAGGCGCCGACAAAGGCCTCGACATCGGCGACATGCTCGACCACCTCCATCGCCAGCACGATGTCGAAGGTCGCGCCCGCCGCGACCACAGCCTCGATCGTCTCCTCGCGATAGTCGATGGCGAGCCCGCCCTTCCCGGCATGGGCGCGGGCGACGGCGATGTTGGTCGGCGCGGGATCAAGCCCCGTCACGCTCGCGCCCAGCCTCGCCAGCGGCTCGGAGAGCACGCCGCCGCCACAGCCGATATCGACGATGCCGAGGCCTTCCAGCGCGCGCAGACCCTTCGGATCGCGCCCGAAGCGCGCGCAGGCGAGATCGCGGATGAAGGCCAGCCGCACCGGATTGAATTTGTGCAGCACGGCCATGGGGCCCTTCTGGTCCCACCACGTCTTTGCGATCGCGTCGAAGCGCGCGACCTCGGCCGGGTCGATCGTCGAACCGTCGCGCTGAGCCGTCGCCGCCATCGCCTGGTCTTCCATGTCGTCCCGCCATCGCCTCGCGCCGGATTGACAGCCCGCCCGCGCCCCGTCATCTACACCCGCCCCGCGCCGGGCGCGAGGGCGACCTTTCGTCCCTGCCCCGCCGGGATCCGTTAGCGCGACCCGTTTTGAGAGCCTCTGGACCGCCATGGCCCGTCTGGTGATGAAATTCGGCGGCACCTCCGTCGCCACTGTCGAGCGCATCAAGAACGCCGCCCGCCACGTCAAACGCGAATTCGAAGCCGGCCACGAGATCGCGGTCGTGGTCTCGGCGATGTCCGGCAAGACCAACGAACTGGTCTCGTGGTGCAAGGAGGCCTCGCCGCTGTTCGACCAGGCCGAGTACGACGTCGTGGTCGCCTCCGGCGAGCAGGTGACCTCGGGGCTGATGGCGATCGTGCTCAAGGAGCTGGGCCTGCCGGCGCGCTCCTGGCAGGGCTGGCAGATCCCGATCCACGGCTCCGACGCGCATGGCTCGTCGCGGATCGAGAGCGTCGAGCCCGCCGGCGTCCTCGCCGGCTTCGACCGCTGCCGCGAGATCGCGGTCTGCTCGGGCTTCCAGGGTCTGCACGCGCATTCCGGCCGCATCGTCACGCTCGGGCGCGGCGGTTCCGACACCAGCGCGGTCGCGCTCGCGGCCGGCCTCAAGGCCGATCGCTGCGACATCTATACCGATGTCGACGGCGTCTACACCACCGACCCGCGCGTCGTCCCCAAGGCGCGGCGCATGGACAGGGTCTCCTTCGAGGAGATGCTGGAGATGGCCTCGCTCGGCTCCAAGGTGCTGCAGGTGCGCTCGGTCGAGATCGCCATGGTCCAGCGCGTGCCGACCTATGTGCGCTCCTCCTTCGACGACCCCGACAATCCCAAACCCGGCACCCTCATCTGCGACGAGGACGACATCGTGGAACAGCAGATCGTCACCGGCATCGCGTTCTCGCGCGACGAAGCCCAGCTCACCCTCCGGCGCGTCGCCGACAAGCCGGGCGTGGCTGCGGCCATCTTCGGCCCGCTCGCGGACGCCAACATCAATGTCGACATGATCATCCAGGTCGTCTCCGACGACCAGGCGACGACCGACATCACCTTCACCGTGCCGACCGCCGATTACGAGCGGGCCAAGACGCTGCTGGAGGGCAAGAGCGCCGAGATCGCCTATCAGGCGCTGCAGGGCGCGACCGACGTCGTCAAGATTTCCGCGATCGGCGTCGGCATGAGGAGCCATGCCGGCGTCGCCGCGCGCGCCTTCCGGGCGCTGGCCGAAAAGGGCGTCAACATCCGCGCGATCACGACGTCGGAGATCAAGTTCTCGGTGCTGATCGACGCCGAGTATACGGAGTTGGCGGTCAGGACGCTGCATTCGCTTTATGGGCTGGATGCGGCGTGAGCGCCGCTCGCCAGTTCAGCGCGTCCGCTTGAACCAGAAGCAGTTCGGCAAGACCGCCATGCCGGCGCGTTCGTAGAAGCCGACGGCGTCGGGCACCGAGACGAGGACGAGGCTGACCTGCGGGCCGATTTCGCGGCGCACCGCCCCGAGCAGACCGCGGCCGACGCCGAGCCCTTGCGCCGATGCCGATACCGCGAGGTCCGACAGGTAGCAATTCCAGGCAAAATCGGTGCTGCAGCGGGCGACACCGACGAGTTCGCCGCTTTCGCGCCTCGCCGTCATCACCAGATTCGCGCCCGAGATCATCGCCTGAAGCCGCAAGGCGTCGTCGACCGGCCGCGTCGCGCCGAGGCCGGAGGACGCCAGCACCTCGCGGAACTCGGCGACCGGGAGGGAGGTCTCGCGGGCGTAGCTGATCGTCTCGTGCGCCGTCATGGATGCGAGCTTGCCGTCTCCATGCATGGGCGTAAAGACCGTTTGCACGCCCACGGAGACGTCGCCATCTCCCTGACGCCCCTCCGCGACCAGCGCTGGTCCAGCGACGACCCCGGCTCTTTGCAAGGACGCGCGTTGACCTTGCCGAACCGTGCCGCGATGATGGCGGAATGTCCGACAATCCTGCCTCCCCCGAATTCGATCCGGCCCGCCTCGACGCCTTTCTGCGCTCCGCCCTGCCCGGCCGCGCGGCGGGCGCGATGAACCTGGAGCGGATCGGCGGCGGGCAGTCGAATCCGACCTTCTTCGTCTCCTATCCCGATGCCGGCACGCGGCTCGTCCTGCGCAAGAAGCCGCCGGGACCGCTCCTGCCCTCGGCGCATGCGGTCGACCGCGAATACCGCATCATGAAGGCGCTCGCGGACTCTGCCGTGCCGGTGCCGCCGGTGCTGCTGTTGTACGAGGCCGACGACGTCGTCGGCACGCCGTTCTACCTGATGGAGCGGCTCGACGGCCGCGTCTTCCACGACGCGGCGCTTCCCGGCGTCTCGCGCGAGAACCGCCGGGCGATGTATTTCGCCATGGCCGAGACGCTCGCGGCCTTGCACGGCTTCGACTGGCAGGGCGCGGGGCTCGCCGATTACGGCAAGCCCGGCAATTATTACGCCCGCCAGTTGAGGCGGTGGGGCGGGCAATGGCGCGAGACGAAGACCCGTGACATCCCCGCGGTCGAGCGCGCCATCGACTGGCTCTCGGACAATCTCGACGACACGCCGGAAACCACGATCGTCCATGGCGATTTCCGGCTCGGCAACCTGATGTTCCACCCCTCGGAGCCCAAAATCGCCGCGGTGCTGGACTGGGAGTTGTCCACGCTCGGCCATCCGCTCTCGGACGCCGCCTTCTCCTGCCTGCCCTGGCATTCGACGCCCGCCATGTATTCCGGCATTGTCGGGCTCGACCGCGAGGCGCTGGGCATCCCGACCCAGGTCGAATATCTGGATCGGTATTGCGCCGCCGCCGGCCGTGCAACGGGACCGGGGCGCTTCCACATCGCCTTCTCGCTGTTCCGCTTCGCCGTCATTCTCGATGGCATCGCGGCGCGGGTGAAATCGGGCAACGCCGCCGCCGAGAACGCCGCCGATGTCGGCGCGCTGGCGGAAAGTTTCGCGCTCAGGGCGCAGGCCGTGATCGACGGAATTGGCGAACAGGAGCAAGACGAAGCGCGGGGAACCCCTCTCCTGTAAGGAGAGGGGCAGGGGAGAGGTGTCGGCCGCTGAACCAGTAAGGCTGGAACCCAGCGGCGGCTGCGGGCAGGTCACAGCCACGGTGTCAAACGGCCGACCCCTCACCCTGCCCTCTCCCTACGGGAGAGGGTTCCCCGCGCCCAGTCCTCGACCGATTATGCGGCTGATTCAAACGAGGAACACCCGATGGATTTCGCCTATTCCGACAAGGTCGAGGCGCTGCGCGCCCGGTTGCAGGACTTCATGGACGCCCATGTCCAGCCGGCGGATGCGCAGTGGCGCCACGAGACCGAGGCCGGGCGCTATCCGATGGCGCTGATCGACGGGTTGAAGGCCAAGGCCAGGGCCGAGGGTTTGTGGAACCTGTTCATGCCGGGGCTGAAGGCCGGCGAACTCGGCACAAGGCTGACCAACCTCGAATACGCCCCGCTCGCCGAGATCATGGGGCGGATCTACTGGTCCTCTGAGGTGTTCAACTGCAACGCCCCCGACACCGGCAACATCGAAATCCTGCACATGTTCGCCACGCCCGAGCAGCGCCAGCGCTGGCTCGAGCCGCTGATGCAGGGCGATATCCGCTCCTGCGTCGGCATCACCGAGCCCGGCGTCGCCTCCTCCGACCCGACCAATCTCCAGACCACGATCACCCGCGACGGCGACGACTATGTCATCACCGGCCGAAAATGGTGGACCACCGGCGCGCTGCATCCGAATGTGAAGCTTTGCATCGTGATGGGGCTGTCGGATACGCGCCCCGACGCCGACCCGCACAAGCGCCATTCCATGGTGATCGTGCCGATGGATGCGCCCGGCCTCACCGTGATGCGCAACCTGCCGGTGCTGAACCACATCTCGCTCGAAGGCCATACCGAGACCGATTTCGACCATGTCCGCGTGCCGGCCGCCAATATTCTGGGCGAGGAAGGCGCGGGCTTCGCGCTGGCGCAGGCGCGGCTCGGGCCCGGCCGCATCCACCACTGCATGCGCACGATCGGGCAATGCGAGGTCGCGCTCGAACTGATGGTCGAGCGGGCGCTGGAGCGGAAGGCTTTCGGCCGCAACATCGCCGAATACTCCAACATCCAGGACTGGATCGCCGAGGGCCGCATGGAGATCGACCAGGCCCGCCTGCTCTGCCTGCGCGCCGCCTGGATGATGGACAGGCACGGCAACAAGGCCGCGCGGACGGAAGTCTCCTCGATCAAGGTCGTGGCGACGCGGCTGCAGACGAAAATCGCCGACCGGGCGATGCAGGTCTTCGGCGCCGGGGGGCTGACCAACGACACGCCGCTCGCCTTCATCTATTCATGGGGCCGGGCGCTGCGCTTCATCGACGGACCGGACGAGGTGCACTTACGCACCGTCGCCCGAGCCGAGATCAAGAAGCGCCAGCAGAGCAACCGCTCGACCTCCGCCGAGCAGGGCGTGAAGCGGCCCTATGTCAAGCCGGCGGCGGAGTGAGCACGCCGAAAGCGCAACGGGAGATCGGCGATGGCGCGAACGCTGCTCGACAAGCTCGGCTTCAAGCCGGAAATGCCGACGTTGCTCCATGCTGTTCCGCCGGAACTCTCGGCCGCGCTCTACGCTCCGATGCAATCCGTCGGCGAGCCGCCCGGCTGGCTGATCGGCTTCGCGCATGATCGCGCCGCTCTGGCCGAGGCCGCGGCGGCGCTCGTGCCTCACTATCGCCGAGGCGGCATCCTGTGGCTCTGCTATCCGAAGAAGACGGGCGCGCTCAAGAGCGACATCACGCGCGACAGCGGCTGGGAGCCGGTGTCCGAGGCCGGGTTGCTGGGCGTCACGCAGGTCGCGCTCGACGAGACCTGGTCGGCGCTGCGCTTCCGCTATCGCGACGAGATCAAGACCTTGACGCGCAAGACCGCGACCGGCGGCGGGTCGCGGTAGCAGCGGCGCTCAGTCGACTCCTTGTTTCGACGCTTCCTGCTCCATCGTCGTCCCGCGCAATCCGCCTGGCACGCAAAGCCCCGGATAAAGCCGCGACATCTCCGCGATCAGGAACTTCACCGGAACGTCGAAGAACGGGCCGTGATCGGCGAGATAGGCCATGAAGACGCGGCCCTGCCCGTCGAAATCCTGGAGCAGCGCGTCATTCTCGCCGTCGAAGGGCAGCGGCGCGACGCCGAGCTTTTCGCACAAAGTGGCGTTGAAGGTCGGCGAGGCTTTCAGCCAGCGGCCGCCGAGCCAGAGTTCGGCATAGCCATGATAGGCGAAAACATCCGTGCCGACCGTCGCGAGCAGGCGCGGCGTCGCGAGGTGGTTGCGCACATTGGCGAGCCCTATGCGGGCGGGAATGCCGACGACGCGGCAGAGCGCGGCGAGCAACGCCGCCTTGCCGACGCAATAGCCCGTGCCCGCCGCCAGCACGGCGCTGGCGCGATAGGTTTCGGGATCGAGAAAGTCGCGATAGGGGTCGTAGCGGACGCCGTCGCGCACCGCGTCGTAGAGCAGGCGCGCCCGCGCGGCGGGATCGCCCTCGTCGCCCGCCAGATTGCGGGCGTAGGCGATGATTGCCGGATGGTCGCTGTCGACGAATTCGGCCGGGCTGGTGAAGAGCGTGCGGTGGCTGTCCTGCATCGATGGCTCTCCGGCCGCCGGCGAGGACCGGCCGCCGAGGAATGCCCTGCCCCGGCGCCCGAAATCAAGCGACCGCGCGCGCGTTGCCCGGGTCGCGGTCCTCGAAGGAGGCCATGGCGGCTGCGACGCCGCCGCTGCGATGCGGCACGCCGGCCGCCACCAACCCCATCTCGACGCCCGACAACGCCCCCAACAGGGCGAGTTCGTTGCATTCGCCGAGATGGCCGATGCGGAAGACTTTTCCGGCGACCTTGCCGAGGCCGGAGCCGAGCGAGATGTTGTATTTCTCCAGCGTGATCTTGCGGTAGCGGTCGGCGTCATGGCTCGGCGGCATCATCACGGCGGTCAGCACCGGCGAATGCTCGGCCGGGTTCTGGCACAAAACCTCCAGCCCCCAGGCCTCGACGGCGGCGCGGCAGGCGGCAGCCAGGCGCTGGTGGCGGGCGAAGACGTTGTCGAGCCCCTCCTCCTGCAGCATCAGCAGCGCTTCCTTCAGCCCGTAGAGCAGGTTCGTCGCCGGGGTATAGGGGAAGAAGCCGCCGGCGTTGATCTTCACCATCTCCTGCCAGTCCCAGAACGAGCGCGGCAGCGTGTTGCGCGTCGAGGCGGCCATCGCCTTTTCGGAGATCGCGTTGAAGCTCAGGCCCGGCGGCAGCATCAGACCCTTCTGCGAGCCCGAGACGGTGACGTCGACCTGCCATTCGTCATGGCGGTAGTCGACCGAGGCGAGCGAGGAGATGGTGTCGACCATGAACAGCGCGTCGTGGCCGGCCTTGTCGATCGCCTTGCGGATATCACTGATACGGCTCGTCGAGCCGGTCGAGGTCTCGTTGTGGACGACCATGACCGCCTTGATCCTGCGCGCCTTGTCCTCCGACAGCCTCGCCTCGATCGCGGCGGGATCGGCGCCGCGCCGCCAGTCGCCGGGGATGAACTCCACCTCGATCCCGAAGCGCGTCGCGATCTGCTTCCAGAGCGTGGCGAAATGGCCGGTCTCCGCCATCAGCACGGTGTCGCCGGGCGAGAGCGTGTTGACGATCGCCGCCTCCCAGGCCCCGGTGCCGGAGGCTGGATAGATCACCACCGGTTGTTTCGTCCTGAAGACGGTCTTGCAGCCCTCCAGCACCTCCTTGCCGAGTTTCGCGAACTCGGCGCTGCGATGGTCGATGATCGGCATCGCGATGGCGCGCAGGATGCGGTCGGGGATCGGGCTCGGGCCCGGAATGTGCAGGAAGTGGCGGCCCTGTTGCGTCGTCATGCTGGTCTCCTCCCGTCAGGCGGCGGCGCCTTGCTCGGGCGTCCTGCTTATGAGCCTGTCATTTTGCATTCATTTTTTGCTTTGGCAACGTCTTGATCGCGTGCAGACTGGCGATGCCAACTCTCGACAGCAACGCCCGGCTTTAGTAGCGATATTTGATGACAAGCACGATTTTGGATGCGCGGGAAGCGAACCGGCCGGATGCGGAGATTGCACCGCGCCCTGCCCCGGAAGCTCAGCGCGCGCCCTCCTCGCTCCATGGCGAACTGCTCGCGGCGCTGCGCGACTACATCGTCGAGGGCAATCTGGCCGATGGCGCGCGCATCCCCGAGCGCTTGCTCTGCGAGCGCTTCGGGATCTCGCGCACGCCGCTGCGCGAGGCGCTGAAGGTGCTCGCGGCCGAGGGGCTGATCGACCTCCTGCCCAATCGCGGCGCCCGCGTGCGCGAGCTCGGCGCGGAGGATCTGCGCGAACTCTTCGATGTGATGGGCGGGCTCGAGGCGCTCGCCGGGCGGCTCGCCTGCGAACGGATTTCCGACGCGGAGGTTGCGGAAATCGAGCGCGTTCACCACGAGATGTACCGTTTTTTCCTGCGCCGCGAGATGCATGGCTATTTCCAGTGCAACCAGGCGATCCACCGGATGATCGTCGAGGCGGCCGGCAACGCCGCGCTCAGCGCGACCTATGCCAGCTTCGCCGGCCGCATCCGCCGCGTCCGCTATTCGGCCAACCTCGCCACCGACCGCGACCGCTGGGGCGAGGCGATGCGCGAGCACGAGGCGATCCTGGACGCGCTGCGCCGGCGCGCCGGGAGCGAACTCAGCGACATCCTGTTCCTGCACCTGCGCAACAAGCGCAAGGCGGCGCAGGCGCAGGCGCCAACCGCGTGATCTGACCCAGCCCTCATCCTGAAGGAGCGGGCAAAGCCCGCTCCTTCAGGATGAGGGCTGTGGGAGTGATGAGCGGCGGGCGTTTCGGTCGCCAATCCGGCCTCATTGCATTTTCAGATTGAATGCAAAATCTTTTGGTTCTAGGCTCTCCGCACGACGCCATCAGAGCGCGACACAAGGGAGGTCCCAAGACCATGAAGACGCATCATCTCGCCGTTCCCGGCCTCGCCACTGCCGCCATCCTGCTCGCCGGCGCGACGCCGGTCTTCGCCTGGGAGCCGACCAAGGCGATCGAGATCGTCGTGCCGTTCTCGCCCGGCGGCGCCTCCGACCAGATGGCCCGCACCATCCAGGGCGCCATCCAGAAGAACAACCTCGCCTCGCAGCCGATCATCGTGGTCAACAAGCCGGCCGCCGGCGGCGCGGAGGGCATGCTCGAGATCCAGAAGTCCTCGGGCGATCCCCACAAGCTGATCACGACGTCGAGCGGCCTTTACATGACGCCGATGGCGACCAAGCTGCCGCTGAACTGGACCGACTACACGCCGATCGCGATGATGGCGCAGGACTCGTTCGTGCTCTGGGTCAACGCGAAGTCGCCGCATAAGACCGCCGGGGACTTCATGAAGGCGGCCAAGGAGGCCCAGCAACCCCTCAAGATGGGCGGCACCTCGTCCAAGCGCGAGGACAATCTGATCGTCTTCGCGATGGAGAAGGCGGCCGGCGCGAAATTCGCCTATATCCCGCACACCAGCGGCGGCCAGGCCTCGACCCAGCTTTCGGGCGGGCATATCGAGGCCTCGACCAACAACCCGGCCGAGGACGTCGCCAACTGGCGCGGCGGCGCGACGAAGCCGCTCTGCGTCTTCTCGGACAAGCCGATGACCTACACCGAGAAGGTCGCCGACGGAAAATCCTGGGCCGACATCCCGACCTGCCCGTCGCAGGGGCTGAACGTGACCTACACCATGCTGCGCGGCATGTTCATGCCCGGCAAGGTCACCAAGGAGCAGCAGGCCTACTACATGAACCTGTTCAAGAAGGTGGCCGAGACCGCCGAGTGGAAGGAGTATCTCGCCCGCAGCGCGCTGGTGCCGGACTATCGCGACGGCGACGCCTTCGTCTCCTTCCTCAAGGAGGACGAGGCCAAGCACGCCAAGCTGATGAGCGACGCCGGCTTCATGGCCAAGTAGGACGGGATTCTTGAACGCTGGTCATCCCGGCCGTAGCGCAGCGAAGAGCCGGGATCCATTCCGGAAGGGTTCAGGAATGGACCCCGTATCAGCGCCGCTTGCGCGGCTTGTCCGGGATGACCTCGCGGGGAATGTTGAATGACAACGCCAGCCGAAACCGAAATCGCCGCGCCCGGCCTCTCGCGCCGCCCGGTCGAGCGCGTCGTCGCCGCCATCCTGATCGGGCTCGCCTTCGTCGTGCTCTATGATTCCTACGGCCGCGGCGCGGGCTGGGACAACGGCCCGCAGAACGGCTTCTTCCCGGCGCGCGTCGGCTGGCTCTTCCTCGCCGCCTCGCTGTTCATCCTGGTGCAGTCGTTCCGCTCGCCGCAGGACGGCGTCTTCGTGACATATGCGCAGCTCGGCCAGGTCGTGCGCGTGCTCGGGCCGCTGATCGTCTTCGTCGCGCTGATCCAGCCGCTCGGCCTTTATCTGGCGTCGGCCGTCTTCATCCTGATCTTCATGGGGATCGTGGCGAGCTCGCGCTGGTACGCGATCGTCCTCACCGCCGTGCTGGTGCCGCTGGTCTGCTTCTGGGTCTTCGAAATCCAGTTCCGGGTGCCGCTGCCGAAAGGCCCGCTCGAAGCCGCGCTCGGTTACTGAGGCCCGACGACATGGACGATCTCAATTCGCTGCTCGCCGGCTTCCAGCTCGCGCTCTCCTGGCAGAACATCGGCTTCATGGCGATCGGCGTCGTGCTCGGCATCATCGTCGGCGTGCTGCCGGGACTGGGCGGCCCCAACGGCGTCGCGATCCTGCTGCCGCTGACCTTCGGCATGGACCCGACCTCGGCGATCATCCTGCTCTCCTCGATCTACTGGGGCGCGCTGTTCGGCGGCGCGATCACCTCGATCCTGTTCAACATCCCCGGAGAAGCGTGGTCGGTCGCGACCACCTTCGACGGCTATCCGATGGCCGTACAGGGCAAGGCGGCCGAGGCGCTGACGGCCGCCTTCACCGCCTCCTTCATCGGCGCGATCTCGGGCGTGATCCTGATCACCTTCGTCGCGCCGCTGGTCGCCTCCTTCGCGCTCAGGTTCGGGCCGGCCGAATTCTTCGCCGTATTCCTGCTGACCTTCTGCTCCTTCATCGGCATGGGCCGCGAGAACCGGGCGAAAATCCTGGCCTCGCTCTGCATCGGCTTCCTACTCGCCGCGGTGGGCCTGGATTCGATCTCGGGCGATCTTCGCATGACCTTCGGCTCGCTGGAGCTGATGCGCGGCTTCGACTTTCTCATCGTCGTCATCGGCCTGTTCGGCGTCAGCGAGATCCTGCTGACGGTCGAGGAAGGCCTCGTCTTCAAGGGCAAGCAGGCCAAGATCGATCTCAAGGTGGTCCTGCGCACCTGGGCCGGCCTGCCGCGCTACTGGGCGACATTGGCGCGCTCTGCCGTTGTCGGCATGTGGATGGGCGTGACGCCGGGCGGCGCGATCGCCGCCTCCTTCATGGGCTATGGACTGGCCAAGCGCTTCTCGAAGCGCAGCGGCAATTTCGGCAAGGGCGAGATCGAGGGCGTGCTGGCGCCGGAGACCGCGGCCCACGCGGCGGGCACCGCGGCGCTGCTGCCGATGCTGGCGCTCGGCATTCCGGGCTCGGCGACGGCGGCAGTGCTGCTCGGCGGGCTCCTGGTCTGGGGGCTGCAGCCCGGCCCGCTGCTCTTCGTCGAGCAGAAGGAGTTCGTCTGGGGCCTGATCGCCTCGATGTATCTCGGCAATCTCGCCGGCCTCGTCATCGTGCTGGCGACGGTGCCGCTGTTCGCCGCGATCATGCGGGTGCCGTTCTCCTATGTCGCGCCGGTGATCCTGATCGTCTGCGCCATCGGCGCCTACACCATCTCGAACTCGATCTTCGACATATGGCTGATGCTGCTCTTCGGCATCATCGGCTATGTCTTCAAGAAGCTCGACTATCCGCTCGCGCCGCTGGTGCTGGCGCTGGTTCTCGGCGACCGGGCGGAGGACGCCTTCCGCCAGGCGCTGCTGGGCTCGGGCGGCTCGCTCAACGTGTTCTGGGCCAATGGACTGGTGGGCACGCTGGTCGTGCTCGCCATGCTGCTGCTGCTCTGGGGGCCGGTGGGCGACCTGATCGGCAAGGCGCGCCGGCGCGGGCAGCCAATCGAAGTCGGTTAGCTTCCATGATCCTGCAGGATAAAATGCGCCGTCATCCTGAGCGCAGCGAAGCGCAGACCCGGGACCCATTCCTGAACCTTCATCGGTTGCGTTCTGGAATGGATCCCGGATCGGCGCGGCTGCGCCGCTTGTCCGGGATGACGGGGGAGGTTTGGATCGGATCGATACGGCGATGAATCAAGCCACCCTGCCCCGCGCTCACGTCCGCAATCTCGGCCTCGAACGCCGCCTCGGCCAGGCGCTCGAAGGCGAGGTCCGCTTCGACGCATTTACACGCGGCCGTTACAGCACCGACGCCTCGATCTACCAGATCGTGCCGCAGGGCGTGGTCTTCCCGACATCCGAAGCCGATATCGCGGCCGCACTGACCATCGCGGCCGAGCATGGCGTCCCCGTGATCGCGCGCGGCGGCGGCACCTCGCAGAACGGCCAGCCGATCGGCGATGCGCTGATCCTCGACATGAGCCGGCATTTCAACGGCATCCGCGACTACGATCCGGCGGCGCGCAGCATTTCCGTCGCACCCGGTCTCGTGCTGGAGGCGCTGAACGCGCATGTCAGGAAGGACGGGCTGTTCTTCCCGGTCGAGCCCTCGACCGCGAGCCGCTGCACGCTCGGCGGCATGACCGGCAACAATTCGTCGGGCGCGCGCTCGCTGCGCTACGGCAAGACGGTCGACAACGTCCTCGCCATGAAGGCGATGTTCCATGACGGCGAGGCGTTTGCCCTCAGTGACGGTCCCGTCGGCGACAACCAGTCTGCCCGCGCCCGCGATCTGATGACGCGCATGCTCAAGCTGGCGGACGGCCACCGGACCGAGATCGAGGCGATCTATCCAAAGGTGCAGCGCCGGGTCGGCGGCTACAATCTCGACGAATTGCTGCCGGCCAATCCGAACCTCTCGCATCTGCTGGTCGGCTCCGAGGGCACGCTGGCAATCACGACCGAGGCGACGCTTAAGCTGTCGCCCCTGCCCGCCCACCGCGTCATGGGCGTCTGCCATTTCCCGAGCTTTCGCGCCGCGATGGAGACCACGCGCCATATCGTGGCGCTCGATCCCGTCGCGGTCGAACTCGTCGACAACAATGTGCTGGTGCTGGGCGCCGACATCCCGCTCTTCGTGCGAACGCTCGCCGACATCACGCGCGGGCAGCCGAACTGCCTGCTGCTGGTCGAGTTCGCCGGCGACGATCTGGCGTCTCTCAAGCACGACCTGAAACGCCTCGACCAGTGCATGGCCGATCATGGCTTCAGCAATGCGGTCGTCGAGGTGGTGGAGCCGGCCCGGCAAAAGCCGGTCTGGGAGGTGCGCGAGGCCTGCCTCAACATCATGATGTCGATGAAAGGCGACGGGAAGCCGGTCTCGTTCATCGAGGATTGCGCCGTCCCGCTCGAACATCTCGCCGACTATACGGATGCCGTGACGGCGCTGTTCGAGCGGCACGGCACGCGCGGCACCTGGTATGCGCACGCCTCGGTCGGCTGCCTACATGTCCGGCCGATCCTGAACATGAAGGACGAGGCCGGAGTGAAGGCGATGCGCGGCATCGCGGAAGAGGCTTGCGAACTCGTTCGCAAGTTCAAGGGCTCCTATTCGGGCGAGCATGGCGACGGCATCTCGCGCTCGGAATTCGTCGAGCCGATGTTCGGCGGCCCCCTCACCCGCGCCTTCGAACAGGTCAAGGACGGCTTCGACCCGGACAACCGGCTCAACCCCGGCAAGATCGTGTGGCCGCTGCGCATGGACGACCGCTCGCTGATGCGCTTTGCGCCCGGCTACGCGACACCGATCCCGGCCCAAACCGCGCTCGACTGGTCCGACTGGGGCGGGCTCGGCGGCGCGGTCGAGATGTGCAACAACAACGGCACCTGCCGAAAAATGACCGGCGGGACGATGTGCCCGTCCTACCGCGCGACGCTGGACGAGACCCATGTCACGCGCGGGCGGGCGAATTCGCTCAGGCTCGCCATTTCCGGCCAGCTCGGCCCCGACGCCTTCACCTCGCCGGAGATGAAGGAGACGCTCGATCTCTGCGTCTCCTGCAAGGGCTGCAAGCGCGACTGCCCGACCGGCGTCGACATGGCGCGGATGAAGGTCGAGTTCCTGCACCACTATCACGCGAAACACGGCCTGCCTCTGAAGGAGCGGCTGATCGCCTTTCTGCCGCGCTATGCGCCGCTGGCGGCGAAGCTGTCCGGCCTGATGAACCTGCGCGACAAAATCCCGCTGCTGGCGCGGCTGAGCGAACCGTTCCTCGGCTTCAGCGCGCGGCGCTCGCTGCCGGTCTGGGGCGAACCCTGGGCGGAGACGGGCCAAGCCGCGACGCCTCAGGATGTGCGTGGCGACGGGCGCGACATCGTGCTCTTCGGCGACACCTTCAACCGCTATTTCGAGCCCGGAAACCTCGCGGCAGCGCAGCGCGTGCTAGCGGCGGGCGGCTACCGGCTGCACCGGGTCGCGGCCCGCGACGGCGGCCGGCCGCTCTGCTGCGGACGCACCTTCCTTTCGGCCGGGCTGGTCGACGAGGCGCGGGCGGAGGCCGAGCGCACGCTCGATGCCCTTTCGCCCTTCGTGGCCAAGGGCGCGCGCATCGTCGGGTTGGAACCGTCATGCCTGCTGACCTTCCGCGACGAGTTTGCCGCGATGCTGCCCAAGGACGAGGTCGCGCCCGTGGCCGACGCCGCCTTCCTGCTGGAGGAATTGCTGGCCGCCGATATCAAGGCCGGCGCGACCAACCTGCCCTTCAAGGACCAGAACGGCCGGATCGCGCATCTGCACGGCCACTGCCACCAGAAGGCCTTTGCGGCGATGGGCGCGGTCGAGGCGACCTTGCGGGCCGTTCCGGGCCTCGACGTCCGGCCGATCGAGTCGAGCTGCTGCGGCATGTCGGGCGCCTTCGGCTACGCGGCGCAGACCATCGACGTATCGCTCGCGATGGGCGAGCTCTCGCTGCTGCCGGCGGTGCGCAAGGCGGGGGCCGGCGACCTGATCGTCGCCGACGGCACGAGCTGCCGCCACCAGATCCATGACGGCGCGGGCCGCGAGGCCGTCCATGTCGCGCGCGTGCTCGACCAGGCGCTGGAGCGCTGATCGCGCAAGACTTCACACCAAGATCCGGCGAACGGGCCAACCCAAGGAGGATGGACCATGATACGGACGATGCTGCTGAGCGGAACCACGGCGCTGGCGCTGTCTGGAGGATCATCGCAGGCGATGGCGAAGGATTATTTCCTGGCGAGCGGACGCTGGGACAATGTCGTGCTGGTCATCGACCTCGACAAGGCGATCGACCCGGCCAATGACGGCACGCCGAAGGCGATCGCCAACCGGCTTCGCGTCACGCCCGACATCGAGGTCGACGGCAAGACGGTGGTCTCCAGCGGCCAGCCGATCAACGTCGCGATTTCGCCCGACAACCGGCGCGCCTATATCGTCAACCATTCCGGGCGGACCCGGCCGGAACTCGCCGCCGCCTTCCAGCACGGCCATGCCGGCACGGTGACGGTACTCGACCTCGGCAAGGCGCTCGACCCCAAGAGCAACGGGACGCTCGCCGCGGTCGAGGGCTATATCGAGACGCAGGGCTTCGGCCCGACCGGCTTTGCGATCTCGCCCGACGGCAAGCATGCGGCGCTGGCCCATGCCGAGCGCGAGGGCGACGAGGATGGCGGACGCCACATCAACATCGTCGATCTCGCCACGAACAAGGTGATCCACAGAATCGAGCAGGCTTTCGGCAAGCCCGGCTTCCCCTGCCCGCCCGATCCGGTGCCGCATGCCGCGCCCGATCCGAAATTCGGCTGCTTCCCCGACACCAACGGCCTCGCCATCAGCCCGCTCGGCGGCGGCACCATCTTCGGCGCCAATGGCGGCACCGACGACATCACCGTGATGAACCTGGCCAAGGCGATCAAGGGCGAGGCCGGCGCGGAGACGGCGCGCATCCCCGTGCAGGCCGGGGGCTTCGGCATCTCGACGAGCCCGGACGGCAAGCTCGTGGCGCATGCCTCGCGCGAAAGCGCCCAGACCGGCAAGGAGGCCAATACGATCTCGATCATCGACGTCGAGAAGGCGCTGTCGGACCCCGCCAAGGCGGAGGTCGCGCGCGTGCTGGTCGGCACCGACGACAAGGAGGTCCCGACCAGGCCCTTCGTCGCCGCCTTCCTGCCCGACGGCAAGCGCATCCTCTCGACGCATTTCCGCTCGAACACCATCGATATCGTCGATGTCGAGAAGGCGATCGCGGGCGGGCCTGCGACGATCAGGCGGATCGAACTGAAGACGCCGGGAGGAGAGCCCTCGCGACCGCGCGGCGTGGCGATCACGCCCGACGGCAAATACGCCGCCATCACCGGCGCGCCGAAGGGCAAGTCCAACTCCAGCGTGATCTGGATCGTCGATCTCGCCAGCTACGAGGTGAAGGGCCGCGTCACCGAGATCGGCAATGAGAGCTACATGATCGGGGCTTTCCAGGCGCCCTAGGATCGACTGGCGTTTTTCTTGCGGGCCGGCTTCGCGCCGGCCCGCAAAACTTAGCGTTTGCGCTTGCCGTCAGGCGCGAACCCGGCCAAACGTCAGAGGCTTCGCCGAATTTTTCACCAGAGTGCTCATGCCGGCCGGTCCCACTCCCGATCCTTTTGGCTTCCTGACAGACGGTGGCGCGACGGGCGCCCTGATCCGTGATTTCGACTGGTCGGCGACCTCGCTCGGCCCGATCGAGACCTGGCCGCGTTACATGCGCAGCATGATCGCCCTGGCGCTGCGCACGCCGCAGCCGATCGTCATGCTCTGGGGGCCAGACGGCATCCTGATCTACAATGACGGCTATGCGGGCTTCGCCGGCGCGCGCCATCCGGCGCTGCTCGGCGCGAAGGTGCTGGAGGGCTGGCCAGAGGCGGCCGACCTGAACCGGCGCGTCCTCGCGACCTGCCTGGCCGGCGGCGTGCTGTCGCTGCGCGAGCAGCGCCTGGCCCTCAACCGGCGCGGCACATTCGAGGATTGCTGGCTCGACCTCGACTACATGCCGATCCTCGACGAGGCGGACAGGCCGGTCGGCGTCTACGCCGTCGTCATCGAGATCACGGAGCGCATCCGGGCCGAGCAGCGTCTCAAGATCGCGCAGGAGGCGGGCGGCGTCGGCGTCTTCGAATGGTATCCGGAGACCGGACGTCTCGACGTCTCGGACGAATACCGCAAGATCTGGGGCCTCGCACCGGACGTCGAGGTGACGGACGATTTGCTGATCGCGCTGCTGCATCCCGACGACCGCGCCCTGTCGGGGCAGGCCAAGCGCGACCAGGCGAACCCGATCGCCCATGCGGAATTCCGACGGCTCGATCCCATGACCGGCGAAACGCGCTGGATCGCCCGACAGGGCGAGGCGGTTTCGACGCCGGAGAACGGCGCGCCCCGCTTCATCGGCGTCTGCTACGACATCACGGCGCGCAAGACGATCGAAGAGGAACTGCGCGCCAGCGAGGCGCGCTGGCGCAATCTGTTCGAGCAGATGCAGGAGGGCTTCTTCGTCGCCGAGGCGGTTCGCGACGAGAACGGCGAGATGAACGATTTCCGCTTCATCGACATGAATGCCGCTTTCGAACGCCACACCTCGCTCGAAGTCGCGCATTCGCGTGGCCGACGCATCAACGAGCTGATCCCGGACATGCCGCCGCATCTGCTGGCGATGTATGCGCGCGTGGTGGAAACCGGCAAGCCGGAGCAATGCGAGGACCACGTTCCTTCCCTCAACCGCTGGTTCGAAGCCCGGGCGCGCAGGGTCAGCCCGGAGGTGTTCTCCGTCACGTTCGTCGACGTCACGGAACGGCGCCGGGCCGACGAGGCGCTGCGCGCCAGCGAGTCGCGCTGGCGCAATCTGTTCGAGCAGATGCAGGAGGGCTTCTTCATCGCGGAGGCGGTTCGCGACGCAGACGGACGGATGGTCGACTTCACCTTCGTCGAGATGAACCCCGCCTTCGAGGCGCGCTCGGATGTGCGGATGGAGGACGCCATCGGGCAACCGGTCAGCAAGATCATCCCAGAATTGCCCGCCGAGCTGATCGCGACCTATGCGCGCGTCGTCGATACAGGCCAGCCGGCGCGCTACGAGATCCGGGTGCCCGCGCTGAAGGACAAATGGTTCGAGGCGCGCGCGCGTCGGATCGGGGCCGACAGATTTTCTGTGCTCTTCCTCGACATCACCGGCCGCAAGAAGGCCGAGGCCTCCCTGGCCGAGAGCGAGGCCCGCTTCCGCACGCTCTCGCAGTCGATGCCCAACCATGTCTGGACCGCAAGACCCGACGGGCTGCTCGACTGGTTCAACGAGCAGGTCTACGCCTTTAGCGGCGCCGAACCGGGTTCGCTCGACGGCGAGGGCTGGGCAGGGATGGTGCATCCCGACGACGTCTCCAGCGCGGCCGCGGCCTGGGAGGATGCAAGGCGCGACGGCTCGCCCTACGAGACCGAGTTCAGGCTGCGCCGGACCGACGGCGTCTTTCGCTGGCATCTGGCGCGAGCGGTGCCGGCGCAGGACGAGACCGGCGCGGTCACGCGCTGGATCGGCACCAACACCGATATCGACGACCAGAAGACGGCCGAGGCCGCCCTGGCCGAACTCGCGACCACGCTGGAGGAGCGCGTCGTCGCCCGCACCGCAGAACTCGCCAAGGCGCAGGACGCGCTGCGCCATAGCCAGAAGATGGAGGCGATCGGCAACCTCACCGGCGGCGTCGCCCATGATTTCAACAACCTGCTGCAGGTGATCAGCGGCAACCTGCAACTGCTGACCCGCGAGGTCGCGGGTAACGACAAAGCCGAGAAGCGCGTCGAGAACGCGATGGCCGGCGTCATGCGCGGGTCAAAACTCGCGGCGCAACTGCTCGCCTTCGGCCGCCGCCAGCCGCTGGAGCCCAAGGTCGTCAATGTCGGCCGGCTGATCCGCGACATGGACGACCTGCTGCGGCGCACGCTCGGCGAGGCGATCGAGGTCGAGACCAGTATCGCAGGCGGCCTGTGGAACACGCTGGTCGACCCGACCAATGTCGAGAACGCCATCCTCAACCTTGCGATCAACTCGCGCGACGCGATGGATTCGCAAGGGCGTCTCACCATCGAGGCCGGCAACGCCTTCCTCGACGACGCCTATGCCGAGACCCACCCCGACGTCGCGGCGGGGCAGTATGTCCAGATTTCCGTGACCGACACCGGCTCCGGCATGACCCGGGAGGTGCTGGAACAGGCCTTCGAGCCGTTCTTCTCGACCAAGCCGCAAGGCAAGGGCACCGGCCTTGGCCTGTCGATGGTGTACGGTTTCGTCAGGCAGTCCGGCGGCCATGTGAAGGTCTATAGCGAGCCAGGCCAGGGCACGACGGTGAAACTCTATCTGCCGCGATCGAGCCAGGCCGAGGATGTTCTGGTCGAGCGCGAAACCGGCCCGGTCACCGGCGGGACGGAAACGATCCTCGTCGTCGAGGACGACGACGCCGTGCGCGAGACCGTTCTGGCGCTGCTCGGCGAGCTCGGCTACCGCGTGCTGAAATCGCCCGACGCGATGAGCGCGCTCGCCGTGATCGAGAGCGGCGTGCCGATCGACCTGCTCTTCACCGACGTCGTGATGCCGGGGCCGCTGAAAAGTCCCGAACTCGCCCGCAAGGCCAAGGAGCGCCTGCCCCGGCTCAGCGTGCTGTTCACCTCGGGCTATACCGAAAACGCGATCGTCCATGGCGGGCGGCTCGACGAGGGCGTCAACCTGCTCTCCAAACCCTATACGCGCGAGGCGCTGGCGCGGAAAATCCGCCAGGTGCTGCTCCAGGACGGCAAGGCTCCGTCCGAGACGAGCACGCCGCCGCGCAAGAAGAGCGCCGAACACAAGGCCGCGCTTGCCGAGACCGCGCCCGCGCCGCCGCGCAAGACGAACCTGATTGTGCTGGTTTGCGAGGACGACGCCATCATCCGGATGGACACCGCCGACATGATCCAGGATCTCGGCCATATCGCGATCGAGGCCGAGAACGGGCTGAAGGCGCTGGAGATCGCCACCAGCCAGGAGATCGACATCCTGCTGACCGATGTCGGCCTGCCCGACATCTCCGGCGGCGAGCTGGCGCAAAGACTGAGGGTGCAGAAGCCCGAACTCGCGATCGTCTTCGCCACCGGCCGCGACCAGGTCGAGGGCTTCGAGGGCGCGCCGCGCACGGCGCTCCTGAAGAAGCCCTATCGCCTGCACACGCTGGAAAAGATCCTCGGCACGATCCTGGACTGAGGTCGTTCCGCTTCCTGAAACACGCCGTCGCGAGACCCGTCATGAGCCAACTCTTCAGCCCGTTCCGGATCGGGGGGCTCAGCCTCGCCAACCGCATCGTCATCGCCCCGATGTGCCAATACTCCGCGCAGGACGGGCAGACCACCGACTGGCACCTGATCCATCTCGGCCATCTCGCCTTGTCGGGCGCGGGGCTGATGTTCGTCGAGGCGACTGCGGTCGAGCCCGAGGGCCGGATCACGCCCTTCGATCTCGGGCTCTATTCCGACGCGACGGAAGCCGCGCTGGCGCGCACGCTCCAGGCCGTGCGTGGACAATCCGACATGCCGATCGGCATCCAGCTCGCCCATGCCGGGCGAAAGGCCTCCTGCGCCCAGCCCTGGCGCGGCGGCGGCCAGCTTTCGCTCGAAGAGGGCGGCTGGGAGACGCGTGCGCCCTCGCCCGTAGCTTTCGACGGGCATGCCCGCGCCCCGCGCGCCATGAACACGGACGAGATCGCCCGGCTGGTCGAGCGCTTCGCCGACAGCGCCAAACGCGCGGTGCGTCTCGGCTTCGAGGCGATCGAGTTGCACGGCGCCCATGGCTATCTCATGCACCAGTTCCTGTCGCCGCTCTCGAACCGGCGCGAGGACGACTATTGCGGTTCGCTGGAGAACCGGATGCGGCTCTGCTTCGAGATCTTCGACGCCGTGCGCGCCGTCGTGCCGGCCGCGATCCCGGTCGGCTTCCGGGTCTCGGGGTCGGACTGGGTCGAGGGCGGCTGGGACATCGCGCAGACGATCGCCTTCGCGCAGGCGCTGGAGGCGCGCGGCGGCAGCTTCATCGACGTCTCCGGCGGCGGCATTTCGGCGGCGCAGAAAATCCCGCTCGGGCCGAGCTACCAGGTGCCGATGGCGCGCGCGGTGAAGCAGGCGACGGACCTGCCGACCATCGCGGTCGGGCTGATCACCGAACCCGACCAGGCCGAGGCGATCATCGGCACCGGCGACGCCGACCTCGTCGCGCTGGCGCGCGGCATGCTCTACGACCCGCGCTGGCCCTGGCATGCCGCCGCCCATCTCGGCGCCAGCGTCACGGCGCCGAACCAGTATCTGCGCTCGCAGCCGCGCCAGTTGCGCGCTCTGTTCGGCTGAAACCTTCGTGCTCTCTCAGCCCCCCTCCTGAGAAGCGCTCCGAGGGAGCGCGGCTCGAAGGATGATTCAGGAGGCTCCCGTGCCTGCTGGAGCATCCTTCGAGACGCCGCTTCGCGGCTCCTCAGGATCAGGGCTGCGGAGTGACAACCGTTTCCAAGGAGACCATCTTCCATGACCGCCTATTCCGATCTCGCCGCCCATTTCTCCCGCATCGCGGCTCTCTCCAACGCCATCGGCATCCTGAGCTGGGACAATGCCGCGATGATGCCGGCCGGCGCGGCCGGAACGCGGGCCGAGAGCATGGCGCTGCTCGAGGTGCTGCGTCACCGCATGGTGGTCGAGCCGCGCATCGGCGACTGGCTGGGCAAGGCCGATGGCGATGACGGGCTCGGCGGCTGGGAGCGCGCCAATCTGCGCGAGATCAGGCGGGTCTGGACGGTGGAGACCGCGCTGCCCGCCGCTCTGGTCGAGGCCTCCAGCAAGGCCGTCTCGGCCTGCGAGATGCGCTGGCGCACGGCGCGGGCAGAGTCCGATTTCGCCGGGCTCCTGCCCTATCTCGCCGAAGTCCTGAACCTGCAGCGCCAGATCGCCGCCGCCAAGGGCGAGAAGCTCGGGCTCTCCCCCTATGACGCGCTGCTCAACGATTACGAGCCGGGCGGGCGCGCGGCCCGGGTCGACCTGCTGTTCGATGATCTCGCCGATTTCCTGCCGGGTTTCACGCAAGGCGTGCTGGCGCGGCAGGCAAGTCAGCCGGCGACGCCCGATCCGGAAGGACCGTTCGCGATCGAGAAGCAGCGCGCGCTCGGCCTGCGCATGATGGCGGCGCTCGGCTATGATTTCGAGCGCGGGCGGCTCGACGTCTCGACGCATCCATTCTGCGGCGGGGCCGACAACGATGTCCGCATCACCACGCGCTATGACGAGGCCGATTTCGCCAAGGCGCTGATGGGCGTGCTGCACGAGACCGGCCATGCGCTCTACGAGCAGGGCCGGCCGCAGGGCTACCTGAACCAGCCGGTGGGCGCGGCGCGCGGCATGAGCCTGCATGAAAGCCAGTCGCTGCTGGTCGAAATGCAGGCCTGCCGTTCGGCGCAGTTCATCGGATTCGCCGCGCCGCTGATGCGCGAGACCTTCGGCGGCTCCGGCCCGGCCTGGGAGACTGAAGCGGTGCTGGCGCGCTATACCCGTGTCGAGCCCGGCTTCATCCGCGTCGACGCCGACGAGGTGACCTATCCCGCCCATGTCATCCTGCGCTACCGGCTGGAGAAGGCGCTGATCGGCGACGCCATGCCGCTCTCCGAGCTGCCGGCCGCCTGGAACGCCGGCATGCGGGGCCTGCTCGGCGTGACGCCTCCCAACGACCGGCTCGGCTGCCTGCAGGACATCCACTGGCCGAGCGGCGGCTGGGGCTATTTCCCGACCTATACGCTGGGCGCGATGACCGCCGCGCAGATCTTCGAGGCCGCCTGCAAGGCCCAGCCCGAGATCCTGCCCGGCATCGGGCGCGGCGATTTCTCGCCGCTGGTCGGCTGGCTCAGGGCCAATATCCACAGCCAGGCGAGCCTCTACGAGACCGACGAGCTGATGACCCGCGCCACCGGCCGGCCGCTCGACGCCGGGGTGTTCAAGGCGCATCTGGCGCGGCGCTATGGCGGCCAGGCATGACCGGGACTTGATACGGCGGGCGAATGGGACTTGGATCACGTCCCGGCAACGGGCCGAGCCAAGGAGACCACCATGCTGAGGACCCTGTTTGTTGCAACCGCCGCCACGCTGGCGGCGACCCTCCTCCCGATCGCGCCAGCCGCCGCGCTGACGATGAAGGAATGCGGCACGAAATATCAGGCGGCCAAGAAAGCCAACACGCTGAAGGGCCAGAAGTGGAACGATTTCCGCAAGGCCCAGTGCGGCGACGACGACGCCTCCGAGAACGATGCGGCCGCCGCCGTCGCCGATCCGACGCCTGCTCCCGCGAGCGCCGGCCAGAAGCCGGCTGCGCCCGGGCGGGTCAAGGCCGCGGTGTTTCCAAGGGCGGTGGCCACGAAGTATTCGGAAGAATCGCCCGGCAAGGCGCGGCTGAAGACCTGCGCCGACCAGTACAACGCCAACAAGGCGAACAACGCCAACGGCCCGCTGAAATGGATCGAGAAGGGCGGCGGCTACTGGAGCCAGTGCAACGCCAAGCTCAAGGCCTGAACCGCTTGACCGCGAAGCCGGCGCACCCGGCTTCGCTCCGGCTCAGTCCTTCATCAGCGCGTCGGTCGCGGCCGGAAAGCCCCGGAACGAAAACGGCAGAGCGACGTCGCGCCGGCCTGCGTCCTGGTAGCGGACTTGGCCGGCCTCGGAATGGCCGCGCCAGCGCCGCATGACCTCGTCGGTCATGGCGAACTCGGCGAAGCAGCCGCCGGGAATGCAGCGCTGGAAGGTCGCCAGCACGCCCTCGTCCTTTTCGCCGAGCGCCAGCCTGACGCCGCTGGCGAGCGTGACGTTGGGCGGCAGTTGCGTGACGAGCTTGTAGGGTTCGCTCCGGATCGGGCGGCCGAGCGCGATCAGCGCCACCGGCCCCTGCTGGCCCTGGACCTGCAAGGTCTGGACGATCTCGCAGATGCGCGCGCCGACGCCCTGCTGGCAGCGATGCACCCAGTCGCCATAGCTTGCCGTGGTGTTGTCGGGCTGGGCGACCTGATTGGCCGCCGGGGCGGGCGTGGTGGCCTGGGCCGGGCGCGGGCGCTGCGCCGGCGTCTGCGCCGAGGCCAGCGACATCAACGCGAGCGACCCCAGACTCGCCAGAAAAATTGCTTTCACCGACACGACGCGCTTCTCCGACAGACCAAACCCGGCAGACGACGCCGGGAGGCGAGATAAAGGACAGATTTTGGCGACGCGCAAGCCTCGATCCGCCGCGCCGGAGAGAATGTCCGCACCTGTCGCGCAAGCAACGGCGCGGTCAAGTCGAGATCGCCGCGCTGAGGGCGCGACCGACTATTGCGTCAGGTAGATGCGTTCGCCCGCGCGGATGAATTTTCCGGGGTCGCTGGGTTCGCCGTTGACCCTGGTCTCGTAGTGCAGATGCGGCCCGGTCGAGCGCCCTGTCGAGCCGACGAGGCCGACGACCGTGCCGGTCGAGACCGGCTGACCGGTGACGACCTTGAACTCGTGGAGATGGGCATAGCGCGTGGTGACGCCGTTGCCGTGGTCGACGATGACGAGGTTGCCGTAGCCGCCGCCGACGCCGGCCGACTGGACCACGCCCGCGCCCGCCGCCAGCACGGGCACGCCGATCGGCGAGCGGAAATCCATGCCCGCATGGAAGCGCGCCTCGCCGGTGAAGGGGTCCGAGCGCGTGCCGTAGGAACTCGTCATCAAGCCGCCGCTGGCGGGGATCGGCCGGATGAAGGGCACGGCGTTGGCCGCGGTGCGGAGCCGGCCGAGCACCGACAGGGTGCGCCTGATCTGCGCGACATTGCTCTCGAACGGCCCGCCGCCGAAATCCTTGCTGTCGGGCAGCAGGTTGGCGACCTGGCCGCGCGCCTGGGCGGCGGCCGGCACGATCTTCTCCGCCTCCAGGCCGACCTCGGAAAAGGCAGAGCGCAATTGCAGCAGCGTCGTCTGGGAGCGCTGCATCAGTCCGTTCAGGGAGCCGAGCTGGGTCCGCTCGACGCGGTCGATGGCGCCCTCGAGATGGTTCACCCGCTCGACCACGGGGTGGCTGGCGTCGAGAATCAGGAATTTCGGCGGCGCGGGACGCTGGACGGACGCGGCCCGGATCGGCCCTCCGCCGGCGTCGCCGAACTGGGTCGGCCTTGCGCCGTCGGGGGCGCGGGTCTGGTCGGCGAGCGCGGTCAGCATGGCCTGGCGCGCCTCGAGCGCGGCCTGGCGCAGCATCAGATCGGCGATGCGGCCCTCGACGCCGTCCTGCTGCATCCTGGTCTGCCGGGCGAAACGGTCGAGCTGGGTCCGGAAGACGACGAGCTTCTGCTCATAGGCGAACTGCATGTCGCTCTGCTGCGCCACCAGCCTCGCCGAAAGCTTGTCGCCGAAGATCAGCGCGCTGGTCGCGATCGCGGCCCAGCCGCCGATCAGCACGAAGGCGACGAGCACGATCAGGATCGTCGCCGGCCCGATCGTCATGGTCCAGCGCTGGCGCGGCGCCTTCACGCCCGCCGGCTTCGCGCCCTTGGCGAATTTGCCGAGCACGAGGCCGGCTTTCGGCGGTTTGGCCGGGGCGGCCTTGGAGCCGGCGCCGGCGCGCGCCGGGGCGGGTCCGGTCAGCCCGGAGACGACAGTTCTGGCGTCGTCCGACGCAGGCGCGCGCGCCTCGGCGGCGGCAGCTTTCTTCGCCTCGGCGGCAGCCTTCGCTTCCGCCTCCTGGGCGAGCTTGATCCGCGCCGCGACACGCTGCGCCGCAGTCTGCGGTTTGGACGGGGCGGGGCTCAAGACCGGGCTCCCTTCAGAGGTGACGTGGGCAAAGCGGGCCGGATTCTCGGCTGCTGCGACGGAAAGTCAACGCAAGAACCGCGCGCGCCAATGCGAGTTCGACAAGAACAAGCCATGTTGACCAAGCTGAAGCGCAGACGACGAGGCTATCGACACCCTTTTCGCTGCGGCGCGTTACAAGGTTCGGCTTTGATTCTTGTCTATGGCGGCGACAGTCAGTTACGGTCGGGCTCCGGCCCGCGTCTCGCGCGGCGCCGGCGAGGTCGCGTCATTCCCGAAAGGCCGCACAATGGCGGACGACGATTTCAGGCCGATCCCGGACGACCCGCTGGCTCACGGCTCGATTCCGGTCGGCGTCGGTATCGCCAGCGTCGCGCGCATCCCGATCCCCGGCACGAACGGCCTGGCGATCGAGCTCAGCCCGCGCGGCTGGCGTCCGCCCAGCGGCAGCACGACAAGGCTGTTCTTTCAGGACATCACCGGCAAACGCCATCTCAGGCTGGACTACGACTACAACGTCACGACCAAGACGATCGATTACCACTGGAACCAGAAGGGGGTCTTCAACACATTCGGCATCACGAATCACGCCCCGGCCGACGCCGGCGACCGCGCGCTCTACCGCGCCGCGAAATACTTCCGATACGCCGGGCGCATTCTGCTGGTCGCCGGCGTGGCGATCGACGTCGTCTCGATCGTCGTCGCCAGCTCGCCGATGCAGCGCGCCACCGAGGTCGTCGCGGGCTGGGCCGGGGCCTGGGCCGGCTGCAGGGTGACAGGCGCGCTCGGCGCGCGCGTCGGCATGCTGGGCGGGCCGAAGGGCATCGCGGCCGGCGGCATCGGCGGCTGCATCATCGGCGGACTCGGCGGATATTATGCCGGCTCGGCTTCGGGGCGGACCGTCTATGTCTGGGCCGAGCACACGGTGTTCTCGCGCCTGCCCGAGATCGACCCGCCGCAACCCTCCGGATCGCAGGCCAGTCCCGGGCACAGCCCGGCCGTCGCGCCCCGCCCGAACTAGAGTTGGCGCGCGCTTGACGACGACATCCGCCATCCTGCTCGCACGGTCGTTCCGGGAGCCGCGCTGGGCTCTGCCGCTGGCGTCGTCGCCGCGCTTCCTGCTGGGCTGGAACCGCGATCCCCCGGATGTCGACGGCGGCGTTCCGGACGCGATCGCGACGGTGCTCGCCCCGGCCCTCCTCGCCGCCGGCGCGATGACGGTCCCCGCCACGCGCCGGGCCCGCCGGCTGCCGGCGAATACGATCGCGACGCCGCTGGCGCTCAAGTCGGGCTGGCGGGCCTGGCTGCCGGGCCGACGCCTGCCGGCGGCCGACTGGCTGACCACGAGCGACCCGGCAATCGCGCAGGCGCTGTTCGACGACGAGACGTTCCACTGGGAGCAGCAGGCCACGGCAGCGCTGATCGGCTTTCCGCCCGCCGGCATCGACGCTGCGCTGCTCGACCGCCTGACGACCCCGGACGCCGCCGGCATCGCGGCGCTGCTCGGCGCGGACGGGACCAGGGCCATCGTCCGACCCGGCGTTGACGGCGCCTGCCTGGGTTACTATGCGCAGGATGACGTAACGCTCGATCTTGCGATCGCCCAGCTTTCGCAAGATTCGGCCGCAAGCGGAATCGCTTTCACCGTCCTGTCCGAGGCCGATTTCATCGAACGTCACCTGACCTGAACTTCGAATCGTTTCGCCGACCTGCCGCGTCCGACATGAAAGGCGCTCCATCATGACCTCGAACCTGCCGCCCGAACAATCCGCCATCGACCGCGAGATCCTCGACGAACTGTTCGAGATCGTGCCCGACGAATGGGACGCCTTCCTGCTCACCGTCGAGCCGCGCAAGGTCGATGGCGACGGGCAGATCGTCAGCATCGTCAACCCCGACGTCGCCGGGGCGGAGATTCCGGTGACCGAGGCGATCCGCGGCCATGTCGCGAAGCTCGCGGAGTTCTTCTCCCGCGAGAAGCGCGAGTGGGAGCGGCTGACCTATGCCGCCTTCGCCGACGAGGCCGGCACCTGGCGGGTCAAGATCACCGCGCCGCTGCCGCCGCCGGCCCCGGCCGCCTGAGCGCGGGCGGCAGGCGCGCAACACCGCTGCGGACAGTGCGGAAAGCGGCGCTTTCACGCTTGTTCCGCAGCGGCGCGCCACGTTACGATGCGCGGACGCTACGGCAGCACAACGCTTGGCCGCCGCTGTCTAGTCTGGAAGCCTGACGATGCTGCGAAAGCTCGACGATGTCCTGGCACAGTAAAGTCGTCTGGGGCGAGGGCCTGTTTCTGCGCCCGCACCATCTGCAGCAGGCCGACCGCTACCTCGAAAACCTCGTCGATGCGCGTACGCGCTTCGTCACGCCTTATCCGTGGGGGTTCTCGACGCTGGAGATCGACCGCGATCTCGCCCAGCAAAGCCGCTTCGGCCTGCGCCGCGCCGCCGGCATCCTGCCGGACGGCACGCCCTTCGACATTCCGGCCCACAGCCCCCTGCCCGCGCCGATCGACGTGCCCGACGCCGCCGCCAAGCAGATGCTCTGGCTGACCATGCCGGTCGCGGCCGCCAACACGCGCGAGGTCGACGACCCCGCCAGCGCCACCGCCAGCCGCTACGTCACCGCGAGCGAGACGCTGATCGATTCGACCGCCGCGATGCGCGTCGAGGAGGATATCGAGGTCGCCTATCCGCGACTCGGCTTCGACCTGCGCAAGACCGCCAAGCCCGGCTATGTCGGCATGCCGATCGCGCGCATCGTCGAGGTCCGCGACAAGACCATCGTCTTCGACGACAAGTTCATCCCGCCGGTGCTGATCGCCTCGGCCTGCCCGGCGATCGACGGCTGGATCGACCGCGCCATCGGCTGGATGGAGGCCAAGCTCGAGGAGCTGGCGCGCTACGCCGCCGACCCGACCGCCGGCGGCGGCCTGCAAAGCGCCGATTTCTTCGTGCTGCAACTGCTCAACCGGCATCTGCCGGTGCTGCAGCATTTCCGGCACTCGCGCTACATCCACCCCGAGCGGCTCTATGAGGAGTTCGTGCGGATGGTCGGCGAGCTCTCGACCTTCGCCACGCCCGAGCGCCGCACCAGGACCTATCCGCGCTACGACCACGACAATCTCGAACTGGTGTTCGAGCCGATCCTGCGCGACCTGCAGGACTTCCTCTCGGCGCGGCTCGGCCGTCGCGCGCTGCGGCTGGAACTGATCGAGCGCGCGCCCAACGCCTTCGTCTCGACGATCAAGGACCGCAGCCTGTTCCGCAACGCGAATTTCGTGCTGGAGGTGGCGGCGCGCCGGCCGCTGATCGAGATCCAGCTGCAGTTCCCGCAGCTCTTCAAGATCGGCCCCAACACCAAGATGAACGACATCGTCCACGCCCATCTGCCGGGCGTGGGGCTGAACCACATCCCGACGCCGCCGCCGCAGATCCGGGCGGTGGCCGACCATGTCTACTTCCTGCTGGACAAGAACTCGCCGCTCTGGCCTGAATTCAGCACGGCGAATGCGATCGGCCTGCATTTCTCGGGCGACTGGCCGGAACTGCAGCTCGATCTCTGGGCCATTCTCGGAGACCGGCGATGAGCGATCCGAAGGATCCGTTCGACCCTGCCTATCCGCCCGGCGAGCGCACGGTGATCCGGCCCAATCCGGGCGGGCGCAGGCCGCAGGCCGCGCCGCAGCAGCCCTTTGCGCCAGACGCGCCCGGGCCTTTCACGCCGTCCGCCTATCCGCCGCCGCCGCCGTCCTATCATCCGGCCTCGGGCTATACGCCGCCGCCGAGCTATCCGCAGGCCGATCCCAACGCCGCCGGCCAGGACGCCTGGGCCGACACGCCGACGCCATCCTACCAGCCGCCCCCGCCGCCGCCCTACCAGCCGCCGCCCGCATACCAGCCGCCCCCCGCCTATGCGCCGCCGCCGCAGTCCCATGCGCCGCAGCCCACGCCCCAACCCGCCTCCGTGCCGCAGATCGCGCCGCGCGAGATGCCGGTCGCGCCCAATCCGAACCCGATCATGAGCGCGGCCGCGCCGATCCTGTCGCTGCTCGGGCGGCTGCGGGTGGCGCTGGCCTACGCCTCGTTCAGCCAGCTCATGGACCAGGTCGCCAATGCGATCCAGCGCTTCGACGCCGACGTGTCGGGGGCCGGCGTCGGCCAGGAGCAGGCGCGCCAGGCCAAGTACACGATCTGCGCCACCGCCGACGACATCGTCCAGAACATCCCGGCGCAGGACCGCCAGCTCTGGACCCAGTACAGCATGCTCAGCCGCTTCTTCGGCGAGCGCACCGGCGGCATCCGCTTCTTCGAGGAGCTCGACCGGGCCAAGCAGGACCCGATCCTGAACTACAACGTGCTGGAGCTGCAGCATGCCTGCCTGGCGCTCGGCTTCCAGGGCGTGCACCGGACCTCGGCCGGCGGCCAGGCGACGCTGCAGACGATCCAGCGCAATCTCTACGAGACGCTGCGGCGCGTGCGCCAGCGCGTCGACCAGGAGCTCTCGCCGCGCTGGCAGGGCCAGGACATGGCGGCGCGGGTCTCGCGCGTACGCATCCCGTTCTGGGCGATGGCGTGCCTGGCGGGGGCGCTGCTGCTGGCGATGTTCCTGACGCTGCGCTCGCTGCTCGGCGCCGGCGCCGACGCGGTGATCGACGATGTCGGGCGCATCTTCCCGACCACGGACGTCTCGATCGAGCGGCGCATGGTGCAGCCGGTCAAGATCGCGCCGCCGCCGCCGATCCGGACCACGCAGCTCCAGCGCATCCGCGCCGCGCTGGCGACCGAGATCGGCGAGAACAAGCTCGCGGTCGACAGCGTGCCGACCGGCATCGTCGTGCGCGTCGGCGCCTTCGTCTCGTTCGAGCCGGGCAAGGCGTCCGTGATCGACGTGTTCAAGCCGCTGGCCAAGCGCATCGCCGAGACGCTCGACAAGGAGCCGGGGCAGATCCGCGTCACCGGCCATTCCGACAGCACGCCGATCCGCACCGTGCGCTTCGCCAACAACCATGAATTGTCGGTCGAGCGCGCCAAGGCGGTCGGCGCGCTGCTCAACGAGACGCTGACGGACAAGACCCGCATCCTCGCCGAAGGCAAGGGCGACACCGCGCCGCTGGCCTCGAACGACACGCTGGAGGGGCGCGCGCGCAACCGGCGCGTCGACGTCCAGATCCCGCATGAACGCTGACGATCGACGGAGGCGCTCGTGACGCTCGCCATCTGGCTCCGCATCGCCATCAGCCTGATCGGGCTCGCCGCCTTCGGCGCGCTGGTCTGGTTCGCAAGCCCGCTGATCGCGGTCGGCGGGATGGAGCCGTTCGAATCGGAATGGGTCCGGATCGCGATCATCGCGGTGGTCTCGGCCATCGTACTCGGCTTCCTGATCTGGGGCGTGATCAGGCGCCGGCGCGAGGCGGCCGCGCTGGAGCAGGGCCTGGCCGAGGCGGCGGCCGACGAGGGCGACGCCGACGTGCTCGGCGAACGCATGTCGGACGCGCTGCTGACGCTGAAGAAGGCCTCGGGCTCGAGCGCCAATTATCTCTACGAGTTGCCGTGGTATGTGCTGATCGGCCCGCCGGGCTCCGGCAAGACCACGGCGCTGGTCAATTCCGGCCTGAAGTTCCCGCTCGCCAAGGGCGGCGCGCCTTCGGCCGTCGCCGGCGTCGGCGGCACCCGCTATTGCGACTGGTGGTTCACCGACGACGCCGTGCTGATCGACACCGCCGGGCGCTACACCACGCAGGATTCCGACGCCTCGTCGGACCGCAAGAGCTGGCTCTCCTTCCTCGACCTGCTGAAGCGGAACCGGCCGAACCAGCCGATCAACGGCGTCATGCTGGCGATCTCGATCGAGGACGTGCTGACCGCCTCGCCGGCCGATCTCACCGCCCATTCCGATGCGATCCGCGCCCGCCTGACCGAGCTGCACGACACGCTCAAGATCGACTTCCCGGTCTATGCGCTGTTCACCAAGATGGACCTCGTCGCCGGGTTCATGGAGTTCTTCCAGCATCTCAACGAGGCGGGCCGCCGCCCGGTCTGGGGCCACACCTTCCAGACCGACGACAAGACGCTGAACATGGTCAGCGAGGTTCCCGACGAGTTCGACGCGCTGCTGGAGCGGCTCAACGCGGAAATGCCCGACCGGATGCAGGAAGAGGCGACGCCGAACGCGCGCGTCATGCTGTTCGGCTTCCCGACGCAGATGGCGGCGGTGAAGGAGCCGGTGACCGAGTTCCTCAACCGCATCTTCGAGCCGACGCGCTATCATTCGCGCGCGACGCTGCGCGGCTTCTACTTCACCTCCGGCACGCAGCAGGGCACGCCGATCGACCAGATGATCGGCGCGATGGCGCGCAATTTCGGCGCGAACCAGGTCGCAGCCCCGGTGATGTCGGGCACCGGCAAGAGCTTCTTCCTGACCGACCTGATCAACAAGGTGGTGATCGGCGAGGCGGCCTGGGTCTCGACCGACCGCAAGGCGGTGCGCCGGGCCTTCGCGCTCAGGGCCGCCGCCTATACGGTGCTCGCTTGCGTCACGCTCGGCGGGGCGGCGGCGTGGTGGACGTCCTACAACCAGAATGTCGGGCTGATCGCCGAGACCAACGACCAGACCAAGACCTTCGTGGCGACCGCGGCCCCGATCATCCAGGAGCCGACCGTCGCCGACCGCGACCTCGAGAAGATCGTGCCGCTGCTCGACCGGCTGCGCGCGCTGCCGGCCGGCTACGCCCAGGACGGGATCTCGCCACCGATCCAGGCGACCTTCGGGCTGAGCCAGTGGGACCGGCTCGGCTCGTCCTCGGAGGCGGTCTACAAGACCGGGCTGGAGCGGCTTTTGCGCTCGCGCCTGATCTTCCGCATGGAGGAGCTGATCGAGGCCAACCGCGCGAAACCGGACTTCATCTACGAGGCGCTCAAGGTCTATCTCATCCTCGGCGGCCGCCAGAAGATGGACGAGGACCTGATCCTGCTCTGGATGCGGCGCGACTGGGCCGAGAACCTTTACCCGGGCGCGGCCAATGTCCGTTTGCGCGAGCAGCTCGCCGAGCATCTGAGCGCGATGCTGCGCCTGCCCGATTCCGGCGGCGCCGGCACGCTGACGCTGAACGAGCCGCTGATCGAGGAGGCGCAGAAGACGCTGGCGCGGCTCAGCCTCGCCGAACGGGCCTACCAGTTGCTGCGGGTGCAGGCGCGCGCGACGCCGGGCACGCCGGACTGGACGGCGGCCTCCAAGGCAGGGGCGGACGCGAAGCTCGTCTTCGAGGGGCCGCGCGGCGGCGAACTGGAGAACGTGCGCGTGCCGTTCTTCTACACCTATGCCGGCTTCCATGACGGCTTCATCGGCCGCCTCCGCGATGTCGCCAAGCAGATCGAGGAGGAGCGCTGGGTGCTGGGCTCCGCCGGCGACCAGAGTGCGGTCTCCGACCAGTACGAGGCGCTGCCCAAGGCGCTGCTCGAGCTCTACGGCAAGGATTTCATCACCTCCTGGACCAATGCGATGGGCGCGCTGCGCTTCCGCAACCTGCTCGCCAACAAGCCGCAATATCCGGCGCTGAGCGCGGCCTCGGCCGTGACCTCGCCGCTGCGGCAGGTGCTGGAATCGGTGCGCGACGAGACGCGGCTGACGCGCGAGCGGCCAGCGCCGGCAGCAGGCCAGCCGACGGCGCAGTCGGCCGCCGCCAACGTCGCCTCCGCCCGGAGCGCGCAGAACACGCTGTCGCAGCTCGGCGTGCGCACCGGCAACGCCTCGCAGACGCTGTCGCGCATGGACATCGCGCTGCGGGCGATGGAGAAGCCCAACACCGCCGGCGGCGAGCAGGCCCCGGGCGCCGCGATCGAGGCCGCCTTCAAGCCGTTCCACGCCCTGTTCGAGGGCGAGCAGGGCCGCCGCCCGATCGACCAGGTGCTGGTCGCCTTCTCCGAGGTGAACCAGAATTTGCGCCTGCTGGCGACCAATCCGGCGCTGGCCCCGCAGGTCAACGCCACCCTGCCGCAGCAGATCCAGACGCTGCGCAACAGCTCGAACCTGATGCCGCAGCCCTTCTCGGGATTGATCCAGGGCGCGGCGACGAGCTTCGACAACGAACTGACCGGCAGCTCGGTCTCGCAACTGCTGCAGGATCTGCGCTCGCAGGTGACCTCGGCCTGCAACCTGATCGTCACCAACCGCTATCCGTTCTCGCGCGGCAGCGACCGCGACGTGCCGCTGGCCGATTTCGGCCGGCTGTTCGGAACCGGCGGCATCATGGACAAGTTCTACACGACCAACCTCGCCGCGCTGGTCGACACCTCGAAACCCGAATGGGCTTTCAAGCAGAACATCAGCGTGGCGCGCTCGCTGCCGCCCGCCGCGCTGAAATCCTTCCAGCTCGCCGCCGAAATCAAGGACGCCTTCTTCGGCACCGGCGGCAACCTGCCCTCCTTCACCATGGCGATCACGCCGCAGCCGGCCTCGACGGCGGCGGGCGCCCCGGTGATCAAGCTCGACATCAGCGGCGTCGCGGTGGTGCCGCAGGTCGGCGGCGGCCCGACGCCGGTGATCTGGCCGGGTCCGGCGGGGCTCGACCGCACGGTGATCTCGAGCCAGACCTCGACCACGGGGCTGTTCGGCGGCGTCACCAACAGCCCGCCGGTGTTCGGGCCCGAGCGGCGCGGGCCGTGGTCGTTCTTCCGCTTCCTCGATCTCGGCTCGGTGTCGCGGCGCGGCGACGCGCTCGTCGCCAGCTATTCGGTCGGCGGCCAGTCGATCGCCTACCAGATCAACGTATCCTCGCTGCGGAACCCGCTGACGCTGCCGGCGCTGCGGGAATTCCGCTGCCCGGGAGTCTAGCTCGGCATGCATTGCGCCCTGTTCGGAAAGCTGCCGGCCAAGCGCGACTTCGTCGCGGTGAACATGCCGCGCGATCTGCTGCGCTTCTGGGAGGTCTGGCTCCAGGGCGCGCTGGCGGGCAGCATGCACGCGCTCGGCCCGGGCTGGCGCGACGCCTATCTGGCCGCGCCGATCTGGCGCTTCTGGCTCGGCCGCGAGCATGTCGGCAGCGAGGTGATGGGGGCCTTCATGCCCTCGCTCGACGGCGTCGGCCGGTATTTCCCGCTGGCGGTGCTGGCGCAGGCGCCGGAGGGCCAGGCCTTCGCGCCGCCGACCGGCGACTTGCAGGGCGCCTGGTTCGACCGCGCCGAGCACTTCCTGCTCGATACGCTGGAGCCGGAGGCCGCCTATGACGAGACGCTCGCGGCGCTGGGGAACCTGCCGGCGCCGGAGATGGTCGCGCGCGACGCACAGGCCGACCCGCAGGCGGGCGGCGGCCTCACCGGCGTCGCCGACGAAACCGGCGACGGCGACATCGCGACGCTGATGGAGCGGCTCGACCGGGCCGACGCGCTCGTCCGCCAGGCCAGCGGCTCCTATTGGTGGACCATCGGCGGCGAGAGCTTTCCGGCGCTGGCGCTGCGCGCGCGGACGCTGCCGGAGGCTCAGAATTTTTCGCTTCTCCTGACCGGGCCGCCGAGGCCGCCGCCGGCGCCCACGCCGACACCCCAGGCCGAAGACGAGAGCGACCCCGCAGCCAGCATCGGAGCCGAACCATGATGGAAAGCACGCTGCCGCCGCCGGGCATGCGGCTGGCCAAGGACCCGCTCGCCATGGTGGCGGCAGCGCTCCAGCCGCAGCCGAGCTTCCGCTTCGAGACCGGGGCGACCACCCATGTCGGCATGGTGCGCAAGCAGAACGAGGACAGCTTCATCACCCATCCGGACGCCGGGCTCTGGTGCGTCGCCGACGGCATGGGCGGCTACGAGGCCGGCAAGCTCGCCTCCTCGACGGTGGTCGAAACGCTGCGCACCATCGGCCAGGCCGCCTCGCCCGCCGATCTGCTGGCGCGCTTCCAGGATCGGGTCCTGCAGGCCAACAACGCCCTGCGGCAGGCCGGCGAGGAACGCGGCCTCGACACGTTCGGCACGACGATCGTCTCGCTTCTGGTCTATGAGCGCTTCTTCGCCTGCTCCTGGGCCGGCGACAGCCGCTGCTACCGCGTCCGCCAGGGCGGGTTGACGCAGATCTCGCGCGACCACACCGAGGTCCAGGATCTCGTCGATCAGGGCCAGCTCACGCCCGAGGAGGCCAAGCGCTGGCCCGGCCGCAACATCATCAACCGCGCCATCGGCGTGAACACCCTGCCCGACCTCGATCTGGTGCAGGGCGCGGTGGAAAATGGTGACGTTTTCGTGCTATGCAGCGATGGTCTGACCGGTCATGTCGAGGACGAGGAAATCCTTGCGGGCGTCTGCAATCACCCTCCCCAGGGGGCCTGCGACAAGCTGGTCGAACTCACGCTCGCGCGCGGCGCGAGCGACAACGTCACGGTGATCATCGTGGCCTGCGAAGCGAAGGAGGCGGGAGCGCCCGCCGCCCCGCTTCCGGCGACGACGGACGCCGATGCGCGCGAGGCCTGAGACGATGCGGCGCGACGACGCAGCGATGCCGGAGACGCGGCGGCCTTGCCGTCGGCATCCGCATGGCCGCGCCGCGCCCCGTGACCGAGGCGGCGCGTCATGAGCGACAACGGCGCCACCGTCATCATCCCGCGCTCCCGGGTCGCGCCCGGGACGACGCTGAACGGCATCTACCGGATCGACCACCCGATCGCCGCCGGCGGCATGGGCGAGATCTACAAGGGCTACGCGATCCAGACCGGCGACGCGGTGGCGATCAAGATGATCCGCTCCGACCTCGCCGAGAACGAGAGCGCGCTCGCCCTGTTCCGCAAGGAGGCGTCCTCGCTGCACAACCTGCAGCACGAGGCGATCGTCCGCTATTACCTGTTCTCGATCGATCCGCAGCTCGGCCGCGCCTATCTGGCGATGGAGTTCGTCGACGGGACTTCGCTGAAGGATCACCTCGTCCGCGGGCCGCTATCCTTCGAGGACACGCAGATCCTGCAGCAGCGGATCGCGTCGGGCCTGCATTCGGCCCACAAGCTCGGCATCATCCACCGCGACGTCGCGCCCGACAACGTCATCCTGCCCGGCGCCGATGTCGGCGCGGCGAAGATCCTCGATTTCGGTATCGCGCGCTCGACCAAGGCCGGCGAGCAGACGATCATCGGCAGCGGCTTCGCCGGCAAGTACAACTACGTCTCGCCCGAGCAGCTCGGCCTGTTCGGCGGCGACGTCACCCCGAAATCCGACATCTACAGCTTCGGGCTGGTGCTGGCGGAATGCCTCCAGGGCCGGCCGATCGACATGAACGGTTCGCAGGTCGAGGTCATCGACAAGCGACGGGTCGTGCCCGATCTGTCGGCGATCGACCCCCGCTTCCGGCCGCTGCTGGACAAGATGCTCCAACCGCTGCCGGAAAACCGGCCGGCGACGATGGCGGAGGTCGCCGCCTGGCTTCCGGCCGTGGGCAAGACCGCGCGAAGCCGAAAGCCGGTCGAGGCGGGCAGCGAGAGCCAGAGCGGCGGCAAGGCCGGCATGGCGATCGCCGCCGGGCTCGGCGCATTGGCGTTGCTCGGCGGCGGCCTGTTCTTCGGCACGAACCTGATGCGCGGCGGCGAGCAGGTTCAGGTCGCCGCAGCGGGTCCGGCCAGTCTCGCCAATGAGGAGGCGCAGGCCGCACAGGCCGCCGGCCGCGCCGCCGAGGAGGCCCGCACCCGGCAGGACCGCGAGCGCGAGACACAGCTCGCGGCGCAGGCCGAGGCCAGCCGCCTCGCCGAGGCGCAGCGGGTCGAGCAGGAGAATCGCCGCATCGCCGAGGCGCGCGCCGCCGACGAGGCCCGCCGGCAGGCCGAGGCCAGGGCGGCGGACGAGGCGCGCCGCATCGCCGAGGCGCGGGAGGCCGAGGAGCGCCGCGTCGCGGCCGAGGCCAGGGCCGCCGAGGAGGCGCGCCGGCAGGCCGAGGCCAGGGCCGCCGAGGAACGCCGCATCGCGGCCGAGGCGCGCGCGGCGGAGGACGCCCGCAAGCTGGCGGAGGCGAAGACGCAGGAGGAGGTCCGCCGGCTGACCGAGGCCAAGGCCGCCGAGGACCGCCGCCTCGCCGCTGAGGCGAGAGCCGCCGAAGAGGCGCGCAAGATCGCCGATGCCAAGGCGGCCGAAGAGGCCCGCAGGCAGGCCGAGGCGCGCGCCGCCGAGGAGCGCCGCATCGCGGCCGAAGCCAGGGCGGCCGAGGAGGCCCGGAAAATCGCCGAGGCGAAAGCCGCCGAGGACGCGCGCAAGCAGGCGCTCGCCAAGGCCGCGGACGAGCGCAGACTCGCCGCCGAGGCCAAGGCCGCCGAGGAGGCTCGCAAGGTGGCGGAGGCCAAGGCCGAGGAGGAGGCCCGCCGCCTCGCCCAGCAGGCTAAACTCGCAGAAGAACGCAGGCTCGCGGCGGAAGCGAAGGCCGCAGAGGAGGCGCGCAAGCTCGCCGAGGCGAAGGCGGCCGAGGAGAGCCGCAGGCAAGCGCTCGCCAGGGCGGCGGAGGAGCGCAGGCTCGCCGCCGAGGCCAAAGCCGCCGAGGACGCCCGCAAGCTCGCCGAAGCCAAGGCGGCCGAAGACGAACGCGTCAGGGTCGCCGCCGCGCAGGCCGAGGACGCGCGCCGGGTCGAGGAGGCGCGCCTGCAGGAGGAGACCAAGGCGCGGCAGAGCATCGACGCGGCCGCGGCCGGAACGCGAGCCGTCACCGACGAGACCCAGCTCAGCGAACGACAGCGCCTGGCGCAGGACCAGGCCTATGCCCGGTTCCAGATCGAACAGGACGAGGCGCTGCGGCGCGCCGGCGTCAGGGCCGCGAGGCCGTCATCCGACGCTCCCGAAACGCAGCCGGAAGCCGGACAGACGGCCGGAACGCAGATCGCGGCGGTCGATCCGGGCCTGCTGGAGTCCCGCGGTCTCCCCGACAAGGCTGCGCCCGATCCGCGCCCGGTCCCGACCGACCGCGTCGCCCTGACCCGGGAGACACAGCAGGAGCTGAAGCGGATCGGCTGCTATTCCGGCCCGATCAGCGGCGCCATCAACGTCGCCACGCGCGAGGCGCTGCGCGTCTTCCGCCTGAACGCGAAGCTCCAGGCCGAGCCGGCCTCGGTCTCGCCGGAGCAGTTGCTGGATCTGCGCGGCCGCCCCGAGGAGGTCTGCGAACCGCCCAAGGCCGCGCCGCAGCGCCCGGCGATCGTGCGCCGGCCGCCGCAGCAACGCGAGGCGCCGGCCGCCCGGCGTGCGCAGCAGCCGACGCAGCCGCGCCAGGCCGTCAGCAGGCCCGCGCCGGCAGCCCCTGCCCCCGCGGCCGCGCCGGCGGCTCCGCGCCGCGTCTCGCCGAGCATCGGCCTCGGCTTCTGAGGCCTGGCGTCGGTCGACTCCGGCCAGCGGCAGCCAACGAAAAAGCGCCGGTCGCCCGGCGCTTGTCTCAGTTCGTCAGAAAGATCGGCGCGCCGCGCGGCGGCGCGCCCCAAACCTCAGTAGACGACGCCGATGAAGTGCATGCTCGGACGGAGCCAAATCGGCGAGAACATGCCGGCGCGGCGCGCGGTCATCGGATCGACATAGGCGACGCGCTCGACCGTCGCCGCGGCGGGACGGGCCGGAGCGGCGGCGACACGGCGGGCCGGGCGGCTCGAGGCGGCCGCGGAACGGCTCGGAGGCAGCGGCGCGACGACGGGCGTCGGCTCGGGCTTGGGCTCGGCGACGGCGAAGTCGCTCGGCACGATGACGCTCTGGGCGGACACCGGCGAGACGGCGAGAGCCAGGCCGATCGCGACCCCGGAGAGCGTCACGGCCAGTTGCGGCATGCGGAAGGTCATTACCATGCTCCAATGAGAATCTGACGAAGATAGCATAGCCGAGGCAATGCGCCAACACAGCACAGGTTCCTTCAGGGTGGTGAAGATTCTGCAAATGCCCGGAAGATGTCGCAAACAACGCCCGCCATTGCCGCTACGACACGCGCGGGAGCGCGCCGGCTTCGGCGTCACGCCGGCGCGCGTTTCAGCAGCTTGACGCCGTGCTCGATACAGACGGAGAGCCGCGCCCGTCGCTCCAGCGTGGCGTTGCGCGCCAGCGCGATCAGGATCGCCGCGCGGATCGCCTTGGCGGTCAGATGCGGCGGCGCGACGACCGGCGCCTGCGGGTTGTCGGTCATGTCGCCGCCCGACCAGGCCGCGCCGAGCGCGAGCCAGGTGCTGGCGTCCGAGCGCGGGCTCGCGAGCCCGATCCGCATGGCCTCGATACGCCGCGAATGCTGCGGGTCCTTGACCCAGCACTCGGCCGCCATGAAGGCGCGGCTGCGCTCGACCTGGCCGCGACCGGCCTCGTCGGAGAGCCCGCGCACGCAGGAACAACCCCACCAGACCGCCTCGCGCCGCGGCAGCAGATAGGCGCAGAAGCCGATCGCGTCCTCCGGCGTGGCGCTGTCGATCAGGCCGAGCAGGAAATCGAGCGGCGCCGCCTCGCTGGGTGCGGCCTCGATGTCCTCGCCGGCCGTCGGAAAGGCCTCGAAGACATCGCGTGCGGTCAAAAAGCGATCCTGGCGCATAGGCTCAATTGATCTTCACGATGCCGCCCTGAATGATCGTCGTCGCACTGCCCTTGACCGTCGTCAGCGTGCCGGTCGCGGTCAGGTCCCCCGAAGCCTCGATCTTGATGTTGACCGACTTCATGGTGATGCTGGTCGGGTCCATCACGATCGTCGAACCGCCGACCTCCAGCGTGATCTTCTGCCCCGCCTTGATGTGGATTTCCTTCTTGACGTCGACGACCTGGTTGCCCGAATCGACGTTGAGATGGTCGTCGCCCTGCTTGAGGGTGATCTTGCGCGAGGCGACGGTCTTGTGGCTGGTGAAGGCCTCGCCGATCTCGCGGGTCTCGGTGTCGCGGATCAGCGAGTTCAGGTCCTTCTCGGCGCGGAGCTCGACCTTCTCCTCGCGCTTCTTGTCCTCGAAGACGAGCTCGTTGTAGCCGCCCCCGCCCGTGCTCGAATCCGACTTGATGCCGTTGATCGTCTTCTGCGGCTTCGTTCCGAACGGCATCTTGTTCTTGCCGTTGTAGACCGCGCCGACGATCAGCGGCTGGTCGACGTCGCCCTCGAGAAACTCGACGATGACCTCCTGGCCGATGCGCGGGATGAAGACCGAGCCCCAGTTTCCGCCGGCCCAGACCTGCGCGACGCGGACGCGGTAGAGATGCTCGCTGTCGCGGTCCCAATGAAACTTGACGAGGATGCGGCCGTCGTCGTCGACGTCGATCTCCTCGCCCTTCTCGCCGACGACCCGCGCCGTCTGCGGGCCGAAGATGGTCGGCCGGACGGTGACCTGCGGCGGCTTGAACGGACGGTCGGCGAGCTGGAACTCGTACTGCCCGGCATAGTCGACCTCGTTGCCGCCGTCGCCGCCGGAACGGTAGCTCTGCAGCGAGGACAGCGAATGCGTCGCCCTGACGACGAGGAAGGATTTGTTCTCGCTGTCGGCCGTATGGCGCTGCAGCTTGGTCAGGCCGCCGGGATAGAGCGTGATGGCGTCGCCCGAGGCGAGCCTGCGCCGGTCGCGCGCCTGCTCCGATTCGAGCCGGACCTTGGCCAGCGTCTTGCCGTCTCCGTTCTCGCGGTAGCGGCCCGGATAGTCATAGGCCTCGAGCCTCGAATGCTGGTAGCTCTCCGAGGCCTCGTTGTCGGCGTTCATGTCGGCGTCGGGCTGGCGGTAATTGTAATCGCGGAAGGCGATCTTGCCGGTCCGGAAGCGGCGCTCCACCGTCCAGTGGCTGACATGCTCGACGCCGCGCCGGTTGGTGTCGTCGAGCGGCAGATAGGGCAGGAGTTCGGTGCCGGCGATCGGCTGGTGCGAGGACGGCTGGTCGGCGAGCACGAGCCGGTGCGCGCCGGCGTCATGCTCGAAGTAGTAGCAGATGCCGTATTCCTCCATCAGCCGGCAAACGAATGCGAGATTGGATTCGCGGTACTGGACGCAATATTCGAGCTTGGGATAGCTCTTGATGTCGAGCTTGAGCTCGCCGAGCTGCCCGTCGCGCAAGACCTTCTCGATGATCTTGTCGACCGTCAGGTTGTGGAAGATCTTGCAATTGGAGGTTCGGCCCAGAAGCCAGAGCCAGGGCCGCAGCGTCAGGCGATAGAGATACAGGTCGTTATGCCTGCCGAGCCACTGCGCCTCGACCAGAATGCCGTTGAAGAAGCGCTTCTTGCGCGCGGTGACGGCGTTCTTGTCGTATTCGGCGACGTTGACCTCGACATGGCAGGCCTGCCCGAGCGCCTTGTCGAAGTCGAGGTTCGGCTGCGAACTCAGCGCCTCGATGCGGTATTCGAACAGGTCGCTCAGACCCTCGCTCGCCTCGATCCGCCTGAATATCAGCACATCGTCGCCAAACGGCGTTCGCAGAATCGCGGGTCGGTTGGTCTGACTTGGATCCCGGCTCATGTCGGCCCACTGCCCAGAATGAAGGTCGCTGACCAGACAAAAGCTATAGTCTGCGGACGCGGTGGTCTAGCACAGAGCCGTTTCGTCCGAAAGCAACTCGGCGGTTCGTATCAATTGAAACCAATGCCGGCGCGGCGCCGGGGCGAGGCTATGCGGTCTTGGCCGCCAAATGCGCCGGCTTTCGATCTTAAGCTTGACCGATCAGAAGCGTTGTCATGGCGCGCAACGCATGGGAAAGAGGGCTTGCCGCGCGTCGCGACGCGGGCGAACGCTATGGCATGAGGCGCTTTCGCCGGAGACGGCCGAAGGGGGAAGACGCAGATGACCGCGAGCCTCGCCGCCGCACTGTGCGAGCCGATCGACGACGACGCGCCCTGCGGCCCGGATCTCGATCTCGCCTACGACCCCGAATACAGCCTGTTCGTCGCCAGCGCCGAGGGCATCCTGCCCGAGGAATCGTTCTTCACCTTCAACCGCACCGCCAACGACCTGCCCAAGGAGAGCCGCAGGACCGAGGCGCTGCTGCAGCGCTCGCGCGATCTGCGGCTGCTCGTGCTGCTCGCCAAGTTCCGCATCCTCAACCGCGAACTCGACGGCTTCGCGCAGGCGCTGGCGGCGATGGCCGCGCTGTTGCGGGCGCGCTGGGAGCAGGTCCACCCGGCCGCCGAGGACGAGGATTTCGGGCTGCGCATCGTCGTGATCGAATCGCTCGACGACATGAAGAGCGTGATCATGCCGCTCCAGCACGCGCCGCTGGCGATGAGCCGGCGCGTCGGCGCGGTCAACTATCGCATGGTCCAGATCGCGCAGGGCGAGGTCGTCGCGCGCGAGGGCGAGCCCGCGCCCGATCTGGCGACGGTCGAATCGGGCTTCGCCGACAGCGAGATGCCGGTGCTGCTCGCCAGCCGCGACAACATCGGCGCGGCGCGCGCGGCGCTCGCCGACATGCAGGCCTGCGTCGAGGAACAGGGCGCCGGCAGCCTGAGCCTCGACAGGCTTTCGGGCGCGCTGGCGAAGGTCGCCGCGGTGGTCGAGGCGGCGATCGTCCGGCGCGACCCGGCCGCCGCCCAGGCGCCGGCGCAAATCCAGGAGGACGCGCCCGCCGACGGCGCGCCCGCCGCCGCGACCGGCCCGGCGGCGACGATCCCGCTCGCCACCGCCGCCGAGATCAGCCGGGCGCTGCTCAGCGCCGAGCTCTACTTCCGGACGAGCGAGCCCTCCAGCCCGGCCCTGCTGCTGGTGGCGCAGGCGCGCCAGCTCGTCGGCAAGAGCCTGGCCGAGAGCGTGCAGCTGCTGATCCCCAACCATTCCAGCGACGCCATGATCAATCTCGGCGGGCGCATGGTGTTCGACCTGCCGATCGAGCGGCTGGCTGCGCTGGTCGAGCCCGGAACCGAGATCGACCCCGCCCAGGACGAGCCGCCGCCGATGGCCGCGACGCGACGCGAGGCGCTCGACATCCTCCAGCAGGTCGCCGGGCAATTGCGCGTCCGCGAGCCGTCGAGCGCGATCCCGTTGCTGTGCGAAAGGGCGCGCTCGCTGGCCGAGCGCGATTTCATGTCGCTTTTGAGAGAAATGCTGCCGGAGCGCGCCTTCCGAAATCTAGACGAAACCTGATCTTGGAGTTGACCCAAGGACGGTTTTGAAATGTAGTGTCGCCGCTTCCTTTCGCGACGAAGCAGCCTGGGGGTTTGAGATGTCGGACAGCGGTCAGAAGTTCATCCGGCGCAATCGCGCCCCACGCGTCCATATCAGCTACGACGATCCTTACGACGCGAACCGCAAGATCGAGATTCCGTTCGTCATGGGCGTGATGTCGGACCTTTCGGGAAACTATGCCGGCGCAGAAAAGCCTGATGTCGGCGATCGCGGCTTCCTCGACATCGACATGGACAATTTCGAGAACCGCATGGCGGCGATCAATCCCGGCGTAACCTTCCGCGTCGACAACAAACTCGCCGAGGGCGAGTCGAAAGAGAAGCTGCAGGTCGCGCTGCGCTTCAACAAGATGGCCGATTTCAGCCCCGCCGCCGTCGCCCGCCAGGTGCCGGCCGTGGCCAAGCTGCTGGAGGCGCGCGAACAGCTCGCCAACCTCAAGAGCTACATGGACGGCAAGGCCGGCGCGGAGAGCAAATTGCGGGAATTGCTGGCGGACCCGCAGTTGATGGCCGCCCTGCGCGAACGCGCGAAACCCGCCCCGGAGGACGACAAGTCCTAACGCCGCTCGGGCGCTTCCTCAGTTTTCTGGAACGGTGATCATGGCTGCCGAACTTCAAACCCAAACCCCATCCGGCCAGACCGAGACGCGCGACGTCGACGAGTTCGCGTCGCTGCTCAAACAGAGCTTCAAGCCGCGCAGCGAGCGCGCCGCCACCGAGGTCGAGAACGCGGTCGCGACGCTGGTGCAGCAGGCGCTGGCCGACCAGTCGCTGGTCAAGGACGACGTCCTCGACACGATCGAGGAGATGATCGCCCAACTCGACAAGAAGCTCTCCGAGCAGGTCAACGCGATCATCCACGCGCCGGAATTCCAGCAGATCGAAAGCGCCTGGCGCGGCCTCAACTATCTGATCATGAATTCGGAGACGGATTCGCAGTTGAAGATCCGCGTCATGAACATCTCGAAGAACGAGCTGTCGCGGACGCTGAAGCTCTATCCGGGCGCGAAATGGGACCAGAGCCCGCTGTTCAAGAAGGTCTATGAGCACGAGTTCGGCCAGCTCGGCGGCGAACCCTATGGCTGCCTGATCGGGGATTATTACTTCAGCCACCTGCCGCAGGACGTGCAGTTGCTGCGCGACATCAGCAAGGTCGCGGCCTCGGCGCATGCACCCTTCTTCGCCGCCGCCGGCCCGACCCTGATGGGCATGGATTCGTGGAACGAGCTCGCCAATCCGCGCGATCTCGGCAAGATCTTCGACACGCCGGACTATGCCGCCTGGCGCTCGCTGCGCGACTCCGACGATTCCTGCTATGCTGGCCTGTGCATGCCGCGGGTCCTCTCGCGCCTGCCCTATGGCGCGAAATCCGACCCGGTCGAGGAGTTCGGCTTCGAGGAGTCGACGGACGGCCACACCGGCTCGAGCTATGCCTGGATGAACGCCTCCTATGCGATGGCGGTCAACATCAACCGCGCCTTCAAGGAGTGGGGCTGGTGCACGCGCATCCGCGGCGTGCAGTCGGGCGGCGAGGTCGTCAACCTGCCGACGCACACCTTCCCCAGCGACGATGGCGGCGTCGACCTGAAATGCCCGACCGAGATCGCGATCAGCGACAGGCGCGAGGCCGAACTCGCCAAGGCGGGCCTGATCCCGCTGATCCACCGCAAGAACTCCGACAAGGCGGCGTTCATCGGCGCGCAATCTCTGTACAAGCCCAAGAAGTACGACAACAACGTCGACGCGACCGCGTCGTCAAACCTTCGTTCCCGCCTGCCATACATGTTCGCGGTCTCGCGCTTCGCGCATTATCTGAAGTGCATGGTCCGCGACAAGGTCGGCGCGACGATGGAGGAGGCTCAACTCACGAGCTGGCTTCAGGAATGGATCAACCAGTATGTCGACGGCGCGCCCGCGACCTCCTCGGAGGCGACGAAAGCCCGGCGGCCGCTGGCGGCGGCGAGCGTCATCGTTCGTCCCGACGAAGAGAATCCAGGCTATTACTCCGCCCGCTTCCTTCTGCGCCCGCATTATCAGCTCGAGGGCATGGATGTGAGCCTGAGCCTGGTGTCGCGGCTGCCGCAGAAGACCTGAGGTGCATCGCGAGGACAGGAGCAGGTTACCCGTCGAGCCGGATCAGCAAACGAACCCGGCCGTCGTGGCGAAGCAGGGGGCCGGACGCCGCATTGGTTTTCGGTTGGATGTCATTGTTAAAACCTTGGAGGAATTGTGATGGCCGAAGACATCTTTCTGAAGATCAAGCCGATCGATGGCGACTGTCAGGTCGACGGGCACAAGGACGAGCTCGCGCTCTACGCCTGGAGCTGGGGCGTCAGCCAGTCCGGCACGATGCATGAGAACACCGGCGGCGGCAAAGGCAAGTCCTCCTTCCAGGACGTGACCTGCAGCATGAAGGCCGACAAGGCCTCGGCGACGCTGCTCCAGCATGTCGCCACGGGCAAGCACATCACCCAGAAGGCGACGCTGGTTCAGCGCAAGGCCGGCCAGAAGCCGATCGATTTCGTCAAGCTCGAGATGGAGGACATCATCATCACCTCCTTCTCGATCAGCGGCTCGGGCGAGGACTCGACCGTCAGCTTCTCGATCAACTTCTCGAAATACACCTTCACGTTCACGCCGCAGGACAACAAGGGCAACCCGGGTACGCCCGTGCCCTGCAGCTACGACATCGCGCAGGTCAAGGAGTAGGGTCGATGGCGGACGGCGGGCCGCAACGCCAGCCGTCCGCCGCGCCCCGAGGCCAGCGATCGCCGCGTGAGCGCCATGGCCGCAGGCGCGGCCTGGCCGTTCGGGATCGTCCGCGATGAACCGGAAAAAATCGGTCAGCCTGCGGATTCCGCTGATGTCGGCCTTTCGCGCCGCCGCCGAGACGCGGGACGGGCGCAAGACGCTGGATCTGCGCGACGAATCCGGCGAGCGCGTCATCGCCGGGCGGGTCGTGACCGGCCGGGCGGCGATGACGGAAGGGCGGTTGCGCAGCGAGCTTTCGCGCGATCTCGGGCTGCTGCTCAACACGGTCAACCTGGAATCCAGCGTCGATCTCGGACAAAACGAGGCGGTGCGGCGGTCGATCCTGAATTACGGCCTGCCCGATATCGCCTACCGCACGATCGACGAGGCGGGCATCGAGGACATCGACCAGGAGATCAAGGACGCGCTGCTGCTCTACGAGCCGCGGCTCGTCCGCGACACGCTCCATATCGAGCGCGACAGGACGGTCGCGATCCATCAACTGGCGATCCGCTTCGTCGTGCGGGCGGAAATGGTGGCTGATCCGGTGAATGTGCCGGTCGAGTTCTTCGCCGAACTCCAGGCCGGTTCGGGGAAGGTCGCGGTCAGCCGGGTCTAGATCATCGCGCGTCCCGCCGGACGCGATAACGATGATCTATCTCATTGGTATAGCATCGGATTCTTCCGAAGAGTGAATTCCGCTTTTCGGTCCGATGCACTGGCGCGCCGCCGGTCGGCGCGGCCGCTTCGAGAGTTCGTGTTCAAGCTTGGGATCAGACGCAGGATGCCGCCCGACCACCGCCCCGCCTCGTCCCGCGCCCTGCCGTAGCACGCCATGGATCGCGAGTTCCTCGACCTGTACAACCGCGAGCTCGAACTGCTCTACCAGCAGGGCAAGGAGTTCGGCGACGAGTATCCCGGCATCGCCGACCGCCTCGGCGGGCTGGTGCGCGACCGGATCGACCCGATGGTGTCGGGCCTGCTGGAGGGCGCCGCGTTCCTCGCCGCCCGCGTCCAGCTCAAGCTGAAGCACGAATTTCCCGAGTTCACCTCGAACCTGCTCGAGCAGCTCGTCCCGAACTATCTCGCGCCGACGCCCTCCTGCATCCTCGCGCGCTTCCTGCCGGCCTTCGGCGACACGGCGCTGCGCGAGGGCAAGACCATCGCGCGCGGCAGCTATATCGACGCGACCTACCAGCAGCGCGGCCGGCGCGTCGCCTGCCGCTACCGGCTCGCGTCGGACGTGACGCTCTGGCCCTTCGAGATCACCGGCGCGGATTATTTCGCCACGCCCGCCGCCCTGCAGGGGCTCGGCATCCCGATCGACCGGCGCGCCATGGCCGGCCTGCGCATCAGCCTGACGCATCGGGCGACGCCCAAGCGCGACGACGAGCCCTCCGACGCCGAGGCGAGGCAGAAGCAGGATTGCTGGTTCGCCGGCACCAAGCTCGAGCGCCTGCCGTTCTTCCTGACCGGCGCGGAGCCCGACGCGCACGCGATCTACGAGCACATCCTGGCGCGCCGGGTCGGCGTCTATGTCCGCTTCCTCGACAATTTCGGCGATCCCGTCACGCTGCCTTTGCCCGAGGACTGCCTGCGCCAGCTCGGCATGGACGAGAGCGAGGCGCTGCTGCCGCAGGATTCGCGCATCTTCCGCGGCTTCGACCTGCTGCGCGAATATTTCATGTTCCCGCGAAAATTCCTCGGCTTCTCGATCGAGGGGCTGAAGAGCGTCCGCCAGGCGCTGACGACGCGCGCCATCGACCTCATCATGGTGTTCGACGAGGCGAGCCCGCGACTGGGCAGCATCATCGACGCCAACGCCTTCGCGCTCTACACCAGCGCCGCGGTCAATCTGTTCGAGATGGGGACCGACCGCATCGCGCTGCGCAGCAATGTCCACGAGCACCATGTCGTGCCCGACCGCAGCCGCTATCTCGAATTCGAGCCGCACCGCATCGTCGACGTCTTCGCGCATTTTCCCGGCGGGCGTGAAAAAGTGCCGGTCCGGCCGCTCTATTCGGCCTCGCTGGAGAACGGCGACGAATCCGGGCTGTTCTACACGGTGCGACGACTGCCGCGCCGGCGCTCGATCGAGGAGAAGCAGCGCGGCGCGGCCTCGGACTATATCGGCACGGACATGTTCATCTCGCTGACCGAGAAGCCGGGGCTCGACGTCGCCGGAAGCGTGGTCGAGCTCAGCATCCGCGCCTTCTGCAGCAACCGCCACCTCGCCGAGCAATTGCCGGTCGGCAGCAGCGGCGCCGATTTCCGGCTGCCGGAGGACCAGACGCTCGACATCGTCTGCATCGCGGGGCCGACCGCGCCGCGCGAGCCGATCGCGTCTTACCTGCGCAGCCGCGGCGAGACGGCCCATAGCGGCACGGTGACCTGGCGGCTGATCAACATGCTCAGCCTCAACCATCTCGGCCTGCTCGAACGCGGCGGCGGCAAGGATGGCGGGGCGCTACGCGAGACGCTGGCGCTGTTCGCCGACCTCGCCGACGCGGCCACGGAGCGGCGCATCCGCGGGGTGCGCGCGGTCGACAGCCGGCCGGTGGTGCGGCGCGTGCGCCATCGCGCCGGGCTCGGCGCGGCGCGCGGCACCGAGATCAGCGTCACGCTCGACGAGAAGGCCTTCGAGGGTTCGGGCGCCTATCTGATGGGGGCGATCCTCGACCGCTTCTTTGCCGAATATGCCGGGGTCAACCATTTCTCGCAGACGGTGATCCGCACCGTCGAGCGCGGCGAGATCGCCCGCTGGCCGCCGCGCGCCGGCTCGCGGAGGGTGCTGTGATGCCTATCGACCAGCAACGCCCCTTGCCGTCGTTGCGAGCGGCCCTGGCTCGGGGAGCGCCGGCATGAGCCGCCCCAACGACCAGTTCCGCAAGGATTTGACCGAGGAACCCTGGCGGTTCGATTTCTACGAGACGCTGCGGCGCTTCGAGCGCGAGAATCCGGGCAAGCCGCGCATCGGCGATTCCGGCGCGATGCGGGAGGAGTATCTGGCGCTCGGCCAGGACCCCTACATGGATTTCCCGGCCTCGACGCTGGCCAAGGCCGAGGTCTCGCCGGAGGGCAAGGCGCGCATCCTGGTGAAATTCCTCGGCCTGCTCGGGCCGCAAGGGGCCCTGCCCTACGCCACGACCGAGGAGGCCCATGCCTGGCTGCTGGCGGGCGACGATTCCTTCTCGCGCTTCCTCGACCTGTTCCACAACCGCTTCCTGCAGCTCTTCTTCCGGAGCTGGGCCGACGCCCGGCCGCACGCCCAGCATGATGGCGGCGACCGCGACCGGTTCTTCGATTTCGTCGGCTCGGGCATCGGGCTCGGCAGCGCGCGCTATCGCGGGCTCGACGGCACGCCCGACGCCGGCAAGCTGGCCTATGCCGGGCTCATCGGGGCGCAGGCGAAATCGGCCTCGCGGCTGCGCGGCTTCCTCGAAGGGCTGTTCGGACTGGACGTCGAGATCGACGAGTTCGTCGGCATGAAGATCGAGTTCGACGAGGCCGACCGCTCCAGCCTCGGCGGCAGGCACGCCAGGCTCGGCGTCGACATGCTGGTCGGCAGCGGCGTCTTCAGCGCCGAGGACAAGATCACGGTCAGGCTGCACACCGCCGATCTGGAGCAGTATCGCCGCTTCCTGCCGAGCGGAGAAATCTGCGCCGCGCTGAACGACGCGATCTTCTTCGTGCTCGGCCACGAGATCACCTTCGACATCGAACTGGCGATCCCGGCCAGCAAGGTCGAGCCGATGCGGCTGTCGCGCGGGGCCCAGCTCGGCTGGACCTCCTGGCTCGCGCCGCGCGGCGATGGCGACCCGGACGAAATCCGCTGCGACGCCCGCTTCCAGCCGGGGCAGAAGCCGGCGGCGAAACCGAAGAAACAGGCAAAAACCAGCAAGACGAAGGGGCCGTCATGAGCGAGATCAGTCTGGAAGCCATCACCGGGAAACTGAACCGGCTGGGCTATGACGCCTTCATCCAGGCGCTGCGCGGGGCCAAGCGCAGCGGCAACCGCAATGTCGAGGTGGCGCACTGGCTGCTGCATCTGCTCCAGAACGACAAATCCGACCTCGCCATCACGGTCGACCATTACAAGCTCGACCGGGCCCGGATGCTGGCCGACATCGGCGCAGTGGTGAACGGCTTCAAGCGCAACGAGACCGAGATGCCCGGCGTCTCGAACCAGGTCACCGACCTGCTCGACCGCGGCTGGCACTACGCCACGCTGTTCTTCGGCGAGACGCAGATCCGCTCGGGCCATGTGCTGGTCGCGGCGCTGAAATCGCTGGAGGTGCGGCGGGCGCTGGTCGACGCCTCGAAGGAGTTCTCCAAGATCCCGGTCGATACGCTCGCCGGCGAGCACCGCACCATCTGGGCGCAATCGGACGAGGAATCGCTCCAGCCGATGGACGGCTCGGGCCTGCGCGCGGCCGGCACGCCCGGCGCCGAATCGGCTCCCGGGGCCAAGGGCACGACGGCGCTCGACCGGTTCTCGATCGACCTCACCGCCAAGGCGGCATCGGGCACGATGGACCCGATCACCGGACGCGACGACGAAATCCGCCAGATCATCGACGTGCTGATGCGCCGCCGGCAGAACAACCCGATCCTGACCGGCGAGGCCGGCGTCGGCAAGACGGCGGTGGTCGAGGGCTTTGCGCAGCGCATCGCATCCGGCGACGTGCCGCCGCCGCTGAAGGGGGTGCGGCTTTGCTCGCTCGACATCGGGCTGATGCAGGCCGGCGCCTCGATGAAGGGCGAGTTCGAGCAGCGGCTGCGCTCGGTGATCGACGAGGTGCAGTCCTCGCCGACGCCGGTGATCTTGTTCATCGACGAGGCGCATACGCTGATCGGGGCCGGCGGCGCGGCCAGCACCGGCGACGCCGCCAACCTACTCAAGCCCGCGCTCGCGCGCGGCACGCTGCGCACCATCGCGGCGACGACCTGGGCCGAATATCGGCTCTATTTCGAGAAGGACCCGGCGCTGACGCGGCGCTTCCAGCCGGTGCAGATCGACGAGCCGGACGTCGCGCGCTGCTGCACCATGCTGCGCGGCATTCTGGGGCCGATGGAGAAGCACCATGGCGTGCGCATCTCGGATGCGGCGATCGTGGCGGCGGTCTCCCTGTCGCATCGCTACATCCCGGCGCGCCAGCTCCCCGACAAGGCGGTGAGCCTGCTCGACACCGCCTGCGCCCGCGTCGCCATCAGCCAGACCACGACGCCGGCCTCGATCGAGGATACGCGCGTCGCCATCACCGCGCTGGAGAAGGAGAAGGCGGCGCTGGAGGCCGACCGCGACATCGGCACCGACGCCGCCGAGCGGCTGGCGGAGATCGCGGCCGAGACCGCGACCATGCAGGAGAAGCTCGCCAGGCTCGAAGGCGAATGGGAGAGCGAGAAGGCGATCGTCGACGAGATCAAGGCGCTGCGCGCCAAGATCGCCAAGGTGAACGCGGAGAAGGCAAACGCGGACAAGGCTGCGGCGGGGACGGACGCCCCCGCCCCCACTGACGCCGCGACCGACGAGGCTCCGGCGGAACCGGAGGCCGCCCCGATCGGCGAGGATGCCGACGCGCCGCCCGCCGACGCCGAGGCCGATTTCGCCACGCTGAAGGACAGGAACGCCTCGCTGGAGGCGCTGAACCCCGACGAGCGAAAGATCTACGCCCATGTCGACGAGCAGGCGGTGGCGGCGATCGTCTCCGACTGGACCGGCATCCCGGTCGGCCGGATGGTCAAGGACGAGATCGAGACGATCCTGCAACTGGCGGAGACGCTGAACAAGCGCGTCGTCGGCCAGCAGCATGGGCTCGCCATGATCGCCAAACGCATCGAGACCAACCGCGCCAAACTCGACAACCCCAACAAGCCGATCGGCGTGTTCATGCTGTGCGGCCCGTCCGGCGTCGGCAAGACCGAGACGGCCCTCGCCTTGGCGGAAGCGCTCTATGGCGGCGAGCAGAACATCATCACCATCAACATGAGCGAATTCCAGGAGGCCCACACCGTCTCGACGCTGAAGGGCGCGCCTCCCGGCTATGTCGGCTATGGCGAGGGCGGAAGGCTGACAGAGGCGGTGCGCCGGAAACCCTATTCGGTGGTGCTGCTCGACGAGGTCGAGAAGGCGCATCCCGACGTGCACGAGCTGTTCTTCCAGGTCTTCGACAAGGGCCAGATGGAAGACGGCACCGGCCGCAGGATCGACTTCAAGAACACGCTGATCATCCTGACCTCGAATGTCGGCACCGAGGTGATCATGGAGATGTCGCGCGACCCCGCGGCAAAGCCCGACGCCGAGACGCTGTCGCAAGCGCTCCGGCCCTCGCTGCTCGCCGTCTTCCCGCCGGCGCTGATCGGCCGCATCGTCACCATCCCCTATTACCCGCTCTCGCCCGACATGCTGGGCGGGATCGTGCGGCTCCAGCTCGACCGCATCGGCAAGCGCATCCGCGAGAACCACAGCGCCGCGTTCCATTACGACCAGGCGGTGGTCGACCACATCGTCTCGCGCTGCAACGACCCCGATTCCGGCGGGCGCATGATCGACAACATCATCACCAACACGCTGCTGCCGGCGCTCTCGCGCGCCTTCCTGAACAAGGCGATCGAGAAGACCGAAGTGAAGCGCGCGACGGTTGCGATCGAGAACGGGGAATTCGCCTACGAGGTCGCGTGAACGGGGCGTTGCGGCGCGGCGATCGTCGTCGCGCCGCAGCCCTCAGCGGAACAGAGGAGACAGGGTCATGGCCGAACCGGGAATGCGTCTCAAGGACCACACCGCCTTTCTCAAGGCCGCGCTCGTCTACAAGGTCTACATCCTGGTGCGCGGCACCAATCCGGCCTCGCTGCCATACATCACCGATCCGGACTTCTGCGCCAAGCGGCTCGACTGCAAGGCCAAGACCGCCGACAACGACGTCGTCATCGCATCGAAAAAGCGCAAGACGGCGGGCCTCGTGACCGACCCGACGATCGTCGGTCCGGCCGCCTATGAGGACCGGAAATACGGCAAGGCGCTCGAGGAATGGGAGAAGTTCAGGCCGCTTCTCGCCACGAACGCCTTCGACGCCGCCGGCAAGCGGCAGGCGCTGTATTTTTCCGAGGGCAAGTTCTACGGCGTGCAGCTCGATCCGGCGAGCGAGCGCTATGGCTGCGTGATGTTCTCGACCATGTCATCGGTGCCCGGCGCGCGCTACATCCATGGCGACTACGACCTCTACGCCATCGTGCCGGCCGGCAACGTCACCCAGACGACGCTCGTCATCGACGAGATGCTGGGCCAGAAGCATGTCCGTTCGCAGGAACTGATCGACGTGCAGAACTACGTCAACCGGCATCTCGACCGGCCGATGGTGCTGCATGGCGACCAGGAGAAATACAGCCAGCACAGCGACGAGCAGGTCTATGTGTTCTATCCGGACGGGCGCACCGTGGTGGAGCTCTACGGCCGCGCGGCGATGGAAAAGTTCTACGAGACCGAGTTCAAGGGCCGCAAGACGGCCGGAAAGGGCGCGATCCTCGACGACGCGCACGGCCTCTGGAAGGTCGTGCGGCGCTGAACAGCGCGACCTCGATCTCGTCGAAAACGCTTCAGCCAGGCTTGAGGCGCTGATGGAGAAAAACGGCTGAGAGAACGGTCGCCGGCATTTTGATCCACTATCGGCGGCCTCATCGATCCTCTCAAACCGGACGGGAGCCGAACGGGTTCGACGCCGCCGACTATGACATGTTCCGATCTGATTCCACTCTAGACGTTGAAATCCTGCGCGTAGAATGTGCCGTCGGCCAAATGAGTCTCATATCTCACAAGCGCATTGTTAGCATTGCGTATTTGCACGTCATAAACAATATTTTGATCTGAGAATTCACCATTGTTATAGTTTATATTACGACTAAATGAATTGTCGTATCTCAGATTCACATAATCGACTGCTCCAGATGCGGTAAATGCGTTCGTATAATTCACCCAATCATGTTCGTTATTAACATCGAAGAATATCTCGCTACGTGACCCATTATCGTTTGTCTGCTTGCGAAATGTAAGGAGGCCGTTAAGATCATAATTATCGATAAAAAACTGATAAGATTGATTGCCAGCAGAGTCGTATTTAATATATGATGAACTCATATCATCCCAGTTTGTTTTTTGATTGTCCAACCTCCCGAAAGAGTCATAAGTCAAAAGGTTGTTCGTCCAAGGCCGTGACCGATCAACATCGATCTCGTAGGTTGAAAAATTGCCGTCGCGATGATTCTTGGTTTCATAATAAAAACGCCCCAACGAATCATAGTAATCGTAATACTGAGTAAAATCCTGCGTCCCGCTCTGATCGACATCCCAGAAAATCCGCCCTCCGGCATCGACGTTTGTCCACTGATAGTCGAAGCGCCCGGCGGAATCGTTCACGGTCTCGATAGAGCGCCATGTGAACTCAGACTTGTCATCAAAAATCGTGACCGCGACGGTTCCGTTATCGAAATCGACACGCTGATTATCGAGAACACCGGCGGACGTATACTGGAAGAACGATTGCGCCCACGGAAAGTCGCCGTTCTGGTCGAGATCGAGGAGCTGGCGCGATCCGTCCGCCGCCGGCGTCAGCGTATAGTCCAACCGACCCAGGCTATCGAAAACCTGACGCGGCGCCAGCGAACCGCTCGGGCTGAAAGATTGTGTATAAACGACGCCATCGTCCTGCGCCTGGACCGACTGGGTGAGTTCGCCGAGAGCATTGAAATTCTCGATGCGATAGGACCACGCCTTGGTTCCATCCTGATCGTAATCGACGCGCGAGTAGCTACCGTCATCCTCGGTTCGTTGAACCTGGTCCAATCGTCCGATCGTATCGTAGACCGTCAAGATGTTGGCCCACGACACCGTGTTGGCCTGATCGTAGTCGATAATGGTTCCGCCGCCAGCCTTATAGACGCTTACCTGATAATCGAATCGACCAAAAGCGTCGTATTCTTCGTAAAAGTAGCTATATATTTTGTTTCCAACTACGTCATAATTGTATGCCAGCTTACCCCCTGTATCAAGTGTATACTGAATACGATCGTTTCGCCCCGACGAATCGAAGTTTTGAATGTAAGATGCATAGGCATGGGCGTTCGTCGTATCGATGACATTGATGGTTTTCGTTCCATCGTCATACTGAATGATTTCAGATTCCAGATTTCCATTCGCGGCAAAATTATTGATGATCTTGGACCACGCTTGAGTATTTGATTGATCCGTGTCTTCAAATACGTTCTTGCCGTCGTCAAAATACGTCCATGTGTAATCAAGGATATTACCAGGCTTATATGATTCGGTCTTGTTTTTGATATAAGCCGCCGTATAGTCGAAACTGAATATCGTGCTAGATGTATTATCGTATATAACTTTCTTCTTGATAAGTCGACCAAAATCATCAAATTCACTATCGACACGCTCCCAAGAATTCAAATTTGAGGTATCGAATTCTGTCCGTGTCGTCGCCATTATGGTTCTCCGATTGACCTTCTTGGCGCAGGCGCGCGGCCAAAGAGTTGAAACTGCCGAATGTCCATCGACTGCGCATACGCGATAATCGTTGAAGCGCTCTTACCACGGAGCTGAAGAGTCGCACACTATTTTGGCCGACCGTTCGTAATGTATGCGACCCTGGTCGTGAGCCGCCGCGGTGAAGCCTCGTGTCGGGACTGACGATCAGCCGCTGAACATCACGCTTAGACGATCCAGGAACTGTATGGAAACTCCAGCATCCGCCCTTTGGAGCCGCGAGGCAGCGTCTCGGCACCAGGGCGGACGTAAAGTTCGGGCGAGCCTCACGCCCTCAGCTTGCTCGCCAGCCGGTCGTAGCACTCGGAGAAATACAGCATGAAGGCGTCGACGAGGCCGTTGTCGTGGCGCTCGGTCTTGGCTTTCCAGCGCGTCACATAGGTGTCCCAGAGTTTGGCCTTGCGCGAGCCCATCAGCCCGCCGATGCCGCCATCCTTGTCGGTCGCGGTCTCGACGGCGGCGGGGTCGAGATCCTCGACCACCATCTTCAGCGCCTGCTGCATCGCGCCATAGGTGTTCATCTGGTGGGTCTTGAGATCGCGAAAACTGTCCTCCAGCGCGCGGCGGGCGTCGAGATAGCTCGTCGTCGCCGGCCCGAACATGGTGCGCAGCGCGTCCTCGACCGTCGGCGAGAATTTCAGCGGGTTGTTCTCCAGCGCCTGGATCATGGTCTGGTTGGTGCTGCGCACGAGGCCCTTGGTCTCGGCGCGGGCCTGCAGCATCTGCTTGACGTTCTCGCAGGTGATGCGCAGCAGCAGTCCGGTCAGCTCGGCCATCTCCTCGGGCGAGCGGTGGCTGAAGACGTCCTCTGCGACCCCTGCCCCGCGCGCCATCCGGGCGGCGAGCACTCTCGCCGACGGTCCGGCCGCGCCTGACGCGGCGGCAGCGGGCTCTGGCGGCGGCGCAGGCGGCGGCGCGGCGTTGCGCGCGATCTCGGCCATGATCGCGGCCGGCGGCTGGGTCATGTAGCCGCCCGGGCGCGTCGTGGTCGCGCTTTGCGGCGGTCTCGCCGGCTCGGGCGGCTCCGGCAGCGGCGTGATCGACCAGTCGGCGCGCGGCATCGCGCTCGGCGCGACCATCGGCGGCAGGGCGTCGAAACCGGGCTGCTCGGCCGCCGGGACCGGGAATGGCGGGATGGACGGCTCGCGCGGGGCGGCGGCGGGCGCGGGCTGGCTCGGAGGCGCGGCCGGCGGCAGCCAGGAAGCGGCCGGCTGGCGCGGCGGCTCGTCGACCTGCGGGATGTCGACATACCAGTTCATCAGGTCGTTCTGTTCGGCGGCCGGGCGCGGCGGGCGCAATTCGGCGGCCGAGATCGGCGGCGCGGTCGAGACGCTGTCCCACATCTCTTCCGGCCGGGAATAGGCCGGCGCGGCGGCGACCTGCGGCGGCGGAAGCGAGGCCGCGTCGTCCTCGACCTTGACGCCGATGATGTAGTGGCCGATCTCGACCCGGTCGCCATCCTTGAGCCGGTGCGGGCCGGCCATGCGCAACTCGCTGCCGTTGACGAAGGTGCCGTTGCTCGAGACGTCGTGCAGCCAGTAGCCGCCGTCGCGGAAGCGGACCTCGCAATGCCGGCTGGAGACGATCCGGCCCGGATCGGGCAGGGTCCAGTCGAGATACTGGTCGCGGCCGATATCGAGCCCGCGCTGCCCCTTGATGTTGATCTGGAGCGGACCGCCATCGGGCAGCCTGTCCATGTTCTGTATCGAAAGCGTCAACGACGGCACGCGGTTTTCCCGTTTCGACTGGACTTGTGACAAGGCGCACGGACAATCGCGGCGAAGCCTTACGCGCGTCAGCATAATCCGCGTCCCGGCAAGATAAAAGACGCCATCGGGTCGGCGCGACCAAGTTCTTCCTCGGCCGACGTCTCGCAGGCGGCCCGCGCGGCGGGCAAGGTCCGGCGGCGGCGCGGCGGCGTATGATCCCGCATGAGCACAGCATCGAAACCAGGGCCGGTCGCGATCGTCTTCGGCGCCGGCGGCGGCATCGGCGGCGCGCTCCTGCGCGCGCTCAGCGAGGCGGGCGGCCATGCCGAGGTGATCGGCTTCAGCCGCGCCTCCGACCCGCCGATCGACCTGCTGGACGAGCACAGCCTCGCGGCCGCCTGCGCCTTCGCCGCGGCGCGGGGCGAGATCCGGCTGGCGATCGACGCCACCGGCTTCCTGCATGACGAAAGGCAGCGCCCCGAAAAGAGCTGGCGCGACCTCGACCCCGCAGCGTTGGCGCGCGCCTTTTCGCTGAACGCGATCGGCCCGGCGCTGATCATGAAGCACCTGCTGCCGCTGCTGCCGCGCGAGGGCCGCAGCGTCTTTGCGACGCTGTCGGCGAGGGTCGGCAGCATCACCGACAACCAGCTCGGCGGCTGGTACGGCTACCGCGCCTCGAAGGCCGCGCTGAACCAGCTCTTGCGCACGGCCGCCATCGAATGCCGGCGGACGCGGCCGGGCGCGATCTGCGTCGCGCTGCATCCGGGCACGGTCGAGACCGGGCTGTCGGCCCCCTTCTCCCGATCGGGGCTCGAGGTGCAGACGCCCGACGAGGCGGCGGCGCGGCTGCACGCGGTGATCGAGGGTCTGCAACCGGAAGACACGGGCGGCTTCCGCGATCATCGCGGCGAGGCCATTCCCTGGTGATGGGCGGGCGGCGATGTCGCGCCCCCCTGCCCTCGCCTCCTTGCCGCGACCATATTCCGGGGCGAAGCTGCGGCATTGCGGTCAAGCGCAGGACGACCCTTCGGCATGACGACACTCGCGATCTCGACCGGCCTGCAGCGCCGCCGCCGGCCGCCGGCCCCGATCCCCGCCGAGCACGAATTCGGCCGGCTCGAGCTGCTGCTCAGGCTCAGGCGCAACCCGCTGACGATCTGGCGGCGCGAGCATTTTCGCGAGCCGGTTGTCGCCGGCAAGAGCGTGCTGGGCTACGGCGTCGTGCTCTCGGACCCGGCCGCGATCCGACATGTGCTGGTCGACAATGTCGCCAATTACCGCAAGGACGAGCTGCAGCGCGCCATCCTCGCGCCCGGCCTCGGCGAGGGGCTGCTGACCGTCGAGGGCGAGGCCTGGAAGACGCAGCGGCGCACGCTCGCGCCGCTGTTCACGCCGCGCCGTGTCGAGGCGCTGGCGAAATCCATGCTCGCCCCGGTCGAGGCGCATGCGGCGCGGATGGCGGGGCGCAGGCCCGGCCGCGTCGTCGACATCGGCCAGGACATGACCCGCATCACTTATGACGTGCTGGCGGAAACCCTGTTCTCCAACGCCATCGCCGGCGGCGCCAGCGCCTTCGGGGCGGCGCTGACGCGCTATTTCGAGACGCAAGGGCGCATCGACCCGCTTGACGTGCTCGGCGCGCCGAAATGGCTGCCGCGCATCGGGAGGCTGCGGGCTCGCGGCGCGATCGGCTTCTTCGAGACACAGGTTCAGACGATCATCGCCGAGCGGCAGGCTTTGCGCGCCGCGCGGCCGGCCGGCGGCGAGACGGGCCAGCCGCGCGACCTGCTCGACGCGCTGCTCGATGCGCGCGATCCCGAAACAGGCGCAGGCCTGAGCGAGGCCGAGGTCGGGGCCAACATCATCACCTTCATCGGCGCGGGCCACGAGACCACCGCCAACGCCCTGACCTGGGCGCTCTATCTGCTCTCGCTCGCGCCCGACATCCGCGCGCTGGTCGAGGCCGAGGCGGATGCTGCGGCCGGCGACCCGGTCGGCGCGGCGCTTGCGGGCGAGCGGCTGGCGATGACCAGGGCCGTGATCGAGGAGACGATGCGGCTTTACCCGCCGGTGCCGTCGCTCTCGCGCGCGGCGATCGCGGCGGACGTCGCCGGCGGCGTCGCGATCCCCAAGGGCGCGCTCGTGATCGTCTCGCCCTATGTGCTGCACCGGCACGAGACGCTGTGGGACGCGCCCGGCCAATTCCGGCCCGAGCGCTTCCTGCCCGGGTCGCGCGAGACGATCGGTCGCTACGCCTATCTGCCCTTCGGGGCGGGCCCGCGCATCTGCATCGGGCTGCAATTCGCCATGGTCGAGGCGGTGCTCGTCCTGTCGACGCTGGTGCGCCATCTGCGCTTCGACCATGCCGGCGACGCCCCGCCCGTCCCGGTCCACCAGATCACGCTGCGGCCGCAGGGCGGCATGCCGATGCGGGTGACGAGGCGGGGATGAGCGGTTTCTCTTCTCCCCTTGCGGGAGAAGGGTTTCCCGCACCCTCTCCGTCATGCTCGGGCTTGTCCCGAGCATCCACGTCTTCCGCTGTCGAGCCCTACGCCCAAGACGTGGATGCTCGCCACAAGGGCGAGCATGACGAAAATGTCTCGCCCAGTCGTGGGTTCCGGGTTCGGCCCTGCGGGCCGCCCCGGAATCACAGGGCACGCCGAAAGCCCCGCTGGCCATGGGCCGCGAGGGGTCCGGGTGGTGAAGCGAATCCAAAGGGATGCGCGGAGCCGGTGGCGGCGCGGGTTCTTGGCCGCGCGCCGATGTCGAGTGTCGATGTCGAGTGTCGATGCGGCCAAAACGGGCCGCCACCGGCTCCACGCGCGGTTCTCTTCAGGGTCCGTTTCGTCGCTGCTTAAGGTCTAGCGTGACCGGGATTGCAAAGCCCTCGCGACGAACGGCCCCTCCATGGCTTCGACCCGCAACGGCCGCGCCATGAACACCGCATCCCGCCCGGCGCCACGACGCCTCGCGAAGCCCCCTTTGGTCGGGCAGAACGGGAAGAGAATAGGCACAGGTTGAGACAGCGGGGATAAGTTTCCCTGGGAACCGCGCCGCGCGGCCCCCTTCCCTGCGGGGGCCGAACCCCCTAAACCTCCCCGCCAACCTGCGGCCACATCCGCGCCGCAGAGCGCCGTCACATCCGCGCCGGCCCGCGCCGACAAGACCAACAGGATTTTGCCATGTCGCTCGTCGATTCCGTCCGCAAGGTGATCGTGCCGATCCACAAGGAGGGCTATGTCTTCATCGCCATCGGGCTGGTGGCGACGATCATCCTGGCCAATCTGTGGACGCCGTTCGGCTGGATCGGCGCGATCATCACCGTCTGGATCTGCTATTTTTTCCGCGATCCGGTCAGGATCACGCCGCAGCGCGAGGGGCTGGTGATCTCGCCCGCCGATGGCCGCGTCAGCCAGATCGCCTCCGCCCTGCCGCCGCCGGAGCTGAACCTGCCGGCAGAGCCGATGACGCGCATCTCGATCTTCATGAATGTGTTCGACTGCCATGTGAACCGCGCGCCCGTGCCCGGCCGCATCGTCAGGATGGCCTATACGCCCGGCCTCTTCCTCAACGCCGAACTCGACAAGGCGAGCGACGACAACGAGCGCAACGCGCTGGCGATCGAGACTGCGGCCGGCACTGTCGGCGTCGTCCAGATCGCTGGGCTGATCGCGCGCCGCATCGTGCCCTTCGTCAAGGAGGGCGACGTCATCGGAACCGGCGAGCGCTTCGGGCTGATCCGCTTCGGCTCGCGCGTCGACGTCTATCTGCCGGTATCGGTGATCCCGCTGGTCGGCGAGGGCCAGACCGCGATCGCCGGCGAGACGGTGCTGGCGGATTTTTCGGGGAGCGAGGCGGTGCGGCGAGTGTTCAGGGGGATTTAAGCCGCGGGGAACCCCTCTCCTGTAAGGAGAGGGGCAGGGGTGAGGTGTCGGCCGTTGGACCAGTGAGACGAAAGCCCAACGGCGGCTGCGGTGAGGTCACGGCCACAGTGTCCAACGGCCGACCCCTCACCCTGCCCTCTCCCTACGGGAGAGGGTTCCCCGTGCTTCTTCCGGCGTTGTCACGGAAGCCCGCCTAGCCTGCGCCCCCAAAACCGCGTATTCCCGCTCCCCATGAGCGATCTCTTTCCCCCCTTCGAGCCCGAGCGCGTCGAATCGAAGCGCGCCCGGTTCAAGCCGATCCCGTTCCGCCTGCTCGCACCGAATGTCGTGACGCTGCTGGCGCTGTGCCTCGGGCTGACCGCGATGCGCCTCGTCGTCGAGGGCAAGCTCGAGACCGCGACGATCTGCATCCTGATCGCCGCGGCGCTCGACGGCGTCGACGGCCGGCTGGCGCGCATGCTGAAGGGCACCTCGCGCTTCGGGGCGGAGCTCGATTCGCTGTCGGATTTCGTCAATTTCGGCGTCGCCACCGGCTATGTGCTGTGGATCTTCGTCCTGCACGACCTGAAATCCTTCGGCTGGATCATCGTGCTGACGCTGGCCTGCGCCATGGCGCTGAGGCTCGCGCGCTTCAACGTGATGATCGACGATCCGAACCGGCCGGACTGGCAGAAGAACTTCTTCGTCGGCATGCCGGCGCCCGCCGGCGCGATCACCGCCATGCTGCCGCTCTACCTGCAGTTCATCGGCGTGCCGGTGGCCGATTACGGGGCGCTGCCGGTCGGCCTCTACATCCTGTTCATCGCCTTCCTGACGATCTCGCGCATTCCCTGCTATGCCGGCAAGACACTGGGCACGCGGGTGCCGCGCGACCGGGTGCTGCCGATCTTCGTCGCGGTCGTCGTGACGGCGGGGCTGCTCTTCGCCTATCCGTTCGAGATGCTGGCGCTGATCGTCGTCGCCTATCTGGCGCTGATCCCGCTCAGCGCGGCGCGCTACCGCAAGCTCGATCGCGAGCATGAGGCCGCGCTGGCCGGGCCGGTGGCGGTGGTCGAGAAGCCGGCCGAGAGCGTGTGACCCCGGCCGTCATTGCGAGTCGACTTGCAGGCGATTGCGGGCCTCAGCGCTTGCGGCGGCCGGTCAGCCGCGAGGCGTTCGCCCGGGTGCGCTTCGAGAACGGCTCCAGCGAGGAGCTGGCGACCTTCGCCGCCGCCTCGGCGAGATCGACCTGCGCCAGCGGGTTGAGCGCGAGCCCCCACCAGAACATGGCGGCGGCCTGGCCGGCGGCGAAGCCGCTCTCTATCACCGCCGACATCTTTTCGCTGACGGCCTTGGCCGCCTCGCGCTGGCCGCGGCTGTCGCCCTTCAGCAGGATCGGCATGCGCATGGCGATGGTCAGGCCGGCGTCGGCCTGCATCGTCAGCATTTTTGCGGCCAGCGCCTGCGCCTCCACGCCCACCCCGGCGACGGAGCGGAGCGCCTTGCCCGAATTCGCCATGAGGATGATCTCTCCGGAAGGATGCCGGGTCGCGGGACCCGTTGACGCCGCAACCAACAATGTGGCGGGGCGCCGCTGATTGTGCAATGCACTATGACATGAATGCCGCCAATTTATGCAGTTTACGTATGGCTGAGCCGAAACAGCCCGCGATGCCTGCGTTCAACGCATTTCGGGCAGGGATGATTTATCCTGTGCGAAAAATGCTCTAGAGCCTGTGGCGAGGCGCGGCTTCTCGCGCGCATGACCGGTCGGGCCGCCCCTTGAGCTTCTTCCCCTCTCCCAAACATCCGGGTTGGCGGCCGATGCTGGTGCTGGCCTCGGCCTCGCCGCGCCGGCTCGCCCTGCTGGAGCAGGCGGGCCTGAAGCCCGACGCGCTGCTGCCGGCCGATCTCGACGAGACGCCGCTGAAGGGCGAGCGCCCGCGCGACCTCTCCCGCCGCCTCGCCCGCGAGAAGGCGCAGGCCGCGCGCGAGGGCGCGAAGGCGAGAGCCGATCTCGAAGGCTGCTACATCGTCGCCGCCGACACCGTGGTCGCGGTCGGCCGGCGCATCCTGCCCAAGGCCGAGATCGTCGACGAGGCGGCGGCCTGCCTGCGGCTTTTGTCTGGCCGGGCGCACCGGGTCTACACCTCGGTGGCGGTGGCGACGCCGTCCGGCGCGATCCGCGACCGCATCGTCGAGACCAGGCTGCGCTTCAAGCGGCTCTCGGGCGAGGATCTGGAGATGTATCTCGCCTCGGGCGAATGGCGCGGAAAAGCCGGCGGCTACGCCATCCAGGGCATCGCCGGGTCGTTCGTGGTGAAACTCGTCGGCTCCTACAGCGCCGTGGTCGGCCTGCCGCTGCACGAGACGGTCAACCTGCTCGGCGGCGAGGGGTTTCCGGTGCGGTTCGGCTGGATGAATGTTGGGTGAGAGAGTGATTACTGACCCGTTGCGGAGATGTGCCGCCAAGTGCAATTCTGCGAGCGCCTTGCGACACCGGTCTTCAGCGATGATTGAATCAACAAGACGGACGGGGTTTCATAACTCATGAGTCGCATTCTCATGGCTGTCGGACTGCTCGCAATAGCGATCGTCGTTTCGGCCTGCGAATGTGCTTCCGTGTTGGGCAACAGTGCCAACAATGTTTGCTCAAGATTGCTGCCAGAAGACATGGCACTGCCTTCACAGTCCAAGCCGCCAATTCGATAGACCCGCTAAGCTCCCCTCCCAAAGCGGCTCTTGCCCCCAGTCGCTGCCCACCTTGCGCCCCGGCCGATAACCCCCGATCCTGCCCGCGCAAGCGCGCCAGCCTGACAAGGCGTGTCACGGGAGAGCGCAGGGATGAGCGGACGTCTGAGGGGCAAGGTCGCGATCGTGGCCGGCGCGGGCTCGATCGGGCCGGGCTGGGGCAACGGCAAGGCGACGGCGACCGTGTTCGCCCGCGAGGGCGCAAAGGTGATCTGCGCCGACATCAACCTCACCGCCGCCGAGGAGACCGCCGCCATCATCCAGGACGAGGGCGGCCAGGCCTTCGCCATCGAGACCGACGTCACCAGCAACGAGGCGATGGCCGATCTGGTCGGCCGCACGCTCGGCCGCTATGGCCGCATCGACATCCTGCACAACAATGTCGGCATCGCCGAGGTCGGCGGCGTGGTCGAGCTCGAGGAGGCGGTCTGGGACCGGGTCTTCAAGATCAACCTGACCGGGGCGTTCCTGGCGATGAAGCATGTCATCCCGGTGATGCAGCGCCAGTTCGCGGAGGGCGGCGAAGGCGGCGCCATCGTCAACATCTCCTCGATCGCCTCGATCCGCCACACCGGCGTGCCCTATGCCAGCTATTCGGCGACAAAAGCGGCGCTGAACCAGCTCACCCGCACCACCGCCGTGCAATACGCGCCGCAGCGCATCCGCGTGAACGCGATCCTGCCGGGGCTGATGAAGACGCCGATGGTCGAGAATTCGGCCTCGCTGGCGCAGGCCTATGGCGACGGCGACATCGCCGCGATGTGGAAGGCGCGCGACGCGCAGGTGCCGATGGGCCATATGGGCGAGGCCTGGGACGTGGCCTATGCAGCGCTCTTCCTCGCCAGCGACGAAGCGCGCTATGTCACCGGCATCGAACTCGTGGTCGATGGAGGCATCACGCTCAAATATGGCTGACAACGAAAACCTCGCGCCAGACGTCGCCGCAGCCGTCACCGGAAAACCCTGCGCGGTCTGTGGCAAGCCGGCGCTCGCGCGCTACAAGCCGTTCTGCAGCGCCCGCTGCGCCGACATCGATCTCGGGCGCTGGCTCAAGGGCAGCTATGTGATTCCCGGTTCACCCGTCGACGAGGCGGAGGCCGGCAAGCCGGAGCCGGACAAGGAGCGCTGAACGCCGGCTCGGCCGATGTCGCAAAGCCGTCGCAAGCGACTGGACAGCCCCCGCCGCAGCGATTATACCCCGGCTGCCAACAGGAGCGCGGAGCCAAGCCCGCGAGCCCCGGGGCCCAGATAGCTCAGTTGGTAGAGCATGCGACTGAAAATCGCAGTGTCGCTGGTTCGATTCCAGCTCTGGGCACCATTTCTTTTCAAAGACTTAGCCGGCGATTTGCGACCTGAGTCTCAGGTTTTGCCGGCGTGGGCGCCACCGCCGGCCGTGAGCCACGGCGGCGAGCCTGCGCTCACTCGGCGCAGCGCCGCCAGAAGACCGGGCGGACCGCCTTGCCGGCGTCGGTCACCCAGGCCTCGTTGATCCACTTGACCGTCTGCTCGCGCCGCGGCTCGTCGGGCAGGATCGCCTCGATCTCGAGCGGCGGTTCGCCGGGCCTGGCCTTGGGCGCGGTGCGGATCGGATGCCAGTCGCGCACCCTGGAGGCGGCCGCCGGCAACAATTCCTCGGCCTCGTTGAGCAGCCGGAGCAGCCGGGGCGACTTCCAGCGATCGACCACGCCGCCGGCCCGCACGGTGCAGACGTCGAACGCCTGATCCCGGACATAGGCCGCCAGCGCCTTCAGCGCCCCCGTCAGCCTGGCGTCGCGCTCCTTCTGCGACTGCCTGGTTCCACCGCTACGCTGCACGCTCATGGCCGTCGTCTCCCCTCGTCCGAGAGAACAATGGCGTCGGGCGGGGCCGCAGTTCTGTGATCTAGATCACACTTCCGGAGGCGACCTCCTTCGCGGGCGGTTCTCCGGCGGGCATCGACAGCGCGGCCGTTCACCGACCGCGACGCTGAAAAGACTTTGAGAGTTTGCGCCGTTCCTGGCCGACACGGCTTGTCAAAGCGCGCGGCAATCGGGCATAGAGCCTGCAACGGAGACGTGGCCGAGAGGCTGAAGGCACTCGTTTGCTAAATGAGCATACCCCACAAGGGTATCGAGGGTTCGAATCCCTCCGTCTCCGCCATTCCATTTTTCATCAATCAACTCAACAGCTTGCTCTGGCATTTGCGCCTGATTGCGTAACAGAGGCGTGAGCGTTCGCCGAAGGCGTGCGTATTGTCGCACGCTGGATCGTTCCGGCGTCCCAGACGTTCCCTGTTCCAATCCGAAACTCTGACGGAACAGGAACAGCCGATGAGCAAGCAGGACAGATTCGAGCTGACGCGGCGCGGCGCCGTCGCGGGCGGCGCGGCCGTCGCGGCGCTGGCCAGCACTGCCAGCCGGACGCAGGCGCAGCCGGCGGCGGGTTTGCAGGGCGCGGCTGGCGTGTCCGCGGCGGCGATGACGGTCGGCCTGACCGTGAACGGCAGGCCGCAGTCGCTCTCGCTCGACCCGCGCGTGACCCTGCTCGACGCGCTACGCGAGCACATGCATCTCACCGGCTCGAAGAAGGGCTGCGACCATGGCCAGTGCGGCGCCTGCACGGTGCTGGTCAACGGCCAGCGGATCAATTCCTGCCTGAGCCTGGCTGTGATGCACGAAGGCGACGAGATCACCACCATCGAGGGCCTCGGCGAGCCCGGCGCGCTGCATCCGATGCAGGCCGCCTTCGTCAGGCATGACGGCTTCCAGTGCGGCTATTGCACGCCCGGCCAGATCTGCTCCTCGGTCGGCATGCTGGCCGAGATCAAGGCCGGGGTGCCGAGCCATGTCACCGACGACCTCGCCAGCGTCGCGTTCTCTGACGCCGAGGTGCGCGAGCGCATGAGCGGCAACATCTGCCGCTGTGCCGCCTATCCCAACATCGTCGCCGCGATCCGCGACGTGCAGGAAGGGGCGCTCTGATGAAAGCCTTCAGCTATGAGCGCGCCGAGAGCCCCCAGGCGGCGGCAGCCGCGCTGGCCCGCCGCCCCGAGGCGAAATTCATCGCCGGCGGCACCAACCTGCTCGACCTGATGAAGCTGCAGATCGAGACGCCGGCCCATCTGATCGACATCAACAAGATCGGGCTCGACACGATAGAGCCAACGCAAGACGGCGGCCTGCGCATCGGCGCAATGGTGCGCAACACCGCGCTCGCCGCCGATGACCGCGTGCGCAAGGACTACGCCGTGCTGTCGCGAGCGCTGCTGTCTGGCGCATCGGGCCAGCTCCGCAACAAGGCGACCACCGCCGGCAACCTGCTGCAGCGCACGCGCTGTCCCTATTTTTACGACACGGCCCGGCCCTGCAACAAGCGCGAGCCCGGCTCGGGCTGCTCGGCGCTGGAGGGTTTCAGCCGCAATCTCGGCGTGCTCGGCGTCAGCGACGCCTGCATCGCGACGCATTCCTCCGACATGGCGGTGGCGATGCGCGTGCTCGACGCAACCGTCGAGACGGTCTCCGGCGAGGGCAAGACCCGCGCGATCCCGATCGCGGAGTTCCATCGCCTGCCGGGCGAGACGCCGCATCTCGAAACGGCGCTGGAACCGGGCGAGCTGATCACCGCCGTGACGCTGCCCAAACCCGTCGCGGGCAGGCACGTCTACCGCAAGGTGCGCGACCGCGCCTCCTACGCCTTCGCGACGGTCTCGGTCGCCGCGATCCTCTCGCCTGACGGGGTAGCGCGCTTCGCCTTCGGCGGGCTTGCGCCAAGACCCTGGCGGAATGAGGCGGCGGAAGCCGGTTTTTCGCGCGGCGTCGAGGCGGTGGCCGACGGCGTTCTCGCCGGGGCCAGAACCACCTCCCAAAACGCCTTCAAGCTGCCGCTGACCCGGCGCCTGCTGGCAGCCGTCGCGGCCTGACGCCCTCGAGAACCCAGGATCATTCCGATGAAATTCAGCACTCCCGCCGGTCCCAACCCGCTCGACGCCCGCCGCGTGATCACGCAGCCGCTCGACCGGATCGACGGGCCGCTCAAGGTTTCGGGGCGCGCCCGCTACGCCTATGAGTTCCACGAGGAATTCCCCAACGCCGCCTATGGCTTCGTGCTCGGCTCTTCGATTCCGAAGGGCAGGATCACCGGCATCGACGTCAAGGCGGCCGAGGCCGCGCCCGGCGTCCTGCTGGTGCTGACGCATGAGAATGCGCCCAGGCAGAGCAAGGACGGCGAGTACAACGCACCGCAGTTGCAGGGGCCCGAGATCGCGCAGGCCGAGCAAGCGGTGGCGCTCATCGTGGCCGAGAGTTTTGAGCAGGCCCGCGCGGCGGCCAAACTCGTCACCGTGCGCTATGAGAGCGCGAAAGGCGCGTTCGACCTCGCGGCGGTGAAGGACACCGGCAAGCCGGTCAAGGTGGCGCCCGACAGCATCGTCGGCGATTTCGACGCCGCCTTCGCCAAAGCCGAGGTGACGCTCGACGTCACCTACACCACGCCCGACCAGTCGCATGCGATGATGGAGCCGCATGCCTCGATCGCGCGCTGGGACGGCGACAGGCTGATCGTGCAGACCTCCAACCAGATGATCCACTGGGCCCATGACGGCATCGCGTCGACGCTCGGCCTCGCCAAGGACAAGGTGCGCGTCATCTCGCCCTATATCGGCGGCGGCTTCGGCTCGAAGCTTTATCTGTATTCCGACCCGATCCTTGCGGCGGTGGCGGCGAAGCAACTCGGCCGCCCGGTCAAGGTGGCGCTGACACGTCCGCAGATCTTCAACCACACCAATCACCGCCCGGCGACGATCCAGCGGCTGCGCATCGGGGCCGGCAAGGACGGCAGGATCACGGCCATCGGCCACGACGCCTTCTGCGGCAACCAGGAGGGCGGCGAGGCCGAGAACGCCGCCGACCAGACCAAACTGCTCTATGCCGGCGAAAACCGGCTGATCCGCACGCGGATGGCGGGGCTCGATCTGCCCAAGGGCGGCGCGATGCGGGCGCCGGGCGAGGCCGTCGGCCTGCTCGCGCTCGAATGCGCCATGGACGAACTCGCCGAGAAGACCGGGATCGACCCGGTCGAGCTGCGCATCCGCAACGACATCCAGCATGACCCCGCAAAGGGGCCGGAGCGGCCGTTCTCCTCGCGCCAATTGGTCGAGTGCCTGCGCGTCGGGGCGGAGACATTCGGCTGGAGCCAGCGCCAGGCCCGGCCCGGCGGCAAGCGCGACGGGCAATGGCTCGTCGGCATGGGCGTGGCGGCCGGCATCCGCAACAACCTGGTGATGCCGTCTGGCGCGCGCGTCGTCCTCGACGGCAAGGGCGAGCTGACGATTGAGACCCAGATGACTGATATCGGGACGGGCAGCTACACCATCCTGGCGCAGGTCGGGGCCGAGATGCTCGGGCTGCCGATCGAGAAGGTGCATGTCAGGCTCGGCGACAGCGACTTTCCGGAGGCGGCGGGCTCGGGCGGCTCCTGGGGCGCGAATTCGGCCTCGGCGGGCGTCTACGCCGCCTGCGAGGCGCTGCGCGCCGCGATCGCCCAGAAGGCTGGTTTCAACTCGAAGGACGTGTCCTTCGAGAACGGGCAGGTCAGCGCCGGCGGGCGCAGCGTGGCGCTCTCCGAGGTGGCGAGCGGCGAAAGCCTGAGCGCGACCGAGACGGCGACGTTCGGCGACCTCCACAAAAAATTCGCCCAGGCGAGTTTCGCCGCGCATTACAGCGAGGTCGGCGTCGACGCCGCGACCGGCGAGGTCCGCGTCCGGCGCATGCTCAGCGTCTGCGCGGCCGGACGCATCATCAACCCCAAGACCTCGCGCAGCCAGTGCCTCGGCGGCATGACCATGGGCATCGGGGCGGCGCTGATGGAGGAGCAGGTCATCGACGAGCGCTTCGGCCATTTCATCAACCACGACCTCGCCGAATACCAGGTGCCGGTGCATGCCGACATTCCCGATCTCGACGTGATCTTCCTCGACGAGACCGACGACAAGTCCTCCTGGATCAAGGCCAAGGGCGTCGGCGAACTCGGCATCTGCGGCGTCGGCGCGGCGGTGGCCAACGCGGTCTACAACGCCACCGGCGTGCGCGTGCGCGACTATCCGCTGACGCTCGACAAGATCATGCCGGAAATGGCGCAGGCGAGCTGACGGCCTCGCGCACGTCATGCCCGGGCTCGACCCGAGCATCTCCTGCCAGAGATTCTCGGGTCTTCGCCCGAGAACGACGCTGCCTATCGCGAAAACCGCACCGGCACGGCGAGCGAGACCGCGCCGCCTCCGCCGACACCGGTTGGCGGGGCCGGCACCGGGCTGGCGCGCCTGATCATCGCCACCGCCTCCTGATCGAGCGCGGTATCGCCCGAGGAGCCGGCGAGCCTGGCCGAGAGCACATTGCCGGAGCGGTCGATCGAGAACGCCACCTGCACCGTGCCGGGGCTCGCGCCGCCGGGAAAGCGCTTGTAGCGGTTGAGATGGGCGATCAGGCTGCCGCGCCAGGACGCCGTCGAGACTTGCGGCCGGGCGGCGGCGCCCTGCGAGGCGGGATTTGGCGCAGATGCGCGCGGCGGCGCGGGCGGCGGGGCCGCGGCCCGGCGCTCGCGCGGCCGCTCGACCGGCTTGCGCTCGACGATGCGCGGCTTTGGCGGCGGCGGCTTGCGCTGGACCGGCTTCTCGATGTCCTTGGGGCGCTCGGGCGGCAGTTGCGGCGGCGGCGCCAGCACGGCCAGCGCATCGGGGATCGAGGGCAGTTCGGGCAGGACGATCTCGGGCTCGGGAAGCTGCACCGGCGCGGGCTCCGGCGGCGGCGGTTCGACCGGGGGCGGCTCGACCACGGGCTCCGGCGGTGGCGGCGGCTCCGGCTCGGGCGGCGTCTCGTTCACCGGCTCCGGCGGAGTCGGCTCGGGCTCGACCGGCTGCAGCGCGGGCGGCAGCTCCTCGGCCGGCGCCTCGGGCGCGACCGAGACGGCCGCGAGTTCGATCAGCACCGCGGGCTCGGGCGCGCCGGCGGCGGCCTCGGCATTGGCCGGCTTCCAGTTCAGAATCGCGAGCGCCAGCCTGCCATGGGCGGCGACGACCGCGAGCGCAGCCGCGCCCCAGCGCAGCGCCACGAGCCAGCGGCGGGGCGGCTGGCTTGCGATCATGGCCGCGCCGCGCCGGTGGGAGCAGCCGTCCCCTGCCCGGTGTCCTCGAGCCCGACCAGCGCGATCTTCAGGTAGCCGGCGTTGCGCAGCAGGTTCATCACCTCCATCAATTCGCGATAGGCCACCGTCCCGTCGGCGCGCAGGAAGACGCGCTGTTCGCGGTCGGAACTGGTGCGCTGGTCGAGCGTGGCCTGGAGCGTCTCGCGCGGGACGGCGTCGTTGCCGAGCGCCAGCGTCAGATCGCCTTTCACCGTCAGGAAGACCGGCGTGTCGGGGCGCGGTTGCGGCTGCGCGTTCGAGACCGGCAGGTCGACCGCGACGTCCACCGTCGAGAGCGGGGCTGCGACCATGAAGATGATCAGCAGCACCAGGATGACGTCGATGAAGGGCGTGACGTTGATCTCGGAGACCTCCGCCAGATCACCGTCCTGCGGCTCCTTGAGCGAGACCGCCATCGCCTCACTCCGCCGGAACGCGCGGCAGCACGACGGTCGCCTGCGAAGGCTGCGCTTGCGAGGCTTGAGGCACGGGCTGCAGGTGGCGCGGCGGCGGGACGCGGCGCGCGCGTTCGAGATCGCGCGAGAGATGGCGCAGCACCTCGCCCGAGGCGTCCGAGAGCACGGCGCGGTAGCCGGCGATCGAGCGGGCGAAGACGTTGTAGATGATCACGGCGGGGATCGCCGCCACGAGGCCGATCGCGGTCGCCAGCAACGCTTCGGCGATGCCCGGCGCGACCACGGCGAGGTTGGTGGTCTTCGCCTGCGATATCCCGATGAACGAGTTCATGATGCCCCAGACCGTCCCGAACAGGCCCACAAACGGCGCGGTCGAGCCGATGGTGGCGAGCAGGCCGGTGCCGCGCGCCATGGAGCGCCCTGCCCGCGCCTCGATCCGCGAGAGCGCGATGGCGACGCGCTCCTTGACGCCCTCCTCGCCAAGATCGTGCGAGCGCTCGCGTTCGGAAAGCGCGGCGCGCACGAGGTCCGCGACAGGGCCGCGCGCCTTGCCGCGACGCCCGGCGATGGCGTCGGCCGCATGGTCGAGCGAGGCGGCCTCGCCGAGTTGGCGCGCGGCGCGCCCGGCGCGGGCTTTTGCGGCGGCGAGTTCCAGCGCCTTGGCGAGCCAGATCGTCCAGGTCACCACCGAAGCGAAGGCCAGCCCGACCATCACCGCCTTCACGACGATGTCCGCCGCCATGAACATGCCCCAGGGCGAGAGATCATGCGGCAGGGCAGCGATGGCGGCGGGGGCCGGCGCGGCGGGAACCGGAACGCCGGGCGGGGCCGCGGGAGCCTCGGTCGCGGCCGGCGCCTGCGCCTGCGCCGGCGCGCCGGAGCCCGGGCCGGAGAGCATGATGACGGCCATGGCGGCGATGACGAAACGGGTGACGCGGAACATCGTGACGGCTAGCCTCAAATCCGGTGGCGGGGCCGCGCGCGGCGCGGCGACCAGCCCTGCGGGACGCGGCGAAGCAGCCACCGCTCATCGTCGCAACAGCGAGACATGCGGTTAGCGCGTTTGAGAATTCCATGCAATTACAATAGTTTATAAGTGTTCTAAGGAAAAGCTGGCGGCAATTTTCCAACGTCGCCGCAGGTCCGCCCGGCCGCCGTGCTCCTCAGGTCGCGATGCCGAAATCGCGCAGCAGGCGGTCGATCGCGCGCTCGATCGGCGGGCCGACATCGTCTGGCGTCGGCACCTGATACACATGCCGACGGATGCCGAGATAGACGATGCCGCCATGCAGGTTCCAGAGATCCTCCATGTCGGGGACGCGCCCGCCTCGCGCCTCGCGGACGATCTCGTCGAGCATCGGCGCGAGGAACGCCGTGCGCAGATGGGCGAGATAGCGGTTGTTGAGCTGCGCGCCGGCCAGCCCCGAGAACATGAACACGCGCATCCACTCATAGGTGAAGATCGCGTCGGTATAGGCGCTGTAGAAGCGCAGCAGGCGTGATTTCAGCGGCTGCGAGCGGTCGCCGATCCAGACCCGCCACTCCGGCTTGAGGCGGCCGAGATAGACATGCTCGAACACCGCCTCGAGCAGGCTCTCCTTGCTGTCGAAATATTTGTAGAGCAGCGACTGGGGAATGCCGAGACGGGCGGCGAGATCGCGCGTGCGCCCGTCCAGCCCGACCTCGGCGAAGAAGCCGACCGCCGCCTCGACGATCTGGACCCGCCTTTCCTCCGGTCGCAGACGCCGCTTCGATGCAGCGGGCCGGGCCCGGGTCTCGCGCGCCGGCGTCCGCTCGCCGGTGATCTGGTCGTTCATCCGAAAAACCGCATGGTCAGAACTCGAAAAATTCCAGCTGCGGCCCGCCCGCATTTAAGAGATCATTTGATCAACAACATGCTCGCCCAAAGCGGCGGCGTCGACAAGAGGAAACGCCATGAAGCCGGCCCCGCTCGCCTATCTGCGCGCGAACGACGTCGACCATGCGCTCTCCTTATGGCGCGAGGCCGGGCCCGACGCCAGAGTGCTGGCGGGCGGGCAGAGCCTGCTGGCCGGGCTGAACCTGCGCGTCGGCGAGGTCTCGGCGCTGATCGACATCGGCCGGATTTCGAGCCTGCGCGGGGTTTCCGATCTCGGCGACGCGCTCAGGATCGGCGCGCTGACGCGCCACGCCGATCTCGCCCGCGACCCGCTGATCGCGCAGCATGCGCCGGCCCTCGCCCAGGCCGCGCCGCTGATCGCCCATCCCGCCATCCGCACGCGCGGCACGATCGGCGGCTCGCTCGCCTATGCCGATCCGGCCTCGGAGCTGCCGGCCTGCGTGGTGGCGCTCGACGCGACGATCATCGTCCGAAGCGAGGCCGGCGAGCGGCGCGTGCCAGCGACGGAGTTCTTTTTCGGCCTGTTCGAGACGGCGCTAGAGCCGTTCGAGATGATCGTCGCGATCGAGGTTCCCAAGATCGCGCCGGGCGGCCGCCATGTCGTGCTCGAACTGGCGCGGCGCAGCGGCGACTACGCTATCGCCGGCATCGTGCTGGCGGCGCCGGCGGGCGTTTCGCTGTCTGGCGCGAGGCTCGCCTTCTTCGGCGTCGGCCCAGCCCCGGTGCTGGCGGTGGAGGCGATGGCGGCGCTGGAATCGGCCGGCGTCGAGGCGGCCTGCGTGGCGCTCGACGGCGATCTCGATCCCTCGGCCGACCTGCAGGGCAGCGCCGAGATGAAGCGGCATCTGGCGAAGGTGCTGCTGCGGCGGGCGGTCGGCCGGTTGACCGGCCTGCGGGCGGCGGCGTGAGGAGATCGGCATGAGCAACGCCCTCCCCCACCATGTCGATGTCAGCCTCACCGTCAATGGCGAGCGCGTCAGCCGCCGCGTCGAGGCGCGCCGGCACCTGATCGATTTTCTCAGGCTCGACCTCGGCCTGACCGGCTCGCATGCCGGCTGCGAGCATGGCGTCTGCGGGGCCTGCACGGTGCGCGTCGACGGCGAGATCGTGCGCGGCTGCCTGACGCTGGCGGCGCAGCTCGACGGCAGCGAGGTCTGGACGATCGAGGGCCTGTCCGACACCGGCGCGATCCGCGACCTGCAGGACGCCTTCGTGGCGCGCAACGCCCTGCAATGCGGCTTCTGCACGCCCGGCATGCTGGCGGTCTGCGCCGACCTGCTCGACCATCGGGAGAACCCGAGCCGCGACGAAATCCGCGAGCACATCTCGGGCAATTACTGCCGCTGCACGGGCTATGAGGCGATCGTCGACGCGGTCGAGACCGTCGCGGCGGCGCGGCGGGGGCTGGCGAGGGCCGCAGAATGACCGTGACGCTCCATCTCAGCGAACTCGACCGGCCGAACTCCTATATCGGCCGCACCGTGCCGCGCCCGAACGCGCCGCGGCTGGTCGAGGGCCGCGGGCAATATGTCGACGATGTCGTGCTGCCGCGCATGGTCCATGTCGCCTTCTTCCGCAGCCCCTACGCCCATGCCAGCATCGGCGCGATCGACGTCTCGGCCGCCCTGGCCGCGCCGGGCGTCATCCGCGTCTTCACCGGCCGGGACATCGCCGAAATCTGCACGCCCTGGGTCGCCGTGCTGGCGCATCTCAAGGGGCTGAAATCGGCGCCGCAGCATGCGCTCGCCGTCGAGCGCGCCACCTGGGTCGGCGAGCCGGTCGTCGCCGTCGTCGCCGACAGCCGGGCGGCGGCCGAGGACGGCGTCGCCCTGATCGAGGTCGATTTCCATGCGCTGCCGGTCGTCGCCGACATGGAGACGGCGCTGCTGCCCGAAACGCCGCTGATCCATCCCGAACTCGGCGACAACCTCGTCTTCCAGCGACTGCACGAGAAGGGCGAGCCAGACGCGGCGATGGCGGGCGCGGCCAAGGTTGTGGAGGCGGTCTTCCACACCGGCCGCCACACCGGCGTCTGCATGGAGCCGCGCTCGATCCTGGCGACCTATAGCCGGCCCGAGAACCAGCTCACGGTGCATCATTCGACGCAGGCGCCGCATATGATGCAGACGATCTTCGCCAAGCATCTCGGCCTGCCGGAAGGCAATGTCCGGGTGATCTGCGGCGATGTCGGCGGCTCATACGGCGTCAAGGTCCATGTCTATCCCGACGAGATGGCGGTCGCCGCGATCGCCAGGGCGATGGCGCGACCGGTCAAGTTCATCGCCGACCGGCTGGAATCCTTCGCCTCCGACATCCACGCCCGCGACCACCGCATCAAGGGGAAGATGGGCGTCGACGCCGATGGGCGCATCGTCGCCATGGAGATCGACGACCTGACCGGCATCGGGCCGTATTCGGTCTATCCGCGCACCAGCGCGATCGAGGGCAACCAGGTCGTCAATCTCTGCGGCGGCCCCTATGACTTCCAGAACTACCGGGCGCAGACCACGGTCGTGCTGCAGAACAAGACGCCGACCTGCCAGTATCGCGCCGTCGGCCACCCGATCGCGACCGCCGTCACCGAGGGGCTGGTCGATCTCGCGGCCGACGCGGTCGGCCTCGACCCGGCCGAGTTCCGCCGCCGCAACCTCGTGGCCGACGACGCCTATCCCTATACCTCGGCCGCCAATATGCGCTTCGAGGGCCTGTCGCATCAGGCGAGCCTCGAAAAGCTTCTCGGGCTGATGGATTACGAGGCGCTGCGGATCGAGCAGGCCGCCTTGCGCGAACAGGGCCTGCATCGCGGCATCGGTCTGGCGAGCTTCATCGAGCTGACCAATCCGAGCCCGTTCATGTACGGCATCGGCGGCGCGCGCATCTCGGCGCAGGATGGCTGCACGGTGCGGATGGACCCGGACGGTTCTGTCGTGGCGCTGTCGGGCGTCACCGAGCAGGGCCAGGGCACGGACACGATCCTGGCGCAGGTCGTGGCCGAGGGCGTCGGCGTGCCGATCGACCGCGTCCGCGTCATCACCGGCGACACGCAGGTGACGCCCTATGGCGGCGGCACCTGGGCCTCGCGCGGGGCCGGCATCGGCGGCGAGGCGGCGCTGCAGGCCGGGCTCGCGCTGCGCGAGAACATCCTGACCGTGGCGGCGGCGATGCTGCAGGCCGAGGCCGGCACGCTCGACGTCGTCTCGGGCGAGATCGTCGACAAGGCCACCGGCCAGTCGCGCATGCCGCTCGCCGAGCTCGGCCGCATCGTCTACTTCCGCGGCGACACCCTGCCCAAGGGCCTGCCGCGCGAACTGGTGGCGACGCGCCATTTCATCACCAGCGAGTACCCGTTCGCCTTCACCAACGGCGTGCAGGCGTCCCTCGTCGAGGTCGATGTCGAGACCGGCTTCGTCAGGCTGCTGAAGCACTGGTGCGTCGAGGATTGCGGGCGCATCATCAACCCCCAGCTCGTCGACGAGCAGGTCCGCGGCGGCATCGTCCAGGGCATCGGCGGGGCGCTCTACGAGCACTGCCTCTACAGCGAGGACGGCCAGCTCATGACCGCCAACATGGCCGATTATCTGGTGCCGATGGCGGCCGAGATGCCGGACATGGTCATCGGCCATGTCGAGACGCCGACGAAGGAATCGCTGCTCGGCGCCAAGGGCGCGGGCGAGGCCGGCACCGCCGGCGCGCCGGCGGCGATCATGAACGCGATCAACGATGCGCTGAAGCCGTTTTCGACGCGCGTCGGCGCCATGCCCTTCACGCCGGAGCGGATTCTGGCCGCGCTCGGCACGATCCCCGAACGACGCCTTTGACCTCAGCAACCAATCAGGTGGCGACAGACCACCCCAGGGAGACGACCGCCATGACGCTCACCAAACGCACACTGCTCGGCGCGGCGGCCGGGCTCGGACTGGCTGCTCTGACGCTGCCGGCGCAGGCGCAGCAGCGCGTCACCATCAACATCGCCTCCAGCCACCCGACCGCCAATATCTGGGTCTGGGCGATGAAGAACGCGCTCCAGACCGAGGTCGACCGCATCCTCAAGGAAAGCGGCGGCAAGTTCGTGGTGAACTGGCGCGAGGCCTATGGCGGCACGCTCTACAAGTTCACCGACACGCGCGCGGCGGTGGCCGACGGCATCGCCGATATCGGCATGGTCGGCACGGTCTGGGAGGGGGCTGCGATGCCGCTCCAGAACGTGACCTATTTCGCGCCCTTCGCCACCGACAACCACGAGATGCTGATCGAGGTGTTCGACAAGCTGACGGCCGAGGTGCCGGAGCTGGCCAAGAGCTGGGACAGCCAGAACATGGTCTATCTCTCCTCGCTGATCACCGACTCCTACGACATCTACGCCAACTTCCCGGTGGCGAAGCTGGAGGACCTGCAGAACAAGCGGATCAATGCGCCGGGCACCTCGGCGAACTGGCTGACCGGCACGGGCTCGACCCCGGTCGATGGCGCACTGACGACCTATTACACCAACATCCAGACCGGAGTGACGCAAGGCGCGCTCTCCTTCGCCAGCGGCATCCAGCCGACGCGGGTCTACGAGGTCGCGCCGAACCTGACCAAGGTCGGCATCGGCGCGATGTATTTCGGCGGCATCGCCGCCAACAAGGCGTTCTTCGCCAAGCTGCCGAAAGAGGTCCAGGACGCGGTCAAGGCAGCCGGCAAGGCGACCTCGAAGAAGCATGGCGAATACGTCACCCAGCGCTCGACCGCGGCGCTGGTCGAGATGAAGGCTGCCGGCCTCAAGGTCGCCGACCTGCCGGACGCCGAGAAGGCAAAATGGGTCAAGAACCTGCCCAACTCGTCGAGCCCTGGATCAAGGCCAATGGCGAGCCGGCCAAGACGGTGCTGAAGGCCTATTTCGCCGAATTGCGCGCGCGCGGGGTCAAGCCCCTGCGCAACTGGGACGAGGGGCTGTGAAGACGGCCGGCATCGTGACGTCGATCAAAAAGCCGTCGTCCCGGACAAGCGGCCGAAGGCCGCGCCGATCCGGGACCCACTCCTGAACCGTTCCGGAATGGGTCCCGGGTCTTCGCTTCGCTGCGCCCGGGACGACTGCGAGTCTGTGACGACGGTTCACAGCGACACGAAGGAAGGCCCTGCCCTTGGCCGACGCCACCGAAGCCAATCTCGACGCAACCCCTCCGACCCCGCAGGGCGCGTTCCAGCGCGCCGTCGGCGTGATGGCCGCGATCGGGACGATCTGGATCTTCCTGACCATGTTCCTGATCGTCGCCGACGTGCTGGGGCGCAACTTCCTCAACCGGCCGATCACCGGCGTCGCCGAGATCGCCGGGCGCGCCGTCGTCGCCATCGTCTTCCTGCAGATCGCCTCGGCCGTGGCGCAGGGCCGGATGACGCGGGCCGACTTCCTGATCAACATCGTCGAGGCGCGCTCGCCGGCCGCCGCGCGGCTACTGGAGGCGCTGTTCGCGCTGATCGGGGCCGCGGTGTTCGGGCTGATCGCCGTCGCCTGCTGGCCCGATTTCATGCAGTCCTGGCGCAGCAACGACTTTTTCGGCGTGCAGGGGCTGTTCACCATTCCGACCTGGCCGTTCTGGGCGATCAATGTCGTCGGCAGCGCCGCGGCGGCGATCGCCTATCTTCTCGCTATGGCGCAGCGCCTGCGCGCGCCCTCGAGCGCGCAAGGGTAACCGGCCATGGATCTCGGCCTTGGGCTCGCGCTGATCGGCGCGCTTGTCATCCTCGTCCTGCTCGGCGTCCATATCGCGGTCGCCCTGTTCGGCGTCGCCTTCGCCGGCGTCTGGATCATCCGCGACAACCCGGCGCTGGCGTTCCGGCTGCTCTCGGTCTCGGCCTATAACGGCATCGCCGATTACCTCTTCGCGACGATCCCATTGTTCGTGCTGATGGGGCTCCTGGTCAGCATATCCAATGTCGGACGGGACACCTTCGAGGTGGCCGAGGCGCTGCTGCGGCGCTTGCGCGGCGGGCTCGGCGTCGCCACCGTCGCCGCCAACGCCGTCTTCGCGGCGGTGACCGGCGTCTCGATCGCCTCGGCCGCCGTCTTCACCAAGGTCGCGGTGCCGGAGATGACGCGGCACGGCTACCGCAAGGCCTTCGCCGCCGGCACGGTCGCGGGCTCCTCGATCCTCGGCATGCTGATCCCGCCGAGCCTGCTGATGATCATCTATGGCGTGCTCGCCGAGGTCTCGATCGGCAAGATGTTCGTCGCCGGCGTCATTCCCGGCATCCTGATCGCGGGCGGCTTCGTGATCACCATCATCACGCTGGCGACCTTCGCGCCGGGTTACGTCTACGATCTCGAACGCCGCAAGACGCTGGCCGCGAGCGAGGCCGAGGCCCCGCCGATGCCGGCGCGCGACATCCTGACCAAGCTGGTCCCGATCGTGCTGCTGGTCGCGCTCGTGCTGGGCGGGCTCTATACCGGCTTCTTCACGCCGACGGAGGCCGGCGGCGTCGGCGCCTTCGGGGCCTTCATGATCGCGCTCGCCAGACGCAGCCTCGGCCAGGGCCGGATGTGGCGCGTGCTGAGCGAGACCGGCACGGTCTCGGTCGGCATCCTGATCCTGCTGATCGCGGCGGCCTTCTACAGTCGCATGCTGTCGATGGCCGGCGTGCCCGCGGCGATCGGCGAATTGGTGCAGGCGGCGGGGCTCGGCGCCTACGGCTTCCTCTTCATCTATGTCCTGATCATCCTGTTCCTCGGCATGATCCTGGATTCGAGCTCGATCCTTTTGATCATGACGCCGATCGCCGTGCCGATCGCGCAGAACTTCGGCTTCGACCTGATCCATTTCGGCGTCGTCACCGTGATCGCCGTCGAGGTCGGCCTGCTGACGCCGCCCTTCGGCATATCGGTGTTCACGGTGAAGGCGACGCTGGGCGACCCGACGATCTCGGTGGAACAGATCTTCGCCGGCTCGACGCCCTATATCCTGGTGATGCTGGCGGCGCTGATCGCGATCGCCGCCTTCCCGATCCTGAGCCTGGCGCTGATCTGAGCGCTCAGGCGAGGCGCGCGCCGCCGAAGCGGCGCGCCGCCAGCCAGGTCAGCAAGACGAAAGCAAGCAGCACGACGCCCTCGGCGATGGCGAAGGGCGGCTCGCCTTGCGTCGGCGCAAGCGCGCGCAGCGCCGGAACCTTGAGGAAGGCCTGCGCGACGAGGACGAAGACCAGCAGGTAGAAGGTCAGCATGACCGTGACCGCGTAGGTCCGCCGCCAGACGCCGTCGAGCCGGCGGGCGTAGAGCGCATAGCCCGCGACGGCGACCAGCACGAGCGAGATCGCGCCGATGACATGCGAGGGCAGGACGCCGTTGAAGGGAAAGCCGAAGCTGGTGGCGAAGGCGGTGGAGAGGAAGATGCCGGTCCAGCGCGGGCTGGTGTGGCCCCTGAGCAGGCCGGCCGCCACGGGAAAGCCGGCGGCGATCGCGATCAGGCTGAGCCAGGTGTGGAAACCCACGAATGTGGTCGGATCGAACATGAGAAGCCCCCGCTTCGGCGGAGCCCATGGCGCGACCCCGCCATGCAGGATGCATCAACGATGCGGATGAGGCGAGCCCCTTCCCTTCTCCCCTTGCGGGAGAAGGGAAGCCCCTCTCCTACTCGCTCAGGCTGACCCGCACGCTCGCGCCCTCCTCCTCGGTCGCGCGCTGCAGCGTCGCCTTGGCCTCGTCGACCTGGCGCTGGCGGTTCCAGAGCGCGGCATAGACGCCATTGGCCGCCAGAAGCTGCGGATGGCTGCCGCGCTCGGCGATCAGCCCCTTGTCGAGCACGATGATCTCGTCGGCGTTGATCACGGTCGAGAGCCGGTGGGCGATGACCAGCGTGGTGCGGCCCTCGCTGACCCGGTCGAGCGCGTCCTGGATCTCCTTCTCGGTGAAGGAATCGAGCGCCGAGGTCGCCTCGTCCAGCACCAGCACGGGCGGGCCCTTCAGGATGGTGCGGGCGATGGCGACGCGCTGCTTCTCGCCGCCCGAGAGCTTCAGCCCGCGCTCGCCGACCGAGGTGGCGTAGCCGTCGGGCAGCGATCTGATGAAGCGGTCGATCTGGGCCAGCCGAGCCGCCTCCTCGACCTCGGCCTCCGACGCGTCCGGGCGGCCGTATTCGATGTTGTAGCGGATCGTGTCGTTGAACAGCACAGTGTCCTGCGGGACCATGCCGATGGCGGCGCGCAAGGATACCTGCTGCACGTCGGCGATGGGCTGGCCGTCGATCAGGATGCGCCCGGCCTGCGGTTCGTAGAAGCGGAACAGCAGGCGCGAGATCGTCGACTTGCCCGCTCCCGAAGGCCCGACGATGGCGATCGTCCTGCCCGGCGGCACGGTGAAGGAAATGCCCTTCAGGATCGGCCGCTCGGGTATGTAGGCGAAATGGACGTCCTCGAAGACGACCTCGCCGGCATCGACGCGCAAGGGCGGCGCGCCGGGCTTGTCCTGGATTTCCGGATCGCGGCCGATCAGGTTGAACATCTCGCCGATGTCGAGCGTCGCCTGCTTGATCTCGCGATAGACGGTGCCCATGAAGTTCAGCGGCTGGTAGAGCTGGATCAGCATGGCGTTGATCAGCACGAAGTCGCCGACGGTGTGCGTGCCGGCGCGAAAGCCCTGCACCGCCATCACCATCGAGACGGTCAGCCCGATGGCGAAGATCGTCGCCTGGCCGAAATTCAGCAGCGCCAGCGAGGTGTAGGCCTTGACCGAATTGCGCTCGTAGCGCGCCATCGAGACGTCGTAGCGCGCCGTCTCGCGGGCTTCCGCGCCAAAATACTTCACCGTCTCGTAGTTCAGCAGCGAATCGATCGCCTTGGAGTTGGCGTCGGTGTCGCTCTCGTTCATCCTCGTTCGGATGGCCATGCGCCACTCGGTCGCCTTGATGGTGTAGGCCATGTAGGTCGTCACCATCACGACCAGCGCGACGACATAGAGCCAGTCGAAGATCGCCAGCAGCACGGCGACGATCAGCACGACCTCGACGATGACCGGCACGAGTTGGTTGAGGCCGAGCCGGACCATCTCCTCGATGCCGTTGCGGCCGCGCTCCAGCACGCGCGTCAGCCCGCCGGTCTTGCGTTCGAGATGGAAGCGCAGCGAGAGATGGTGCAGGTGGCCGAAGGTCTGCAGCGCCAGCGTGCGCACCGCATGCATGAAGACCGGCGCGAACAGCGCGTCGCGCAACTGGATGAAGGCAGCCGAGCCGACGCGGGCGAGGCCGTAGATCACGGTCAAGGCGAGGGGCGCCCCGACGAGCCAGGGCAGCCAGTTCTGCAAGGTGGAGGGCGTGTTGGCGAGCGCGTCCGTCGCCCATTTGAAGGCGAAGGGCACGCCCATCAGCACGACGCGGCCCATCACCAGCAGCGCGAAGGCGAGCACGACGCGGCGGCGCAGATCGGCCCGGTCCGCCGGCCAGAGATAGGGCCAGAGCGCCTGGAAGGTGGCGATGAAGCCCGCCCCCGGCTTGAGCACGAAGGAGCGCGGCATGGTCGACGCCGAAGGCGGCGCGGCAGGCGGGGTCATCTTGAAACGATTCCAGGTTGGGCTGCCGATATAGGCGCATTCGCGCGCGAATGCATGCGCCCTGTCCGCCGGTCGCGGCTGCGCTGCGCGCCGCCTTGTTCTCGTCCCAACCCGGGTGTCAGATCATGCCGCCGGGCGCAGGGACGCCCGCTGACGGGGACGAAACGACCATGGCTCCTCACCGCTTCATCATCGCCGGAACGGCGGGCCTCGGCGCCGCCTGCGCGCTCGCCCTGCCCGCGCTCGCGCAGCAGGCGCGCCCGCCGGCGCAGATCACGATCAGCAACATGCGCGCCGCGCCGCTGACGACCTTCGAGATCGCCACCACCGGCGAGCAGCCGCGCCTCGTGGCCAAGCTGGCGAAGCCGCTCGCGCCCGGAAAGAGCGTGGCGCTCAGGCTCAGCCGCCCGGCGGGTTGCAGCTATTACGTGCTGGCCCGCTTCGAGGACGCGGCCGAGAGCGACAGCGAGAGCATGGATCTGTGCCGCGACAGGGTGATCCGGCTGACGGATTGAGCAGTCAGGCGGCGCCATCGCCAGCCAGATCCGAGCCGGCGGCGGCTCGCGCCGCGCAATTGCGCAAACGGCATAGGTTAGATATGAACGTTTGAGCTGGGGAATCGCTCATGGCGTTCAGGCCGATGTCTGGTGTGCGCGCGATCGACACCGCCGATTTCGATCAGGCGTCGGCTTTTGCCGCACAGAGCTTCCGCCGCGGCACCGTGAAAGGCTCGAGCCCGCGGTCGCGTTTCATCTTCCATCGCGACTATTTCGCGGCGCGGGATTTTTTCGCCGGGGAAGTGTCCTACGGCGGCGGATGGTCCTTCGAACCGGAGGAGGAACTCGACGCCGTCATGATCTGGCTCGGCATCGACGGCCGGATCACGGTTCGCCACGCGAACCTCGAGGCGACGGCATCGCCGAAATGCGTCCTGGTGGCGTCGGCCCGGTCGAGTCGGCGGATCGTTCTCGACGATGCCTTTCACGGCATCCTGCTCGGAGCCTGCACCCAAGCCGTCACGGCCGAGATCGAAGGCTATGTCGGGCGCCGCGTCACGGCGCCGCTGGACTTCCTCGCATCGCTGCAGTCGGACTCGCACGCCGCATCGGCGCTGGTGTGTTTCGGCCGGGCCCTGCACGCGGCGCTCGGCGGCGGACTGGCGCAGAACTCGCCGATCGCGCTGCGCCGGTTCAGGGACGCCATGATCGGCCTGACCCTGACGTCGATCGGCAAGACGCCGATGGCGCGAATGGTGGGGCCGCCCCTCCCGGGCTCACCGGCGAACCTCCGGTTGGCGGAAGACTATATGCGGGCCCATGCCGACAAGCCGATCGGGATCAGCGATGTAGCCGCCCATGTCGGGGTCTCGACGCGCACGCTGCAATACATGTTCAGGCAAAGCCGCGGCACGACGCCGCTCGCCGCGCTGCTCGCCTGCCGTCTGGACGGCGTGCGACGCGATCTCGTCGGGCCCAATGGTGATGCCATCGCCCAGATCGTCGGCAAATGGGGCTTCACCCATCTCGGCCGGTTCTCGCGGCAGTACCAGATGCAGTTCGGCGAGCGCGCTTCCGAAACCGTCCGCAGCGCGCGCCTGGGCCGCCTGCGAACCTGAGGCGACGATCGGGCCGCAAAAAGGACGGGCGGCGGCGCGCAAGAGGCGGTGACGTGAACGTTTATCCTGTCACTATACGATCCAGCGACAGGACGTTTTGCGAAAACTGTCAGGTTCGCTTATCGTCTATATTTGATCTTCAAGAGTTGTAAATTCGATTTTAACACTTCCTCCACCTTATGGCGGCAATAATACAACTCCGGAACGTGTTCTATCGCTGAGCCCCGGCCATACTCGGACCGGATGACGTTCGTCGACAGGTGGAGACTGGACTTGCAGCTCAATTTCTGGCCCGTCGGAGGCTCCGCCGGCAATCTCAAGGCGCAGATCGACGCGATCCATCGTTCGATGGCGGTGATCGAGTTCTCGATCGACGGCACGATCCTCACCGCCAACGAGAACTTTCTCGCCGCGCTCGGATATTCGAGCGAGCAGGTCCGCGGTCAGCGGCACAGCCTGTTCGTGAAACCGGAGACCGCCGCATCGGCCGAGTATGCGCAGTTCTGGGAGAAGCTGGGGCGCGGCGAGTTCGTCGCCGGCCAGTTCCTGCGCATAGGCGCCGGCGGGCGCGAGATCTGGATCGAGGCGAGCTACAATCCGCTGCTCGACAGGCGCGGCAAGCCCTACAAGATCGTCAAGTTCGCCTCCGTCATCACCGATACAAAGCAGCGCCAGGCCGATGCCGAGGGCCAGATCGCCGCGATCGGCAAGGCGATGGCCGTGATCGAATTCAGCCTGGACGGGCATATCCTGCAGGCCAACGACCTGTTTCTGGCCGCCACCGGCTATACGCTGGCCGAGATCAAAGGCCAGCATCATGCGATGTTCTGCAGTCCGGAACTGAAGCAGTCCGACGCCTACCGCCAGTTCTGGGCCAAACTCGGACGCGGCGAGCATGATGCGGGGCAGTACCAGCGCGTCGGCAAGGACGGGCGGACGCTGTGGCTGGAGGCGAGCTACAACCCGATCATGGATGCGCAGGGCCGGCCGCTGAAGGTGGTCAAATACGCCGCCGACATCACCGCACAGAAACTTGCCGCAGTGGCGCTGAGCGAGGCCGTCGCTCACACGGGCCAGGTCATCGAGGCCGCAAGGAACAAGAATCTGACCAGCCGCATCGACCTCACAGGCAAGGCCGGCGACATCGCCAAGCTCTGCGGCGACGTCAACAGCCTGATGGACACCATGTCGGAGGTGATCGGCTCGGTGAGCCTGATCTCGACGCGGGTCAAGACCATGTCGACCCAGGTCGCCAACGACAGCGCCCATCTCGCCGAGCGCACCGAGACGCAGGCGTCGGCCCTGCAGGAGAGCGCCGCCACCACCGAGGAGCTGGCCGCCTCGATCAAGCAGAGCGCCACCCATTCGCGCCAGGCCGCCTCGCTCGGCGACGATGCGAAGGCTGTCGCCGAGCGCGGCGGCGAGATCGTCGCTCAGGCGGTGTCGGCGATGGAGCGGATCGAGAAGGCCTCCTCCAGCATCTCCGAGATCATCGCGATGATCGACGAGATTTCGTTCCAGACCAATCTGCTGGCGCTCAACGCGGCGGTCGAGGCCGCCCGTGCCGGCGATGCCGGGCGCGGCTTCGCCGTCGTCGCCTCCGAGGTCAGGGCGCTGGCCAAGCGCTCCAGCGAATCCGCGCAAGGGATCAAGGAGCTGATCGCCAATTCGAGCGAGCAGGTCCGCTCGGGCGTCACCCTGGTCAAGGAAGCCGGCGTCAAACTGGGCGAGATCGTCGGAGCCGCGAGCAAGGTCGCCGGCACGATCGGAGAGATTTCGAGCGCGTCGCTGGAGCAGGCCAACGGCGTCGACGAAATGGCGCGCACCGTGGCGCATATGGACGAGATGACACAGCAGAACTCGCTGCTGGCCGACGGCAGCTCGAAGCTAGCCCGCGATTTGCTGACCGACGCCGAGCAACTCAACCAGCTCGTCGCGGCCTTCGTCACGGGCGCACCCGGCGCACGAGACCTCGCCGGGCAGCTCAGCGAACGCCTGCGCAGCGCCTCCACAAGGCCTGGCGCGCGCCCCGAACTTCACGTCGCGGCAGGAAAGACGGTTCGCGGCCACGGCGGGCTTTGAGACGCGCACGACAGCGAGACGGAGGTCACGCCGTCGCGCCCTCGCGCATCAGCTTGTAGATGATCGAATCCGTCAGCGCCTGGAACGAGGCGTCGATGATGTTGGCGCTGACGCCGACGGTGGTCCAGCGCTCCCCCCGCTCGTCGGCGGATTCGATCAGCACGCGGGTCACGGCGTCGGTGCCGCCCTGGAAGATGCGGACCTTGTAATCGACCAGCCGCAGGCCCTCGATCAGCGACTGGTATTTGCCGAGATCCTTGCGTAGCGCCACGTCGAGCGCATTCACAGGCCCGGCCGCGCCCTCGGCCGCCGAGATCAGCACCTCCTCGCCGACCCTCACCTTCACGATCGCCTCCGAGAAGGTGACGAGTTCGCCGATGGCGTTATAGCGACGCTCGACATTGACCTTGAAGCGCTCGACCGAAAAATACTCCGGCGCCTCGCGCAGGATGCGCTTGACCAGCAGGTAGAAGGAGGCGTCGGCGCCCTCGAAGGCGTAGCCTTGCGCCTCCTTCTCCTTGACCTCCTCCAGCACCCGGCCGAGCCGCGGGTCGTCGCGGCCGAGCGTCACGCCGATGCGCTCCAGCTCGGCGACGAGGTTGGATTTCCCGCCCTGGTCGGAGACCAGCACCTTGCGAACGTTGCCGGTCGCCTCGGGGGCGACATGCTCATAGGTCTTCGGGTCCTTCAGGACGGCCGAGGCGTGGATGCCGGCCTTGGTGGCGAAGGCCGAGGCCCCGACAAAGGGCGCGTGCCGGTTGGGCGCGCGGTTCAGCATCTCGTCGAGCGCGCGCGAGACATGGGTCAGCTCGCCGAGCCGCGCCTCATCGACGCCGATGGCGAAGCGGTCGCGATAGCGCTCCTTCAGCTTCAGGGCGCCGATCAGCGTGACCAGATTGGCGTTGCCGCAGCGCTCGCCGAGGCCGTTCAGCGTGCCCTGGATCTGGCGCGCGCCGGCCTCGATGGCGGCCAGCGAATTGGCGACGGCGCAGCCGCAATCGTCATGGGCGTGGATGCCGAGATTGTCGCCGGGAACGATTTTCGCGACATCGGCGACGATGGCCGAAACCTCGTCGGGCAGCGTGCCGCCATTGGTGTCGCAGAGCACGATCCAGCGCGCGCCGGCCTCGTAGGCGGCCTTCGCGCAGGCGAGCGCGTAGTCCGGGTTGGCCTTCCAGCCGTCGAAGAAGTGCTCGCAATCGAGCATGACCTCTCGCCCGGCCGCCTTCGCGGCGGCGACGCTCTCGGCGATGCCGGCGAGATTGTCCTCCAGCGAAATCTCCAGCGCGACATGGACGTGATAGTCCCAGGCCTTGGCGACGAAGACGATGGCGTCGGCGTCCGCCTGCAGCAGCGCCGCGACGCCGGGGTCGTTGGCGGCGGAGCGGCCGGCCCGCCTGGTCATGCCGAAGGCGGCGAACCTCGCCTGCTTCGTCGGTTTCTGCGTAAAGAAGGCGGTGTCGAGCGGGTTCGCGCCGGGATAGCCGCCCTCGACATAGTCGACGCCGAGCCGGTCGAGCATTGCCGCCACCGCGCGCTTGTCGTCGAGCGAGAAATCGACGCCGGTGGTCTGCGCGCCGTCGCGCAGCGTCGTGTCGAAGAGGCGGATGCGGGCCGCGGTCATTCGCCTCGCCCCAGCTTGAAGCGCAGCAGGCGCGGCATCACCATGACGAGCATGACCAGCTTGATCGCGACGGAGAGCGTGCCGGCGGGGCGGATTTTGGGCGTCATGGGGTTTCGTCCAGAGTGGTGGGGAGCCGCCGCAGATCGACGGGCGTTTCGGGGTCGATCTCGCCGACCATCGCTGGCTTGAGATCGTAGATCGCGGCGACGACCTCGAGGGCTGCCGGCGCATCGAGGTTGACGCCCCAGGCTGCGACCATGCGCACGAAGGCGCGGGTCGTCATCAGGGTTACGGGGTAGTCGACCTCCAGAAAGAGGTTCGGAACCTTGCGATCCTCATAAAGGACCAGGGCCGACGCGGCGGAGTCGGGCCGCCACTGATCGACGAATTCGCGCAGAGCCAACTCCCCCGAATTGCGCAGGCCGGATTTCAGGCGGGCGTCCTCATCGGGCGTGCGGGTGCGGGATTTGAGCGAGGCGATGCCCTCGCCGACGATCGTCGAGACGCGCAGCAGCGCCTCGCCCTCCGCTTCGATCCACCGCCGAATGTCTTCCGCGTAGGGTTTGGTCTCGTCGCCGACGAGTTCGTCCTCGACGCGATCGACCAGCACGATGCGCCGGTTGAGGCGCGCCAGCATGGGCAAGAGGCCAGCCGCCGCCAGCCGCAGGATGGGGCCTGCGTCGGCGATGACGATCGGTTCGCGGGAGGCGGGGGACATCACCGCTTCACCTCCCAAATCGTGGTCGGCTGGCCCTCAGCGTCCTTGCCGTCCTTGAGCGCGATGCCCATGGCGGCGAGCTCGTCGCGGAGGCGGTCAGATTCGGCGAAGTTTTTGGCGCGGCGGGCGGCCAGGCGGGCTGTCACCATCTCCCTGATTTCTTGCTCCCGCTCCTCTAAAGCGAGAGCGACAAGACCTGGGATGCTTTGATCTCTTTCTTGCTCGGCAAACCGGCGAATGTCGATCCCGAGAAGCCCGAGCATCGCTATGAGCGCTGTCGGCGTTATTCCATTTTTTACCGACGCATCAACAACCGCTATCGCCTCATGTGAATTGAGATCGTCCGCAAGAGCCCTAATAAGATCATGCGGAATGTCAGTGATTTGGTGTTCTGCGGGATCGACCCATAGCGCAGATTCCCATTTATTGAGTGTTGCCCTCGCATCCTCCAATCGCTTCACCGTCCAGTCGATCGGCTGGCGATAATGCGTCTTGAGCATGGCGAGCCGCAGCACCTCGCCGGGCCATTTTCGCCCGCCAAAGCTCTCCGTCTCCAGCAGCTCGTTGATGGTGACGAAGTTGCCGAGGCTCTTCGACATCTTCTCGCCCTCGACCTGCAGGAAGCCGTTGTGCATCCAGTAGTTCGCCATGCGCGGCGCGCCGCTTGCGCCGCCGAAGGCGCAGCAGCTTTGCGCGATCTCGTTCTCATGGTGCGGGAAGACGAGATCGATGCCGCCGCCATGGATGTCGAAGACGTTCTTGTCCGGATCATCGCATTGGAGGCCGCCGCCGAAGGGGGCGAGCAGCGTCGCCATCGACATCGCCGAGCACTCGATGTGCCAGCCGGGGCGGCCGGGCGTCGCGATGCCGGCGGGCGACGGCCAGCCCGGCTCAAGCCCGTCGCGGCTCGGCTTCCACAGCACGAAATCCATCGGATCTCTCTTGTATGGCGCAACGTCCACCCGAGCTCCCGCGATCATCTCGTCGAGCGGGCGGCGGGCGAGCGAGCCGTAGTGCGGCGCGTTTTTCAGATGCGCGACGGCCGGCACATGGAACAGCACATGCTCTTCCGCCACATAGGCCACCCCGCGCGCGATCAGGCGCTCGATGATCGCCTTCATCTCCTCGATATGGCCGGTGGCGCGCGGCTCGTGGTCGGGCCGCAGATTGCCGAGCGCGTCGACGTCGCGGTGGAACTGCGCCGTCGTGCTCTCCGTCACCCGCGCGATCGCCTCGTTCAGGCCCAAATCGGGAAAGTCGCGGGCGGCGCGGGCGTTGATCTTGTCGTCGACGTCGGTGAGGTTGCGGGCATAGGTGACGTGGCTTTCGCCATAGAGGTGCCGCAGCAGCCGGTAGAGCACATCGAAGACGATGACCGGACGCGCATTGCCGATATGGGCGTAGTCATAGACCGTCGGGCCGCAGACATACATCCGGACATTGACGGGATCGATCGGAGCAAAGTCCTGCTTCGTCCGCGTGAGCGTGTTGTAGAGCCTTAAGGGGGGCGGCATCGGGGCGGTCCTGGCAAACGACGAAAAGGCGGTCCTGGCCACTGGCCGGGGCGCTTTGTCGTTTCGTTTTCAGGACGAGGACATGAGCAGCCGGCCAGCGGAAGCTAGCGGCAAATCCGACAAATCAGGGCGGCGGCTGCGGTCATGACATTCTGCTTGCCTGTGCGCGGGCTTTGCGTCAAGAGGGCGCCCCGTCTTCGCTGCACCGCACCATGAGCGGCGGCGAATTCATTCAATTTTAACGGACCGGAACTAAATTCGGTCGATGACGGTTGTCAGCCCGACCGTCCACAAGGAATACCCTCATGCGCCGCGCCGTCGCCCTGCTTGGCCTTCTCGGAATTGCCGGCGCCGGCCTGTCGCTCTCGGTGCTGCCGACCACGGTGACCCGCGCCGCGCCCAACGCCGAACGCACATTCCTGATCCCGGCCAGCGACGGCTACGGCGTCGCCGACTGCATCTCGACGAAATCCGAATGCGGCAAGATCGTCGCCAACGCCTGGTGCGAGGCGCAAGGCTTCGCCAAAGCCACCGCCTTCGGCATCGCCAGCCGCGAGGATTTCACCGGCTCGCTGTCGAAGACGACCGTCGCGCAGGCCGCTGCGCCGGAGCAGCCGCTGACCATCACCTGCGGCGGCTGAGGCGTTTAAGTCAGCCGGTCTTGCGGCGCTGCGTCGTGACATAGGCCTTCAGCACATTCTGCATCCGGGTCAGGTGGCCTTTGCCGCCCTGCTTGAAATAGTCGAACACGTCCGGATCGAGCTTGAGATGCACCGAGGTGCGTTCGGCTTGCGGCGGAACGACGACTGCGTTGGCCCAGAAATCCTCGCCGAGCGGCGGCCCCTCTGGGGCATCGGGGTTGTGATAGAGCTCGCCTCGGCGGTCCATCTCCCTGATTTCCTCAAGCGATGCTCGCCTGATATCGCTTCCGCTCATCTCGTCCTCCTTTCCAGGCCGTGATCATGCGGATCGCGTCGCCGCGCTGGGTGTAGATCACGACAAAACAGTCGTCCCCGACCATTCCGACGGCGCGATAGCGCATCTCGCCGTAGTCCTGTCGCGCATCGACCTCTCGCAGGATCGCCTGCTCGAAAATCCGGGCGGCCTTTCAGGATATCGACCTCGCGTTCGGCAATCGTCTTCCGCCGTTTCGCCTCATCCCATTCGAATTCCAAACCGGTCATCCCTGCGGCTGGACAATCCGCCTGCGGGACAGGCGAATGATAGCAGACGGATCGCTAGTGTACACTATAAAGATACACTACGGCAGTCGTCACTCACTTCACCCATTCGCTGCACCTTGCCGCCTCGCCGCCGGCGCCCCAGGGCATCACCGGCACGCTAGAGGTCGAGTTCTGCGGCGAGCCGTCGATCAGCTTGTCGGTATAGACCATGTAGATCAGCACGTTGCGCTTGACGTCGCAGCCGCGCACGATCTGCATCTTCTTCCAGATCAGCGAGCGGCGCTCGCGGAAGACGACGTCGCCCTGCTCGAACTTCTCCTTGAAGCGAACCGGCCCGATCTGGCGGCAGGCGAGCGAGATGTCGGAGACCTCCTCGGCGACGCCGAACATGCCGGACACGCCGCCCTTCTCGGGCACGGTGTAATGGCAGGCGACGCCCTCGACGACCGGATCGTCGACGCCGTAGACGGCAAGCTTGTCGTCCGGCGTCAGCATCTTCCAGACGGTGGATTTCTTGAAGATCAGATCTTCTTGGGCGGCGGCCGGGATGGCGAGACCGGCCAACGCTAGAGCGGCGCAGAGAGCCATGGCGAAACGACGATTTTCCATGATGGCCAGCCTCGGTTTTCGTAGCGACCTGTTTTCAGGACGACTTGCGCGATATGGGATACGCAGATGGCTCCCGCCAGCCCGCCCCGGTAAGGATCATGACCCGCGCATTGCCCGATTTTACGACGCCGCGCCTTGCCTTGCGTCCCCGGACGCGGGCTGATCTCGACGCCGTGATGGCGCTGAACGCCGACCCTCTAGTGATGCGCTTCATCGCTGCTCCAGATTCGCCCGCAATGGGGCGAGACGCGGTCGCGGCGCGCAGCTTCTCCCATGTCGAGGTCGGGTTGGGCTATTGGAGCGCGTTCCCCTCCGGCGACGCTGCGCCGGTCGGCTATGTCGGCCTGATCCCGCAAGGCGAAGGGCGTGACGGCGTCCAGCTCAGCTACCGCTTCGCGCCCAGGGCATGGGGCCGCGGCTATGCGAGCGAGGCGGCCGCCTGCCTGCTCCGATACGGCTTCGAGGACCTCGCGCTGCCTCGAATCGCGCTGCTGACGCATCCCGACAATCTCGCCTCACGCCGGCTCGCCGTACGCCTCGGCTTTCGCGGCGTCTTGAACGCCGACGGCGAGACGATCGGCCATCCTCCGGTCAGGGGCGAGGTCTACGATCTGCCACGCTGGGCGTGGATAGCCGACGTTACGCCGCCAGCGGCTTGAACACGAGCCAGGTCGCGGCCAGCGCGCCGGCGACGCCCGCGACGAAGAGTACGAGCTTGAGCTGCGTCACCCGGCTGGCGAAGGCGACGTCGCCCTGCTCGACCGTCGGATACTTGTCGAGCAGCCGGGCGACGCCGAGGTTTTCGGCGATGTCGCAGAGCCCGCCGAGCAGCCAGCCGCCGCCGCAGAGCGCCGCAACCCACCAGGGCTGACCGCGCATCATCAACCCGGCGATGATGACCGCCCCGACGATGGCGTAGAAGAAGGCGAAGGCGACATCGGCCGGCAGCACGCGGCGGCGATAGCGGGCGCGGCGCTCCTCGCCATAGGCGGCGAAGAGCTTTTCGACATCGGCGACGGTGAAACCGTTCCAGTCGTTCTCGAGAAAGCGCGCCACGCCCTGACGGCTGGCCCAGACGCCGACCAGCCAGAACAGCAGCATCACCAGCGCGGGGGCCCAGATGAAGAAGGCGAGCGGAATGGTCGCGGGATAGAGCGGCACGGCGTCGATCATGGCAGGCTGGTCTCTCGCGGCGGTTCGATGAAACCCTAGCGCGCCGCGCGCGCCAAGGCCAAGGCTTCCCGCAGAACGCCGATGTCCCCGATCTGGTTCGCGAGAATCAGCACGAGCCGCGCATTCAGCGCGGCGCTCTCGTCCGGCGTGAGATCGCGATGCGCCTGGGCGATCAGCCGGTAGGCGGCGTCGGGATCGGGAAAGCGCATATCGGCGGCGAGGTGCGGCTCCTGCGTCATGGCGCGCGGCCCTCCAATCTCTCGATCGCGGCCGCGATCTCGGCGCGGGTGGCGTTCCTGAAGCGAGCCGCGACATGGCCGTCGGGCCGCAGCACATAGGCGTCGCCGGGCTGCGCAGCGTAGCGCCTCGCGAAGAGTGCGGCCTCGGGATCGTCCGGAGCCATGGCGGCGCAGGGCGGATCGGCCCAATGGACGCCGGCGGACGCTAGGCTGCGGCCGTCCTCGCCGGCGGCGACGACGACCGGCAGGCCGGGCCGCAGCGCCTCGCTCAGCCAGGCGGAGCCGGCCGGCCTGCGCGCCAGCGGCGCGTCCTCGAGAGCCGCGCCCGGCGGCACTCCGGCATCATCGCCGATCGGCCAGCCGCGATCGGGCGTCGAGAGCGGCGAGGCGGTATAGGCCGTCGGCAGCGAAAGCCGGCCGGAATTGACGAAGCGACGCGCGAAGGCGGCCTTGCCGGCGAGCGCCAGCGCCGCATCGCGCAGCACGCGCTCTCCGGCCGAGCGCGGCGCGATGAAATCGGTGGCGCGGGTCGAGTTCAGGATGTTGTCGTCGGCGGCCTCGACCCGCTCGGAATCATAGCTGTCGATCAGCGAGGCCGGGCTCTTGCCCTGCAACACGAGCGCCAGCTTCCAGCCGAGATTGTCAGCGTCCTGGATGCCGGAATTCGCTCCGCGCGCGCCGAAGGGCGAGACCTGATGGGCGGCGTCGCCGGCGAAGATCACGCGGCCATGTTTGAAGCGGTCGAGCCGGCGGCACTGGAAGCGATAGACCGAGACCCATTCGAGGATGAAATCGTCATGGCCCAGCATCCGGCGGATGCGCGGGCGCACGATGTCGGGGCGCTTCTCATGCTCGGGATCGGCGCCCGGCGTCAGTTGCAGGTCGATGCGCCAGATGTCGTCGGGCTGTTTGTGCAGCAGCGCCGACTGGCCGGCATGGAAGGGCGGCGCGAACCAGAACCAGCGCTCGGTCGGGAAATCCGCCCGCATCCTGACGTCGGCGATCAGAAAGCGGTCCTCGAAGGCCTCGCCCCGAAAGTCGAGCCCCATCAGGCCACGCGTCGGCGAGCGCGCGCCGTCGCAGGCGACGACCCAATCGGCGTCGATCCTGTAGTCGCCGTCGGGCGTGGCGATGGTCAGGCCCGCGCCGTCATTGCGCGGCGTGATACCGGCGAGCCGGTTCGACCAACGCAGGTCGACCAGCGGCTCGGCCAGCACTGCGGCGACCAGCGCCGCCTCGACCTCATGCTGCGCGATGTTGATGAAGGCCGGCTGCTTGTGGCCGGGTTCGGGCAGCAGATCGAAACCGTAGAGTTCGTCCTCGCCGCGAAACACCTTGCCGGTGCGCCAGGTGACGCCGCGCGCCACCAGCGGTTCGGCGAGCCCGAGACGGTCAAAAATCTCCAGCGTGCGCTTGGAAAAGCAGATCGCGCGCGAGCCCTCGCCGATGCGGTCGCCGTCGTCGATCAGCACGACCGGGACAGTGCGGCGGGCGAGGTCGAGCGCCAGCGTCAGACCGACGGGACCTGCGCCGACGATGACGACAGGGTGACGGCCGGGCGTGGCGGCGTCCTGATCGGGCGAGCGGCGATAGGCGAACTGGCGCTGGAGATGCATCAAGGCGTGCCGGGTGGGTTCGAGGATGGCCGGGCACTGCGGCTGGTTTCGGCATGCGATCCGCCATATAATCCGAGCTCGGATCGCGAAAGAGCGGGATCATGACCAAGCTGCAGGTGTCGTTGCGAGACGATCAGGAGGCTGAACTGGAGCGCCTGAGCCGGAGGACCGGCCGGACCCCGGGCGACTTCGTCCGTCACGGTGTCGATCTCGCTATTGCCGAGGCGAGAACGTCACAGCCCAATCTCGCAGTTGACGATAACGATGACTGGAAGGCCGCTTGGCGCGGCATTTTTGGTCTATGGGCCGACCACGATGATATTGAAGAGCGACGAGCGAAATTGCGGGAGGATAACCAGTCTCGCGATGCTGAGCTGCAAAGGCAATGGCGCTCGAAGTGAGCTGGCTTCTGGACACGTCGATTATTATCGATGCGTTGCGCGGCACGGCCGCCGCCGTCGTTTTCGCCGGCAATCTGGCAGAACGCCCCTGCATCTCCGTCGTGAGCATCAGCGAATTGCGCGACGGCCAGAAAGGCGCGGTGGAAATTGCTCGAATCGACACATTTCTGGCGACGACGACCATCTATGACGTCACTCGCAACATCGCCGAAATCAGCGGCGGCTTGATGCGGCGTTTCCGCAAAAGCCATGGCCTGACAACCGCCGACGCCCTGATCGCCGCCACTGCCATCCATCACCGGCTCAATCTCGCCACCCTCAATCTCAAGCATTTCCCGATGTTCCCCGATCTCGCCCGCCCGTACTGACGCCCTATCCCCGCAGTTCGAGCCACATCTGCCGATCCCGCTCATCGGTCCAGATGCGCGGATGATCGAGGCCGTTGGCCTCGTCGAAGGCGCGGGAGACGTTGAAAGGCAGGCAGTGCTCGAAGATGACCCAGTCGCCATAGGCCGGCTTCAGCGTGGCATGGACCCGCTCGAAGGTCTCGCGCAGCGAGCGGCCTGCAGCGGCGTTGCCCTTCACCGCCTCGAAGAGGTCGCTTAGGAAAGCACGCGTGCCGTTGACCCCGTCGGCGACCATCGCCTCGCCGACCAGCGCCGCGCCCCGTCCGGGCACCATCGCGACCGAGCCGAGGCCGGCCAGATTGTCGAGCGTGTCGGGCCAGTCGGTGAAATGGGCGTCGCCGCAATAGGGCGTCGCGCCATACTCGACGAGGTCTCCTGCGAAGGACACGTCGGCATCGGGGATCCAGGCGACGATGTCGCCGGCGGTATGGCCCCGGCCGAGCGACATCAGACGGACCTCGCGTTGGCCGAGCCAGAGTGAGCAGTCTTCGGAAAAAGTGGTGGTCGGCCAGGTCAGGCCAGGCCGGATCGATTCCGCGCCCTGGAACAGCCGCGGAAAGCGGCCGATCTCGCTCGCTTTGTCCTCCTCGCCGCGCTCGACGATCATGTCGCGCGCCGCATCCGAGCAGATGATCTCGCCGGCGCCATAGGCCGGCGCGCCGAGTACGCGCACGGCGTGGTAATGCGACAGCACGACATGGCGGATCGGCTTGTCGGTGACGGACCGGACCCGGTCGATCACCGTCTGCGCCATTCTCGGCGTCGCCTGCGCGTCGAAGACGAGCACACTGTCGTCGCCGATGACGACGCCGGTGTTGGGGTCGCCCTCGGCGGTGTAGGCGTAGACGCCCGGCCCGATCTCGTCGAAGGAGATCGTCTTCTCGCCGAGATCGGCGCTGGAGGCGAAAGCGGGCTTCTGGTCAGTCATCGATTCACTCGGCAATGTTTCACTCGGCATGGGGCAGGATGTCCTGTTCGATCGCGCCGAAGATGGAGTGGCCGGCGGCGTCCTTCATCTCGATGCGCACCGTGTCGCCGAAGCGCAGGAACGGCGTCGCGGCCGCACCGGTCAGGATGGTCTCGACCATGCGCTGCTCGGCGATGCAGGCATAGCCGAGCCCGCCCTCCTTCAGCGGCCGACCGGGGCCGCCGCCCGGGTCGCGGTTGGAGACCGTGCCCGAGCCGATGATCGTGCCGGCGCAGAGCGGGCGCGTGCTGGCCGCGTGGGCGATCAGCGCGCCGAAATCGAAGGTCATGTCGACGCCGGCATCCGGCCTGCCGAAGGGCTTGCCGTTGAGCGCCGAGAGCAATGGCAGAGCGAGCTTGCCGCCGACCCAGGCAGCGCCCAACTCGTCGGGCGTCACGGCCACCGGCGAGAAGGCGCTCGGCGGCTTTGACTGAACGAAACCAAAGCCTTTGCCCAGTTCGCTCGCAATCCGATTCCGCAGGCTCACGTCGTTTGCGAGCATGACGAGGCGGATCGCGCCGAGCGCGACATGGGCGCTCGTCCCCATCGGTACGTCGCCTGTCACCACCGCGATCTCGGCCTCGAAATCGATGCCGTCTTCCTCGCTGCGGGCGCGCACCGGCTGGCGCGGACCGAGGCTGGAATCGGAGCCGCCCTGATACATCAGCGGGTCGCTCCAGAAGCTCTCGGGCATCTGCGCCCCCCGCGCCCTCCGGACGAGGTCGACATGGTTCACATAGGCCGAGGCGTCGAGCCACTGATAGGCGCGCGGAAGCGGCGCGGCGCAGTCATGCTCGTGGAAGCGGAAGGACGGCACCGAGCCATGCTCCAGGCTCTCCGACAGATCGGCGAGGCGCGGCGCGCAGCGCTCCCAGTCGTCGAGCGCGCCCTGCAGCGTCGCCACCACCGGAAAGGCGTCCGTGGCGCGCGTCAGGTCCTTCGAGACCACGACGAGTCGGCCATCCCGGCCATGCATAAGCGACGCGAGTTTCATGTCTTTTCAATCCTCCCGGGACGCGCCACAAAGGGCGCAACGAGCTTTTGGGAGGAGACCTTATGAAACGCCGCGACTTTTTGAAAACGGGCGCGCTCGCCGCAGCCGCCACGCCGATCGCGATGCCCGCGATCGCGCAGGCGATGCCGGAGGTGAAGTGGCGGCTGACCTCGAGCTTCCCGAAGTCGCTCGACACGATTTTCGGCACGGCGCAGCAATTCGCCAAGTTCATGTCGGACGCGACCGACGGCAAGTTCCAGGTCCAGGCCTTCTCGGCCGGCGAGATCGTGCCCGGCCTGCAGGCGCTCGACGCGGTGACGTCCGGAACGGTGGAATGCGCCCATACGCCGACCTATTTCTATGTGGGCAAGGACCCGACGCTGGGGCTCGGCACCGGCATCCCCTTCGGCCTCAACGCGCGCCAGCAGCATAGCTGGTGGTATTTCGGCGGCGGCGAGCAGATCGTCAACGCGTCGCTGGCGAAGTTCAACGCCTACTCGATCCCCTGCGGCAATTCCGGCTGCCAGATGGGCGGCTTCTTCCGCAAGGAAATCAACACGCTGGAAGACCTCAAGGGGCTGAAATTCCGCATCGGCGGCATGGGCGGGCAGGTGCTGGCCAAACTCGGCGTGGTGCCGACGCAGATCGCGGCCGGCGACGTCTATCCGGCGCTGGAGCGCGGCACGATCGACGCCGCCGAATTCGTCGGCCCCTATGACGACGAGAAGCTCGGCTTCGTGCGCGTGGCGAAGAACTACTACTATCCCGGCTGGTGGGAGGGCGGCGCGATGCTGCATCTCGTCATCGGCCAGGAGGCCTGGAACAAGCTGCCCAAGCACTATCAGGCGATCGTCTTCCACGCCTGCGAGGCGGCCAATAACTGGATGCTGGCGAAATACGACGCCGTGAATCCGGGCGGCCTGCGCCGTCTCGTGGCGCAAGGGGCGCAGCTCAAGGCGTTCCCGCTGCCGGTGATGGAGGCGGCGCTGAAGGCGGCGGAGGAATACTACGCCGAGACCTCGGCCAAGAGTCCCGACTTCAAGAAGGGCTACGACTCGATGGTCGCCTTCCGCGGCGAGAACCTGCTCTGGTGGCAGGTCGCGGAGCTGTCCTACGACTCGTTCATGAACCGGCTCAGGGCGCGGTGAGCCTGCCTTGTCATTCCGGGGCAGGCCATCGGCCTGAACCCGGAGCCCACGACAGGGCTCGGCTCTGAAAGCGCGGCCGGAAGGTCGCGCCCGGTCGTGGGTTCCGGGTTCTCGCTGCGCGAGCCCCGGAATGACAAATGCGGTCACCACGGCTCCTTCTTCGCCGGGTCGAAGCGCTTCGCCAGCCCGTCCCAGCAGGCCGCATAGTCGGGCTGGAGCTGCGGCAGGCCGGCGGCGTAGCCGGTGACGCGCTGGGGAAAGCGCGTTTCGAACATGAAGGCCATGGTGCCGGTGAGCTTCACCGGCTTGAGCTCCACCGTCGCTGCGTGGTCATAGGCCTGCGCGTCGGGGCCGTGCGGCAACATCATGTTATGAAGCGAGAATCCGCCGGGCGTAAAACCTTCCGGTTTGGCGTCGTAGACGCCGTAGATCAGACCCATGAACTCCGACATGATGTTGCGGTGGTACCAGGGTGGGCGAAAGGTATTCTCGGCCACCATCCAGCGCTCGGGGAAGATGACGAAGTCGATGTTTGCGGTGCCGGGCGTCTCGGACGGGGCGGTCAGCACGGTGAAAATCGACGGGTCGGGATGGTCGAAGCCGATCGCGCCGACGGGCGAATAGGTTCTGAGATCGTATTTGTAAGGCGCGTAGTTGCCGTGCCAGGCGACGACGTCGAGCGGCGACTGGCCGACCGGCGCGGCATAGAGCTCGCCGCCCCATTTGGCGTAGAGCGTCGAGGCCTCCTCGCGATCCTCATAGGCCGCGACGGGGGTAAGGAAATCGCGGGGATTGGCGAGGCAGTTGGCGCCGATCGGCCCGCGATCGGGCAGCGTGAAGGCCCCGCCATAGTTCTCGCAGAGATAGGCGCGGACCGGCCCGTCGATCAGCTCGCAGCGGAAGACGACGCCGCGCGGGATGATCGCGATCTCGCCGGGCTCGATCTCGATGATCCCGAACTCGGTGAAGAAGCGCAGCTTTCCCTCCTGCGCGACGACGAGATACTCGCCATCGGCGTTGAAGAGGTATTCGCGCTCCATCGACTTGGTGACGAAGAGCATGTGGGCCGCCATGCCGCTTTGCGTATCGGCGTCGCCGGCGGTGGTCAGCGTGGCGATGCCGGTGACGAAGGTCGTCGGCTCGGCCGGCAGCGGGATCGGGCTCCAGCGCATCTGGCCGATGGGCAGATCGGCCTCGTCGCGGCAGGGCGCGGTGCGCATCAGCCCCTTGTCGATCTTCTTCCAGCGCCCGCCATGCTTGACGCTGGGGCGGATGCGGTAGAGCCAGGAGCGCTCGTTGGAGGCGCGCGGCGCGGTGAAGGGCGAGCCCGAGAGCTGCTCGGCGTAGAGCCCATAGGCCGGCTTCTGCGGCGAATTGCGGCCCACGGGGAGCGCGCCCGGCAGGCTCTCGGTCTCGAAGGAGTTGCCGAAGCCCGACATGTAGCGCGGCGTCGGCCGGGCGGTTTTCGCGGCATCGGTCTGGGGTCTGGCCTGGACGTTCATCGCTCTCTCCTGCCTCGGCCGCGGGCCGCTTTGACAAGCGGCCGCATTGGGGAATGATCGCCTGTGCGGCGGCGCTCGCCTCGCACCCGAATTAGTTGCAGATGAAACTAATGTCAACGAAACGCCTGCCGTCCGAGACCGCGCTCGCGCCCGAAAAGCCTGCGGCCGAGCCGTTGCGCCTGGAGCAGTTCCTGCCCTATCGGCTCAACGTCGTTGGCTTCTTCGCCAGCCGGGCGCTGGGGCGGATCTACGGGGCGCATTTCGGCATCGACATCCCGCAATGGCGGGTGGTGGCGCAGCTCGGCGAATTCGGTCGGCTGACCTCGCGCGACATCGGCGAGCTCGCCCAGATGCACAAGACAAAAGTCTCGCGCGCCGTCGGCGAGCTGGAAAAGCGCGGGCTGGTCTCGCGGGCCGAGAACCGGCAGGACCGGCGCGAGGCCTTCATCGCCCTGACGCCGGCCGGAACGCGCGTCTATGCCCAGATCGTGCCGCTGGCGCTGGCTTTCCAGGCGCGCTGGACCGAGGGCATCGCGCCCGACGAGCTGAAGGTGTTCGAGCGCGTGCTGTCGACGCTGACCGAACGCGGCCGGCATCTGGCGGGCGGCTATCGCGAGGAGGGGGCATGAGAATGCATGCGATCGAGCCCGACGGGACATCGCAGGCCCTGCCGGTCTTCGAGACCGAGCGCCTGCTGGTGCGGCCGCGCTCGATGGCCGATTTCGCGGCCTGCCTGGCGATGGATCGCGACCCGCTGGTCACCCAGTACGTCCAGGGGCCGTGGAACGACCCCGAAAAGCACGAACGCTTCCTCAGGGACCGCATCGAGACATCGTTCGGTCCAGGGTTGGGTTACTGGTCGATCGTCCCAAGGCAAAATCCCGATCAATTCCTCGGATGGATCCTGCTCATTCCCTTCGACGGCGTCGGGCCGGGGATCGAGATCGGCTGGCGACTCAACCGGCAGGCCTGGGGCAAGGGATACGCCACGGAAGCGGCGCGGCCGGTGCTGACGCACGGGTTCCTGACGCTGGGCATCGACCGAATCGTCGCCGACATCGATCCCGCCAACGCCGCCTCGATGCGTGTGTCGGAAAAGATCGGACTGATGCTGACCGACGAGGGCGACGATCACGGTCAGCCCCGCGCGTGCTACGCGCTGGACAAGTCTGAATTCGTCCGTCGGCTTGACCAGAACGACTGACGCGACCGGCCCGTCACATTGCCGCATACGGCCGGATATGGCATGCCGGAACTGTCCTGGGGCGACGATTCCATAGCGGAGCGACGCAAAAGGACTTCATAGTTCGGTCGCGTTTGGCTGATGAAGTGATGGTCGATAGCAGCAGGCCCGGCAGCGTCGGCGGCCGGCGAAGAGGTGATGGCCAAGGCTGGGATGATGATCCGAATGTTCCGACGCATCGGCGCCGTTATCGCGGCGCTGGCGGTCACCAGCGGCGTGGCGCTCGCGCAATCGCCGTCCTGCGACGCCTGGCGCAGCGAACTCGGTAGCCTGCAAGGCCAGCGCGGCGGCGATCCGCGCGCGGCGCAGGCCGCGCAGCGCGTCGGGACGCAGCTCAATCAGGCCGTCGGCCAATTCCGCGCCATGGGCTGCGAGCGCGGCGGCTTCCTGTTCTTCGGCGAGGCCCCGCCGCCGCAATGCGGCGGCTTGCGGGCGCGCATCGGCCAGTTGCAGGCGCAATACGGCGCGCTGGAGCAGCAGGCCCAGGGCGGCGGGTTGGAACGGCGGCGCGCGCAGCTCACCGCGGCGATCGACAACAACTGCCGGCCGCAGCAGCGCGGCTTCTTCGACACGATCTTCGGCACGGACCCGCGCCGCGGCGAGATCGACTCCGACCTGCCGGGACTCGACCCCGACAGCCCGACCGAACCCGCGACGCCGCGCCAGGGCGGGCCCTACACCGTCTGCGTGAGGAGCTGCGACGGGTTCTTCTTCCCGCTCGCCAACAGCCCGGGCGGGCGCGGCGGGGCCGACGAGATGTGCCAGGCGCTCTGCCCGGGCTCGGAGACCTCGGCCTTCGGCATGAGCAATGGCGGCGACATCCAGAACGCCGTCTCGCGCAGCACGGGGCAGCCCTATTCGTCGCTGCCCAACGCGGCGAAGTACACGAAGAGCTACGACGCCGCCTGCACCTGCCGGGGGCAGGGCCAGAGTTGGGCGCAGGCGCTGAAGGAGGCGGAATACCTGCTCGACAAGCGCAAGGGCGACATCATCGTCACCGAGCAACGCGCCGCCGAACTCTCGCAGCCAAAAGCCGAGAACAAGGCCGACCCCAAGCGACGCGGGGGGACGCCTGCGCCTGCGCCGGTGGTGCAGCCGACCGCCGTGCCGAACCTGCCCGACGAGAAACCGCTGCCATCCGAGGATTCGCCGACCGCCGGCACCGAATCCGCCGGCGTCGGCCCAGCGACGGTCGGCGAGAAGGTGCTCGACAAGGGCGACGGCGTGAAGAGCGAGACCCGCAGCGTCACCGGCGAGAAGCGCACGGTGCGCATCGTCGCGCCCAACCTCGCGCCCAATCTCGGACCTTCGGCGGTTCGGCAGTAGGCAGGCTCAGGCGGGCTCGCCCGCCAGTCGCCGCAGCGCCCTGGCGCGGCCGATCAGCGGCAGCAGCGCAGCCAGCTCCGGGCCATGGTCGAGTCCGGTCAGCGCCTGCCGCAGCGGCATGAACAGCGCCCTGCCCTTCGCGCCCGTCGCGGCGGCGACCGCCCCAGTCCAGCTTTTCCAGGTCGCCTGATCGAAGGGCCCGGCCGGCAGCAGCGCCGCGGCCCGCGCCAGCAGCGCCTCGTCCGCGACCACGGGCTCGATCTCGCCCGCCACCACCCGCCACCAGATCGCGGCCTCGTCGAGCCGCCCGAGATTGCCGCGCACCGCCAGCCAGAACGCCTCGTCGCCGGCGACGCCGAGAGCCGCCAGCCTGTCGGCGACCGCCTCGAAAGGAAGCTGGTGCAGGGTGCGGGCGCTCAGCGTCTCCAGCTCGTGCTCGTCGAATTTCGCCGGCGCGCGCGAGACATGGGCGAGATCGACCAGCCCGGCCAGTTCGTCGAGGCTCGCGACCGGGCGCACCGCATCCGACGAGCCGGTGAGCACCGCCAGCGCCGCCACGGCAAGAGCCTCGACGCCGCTGTCGCGCAGGCCCCGCAGCGAGAGATGGCCGAGGCGCTTGGAGAGCCCCTCCCCGCTCGCGGTGGTCAGGAGGTTGTGGTGGCCGAAGACCGGAAGCGCCGCCCCGAGCGCCTGAAAGATCTGGATCTGCACGGCGGTGTTGGTGACGTGGTCCTCGCCGCGGATGACGTGGGTCACGCCGGTCTCGGCGTCGTCGACGACGGAAGGCAGGGTGTAGAGATAGCTGCCGTCCTCGCGCGCCAGCACCGGGTCCGACAGCGAGGCGCAGTCGACATGGGCCTCACCGCGCACGAGATCGGTCCAGGCGACGGTCCGGGGTTCGAGCAGGAAGCGCCAATGCGGCTTGCGGCCCTGCGCATCCAGCGCGGCGCGGTCGGCGTCGGTCAGCTTCAGCGCGGCGCGGTCATAGACCGGCGGCAGGCCGCGCGCGAGCTGGCGCTTGCGCCGGCGGTCGAGTTCGTCGGCGCTCTCATAGCAGGGGTAGAGCCGGCCCGCCTCGCGCAGGCGCTGCGCGGCGGCGTCATAGATGGAAAGACGCTCCGAATGGCGGATGACGAGATCAGGCGCGATGCCGAGCCAGGCAAGGTCTTCCGCGATCGCGTCAGCGAATTCCGGCTTCGAGCGGACCGTGTCGGTGTCGTCGTAGCGCAACAGGAAGCGGCCGCTATTGCGGCGCGCGAACAGCCAGTTGAACAGCGCCGGCCGGGCATTGCCGATATGGAGATAGCCGGTGGGAGACGGCGCGAAACGGACGAGCGGCAAGGTCATGGACGGGCTTATGGCGGGTTTGCCGGGGCGCGGCAATTGGGGCTAGGTTGAGACGACGAGATGCAGACGAAGGCTCCGGTGAACACCCTCAAAAGCCGCGATGAAAAGGTCAAGCTTTTCGCGACTTTGCTGAACACGGCCGCGGGGTCTTGTCTGACCGTTGGCGTTTTCGCGCCGATCGTCGCGCTTACAATCAATCTCGGCGACGCGGCCGCAAATGTGCCGCTATGGAAAGCCTCGGTTTGCGTCGCAGGTTTCTTGATCGCCGCGGTTCTGCTACATATGTTGGGCAGGCGAATGCTCAATGGATTGGACCAATGAGTTTCTTCCAGATTCTCAACCCGCTGGAATGGTTCGCCTTCATTGGCGTGCCTTGCATTCTGGTGACAATGGGGTGGATTGGCGTGAAAGCCAACGAGGCTTGGTTGCGCCGAGAGCGTGAACGCGATCTCCGCGGTTGATCGCCGCTGATCAGAAATCGAAGCTCTCGCCGCCCGCCTTTCCGACGCCTTTCACCAGCGCGGCATCCAGCCTGTGCGCCGCCTCGCCCGGATCCCGAAAACCGTTGACGATCGGGTAGCGCCGGTCGCGGCCGAAATTACGTGCGGTGATCTTCACGCCCGGCGCGGACTGGCGGCGCTTGTACTCGGCGCGGGCCAGCAGCGCCTCGACAGCGAGCACCGTCTCGCGATCATGGCCGCGCCCCACGATGTCGGAGACGCGCAGCTCCTGCTCGATCAGGCCGGCCAGAATGTCGTCGAGCGCGTCATAGGGCGGCAGCGTGTCCTGGTCGGCCTGACCTTCGGCCAGTTCGGCGCTGGGCGGCTTGGTCAGGATGCGCGCCGGCACGACCTCGCCGTCGGGGCCGAGGGAGCCTGCCGGCTTCCAGCAGTTGCGCAGGGCCGCGAGCCGGAAGACGGCGGTCTTGTAGACGTCCTTGAGCGGGTTGAAGCCGCCGTTCATGTCGCCATAGAGCGTGGCGTAACCGCAGGACATCTCGGATTTGTTGCCGGTGGTGACGAGCATCCAGCCGAATTTGTTGGAGAGCGCCATCAGCAGCGCCCCGCGCGCCCGGCTCTGCAGGTTCTCCTCCGTGACGTCTGGCGAAAGGCCGGTGAAAAGGCCGCCCAGCGCGCCCTCGAAGCCGTCGATGACGCCGGCGATCGGAAGTGTCTCGTAGCGCACGCCGAGCGCCCTCGCGCAGGCCAGCGCATCGTCCTGGCTCGACTGCGCCGTGAACCGGGACGGCATCATCACGCAGGTGACGCGCTCTGGCCCCAGCGCATCCACGGCGATGGCGGCGCAGAGCGCCGAGTCGATCCCGCCCGACAGGCCGAGCACGACGCCCGCAAACCCGGTCTTGCCGACATAGTCGCGCAAGCCCAGCACGAGCGCGGCGTAATCCGCCTCGTCGCCGGTCTCGATCGTGGCGATCTCGCCCGGTCGGCAGCGCCAGCGTCCGGCTTCCCGCGTCCAGTCCGTCACGACAAGCGCCTCGCGGAAAGCGGGAAGTTGACACGCCAGCGAGCGCTCGGCGTTCAAGACGAAGGAGGCGCCGTCGAAGACCAGTTCGTCCTGCCCGCCGACCTGGTTGAGATAGGCCAGCGGCAGGCCCGACTCGACGACGCGCGCCACCGCGACATTCATGCGCTCGTCGCCGACGCCGCGCCGGAAGGGCGAGCCGTTCGGCGACAGCAGGAGTTCGGCCCCGGTTTCGGCCAGGCACTCGACGACCTCCTCGCTCCAGATGTCCTCGCAGACCGGCAGCCCGAGCCGGATTTTATCGCGGAAGACCACGGGCCCGGGCAGCGGGCCGGGCGCGAAGACGCGGGCCTCGTCGAAGACGCCGTAATCCGGCAGCGCGACCTTGAAGCGCACAAACTGGATGAGCCCGCCATCGAGCAGCGCATAGGCGTTGTGAAGCCTGCCCTCCTCGGCCCAAGGCAGGCCGATCAGCAGGGCCGCGCCGCCATCGCCGGTTTCCCGCGCGAGGTCCTCGCAGGTCTTCCGGCAGGCGTCCTGGAAGGCGGGTTTCAGCACCAGATCCTCGGGCGGATAGCCGCACAGGAACAGTTCCGGAAACATGACCAGCTCCGCCCCTGCCCGGCGAGCCTGCTCCCTGGCGCGTCGGGCGGCCTGCGCGTTGCCGGCGATGTCGCCGACGATCGGGTTCAGTTGCGCAAGCGCGAGGCGGAGCATGGGCGTGGTCATGTCCGCCGCTGTAGCGCGGCGGCCCTGCGCCAGCAACGACACGCGCAGTTTCATCGATGCGACTGCGCCGGCTTAACCCGGCGTTAGGGTTAATCAGGCATGAATCAGCATCGAGCCGCGCCTGACGGCCCTCGACCGACGTCCGGAGAGACCACGATGCGAAACCGCTTCATCGCAGCGACCAGCGCCGCAGCCCTCATCGCCAGCGCCACGACACTAAGCGCACCGGCCGCAGCCGCCGATTATCCCGTCCTGCGCGGCTCCCAGTACGAGGAGGCGCCGCCGTCGCTGGAAGCCGCGCCATTCAACTGGTCGGGATTCTATCTCGGCGCCTTCGCCGGCCAGTCGCAGACCCGCTTCCGGACCGACCGGGGTGTGCTGGACCTCGCCAACGGCCTCTTCAACGCCAGCACGGTCCTGAACGAATTGAGCCCGGGCGAACTCGTGCGCACCTCGCCTCGCGACGACAGGGGGACGAGCTTCGGCGGTTTCCTCGGCTACAACGTGGCCTTCGGCGACGCGGTCGTCGGCATCGAGGCCGAGTATTCGCGCATCGAGCAGGAGACCAGCGCCGCGACGCTCGAGGGACGCACGGTCTCGGGCGGCGGCCTCATCGTCTCGTCAATCCAGGAAGCCAGGCTCAACGACTACGTCAATGCACGGCTGCGCTTCGGTTACGCCTATGGCCGGATCATGCCGTATTTCACAATCGGCGCGGCGGCCGGGCGTTTCGACACCAATGTCGCGGTTGCCGCGGACTATTTCAGCATTACGGGCACGACACGAAGCAGCTATTTCGGTTATCCGCGCACGCTCGGCGGACCCAAGCAGGATGTCTGGGGCTACGGCTTCTCGGTGGGCGGCGGCGTCGAAGCGGCGCTGGCCGACAACATCATCGTCCGCGGCGAATATCTGTTCACGCGCTTCAACAATGTCGAGGGCGTCACCGTGAACCTGAACACGGCGCGCGTCGCGGCGGCGCTGAAATTCTGACCACGGCGTCCGGACAACAAAAGGCCGCAGCCCATGCTGCGGCCTTTCGCTTGTGCGTGAAGGCGACGCCGAGCCTGCGCCCTACTCCGCCGCCTCGACCTCGGGCCGCGCCCGCCCGGCCCGCTCGCGCTTGACCAGCTCGGCGACGAGGAAGGCGAGCTCCAGCGCCTGCTCGGCGTTGAGGCGCGGGTCGCAGAAGGTGTGGTAGCGGTCGTTCAGATCGGCGTCGGTCATGCCGCGCGCGCCGCCGGTGCATTCGGTGACGTTCTTGCCGGTCATCTCCAGATGCAGGCCGCCGGCATGGGTGCCTTCCGCCTGGTGCACGGCGAAGACGTTCTTCACCTCGGTCATGATCAGGTCGAAGGGCCGCGTCTTGTATTCGCCGGCCTTGACCGTATTGCCATGCATGGGGTCGCAGGACCAGACGACGTTGCGCCCTTCCCGCTTCGTGGCGCGCACCAGCGCCGGCAGGTTGTCGAAGACCTTGTCGGCGCCGAAGCGGCCGATCAGCGTCAGACGTCCCGCCTGGTTCTGCGGGTCGAGCACGTCGATCAGCTTGAGCAGCCCGTCGACCGTCGTGGTCGGTCCGCATTTCAGGCCGATCGGATTGCGGATGCCGCGGAAGAACTCGACATGGGCGTGGTCGAGCTGGCGCGTGCGGTCGCCGATCCAGACCATGTGGCCGGAGGTCGCGTACCAGTCGCCGGTGGTGGAATCGACGCGGGTCATCGCCTGCTCGTAGCCGAGCAGCAGCGCCTCGTGACTGGTGTAGAACTCGGTGGTGCGCGTCTCGGGATGCGCCTCCGGGTCGATGCCGATGGCGCGCATGAAGTCGAGCGACTCGGTGATGCGCTCGGCGAGTTCGTTGTAGCGCGAGGAGGCCGGCGCATCCTTGACGAAGCCCAGCATCCAGCGATGGGCGTTGTCGAGATTGGCGTAGCCGCCGGTGGCGAAGGCGCGGATCAGGTTCAGCGTGGCGGCCGACTGGCGATAGGCCTCAATCTGGCGGCGCGGATCGGGCACCCGCGCCTCCGGCGTGAAGGCGTTGTCGTTGACGATGTCGCCGCGATAGCTCGGCAGTTCGACGCCGCCGATGATCTCGGTGTTGGACGAGCGCGGCTTGGCGAACTGGCCGGCGATGCGCCCGACCTTCACCACCGGCGAGCCGCCGGCGAAGGTCAGCACCACCGCCATCTGCAGGAAGAGCCGGAAGAAGTCGCGGATGTTGTCGGCCGAGTGCTCGGCGAAGCTTTCGGCGCAATCGCCGCCTTGAAGAAGGAAGGCCTCGCCGGCCGCGACCTTGCCCAACGCCCGTTTGAGCTTGCGCGCCTCGCCTGCAAAAACCATCGGCGGAAAGCCGGCGAGCTGCTGCTCCACCGCCTTGAGGGCTGCCTGATCCGGGTATTCCGGCATCTGCTGGACCGGCTTTTGCCTCCAGCTTTCGGGCGTCCAGCGCTCGGACATGGGTCTGCTCCTGCTTCACGATCGCGCCGCCGTTAACCCGGCGTCAGCGCGAAGGCGGGCCTATACACCCAAGGCGGCGGGATGGCCACAGCCGCGACGGCGGCGCGGCGGCCGGCGATGGCGGCGGCGTCCATGCCGCCCGCGGCGATTCACGAGTCGCCGCAAGGAGATGGTCGACGCGGCTGACATCCTGATTCCGGTCGTTACGACCGCGATTCAAGGCGCTGGCGCGGCGATTCAACGGCTTGAGACTTTGAATCAATCTAAAGCCGACGGGGCAGCAGATCGCTGATCAGGCCGCCTTGATGTCTGTGCCCCCGAAATCGTCGCCCTTGAAAAGGAGGGCGGCGTCGAGATGCTGCGCCGTCGCATAGGAGAAGCAGTCGCCGAGATTCAGGATGCCGGGCCGGCCGCCGCCCATGCCGTAGCGCTCCCCGGCAGCAATAGCGAGCGCGGTGATCGTCATGTCGGGAGCAACCGGCGTCACCTGCGCGGCTTTCAGGAACTCGGCTACCTCGAAAAAGCCCTGTGGCCGTTCTATTCGCCAAAGTCGAGCCATTGCGACGGCGGCCTCCCAAACGGTCACCGTCGAAGCAAACCTTCTGCCGGGACCCGCAGGAAGCGAATGCAGTCGTTTCGCCAGGTCGAAGCTGTCGTCCTCCTCCGCCATGATGCCGACAATCGCCGAAGCGTCGACGACGATCACCGCCGCTCGTCCTCGCCGTTGATCTCGTCGTAAAAGGCCTTGTCGGCTTGAAGACCCGTCTTGCCGGCCTTCGCCAAACGTTCACGGATCGGCGCGAGTTTCTCCCAAAGCGTCGGTTCCGCCGCCTCGCGCTCGGCTTTCTCGCGCAGCGCCTCGTGGACGATCTCGGTCAAGCCCTTGCCATGCTTGATCGCGAGCTTGCGGGCTAGCGCCTCGACCTCGTCGTTCTTGATGCTGATGCCCATCGCCAGACTCCCGCTTCTAGAACGCGTTCTGAGTTTCTAGAATAGCCCCGACAACGCTTCCCCGCAATCGCCGCGCCTCGAGCGCTTGCGCAGCCCGACCCTCGCCGGTCCCTTCCCGGCCTGGCCGAGGACTCATGGCTCGCGGGCTTCCTGCAACACCCAATCGCGAAACAGCCTGATCTTCGCTGATCCGCGCCGCAGCGCCGGATAGGTCAACCAGTAATCGTGGCCATCGGCAATGACGAGATCGAAGGGCTGAACCAGCAGGCCGTCGGCGAGTTCACGCCGGAAGAAGTCCGGCGTGACCATGGCGACCCCGTTGCCGGCGATCGCCGCGGTAACCTCGAACTGCTGTACGCCGAGCTTGACCGGCGCATGGTCGCCATGGCCGGGATCGGACAAGCCGGCGGCGGCGAACCAGCGACGCCACCGCTCCGGCGAACCGAGCAGCCGGAAGCGGAAAAGATCCGTCGGCTCCGGGTCGTCCCCGATCGCCCTGAGCAGATCGGGGCTGCACAGCGGTGTGAACCGGCTCGGCAACAGCCAGTGCGCCTCCAGGCCGGCCCATGACCCGCTGCCGCTGCGGATCGCGACGTCGCAATCGTCCGGCTGCGGATCGGCCGGCTGGGCCTGCGTGACGAGGCGCACCGCGAGGGCGGGATTGACCGACTGGAAACTGCCCAATCGCGGCACCAGCCAGTTCGATGCGATGGTGGGCAAAGCCTGGATCGAGAGTACGCCTTCGACCGTGTGCGTGACGGCCGCGAAGGCTGCCCGCAGGCCGTCGAATGCGTCCGTCACCGCCGCGGCCAGCCGCTCGCCCTCAGCGGTCAGCGCGACCCGGCGCGGCAGCCGCCGGAACAGCGCGACGCCAAGCCGCTGTTCGAGCTGCCTGATCTGATAGCTGACAGCCGCCTGCGTCATGCCGAGCTCGACGGCGGCGCGCGTGAAGCCGCCATGGCGGGCAGCCGCCTCGAAAGCGCGGACCGCGCTCAGCGGCGGCAGGCGGATCGAAACCTCATTCATAAGCTCTGCTTGTCCATGATCGGCGAAAACCGATTTGTCCTCCCGCCGCCGGCCGGGCTCATTGATCGCATCAGTCGCGAGAAAGCGACCACCGCGAGAGCAAACCGATGACGGTCAACAACGCCAGAATGCAGGACCTAGGCAATTTAATCCACCGGATCGTGCAGGCGATCCGACGCCGGGCCTCGCGCCGCCACCATCGGCCGCCGCGCCTGCGCGCGGCCGGCATGACGCGCCACATGCAGCGCGACATGGCGCTGACAACCACAAAACTTCCTTATGAGGATATCAATGGCGGGACGTGCCGGAACGAACAGCTTTACCGGTCGCAAGCTGCAGGGCAGAACCGGGTCTAGCGGACGCCTCAGCCCGCCCGCGCCGTCCGCATCGTCACCAATTCCTCGGCCGCGCTCGGATGCAGCGCCACCGTCCGGTCGAAATCGGCCTTGGTCGCGCCCATCGTAATGGCGATGGCGACCGCCTGGATGATCTCGCCGGCGTCATGGCCGAGAATGTGGACGCCGAGCACCCTGTCGGTCTTCGCATCGACGACGAGCTTCATGTAGATGCGCTCCTGCCGGCCCGAGATCGTCGCCTTCATCGGACGAAAGCCGGATTCGAAGATGCGCAGCTCATGGCCGGCGGCGAAGGCCTGCTGCTCGGTGAGGCCGACCGTGCCAACTTCCGGCGTGGTGAAGACGGCCGAGGCGACGAGGTTGTGGGCCATGTTCCATGGCTTGCCGCCGAAGGTCGTATCGGCGAAGGCGTGGCCTTCGCGGATCGCGACCGGGGTCAGGTTGACCCGGTTGGTGACGTCGCCGACGGCATGGATGGAGGGCACGCTGGAGGCCGAGTTGTCATCCACCATCACCTGACCGATCGGTCCGAGCCTGACGCCGGCCTCCGCCAGCCCGAGACCGGCGGTGTTCGGCTTGCGGCCGGTCGCGACCAGGATCACCTCCGCGTCGATCGGCGCGCCCGAGGCGCAATGGGCGCGGCGGCAGCCATCGGGCAGCAATTCGACGCGGTCGACCGTGCAGCCGAGGCGGAAGGCGACGCCGGCATGGCTGAGGCCGTCGCGCAGCCTGGTGCGGATATCCTCCTCGAAGCCGCGCAGGATGTTGTCGCCGCGATGCAGCAGCGTCACCGCGACGCCGAGCCGCGCGAAAACGCTGGCGAATTCAAGCGCGATATAGCCGCCGCCGACGACCAGCATCCGCTTCGGAAGGCTCGGCAGATGGAATATCTCGTTCGATGAGATGCCGAGTTCACCGCCCGGGATCGGCGGCTCGAAGGTCGGGTGGCCGCCGGTGGCGACGAGGATATGGCGGGCGCGGACAAGCTCACCGCTCCTTTGCAGGCGCACGGCGTGCGGACCCTCGACCACCGCCCGCTCCTCGCGGATCGCGACCTTGGCGCCTTCCAGCCCCTTGCGATAGAGCCCTGAAAGCCGCGTGACCTCGTTTGCGACGGCGTCGCGCAGGGTCGGCCAGTCGAAGCTCGGCTTGCCGACGCTCCAGCCGAAGCCGGCCGCGTCCTCGAACTCCTCGGCGAAGCGGCTGGCATAGACGAAGAGCTTCTTGGGCACGCAGCCGCGGATGACGCAGGTGCCGCCGATGCGGTCCTCCTCCGCGATCATGACGCGCGCGCCATGGCCAGACGCGATGCGCGCGGCGCGCGTGCCGCCGGAGCCCGCCCCGATGACGAAGAGATCGACGTCGAACTCGGCCATGCTCAGACTTCCCCGTTGCTCATGATGAAGGGCTAGCCCCGGCGCGGCCGAGCCAGAGCAGGGTCGCGGCCGTGGCGAGAATGGCGATCCACCAGCCCTGCCAGGCGCCGTGCGCGACCGAGGCGATGCCGAAAGCGCTGGCGAACAGCGCCAGCCGCGGCGCAAGCTCCGCGACCGGCAGCCGCCGCAGCCGCAGCAGGCAGGCGAGCCCGGTGAAGCCGAGAAGCGCCGCGCCGACGAGGCCGGTCTCCGCCCAGAGCTGAAGGGGCGCGCTATGGGGATGGCCGACCCCGAGCATGACGCGGCGCGGCTCGGTGACCGCGGCCGCGACCGGGTGGTCCTGCAGGCTCGCCGTCGCGCCGAAACCCGAGCCTGCCAGCGGCCGGGCGCGGATCGCCTCGCCAAAGCTCAGCCAGATGTCGACGCGGTCGCGCGTATGCGAGGCGTCGAGCCGCTGATGCAACGCGGCCGGCATGGCGCGGTCGACGATCTCGCCGACAACCGGAGCGGCCGCCATCGTCGCGACGAAGCCCAGCGTAACCGCGGCCCAGGCCAGTCCGGGAGCGAGGAGCGACAGCACCCAGACTGCGATCACGATCAGCAGGCCGAGTTTCGCCGCGCCGCTTTCCGAGACCAGCACCGCCGCCGCGACCGCCAGCGCCGCGCCGAGGCCAAGCGCACGGTCGCCGCGCGTCGAGCCCTTCCGCCACAGCCCCGCCAACGCCGCCGGCAGCAGGACGAGCGCCGTCAGCACGGAGCGGTTGAACACATCGGTGCGATCCTGCCCCATGCCGAGCCCGAGCATGGTGCGGTGGGCGAGCCCTGTCGCCAGTTCGAGCATGACCAGAAGGGCGGCGGCGACCAGCGCCAGCGCCAGGGCGCGGTGCAGCGCGGCATCGACGCGCAAGAGGCCGCTGCCGGCGACGACGAGCCCGCAGAGCAGCGGAAGCGCGAACTCGCCCCACATGGCGAGGCCGGCGAGGGGCCGGTGGCTCCAGGCCGTGGTCGCCAGCGACCAGAGCAGGAAGACACCGAGCGCGAGGCCGAGCGGCGTCGCGAGACAGGCGCGCAGACGGCCGAGCAGCGGGCGAAGGCCGCCTCCCGCCAAAGCGGCCGCGACCAGCGCCAAGGCCGCCAGCGCCAGCACGAGCGGCGCGGAGCGGTTGGCCAGCCACATCGCCAGCGGCAGCGCTACGATGAACCCGGCGGCAAGCCCCGGCAGCGCGCGCGCCGGGCCGTCCGAGACAGGCGGCGAGAGGCCTTCGCTGGCGGCGGGAGGACGGATCATGCGCATGCGCTTACGCGATCGGGCCGCGCCCGCCTAGAGGCCCGCAAGGGCCACGCGCCGCGAAAGACCTTGACTTCGCATTATTCAATCAGGCGCAATTGACGTGGGAAGCGTCACGGTGCCACAGCAGGGCTGGTGCGCCATAACAGCGCGGAAAATCCGCGCGCGGAGGAAGACCATGCTCACATCATTCTTGAAGCGCAGCGCCGTCGCGGCCGTCGCGCTCGCCGGCCTGACGACTGCGGCCTTCGCCCAGATGGAACTGAAGATCATGGCGCCCGCCGCGCCCGGCGGCGGCTGGGACGGCACGGCGCGCTCGATGCAGCAGGCGCTGACCGCGTCCGGGATCGCCAAGGGCGTGCAGGTCGCCAACGTCACCGGCGCCGGCGGCACGATCGGTCTTGCCCAGCTGATCAACGCCAAGGGCGACGGCAACCAGCTGATGGTCAACGGCTTCGTCATGGTCGGCGCGATCCTGCTGAACAAGTCGCCGGTCAATCTGAGCCAGACCACGCCGATCGCGCGGCTCACCGCCGAGGCGCTGGTCGTCGTGGTGCCGACCGAATCCCCGATCAAGAACGCCAAGGACCTCGCTGAGCGGATCAAGGCCGACCCGGCCAAGGTGACCTGGGCCGGCGGCTCGGCCGGCGGCGCCGACCACATCCTCGCCGCGCTCGTCGCCGAGGCGTCGGGCGGCGATCCCAAGAAGATCAACTACATCCCGTTCTCGGGCGGCGGCGAGGCGCTCGCCGCCATGCTCGGCGGACGCGTCACGGCCGGCGTTTCCGGCTATGGCGAATTCGAAGGCCAGATCAAGGCCGGCAAGCTGCGCGTCATCGGCGTGACGTCGCCCAAGCGCCTCGCCAACGCGCCCGACGCGCCGACCTTCAAGGAGCAGGGCGTCAATGTCGAACTGCTCAACTGGCGCTCGGTCGTGGCGCCTCCCGGCCTCAGCGCCGATCAGCGCAAGGCGCTGGCCGACGCGATGGACAAGATGGTCAAGTCGAAGGAATGGGCCGAAATCCTGAAGGCACGCGGCTGGGACGACGCCTATCTGCCGAGCGCCGAGTTCGAAACCTTCCTGAAGGCCGAGAACGACCGCGTCCAAAAGGTGATGACGGATGTCGGCCTGGTGAAGTAAGGCGGACGGCGATCAGTGAAGGGGCCGGGAGACCGGCCCCTTCGTCGCCTTTGCGATCAGTTTCGGATCAAGACAGCGAACGGATACGACGATGGCCGATGACACCATGGCCCGCAGGGTCGACCGCCCGGCCCTCGTCGTCGCCGCGCTGCTGCTGGTGACGGCGGCGCTCGTCGCGTTCGACGCCTCCCGGCAGACGATCACCTCCAATTACGGCGTCGGGCCGACGGCGATGCCCTATGTCGTCTGCACCGGGCTGACGCTGCTCGGGCTCGCGCATCTGTTCGTCGCCTTCAGGGACGGCATTCCCAAGCCCGAAGCCGCCGACAACAGCGCCATCCTCTGGATCGTCGCCGGGCTTGCCGGGCTGCTCGCCTGCATCGCGCTCGGCGGCGGATTCATCGTCGCGATGACGATCGTCTTCGCCTGCACGGCGCGCGGCTTCGGTCGCCGCGCGCTGCTCGTCGACGCCGTCATCGGGTTCGTGCTCGGCCTCGTCATTTTCGTGATGTTCTCCAGGCTGCTGACCCTGACGTTGCCGTCGGGCCCGCTCGAACGTCTGCTCACGTAAGGGTCGGCCGAAACGATGGACACGCTTCTCGCCCTGATGAACGGCTTTGCGGTCGCGCTCGAACCCTCAAAACTGCTGTTTTGCCTGATCGGCGTGTTTCTGGGCACCGCGGTCGGCGTGCTGCCCGGCATCGGGCCGGCGCTGACCGTGGCGCTGCTGCTGCCGGTGACGTTCAAGCTCGACCCCGGCGGCTCGCTGATCATGTTCGCCGGCATCTATTACGGCGGCATGTATGGCGGCTCGACCACCGCGATCCTGCTCAATGCGCCGGGCGAGAGCGCCTCGCTGGCGACAGCGCTCGAAGGCTCCAAGATGGCGAAGGCCGGGCGCGGCGGGCCGGCGCTGGCCACCGCCGCGATCGGCTCCTTCGTCGCCGGGCTGATCGCCACGATCGGGCTCGCCTTCCTCGCGCCCTGGCTGGTCAACCTCGCGATCCAGTTCGGCCCGTGGGACTATTTCGCGCTGATGATCCTGGCCTTCGTCACCGTCTCGGCAACCTTCGGGGATTCGCCGCTGCGCGGGCTGACCAGCCTGTTCATCGGCATCACGCTCGGGCTCGTCGGCATCGACAAGCTGACCGGCCAGGCGCGGCTGACCTTCGGCGTGCCGGAACTGCTCAACGGCATCGAGGTGACGACGCTGGCGGTCGGCCTCTTCGCCGTGGGCGAGGCGCTCTACGTCGCTTCAAAGCGCCTGCGCGAGCCCGAGGAGATCGTGCCCATCCGTGGCTCCCTGTGGATGAGCAAGCTCGACTGGAAGCGCTCCTGGGCGCCGTGGCTGCGCGGCACCGCCTTCGGCTTCCCGATCGGCGCGCTGCCGGCGGGTGGCGCGGAGGTGCCGACCTTCCTGAGCTACTCCACCGAGAAGAAGCTCTGCAAATATCCCGAAGAGTTCGGCAAGGGCGCGATCGAGGGCGTCGCCGGGCCGGAAGCGGCCAACAACGCCGCCGCCGCCGGCGTGCTGGTGCCGTTGCTGACGCTCGGCCTGCCGACCTCGGCGACGGCCGCGATCATGCTGGCGGGCTTCCAGCAATACGGCCTCAATCCCGGCCCGCTGCTGTTCGCGGAACGCCCCGACCTGGTCTGGGGCCTGATCGCCTCGCTCTTCGTCGCCAACGTGCTGCTGGTGATCCTGAACCTGCCGCTGATCGGGCTCTGGGTCCGGCTGCTGGCGATCCCGCAGCCCTGGCTATACGCCGGCATCATCGTCTTCGCGACGATGGGCACGCTGGCGGTCAACCCCTCGCCGGTCGAGCTCGGCATGCTCTTCCTGTTCGGCTATCTCGGCTATCTGATGCGGCGCTACGACTATCCGGTCGCCCCCATGGTGGTCGGGCTGATCCTGGGGCCGATGGCGGAGGCGCAATTGCGGCGCGCGCTGCAGATCAGCCTCGGCGATCCGATGATCCTGCTGGAGAACCCGGGCTCGGCGATCCTGCTGGGCCTTGCTTTCATCGGCCTCGTCGCGCCCTTCATCATGAAGGGGTTGAACAAATTCAAGGCGGCGGAGGACTGAGGCGTCAGGCCGCGACGCCGGATGCTTCGGGCAGCACGCGCAATTCGACGGTGCGACCGAGACGCGAGGCGATGCGGACAAGCCGGTCGATGGTGAAGCGCGACAGGTCGGCGTTGCGGATGCGCTGAATATCAGCCGCATCGATGCCGGCGGCTTTCGCGCCCTCGCGCGCGCTCAGGCCTCGCCGGTTGACCGTCGCGATGATCTCCGTCGCAATGACGGCTTTCAGTTTCTTGGCGCCGGCATCGGCATCGCCGAAATCGGCAAAGACATTACCGCTGCCGCGCACGACTTCGAGCTCTTCGCTCATCGTTCCAACTCCTTAAGACGCTTGAGGCGCTCGCGGATGAGTTCAATCTCATGCCTTGGCGTCTTGATGCCCTGCGTCGACTTCTTTTGAAAAGCATGGACGACCCAAAGATCGTTGCCGATCATGACCGCGTAAACCGTCCGATATGCATCGCCGCGATGCGGAAGAGCGATTTCGTAGACACCGCCGTCGAGCCCCTTCATCGGCTTGGCGGTATCGGCCATTTCGCCGCCCGCCGCGATCTCCAGAGCAAACTTGATCCGATCCTGGACAGTCTGCGGAAACGTCAGAAATTCCTTGCGCGCCGCGCGAACCCATGAGATCGCCCTCATTCGCGGTTGTTGGCATATCTGCCAACATCCGACAAGATCAAACTCGATCCGCAACTTTCGGCCTGCGCTGAGCTTCTCCCGAGAATGACGAGCGCACATGAACAATCATGGCGCAACTGTGTTCTTCTCTCGGCGGCAACGCCTGGGAAGGACAACGCATCATGAGCGACGCAGCCACCACCCCCGCCGCGATCACCTCCGAACCGAAGGCCGAGCCCAGCCTGCACCGGGTCATGGGTCCGTGGCTCCTGCTGCTCTTCATCGTCGGCGATATTCTCGGCACCGGCATCTACGCCCTGACCGGGCAGGTGGCCAAGCAGGTCGGCGGCGTGGTCTGGCTGCCCTTCGTCGTGGCCTTCGTCGTCGCGATGATCACCGCCTTCAGCTATCTCGAACTGGTCACGAAATATCCCAAGGCGGCGGGCGCGGCGCTCTACACCCACAAGGCCTTCGGCATCCATTTCATCACCTTCATCGTCGCCTTCGCAGTGATGTGCTCCGGCATCACCTCGGCCTCGACCGCCTCGCGCGCCTTCGCGGCGAACATGTCGAGCGCCTTCGGACTTGGGCTCTCGGGCGGCGTCGGCATCACCCTGATCGGGCTCGGCTTCATGACGCTGGTCGCCGCGGTCAATCTGCGCGGCGTGGCTGAGAGCGTGAAGGCGAACGTCTTGCTGACCTGCGTCGAACTGACCGGGCTTTTGATCATCATCACCATCGGCCTGATGGCAATCATGGCCGGACAGGGCGACGTCTCGCGGGTGCTGGAGTTCAAGCCCGCGGGCGATGGCGGCATGTTCTGGCCGGTGATCGCGGCGACGACGCTGGCCTTCTTCGCCATGGTCGGCTTCGAGGATTCGGTCAATATGGCGGAGGAGTGCAAGGATCCGACGCGGCATTTCCCCAAGGTGCTGCTGGCCGGGCTGCTGATCACAGGCGTGATCTATGTGCTGGTCTCGATCTCGGCGATCACGCTGGTCGCGCCCGAGCAGCTCGGCGAGGGCGAGACGCCGCTGCTCAAGGTGGTTCAGGCCGGCGCACCGAATTTTCCGCTCTGGATCTTCGGGTTCATCACCATGTTCGCGGTCGCCAACAGCGCGCTGATCAACATGCTGATGGCGAGCCGGCTGGTCTATGGCATGAGCCGCGAGCATGTGCTGCCGCCGATACTCGGCAAGGTCCATGCGACGCGGCGCACGCCCTATATCGCGATCGGCTTCACCACGCTGCTGGCGTTTGCGTTGATCACCTTCGTCGGCGAGGTGCCGGCGCTGGGCGGCACCACGGCGCTGCTGCTGCTCTGCGTCTTCACCGTGGTCAACGTCGCCGTGCTGGTGCTGCGCAAGGACACGGTCGGGCACGACCATTTCCGGACGCCGACGCTGCTGCCGATCGTCGGGGCGCTGGCCTGCGCCTTCTTCGCAGGGCCGTGGACCGGCCGCGACATGGTGCAGTACAAGATCGCCGGCGTGCTGCTCGGCATCGGCGTCGTGCTCTGGTTCGTGACCGTGATGGTCAACCGCGCCAGCGGCGTCAGCCGGGCCGACCCGCTGGCCGAGAACGTCGGCGGACGCGGGCCGGTGAACTGACGGCGCATCAAAAAGCCGCCAGCGCGACGCCGGCGGCTCATGACGTTCGGCCGATCTCAGAGATTGTGGCCGCGCTTGCGCATTTCCTGGGTGAAGCGGTCGAACAGGAAATTGCTGGTCTGGAGCGTCCACGGTTCGAGCACGCCATAGACCTCCTCGACCGCCTGGGCGCGCCCGGTGTTGTAGCGCTGGCCCGGGCCCGACTTGAAGAAGGCGACGATCTCCTTCAGATCCGCCTCGCTCAGCTTCTTGGCGAAGATGTCGGTGGCGACCACGGTGATCTCGGCGATCTTCTTGTCGGCTTCGCCCTTCAGGCCGTCGACGACCTCATTGATGTCCTTGGTCAGCTCCGGCCGGGTGACGCCGACGAGCTGGAAGGTCCGGTTGCGGAACTCCGTGTAGATCGACGAGAAGGTCGGCGTGACGTTGGTCAGCTCCATAAGCTCGCGGGCAAGGGCGAGATGGGAGGGGGTGGGCGCCGGGGCCTGAGCCTGGGCCGGCGCGCCGAGAAGGAGGGCGAAGCCGAGGGCCGCACCGGCGAGAATGTGGCGTGTCATGCGGTCGGATCCTTCATCATGCGGCAAGCGCGGCGCCGGGATCGGCCGCCGGCGCCCGACAGGCTTGCGAATGCTGCCGCGTCGCCTAACAGGTCCGCGGGCCGACGCCAAGAACCTTTGCGCCGATGAGAACCTTTGCGCCGACAAGCCGGCCCAATCATGGCCTGTTTCAAGCCGGAGCCTGACTCAGCCGACATCCCCCATCAGCTTCAGGCCATCGGCGGAGGCGAGAATCGCCCCGGTGCATAGCCCGAGAAACAGGCCGTGCTCGACCATGCCTGGAACGGCGTTAAGCGCTGCGGCGAGCAGATCCGGCCGCTCGATCGCGTGCAAATGGGCGTCGAGAATATGGTTCCCGTTATCGGTGACGAGCGCCTCGCCACTCGCCCGCTTCCGGAGGACGAGGTCGCCCGCGCAGCCGCAGGCAGCGAGCGCGGCTGCGACGGCACGGCGCGTCACCTCCAGCCCGAACGGCACGACCTCGACTGGGAGCGGGAAGCGCCCGAGCGTGGCGACGAGCTTGCTGTCGTCGGCGATCACGATCATCCGGACCGAGGCCGCCGCAACGATCTTCTCGCGCAGATGCGCCGCGCCGCCACCCTTGATCAGCCTGAGCTGCGCGTCGATCTCGTCGGCCCCGTCGACCGTCAGATCGAGCTTGGGCGTCTCGTCCAGGCTCGACATCGCGATGCCGAGTGCCTGCGCCTGCGCCTGTGTGGCCTGCGAGGTCGCGACACAGACCACGTCGAGCCCCTCGGCCACCTTAGCACCGAGCAGATCGACGAAATGCTTCGCCGTCGAGCCGGTGCCGAGGCCCAGCCGCATGCCGGGGCGGACGAGTTCGAGCGCGCGCGCGGCGGCGAGCTTCTTGAGATCGTCGGGGCTCACGCGCCGAGCCCGCCCATGAGCATGTATTTGATCTCGACGAACTCATCCATGCCGTGGAGCGAGCCCTCGCGGCCGAGCCCGGATTCCTTGACGCCGCCGAAGGGGGCGACCTCGGTGCCGAGGATGGCGGAGTTGATGCCGACCATGCCGTATTCAAGCTCTTCCGCGACCCGGAAGGCGCGGCCGAGATCCTTCGTGTAGAAATACGCCGCCAGTCCGAAGGGCGTGTCGTTGGCCATCGCTACGACCTCGTCCTCGGTCTTGAAGCGATAGACCGGCGCGACCGGGCCGAAGGTTTCCTCGTTGGTCACCAGCATCTTCGTCGTAACGCCCGAGATCACCGTCGGCTCGTAGAAAGTGCGGCCAAGCGCGTGACGCCTGCCGCCGACCACCACCTTCGCGCCGTTGGCGACCGCATCGGCAACATGGCGCTCGACTTTTTCGATGGCGCGCTCGTTGATCAGCGGGCCCTGGACGACCCCCACCTCGACGCCGTTGCCGACCTTCATCTTGGCGACCTCGCCGGCGAATCTCGCGACAAAATCGTCATGGATGCCGTCCTGCACAAAGAGCCGGTTAGTGCAGACGCAGGTCTGGCCCATGTTGCGGTACTTCGCGATCAGCGCGCCCTCGACCGCCTTGTCGAGATCGGCATCGTCGAAGACGATAAAGGGCGCGTTGCCGCCGAGCTCCAGCCCGACCTTCTTCACCGTCGAGGCGGCCTGCCGCATCAACAACTTGCCGACCGGCGTCGAGCCGGTGAAACCGACGAAGCGCACGGCCGGATGGCTGGTCATCACCTCGCCGATCGCCTTCGCGTCGCCCGTGACGATGTTGAGCACGCCCTTGGGGAAGCCGGCGCGCTCGGCCAGCACCGCCAGCGCCAGCGCGGTCAGCGGCGTGTCGGGCGCGGGCTTGACCACGAAGGTGCAGCCGGCGGCCAGGCCCGGCGCGCATTTGCGCGTGATCATCGCGGCCGGGAAGTTCCAGGGCGTGATCGCGGCGCAGACGCCGACGGGCTGCTTCTGGACGATGATGCGCGAATTCGGGAAGGGCGAGGGGATCGTCTCGCCATAGATGCGCTTGGCCTCTTCGGCGTAGAACTCGACGAAGGAGGCGGCGTAGGCGACCTCGCCGCGCGCCTCGGCCAGCGGCTTGCCCTGCTCGGCGGTCATGATCTGCGCGATGTCCTCCTGGTTCGCCATGATCAGCTCGAACCATTTGCGCAGAATCGTGGAGCGTTCCTTCGCGGTCTTTCTCGCCCAGGGCTTGAAGGCGCGCGCGGCGGCCTCGACGGCCGCGGTGGTCTCGTCCGCACCGAAGCGCGGCACCTTCGCCAGCACGACGCCGGTGGCTGGGTTGTCGACGGCGTCGACGCCCTCGCCGATCCAGGCGCCATCGACCAGGCATTGCGACTTCAGGAGCGAGGGGTCGGTGAGCTTCAGCATGGCGGCCTCCGGGCGGTGCGTTTCCGCCGGCGGTCTAGCACGGGTCGGGCTGGCCTGCCGACGGCAAATGCGCATGGCGATGCGGTCGCCAACGCGGGCGTCGCTCCACCGATCGTCCGATCGGCACGCTGCCGGCTATCGCAGACGCGGCCCCGGCTGCGCTACTTCGCCTGCGGCGTGCAGACGACCTTGTCGTCGAAGACGTAGCAGATGCTCATCTCGCCGGTGCGGACATTGACGCGGAAGATGCCGCCCTCGCGTTCGTGGCGCGAGGGCATCAGCAGATAGTCGCTCGGCGGCTGCGGGCCGGCGCCCTCGCCGGCCGGGAAGCAGATCGTCATGCCGACGCCGCCTTCCCTGAGCTGGAACTGGCAGGCGCCGACCTCGCCGGTCGCCTTGTCGACGCGGTAGACGCGGTTGAGGTCGGTCTGCGGAGCCGGCGCGAACTCGAAGGAAGCAGCGGCTGCCGGACCGGCCAGGCCGATGAGACAGGCCAGGCCGAGGGCTGGCCCGGCCGAAGCGGAGCATTGACGACGAGATTGCGACACCGCGAGTTCCTTCCCCGAATCGCGGGCAGGATATCATCATCGGCCGGCGGCTTCAGCGCGCCATCGCGGTCGCAGCGCTGGCCGCGGCGCTTGCCAAGCGACCGTCAAGCGATGCTATGCCTGCTGCCGCAGCCCGCGAGGACGAGACCGATCATGAGCCTGCCTCCCATCGTCGTGTTCGACCTCGACGGCACGCTGGCCGAGACCGCGCCCGACATCATGCGCGTGCTGAACGTCATCCTCGAGCGCGAGACGCTTGCCGCGCTGCCGCTGGAGCGGGCCCGCGAACTCGTCGGCGCCGGCGCGCGCGCCCTGATCGAGCGCGGCTTTCGCGTCTCGGGCCGCCCGCTCGACGACGAGACGCTGGAGCGGCTGTTCGAGGACTTCTTGCTGATCTATGCGGAGGATGTCGCATCGAGCAGCCATCTCTTCGACGGCGCGCTGGCGGCGATGGACGTGCTGCAGGCGCAGGGCTACGTCCTCGCTGTCTGCACCAACAAGCCGATCCTGCACACCAGGCTGATCCTCGAGCATTTCGGCATCGCGGATCGCTTCGCCGCCGTGGCGGGACGCGACAGCTTCCCCTTTCACAAGCCCGACCCGCGCCACCTGACGCTGACGATCGAGGCGGCGAAGGCCGATCCGAATCGCGCCGTCATGATCGGCGATTCGCTGACCGACATCGCTACCGCGAGGGCCGCCGGCATCCCCTGCATCTGCGTGCCCTTCGGCTACACCGATGTGGCGATCGAGACGCTGGAGCCCGATCTGGTGATCACGCATTTCGGAGAATTGCCCGAGGCGGTGGAGACGGTGCTGGCCGGGCGGGCGGGGATGGTGGGCGACACAGGGATCGAACCTGTGACCACTCCCGTGTGAAGGGAGTGCTCTACCGCTGAGCTAGTCGCCCGCACCGGCCCTTCTCCTAGTCGCCGCGCCCAATTGCGTCAAGGATGGGCCGGACGGCGGAATCGCCACGGATCGAACCTCACGGAGCAGCCCAGCCATGACCATCGAACGGACCGGACTGACGCCGCGCTGGTGCGACGCCGCAGCCTTCAACGGCATCGTCTTCCTCGCCGGCCATGTCGCCGAGGAGACGCAAGGCGCAGCCCTTGCCGAGCAGACCGCCGAGGTGCTGGCGCTGCTGGAGGAGACGCTGGAGATGGCCGGCAGCGGCAAGGAGCGGCTGCTCAGCGTCCAGATCTTCCTCACCGACATCGGCAAGATCGCCGAGATGAATGCGGTCTGGGACGCCTGGGTTGCGCCAGGCCAGGCGCCGGCGCGCGCGACCGTGCAGGCGGCGCTGGCCAAGCCCGGCTACGCCATCGAGATCACCGCCGTCGCCGCAAAGCGCGTGGCGTGAGAGGCAGGCGCGCCGGCATGGCCGCGATCGGGCGGATGCGGCTGGGGATGTGCGCGGCGGCGGTCATGCTGTCGCTGCTGGAGCCTGCCTCCGTTTACGCCCAGGAGCCGGCCTCCTCCGGCATCGACAGCGCGCTGTGCCGCCTGATCGACGAGGCCGCTGCCGCCCATGCCGTGCCGCCGGCCTTCCTGACGCGGCTGATCTTCCAGGAATCGAGCTTCCGGACCGGCGTCACCAGTTCCGCCGGCGCGCAGGGCGTGGCGCAGTTCATGCCCGGCACGGCGCGCGAGCGCGGCCTGCTCGACCCGTTCGACCCCGAGCAGGCGCTGCCGAAATCGGCGCATTTCCTCGCCGAACTGAAGGCGCGCTTCGGCAATTGGGGGCTGGCGGCGGCGGCCTATAATGGCGGGCCCAACCGCGTCGCGGGCTGGCTTTCCGGACGCGGCGGGCTGGCGGCGGAGACCGAGAACTACGTGCTCTCGATCACCGGCGCGCCGGCCGAAAGCTGGGCCGACGACGCGCGCGCCGCAAGCGAGGGCGAGGAGCGCCCCGCCCGCCCGGCGACGACGGGACCGGCCGGCGCGTGCGGCGCGACGCTCGTCGCGATCCGGGCCGGCGGCGGCCGACCCGCGGCCATGGCGGAGGCGGCGTTCGCACCCTGGGGCGTGCAGCTCGCAGCGAATTTCTCGAAGGCGCGGGCGCTGTCGGCCTTCCAGCGCGCCGCCTCGCGCCAGCGCGCCGTGGTCGGGGAGCTTTCGCCCATGGTGATCGGCACCAGGCTGCGCAGCCGGGGCACCCGCGCCTTCTACCGGGTCCGGCTGCCGGCCGCGACGCGCGCGCTTGCGCAGGCGCTGTGCCGCCGCATCCAGGGCAATGGCGGCGCCTGCGTCGTGCTGAAGAGCTGAGGCGGCTCGTGTTATGTTGCCGGCGCGCAACGGAGCCTGCCAAAGCCCGCGACCTCTCACCGATGTGATGATGGCGCAATTGCGCCAATCTCGTGTCTCTGACAGAAAATTGAGATGATGTTGACGAATTTGGGTCAACTTTGCCGCTCCGCGACTCCCCTGCCGCCTCCGAGGTCCCGATGATCCGCTCCTTCCGCATGGCCCTGCTCTCCGGGCTCGGCCTGCTTGCTGCCGCTGCCTCCGCCCAGGCCTATGAGATCGACCCGCTGACCCGCCAGCCGCTGATGCAGAGCGCCGACCCGTCCAAGGCGCAGGCCACCACGATCCCGCGCGAAATCGTCTCCTATCCGACCAGGCACCGCCCCGGCACGATCGTGATCGATTCCGGCGAGCGCCGGCTCTATCTCGTCATGCCCGACGGCAAGGCGATGCGCTACGGCGTCGGCGTCGGGCGCCCCGGCTTCGACTGGGCCGGCAGCCAGACCATCAGCCGCAAGCAGGAGTGGCCGACCTGGACGCCGCCGGCGCAGATGCTGAAGCGCCGCCCCGATCTGCCGCGCTTCATGCCCGGTGGCCCGGAAAACCCGATGGGCGCGCGCGCGCTCTATCTCGGCTCGACGCTCTACCGCATCCATGGCTCGAACGAGCCGGAGACGATCGGCCAGGCCGTCTCGTCGGGCTGCATCCGCATGCTCAACGAGGACGTCATCGACCTCTACGAGCGCGTCCGCGTCGGAACGCGCGTCGTCGTCGCGCGCTGAGCCACGACAAGCCATTCGAGACCTTGGGAGGCCGGCGGCAACGCCGGCCTTTCTCGTTTCGGAGTGGGCCGCCCGCTTGCGCCATAGTTGTGTCTGCTGCTTCTGTGAGCGCGAGCAGGAGCGGACATGGCTAAGAGATTCGACGACTACCTCCTGGCGTTGGCCGCCGCCTATCGCGATGGCGGAACCGAGCATACCGGCCGAACAGCGCTCGAAAACCTACTCAATGCGTTTGCGACGGACGCCCTGAGCCGCGACATCGCCGTCCAGCACGAACCGCAACGGGAGCGCGACAAAGGCGCGCCGGATTTCAAGGTCAAGGCCGGCGGAATGATCCTCGGCTATGTCGAGGTCAAGGAGATCGGCGCCAATCTGGACAAGGTGCTGAAGTCGGACCAGATCGCGAAATACCGCTCTCTGTCGGGCAACATCGTCGTCACGGACTATCTCCAGTTCATCCGGATCGACGAGACCGGAATGGTTCTGCAGCGCGAGGCGCTGGCGTTCCCGAGCGATCTCGAAAGCCGCGCGATCCGCATGAACCCGGAGAAGGCGGCGTCGGTCGCAGGTCTGCTCACGGCGTTCTTCTCCTCCCCGCCGCAAGGTCTCCAGCGCGCCCAGCAACTGGCGCTGGCGCTGGCGACGCGGGCACGCATGCTGCGCGATTTCCTCGGCGAGGAGCTTCTGCGCCAATACAAGGCCAGGAGCGAAGGACGGCTGCACGCGCTGTTACGGTGTTCCGCGACCAGGTATTCCGCGAATTGACGGTCAAGGACTTCGCCGACGCCTTCGCGCAGATGCTGGCCTATGGGCTATTCCTCGCCAAGCTAAACGCGCCCGATGGCGAGGTCATCCGCCTCGACAATGTCCGCCGCTTCATCCCCGGCTCGTTCAGCCTGATCCGCGAGCTCGTCCGCTTTCTCGAGGAGATGGAGGAGAACGAATATGACGAGACGCGCTGGGTGGTCGAGGAAATCCTCTCCATCGTCAACGGCCTCGCCATCGCCGACATCCGCGACGACCTCTCTTTCCGCAGCCGCAAGGCGATCCCCCGCAAGGTGCGCGCCGGCGATGAGGAGGAGCATCGGCTCTTCGAGCGTGACCCGTTCATCTATTTCTACGAGGATTTTCTCAAGGCCTACGATAAGGAGACCCGGAAAAGTCGGGGCGTCTACTACACGCCGCCGCCGGTGGTGAACTTCATCGTCCGCGCGGTCGACGACATCCTTAAGGATACCTTCAAAATTGCCGACGGGCTGGCCGACCACCGCAAGGTGACGGTGCTCGATTTCGCCGCCGGCACCGGCACCTTTCTGCTTGAGGTGATGCAGCGCATCTTCGAGACCATCGGCGGCCCCGAGGCCGGCAAGGCCGACGCCGTGGTGCGCGAGCACATGCTCAGGAACCTTTACGGCTTCGAATATCTGATCGCGCCCTACACCATCGCCCATCTCAAGCTGTCGCAATATCTCAGGGACAAGGGCCACCCGCTCAAGGGCGAGGAGCGGCTGCAGGTCTATCTCACCAACACGCTGGAGCCGGTGGAGCCGCAGAAGAACGCCTTCCTGCCGGAGCTCGCCCATGAGGTCGAGGCGGCGCAGCGCGTCAAGGAAAAGCCGATCCTCGTGATCCTCGGCAACCCGCCCTATTCAGGCCATTCGAAGAACAAGGGGGCCTGGATTTCAGCGCAGATCGACGGCTACAAGTACACCATCGAGCCTGTCCAGACCGGCGTCGATGCCGCCGGGCAGCCGATGTTCAGCGACGAGAAGAAGCCGCTCGGCGAGCGCAACCCGAAATGGCTCAACGACGACTACGTCAAGTTCATCCGCTTCGCGCAGTTGAAGATGGATGCCGTCGAGGAGGGCGTGGTCGGCGTCATCACCAACCACTCCTGGCTCGACAATCCGACTTTTCGCGGCATGCGCCAGAGCCTGATGCGCTCCTTCGACCAGATTTACATCGTCGATCTGCACGGCAGCACCAAACCGAAGGAGGCTGTTCCGCCGGGGCTCGAGAACGACAATGTCTTCGATATCCAGAAGGGCGTCGCCATCGCGATCTTCGTCAAACGGCCGGGCGCGGAGAAGGGCGTCTGGCACAGCGACATCTGGGGCGACCGGCTTTCGAAATATCAGGACTGCGCCACCGCCACGCTCGGCGCGATCAACTGGAAACAGCCCAGGGCCTTTGCGCCCTACCACATGCTGACCCCGCTCGACTGGACGGGTTGGGAGGATTATGGCGGCTGGTGGCAGTTGGCGGACAGCCTGCGGCCGACAGGCCAGAAGCGGCAGATGTTCGCCGTCAACGTTCTCGGATTCCAGACCCATCGTGACCATTTCGCGATTGCACCCGATCGCGATGAGATGCTCCGGCGAGTCGCCGACCTGATCGAGGAGAGTAATACCGACGACCTGCTCAGGGAACGCTACGAGATAGAGGACAATCGCGACTGGAATCTGAAGGACGCGAGGCAAGCGCTCAAGGAGAACAAGACCGTCCAAGATTCCGTCATTGAATGCGTGTACAGACCCTTCGATGCCCGGATATGTTACTTCGGCACCGAGTTCATGGATTATCCTCGGCGTGAACTTTTGGACCATGTCAAAAAGCGATCTAATTTACAAATTATTGTATCGAGACAGATTGGAATTGATCTCTGGCGGCACGTATCGATCGCATCCTCACCAGCGGAAAGCTGTTTCATTTCAGACGGATCGACTGAACAAAACTATTGCCTTCCGATGTTCTTGTTTGGAGCCGACGACTCTCGTACCGAAAATCTAACGCCCGAGTTCCGCGGTTTCCTCGACGCCCATTACTCCCACCATTACTCCTCCGAGGAAATTCTCGGCTACATCTACGCCATCCTGCATGCGCCGACCTATCGCAGGCGCTATGCCGAGTTCCTGCGCATCGATTTCCCGCGCATCCCCTTCACCGGGACGCCGGACCGGTTCGAGGCCTTGTCCGCGCTCGGCTGGGCGCTGGTGCAGGCGCATCTGCTGCGCGACCTGCCGCGCACGAAACTCGGCGAACTCAGGGGACGCGGCGACAACGCGGTCGAGCATGTGCGCTGGTCGCGGGAGGACGGCGCGATCTCGATCAACGCGACGCAATCCTTCGCGCCGGTGCCGGAAGCGGTCTGGAATTTCCACATCGGCGGCTATCAGGTGCTCGACAAATATCTGAAATCCCGCAAGGGGCGGAGGCATTTCTCCGAGAAGGGCAAGGGCGCGGGCGCGCCCTATCCGCTGACGCTCGACGAGATCACCCATGTCGGGCGCATCTGCGACGCGCTCGCCTTCACCATCGCGCAGATGCAGGCGATCGACGACGCCTATCTGAAAGCCTTTCCCGACGGGGGATAAGCCGCCGCCAGCCCTCGCCAGCGTCGCCGCATCCTGCGAGGATCGGGCCGATTCGAACGGGACATGACGACTGCGATGCAAAAGGATCTCTTCGGCGAGGCCGACCGGCAGGGCGATCTGTTCGGCGACGCTGCGTCGCAGCCGAAAGTCTGGACGCCCGACCCCGACAAGGTGCGCCGCCGGCTGGAGCGCATTCTGGCCGAGGCGCGCGCCGCCGAGACCATGCCCTGGGACTGGGCGCAGCGCAGCCTCTACAAGAAGATATTTCCCGACATGACGCGCCTGCTGCCCGAGTCCGAAGGCGAGCAGTATCGCTTCCAGTTCGAGCAGGAATGGGAGCGGCTTCTGGCCGCTTGAGCATGGCGGCCGACCGCTACCGCCGCCCTGCCGGCTCCCGCGACAGGCCCTTCGCCGCCAGTTCGTCGCGATAGGCCTGCATCTTCGCCTCACCCGTCTCGCCGAGTTCGCGCAGATAGTCCCAGGCGTAGATCCCGGTGTCGTGCATGTCGTCGAAGGTCAGCTTGACCGCGTAATGGCCCACGGGCTCCACCTTGAGGATCTCGACGGCGGCCTTGCCGGGCACGGTCTTCTTCTGGGTCGGGCCATGGCCCTGGACCTCGGCCGAGGGGCTTTCCACCCGCAGCAACTCGGCGGCCAGCGCGTAGGATGCGCCGTCCTCGAAGGCGACATGGAGTGTGCGGCGGTCCTTGGACAGACGCAGTTCGGTCGGCCAGGCTGACATGATCGTGCGATGATCCCCGATGGATGCGACCGTGGCCGCGCTTGACGTGCGCCACGGCAATGCCAATGTCTCGCGCTCTATACAGGACAATGCCGCTGCGGCCACTCACGGCGCGGCGGCGCAAGGATAGCCCGGCGTGCTGAACGAGACCCAGAACCCGCTGATGCGCGCGCCGCTCGTCGATCCGTTCGGCCGCGACATCTCCTATCTGCGTATTTCGGTGACGGATCGTTGCGATTTCCGCTGCGTCTACTGCATGTCCGAGGACATGACCTTCCTGCCCAAGCGCGATCTGCTGACGCTGGAGGAACTCGACCGGCTCTCGACCGCCTTCATCCAGCGCGGCACCCGCAAGCTCCGCATCACCGGCGGCGAGCCGCTGGTGCGGCGCGACATCATGAGCCTGTTCCGCTCGCTCTCGCGCCATCTCGCCTCGGGCGCGCTGGAGGAGCTGACGCTGACCACCAACGGCTCGCTGCTCGACCGCTACGCGCAGGAGATGGCCGATTACGGGGTGCGCCGGATCAACGTCTCGCTCGACACGCTCGACGCCGACAAGTTCCGCAAGATCACGCGCTGGGGCGATCTCGACAAGGTACTCGGCGGCATCGAGGCGGCGCGCAAGGCGGGCCTGCGCGTCAAGATCAACGCCGTGGCGCTGAAGGGCGTCAACGAGGACGAGATCGAGAGCCTGATGACATGGGCCCACGGGCTCGGCATGGACCTGACCCTGATCGAGGTGATGCCGCTCGGCGAGATCGAGCCCGGGCGGATCGACCAGTTCCTGCCGCTCTCGGTGGTTAGGGCGCGATTGATGGACGGCTATACGCTCGACGAGGACGCCTACCGCACCGGCGGGCCGGCGCGCTATGTGCGGGTCCGCGAGACCGGCGGGCTTGTCGGCTTCATCACGCCGATGACGCATAATTTCTGCGAGAGCTGCAACCGCGTGCGCCTGACCTGCACCGGCACGCTCTATATGTGCCTCGGCCAGGAGGACGCCGCCGATCTGCGCGCTCCGATCCGTGCGTCGGCCGACGACGCCGCCCTGCACAGGGCGATGGACGAGGCGATCTCGCGCAAGCCCAAGGGCCATGACTTCGTGATCGACCGCCGGCGCGCCGCGCCTGCCGTCGGGCGGCACATGAGCGTGACCGGCGGCTGACGGCGGCGCGCTCGCGAAGCGCTCCTTCTCGTCGTCATTCCGCCCCCCGCACCTTGACCGGCCCCCCGGTTCGGCTACCCTTTTCCTCCCGTTCCGGTTGCAGGCGTTCCATGGCGCAAGCCTCGTTCCCCCGATTGCGGGCGCTCGGCCGAGGCGGCGCCGGGCTCGTCCGGGATCTGTTCTCCACCAGACTCTGCGTCGCGGCGGCGGGCCTATGGCGGCCGGTGCGTTTCCTCTCCGTGCTGCTGATCGCGGTCCTGCTCGGCTGCCTGTGGCTGGCCGGAGGTTCCGCGAAAAGCGTCTATCTCGTGCTGCGGCCGGCGACGGAGTGGCCGGTCGGACCCGCGATCGCCGCAATTGTCGTGTTCGTCGTGCTGCTGGAGCTTTTCTGCGCCAGCGTCACCATGGGTCTGCGCGCCTTGCTTCGCCTCTCCTACGACACCGGCCGCCACAGGATCGGCACGCTGCTGATCATGCTCAGCCTCAGTGCGACCGCGCTCGTACTGATCGATGTCGTCGCGAGCCCGTTGCCCTCGCTGGCCTGGGGCGTCATCGCCTTCCTGCTGGTGCTGATCCTGGGTACGCTCTGGTTCGAGCGGGTCTATCGCCGGCCGGCCTATCCGCGCTTCCGCGACTTCCACGCCGATGTCGTGGCGGCGCGCACCCATCTCGCCCGGATTGCGCATGGCGGATGATCCGGGTCCCTTCGCCGGCGTCGCGCGCGTGCCGCCGATCAGCGCCCACCACCTCGCCGAGGCCGTGCAGGCGGGCGAGCGCGGCGCGAGCGACGCCGTCGCCAACATGCCCGCGCCGAATTCCACCATTCCCTCCCAGACGGAGCTGACCCTGCTGGCGCGCGTCGCCGAGATGGCCGGCGATATCCGGCAGGAGGCGACGGCGAGCCTGAACGCGATCCATGCCGAGGTGATCGGCGCGCGCGAGGCGATGAGCGCCGAGCGCTACGAGGCGCGCATCCGCGGCATCGAGACCGGCATGCGCGCCATGCTCAACAAGGCCGGCGGCGAACTCGAGCAGCGGGTCTATGACGCGCTCAAGGCCAAGCGCGAATACGAATATTTCAACTACGTCAACAAGCTGCACGCCGACCCCAAGCTGGAGAAATGGCAGTTCACGCTCGCCTTCCTGATGGTGCCGCTGGCGATCGAGAGCCTGCTCAACGGCAATTTCTTCGCCGACGCCAGCGACTTCGGGCTCGTCGGCGGGGCTGCGACCGCCGTCATCATTTCTGCGCTGAACATCGCGCTCGGCTTCGTCATGGGGCTGTGGCCGGCGCGCTACTGCCAGCACGCAAAAGCCTCGCATCTGTTCTGGGCGCTGCCGGCCTATGCCGGGATGATCGTGCTGATCGTGCTGTTCAACCTCGCCGTCGGCCATTATCGCGAATTGCTGATCGCCAATCCCGACGCCGCCTCGCCACAGGTCGCGCCACGAATGGCGGCCAATCTCTTCGCGATCCATGAGCTGAAATCGATCGCGCTCGTGATCATCGGCTGCCTGATCGCCTTCATCACCGCCGCCAAGGGCTATTCCGCCTTCGGAACCTATCCCGGCCAGGCCTCGGCCTTCCGGCGCTGGCGCCAGCGCTGGGACGCCGTCGAGGCCGAGCGCCGCAGGCTCGACACGCAGCTCGCGCCGGATCTCGAGACGTTGCGCGGCCAGATCGACGGTTTCCGCGCCGAATGCCAGAGCGAGATCGCGCGGCTGCAGATCGCCAGATCCGCCGCCGACCAGGCGCGCGATCTCCATGCGACCCGCCTCGCCCAACTCCGCGCCGCGCGGGACGCGGCGCTGATGCAGTATCGAGAGGCCAATCTGCGCGTGCGCACCGACATGCCGCCGGCCTATTTCTCGCAAGGCATCGGCCTGCCCGAGCTCGACCAGCCGGCGGAGCTCTCCGAACATGGCCGCGTCCGCGCCCTGATCGACGACGCCGAGCGCCAGATGGGCGCGATGCCGGCGCTGATCGAGGCCAAGCTCAACGACCAGCTCGCGCTGGTGCGCGGCGTCGATCTCGCCGGCGAGATCCAGCGGCTGAAGGCGCAGGCGGCGCAGGCCGGGCGCGAGGCCTATGAGCGCGACGAGGCGCAGCGCCGGCAGGCGCATGCCGACTTCGCCGCGACGCCGCGGTGAAGCCAGACATCACGATGAAGACGGGACGCCGATGAAGGGTGAACACTGGGCGATCGTCGCCTCCGTGCTGGCGACTGCTACGCTGGCGGGTTTTTTCGCCGCGCCGAGCCTGCTGTCGGGGCCGCCGCGCGATCCGGAGTCGCTGTGCCTGAAGACTGGCCCGGTCGGGCACACGCTGATCCTGGTCGACAAGAGCGACCCGTGGAGCCCGGTGCAGGCGGAGCGGCTGAAGCGGCTGGTCAAGCAGACCGGCGACCAGCTCCCGGTCGACCGGCTGATGTCGGTCTATGTCTTCAACGACGCCTTCGAGCCGAATTTTCCGCCGCTGCTCTCGCTCTGCAATCCCGGCAAGACCGCGAGCGAGCTGATCGGCAATCCGCGCCGCGACTACCTGAAATGGGTCGAGAAGTTCGGACGCCCGCTCGACGACGCGCTGAGCGTGCTGGCGCAGCCGGCCAAGGGCGCAACCTCGCCCATCGCCGAGGCGATCGGCGACGTGCTGGCGCGGCGCGAGACGCGTGTGGCGTCAGGCGAGCGCAGCCTGATCCTGGTCTCCGACATGCTGCAGAATTCAGCCCAGTTCAGCGTCTTCGGCACGAACGCCGCCGCGCGCGATCCCGAGCGGCTGAAACGGCTCGTGGCAAAGACCTGGCAGGACAATGCCGGCGCGTCCTGGAGCCTGCAGGTGCACCAGGTCCAGGGCGTCTACGAGGCGCAGCGGCTGGAGCAGGCGAGCACGCTCTGGCGCGAGGCGTTGAAGGCGGCGGGGGTGAGTTTTGTTTGGGAGCGGTTGTGAGGGGGGAGTGGAGGCGACCGACAGTCTGAAGTTGCCTGCACACAACGGCTATAGCGCCACTAGCCGATATTGGTTGCGAGGAAGCGGACGTTTACTGCGCAGCGGGACAGGCGGCATATCACGGTCAGTCATTCCCGTAGTCAGGTTCGTGCTTAAGCTCGCGTTCTTCCGTTTCGGTGTGCGGATCGGACAAGCCAGCGGCTTCGACCTCGGCACTACCGACGAGCGTCAAGTCACAAGATCGGCAAACGAACTCCTCGGGGATGAACGATCTTTCGACGGTCTCCCAAACAACGCCCTGATCAGCATCCTCGGAGATTTCTTCGGAGGCCTGAGTGCCAGCCATAAACGCCTTGCTGTTGCAGGCTGGGCATTCCTGTTCCCAGACGTCGTCGTAATCGGCGGAAAACGTGTCGTGCTGATGGATCGCATGCCGAGCCTTTGCTTCCTCTTGCAACCGATCCCGTTCGGCCTTCTTTAGGTCATCGAAGCGCGCGCGAGCGGCCTTGATCCGCAGTTCGGTTGCCGCCTGCAAAGCTTGCTCAGCTTCCTCCAGCAGTTCTCTCGGCGATTTAGCATCCGCCGCGCCAAGCCAATCTTCAAGGGAGGATGCCATCGACTTGAGAATGTAGTCACAGGCGTACCAATACTGTCGTTCCCAAGCGTCCAGCTTCATTGCCCGGAACGGCACATCAGCCGAGTGCAGCTCAGCGTTTCGACGCTCGCTGATCGCAAGGCAGAACTTCTGAATATCCTTGTCGAAGCGGGGCGCGAGATGAGTGAGGCGTTCAAACACCGTTTTGGCGGTGATCGTCTTCACGTCGGTCGTCACATTGATTCCGGCCGCCACGAACAGCGATTGCCAGTGGTTCGGATCGACGATGAGGCTAGGATGGTGCTTCGCCAAGGCCGCTTTACCCAGCAATTCAAGGGCGAGCGATGCCCACAGTTGGTACTCATCGAGGTTGCCCTCGGACTTCCGGGCGAGCGCTCGGCCGATGTAGGCCTTGGATTTGCCGTGCAACATATTGCTACTTATCGCGATGAAGACTTCGTCAGGCATCGATCAGTATCCTGGCTAGCTTGCGATCGGCGCCGGCGACAGCCGGCCCGCGTCCGTGAAGGGTTGCCCAATTGTCGATCAAGAGCATCTCCCCTCGGGCCCACGAATGCTCGTATGGTGTTGCACGCTCAAGGTGCTGAGCAACGACCTGAACGGCCGCTTCGCCCCGCTTATCGATGGCCTCGATACATCCGGGATCGTAGCGCAGGAAGTTGTCATCCCGCGAAAGGAGGGTGGAATAGAACGATCGACGGCCACTGCGGACCAATATCGGAGCCCCTTCGAGCATGGCGAGTTCATCCGGGGCGAAGCCGAGCCCGCGCCAGTTGATCAATCGCGTCGCTGTAACTGCCTCGCCGGGTTCGAGGCATCCCAGCAACACATATCGGCAAGGCTTGGGTCGGTGGCTTAGCTCGACGTGGAATGGCAGCGCGGACAGGCCGAACTGGGCGCTGAGCGACCGGGCATACGCATTTTCGGGGGTCAGTGGCTGAATCACTTCTTGGAGTGCGCGAGCTCGGCCGACAGCTCGATGGCCCAGTCCCTCACCGATATCGCTCATGGCACGCAGAACAACATCGGGATCGGAGGCTTCAGCCGAAAAATGCTGCCACCCACGCAGATGAAGTTCGGACAGGTCTGGGACGCTATTCAAAGGCACGGCTCTGAAGGAACACAGAACGCAGGTCAAGAAGCGCAGTTTGTTCTAAACTGGCTTGTTCTCAATGAGTGAGAACACCTGAACGCCTTGCGACGATCAGGCTCCTACGGATTGGTTTCCATGGTCCCACCGACAGGAGGATAGAGCAATATAAATTAGGTCGCGGGACCGAGCA